>BNJS01001444.1_pt1 | contig 199056 bp, 231 predicted proteins | sample 8540461 | NCBI WGS metagenome assembly BNJS01 (sample SAMD00202454, study PRJDB9452) | human saliva metagenome | isolation source: human saliva | place: Japan
CCCGTTTGGCAGGCAATTTCCTGCGCACCGAAGAAGAGTAGCCTGCTTGGACGATATTTGAACATACAGCCACCCAAAGGCGGCTGACGGAATAGGTCGTCATAGAGTTCGTAGTTACTAGAATTTCAGCACACAGCCGCCTGAAGGCGGCTGGCCATTGTTTAAGTTTAATCAAATCATCTTTGTTTGTTTCAACACACAGCCGCCCGAAGGCGGCTGGACAGGCTCATAACTGTCTGCAGATCATGAAACTGGTTTCAACACACAGCCGCCCGAAGGCGGCTGGGCGCAATGACAGAAATGACCGTCGTCCACGGCTTTGTTTCAACACACAGCCGCCCGAAGGCGGCTGGACCTTGGCCAAAACCACCTATTAAAAGTAAATTAAGTTTCAACACACAGCCGCCCGAAGGCGGCTGGCTAAGTATTTCCCTGTTAATACAGAAGGATTTAAAGTTTCAACACACAGCCGCCCGAAGGCGGCTGGCTTTCTCTGATTTTTTTATTTAAGGGGTAGATTATGTTTCAACACACAGCCGCCCGAAGGCGGCTGGAGCTCAGGCGGTGGCAATAGTTCAGGCGGTGGTGGTTTCAACACACAGCCGCCCGAAGGCGGCTGGTAGGCAGGCTTCTTGTAACGTTCCTGCCCTCTTTGTTTCAACACACAGCCGCCCGAAGGCGGCTGGAAGAAACCATTCATTATCTCTTGAACGGTTCCCTGGTTTCAACACACAGCCGCCCGAAGGCGGCTGGCGCCCTGTGGGGCGATGCCGACACCCTTATCCCTGTTTCAACACACAGCCGCCCGAAGGCGGCTGGTCGTCCAATCCACAAAAAGGAAGCCCCAATGGCAGTTTCAACACACAGCCGCCCGAAGGCGGCTGGCGGGTTTGTCCAGTTCGATAAATTCGACGTTTGGGGTTTCAACACACAGCCGCCCGAAGGCGGCTGGGGGCTGAAAATGTTGGGTATGTAACGCGGCTTGTGGTTTCAACACACAGCCGCCCGAAGGCGGCTGGGACCCGATGACAAGCCTGATGATAAGCCTGATGGTTTCAACACACAGCCGCCCGAAGGCGGCTGGGCCGGTTGGTATATCTATTCAAGCTGGAATAATATGATGGTTTCAACACACAGCCGCCCGAAGGCGGCTGGCGCCAAGACAAAGACACCGTTTTCGACGACAGCGTTTCAACACACAGCCGCCCGAAGGCGGCTGGCTATAATTTTAAAGTTATCCACAATCGAACTTATGTTTCAACACACAGCCGCCCGAAGGCGGCTGGAAACTATATCAACATGCCACATACAAAATGGCTAGTTTCAACACACAGCCGCCCGAAGGCGGCTGGACGCAAGATTGACAAATGTTGAATAATCTAAATTGTTTCAACACACAGCCGCCCGAAGGCGGCTGGAGCTTTATGCGCTGTAATAATTTCATCAATTTTAGTTTCAACACACAGCCGCCCGAAGGCGGCTGGACGCAAGATTGACAAATGTTGAATAATCTAAATTGTTTCAACACACAGCCGCCCGAAGGCGGCTGGAGCTTTATGCGCTGTAATAATTTCATCAATTTTAGTTTCAACACACAGCCGCCCGAAGGCGGCTGGTTGGTTCTACTGGTTCTTCCAGTTCCACTAATAAGTTTCAACACACAGCCGCCCGAAGGCGGCTGGAGATTTCTTCCTCATCAAACTGGGATTCGGTATGGTTTCAACACACAGCCGCCCGAAGGCGGCTGGATCCGAAAAAATTCTTCGGTAAATAGCGTTTGATGTTTCAACACACAGCCGCCCGAAGGCGGCTGGACGATGGTTTCTATAATAGATAAAAAACAGCAAGGTTTCAACACACAGCCGCCCGAAGGCGGCTGGATTAGTTTAGTGGCATCATTGCTTCCATTTGGCGTTTCAACACACAGCCGCCCGAAGGCGGCTGGCGCCAGTCTCTTCGCAGATTGCCTCGGCCTGCTCGTTTCAACACACAGCCGCCCGAAGGCGGCTGGGCCCCTCTAAATTTTCGTATCGTCGCTGGCCGTAGTTTCAACACACAGCCGCCCGAAGGCGGCTGGGATCAGGCGGTTGACGATGACGACGACGAGGGCGGAGTTTCAACACACAGCCGCCCGAAGGCGGCTGGAGGGCTGCGCCTTCGAGTCCCAGCGATTTGTCTGTTTCAACACACAGCCGCCCGAAGGCGGCTGGCCGGTGCGAGCCGTACCCTCAACAGCAAACACCTGTTTCAACACACAGCCGCCCGAAGGCGGCTGGGCCCTAATGGCGGTGTAGTCGGTTCAAATTAGAAAGTTTCAACACACAGCCGCCCGAAGGCGGCTGGGGAGGCAGAATTGCATGACCTGGATAAAGCCCAAGTTTCAACACACAGCCGCCCGAAGGCGGCTGGGTGCTGCCTTGATGAGTGTCGCCACGTCATCAAGCGTTTCAACACACAGCCGCCCGAAGGCGGCTGGGATTGGCAAGCAAAGCAGAATCGGATTACCGAACGTTTCAACACACAGCCGCCCGAAGGCGGCTGGTTTCAATGAGCGATAAGAAGCCCAAATTCCAAATGTTTCAACACACAGCCGCCCGAAGGCGGCTGGATCCCTTAGATTCTAATTCTAGAATCTTATTCTGTTTCAACACACAGCCGCCCGAAGGCGGCTGGCTGGCGGAAGTGGTACGACTGGAACGACAGGCGGTTTCAACACACAGCCGCCCGAAGGCGGCTGGTTGGGGGTATTGAATGAGCAAGATTGAACAGCTTGTTTCAACACACAGCCGCCCGAAGGCGGCTGGGATCGTAGCCACGACGTTGCAAGGCTTGGTCACTTGGGTTTCAACACACAGCCGCCCGAAGGCGGCTGGCGAGAAACCATCGTAAATCTGATTTAAACAGAAAGGTTTCAACACACAGCCGCCCGAAGGCGGCTGGCCCATGTTTTCACGGAGCAAGACCCAAAGTTGACGTTTCAACACACAGCCGCCCGAAGGCGGCTGGATGGCAAAGTTGGAAAGACATCAGTGCCCCGATCGTTTCAACACACAGCCGCCCGAAGGCGGCTGGCCTTGTTTATGCCTGCCATTGTTGCCTACCGTATGTTTCAACACACAGCCGCCCGAAGGCGGCTGGCTCTGCTGTTTCGGTCTTTTTGGCTTTATAAGGATTGTTTCAACACACAGCCGCCCGAAGGCGGCTGGGGTTGGTAAGGGTCGATTTTATGGGCAACGCTGGGGTTTCAACACACAGCCGCCCGAAGGCGGCTGGCTGCAGTGATGGTCTTCCGAACCGTTAATTCGATGTTTCAACACACAGCCGCCCGAAGGCGGCTGGATGTACAAATCCGCCGAGGTGCATACTAAGCCTAGTTTCAACACACAGCCGCCCGAAGGCGGCTGGGGTCAACACAAATGTCCGTTATGGCGTAGCGCATGTTTCAACACACAGCCGCCCGAAGGCGGCTGGCCTTTGGCCTTTACAAGTCGGCGGAAATTCACACGTTTCAACACACAGCCGCCCGAAGGCGGCTGGACAATACAAATATGCTTGTTAACAAGTAACGCCTGTTTCAACACACAGCCGCCCGAAGGCGGCTGGCTGGATCGTATTGATGACCTCTTAAATCAATTACATGAGTTTCAACACACAGCCGCCCGAAGGCGGCTGGATCAAGTAAGAGGCATGTTTGGTTAGAAGTAAATGTTTCAACACACAGCCGCCCGAAGGCGGCTGGTCGCCATTCTTTAATATTACTACGAACACCTTGCATGTTTCAACACACAGCCGCCCGAAGGCGGCTGGGAGGCTTTTGTCCTCAACACTTCAAACGACAGCGAGTTTCAACACACAGCCGCCCGAAGGCGGCTGGTGCGCGGCTTCCTGTTCTTTGCGTTTCAAGCCGCCAGGTTTCAACACACAGCCGCCCGAAGGCGGCTGGTGCGGATTGCTTTCTTTTTTGAAATTCACAGGCTGTTTCAACACACAGCCGCCCGAAGGCGGCTGGTTCAGCCGATTTGTAAAGGCCAAAGGCTTTTTTGTCGTTTCAACACACAGCCGCCCGAAGGCGGCTGGTTTCCTTTATATCTATTTCGCCGTCGTCGTTTATGTTTCAACACACAGCCGCCCGAAGGCGGCTGGCAAAGCCAAAAAGACCGAAACAGCAGAGGTTAAAGTTTCAACACACAGCCGCCCGAAGGCGGCTGGACCGACAATGGCGGCAATACGTTCATGCAAGCTGTTTCAACACACAGCCGCCCGAAGGCGGCTGGCTCAAATCTGAAAACACCGAATACGCCCACTGCGGTTTCAACACACAGCCGCCCGAAGGCGGCTGGCTGGCACGATGAACACAAATGTTAATCAACGGGTGTTTCAACACACAGCCGCCCGAAGGCGGCTGGATATGCAAACATTACTTGATGATTTGCTTGATGAGTTTCAACACACAGCCGCCCGAAGGCGGCTGGATATCTCTTAACTGCCGACCTTTGCACCGTTTTGGTTTCAACACACAGCCGCCCGAAGGCGGCTGGGATCTACTTCAGTACCATCTTCTAGTTTCATTTTGTTTCAACACACAGCCGCCCGAAGGCGGCTGGCCGCCTGAACCACTCGTTCCACCTTGACCGCCTGTTTCAACACACAGCCGCCCGAAGGCGGCTGGAATCCGACAAGAAAGGGAAAATCAGTGACCATCAGTTTCAACACACAGCCGCCCGAAGGCGGCTGGCCGCTTCGGCCACCACCACCACCGCCCCCGGCGGATGTTTCAACACACAGCCGCCCGAAGGCGGCTGGATCCGGTTGGGGTACAGCAGCTTATTTTGCATACGTTTCAACACACAGCCGCCCGAAGGCGGCTGGCTGCCAAGTATTGCCGACTCTGTTTTTATGGCAGGGTTTCAACACACAGCCGCCCGAAGGCGGCTGGCCTGATTCTCAGACACCCAAATAACAATGCCTGCGTTTCAACACACAGCCGCCCGAAGGCGGCTGGTGCCTCTCTCAAAAGCCTTGCTCCATCAGGTTTCGCAGCCCCGATTTCGCTAAGCTCCCAAGAAAAGCGCGAACGCAAGTATAACACAGCCTTTTCTGTTACACCCGCATTCGCAATATCCTGATTGTTAAAGAACAATCCAAGTTCGCCAACCCTCCGCATTTTCATGAGAACCGTGGGTTGGCGATTCACACAATCAACGTATCTTTAAACACATCTACCGCCGGTTTTGCGCCGTGGTGTTCCACTTTGCGCCGCCATTTGCTGCCCAGATGGTAAAAGCGCAGGCTGTCGGTTTCGGGGTTGTAGGTTTTCAAGAGTTTGTCCTTTAGAACAACCCACTGATCGGGCGCGATGTCGCATTCGAACACTGAATACTGCACGCGCACGCCGTAGTCCAGACACAATTTTGCCACGCGCCGCAGCCTTGCCTGTCCGTCCGCGTCTTCCAGCGAAATATCGTAAGTAATCAGCATCAGCATTTTGTATTCCCATGTGCAGGCTACTTTAGAGGTCGTCTGAAAACATCCAACCCGTTTTCAGACGACCTGCAAACCTATCTCATCAAAAACGGCGGATATTCCGCCAAATCCCCGCGCAAGTGCCGCGCCAACAGCATGGCCTGAATATACGGCAACAGCCCGATTTCCACTTCTTCGCCCAAAAACGGATGAACGATTTTCTCCTGCTTTTTCGCCTGCAAGGCTTGGAACAACAGCTTACGCGCCTCTGCTTTCAAACTTACCGCGCCGCTTGCTTCAGTAACAAAATCCTGCGGTTTGATTTGCCCGCGGTTAATCAGCGACAACACTAGCCTGTCTGCCCACCACGCGCGGAATTCTTCCAAAATATCCTGCGCTAGACTATCGCGCCCCGGCCGGTCGGCGTGTAGAAAGCCCACCTGCGGGTCTAGCCCCACGCCTTGCAGCGCGCCGCTGATGTCCTTGCCCAACAGACTGTACACAAACGACAACAGCGCATTCACCCCGTCTCTGGGCGGACGGCGGTTGCGCCCGTCAAAAGAAAAGCCTCTTTTTTCGCTCAAAAGTTGCCCGAATACGCCGAAATAACGCGCCGCCGCATCGCCCTCAATACCGCGCACCACGTCCAGCTCCGCCGCGCCCTTCAACTGCCGCAGCGAAATGTTCAAAGCATCGACCGCACTTTGAATCGCCGCATTCTCGCCATAATTGCGAATCTGCCGCTGAAGCACTCGCTTACTCGCCTGAATCTTCGCCGCAATAATATTGCGCGCAATCGGCACAGGATTTTGTTCCGACACCCGATACTGCGTCCGACGCAGCAGCACATTACCGCTCTGTCGTCCCTGAAGCCGCCCCAAGAAACGTCCGTTTTCCGTAAAAAACGCCAAATTCACATTATTTTCACCGCAAAACCCCAACAAAAACGGCGACACCAGCACATTGCCAAAGCAGAAAATATGCCCGATGGAATGCACTGGCAACTGAGCCACCTTCTTACGCTCCTGCTCTACCACCAGCGTCTCCCGCTCCTTATGCAGATAGCTGCCTTGGGTGGTGATGTAGAGCGTGTTTTGCAGTTTACGCATGGGGAAACTCCTTGGGTTTTGACCGCACTTTTGAAGGTTTAACGGGGTTGGGCTACCTAAAAATTATTGTTAGGGTTACAGAAACATCCCCAACTGCTTTCTTGAAGTATAAGAGTTATCAATTTTGTAATCTTTATATATAGATAGGAAATCTTTCTGAGATTTGAGAACGTCCTGTAAAATTCCTCTTCTATACAAAGCACAGAATAATGCTACTGAATATGCCTGACAGTTGAGCGATTTTTCAGGATTAAATTCAATATCACTAAATGCTGAATATTCCAGAAGATCTTCATGAAATTCTGTATGCTGATTTAAAGCATTAACATATAGCCAATCATAATAGGCTGTAATAGGTTCAGTTCCCCATTCTTTATCTTTTTTTCCATAGGTACGAAAAGCTATTACTCTTCCAGATAATTTGAGTCTAGAGTCTTTTTTTGCTTCTTTTGATGACACTTCAAGCAAATCTAAGTATTGAATATCTCCCTCAAAGACTTTGCTGCTTTGGAAGACACACTCAACACTTACTTGCTTACCTCTTGCACTTTTAATCATCAGATTAAAAGCACTTAAGGCAACACCTAATTCATTTTTAGATTTGCTTGAAATTTCTAAAACTTTTTCTACACCTTCAAGTTTTTTAGCTTCCAAATGTAGTGAATCTATGGACTTTTGTTTTTGTGAAACTGAAAGACCTGGAAACCATTCAAAGTTTATATTTTGGGTTTTTACCAAAAAATCACCTTCAAATTTTGGAATAAAAATTGGACGATTAGCCATACCTAACACCCTATAAAATTATGCTGCCTAGCTCGTAATCTATCATCAAACAATCCCCATTGATTCTGTAAGGAATAAAACTGATAATTTGTATATCTTGCTAAAAAATTATCTCTCAAATCATTTGAATTAAATACACAGCAAGCTATGTAATTAGTTTCAATATTATCAAATACAAGCACTTCTGCTTGCACATCTGTTGGATCTTTGGGTAAAAGAAATTGACGTTCATCTCCTATATCATCAAAGAGTATATTAAACGCTCTTTCACCTTGGAAGTTACTAATATCAGAATGCCTAACATTATTATTTGCCGCATTAGTGGGATAAAAAGCACAATTTACTTAATAAGAGAGAAGAATGTAAAACAATTACCACCCACTGAGAATTTTCTTGCTCTCTACGCAACTTATAGAACATTTTACTATTTGGAAATGCGATAGATAGACAAATAGCATTTATTTTTTCATCAGCACGAACCGTATCATTAAACAATCCAATAACGCGTAAATCACGATTATGATTAAATACTGGATTATATAAATCAGATCTAGGAATTAATCCATGAGTTAAAATTGACTCAAGATTCTCCAATCTTGTGAAATGACATAAATATTGAATCTGTCTTTCTCGTAATATATTTTCGATTGACATAAAAATTTCCCTTAAATATTAAAAAGGTATTCAAACAACCCCTCCATATACCCCACACTCCTATCCCGTTTCCCCAATAACTCCGGCTGGCAAATCTCTACCAGCGAGCAGGCTTTGCAGCGTTTGCCGTAGTCGGGCGGTGGGGTTTTGCCGCTGTTTAGAAGTTCGCGGACGGCAGCGATGGTGGCGAGAGTTTGGGCGCGCAGGTCGTCTGAAAACACGACGGGGACGCGGTGGCGGGTTTGCATATACCACAGCGCGCCCTCAGAGACGCTTTGCCCTGTCATTTCTTCTAGGCACAAGCCTTGGGCGCAAAGCTGGATTTCGTCCATCGGATCGGGTTTGGGCTTACCGCGTTTGTATTCCACGGGTTTCAGACGACCTGTTTTCGTATCCACTTCCACCAAATCCAACACGCCGCTGATGCCCAGTTTCTCCGCCGACACATGCACCGTCCGCTCAAAGCGCACGCCTTTGCGCGTTTCCGGCTCCCCCGAATCCACCCGCTCATGCAGCGCTCTGCCCTGAGCGGTCAAATAATTCTCCGCCCACGCCTGCTCGTTATGAATCAACGCGCATTGGCGCGGACAGAAGGCGTAGTGTTGCAGGGCGGAAAGAGGAATCAGGCGCGCGTCCTGATTTTCCCCTTGGGTTTCGGTTAAAAGTGCGGTCATCTTTTTAAGTGTTTTTTTAAAGCAGCTCTTCCACACTCACGCCATTTAAGCCGTCTGAAACCACGCTGATTTTGTAATCGCCAAAACCGCTTGCGGGCGTACCTGATTCGCCGTTTACGCGTTCGACTTTCACGGCGTCAAACAATTTATGTGCAGGCTGGCTGCCGAGCGCACTGTCGTGTTTGAAAACAATCAGTTTGCGTGCCGCCATTTCGCCACGGGCGGCGGAGCGGTCGTGCTCAAACATCAGCGTCAGGGCTTGCCAGAGTTTAGCTAAGTCGTCGTCTGAAAAACCGGTTTTGGCGGCAAGGTTGGCGGAGATAAAGCCGTGCACGCGGTAGAGCGCGTAAGGGACGATGTATTTGCGCCCCATAGTGCGTTCTTTTTCCAAGTCTTTTTCGTTGGTTACTGCCATGCGGGTGATGGAAACTTCCAGCGGCACAATCGGGTCGATGGATTGGGCGAACGCCAGTTGCACCGGGCCGCGCACTTGTCCGCTGTTGACTTCGGTGGTCATCACGGCGCCGAAGGTGCGAATATCGAAGAAGTTTTTACACATCCACGCGGTAATGTCGCGGGCTTTGGCTTCGTCTTTTGGCAGTTTTTTTTCTTTAGTATTTGGTTCAATCCCTAAAGCCTCATAAGCACGTTTGTTTTGCAGGTTTAACACGCTTTTTTCTTTAACGTAGATTTCATAACCGGCTTCATTTTCGCTGCTGATTTCGACAAAATTACGGATTTTGCGTTTCAGGCAGACGTCGGTTACCAAGCCTTTGCTGGATTCGGGGTCAAGACGCGGCATATTGCCCGCATCGGGATCGCCGTTGGGGTTGCCGTTGGTTACATCAAAAAAGTAAACAAATTCATAGCGGTTTTGAATGGCAGACATTTTCTGGCTCCTTAGTTTTCAGTAGTTTCAGCGGTTTCTTTTTTAGCAAAATAGCTTTGTTTTTGGTGGTAATAGCCGATGGCAAAGCGGCCTTGCTCGTCAATGCTCAAATGGCGCGGAAAGGTTTCGGGCAGTTTGGCAATGATTTTGCCCAAATCTTTATCCAAATTCACTGCCATACCGGCTTTGTCTTTACGCAAACGCGATAAATGGTGTTTTGCACCCGACAAAAGGCGCGGAAAAACCGAAAATGGCACGGCGGATGCAGAGCCGTAATAGCGGTCGGCAATGCCGGCGTTTAATTCGCCCAACGCCTGATATTGAATGCGCTCCAACACGGCAAACAGCCGCCCTAAAAGATAAGCGCGATTCGGGCTTTCATTGTTCAAACTCATAGGAACTCCTTCTTCGATAAAACCTTTTCTAAAACGCCGCTCTAATACGGCTTTCATCATTGCCACGCGCAGACCGTTCACGTCGCCGTCGGCGCGGATTCGAGTAATCAGTTGCGACAGCAAACTCAAGGGGTACGGCGTACCGCAAATCACGGCGCGGGTCATTTCGCCTGCCAACACGGGCGAGATGTTTTCGCTTTTGCCCAGCACGGCAGTTTGCAATAAAAGTCGCCAAATAGACGGCGGCGTTTTCCATGCACAAGGCTCAAGGGCTAAATCTTGCCAATGCTGCGCCAAGTTTTCCGCCAACTGCCCAAATGTAGTATCTAGCCAAAACCGAACAGAAATCCGCGCGGCATTGGGGGCAAGCCCTAAGATATAAAAACGGGTATTGGCAGAAAGTTCGGGCGCAATTTCTTGCAGCGGGCGACCTTTGCCGATTTGTTCCAACACGTTAAAAATTTTGGCACTTTCTTGTTCGTCATCCGGCGGCGTGAATACTTGCGCGAAGAAGCCTTCGGCAGCCTGCGCTGTTGCATTATCATCCGCTTCCGCCCAAAAGACCGTGCTGGCGTCGCCGATGGTCAGGCAGTGATTGTTTTCGCGGCGCAACAGATAGTTCAGTGCGGTGGTGTAGGCAAAGGCGGATTGTTCGGAAACGGGCGCATTTGCACCTTGCTCCTTGCCAAACGAAGCAAAGGCTTCTTTGTTGAACGAAATAATCGAACCGCCGGAACTTTGCCCGCCAAACACGCCTTTAATCGCAGGATGCAGCCGCGCAATCGGGGCGGTGTCACCGCTAATCAGGCATAAGCCTTCGAGCGCTTCGTCGCTTTTCAGGCAGCCTGCCCACAAGCTTTGCGCGGCTTCGCGTTTATGGATAAGTGCGGTCGGTTTTTCAAGAGAAAATGCAATATTGGCATCGAGCATTTCGGCAGGCAGATTTTCGACAGCGAAATGTGCAGGCTGCCAGTTTTGCAGAAAACGGCACAAGGCTTGCAAGCCTTCATCTTCGCTGTTTTGCAGTAAATCAAGATGGTTTTGCTTAAAGGCTTCAAAAGTTTTTTCAGACGACATAAACGGTTTTTCTTTTGCTTCGACTTTGTTTTTATTGGCTTCCACGCCAAGCGCGTAGGCGGTTTTATCCCACAAAAAATTCGGTTTGATACCCGATGTGCGTTTTTCAGGGCGCGGCACGCTCATCAACTTCGGCTGCGGCTTTTTATCGGCAGTCAGATTCGGCACAACGGTTTTCAGACAACCTTCTTTATCCAACACCAAAATCCAGCCAATTTTCTCCTCGCTAAAGCCATAAGGCGGCACTTTGGGGTTGCCCATTTCATCGATTTTTGCTGCCAAACGGCGGTAATAGCGGGCAAGGGACGCAAGAATCATGCTTTTACCTCCTCGGCATAAAACGGCGGCACATCAATCACGCCGTCTTTCATTTCCGCACGGAAAAAATGCGGCGTGTTGCCGTGATCAAAATCAATATCATGCAGCATCCAGCCTAAATCGCGGTTTGCCTCACTTTCCGATAACGCCGACGGCGGCAGCGGCTCGCCTTCGTCAATCAACGCAAAATCGGTGGGAAATTCACGCACGCCCAAACAAGGCTGCTGAAAGCATTGCCCCTTTTTGGCACGGCGTTTGAACATCTCGATATGCTTGGTAACGGTCTCATCCGCCCCCGCTTTTGCCGTCAGCACCGCATGGGCTTCAATCACATACGCCACGTCTTTAAGCACCGTCGTCGCGCGCTGCTGGCGGTCGTCTTCAATCAGCGTATATAAATCAGCAACGCTCTTGCGCTTCATCGCGCCGCTGACCTTACCCGCCGAAATCTTGCCGCCCAACTCATTGCGTCGCACCGACTCAAACCGAATCGGCTTCAACACATAAATCCGGTCAATCACCCACCGAATCGCCGGCTTCCAATGCACCGCCGCCAAAATCCCGCGCGCCGCCGACGGCGTGATGACATCATAAGACACCCGCTCCACCTTCATCTCCGGACGGGTAAAACAGGCATAATCGCCCCAAATGTGTAGGCGGATTTGGTTCATTTGGTTCTCCTTTTGGTTGGAAAGTGCGGTTTCAGACGACGTTTTGAAAACGTTAGGGAAATTGCCCGCACTTTTGAATGATATTTTTATATATCTGTAATTTCTGCGAATCTCACTTCCGGAAGGGGATCGGTTTTCGCCATTTCCAATATTCTTTTTAAATCCACATCATCATTTTGTTCTTTATTTAAAATATCTCTAGCCAATCTAACACAAGCTGCACGCACAAGTGAAATACTTACAGACTCCTGATTATATGGGGAAACTCTCTCGTAACTAGTACTATCAAAAATAACTGGAATAATTTCACTAAGTGATTCAATATCTTCACCTGAAAGATATTCTTTTTTATACATTTGATTAGCCGTCCAAAGGAGTGGAGCTAACCCTTGTTTTTGATTTGAACTAATCATATAAATCAGTCGCTTAATTAATTTGTTTATAACTGGTAAATCTTGAAGTTCTCTCCAAGTTAACAGAGCATAAGAGGCATACGCTAATTTATGACCTTCTATAGATTGAAACCCCTTCTTAATCAATCCCTCCGTGCGACAAATAAAATTTTCATCTGATACAGCAAAATATGGATACGCCATCAGAATTTCCGGTTTATCAAGTACTATATGCATATCACACAACTTCTGAAAATTTTCTTCAGTTAATGCTTCTTTTGACAATGCAGGCACAATGGAACGCGCTAATACTTCACTAATTAATTTAGCCGTTTCAGAATTTATATTTTTAGAAAACCCTATTTCACTATCATCTTTTTCGGGTAATCTCCAAGAGGTTAGTTTTTCGAAATAATTCACAGCCTGTTCTTGACTTGGCAATTCCTTAACATTTTTTCCAAGTGCCGCATTAGCAACATCCATTAAAAAATCCAATTTAAACAAGTTTTCTTCTTTCTGTTCAAATAAGTATTCCCTAACTAATGCTTTTACAGACAAAGAATCCATGTTTGGCAATTTAAGTAGAACGTAATTAAGCAATCCTGTTTTAGGTATATTTTTATAATCAGGATTATCTCCCCATATCTTTAATGCAATTCGTCTGCATTCTTTTTCGGTAAGGAACTTACTCTTTATTAAAGGTAATAGTCTTAACAATGCTGGAGCATTTTTAGAAGAATTTTTTTCTATACTGTCTATAATTTCACCAATGCGTTTATCAATATCAATATTTTGCTTACGCTCACCCGGGTTATCTATGACAGGATTAGCCCACTTACCATATTCATTTTTTTGAATTTCTGTTTCAAGTGGATAAGATAATGCATCAAGCAACACCTCATGTTGCTCAGCGTCAGGAATACTTTTAAGAGAAAATTTAATTAAGTCCTTAATTGAATCAAATAGCCATAAGTGTTGTAGTTTATTATTCTGCCCTAAAGAAACTGCTAAGCGAAAAATTTGCTTAGCTTGTTCAGATGTTGCTCTTACAGAAATTCTAGCTAATACTTCAATAAAAACACGTAAGCGGTCAATTGCATGGCGTGTAATACCGCTTATGCTCGATTGAACCTCTCGCTTTTCAGACCAATATTCAATTGAAGATATAGTTTTTTCTATTAAAAAATTAGCCTCGTCCTGAGATAAACACGCAATTTTAATTCTAGAAAATACTCTTTTTAAGACATTAGATGTCTCACTACTGGCGGCTCTAATAGCAAGAGAGAAACGTTGAGTATTATCAATTTCAGTTAATTCGGCAATTTTTGCAGCTGAATCGACAAGAAAATTTGTATGCTGCCAACGTAATGGTAGTCCAACAGTATTAGATATACCTTCTAGTAGAAGTAGTGGGTGTAATTCATTACTCCAAGTTACAGTATTGGAGTTATCTTTGTAATGCCCTGGTTCAAATAAAGGCTCAATCTCTTGTTCTTGTTGCTTTGCTAATTTTTTGGTAATTTTTTCCTGCATGTGTTCTATGTAATCCCAAGGATCACATTTAGATTCTTTATAATCAAAAGAGAAAATTCTAATTTTCTCTTCCAGTTCACTCAAGTTAACACCTCTAGCTAACCAGTATGCCCAAGCTAGACGAGAGAGCAAATAAATAGAACCATGATTGTTTCTATACTGCTTAAGTAAATCGCTATATGCTTCACTTATTAAGTGTTTACCTTCTTCAAAATTTCCAAGCTCTGCAAATAAAGAAGCCTTTTTTAACTTCCAAATAGGATCATTAGTGGTAATTTCTTCTGCATATTTTTCTAGAGCAAGATAATCAAATGAATCACGAGCTAAAATAGCGGAATAATAGGACAATTCATTACCAATCTCCGCCCAATATTTTTTTCCTTTTTCCAATATACGTCTTGTTATTAGAATAATATCTTTACTTTCTGACTGTTCCATCCAACGTGTATTTTTCAATAAAAGAAGCGCAATATCTAATTGCTGTTTCTTTGTTAAACAACAAGGTTTATCAAGATCACATACTGTTAGCAGTTCATTTACCAACCAATTTGGAAGAATTTCAAAAGTTACTTTATGGTGCCAAGCTATTTCATACAGCAGCTTAGCTCTTGAATCTTTATTCATTCTTGACAAATTATCAGGATTAGGCCAAGGATCTGTTAACTGCATATGCAAGGTGAATCTCAATCGATTTGGACATACCAACCACTCAGGGTAAGACAATCTATCCTTTTCCAAAGGAACTAATTGCCTTTCAAGGAGATGAGCTGCATGCTCATGATCTTGATAACGCCTATTTAGCTCTTCTTCTGTCATTTCTGTTCGATGTAGCTGACTTGGCTCCCATTCCCATGTATTCTTAGGTTTTAGTTCCTGCAAGGTCTGAAAAAATATTTCTGTGGCCTTAAAATGACGCATATCTGCATCATCATAATCTTTAACCAAACTATATAAATCTATTGGTGCGATATTGAGCGACTCTAAATATTTCCGTTTTGAAGAATTTAATCCTAAAGCTCCAACGAGGTAAATCCGTCTAGAATGACTAGTTAAATGATCTCTAACCCAACCAGCCCACTGTAAGAAATTTGGGTCATCTCCAGAGAAACCTATTAGACATAGCTCATTTTCAATAAATACTTGCCGAGCAAAGTTCACAAATGCTGCATATTTGCGGATATTTACGGTAATCTTCCTGAGTAAAAATCAAATCCTTAGTTACATCAATAGTGCCATGCAATTTCACAATACGAGGTGATCTTGCACTTGAAAGATCTTCCTGTTTTGAAACAATACTATATACAGGCTGATGAATTTCTTCTGAAGCACGTTCAAGCAAAGTATCCCAGTTGGTAGTCAAAACCTCTGACCATGGTAATTCTAATAAGGATTTATGTAGTTCCCCCGGTATCCAGGCTGAATCATTAATTTCCTTCTTGATTAAATCATGTAACGCTTGTTTACCAAAATATGCATTGTATTCTTCAGCTAGTCGTAATGGATCTGAGCTATTTGAACTCAATTCTTTAATTAATAGTTCAGAAAAATTAAACCAAAGCGGAAGCTTTTTATTGCTATCTCCTGTTGTCGCAGCACTTCTACTAAAACCTGCACCTATCATAATAGCTGCACCATGATAAGAGTTATTTTGTTGCCAAAGAGCAGAAGCAAGTTTTTTTAATTTTGTATAGTCATCAAGTTGTGTAATGTCTTTAACCATTCTGAATTCCTATGTAATTATCTTCTCAATTAATCAAAATAATTTTCCTTAAAACACCAAACTCTCACCCTTCAAAAACTCCATATCCTCCCAAGAAAGCCCCGCCACTTCATCATACAAATCCAGCCCAATCAGCGTATAAAACTGTTTGCCGAAGTTTTTCTCGTTAATCGGTTCGATGCGCCCTGCTTTATACAAAGCGGCGAGGGCTTTTTCTGGGATTTGGACGGTGTAGGGTTGCAGTTTGCGTAAGAGTCCGCCAATGTGGTCGGCGTAGCGCAGGCTGCTAATGAGGTTTTCGGCATCAACATCGAACGGAATAATCAGCGGCTGCATATGGCTTTCAATCATGCGGAACTTGTCGGCGATGGTTTGGAATGGGAAATCGAGGCTTTGCCCTGTATCGTTGTGCATTTTCAGGATTTTTTTATTGTCCAGTTCGCTGCCTTTTAATTGATAAAGCTCGGCGAAGTAGGCGGCGACGGCTTGGGTGGATAAGAGGTCGTCTGAAAAACTGTCGGCAGTCAGGCGCATAACGGCGGCTTGGGCGGCAAGTTCGGGCGGGGCTTTCCATTGTTCTTCGGGCGTAAATATCCAGACAAAGCTGTTTTCAGACGGCCTTTTGCCTTCGCGGTTGCAGCGTCCGGCGGCTTGGGCAACGCTGTCTAAACCTGCTTCGGCGCGCATTACCAGCGGGAAATCCACATCAACGCCGGCTTCGATTAAAGAGGTGGCGATAACGCGGCAGGGTTCGCCCTTTCAGACGACCTCGAATTTCATCGAGTTTTTGGCTGCGGTGTTTGGCGCACATTAAGGTGGTCAGGTGGAAGGTGCCGTCAAGGTGTTTGGCTTGGTCGTACAGGCTGCGGGCATGGCGGCGGTTATTGACGATGACGAGCATTTGCGGGTGTTCGGCAAGTTTGGCGAGCAAGTCAGCATCGGTTTGTGTGCCGATGTGTTGCACGGTGGTGCGGCGCAGTTTGTCGAAAAGTGCGGTCGGTTTTGGGGCGATTTCGCGCACGTTTTCAAAGCCGCGATAGAAGCCGTTTTCGGTTTGCACGGCTGGTTGGGTGGCGGTGCACATGACGACGCTGCAGCGGTAGTTTTGCGCCAATTCTTTGATGGCTTGCATGATGGGCAGCAAAAGATTGAGCGGCAGCATTTGCGCTTCGTCAAGAATGATGACGGAGCCTGCGATGTTGTGCAGCTTGCGGCAGCGCGAGGAGCGGTCGGCAAAGAGGGATTCAAAGAATTGCACGGCGGTGGTCACGATAATCGGCGCGTCCCAGTTTTCCGAGGCAAGGCGCAATTTGTCTTTGGTAGCCTCATTTTGCAGTTTGTCGTCGTCGAAGGTGCTGTGGTGTTCCAACACGGCTTGTTCGCCCAATTCGCCAAAGGCTTTGCGAAACTCAGCGGCGTTTTGCTCGATGATGCTGGTGAAGGGGGATGACGTAAATTACGCGCCGCATTCCGTGTCGCTTGGCGTGTTCCAGTGCGAATGCCATGGAAGTGAAGGTTTTGCCGCCGCCGGTCGGCACGGTGAGCGTGAATAGCCCTTGCGGTTGTGCTGCTTGTTCTACGGCATGCTCAAGAATTTCGCTGCGCAGGCGGTTTAAGGTGGCATTACGTTTTTGGCTTCGGTTTGCTCTGGAGCTTGGGCGGTACGTCGTCTGAAATCGTTGATGAATTGATTGAAATTGTGTTGTAAGGCATTTAAATCAGGATAACCGCCACGCTCGACGGCTTCGTTTTCTAGGTTTGAATAAAAGGCTTCGGTGTCGAGATAATCAGCATCCACCAAGCAGGAATAAAGCATTCGGGTGAAGAAGGCGTAGGAGAAAAAAGGATGATGCGCGTCAGCTTTGAGTGGTGGGGCGGACAGGGTTTGAGGGAGCTTGATTTCTTGTTGCCACAAGTTATCAAGAATGGGAATATCTGCGCCAAATTGCAAAGCTAAACGCTGCTTTAACGTGCGGCGGTTATCGCCCTCACCACATCCATTAGCTAACCCTGCATGGTGCCCCGCAATGCAAAACGCCATTAACTTACCGATAACATTTCCCCAACGCTCAACGGCAATTTTGGCTCCGGCGGTAGCATGATCAACTGATGGACCACCATGCAATCGGTGATTAAAGGGTTCCGAATATTTTCCCAAATCATGCAACTTTCCCGTCTGACAGGCAATTTCCTGCGCACCAAATATGCGGGCAAACTCCGCCGCCATTTCGCCAACATTTACCGAATGGCTTTGCAAGGTTTGCCAATGTTCGTAAGGCAAGAGATTGCCGAGTTTGTCTTGCGCAGAATGGGCGTAGTAGATTAGGGGTTTCATATTGAAATTCTAAAAAAATTCAGACTGATATCATGCAATGATAATATGATATTAAATTTAATATGTAAATAGAAAAAATGCCGTCTGAAACTTTTTCAGACGGCATTTATTATTGATTAACCTTTATAACTTACTTCTAATATCCTCCACTGCTTTCACTAAAGCCTCAGAAAGCGAAGGATCAAAAGAAGAGTGGCCTGCTTGGACGATTCTTAATTCTGCTTCAGGGAAGGCTTGCGAGAGTTCCCACGCGCTTTGCATCGGGGTGCATAGGTCGTAGCGGCCTTGGACGATGATGGTTGGGATATGGCGGATTTTGTCGATGTTTGCCAAGATGGCTTTATCGCCCTGCAGCCAGCCTTCGTTCACGAAGTAATGGTTTTCCATTCTCGCGATGGCAAGGGAGGCTTGTGGGTCTTCATCTACGTCTTTAGGTTCAAACTGAATAAGGTAGCTTTCCCAGTCTGCCCATGATTTGGCCGCTTTGAGGCGTGTCGCTTCATCTTCGCTAAACAGCATTTCATGGTAGGCTTTAATTAGGGCTTGGCGTTTGTTTTCGGCCACGGGGGCAATGAATTTTTGCCATTGAGCCGGATAAATTTGGCTGACGCCGCCTGCTTCATTCAACCATGCCATTTCAGACGGCCTGCATAGGAAAATACCGCGTAAAACTAAGCCGCTGACGCGATCGGGATGGGTTTCGGCATAAGTCAGCGACAAGGTGCTGCCCCATGAACCGCCAAAAACCAGCCATTTTTGGATACCGAGCATTTCGCGCACTTTTTCAATATCGGCAACCAAATCCCAAGTGGTGTTGTCTTCGATACAGGCATAGGGTTTGGAACGCCCGCAACCGCGTTGGTCGATAATGACGATGCGGAAATGCTCTGGATTGAAAAAGCCGCGACAGGCAGGTGATGCGCCTGCTCCGGGGCCGCCATGCAGGAAAATCACAGGGTGTCCATCAGGGTTGCCTGATTCTTCCCAGTAGATTTCGTGAATGTCGGATACGCGCAAAAGGCCGCTATTGCGTGGTTCTTGAATCGGATGCATGAGCTTTCTCCTTTGTCTGATGAATATGTTGATTGTAACACTTTGCCTTCTGATTTTTCAGACGGTCTACATAGGTTTATCGCCACAAATGGCGTAAAATAGCACTTTTTTGACAGGATTATTTATGGCTGACAACAAACAAACACATGCTGCACCCGAAGGACAACTTTTATTGCGTACGGTAGCCATGCCGCGCGATACCAATCCTAATCAGGATATCTTCGGCGGCTGGATTATGTCGCAAATGGATCTGGGCGGCGGTATTTTGGCGGCAGAAATCGCACAGGGACGAATTGTAACCGTGGCCGTTCAAGAAATGAATTTCATCAGACCGGTAAAGGTTGGCAACGTCGTGTGCTGCTACGGTCATTGCGTCCGTGTAGGCAATACTTCTTTGCAACTGAAAATCGAAGTATGGGTGAAGACTTTGATGAACGATATGGTAACGGAAGACCGCCAACTGGTGACCGAAGCTGTGTTCACTTACGTTGCCATCGATTCACAAGGCAATCCGCGCCCTATTCCTCGCGAAGGCAATGCAAAGCTGGCACATTTGTAAGTTTAAAAATTCAAAACAAGGCCGTCTGAAACCTCAACGTTCAGACGGCCTCTTTTAATACAGAAGCAAAATGTAATAATATTTCTTTTGAGCTAAAGCAAGGAGAAGTATCTGTTTTTTAGGTTTAATTCAGGCTGATTGATAAGACAAAGACCGTACACCGGCTTCCTATAACACTGCCCTACCGCGACAGTTTGCGCCACTTTTGAAACGGCGTTTCCTCCTCAACCCACTTTAAGGAACATCATGGCTTCGCGCGATTTATACCCACAGGAAATTTTACAGGTTGTTCTCGACAAAAGCTGCGCCAAAGCACAATCCAGCATTCCCACACTGGCAATCTTGAGCATTTTGGCCGGCGGATACATCGGCTTCGGTTATCTTGCCTATTTAAAAGTAGTCAGCGGCATTCCGCACGAATGGGGCGGTTTTGCCACTTTACTCGGCGCAGCCGTGTTCCCAATCGCCTTGATTTGCATCCTGCTTGGCGGTGGCGAGCTGGTAACCAGCAACATGATGATCATGTCTTTAGGCAGATTGGCCGGACGAATTTCCTCCAAAATGCTACTGCGCAACTGGGTTATCGTTTGCATGGGCAATTTGGTGGGCACGCTGGCGATGGCGTTTTTCCTCGGATACTATGTCGGCATGATTGAAGGCAGTATGGCAGAAAAAACCATTGCCGTGGCGGAAGCAAAAGTCCATATGGATTTCGGCCGCGCTTTCGTATCGGCGGTCGCATGTAACTGGATGGTCTGTATGGGCGCGTGGTTGCACTTTGCCGCTAAAAACACAACCGGACGAATGCTGGCCATTTGGTTCCCCGTCATGATTTTCGTATTAAACGGCTTCCAACACCTTGTCGCCAATATGTTCGTTATCCCCGCAGGTATTCTGGCAGGCGCAAACATCACTTGGGGACAATTTTTCTTCAATATGATTCCCGTATTCCTGGGCAATGTCGTCGGTGGCGCATCCTTTGTCGGCGCGTCTTATCTTTATACTTATAAAGACACACTGAAAGATAGTGCCGAATAGTTCTGCTTTGAAAACAACAAAACCTGCTTTTTAAGCAGGTTTTGTTTCAGACGGCATTGGTATTAAGTTTTAAAATCCATTCGGACATATTATTCAGATAAACATCCAAACGAAAAAAAAGCCGTTTTTAAAACGGCTCTTTCTAATTCTTTGGTCGGAGTGAAAGGATTCGAACCTTCGACCCCTTGCACCCCATGCAAGTGCGCTACCAGACTGCGCCACACTCCGACTCGATAAGCTGTGAATTCTAGTTTCAAACGCTGATTTTGACAAGTGCTTTTTAGAAAGGGAAATTTACTCGTTTGAAAACATTTGAATTATTTGTAAGCAAAAAAAGGCCGTCTGAAATCGTTCAGACGGCCTTTGATTATTCAGTCAAATATCAAGCTTCAACCGGAATAATACCGATTTTGGCCTGCCATTGTTTTGGGGCAATGGCGTGAACCGATTCGCCGTTGCTATCCACTGCAACGGTCACAGGCATGTCTTTGACTTCAAATTCGTAAATCGCTTCCATACCCAATTCTGGGAACGCCAAGACTTTAGATGCTTTAATGGCTTTGGCAACCAAATATGCCGCGCCGCCGACGGCCATCAGGTAAACAGCTTTGTTATCGGCAATGGCTTGGCAAGTTGCTGCACCGCGTTCGGATTTACCGATCATACCCAAGAGGCCGGTTTGTTCCAGCATTTGGCGGGTGAATTTATCCATACGGGTGGAAGTAGTCGGACCGGCTGGGCCAACAACTTCGTCACGGACTGGATCAACCGGGCCGACGTAGTAAATCAGTTTGTTGGTGAAATCTACCGGCAATTCTTCGCCTTTGTTGAGCATGTCAACCAAACGTTTGTGCGCGGCATCACGGCCGGTCAGGATTTTACCGTTCAGCAACAACACGTCGCCGGTTTTCCATGTAGCCACTTCTTCTTTGGTCAAATTGTTGACATCGACACGTTTGCCGTTGTCAGGGCTATAAGTCAGATCCGGCCAATCTTCCAAAGATGGGGCTTCCAGTTTGGCTGGGCCTGAGCCGTCCAATTCAAATTCGATGTGGCGGGTAGCCGCGCAGTTTGGAATCATGGCAATCGGTTTGGAAGCCGCGTGGGTTGGGTAGTCAAGGATTTTGACATCCAGCACGGTGCTCAAACCGCCCAAACCTTGTGCGCCGATGCCCAAGGCATTTACTTTTTTGTAGAGTTCCAAGCGTAAGGCTTCGGTAGTAGACAATTCTGCACCGGAATCGGCTTTTTCTTTGAGCTCCTGAATATCGATATGGCTCATCAGGCTTTCTTTGGCCATCAACACTGCTTTTTCAGGCGTACCGCCGATGCCGATACCCAAGATACCCGGAGGACACCAGCCTGCACCCATTTGAGGAACGGTTTTCAATACCCAATCAACGATATTGTCTGAAGGGTTGAGCATGGCAACTTTGGTTTTGTTTTCAGAACCGCCGCCTTTGGCTGCGCAAGTGACTTCGACTTTGTCGCCTTTTACGATTTCCATGTGTACAACGGCAGGCGTGTTGTCTTTGGTATTTTGACGTTTGCCAGCCGGGTCGGCCAATACAGAGGCGCGCAGTTTGTTGTCAGGATAGGTATATGCACGGCGTACGCCTTCGTTAACCATTTCCTGTACGCTCATCTCGGCATCCCACTGTACATCCATGCCCACTTTCAAGAATACGGTCGCAATACCGGTATCCTGACAAATCGGACGATGGCCTTCTGCACACATACGGCTATTGACCAAAATCTGCGCCATCGCATCTTTGGCCGCAGGGTTTTCTTCTTTTTGATAAGCCTTATACAAAGCCTGGATGTAGTCTTTAGGATGGTAGTAGCTGATGAATTGGAAAGCATCGAAAATACTTTGGATAAAGTCTTCTTGCTTGATGATGGTCATGATTGTGTTCCTTTTCGGAGTCATGGTAGGGAGGATTTGTTTATTTCTTAAGAGACCGATTTTTTCAGACGGCCTTCAATAGTGTAATAGTGCTTTCAAATGAATGATCCAGACAATATCATTTTCATACCCTATTGATTTAAATGAAATTTAATATCGCATTAAATCACTTGGTTATTGATAATCTATATCCACTTACTATTCACTTACATGGAAATAAAATTACATTGTTTTTTTAAATGATAATCTTATTTCAAGGACGTTTGAAAATATTTGCCTTAAGTATCCGAGAAAGAAATTTAGTAACTTGTATTTAAAAAGGAAACATCCAAATTTCAGACAGCCTTTCTTATTTTTCCAATACAATACACAATTGTAAAATCCGTGTCATTTTTCTCTCAATCTTCTTGACTGATATCAAACTTGTTTGATTTTTCTGAAATTTTATAACAGTCTTTTTCACTTACTCACATATCTAAATATTATTCAATATATACAATAATCTATGCAAAATCATCTAATATACAATAATGATTTTTTTACTAGTAAATAAATGAATATTTTTGAAATTTATGTCACAAAAAGTAATTTTTATTTTACTTTTTAAAAATCAAAAAAAGTAGTAATAAATTTGTCTAAATAATAGTCACATTTTGTTTACAATCCTTCCTATATAAAACCTTAGATTGTCCTTATCATCAAAATCACTAAATTCTGATACACTTCGACCCATACAGATAAATATTGATTTTAAAAGAATTTCTGAGTAAATGACTTGGATATTTCCTCACGCACGATAGATGTAATAAAAATACAATTAATCAAATTATCCACTATTCCAACTTCCAATTTCACAGGAACAAACCATGAGTGAAAATTTGTTAACCCTGACCATAGACGGCCATGAAGTCAAAGCTTCCGCCGACTCGTCAATCATCCAAGCCTATGCCCGTTCAGGCAATGCGATTACTGCCAATGTCGGCTGTATGGGTCAAGGCGTATGCGGTTCCTGCCGCTGCATGATTCGTAAAGAAGGCGAGCGCGAGGTAACAACTGCACTGGCATGCGAGACCAAAGTCGAAGAAGGCATGCAGGTCAGCTTCTTGGACTACTTTATTCCGGAGCACATCCAATATTACGACGTCAGCGAAATTGGTGATGGCTGGAACTGGTTGGACGATACCGCCAAAGCCTTCCTGAAGCGCAAAACTGCCGTCATTGCGGTGGCTGTAACCGAGCCTGTCCTAAAGGTTTGCAAGTGGAAAACGGCGTAGCGCAGGTAGTTTCCGGCGATTTCGGCGCGGCTGCGCTGACCTTCGACCAATGCGTGATGTGCAACCTCTGCACCCTCTCCTGCCCCGAACACATCCGTCCGAACCACTTGGGCCTGTTCGCACGCCGTATGAAAGCAGCGCGTACATTACGCCCTGTGGATTTGATGCGCCGCCTGCGCGAAATCGACAGCGGCAAAATGAAAGTCGAATTTGAAGAGGAGTCAGTGTAATGGTTAACAAAATCCAAGGCATAGACTACGACACCGCCCTTGCCAATCTGAGAGCGTCCTCATTGGAGCTGCGCGGCGATTTACCTGAAAAAAATGAATTACTGAGCCAATTTCACCCTGACTATCAGGCCGATGCGCGTGTAAAACTGCCTATCGGCCCAAACCAAGGCGATTACTGCCATCCTGATTTGGCCAAACTCTTAATCAGTCAGCCTCTGATTGACGACTATGATTTGTCAGGCGCTGAACATTTGAACACTGACGTATTGGTCATTGGCGGCGGCGGTGCAGGCGCAGCTGCGGCATTGTCTGCCACTGAAGCCGGCGCACACGTCATCATGGCGAACAAACTGCGTATCGGAGACAGCAATACCGTGATGGCCGAAGGCGGCATTCAGGCAGCGGTCGGTGCGGAAGACAGCTTGCAGCAGCACTTTGACGACACCATCAAAGGCGGCCACAACGCAGGCAAGAAAGAGTTGGTGGCGCAAATGGTTACCGATGCGCCGTCCGCCATCCGCTGGCTGATCGGTTTGGGCATGACTTTCGACCTTGCAAAAGGCGCGGACAGCAACGGCATGTTGAGCCGCAAACGCGCAGGTGGTACGACCGTACCGCGTATTTGAGCTACCGCGACTTTACCGGCCTCGAAATGATGCGCGTACTGCGCGAGGCAGTCGAACTCGACGAAAACATCACCCAGCTCAACCGCCACCCTGCCATCGAATTATTGTCGGACGAACACGGCCGCTGTGTCGGCGCGATTTTGTACGATTTGGAAAAACGCTCTTTGGTATTGGTTCACGCCAAAGCAGTGGTATTGGCAACCGGCGGCAGCGGACGCCTGCATTTGCAAGGTTTCGCCACTTCCAACCACTATGGCGCGACTGCAGACGGCCTGGTGATGGCTTACCGTATCGGCGCCAAACTGCGCGATGTCGATTCTTTCCAATACCACCCTACCGGCGTTGCCCACCCTCCACACTTGGCAGGCGCGCTGATTTCCGAAGCCGTGCGCTCCGCAGGCACCAAGCTGGTCAACGGTTTGGGCGAGCGTTTCGTCGACGAATTACAACCGCGCGACGTTGTTGCCGCTGCGATTCTGCACGAATGCCGCGAAGGCCGCGGCGTGGTACGCGACGGACAAGTCGGCGTATTCCTCGACACCCCGCGCCTGATTGCTAATGACCCTGACGTATTAAACCGTTTGGTAACACTCGGCCACGTTGCCCATAAATGCGGCATAGACCCTGCCGTTGAGCCGGTCATGATTCATCCGACCCTGCACTATCAAAACGGCGGTATCGAAATCAACTGCGACGGTGCAACCTGCGTCGAAGGCCTCTATTGCGCCGGCGAAGTAACCGGCGGCATTCACGGCCGCAACCGTCTGATGGGCAATGCGCTTTTGGACATCATCAGCTTCGGTCGCCGCGCGGGTAAAGCCGCGGCAAATTGCGGCCTGCCGTTGAAAAAAGTACGCGGCGGTGTCGGACACGTCCACGACCTGCAACGCGAAATGACTCGCGCCGGACTGACCAGCGACATCAAAGCCCCCGTTTTATATCCCGACTACGGCAAATTCGATTTGCGCGAACACGCCGGTTTGCAGGAGCAACAATCATGAATCAAGCCAATCAAAACTTACTGCACCCGTCCCGCCAAGTCGGCGCGGATTTGGCCGCGTGGCGCAAAGTCGGCGGCGGCGAAGGCCTGCTGGCGGCGCTTGCGGATCCTCAAAGCATCGTTTCCAAACTGCAAGATGCCAATCTTTGCGGCATGGGCGGCGCAGGTTTCCCGACTTGGCGCAAATGGGAAGCCGCCGTTGCCGCCCAAAGCAAAAATGGCGACAAATACGTTGTCTGCAATGCCAACGAAGACGAACCGGGTACATTTAAAGACCGCGTACTGCTGGCAAATACGCCGCACCAAGTCATCGAAGGCGTCCTGATTGCCGCCGTTGCCTGCCGTGCCAATAAAGCGATTTTGTACGTCAACCCGCATCAAACCGAATCCATCGCTTCCATCACACCGGCCATTGAGCAATGGAAAAACAGCGATTTGTTTATCCGTATCGAAAACTATCTAGGCAAACCTTTGGATTTGCAACTGGTTGAAACTTCAGGCCGTTATATCGGCGGCGAAGAAACTGCCGTAATTTCATGGCTGGAAGGCGGTTTCCCCTTCCCCCGCCGCAAGCCGCCGTTCCCTGCCGAAAGTGGTGTCAACGGTGAACCGACCCTTATCAACAACACCGAAACCTTCGCCAACATCCCGCAAATCCTTGCCAAAGGTGCGGAATGGTACAAATCTTTGGGTTTAGGCGATGCGGCCGGTACGAAACTCTACTCGCTCTCCGGCGACGTATTGAATCCGGGACTGTACGAACTGCCGATGGGCACGACCCTGCAATCGCTGATTTACGATCACGGCGGCGGTATGCTCGAAGGCCGTACGTTTAAAGCCGTCTTCACCGGCGGCCCGTCCAATACGCTTTTGACCGTAAAAGATTTGGATGTGCCTTTGGACTTCGTTTCCGTACGCGAACGCAAATCCAGCCTCGGTACCGGCGCGATGATTGTGATTTCCGAAGGCACCAGCGTGGTGCGCAAAGTGGCCGAATATGTGGAATTTTTTGCGTCCAACTCATGCGGTCAATGTCCGCCTTGCAAAGGCGGCACATTCCAGCTTTCCCGCCTGCTCAACCGCGTGGACACCGGTATCGGTACTTCCGACGACCTCCGCGCCTTGCAAAGCCTGTGCCAACTGCTGCCACGAAGCGGCCGTTGCGGTTTGATTGACGGCGCGGTTACCGTGTTGCAAAGCTCGCTGCGCACCTTCCCCGAAGAGTACGGCCTGCCGCAAGAACAGGAGTAAAACGGCGTTGTTTTCAGACGGCCTGTTACTGTAAAGGCCGTCTGAAAAACGATACCCGACTCCCTTTCTCTTCTTTCCAAGATTGAAGAGAAACCCAATAAGAAAAATACCTTCCGAACCTGCAAAATACGTTCAGACGGAGGCTAAGCGACACTCAGACCGTCTGAAAACCGATTTCCCAATACCAATCCTCAAATTAGGAGATTCAGCTGGGCTTCGAAACCAATTCCTGCTGCGGTCGCACTTGTGCTGACGCTGCTTATCTCGGTTCGTTATCCCCGTTCCTCAGGCGTCTCGCCTGACGCATGGCATCTTTTTGGCATTGTTTGTCGGCATCATTGCCGGCATCATCGGCAAAGCCATGCCTATCGGCGCAATGGCGATTTTGGGCATTACCTTGGTTGCACTGACCGGCGTGACCAACGAAAAAGCTGCAGACGCAACCAAAGACGCTTTGAGCAGCCTCAACAACTCACTCATCTGGATGATCGGTATCGCCATCATCATCTCGCGCGGCCTGTTGAAAACCGGCTTGGGCATGCGTATCGGCTACCTCTTGATCTCCCTCTTCGGCAAACGCACGCTGGGCGTAGGTTGCAGCTTGGCTTTGGCCGACTTGGTCATCGGTCCGGTAACGCCAAGTAATACCGCGCGCGGCGGTGCGATTGTGCATCCGATTATGAAATCCATTGCCTTGAGCTTCGACTCTGACCCTGAAAAAGGTACGGAAGGCAAAATCGGTAAATACCTTTCACTGGTCAACTTCCACTCCAACGTGATTACCTGTCTGATTTTTATCACTGCCACCGCACCCAATCCGCTGGTCGTCGAATTGGTTGCCAAAGCCACCAATTCGGAAATCCTACTCTCTTGGGGTACTTGGTTCTTGGCGATGGTCGTACCCGGCCTGCTTGCTATGCTGCTGATGCCGCTGGTGCTGTATTTCCTGTATCCGCCCGAAATCAAACAAACCCCTAACGCCACTGCATTGGCAAAAGAGCATTTGGCTGCCATGGGACCGATGAAGCGTGAAGAAAAAATCATGCTGGGCATTTTCCTGGTTCTGCTGCTGTTGTGGGCGGGTATTCCCGAGATGCTGTTCGGCGTGAAAGTTGACGCTACTGCCACCACCTTCCTCGGCTTGAGCCTGTGTCTTTTGACCGGCGTACTGACTTGGGACGACGCGCTAAAAGAAAAAGCGCGTGGGACACCATTGTTTGGTTTGCTGCCTTGGTTATGATGGCAAACTTCCTCAACAAACTGGGCCTCATCAGTTGGTTGTCCGACTCCATGCAGCGGTATCGCCCACATGGGCTTGGGTTTGGGAAAACCGGTTGCGCCCTGTTGATGCTGGCCTACCTCTACGCCCACTACGTTTTCGCCAGCGGTACGGCACACGTTACCGCCATGTTCAGCGCATTCTACGGCGCAGGCTTGGCCTTGGGCGTCACCACCGATGCTGTTTGCTCTGATTATGGCAGCCGCTACCGGCATCATGATGTCGCTGACCCACTACGCCACCGGTTCTGCTCTCGTCATTTACGGCTCAAACTACGTCAACATGACCGAATGGTGGAAAGCCGGCTTCATCATGAGCGTGGTCGAAATCCTGATTTTCAGCACTGTCGGCATCTTGTGGTGGAAAGCCTTGGGCTATTGGTAATCCTTTAGCCGATTGAAAAATCAGGCCGTCTGAAACTCCAATTTCAGACGGCCTTTTGTTACAATTTCATTTTTACCGAACACACTCGATTACCGTGAAAATACTTATTCTCGGCAGCGGCCAAGTCGGCTCGACCGTCGCCCAAAAACCTCGCCTCCGTTCCCAGCAACGACGTTACCATCATCGACATCGACGAAAAAGCGCTCAACCGCATCAGCAGTCGCCTCGATGTCCAAACCATCGTCGGCAACGGCGCATCGCCCTTTACCCGCTTGAACAGGCAGGCGCGCGACTCCGACCTCCCGCTTTACCCTGACCCGCAGCGACGAGAAACCAACATCGTTGCCTCCAAAATCGCCGCCGACCTGTTCAACATCCCCGGCCGTATTGCACGCGTGCGCTCAAGCGAATACCTCGAATATCCGGTTGACGGCAGCGACAACCCCGAAGAAGGCAGCCTCAACATCTTCGGCATTACCGAAACCATCAGCCCCCGAACAGCTGGTTACCGAACAACTCGTCGGCCTGCTCAACTACACCAGCTCATTGCAGGTACTCAGTTTCGCCAACGATAAAGTGCGCATGGTGATTGTTCAAGCTCGCAAAGGCGGTTTGCTGATCAGCCGTGAAATTGCCGACATCAACCAACATCTCCCCGAAGGCGCGGACTGCCAAATCTGTGCCATATACCGCAACAACCGCCTTATCGTCCCCACGCCGCAAACCGTCATCATCGAAGGCGACGAGGTACTTTTTGCCGCCGACATCAGCAGCGTTGAAGCCATCATGCGTGAATTGCGTCCGAAAGAAGCGCGTACCCATGCCGCATCATGATTGCCGGCGGCGGCAACATCGGCTACCGCCTCGCCAAGCAGCTTGAATCCAAATACGACATCAAAATCATCGAATACAAACCCCAGCGCGCCGAATGGCTGGCCGAGAATCTGGACAACACCCTCGTCCTGCAAGGTTCCGCCACCGACGAAACCCTGCTGGACGAAGAATACATCGACGAAATCGACGTCTTCTGCGCGCTGACCAATGATGACGAAAACAACATCATGTCCAGCCTGTTGGCGAAAAACCTTGGTGCCAAACGCGTGATTACCATCGTCAACCGCTCAAGCTACGTCGATTTGCTCGAAGGCAACAAAATCGATATCGTCGTTTCCCCCCACCTGATTACCATCGGCTCCATTCTCGCCCACATCCGCCGTGGCGACATCGTTGCCGTCCATCCCTTTGCGCCGTGGTACGGCCGAAGCCATTAAGTGGTGGTACACGGCGATAAAAATACTTCCGCCATCGTCGGTCAGCCGCATCAAGCGGCATCAAATGAGCCAAGCGACTGCCACATCGCCGCCATCGTCCGGCGGCGCAACCGGCGAGGTCATCATGGGACACCACACCGAAACCATCCTCCAAGACGGCGACCACATTATCTTCTTCGTTTCACGCCGCCGCGTCCTACCGGAGCTGGAAAAACTCATTCAAGTCAAAATGGGCTTTTTGGTTAAACCCGAAATCCGTTTGCTTGAAGCCATAAAAAGGCCGTCTGAAAACCTTTTTCAGACGGCCTTTATTCTTGTATTTATTTACGCTTTGGTAACATTGTTCTTACGACCAAACCAAACAAAACCAATCACACCCAATACAATCATCGGCACGCTCAACCATTGACCCATGGACAAACCCAAGGTCAACAGGCCGAGATAGTCGTCAGGCTGACGGGCAAATTCGGCAATAAAGCGGAACAAACCGTAACCGCCCAGAACAATGCTGCCGTTTGTCCGGCCGGACGTGGTTTTGAGAAAATCCAAACGATGACAAACAGGCAAATGCCTTCAAAGGGCAAACTGGTAAAAAGCTGAGATGGATGGCGCGGCAACATGCCGTATTGTTGCAGCCATTCGGCCCACAAAGGATTGTGCGCTGCAGCTTCCGCATCTTCGTAACGCGCTTGAGGGAAACCCATCGCCCAGAAAGCATTGAGTTCAGTCACGCGTCCCCAAAGTTCGCCGTTGATAAAGTTGCCGATACGGCCGGAAGCCAAGCCCAGCGGTACGAAGGCGGCGCAACGGTATCCATCAATTTCAAGATACTGATGTTGCTTACGGCCAAACAGCCACATGGTAACGACCACACCCAAAGAAGCCGTCGAAACGACATGTCGCCTTCCCAAACTTTGAAAATATCCAACGGGTTGGCCAGATAGTCGGAAAATTTATAAAACAAAACGTAGCCGATACGGCCGCCCAAGATGACGCCCAAGATACCCCAAGTCAGGAAATCGTCGAGTGTTTCTTTGGTAAACACAGAATTGCCCTGCGCGATACGGCAGTGACTCAAAATCGTAAACAGGATAAAGCCGACGATATAGCTCAAGGCATACCAGCGGATGGCAAGCGGGCCGATGCTGATCAGCACCGGATCAAACTGGGGATGTATCATCATAATGTGTGTTCCTTATCTCAAAAGGCCGTCTGAAAGCCTGAACTTTCAGACGGCCTGTATCTGGTAGTCGGATGGTTTAACGCAAATCGTCAACCACATTCAAAATAGCAGACAACATGGCCTCGCCCAAGCGCAGCGAGCGTTGGCCGTTCCAGCCGAAATCGTCGTCCGGCAGGTTGGCATTGTCTTTAAACGTAGCATTTCAAAGTATAGGCAAGGCAGTTGAAATGATTGCCGACCCAGTTGGTCGCCAAAGTCATGTTTGCCTGACCCGGCGCATCTTTGTCATAGCCGTAATCGTCTTGGAAATCTGGGCTGGCATTGAGCAACGCGAGCTTGAATTGGTCTTCCAAGGCTTCGATGCGCTCGTTGTAGTTCGGCACGCCTTCGGTACCGGCCACAAAGACAAACGGCAGACCTTCATCGCCGTGAATATCCAAGAACAAATCCACGCCGGTTTCCATCATTTTTTCGCGGACGGTAAAGACTTCAGGGCTTCGCTCCAAAGTCGGGTTTTCCCATTCGCGGTTGAGGTTGGCGCCGGCGGCATTGGTGCGCAGGTTGCCCAAAACCGAACCGTCCGGATTCATATTCGGCACAATGTAGAAAGTCGCACGGTCAAGCAGCATACGCGCGGTCGGATCTTGCGGATCAAGCAAACGGCCCAGCAAACCTTCGACAAACCATTCCGCCATGGTTTCGCCCGGATGTTGACGGGCGATAATCGAGACTTTCATGTCGCTTTCGACTTGGTTGCCGATGGTCAAAAGATTGATGTCGCGGCCTTGAACGGTGCTGCCCAAATCGTCGATACGGCACAAGCCGCTGCCCTGAGCATCGCCCAAAAGGTTCAAATGCTGATCGTGGGAATAAGGCTCGAAATAAGCGTAGTAAACGCTGTTGGACAAAGGCGTATGGTTGATGGTCAACACGCCGTTTTCATAGCTGGTCGGCACGCGGAACCAATTTTGGCGGTCGTAAGAAGCATAAGCCTGATAGTCTTCCCATCCTAAAGGATACGCAGCGTCCGCCGCATTTTCAAAATGCATCACGCAGTTTTGATAGGCCGCACCCTGCAAACGGAAGTAAAACCATTGGGCAAACTCCGAAGCATTGTCGGGACGCAGGGCGAGACGGATATCGGCAGGGTTGCTCAAGTCTTTGACAACGACCGAACCGGCATCGAATTGGGTGCTGATTTTCATCATGGGTATCCTTAGTAATCGGCGAAGAGGCCGAAGCAAAACCGTCATTTTACCGTTTGCATGAGGCTGGTTTCAACCATTTAACTGATTTAACAGGATTTCAAGCGCTTGGAAATATTGTTTCAGACGGCCTTTGGGATTAAGATAAAGGCCGAAATCATGAAACAAGGTTGAAACCATGACCCAGCAACAATCTGTCTCCCCTGCCATCAAGGCGCGCGTCCTTGCCGAATCTTTACCTTATATCCGCCGTTTTTCCGGCTCCATCATCGTCATCAAATACGGCGGCAACGCCATGACCGAACCTGCCTTAAAAGAGGGTTTCGCACGCGATGTCGTCCTGCTCAAACTAATCGGCCTGCATCCCGTCATCGTTCACGGCGGCGGTCCGCAAATCAATGAGATGTTGGAAAAAGTCGGCAAAAAAGGAGAGTTTGTTCAAGGCATGCGCGTGACCGACAGCGAAACCATGGACATCGTAGAAATGGTTTTTGGGCGGACACGTCAATAAAGAAATCGTTTCCATGATTACCACCTTCGGCGGTCGCGCCGTCGAGTATTACCGGCCGGGACAACCACTTCATCAAAGCGGAAAAACTCCTGATCGACACGCCCGAACAAAAAGGCGTGGACATCGGCCAAGTCGGCACAGTGGCCGATATCGACACCCGTTTGGTGGAAGGTTTGGTCGAACGCGGCTGCATTCCTGTCATCGCACCCATCGGCGTAGGTCAAAACGGCGAAGCGTTCAACATCAATGCCGACTTGGTTGCCGGCAAACTGGCGGAAAAAACTTCAAAGCCGAAAAAAACTGCTGATGATGACCAATATCCCCGGCGTACTGGATAAAGAAGGCAAATTATTGACCACCCTGACGCCATGCCGCATTGACGAACTGATTGAAGACGGCACGCTGTACGGCGGTATGCTGCCTAAAATTGCCTCTGCCGTCGAAAGCCGCCAAAAGCGGTGTCAAAGCCACGCATATCATAGACGGTCGCGTTCCAAACGCCCTGCTCTTGGAAGTGCTGACCGATGACGGCGTAGGCTCGATGATTTTGGGCGCAGGCTAATCCGTTTTTAGACGGCCTTATGCCTTATTTAATCAGCTTTTTCACCCTAAAAAGGGTAAAAAAATGTTACACTATACGGCTTATGTTTGTTTGAGCGATATTGACGTGAAACAAACTTACAATCGGTTTCATACCGACTCCGATGCCATACTTGGCAAAGACGGTATAATGTCTGCATTCATCAGACTTTGGCAATCATCCTTAAGGCCGTCTGAAACGTAACAAAGCTACTTTTCTTTTACCATCCTATTTGGAGATATTCATGAGCGCAATCGTTGATATTTTTGCACGCGAAATTTTGGACTCCCGCGGCAACCCTACCGTAGAGTGTGACGTATTGTTGGAATCCGGCGTCATGGGACGCGCAGCCGTACCCTAGCTGCGCATCAACCGGCCAAAAGAAGCTTTGGAACTGCGTGACGGCGACAAATCCCGTTACTTGGGCAAAGGCGTATTGAAGGCCGTTGACCACGTCAACAACCAAATCGCGCAAGCCCTCATCGGTATCGATGCCAACGAACAATCTTATATCGACCAAATCATGATCGAATTGGACGGTACTGAAAACAAAGGCAACTTGGGTGCTAACGCCACTTTGGCTGTTTCTATGGCCTGCAGCACGCGCTACGCTGAAGATGCAGGCCTGCCGCTGTATCGTTACTTGGTGGCGCAGGTCCAATGGCTCTGCCGGTTCCGATGATGAACGTTATCAACGGCGGCGAACATGCCAACAACAGCCTGAACATCCAAGAATTCATGATCATGCCTGTCGGCGCAAAATCTTTCCGCGAAGCCCTGCGTTGCGGCGCCGAAATCTTCCACGCACTGAAAAAACTGTGTGATGCCAAAGGCTTCCCAACTACCGTTGGCGACGAAGGCGGTTTCGCACCTAACCTAAACAGCCACAAAGAAGCCCTGCAACTGATCGTAGAAGCAACCGAAGCCGCAGGCTACAAAGCAGGCGAAGACGTATTGTTCGCCCTGGACTGCGCATCCAGCGAGTTCTACAAAGACGGCCAATACCATCTGGAAGCCGAAGGCCGCTCTTACACCAGCGCAGAATTTGCCGAATACTTGGAAGGCCTGGTTAACGAATTCCCAATCATTTCCATCGAAGACGGCATGGACGAAAACGACTGGGAAGGCTGGAAACTGCTGACCGAAAAATTGGGCAAAAAAGTTCAATTGGTCGGCGACGACTTGTTCGTGACCAATCCAAAAATCTTGGCCGAAGGCATCGAAAAAGGCGTGGCAAACGCATTGCTGGTCAAAGTCAACCAAATCGGTACATTGAGCGAAACCCTGCAAGCCGTCGACTTGGCAAAACGCAACCGCTACGCCAGCGTAATGAGCCACCGTTCCGGCGAAACCGAAGACAGCACCATTGCCGACTTGGCAGTCGCTACCAACTGTATGCAAATCAAAACCGGCTCCCTGTCCCGCTCCGACCGCATGGCGAAATACAACCAATTGTTGCGCATTGAAGAAGAATTGGCCGAAGCCGCTTACTACCCTGGCAAAGCCGCATTCTACCAACTGGGCAAATAAGCAGAATATAGGATATTGATTGTATGAAGTGGGTAACTTTTGTTTTAACCTTCGCACTGTTGTGCTGTCAGTACAGCCTTTGGTTTGGCAAAGGCAGCGTCGGGCATACGGAAGAATTGCAGGAGCAGCTCGTCCGTCAGGAGGAAAAAAACCAAACGCTCACTTTACGCAACAATTTCCTCAATGCGGAAGTTGAAGACTTGGCACACGGACAAGAGGCCATCGCCGAAATTGCCCGCGTCGAATTGGGCTATGTCCAAGACGGCGAAGTATATTACCGAATCATCGACCGCCGCTAAACCCTGCAAAACAAAGGCCGTCTGAAAACATGTTTTTCAGACGGCCTTTTTTATCGCAATCGCTATATAATCACATATCCCAAAATCAAATCACACCCATCATGTATGACGTAAACACCCACGATGTCCGCCGATTCTTTGCCCACGTCTGGCAACACAGACTTGCACCGCTCCAATTAGACGGCCTGCAACAAAAAGCTTTGCGCATTATCGAAGCCCATCCTGAATACGGACACTATCTCGAAGACATCGAACAATATTTAGATAAAGAATGGTTGCCCGAAGACGGAGAAAGCAACCCATTCTTGCATATGTCGCTACACCTTTCCCTACAAGAACAAAGCGCCATCGATCAGCCCCCAGGCATCCGTGCCATCCACCAACAACTTTGCGCCCGTTACAACGGCGACTGGGTCAAAGCCGAACACGATATGATGGAAGCCTTGGCAGAAACCATCTGGGAAGCACAACGCTACAAACGAGGTCTTGACGTCAGTACCTACATGACCCGCTTGCGGAAATTGGTCGGCTTTGGGCCAAGAAGAAAAAGCCCGCCTCAATCCCCATGAAGTCGGCTTGATGGATACAAAGTAACTTCTTTTCAGACGGCCTCACCCCATACAAATCCTTACGCTTGCCAAAGCCAACGTTTCCACATTTCATGCTAAATTACTTTTTTAAAATCCGCATTACAAGGAAAACCAAAATGCTCCGCCCAGCCCTTACCGCCCTACTGCTAGCTGCCTCCCTGCCCGTAGCAGCAGAAAACCTCAACTACAACATCGTTGAATTTTTCCGAATCCGCCAACATGCGAAGTGCCGCGAGATACCATGACCGCGCATTTCAGCGTCAACGCAGAAGGCAAAAGACCGTCAAGCCGTCAACCAAGCCTTCATAAAAATTTAACCAGTTCAACAAAAATCTCCCAAAACAGCAAATTTAAAGCTGAGCTGATAGAGCGCAACGCATCCCCACTCTATCAATACACCAACGGCAAACGCACCCAAACCGGCTGGGAAGAACACGCCTACTTCAAAGTAGAAAGTAAAGACTTTGAAGCACTCAACCGCCTGATTGCCGACAGCATCAATATCGCCGTTTTAGAAAGCTCCTCATTTTCCGTATCCAAAGAAAAACGCGAAGAAACCGTCGACCAACTGAGCAAAGCCGTCATCCTGCGCTTCAAAGACCGCGCCCAAAACCTCGCCCAAACGCTCGGCTTCTCCAGCTACAAAATTGTTAAACTCAACCTGGGCCATATCGGCAACCGCCAAGTCAGCGGCGACTTTGCACACGCTAAAATGCTTCGTGCAATCCCCGCTGCAGAAGTAGCGGCAGGAATAGAAGATGGCATACCAGCCTCTCCAGGTTCGGAAGAGATCAGCCTGACCGTCAACGGCTCGGTGCAAATGTAGGATTTTCTTTGAAATCATTTTAAAGGCCGTCTGAAAGTATATTTTTCAGACTGGCCTTTTGTGATTTGCTCAACAATTAGAATGGTTGTTTCTATATAAGGAAAGAATGAAAAAAATAAAACTCTAATTATTTCAACTTGTTGCAATCAAATATTGATGACTTTCTTAAAAAAATACGTAAAAATAACCCCGATAACAGAGTAATTATATCATTATATTTTACAATATTAACGTAAAATTTTTTTACACATTGCTTTCAAGAGCCAACCATTTATGTTCTCTGTTTTACTTTTTGAAAATAAAAAAACAGAGGACTTCTAATACTTTGGTAATTCTCTTGAATAAATTTCTGTTCTATAGCTATGCTCTATTTTTTGAGTTTCAAATATAGTATGGAGCTATCAAAATTGACAACTACATAAATAATATTCTTATTCTTTTGTTTAATCTAACAAGAAAATGCTTAAATTGTTCTTCGTCGTTATCCAACTTTCCGAAAAATAACTCATCAATTTGCTCAATTAACGGAACAGCTGTTTGTAATATTTCTTCTCCTTTTGAGACCTTTGCAAAATCCACCCAAAATCCCCTAAATTCCCACCAAGACATTTAGGGATTTCTCGAGCACCTTCTTCCAGCAAACCGCACAAGCCATGATCGCCAAACACATCGACCGCTTCCCACTGTTGAAGTTGGATCAAGTGATTGATTGGCAGCCGATCGAACAGTACCTGAACCGTCAAAGAACCCGTTACCTTAGAGACCACCGCGGCCGTCCCGCCTATCCCCTGTTGTCCGTGTTCAAAGCCGTCCTGCTCGGACAATGGCACAGCCTCTCCGATCCCGAACTCGAACACAGCCTCATCACCCGCATCGACTTCAACCTGTTTTGCCGTTTCGACGAACTGAGCATCCCCTGATTACAGCACCTTATGCCGCTACCGCAACTGGCTGGCGCAAGACAACACCCTGTCCGAACTGCTGGACCTGATTAACCGACAACTGACTGAAAAAGGCCTAAAAGTAAAGAAAGCATCCGCCGCCGTCGTTGACGCCACCATTATTCAGACCGCCGGTAGCAAACAGCGTCAGGCCATAGAAGTCGATGACGAAGGACAAGTCAGCGGCCAAACCACACCGAGTAAAGACAGCGATGCCCGTTGGATAAAGAAAAACGGGTTATACAGACTCGGTTACAAACAACATACCCGTACAGATGCGGAAGGCTATATCGAGAAACTGCACATTACCCCCGCCAATGCTCATGAGTGCAAACACCTGTCGCCTTTGTTGGAAGGACTGCCCAAAGGTACGACCGTCTATGCCGATAAAGGCTATGACAGTAAGGAAAACCGGCAACATCTGAAAGAGCGTCGACTGCAGGACGGCATTATGCGCAAAGCACACCGCAAACATCCGCTGTCGGAAGCACAAACCAAACGCAACCGATATTTGTCGAAGACCCGTTATGTGGTCGAACAAAGTTTCGGTACGCTGCACCGTAAATTCCGCTATGCGCGGGCAGCCTATTTTGGTCTGCTCAAAGTGAGTGCACAAAGCCATCTGAAGGCGATGTGTTTGAACCTTTTGAAAGCCGCCAACAGGCTAAGTGCGCCTGTTTCCGCCTAAAAGGCGGCCCGGATGCCTGATAATCAGGTACCCGGGGAGGATTAAGGGGGTATTTGAGTAGAATCAGTGGATATTCGAAACAAAAACAGCCGAAAACCTGTGTTTAGGTTTCGGCTGTCGGAGGAAAAGGAATTTTGCAAAGGTCTCAGCCGGAGAGTTTGAATATATATACCAAACTGATCATCTTGGGCGGTTAAAAACATGGGAAGCACAAGAGCTTCAGTTAACCAAACGTTCCGACAGGCTTCATCATAACCCTAATACTCCGGGAAAACTCAGTGGTGATCATGCTGGTCATTTGGCGGGAGATAGATTTGGCGGGTCTCCAAAGTTGGATAATCTGGTATCCCAGCTTAGCGGAGTTAATTTAAGCAATTATAAAATTCTAGAAAATGAATGGGCAAATGCATTAATGGAAAAGAAACGCGTAACGGTAAATGTTGATATACAATACAAGGGAAATAGTTTAAGGCCAGATCATTTTGTTATTCAATATGAAATTGATGGCATTAAAAAAAGTTGAAAAAGATTTACAACACAGGAAAGTAAAAATGAAATTTGAAGATAAGATATCAGAAATACAAAAACGTATGCTTAGCTTGGCACTTGAATTTTTCAGGAGAGGGGTTACCGCTGTCTATATATATGGTGCAAAGGGAAAGAAACGTATTGTCTTTTGATGCTTTTTAAAGTGGATAATAAAATTATGAGAAAGGAGTCTTTTAATACAAAAAGAGATTCAATGGCAGTTTCTTAATCTTGGAATGGAAGATTATTCGAACTATGCTCTGTCTTTGCCGAGAATCATCAGGAAATTCCAACTCAGTTGAAACTCATATATGACAATGTAAATCAGAAAGCATCCGCTAATTATTCATATGAAAAAATTTTTTTCTCGCATAGAGATGATTTAACACCGGGTAATATTTTTTGAACAATGGTTTAAAGAAGAAAAGCAAAAACAGAAAACCCGTATGGCTAATCATGATTCCATAATGCAGATTAAAAGGCAGCCCGAAACCCCATTCAGGCTGTCGTTTGCATTTGGGCACGCTGGCTTTCAGCCTGCTGCTCGGTTTCGGTTCGGCTCTGATTGTGCCCGCCGCCGCAGCCGCAGCACGCAGGTGCAGGATGGCAGCAGCGCCGAAGCCGTCGGCAGCTCGCTGACAGCCGGCCGCCATCTCAGCATCCGTGCCACCGAAGGCAACATCGAAGCCAAAGGCGCACAAATCTCCGCCGAAGGCGATGCCCTGCTGTATGCCCGCGACGACATCCGACTGCTGGCCGCGGCCGACAGCCGCCGGCAAACCGGCAGCAGCATGGGCATCGGTGCCGGTTATGGCGGCAGCCTGAAAGGAGGCGACGGCTTCAATCAAAGCGCCTTCGGCCGTGCGTCCCAAACCGCCGGCCAGAACATGAACAAAAGGCTTCAACTACAGCCCCACCCTGCCGCAGCATGAAAGCGGCGACAGCCAAGGCTATACCCGCTCGGTACTCAGCGAAGGCAACATCACCATCGGCGGCAAAAAAACCAGTGCCCGCGCCCTCGGCATCCATACCGATTCGGCCACTGCCCATCACGGTGCCGACAGCGTTCCCGATCTGCAAAATCTACTCGACAAACAGCAAACCGTCGCCCAATCGACTGCCGCCATCCACAGTGCCGTCGCCACCTATAGGGGCAACCGTGCCAAAGCCGCGACCCAAGAGCTGGAAAAACAACAGGCCGCCCACGAAGGCAGCCTGAAAGAGCGTAACGACGGCAGCTACGAACACTATCTCAGCCTAAGCGACGCACAACGACAACAAGAGATGCTGGCCCATTCCCCCGCCTACGCCCAAGCCTACCAAGAAGCCCGAAGCTGGGGCATAGGCGGCAGCAAAAGCCGTGCGCTTAGCGCCGCCGAAACCCTGATTACCGGCGCCCTGGGCGGACAGGGTGATTTACAGCTGGCGGCCAATACTTTGGCACCGTATGCCGCAGCCGCCATCGGCAAGCGCTTCGGCCACGGTGAACACAAAAACGAAGCCGCGCAAGCAATCGGCCACTTTATGCTCGGTGCCGCCTTGGCCTACGCCAACGGCGCCGACCCGCTTGCCGGCGGCAGCGCTGCCGTTGCCGCCGAACGCGCAGCCGAGTATCTGGCCAAACAATACGACGACGGCAAGACCGCCATCGACCCGATAACGGGGAAATTCAATCCCAACCTTCTGCCCGAGCACATTAAAGAAGAGATCAAAGCGCAGACCGGTACGGTTGCTTCGGTAGTTGGTGCCGCCGGAGGCAGCCTGAACGGCACCAACGGCGCAAACACCAATGCCCTGTTCAACGCACAGGTAGGGGGCGTGCTGGGGCAGAATGCGGTGGAGAATAACTGGTCAGGAAGTCAGAAGTATCGAAACGATTTATTAAATAGAGCCAGACAAGATGAAGATAAAGCGAAAAAATTGCTTATTATTGATAAAAAACTCCAAAAAAACTAGGTGTGATCGATGTTGAACCGGTTGCCATATACTATGAACAATGTAATGGATGTGCGGATGCTGATCATAAATATGGAGCAATACGCAAGCGTAACGACCAAATCGTTAGCCATGCCATACAATCTGGTACTTTGAATGATTCGGAGTTAAGCCTGATACAAGAAGATGCTGAAAATAGAGTGAAGTCGCTCCGATCGCTAGGCTTTTCGAATTACCCGCTTACTGCGGAAGTACATGCCCAAGCGAATATCTTGGACTTTATTCTTGAAGAAAGGATGAAGCGAGATCGTATTAGTTTGTCTCCAACAGAGCAAGTTAGTTACATACTACTTAAATCAGGAATGGGTAGCTCTCCCAAAGGAATAAGAGGTAGTAACTTTGGAAACTTGAGAAGGGTCACGCCCCAAAAAAAGTGGAAAACCATCTGAGAATTATGGAACACCAACCCCTCCCCAAAACTACAAAGCCGACAATATCGGAAAAAGCAATCTGCCACCTACGACATCAAAGGCGCCTGTTCCCATTGTCCGCAAGGCCGAGGCTCCGTCCGGAAAGGCCGTGCCTGTGGGCGAAGTCCGCATTCCTTCAAATCCAAAAGCGGTAAAAGGAACAACCGTTACCCTGTCGCAGGAGCAACGCCTGGCCAACGGAGAGCTGATACCGAAAGGCTCTGTGGTAACGTGGTCGGACAATGCGGTAAAAGTGGTACGGCCCGACGGAATTAAAAAAATATTTAACTCTAAAATTTTAGAGGGAAGTACAGCATCGGTTTATGAATCCAAGCAGCTAATAAACTCTCAACAATTAATTTCTATTTGGCAAAATAACCCTCAATCCATTTGGGGATTATCAGCCGTAAGGATTGCAGAGCATTTTAACAATGCTGGATATAAAGCAACTGTTAGACAAAGCACACAAGGAAGTGGAAAGGCACTTATTGTAAAAATAGAAGGTCATAAAACAATCACTCAAATTCAAGTTCATCCAGGAGGAGGAAGACATGGTGGTGAATACTATAAAATATCTACAACAGATAAAGGGAAAATTAAAATAGTTAACCCTAAAACGTATAATAAAACAAATGAAAAAGCAACTATCTTATATAAATGAAAAGGATTATTTATGGATGAGTTATCAAATTTGCGTTGGTCTGTTGTTGCCATGACTCAAGATCCTGATACTCAGAAAAAAATTACAGGATCTAGGCATACTGCTGGGGAGGAAATTGTTTTGGAATTCACTGATGCATTTGAAGAGTGTTTAGATAAAGGAAGTATCTTGACAACTAGACAAAAAAAGAAATGCTATTAAATTTAAATGCATATATATCTAGCATTAGTGGAGATGGATTCGATTTCATTTGGCTTGATGAATCAGGATTATATAGTCAGGAATGGGGAAATATACGTACATTAGCCAAGCAGGTGCTTAAAGAGTTTGGTTGGGAAAATATTTGTGCTTCTCCCTTGTATGAGAAAATATATATAAAATAAAAATTAGAGCTTAATTGCAAAAACGAAGAAACATCATAGGCCAAAAAGCTAAATCGACAGCCTGAAAGCCGGCGGCGACATCAATATCCGCAGCCGCGAGGGCGACATTACCGTCCAAGGCAGCAACATTACTGCGGGCGACACCATCCGCCTCGATTCCGCGCGCGACATCCGGCTGCTCTCCGCCCAAGACAGCCAACATCAGGACGGCAAAAACCGCAATGCCGGCGTACAAGTCGGCGTCGGGGTTTCCGTTGGTGCCCAAACCGGCGTCTATATCTACGCCGAAGCGGCCTACGGCAAAGGCAAAAACCGTTCGGACAGCCAAACCCATCAAAACACCCTGCTGCAGTCCGACAAACTGCAGCTCAGCAGCAAGGGCAATACCGTGCTGAACGGTGCCCAAGCCCATGCCCGACGCATTGATGCCGATGTCGGCGGCACCCTTTATATCGAAAGCCCGCAGGACACTGTCGAACAGGAGAGCAAACAAAGCGGCGGCGGCATCCGCGCCCAAGTCGCGCTCGGTACCGCATGGAGCGTATCCGGCAACTACAACCAAAGCAAAGCCAGCGGCCACAGCCGCAGCGTCGGCAGCCAGAGCGGTCTCTTTGCCGGCGAAGGCGGCTACCACATCAAAAGCCGACAGCGTCCGGCTTAAAAGCGGCGCCATCGCTTCTGCCGCAGATAAAGACCACAACGAACTCACCGCCCGCAGTTTCAGCTTTGAAGACATCCGCAACGAAAGCAGCTACAGCGCCAGCAGCATGGGCATCGGCGCCGGCTACGGCGGCAGCCTGAAAGGCAGCGGCGGCTTCAATCAAAGCGCCTTCGGCCGTGCGTCCCAAACCGCCGGCCAAAACATCAAGCAAGGCCTCAACTACAGCCCCACCCTGCCGCAACATGAAAGCGGCGGCAGCCAAGGCTATACCCGCTCCGTACTCAGCGAAGGCAACATCACCATCGGCGACCAAGCCACCAGCGCCCGCGCACTCGGCATCCAAACCGATCTGCAAAACGCCCACCGCAGCGCCGAAGCCGTACCCGATCTGCAAAACCTACTCGACAAACAGCAAAACCGTCGCCCAATCGACTGCCGTCATCCACAGCGCCGTTGCCACCTATAGTGGCAACCGTGCCAAAGCGGCAGCCGAAGAGCTGGAAAAACAACAGGCCGCTTACGAAGGCCGTCTGAAAGAGCAAAACGACGGCAGTTATGAGCAATATGCCGGTAAAAGCGACAGCGAACGGCTGTCCATGAGGCTGGGGAACGCGAAGTATGCCCAAGCTTACCAAGAAGCCCGAAGCTGGGGCGTAGGCGGCAGCAAAAGCCGTGCGCTTAGCGCCGCCGAAACCCTGATTACCGGCGCCCTGGGCGGACAGGGTGATTTACAGCTGGCGGCCAATACGTTGGCGCCGTATGCTGCAGCCGCCATCGGCAAGCGCTTCGGCCACGGTGAACACAAAAACGAAGCCGCGCAAAGCAATCGGCCACTTTATGCTCGGTGCCGCTTTAGCCTACGCCAACGGCGCCGACCCGCTTGCCGGCGGCAGCGCTGCCGTTGCCGCCGAACGCGCAGCCGAGTATCTGGCCAAACAATACGACGACGGCAAGACCGCCATCGACCCGACAACGGGGAAATTCAATCCCAACCTTCTGCCCGAGCACATTAAGGAAGAGATCAAAGCGCAGACCGGGGCGATTGCTTCGGTGGTGGGTGCGACGGGCGGCAGTCTGAACGGCAGCGGCAGCACCAACGGCAACAGCAATGCCCTGTTCAATGCACAGGTAGGGGTGTGCTTGGACAGAATGCGGTGGAGAATAATCTGCTTAACAACGAAGACAGAAAAAAATACGATCTTTTAACAGAGAAAATTCTCAACCATACAGCAAGTAATAAGGAAAAGGCCGAATTTGAGCGGCTGGCTGCTAAAGACCAAGTAAGCAATGAGTTATATAGAAAAATATTATTCAGACCTTCATCGAAAAGATGGAAAAAAAGACCTGACAACCCAAGAAGCAGCTAGTTTGCGATCCTATCTAGACATCATCTATGATGATCAGAAAATTCTTGATAGAAAAAAATTAAGAATGATCTCTATCAAGGTAAAGAAATCTTGAGAAATGGAGAACCTTATTATCCGTTTTGGCTAGCCAAAAGAGATAGAAAAGTCAGAGAACATTGGAATAACTCTTGGAAAGAAATCCAGGATGCCCGAGGAAAGTATAAAACCGGTTTTGGCTGCTGTTAAGCATTTCTTTTTATCGGAAGGTCGTCCGATAGGGAAATACGAGAAAGCTTGGAATATCCTTGAAAGGGATAAAGCTTATGCCGATAGTTTTTGAAGGCAGAGCAGCAGCCTCCACCGCACAAGGCATTGCTTTAGGTTTGGAATTTACCACTCGAGGACGTTATCTGATGATGGCTATTGGTGGAGCACAAGCCAGTTACGGAACTTATCAAATCACACAGGGAAACCTTGAGCACGGGAAAGCCAATTTCTTTTTAGGTGCCGGAACAATGTTGGGTAGTGTCAGTCTTGGTGGGGCTTCGGTTAAGAAATCTCCGTTGGCAATCCACGAACCGATTCCGGCCGGATATAACCGACCGCCGACCAGCTTGGATGTTAATGCTGGGCGCATGGCTAATCAATTTTCAACTGCACATCAGAAAGTTACGGATTTAAATATCTTATTTGCCAAACCAAGTAAAACCGTTTCTAATTCAAAAGTAGGTATCCAATGGAATAATGGTATTGGAAAGCAAGGTATGCCATGGGAGAATTATGTTGGTAAAAAAACCTTCCCTCGGATGCTCGACTACCAAAGAATTTTAAAACTTTTTGATTATTATGACTCCCGTGATGGCTTAGCCATTAGTGCTAAGACATTGGATACACAAACAGCATCAAGGATGCTCAAACCAAGACAAATTTATAGTACTTTAAAAAAATTATATTGACAAAGCTGCCAATTTTAAAAATCTATTCTCTTTCTGGTGTTGAGTTAAATGCTAATACAATTAGGCGGAGAGAGATACATTTAGCTATTCCAGCCCAAACCACTAAAGAGCAATGGCAGCAAATCAACAAAAGCGATAGAATACGGAAAGACCCATAATGTTAATGTTAAAGTAACGGAGATTAAATAATGGAAGACAAGTTAGAAAATCAATATTTTTGCAAGTTTATATGCAAATGAAAAAAAGCGTTCATTGTGCAAACAAAATCCGGATTTAGGTTGTTAATGTTGGACACCTTATTCCCACCTCATATTTTGCCTCCAAATGTCGATGACAATCTGCTTGGGCAAGCTATTTCTCAGGCATTAAAAAATAGTCGAACTTTTAAATATGGAAGTGAAGAATGTAAAAATTTTTTCGATCCGGTACAAAGAGTTCAACGCTATAACCAATGGGTTGATCATATACGAGAAACACTGGGGTATAAAAACCAAATCAGCTCTTTTTAGAAGGATGATGATGTGCGGCATTACCATGAATAGCAAAAGAAATCATAATTTCCCCAACAAACATATCAGATCAGATGCGTGGGAAGGTATTGATGAAAAAGACATAATCATGCCTGCCGACAGTAACTATGTGGAAATTGGACAAGGAGCAAAACAAGCTCTAAGTTATTGTAAGTAGGTATATACGTAGTGCATAGGCTTGTTCCCACAACATACTTTTAGTGGCCGACGCCGTCAAAAACCAAACCGGACAGCAAGGCGCTGTCCTCTTGTCCGTTGAAGCCGGCTTCGGCTTTAAATCCGCCGGCAAAGAACAAAACCAACACTACCGCCAAAGCCGGCAAAGCAGCCTGAAAGCCGGTGGCGACATCAATATCCGCAGCCGCGAGGGCGACATTACCGTCCAAGGCAGCAACATTACCGCGGGCGACACCATCCGCCTCGATTCCGCACGCGACATCCGGCTGCAGTCGGCCCAAGACAGCCAACATCAGGACGGCAAAAACCGCAATGCCGGCGTACAGGTCGGCGTCGGGGTTTCCGTCGGTGCGCAAACCGGTGTCTATATCTACGCCGAAGCCGCCTACGGCAAAGGCAAAAACCGCACCGACAGCCAAACCCATCAAAACACCCTATTGCAGTCCGACAAACTGCAGCTCAGCAGCAAGGGCAATACCGTGCTGAACGGTGCCCAAGCCCATGCAAAACGCATCGACGCTGAAGTCGGCGGCACACTGCACATCGAAAGCCCGCAGGACACTGTCGAACAGGAGAGCAAACAAAGCGGCGGCAGCATCCGCGCCCAAGTCGCGCTCGGTACCGCATGGAGCGTATCCGGCAACTACAACCAAAGCAAAGCCAGCGGCCACAGCCGCAGCGTCGGCAGCCAGAGCGGTCTCTTTGCCGGCGAAGGCGGCTACCACATCAAAGCCGACAGCGTCCGGCTTAAAGGCGGCGCCATCGCTTCTGCCGCAGATAAAGACCACAACGAACTCACCGCCCGCAGTTTCAGCTTTGAAGACATCCGCAACGAAAGCAGCTACAGCGCCAGCAGCATGGGCATCGGTGCCGGTTACGGCGGCAGCCTGAAAGGAAGCGACGGCTTCAATCAAAGCGCCTTCGGCCGTGCGTCCCAAACCGCCGGCCAGAACATGAACAAAGGCCTCAACTACAGCCCCACCCTGCCGCAGCATGAAAGCGGCGACAGCCAAGGCTATACCCGCTCGGTACTCGGCGAAGGCAAAATTACCATCGGCGGCCAAGCCACCAGCGCCCGCGCACTCGGCATCCAAACCGATCTGCAAAACGCCCACTGCGCCGCTGCCTGAAGGTGAATACCAAGATCCCTTCGACTTTATGCGTGCCTACGATTTGGACTTCCCTTACGAATACCTGCAAAACTGGGTGGATTACTACACCGGCCAAACAGATACTTTGGGTTTGCCGCCGCTTGCGAATGACGAATAGAGTTTAGGATTAAGTTGCTGTGTGTTTACATCGCAGGCAGCCTGCCCCCTTTTCTCGTTTTTCAGGCTGCCTTTCCCCACCCCCGCACACACTACGGATACCCCCGCCATGAACAAACACCGCCATATAAAACCGTCTTCAACCGCACCCGCGGCATCCTGATGGCCGTAGCCGAGACTGCCATCGGGCAGGGCAAAAGTTCCGGCGAGCGCTCAAGCGGAGAAGCCGGTGGCGGTAACGGCAGCCTAAAAACCCATTCAGGCAGAGACCTTTGCAAAAAGCCCTTCCCCCGACAGCCGAAACCTAAACAAAGATTTTTCGGCTGTTTCTCCCCAATACCTCCTGATTTTACCCAAATACCCCCATAATCCCCCTTGGATACCTGATTAATCAGGCATCCGGCCACCTTTTAGGCGGCAACAGGCGCACTTAGCCTGTTGGCGGCTTTCAACAGGTTCAAACACATCGCCTTCAGATGGCTTTGTGCACTTACTTTAACCAGCCCGAAATAGGCTGCCCGGGCATAGCGGAATTTACGGTGCAGCGTACCGAAGCTTTGTTCGACCACATAACGGGTCTTCGACAAATACCGGTTGCGTTTGGTTTGCGCTTCCGTCAGCGGATGGTTACGGTGTGCTTTGCGCATAATGCCGTCCAGCAGCCGATGCTCTTCCAGATGTTGCCGGTTTCTTCACTGTCATAGCCTTTGTCGGCATAGACGGTCGTACCTTCGGGCAGACCTTCCAATAAAGGCGACAGCTGTTTGCACTCATGGGCGTTGGCGGGGGTAATGTGCAGTTTCCCGATATAGCCTTCCTCATCGGTACGGGTATGTTGTTTGTAACCGAGTCTGTATAAACCGTTTTTCTTTGTCCAACGGGCATCTTTGTCTTTGCTCGGTGTGGTTTGGCCGCTGACTTGTCCTTCGTCATCGACTTCTATGGCCTGGCGCTGTTTGCTACCGGCGGTCTGAATAATGGTGGCGTCAACGACGGCGGCGGATGCTTTCTCTACTTTTAGGTTTTTCTCGGCCAGTTGGCAGTTAATCAGTTCCAGCAGTTCGGACAGGGTATTGTCTTGCGCCAGCCAGTTACGGTAGCGGCATAAGGTGCTGTAATTGGGGATGCTCAGTTCGTCAAAACGGCAAAACAGGTTGAAATCGATGCGGGTAATAAGGCTGTGTTCGAGTTCGGGATCGGAGAGGCTGTGCCATTGGCCGAGCAGGACGGCTTTGAACATGGACAACAGGGGATAGGCGGGACGGCCGCGGTGGTCTCGGAGGTAACGGGTTCTTTGACGATTCAGGTATTGTTCGATCGGTTGCCAATCAATCACCTGATCCAACTTCAATAGTGGGAAACGGTCGATGTGTTTGGTAATCATGGCTTGGGCGGTTTGTTGGAAGAAAGTGCTCATGAGAAATCCCCTAAATGTCTTGGTGGGAATTTAGGGGATTTTGGGGAATTTTTCAAAGGTCTCTGACCGTCAGCGGCTCGGTGCAAATGTAGGATTTTCATTTAAATCATTTTAAAGGCCGTCTGAAAGTATATTTTTCAGACGGCCTTTTATATTTGTTCAATGATTAGAACGGAATATCGTCGTCGATATCATCAACCGGAGCAGTCGGTTGTACCGGAGCAGGACGACGGGCTGGGGCGGCTGGGGGTTCTTGAGCCGGGAGCAGATTGGTATTGCTGCTGTGGCGCTTGTTGGTAGCTGCTTTGGCTTGAATGACCGCCTTGGTTGTAGCCGTCATCGTATGGTGCGCCGCCGCTGTTGTCGTTGCGGCCGCCGAGCATTTTCATTTCGTTGGCGATGATGTCGTAAGCGGTGCGCTCGATGCCGTCTTTGCCTTGGTATTTACGGCTTTGGATACGGCCTTCCAGATACACTTGGCTGCCTTTACGCAGGTATTGACCGGCGATTTCGGCGAGTTTGCGGTACATGGTGATGTTGTGCCATTCGGTACGTTCTACGCGTTGGCCGTTGCGGTCGTTCCACGTTTCGCTGGTGGCAACGCTGAAGTTACAGACGGCCTCGCCGTTGGGCATATAGCGGACTTCGGGATCGCGGCCGAGGCGGCCGATGAGGATAACTTTATTCAATGACATTTTACACTCCTGTGATAATTTTTTCGGCGGCCTCTTGGTCGAATCCTTTTTGCAAGGCCTTGATATAAATGGTTTGTTTGTCTGCGCTAAAGCTGATGCTTTCAACGCCTTCAATTTCGGTCAATTTTTTTGGTAGAGCAAATCCGGATTTTTGTTGCCATTCGGCGTTAAGCGGATAGCTGAGGTTTTTGACAGGTTTCGGTGCTGGCGAAATGACTGCCAATACCAGCCACAGCAACATCAATACGCTACAAAAGGCAAATACGCCTGCAAAACCGTATTTTTGGAACAATAAACCACCGGTTGCGCCGCCGACAAATAAGCCGACCGACTGCATGGTGTTATACACGCCCATCGCGGTGCCTTTCAAATCGGACGGAGCAATTTTTGACACCATAGACGGCAGGCTGGCTTCCAATACATTGAAACCAATAAAATAAACAATCAGATAAGCGGTAATCAACCATACCGAGTGCATTCCAAACAGCAAACCGATTTGCGCCGCGGCAATGCAGACGATACCAAGGATAAACACTTGTTTGAGTTTGTTGCGCGTTTCGCCGACGATAATCAGCGGCACCATAATAATCAGGCCGGTAATGGTTGACGGGCAGATAGACTTGCCAGTGATGGATTTTTTCCAAACCCAACTGCGTCATGGCAAACGGCAATGCGGTAAATAAAGCCATTTGCGCCGCATGCAAGGCAAAAATACCAAAGTCAAGATTGAGCAGTTGGCGATTTTTCAATACCTCGCCTATACGCGAAGGCTGCGCCTGCGTGTCTTCGTGCATTTTTTTGACACTTCCGGATCAGGCGTCATCCAGGCAACCACGCCGATACTGATTACCGTCAGAATACCGGTCAGCGCAAACAGGCCGGATACGCCGATAAAGCTGGCAATCATCGGTGCAAGCACTAGGCTGACGGAAAAGGTCAAGCCGATACTCAGGCCGATCATCGCCATCGCACGCGTCCGCACTTCGTTACGGGTCAAATCCGCCAGCAAAGCCGTTACCGCCGCACTGACGGCACCCGCGCCTTGAATGGCACGAGCGGCAACCAACATCTGCAGGCTGTCGGCAACTGCGGCCAAAAAACTACCTGCCGCAAACACAATCAAGCCGGCATAAATCACTTTTTTACGGCCGAACTTGTCGGAAGCCATGCCCAAAGGCAGCTGCAGCAAAGCCTGTGTCAGCCCGTAAATACCCATCGCCATACCGACCAGCGCTTTATTGTTTTCTGCGCCGGGCAACGAAGCGGCATACATCGCCAAGACAGGCAACACCAAAAACATCCCCAACATACGCAGTGCGTAAACGCCGGAAAGTGTGGTACTGGCACGCCACTCGTGCGGAAACATTTGAATGCGGTTATCTCTTGCCATAAATAATGTTTCAGACGGCCTTAAGTTTGCGAAAGGCCGTCTGAAAGTGTGAATTAACAGATTCTCTGATTATACAGGATTCAAAGGAATTGCATGGGGTCAAATCGCAAGCCGTTTATCGCAAACCTGCTTCATCGGTATAAAACGGTTTTCAACAAAAAACAACGTCACGCAAGATCTGCCCTATCCCATTTATCCCGAATCAACCCCACTGCCATCTATTTCGCCACGCGCCTAACACGGCATTTCGGATATTTGTTACTGCCCAAACTGCCGTTAAACCTTGCCAAAGCACGGACAATATTGCCTTTTTCGATATTGTTGTAATGGCGCAGAATAGTGCAGCCATAGCGCAGATTGGTGCGTATATCGAAAGGTTGTGCGACGGATTGCCGATATAATTTTTCCAAAACGGCATCACCTGCATCAAACCGCGCGCGCCCACGCCGCTGATGGCATATTGGCGAAACGCGCTTTCCACTTCAATCAAACCCAAAATCACTTGAGTGTTGAGGCCGGCACGACTGCTTTCGTATTGAATATTGACCAACAGGCGGCGGCGCTCGCCTTCATCGGGAATGAAACGTGCCAATCGTGAAGACATCGCCGCCAACCAACGCTCCCCTTCCCTCGAATCGGCAAACACCAGCCGCGCAGGGCTGGCGCTATTGATCGAACTGCGCATCACGGAAGCCACATCATCGGCCAGCGTTTCTTCACGTTGCGCCCCCGCCCATGCGGTCGCAGGCGTCAAAAGCATGGCTCCGCCGACTTGCAACAGACGGCGGCGCGATAAAAATAAGGAATCTTGGTTTTCCGATTTCATGTGTTTTCTCTTTTTAGGCCGTCTGAAAAGTTCAGACGGCCTTTGATATACTTGCTTAAAGTCAGCATTATAAAATACATCTATGAGCAGAATCAAAGAGCTGTATACCTTTTATTGTCAAGTGATACCGCCTCAAGTAACATTTAGGTTTTTCTAATCAACCGGTATTTTTTATGACCACCACTCCCGCCAACGTTTTAGCCTCCGTCGACTTGGGTTCCAACAGTTTCCGCCTGCAAATCTGTGAAAACAACAACGGCCAGCTGAAAGTCATCGACTCGTTCAAACAAATGGTTCGCTTTGCCGCCGGCTTGGACGAACAAAAAAACCTGAGCGAAGCCTCTCAAGAACAAGCCTTGGAATGTTTGGCGAAATTTGGCGAACGCCTGCGCGGATTCCAACCTGAAAACGTGCGCGTGGTGGCCACCAATACTTTCCGCGTCGCCAAAAACATCGCCCAATTCCTGCCTCGTGCCGAAGCGGCGTTGGGTTTTCCCCATCGAAGTCATTGCTGGCCGTGAAGAAGCGCGTCTGATTTACACCGGCGTAGTGCATACCCTGCCGCCCAAAGGCGACAAAATGCTGGTTATCGACATTGGCGGCGGCTCGACCGAATTTGTCATCGGCTCGGATTTGCAAACCGCTGACCACAGAAAGCCTGCCTTTGGGCTGCGTAACGTACAGCATGCGCTTCTTCCAAAACAAAGTGACCGCCAAAGATTTCCAAGCCGCCGTTTCCGCCGCGCGTATCGAAATCCAGCGCATCAGCAAAATGATGAAGCGTACCGGTTGGGATTTCGCCATCGGCACGTCCGGTTCGGCAAAATCCATACGCGACGTTTTGGCGGCCGAATTGCCGCAAGAAGCCGACATTACCGCCCAAGGCATGCGTTATCTTGCTGATAGGATTATCGAGGCCGGTTCGGTTAAAAAAAGCCAAATTTGAAAACCTCAAACCCGAACGCATCGAAGTTTTTGCGGGCGGATTGGCCGTGATGATGGCGGCTTTTGAAGAACTCTCGCTGACCAAAATGACCGTTACCGAGGCCGCCCTCCGCGACGGCGTGTTCTACGACTTAATCGGCCGCAGCCTCAATGTCGATATGCGCGAACAGACAACGGCAGAGTTCCAAAAACGCTACCACGTCAGCCTCAACCAAGCCAAACGCGTTGCTGATACCGCGCAAGCCTTCATGAACAGCCTGTGCCACGCCAAAAACGTAACCGTTCAAGAGCTTGCCCTGTGGAACCAATACCTCAGCCGCGCAGGCCGTCTGCATGAAATCGGCTTGGATATTGCCCATACCGGCTATCACAAACACTCCGCCTATATTCTCGAAAACGCCGATATGCCGGGCTTCTCACGCAAAGAGCAAACCATTTTTGGCGCAACTGGTTATCGGCCATCGCGGCGACCTCAAGAAAATGGCGGACATTATCGGCAACAACGAAATCATGTGGTGTGCCGTGTTGTCCCTGCGCCTGGCCGCCCTCTTCTGCCGCTCGCGCCTGCCGCTGGATTTGCCGCCGCAAACCCAGCTTCGCGTCGATGAAAACAACCACAGCTTCATCTTGCGCATCAACGCCCAATGGCTGGAACAACACCCCCTCATCGCCGATGCGCTGGACTACGAAAGCGCGCAATGGCAAAAAATCGATATGCCTTTCTCGGTTCAAGCACAATAAACCGCGCTCCGTTATAATAGGCAGCTTTTCAAAATCCAAACCGCAGGCCGTCTGAAAACGACAGCCTGCCATACATCAAGGAAAACCATGAGAAAACCCCAACGCGGCTACGCCCGCCAAGACCGTGTCAAAGAACAAATCATGCGCGAGCTTGCCGAACTCGTCCGCACCGGCCTGAAAGACCCGCGCGCTGGTTTCATCACCATCAACGAAGTCGAAGTCACCCGCGATTACAGCCACGCCACCGTGTTCTACACCGTCCTCGACGACAGCACACGCGACATTACCGAAGAAGCTTTGGAACACGCCAAAGGCCATTTGCGCAGCGAATTGGCCAAACGCATCAAACTCTTCAAAACGCCCGAGCTGCATTTCAAATACGACGAATCACTCGAACGCGGCATGAGCATTTCCAGCCTGATCGACCAAGTGGCGGCGGAAAAACCGGTTGAAGACTGATTGATTAAAACACGCAGGCCGTCTGAACCCTTTCAGACGGCCTGAACATTAATATTCCCTAATTAATATGACCAATAAACCCACTAAACGCCCGGTCAACGGCGTTCTTCTCCTCGACAAACCCGAAGGCCTTTCCAGCAACACCGCTCTGCAAAAAGCGCGGCGCTTGTTCCGTGCTGAAAAAGCCGGGCATACCGGCGTACTCGATCCTTTAGCCACAGGGCTTCTGCCTGTTTGCTTCGGCGAAGCGACCAAGTTCGCCCAATATCTAATTGATGCCGACAAAGCGTATACAGCCACGCTGAAACTGGGCGAAGCCAGCAGTACAGGCGATGCAGAAGGCGAAATCGTTGCCACCGCACGCGCCGATATTTCATTGTCCGAATTTCAGACGGCCTGCCAAGCGTTAACAGGCGATATCCGCCAAGTGCCGCCGATGTTTTCCGCCCTCAAGCACGAAGGCAAACCGCTGTACGAATACGCACGCAAAGGCATCGTTATCGAACGCAAAGCGCGCGACATCACTATTTACTCCATTGATATTACTGAATTTGATGCGCCCAAAGCTGTGATAGACGTACGTTGCAGCAAGGGCACTTACATCCGTACCCTCAGCGAAGACATCGCCAAACACATCGGCACATTCGCCCACCTGACCGCCCTGCGCCGTACCGAAACCGCCGGATTTACCATTGCCCAAAGCCACACGCTCGAAGCTTTGGCAGAACTGGACGAAGCCGAGCGCGATGCCCTGCTGCTACCTTGCGATGTCTTGGTGCAACATTTCCCCAAACTTGAGTTAAACGACTACGCCGTTACCATGCTCAAACACGGCCAACGTCCCCAGTTTACCGAAAACATTTCCGCCGAACAGCCCATCCGTGTGTACAGCCGAGACGGCACATTTATCGGGCTGGTGGAATATCAAAAAGAAATAGGCCGTCTGAAAGCCTTGCGCCTGATGAATACCGCCGACAAATAACTTCCTGTAAAGAGAGCCGATCATGAAAGTCTATACCGCCGCCCAAATGCGCGAACGCGAACAAGCAGCCGTCGATAAAGGCACAAGCTTCGACCAACTGATGGAAAATGCCGGCAGCTCTGCCGCCCGAGACCTCATGCAGCGCCATCCTCAAGCCGGACGCGCCCTGATCGTTTGCGGCAAAGGCAACAACGGCGGCGACGGCTTAGTCATGGCAAGATATATGCAGGCGCAAGGTTGGCACATCGACATTCTGTTTTCACTCGGAGAAAACCTCTCCCCTTGGCTCAAACCAATCGCGAACGCCTCAACGGTTTGCCCCATATTGAATTTATTACCAAGCAAGAGCTGGAAGGCCGTCTGAAAAACGGCTACGACATCATTATCGAAGGCATATTCGGCACAGGCTTCAGCGGCGCGCTTCCAGCAGAAATCGCCGTCCCTCTGCCGCCAACTCAATCATTCAGACGGCCTGAAAGTCGCCCTCGATATTCCCACCGGCCTCAACTGCGACACCGCCGAAGCCGATCCCGACACATTCCGCGCAGACCTGACCTACACCTTGCCGCCTACAAACCGGCACACTTAAGCGAGTCCAGCAAAACCTATTGTCAAGAAACCGTCTGTTTGCCTATTGGCATTGATTAAAAAAGCAAATAATATGTCATACTTAAATCGCTTTATTTTTAGAAACTGCTCATTCTAAAAGAAACACGCAAATTAATTTACAGGCCAATTATCAATAACACGGAAACAGACAATGAACGAACAAGAATACCGCCAAACTTTTAAAGAAGATCAGGCTGTCGGCTGGGAAGCCATCGATGCTGCGCTTAAAGCACTTTATGGAGATGTCAAACCACGCTCCTACGGTCCTATAATCAAATATTGGTTGGGAGGCACCGATCCACTGGACAATAGCGACATTTTTGATTGCGAAGAGCAAACCTTCCATCGCCATATTGTTTCCTACGGCATGAGCGAACTTTACTTTAATCCAGAACTTGCCGGTGCAGATTACAGTAAATGGGGATTTGAATTTACCTTCCGTACTCCCCCTTACGATCAAGATCCGGATTCCGACTACAACACCAAACACGAGCCTTATTGGGCAATCAACATGATGAATAACCTTGGCCGTTACGTTTTTGAAAGTGGCAACTGGTTTGAAGCCTACCACTTTACTTCAACTAACGGCCCTATCCGAATGGATACAGAAACCGCCATCGTCGGCGTAGCCTTCGCACCAGACCCCAAGCTGCCCGCTATCAAAACACCAAACGGCGAAGTTCAATTTCTGCAGATAGTCGGCCTTACCCAGCCCGAGCTTGACTGGCTCTGGCAAGATCCAACAACCAAACGTTGCCAAGAGCTGATCGATATGATGCGCAAAGACAATCCGCTGTTGATTACCGATTTAGCGCGTACAAAAAGCTATGTACAACCCTAATTGATTAAACCAAAGGCCGTCTGAAAACAGATTTTCAGACGGCCTTCAGTTTGTATTTCAAATAAAAAATAGCAACTTACTTCCAAATCTGCGCCAATTTAATCCCCAGCGCCGTCAAACCAAACGAACCGAAAACATGCAGACAGGTTGCCATCGCAGCCATACCCCAACGTTGGGCCTGTATCAAACCAACCATCTCCACTGAAAAACCTGAAAATGTGGTTAAGCTGCCGAGAAAGCCGGTAATCCAAAGCAAACGCCATTGCGGATCGGTTAAGAGTTCCGCCAATACACCAATCAGCAGCGCGCCCAGCCAGTTTGCCGCCAATGTACCGATAGAAAAAGGCGCAGAAGACACCAGCACCAAGCCAAACAGCCAACGCAATACAGCCCCGACAGCGGCACCGCAAACAATAGGAAAAATATAAGCAAACATAATAAGTTAAAAATTCAATTCAAAAACAGGCCATCCGGTCATTTAGGCCGTCTGAAAACCAAGCAAGGATGCCTTCATATCTTATTGCCAAATCTTAGGTGCGGATTTCAAATACCTGTCGTCATCGAAAAGTACAAATCCATTGCGGCTTGAGCGCGATAAAAATGGCTGTTGAAATACCGCTCAAAAATGCCTCTGCCCAAGCGATTAAGAAGAAAACAGGAAAAGCGGTTTTCCACAATACCGCCGTATCAAACACATCCGCCCAGTCCAACAAACCGACCAAAATCACACCGGTAAACACCATGCCGACCGCCGCAGCCCAAAAACCATTCAGAAAAAAATAAAGATAAAGATATTGGCAGGCAAACGCGATACCCAATGGCGGAAACCCAAGTTCACCAACAAAGGCGGAAGCAATACGAACAAGGCGTTAATGGGGAACATATGCCAATCGCCCCAAAGCCACAAATATGGAAAAAACAGTAAAACGCCAAGGCAGAAAGCGGCAGAGGTGCCCAGCATTAAAGCCGTCAGGTTTAAGGCAAGCAGATGATAGCTCATGCCGGCCAGTTGCCCGCTTTCAAGGGAGGCATTCAAACTCCAAGCCAGCGGCAACATCACGGCAGCCACCAAGAATGCGGAACGATGCTGCGATACCGACACCCATGCCTGCTTTGCACACAAAGCAAAAATCACCAGCAACACAGGCCATGCCGCCATCACGACACCAACGGGAAACCATCCGTTTTGAAAAATCATCATCTCATCCGCAAAATGTTCAGACGGCCTATTATACGCGTCTCAAGCCACAGCTTTGACAATCCTGTTTGCCTTTGCCGTTAAAAGCTTGTTTCGGCTGGTTTTGTTTACCCGAAAAAGCGTTAGAATAACGGACTTTGCCGTTTAATTAAGGGGATGGACGCATGCTTTGGACAATATTGGCTTTAATTCTGCTGGCTGTCATAGCCGGCTTGTTCTGGTGGCGCCAGAAACAAGAGCAAAAGTGGCGCCAAGAATTGGCCCGACTCAGTGGCGACGAACAAGAAATAAACCAAGAAGACAGCCCGGTCGCTTTTTTTCCGACCAACTGAACAGCCTGAAACGTTTGTTCAGCATGAACAAGCGCACTGCCGACAACCATAAAATTGCCCGCATCCGCCTGCTTTCCGCGCTCGAACACAATAAAATGCAACGCGCCGAAACAAACGAAGAGCACGCAGCAGAACCGTTTACCGAAGAGCTGGAACACATCACAGCTACCGAAGAAGAAATCAAAGTTGCACCTAAAACCCGCAAATCTGCCAAACCGGAACGTATTCCTAAAATCACGCCGTTTGCACAAATGGAAACGCCCGAATACAGCCCGTCTTTGGTGCAAAACAGCAATTTTGAAGAAATCACATTAGAAGAAGCCACCCGTTCCCTGCACGAAGCAGCGGTTGAAGAATGGAACGAGCATTTGGCCGAAAAAAATGCGCCGATTTACAAAGACGAAGTCGAAACTCCATTGTTGCGCGCTTCATCCCTGCCGATGACAGGTATGGAAATCATCGACTACAACGATCCTGTTTTGCGCCGCACACGCGAACGTGCCTTGGCGCGTGCCAATAATATCCGCGTGGCAGAAGCCCATGCGCCGCATATCGAAACCGTTCAGACGGCCTTAAGGACTGCCGAAAAAGAAGCCATCCTCCCCTATACTTCCATGCAGGCATTCCCTTCTGAAATCCAAGCGGAAGATATTCACGACAACCTTGCCCGCCGTACTGCCGCCCGCCACAAACTGGCTGCGGCCGTCGCCCTCATTGCGCGATTACTCTCCGCGCACCATCGAAAATGACGAAATTCTGGCTAACTTGGGACAAATCAGCCGTCCTGCCAGCTTGCGCCGTCAAGTTCGCCATACCGAAGCGGCTGCCGAAAGATGGGCGCGTAAACAAGCTGCTACGGAAGCTGTTACACCACGACCTGCCGCACCGGCAACGCCGTCCCGTCCGAAACCGGCTGCGCCTGTTAAAAAATCCCCTTATATCTCCCGACCTGCCGCGCCAAACGCAACCGTAGTTGAGCCCGCCCTGCCGTACCGGTTGTCCCTATGGCTAAAACCAATATTCCCGAACCGCCTGTTTTTCCAAAACCTCGATTGCGCCGATTGATATCCCCGAGCCGTCTACTTTTTGAACATAAAATCCAAGTGCCGATTTTTTTGATTCGCAAGTCAATGCGCATGTCAGCAATCAGCCTGAACGCAGCATCCGCGATTATTTAATCAGCGAATCTGCCGTCGAAGAAACGGAATTCGATGGCGAGCCGGAAGCACCTGTACAACCGGAAGCAGAAGCTATTCAAGCGGTTGAAACCATTGAACCCATTGAATCTGTTGAAACAATCGCAAGGCCATCTGAATATACACAGACAGTCGTTGAAACGCCTGTTCAAAGCGTAGAACCAAGCGTTCAAGAGAGTACGCCAAGCGTAGTTCTTCCGACTTCAACAACACTTACCGAGGCACACCTACCGACTACCGCCCTGCTTCTGCCGCCGCAGTTTGACCCGAGCGCCTCCCAAACTGAAGAACAGTTGCTGGAAAACAGCATTACCATCGAAGAAAAACTGGCGGAGTTCAAAGTTAAAGTCAAAGTGATGGACTCCTATTCCGGCCCGGTCATTACGCGCTACGAGATTGAGCCTGATGTCGGCGTGCGCGGCAGTGCCGTTTTGAACCTTGAAAAAGACTTGGCGCGCTCGCTTGGCGTGGCTTCCATCCGCGTGGTGGAAACCATCCCCGGCAAAACCTGCATGGGCTTGGAATTGCCCAATCCGAAACGCCAAATGATCCGCCTGAGCGAAATCTTCAATTCGCCTGCGTTTACCGAATCCAAATCCAAACTGACCCTCGCTCTCGGCCAAGACATTACCGGCCAGCCTGTTGTGACCGACTTGGCCAAAGCGCCGCATCTGCTGGTTGCCGGTACAACCGGTTCAGGGTAAATCCGTAGGTGTGAACGCCATGATTCTGTCCATGCTCTTCAAAGCAACGCCTGAAGACGTGCGCATGATTATGATTGACCCGAAAATGCTGGAGCTGAGCATTTACGAAGGCATTCCGCACCTGCTCGCCCCTGTCGTGACCGATATGAAGCTGGCTGCAAACGCCCTGAACTGGTGCGTCAACGAAATGGAAAAACGCTACCGCCTGATGAGCTTTATGGGCGTGCGCAACCTTGCCGGTTTCAACCAAAAAATTGCCGAAGCCAACGCGCGTGGCGAAAAAATTGGCAGCCCGTTCAGCCTCACGCCTGAAAACCCTGAGCCATTGGAGAAACTGCCGTTTATCGTGGTCGTCGTAGATGAGTTTGCCGATCTGATGATGACTGCAGGCAAGAAAATTGAAGAACTGATTGCCCGCCTCGCCCAAAAAGCACGCGCAGCCGGCATCCATTTGATTCTTGCCACCCAACGCCCAAGCGTGGATGTCATTACCGGCCTGATTAAAGCCAATATTCCGACACGCATTGCCTTCCAAGTGTCCAGCAAAATCGACAGCCGCACGATTCTTGACCAAATGGGTGCAGAAAACCTGCTCGGCCAAGGCGATATGCTGTTCCTGCCGCCCGGCATCGTCTATCCGCAACGCGTACACGGTGCGTTCGCATCCGATAATGAAGTACACCGCGTAGTGGAATACTTGAAACAATTCAGCGCGCCTGACTATATCGACGATATTTTAAGCAGTGGTTCGACCGAGGACTTTACCGGTACCAGCCGCAGCAACGACAGCGACCTCGACCCCATGTATGACGAAGCCGTTTCCGTTGTCTTAAAATCGCGTAAGGCCAGCATTTCCAATATCCAACGCCAACTGCGCATCGGCTACAACCGCGCCGCCCGCCTGATTGACCAAATGGAAGCCGACGGTATTGTCTCCCCGGCGGAAAACAACGGCAACCGCACCATCTTGGCACAAAGCAGCGACCATTTGGATTAATTTATCCTTGTTTAAATCAAGGCCGTCTGAAAATTTTTCAGACGGCCTTTTTAAATCAGATAATGGGTTCAAAGATTCCGATCAAATTAATAATCTGCAAATAATATTATCTACAAAACCAAATGCTTTTGCATTAACGGCATTTACCTCGCTATTAAATAAACCCAGCCTCAATAAACAAAACTCGACCTGCCAGATATATCCCTATTCATTTGTCACTATTTTCAGACGGCATTTTGTCAAGACCGGAAAAAACAGGTAAATCCGTTTTTCGATTAGAAACAATATTATTATGATTCATGCCTTCGGCAACACCCCACCCTTTACGAGGAAAAACAAATGAAAAAATATTTTGCAGAATTTTTCGGCACTTTCTGGCTGGTATTCGGCGGCTGCGGCAGCGCGGTTTTGGCAGTAGCTTACCCTGAGCTTGGCATTGGCTTTGCCGGTGTCGCTTTAGCATTCGGTTTGACCGTACTGACCATGGCTTACGCTGTCGGCCACATTTCCGGCGGCCACTTCAACCCTGCCGTTTCCGTCGGCCTTTTCATCGGCGGCCGTTTCAACGGTAAAGACTTGTTGCCTTACATCGTATCCCAAGTGATCGGTGCGATTGCTGCTGCTGGCGTTCTGTATCTGATTGCTTCCGGTAAAACCGGTTTTGATGCTGTTGCTTCCGGCTTTTGCCAGCAACGGTTTCGGCGAGCACTCTCCTAACGGTTACGACATGATGGCTGCTTTACTGATTGAATTCGTACTGACTGCATTCTTCCTGATCATCATGGGTTCTACCGACAAACTGGCTCCAGCCGGCTTTCGCTCCCTATCGCCATCGGCCTGGGTCTGACCCTGATTCACTTGATCAGCATTCCTGTAACCAATACTTCCGTTAACCCTGCACGTTCTACCGGTGTTGCCTTGTTCCAAGGCGGCTGGGCTATTGAACAATTGTGGTTGTTCTGGTTGGCTCCTATTGCCGGCGCAGCAGTTGGTGCGGCTATTTACCGCTTCGTTTTGGCTAACGACGACAAATAATCTTGACGGAATGACATTTCCCGGTGCGGCTGACACTCTAAATTGACCGTACCCAAGTTGCCGAGACACAAACGCACCGCCTGACTCAGACGGTGCGTTTGTTTTTTTGCCATGTTACAATACTTTCTTTTTCCCACATTCTCAAACCATCATGCAAACCTTACCTTTTTCAAACCGATATCGCCGCCAGAATGCTGGTCAATACCGAAAACGAAACCATCCATCCCGATGCCGTATTCGTACAAACGCAAAACGGCTACTGGATTGCTTGGCACGACCAACAAGCCGCCCTGCTTGCCCCCGACACACCGCCCGATATTCCCTGCTTTTTGGGTAGAAGGCGCAGAAAGCTTGGAAGAGCTGGTAAGCATGGTCGAAAAACGGCGAATTTGACGAAGTTGAAGAATTTGACGGCGATGATGATGCTTGGCAAGAAGCACTCGGATGCGGCCATCATCACGAAGGACACTGCGGATGCAGTCATTGAGATGCACCAATCGCCTGATTCCGGCACTTGCCCTTTGCCTGACGCTTAACGGCTGCGTTGTAGGCGCGGCTGTCGATTTGGCTGCAACAACCGTCCTGACTGCCGGAAAATTGGTTGTCAAAGGAACGGGGGCAGTGATTGATGCCGCCATTCCCGACGGTAAAAAAGACAAGGATAAAGAAAAAGAGAAGGAAAAGAGCAAAGAAAAGCCAAAATCGGAAGAAATCGTCTATAAGGAAGAATCCTCCGACGAAGTAGCGCAATGATCCTTCAGACGGCCTCAGCAAGGTAACCAATCCTACTGAGGCCGTCTGAACATTCATCCTTACATATAGCCCTGTTCGCGCAAAGAACAGGTTTCTTTTGCCGTTACAATAAAATGGTCCAACAGCGTAATATCGACCAAACTTAAAGCCTGTTTCAAACGCTCTGTAAACTGTACATCAGATTCAGACGGCCTTGCCGAACCGCCCGGATGGTTGTGTGCCAAAATCAAACTGTCGGCGTATTCATCCAATGCCAATTTAACGATTTCACGGATATAAACCGTATTTTCTGTCACCGTACCGCGCGACAATTCCCGTACCGCAATCAATTGATTTTGACGATTGAGCAGCAAAGCAACGCTGACCTCGATTTTTTCATGCCCAAGATGCAGGCGCAGATAATCCGCAACCGATTTCGGGTTTGACAAAATAATCTGCTCCTGCAAATCCTCACCTAAAATCCGCCGCCCGATTTCTTTGACCACGGCAAATTGAGTATAGCTTGCCAAACCCATGCCCTTATAAGCAGCGAGTGTTTTGGCATCCGCACTCATCAGCTTCCCCAAGCTGCCAAATTCACCCAACAAATAACGCGCCAAATCGACCGCACTCATACCACGCGTTCCAACACGCAGCAAAATTGCCAGCAACTCCGCATCACTCAATGCCGCCGCACCGTGCGCCAAGAGCTTCTCACGCGGCCGCTCCCCTTCGGGCCATTCTTTGATACTCATGTTTTTCCCTTTTATTCATATAGCGGATTTAGTTTTCAATTCTGAGCAAAACCGCCTCTCCCGATATAAAACGTCATCCATTATGGCTTTTAGCAAATAAATGCAATTTGCTTATTTTTATTCTATTTTTGAATAATTATTTAAGACATATGAATAACAATTAAACCCCTTTGTGCAGAAAAACAACGTTACCCATTTTCGCTATCCTGTTCCCCTGCCTGCCTTTCCTTTCCTATTTGTTTCAAATCAGCCGATACAAGCAATTTCATATTGCCCCTATGAGGCTTAGGCTAATATAATATTGAGTTTGCCGAGAGCAAAAGCTTAGGCTTAAACTGCTTTCTATCCACGCTGCCCGTGCGCTTTACAAGAGTTTCAGACGGCCTCCGTCCGACTCCCGCCAGCAATCAAACAGCTTTTTATCACCCATTCGAAAATCCGTTTTGCCGGTACTCGTCTTTCTTTTTGGAGTATTGCCATTATGACCGCAACCACTGCGTCTTCAGCCAAACCTTATCTGCAAATCCAAGGCTTGGTGAAAAAGTTTGGTGACAATTACGCTGTCGATAACATCGACTTGGACATTTACCAACATGAAATCTTTGCCCTTTTGGGCAGCTCAGGCAGTGGCAAATCCACGCTGCTGCGTATGTTGGCAGGCATGGAAAGCCCCAATCAGGGCAAAAATCATTCTCGACGGCCAAGACATTACCAAGCTTGCTCCGTACGAGCGCCCAATCAACATGATGTTCCAAAGCTATGCCCTGTTCCCGCACATGAGCGTTGAACAAAACATCGCTTTCGGTCTGAAACAAGACAAAATGCCTAAAGGCGAAATCGACGCCCGTGTCGAAGAAATGTTGCGCCTGGTGCAAATGACCAAATACGCCAAACGCAAGCCGCACCAACTCTCCGGTGGTCAGCAACAACGTATCGCTTTGGCGCGCAGCCTGGCGAAACGTCCTAAAATCCTGCTGCTTGACGAACCTTTGGGCGCACTCGATAAAAAACTGCGCCAACAAACCCAACTGGAATTGGTCAACACGCTGGAACAAGTCGGCGTAACCTGCATCATGGTTACCCACGACCAAGAAGAAGCGATGACGATGGCTACCCGTATCGCCATTATGTCCGACGGCCAATTGCGCCAAGTCGGTACGCCTAGCGACGTGTACGATTACCCTAATAGCCGCTTTACCGCCGAATTTATCGGCGAAACCAATATTTTTGACGGCGTCGTCATTGATGACCGCGCCGATTTCTCTATCGTCAAATGTGATGGCTTGGAAAACCACGTCCGCATCGACCACGGCTTGGGCGTTCCAAACGACCATGAAATCTGGATCAGCATCCGTCCTGAAGATATTGATTTGCATAAAGAAAAACCGGAACACTTGGGTGCGCACAACTGGGCCCAAGGCACGGTCAAAGAAATTGCCTATCTGGGTAGCTTCGCGATTTACCACATCAAACTTGCCAACGGCCGTGTCGTTAAGAGCCAAGTTCCCGCACCTTATTGGTATGTGCGCAACATTACGCCGCCAACTTGGGACGAGACTGTCTATATCAGCTGGCCTGAAAACCAACCGACACCTCTGTTCAGTTAATTTGAGGGAAATGCAATGAACCTTAAAAAACTGAAAAACAAACTGTTCCGCTGCCCTGGCCAGCGTGCAGTGATTGCCGTGCCGTATATTTGGCTTTTGATTCTGTTTCTGATTCCGTTCGCCATCGTATTGAAAATCAGCTTTGCCGAACAAGAAATCGCCATTCCGCCATTTACGCCGTTGACGACGATTGATGAAGACTTAGGCCGTCTGAACATTGCCATCAGCTATCAGAACTACGCCGACATCTTCCAAAACTTTTGGAATACGCTCAATCCGTTTGGCGACAGTGAAAGCAGCAATATCTATCTGATGACCTACTGGTCTTCGATTAAGACTGCGCTGACGACGACCATCATCTGCCTGTTGATTGGTTATCCGACCGCTTATGCCATTTCACGCGCCAATCCGGCTGCGCGCAACGGCCTGCTGTTGGCAATCATGCTGCCTTTCTGGACCTCTTTCCTGTTGCGTGTTTACGCATGGATGGGCTTATTGGGACACAACGGCATCATCAACAATTTCTTAATCAAATACGGAATCATCAGCGAGCCTTTAGACTTGTTCTACAATGCTTTTTCGCTGAATTTGGTGATGGTTTACGCCTATCTGCCGTTTATGATTTTGCCGCTGTACACACAATTGGTAAAACTGGACAACCGCCTGCTCGAAGCCGCTTCCGACTTGGGTGCAGGTCCGATCAAATCGTTCTTTACCATTACCCTGCCTTTATCCAAAACAGGCATCATTGCAGGCTCTATGCTGGTCTTCGTGCCGGCCGTCGGTGAATTTGTGATTCCTGAATTGGTGGGCGGTTCTGAAAACCTGATGATCGGTAAAGTATTGTGGCAGGCATTCTTCGACCAAAACAACTGGCCGCTGGCTTCTGCCGTCGCCGTCGTCATGGTTGCTCTGCTGGTTGTACCGATTGCCCTGTTCCAGCACTATGAAAACCGCGAATTGGAAGAAGGAGGCAAATAATGCAGAAAACCAAATTATCCTGGTTCTTGAAACTGATGCTCCTGCTCTCGCTGGCATTCCTCTATATTCCGCTGGTGGTTTTGGTCATCTATTCTTTCAATGAATCCAAACTGGTTACCGTTTGGGGCGGTTTCTCAACCAAATGGTACGGCGCATTGATGGAAAACGACACCATCTTGGAAGCGGCCTGGCTGTCATTGCGTATCGCCATCGTTTCCTCGCTTGCCGCCGTAGCACTCGGCACATTGGCTGGTTACGCCATGGCGCGTATCAAGCGCTTCCGCGGCAGCACCCTGTTTGCCGGTATGATTTCCGCGCCTATGGTGATGCCTGATGTGATTACCGGTTTGTCCATGCTGCTGTTGATTATTCAGGTGCAAATGTTCCTGCAAGGCAGTGAATTGCTGCAATCGCTCTACTTTGATCGCGGTTCTTCACCATCTTCCTCGGCCACACCACACTTTGCATGGCGTACATTACCGTCGTTATCCGCTCGCGCTTGGTGGAATTGGATCAATCCTTGGAAGAAGCTGCTATGGACTTGGGTGCCCGTCCGCTGAAGATTTTCTTCGTGATTACCCTGCCGCTGATTGCCCCTGCGATTGCTTCCGGCTTCCTCTTGGGCATTACCCTGTCTTTGGACGACTTGGTGATTACCTCCTTCCTGTCAGGCCCGGGTTCATCGACATTGCCGCAAGTGATTTTCTCCAAAATCAAACTCGGCCTTGACCCTCAGATGAACGTTTTGGCAACCATCCTGATCGGTATCATCGGTACGCTGGTTATTGTCGTCAACTACTGGATGATGCGTCAGGCAACCAAACGGGAACGCGAGGCTGCCGAAGCCTACCGCCAAGAAAAATTGGCAGCCGAGAAAGCCGCCTAATATGCAGACAGGCTGTCCGATAAAGTGTCGGAACAGCCTGTTTTTATTAACTGCATCTTATCCTTTCAGACGACCTGAACCCCAAACCCACATTCCAAGCCGTCTGAAAACCAATTTCAATGAAGTGAAAACCAACCTAAAGCTCAAATCATGATCAATCCCAGCTTCAAAGAATACCTTCCTTCCTACTATGTCAGCACGGCCAATCCCCATCCGTCTTATCCGACGCTTGAAGGCCGTCTGAAAACTGAAACCTGCGTTATCGGCGGCGGCCTGTCCGGTTTATGCACCGCCCTACCGCTTGCCGAAAACGGCCATGAAGTCATCGTACTTGAAGCAGCCCGTATCGGTTTCGGCGCATCAGGCCGAAGCGGCGGACAAGTCATCAGCGACTTTGCCTGCGGCATGGAAGAAATCGAAAAACAAGTCGGTTTGGAACAGGCCCAATGGTTCTGGCAGCAATCTCTGCAAGCCGTTGAACTGGTTGACTCGCGCATTCAAAAACACAATATCCAATGCGATTGGCAACGCGGCTACGCTACCGTCGCCGTCCGTCCTCAGCATTGGGAAGAATTGCAACAATGGCACGAACACGCTCAAAAACATTATGGCGCAAGCCATTACCAGCTTTGGGATAAAGCCACGCTGAAGCAACAACTTGCCAGCGATATGTATCAAGGCGCGCAATTTGATCCTTTATCCGGCCACTTACACCCGCTCAATTACACCCTAGGCATTGCCAAAGCGGCAGCCGATGCAGGCGCACAACTTTTTGAGCAATCCCCGATGACGCGTATCGAGCCATGCGATAACGGCTGGCTGGTTCATACACCCAATGGCAGCGTTGAGTGCAAAAACCTTGTTTATGCCGTCCATACTTATGCCGGCTTGCACCCAAAATTCAAAGTATTGGAACAAAAAAAGCCATTGCAGTCAGCACCTTTATCATCGCCACCGAGCCTCTGGGCGAGCGTGCCAAAGACCTGATCCGCAACAATATGGCCATCTGCGACAACCGCCACGTCCTCGACTACTACCGCCTCAGCGCCGACGGCCGCCTGCTCTTTGGCGGCAAAGACAACGAGTTTATCGACGATCCAGACCGCATGACCGAACTCGTCCGCCAAGACATGCTGAAAGTTTTCCCGCAACTTGCCGATGTCAGAATCGAGCATTCTTGGGGCGGCGAATGCGACATTACGCGCAACCTCGCCCCACATTTCGGCCGCCTCGCCCCTACCGTTTTCTACGCCCAAGGCTATTCCGGACACGGCATGGCGATTACCGGCATTGCCGGTTTGGCGATTGCCGAAGCCATCATGGGCGATGACGGCCGTCTGAAACCTTTTGAGCAACTGCGCCACAGCAACATCATTACCCAGCCTTTCCTGCGCAAACTCGGCTCTTTCCTCGGCTCAAAATACTATCAATGGAAAGACAGCCACTAAACCCAAGCAACAAACATATTTCAGGCGGCGGCAGATTCAAGTAAAATTCAGGCCGTCTGAAAGCTTAGATACGACAAAATTCAATCATTTATCAGCAAGGAAACCATCATGAGCAACCATCATAAACTCATCATCCTCGGCTCCGGCCCTGCCGGCTATACTGCCGCCGTCTATGCCGCCCGTGCCAACCTCAACCCTGTGATCATTACCGGCGTTGAGCAAGGCGGACAACTGATGACCACCACCGAAGTGGACAACTGGCCTGCCGATGCCGAAGGTGTACAAGGTCCGGAACTGATGGCTCGTTTCCAAGCCCATGCCGAACGCTTCGGTACTGAAATGATTTTTGACCAAATCCACACCGTTGATTTGCAAAACCGTCCTTTCACCCTCAAAGGCGATATGGGCGAATACACCTGCGATGCGCTCATCGTTGCCACCGGCGCATCCGCCAAATATTTAGGTTTGCCAAGCGAAGAAACCTTTGCTGGGAAAGGCGTTTCCGCCTGCGCAACTTGCGATGGCTTCTTCTATAAAAAACAAGATGTTGCTGTAGTAGGCGGTGGCAATACCGCTGTAGAAGAAGCCCTCTACCTTGCCAATATCGCCAACACCGTTACCCTGATTCACCGCCGCGACAGCTTCCGTGCTGAAAAAAATCATGGTGGACAAACTGATGCAACGCGTCGAAGAAGGCAAAATCATCCTCAAGCTCAACAGCTCGGTTGATGAAATCTTGGGCGACGAAAGCGGCGTTACCGGTGTACGCCTGAAACACAATGACGGCAGCACTGAAGAAATCGCTGTAAAAGGCGTTTTCATCGCCATCGGCCACAAACCCAACACCGATATCTTCAAAGGCCAACTCGATATGGATGAAACCGGCTACCTGAAAACCAAAGGCGGTACCGGCGACAATGTCGGCGCAACCAATATCGAAGGCGTATGGGCGGCAGGCGATGTCAAAGACCATACCTACCGTCAAGCCATCACCAGCGCAGCTTCCGGTTGCCAGGCCGCGCTTGATGCCGAACGTTGGCTCGACCGCCACGGCGTATAAGCCTCTAAGCTACGCCCTATTCTTTAAAACATAATCAAAAGGCCGTCTGTAATTTCAGACGGCCTATAATCTATCTGCCACACTCAAATATTCATTTTTAAAAAGCAAATTTATATCAAATAAGTACTTTTTGCTTTATAATAACGACAAATACCCAACAAACAGGGAACGAACATGAAAAAAACACTAACGACACTTATCCTTTGCGCATTGACTCCTGCCGCCCTGGCTGCCGATACTTACGGCTACCTGGCCATGTGGCAAAACCCTGCCGACAGCAATGAAGCGCTGCAAATCAAAACCACCAAAGAAAATGCCACCCAACTGGATGCGACAGCCGAACTCGAAACATTCTGCAAAGGCCAAGATGCCTTAGCCGGTATCGGCGCAGGCCAAGCAACAGGCTGTAAAACGGTTGTCCCTCTGCACAACACCTGTATCGCTGTTGCCTACCCTAAAGCCATGGGCAAATTGACTGCTCAAAACGTTGTGGCCATTACCTCCCCTCGTTTCAAAACCGTGCATCAAATTGCCTTGAACCAGTGTATCAAAAAATACGGCTCACAAGGACAATGCGCTTTAGAAACAGTCTATTGCACTTCCGAAACCTACTACCAAGGTACGGTCAAAACCCTCTGGGAAAAAATCAAATCCATTTAAGGCCGTCTGAAAATAAAACCGGCTTGCCAGATATTCTCCATATCACGGCAAGCCGGTTTTTTATTCTGGCTTTTATTTGCTGTTTTTTTCCAACAATTTGGCCACAACACCTTCAGCCTGTTTCACCAAATCAGGGATTGGTTCGGAAGTGGTTTTCATCATTTCAAAGAGTAGCTGACAGTAGAAACCGCATACTTCGTGCTTCTCAACACAAATACGCCTTTTACGCAAGATTTCGTCATTGCCTTTGGTTTTGTAACGCAGGTTATACGGGCAAGAAGAATCATACAGTTTGCTGCGGTTGTCCGCTGTCACAATAGTGCTACCAATGCCGCGTTTTGCCAAAGCTTTAGACAAAGCACGATCCAAATCATGCGGTCTTACTTTTTGCATTTTTGAATGATGCAGACATGTTTGATGCTGGTCAGCTCTTCAGGTTTCAATACTCTTTGTTCCGTAGTGGAACACGCGCCCAGCAACAATACGGCTGAAGCCGCTGCTAAAATCATGGTTTTCATCTGTTTTTCCTTTTTTAAAAATTTTTCAAACAATAAATATTCAGACGGCCTTTACAAAAAGGCCGTCTGAAAAAATCAACGTACGTTTTTCATCAAACGCTGTTTCTCACGCTTCCAATCCGCTTCTTTCAGGCTTTGGCGTTTGTCATGCTGTTTCTTACCCTTGGCCAAACCGATTTCCACTTTGATTCTACCGCGGGTGTAATGCAGGTTTAAGGGCACAATCGTATAACCGGCGCGTTCGGTTTTACCGATTAACTTGTTGATTTCCGATTGTTTCAACAACAACTTACGCGGACGGACAGGGTCGGGTTTGACGTGTGTCGAGGCAGTGGGCAATGCGGTAATGTGGCAGCCCACCAAATAGAATGCGTCTTTTTTCCAGTAGATATAGCTTTCTTTTAATTGCACGCGTGCAGCGCGGATGGCTTTGACTTCCCATCCCTCCAATACTATACCGGCTTCGATTTGGTCTTCGATAAAGAAATCGTGAAAGGCTTTTTTATTATTGGCAATACTCATTGTGCTGATTCTTTACAAACTTTTTCAGACGGCCTATTTTATCAGGCATGCTTAAAAAAATAAAACGGCAAACGGTTTTGAAACGTTTATTCGCTTAAAAACATGGCGGCGGTAAAAAGCGGTCGATATCGGCAATCGCTTTTTCATCTTCAGGGCGCAAATCCAGTTTCAAATCGGCAAGGCGGATCAAGATTTGGTCTTCACGCTCGGCAACGGCGCAGCTGACCTCGCCTTCGCTGCGAAAATGACGAATAAGCTCGTCCAGCTGGTTTAAAAGCATTTTTGATAAGATGAATTTTTGATTCATAATTTTTTTAACCCGAACGCCCATAAAAAAATGGCGGGAAACCCCGCCATGATTTTACGGCTTACGCCGCGCATTTGATTAAGCAGCTTGAATGTTAGCAGCTTGTTTGCCTTTAGGGCCGGTGGTTACGTCGAAAGACACGCGTTGGCCTTCTTTCAGGGTTTTGAAACCTTCCATGTTGATCGCTGAGAAGTGAGCGAACAAATCTTCGCCACCTTCATCAGGAGTGATGAAACCAAAACCTTTAGCGTCGTTAAACCATTTTACGATACCGGTTGCCATTAGAAACTTCCTATACTTAAAAATTAACAAAATCAGCAAAACAAGGCATACAGCAAACTAAAACGTTCAGCGTTTCTCCCCCGTATTGTATACGCGGTCGAGTGCCAACTTCTGCTTAACCGTCTTTTTTTACATTTGTTAAGACAAAACGTCAAGCTATGTTTTTCAAAAAAAAGTGGGAAAAATAGAAAAAAATTGCCGAAATACAACAGAAAACGGTTTACACTCTAAAAACAAGCCGTCTGAAAAACTGAAACCTAAGATTATGAACCATCCGAATACCGACCACCAATCCGATACCCTGCTCAGCGATATCAACACACAGCCGCCGAAACGTTACGGCGTATTTTTATTGAACGACGATTACACCACCATGGAATTTGTCGTCGAAATCCTGACCGAAGTCTTTATGCTTGCACAGGAACAGGCAGTGGCCGTCATGCTGCTGGTTCACCACGAAGGCAAAGGCCTGTGCGGCACCTACACGCGCGATATTGCCCAGACCAAGCAACATCAGGTCATGGAACGTGCCAAAGCTGAAGGGCATCCGCTCAAATGTATAGTCGAAGAGGTTTAAACCATGCTTTCACCCGAATTGGAACACATCCTGCAACTGCTCTATCGTGAAGCACGCAACGCTCGTTATGAGTTTATCAGCTTAGAACACCTGCTTTTGGTGCTGATAGAAGAAGATGCGGCTGTGCCGAACGTCTTGAAACTGTGTGGTGCAGATTTGAAAGTTCTGTCCGAGCAGCTTGCCGCCAGCGTTGCTGAAAACACGCCGCAAATTCCCGATCATCTTCTGGATACGGTCGAAACCCAGCCGACATTGGGCTTCCAACGTGTCATCCAACGGGCGATGGTGCATACCCAGTCTGCCGGCAAAGCCGCAGTAGAGCCTTTGGATATTTTGGTTGCCATGATGAGCGAATCCGAAAGCCATGCGGTTTATTTCCTCAAATTGCAATCCATTACGCGCTTTGAAGTCTTGCGTTGCATTGCCCATGGCTCGCCCGATGACGAGGATGGCAATGATTCAGACGGCCTGGGACGCGAGGGCGAAGAAGCGGAACAAAAAACCGGCTCCCTTTCCGACTACACCGTCAACCTCAACGCCGAAGTCAAAGCCGGCCGTATCGACCCTTTGATTGGTCGCAAACACGAAATGGAACGGCTGGTGCAAATCCTGTGCCGCCGCCGCAAAAACAATCCGCTTTTGGTCGGCGAGGCTGGCGTGGGCAAAACCGCGCTGGCGGAAGGTTTGGCACACCAAATCGTCAACGGCGACATTCCCGACGCGCTGAAAGAAGCCGAAGTGTACGCGCTGGATATGGGTTCGCTTTTGGCGGGCACGAAATACCGCGGCGACTTTGAAGCGCGGGTCAAATCCGTCTTGAAACAGCTCGAAAAAATCCCGCACGCCATTTTGTTTATCGACGAAATCCACACCATCATCGGCGCGGGCAGCACCAGCGGCGGCACGATGGACGCGTCCAACCTGCTCAAACCCGCATTGGCGAAAGGCTCATTGCGCTGTATCGGCGCGACCACTTACGACGAATACCGCACCATTTTCGACAAAGACCACGCCTTAAGCCGCCGTTTCCAAAAAATCGACGTGGTCGAACCTACCGTTTCCGAAACCGTTCAAATCCTGCGCGGCTTGAAACCGATGTTTGAAGATTTCCACCAAGTCCGCTATACGCAAGGCGCACTTGAAGCCGCTGCCGAACTCTCTGCCCGCTACATCAACGAGCGTTTCCTGCCCGACAAAGCCATCGACGTGATGGACGAAGCAGGCGCGGCGCAACGGATTCTGCCCAAATCCAAACAGAAAAAAAGTCATCGGCAAAGCGCAAATCGAAACCGTCATCGCCAAAGTCGCGCGAATTCCCGAAAAAAACCGTGTCGCACGACGACAAACAAGTGCTGCAATTCCTCGGCCGCGATTTGAAAAACATGGTTTACGGTCAGGAAAATGCCATCGATGCGTTGGTTGCCGCCGTCAAAATGTCGCGTTCCGGCCTTGCCCTGCCCGACTAAACCGATAGGCAGCTTCCTCTTCTCCGGCCCGACCGGCGTCGGCAAAAACCGAAGTCGCCAAACAGCTTGCCTACTCGATGGGCGTACCGCTGCAACGCTTTGATATGTCCGAATACATGGAACGCCATGCCGTATCGCGCCTCATCGGCGCGCCTCCAGGCTACGTCGGCTTTTGAACAAGGCGGCCTTTTGACCGAAGCCGTCAACAAGCAGCCGCATTGTGTGTTGCTCTTGGACGAAATCGAAAAAGCCCACCCCGACATTTTCAACGTCCTCCTGCAAGTCATGGACGCAGGCAAACTGACCGACAACAACGGCAAGAGTGCCGACTTCCGCAACGTCATCCTGATTATGACCACCAACGCAGGCGCGGAAAGCCTCAGCCGCCCCAGCCTCGGCTTTACCGCCAAACGCGAACGCGGCGACGAAATGCAGGCAATCAACAAACTCTTCACACCCGAGTTCCGCAACCGCTTGGACGCGATTATCCCGTTTGCGCCCTTGTCCGAACCCATCATCGTCAAAGTCGTGGACAAATTCCTGCTCCAGCTCGAACACCAACTTCTCGACAAAAAAGTCGAAGCCGAATTCACACCGGCATTGCGCAAATATCTGGCAGAAAAAGGTTTCGATCCCGCAAATGGGCGCACGCCCAATGAACCGCCTGATTCAGGAAAAAATTCGCAAACCGCTCGCCGACGAACTCCTGTTCGGCAAACTCGCCGAAGGCGGCTTTGTGCTGATAGACTGGGATGCAGCAAAAGAAGAAGCCGTGTTGAAAGTTTAAGAAAAGCAAGGTCAAACCTGAAACAGAAACTGTTTAACCGACTGAAAAATAAAAAGGCCGTCTGAAATTTCAGACGGCCTTTTTATCTCAATCAAAAATCTGATTTACAAAACGGATTTAACAGTGGCAACCACATTGTCTACGGTAAAGCCGAATTCTTTGAACAGCAAGTCAGCAGGTGCAGACTCGCCGAAGCGGTTGATACCGACCACTGCACCGTTCAAACCGACGTATTTATACCAACCGTCGGCATGCCCTGCTTCTACGGCTACGCGTGGCAAACCTTCCGGCAGAACGGCGGCTTTATAGGCGGCATCTTGGCGGTCGAATACATTGGTAGAAGGCATGGAAACAACGCGCACGGCAATACCTTGTTCTGCCAATACCTTTTGCGCTTCCAGAGCCAATTCAACTTCAGAGCCGGTTGCAATTACAACAGCTTGCGCATTACCTTGAGCTTCACTGATCACGTAAGCACCGCGTTTGATGTCGTTCAGCTGTTGCTCATCACGCGCTTGGAATTTCAGGTTTTGACGGCTGAAAATCAAGCTGGACGGATGATCGGCCGCTTTAACGGCTTCAGACCACGCTACCAAAGATTCAACGGTATCGCATGGACGCCATACATCCATATTCGGAATCAGGCGCAGAGTGGCAGTTTGCTCGATAGGGTTGGTGGGTCGGACCGTCTTCGCCCAAACCGATGGAATCGTGGGTAAACACAAATACAGGGTTGATTTTCATCAGTGCCGCCATGCGCAGGGCGTTACGTTCGTATTCGCTGAACATCAGGAAAGTCGCACCGAATGGTTTCACACCGCCATGCAGGGTAAGGCCGTTCATGATTGCGCCCATGCCGAACTCACGCACGCCGTAGTGAATATAGTTGCCGCCGTGTTCACGGGTAACGGAAACGCTGTTTGACCAGTCAGTCAGGTTGGACGGAGTCAAGTCGGCAGAACCGCCCACCAATTCAGGCAGCTCTTTTGCCAAGATTTCGATGCTGTTTTGGCTGGCTTTACGGGTGGCGATGGTTTCTGCTTTGGCACACACTTCTTTCAATGCGGCTTGAACGTAAGCGTCGAAGTTTTCAGGCAGTTTTTTATCCATGCGGCGCACGAATTCTGCGGCTTCGGCAGGATATTTGGCTTGATATTGAGCGAAGAGTTCGTTCCATTCGGCCTCAAGTTTTGCGCCTTTTTCTTTTGCATTCCCATGCGGCATAGATTTCTTGCGGAATTTCAAACGCAGGATAAGCCCAACCCAAATGTTTGCGCGTGGCTTCGATCTCGTCCGCACCCAAAGGCGCACCGTGGGTTTTATGGCTGCCCTTCTTTATTGGCACTGCCTTTACCGATTAAGGTTTTGCAGCAGATAAGGGAAGGTTTGCCGGTTTCGGCTTTGGCCGCTTCAATGGCCGTCTGAATGGCATCGGTATCATGACCGTTTACATTTGGAATCACATGCCAGCCGTAGCTTTCAAAGCGTTGCGGGATATTTTCGGTAAACCAGCCGTCCACTTTACCGTCGATGGAAATATTGTTGTCATCATATAAAACAATCAGTTTACCCAAGCCCAAAGTACCGGCAAGCGAGCAGGCTTCATGCGATACGCCTTCCATCATGCAACCGTCGCCCATGAAGACGTAGGTGTGGTGGTCAACGATGTTCAAACCGTCTTTATTGAACTCGGCAGCCAAGATTTTTTCGGCCAAAGCCATGCCCACTGCGTTGGCAATACCTTGTCCCAATGGGCCGGTTGTGGTTTCCACGCCGTCGGTGTAGCCGTATTCAGGATGGCCGGGGGTTTTGCTGTGCAGTTGGCGGAAATTTTTCAGATCATCAATAGAAACGTTGTAGCCGGTCAGGTGCAACAGGCTGTAAAGAATCATGGAGGCATGACCATTGGAGAGGACAAAACGATCGCGGTTGTAGAATTTCGGGTTAGCCGGATTATGATTGAGGAACTTCGTCCACAATACTTCCGCCATTTCCGCCATACCCATAGGCGCACCCGGGTGGCCGGAGTTGGCTTTCTGTACGGCATCGACTGAGAGGAAACGGATTGCGTTTGCCAGTTGAGACATGGTTTGACCTTCCTTGGACAAGATTGGAAATTTGAAAAAAGTGTGTCGATTATCGCCTGAATCAGCCGTGCTTTCAAGAATAGCCTTTGATATTTGCATTGTCAGACGGCATGATTTCCAATAGGCCGTCTGAAATGGACAGGATAGATGATATTAACTGTTATTTCGTTTTTGAAACAGTATGTTGTAAAATTTTTTTATCGGACAAATAGGAAATCACTATAAGTATAAACCTGCGCTTATTCCGTAAGTCTTTGAATACTGCTCTTTTTCAGACGGCCTTGTATGAGGCAGGAGTACCGCAACTATTGTTAAGGGCAAAGCCCCTGCTTTTTGCTTTGCATAGAGTCAAATGTTATGATTTTATATGCACTCCAAAGGCCGTCTGAAAATACTCGCATCAAACTACTACCATGACAAAAGGCTTGTGTGCACTTCGATTAAGGAACACTGATTATGTCACCCGAAAACCAAGCTGAAAACACCACACCCTCAACAGAAAAACGGCAAAAGCCACTCCGCCCAAACCTTCCAAACCCAAATCCAGCGTAATTCAAATTCATCCCGAAGGCGAACGCATCCATCCGAAAAAAGCAGAAGGGCGCTTTGCCAAACTTCGTATCGCCGCCGTATTGGCGACCCAGTTTGTATTTTACGTAATTCCATGGTTTAACTGGAGTAACCGTCAGGCAGTTTTATTCAATATCCCTGACCGTCATTTTTTCATTTTCGGCCTGTCACTGGGCATGGGCGATTTGATTTACCTTGCCTTACTGCTGATGATTTGTGCTTTCGGCCTGTTTTGGTGGACAACCATTGCCGGTCGTTTATGGTGCGGCTACTCTTGCCCGCAAACGGTTTACACCGAAATCATGCTTTGGATCGACAACTTGGTTGAAGGCGACCGCAACAAACGTTTAAAACTGGAAAAATCGCCTTGGAATTTTACTAAAATCCGCATTAAGGCCACCAAATACCTACTGATTTTCCTTGTCTGTGCGTGGACAGGTATCACTTTTGCAGGCTGGTTTGTCCCTATCCGCCAGTTTGTTCCCGATTTATTCACCGGAGCAGCAGGCGGCGGCGCAATGTTTGCCGCAGCGTTTTACGGATTCATGACCTTCTTCTTTGCCCACATTATGCGCGAAAAAGTGTGTCTGCATATGTGCCCGTATGCACGCTTCCAAAGTGCGATGTTTGACAAAGACACGCTGATTATTTCCTACGATACCGAACGCGGCGAACCTCGCGGTGCACGCAAAAAAAAACCGCCAACAAAGAAGACAGCGGCTTGGGCGACTGTATCAACTGCACCATGTGCGTACAAGTCTGTCCCCGTCGGCATCGACATCCGCGACGGCCTGCAATACCAATGTATCGGTTGCGCAGCCTGTGTTGACGCTTGTGACGAAATCATGGACAAAATGGGTTATCCGCGCGGCCTGATCCGTTACACCACCGAAGGCGCAATGGAGCATGAATACCCTGAAAGCGACATCAAAAAACGCCTGAAACGCCCTCGCGTTGCAGGCTATGGTGCAGTATTGTTTGTGGTTATTATTGCTTTCTTAACCGGTATTGCCACCCGTAAAATGGTCGAAGTGGATATTCTGAAAGACCGCGGCGTGATGGTGCGTGAAAACAGCCAAGGCTGGTTGGAAAATGCCTACAACCTGCGCATCATTAATAAGAGTGAACATGAACAGACCGTTACTGCAACAGTCAAAGGTTTTGATGATATCGCCTTGACCGGCTTGCCAGAAAACGGTATTAAAATTGCGCCACGCGAAACCGTGACTATTCCGGTTCAAGTGTCCACCCTCCCTGAGTACGCCGAAAAAGGCAGCCAGCCGATTGAATTTACCTTTCACATATCGTGAAACCGATGCCGCTGATGCCGAACCGACTGTCTTGAATGAAAAAGCAACCTTTATTGGAGAATAACAACGGTGTCCCAACCCAATCCCACTAAGCCTTGGTATAAACACATTTGGCCTTGGGTGCTGATGGCAGGTCCCATCTTTGTCGTTATCGCCAGCGTTTCTATGTTCTTCGTCGCAAAAGAACATACGACAGACTTGGTTTCCGACGATTACTATAAAGACGGCAAACACATCGAAATCCAGCTTCACCGCGATGAAGAAGCCGTTAAAACGGCAGATTCAGGTGCAGGTTTTAATCAGTCCGGACATGAATGCCGCCAAAGTATTCATCAGCGGACAATTCGATCCCAAACAGCCATTAAACCTGCTGCTGATGCACCCGACACGCAAAGCTGACGACCAAACCGTCAAGCTGCGCGCCGTAACAGCCGAACCGCAAAACGGCCGCATGGAATACGAAGCCATCTTCAAACCTCTCCACCAAACCAACCATTGGTACTTGCGAGTTGAAGATACCTCAGGCGTGTGGCGTGTTGAAAACAAATGGATAGTCAGCCAAGGCAACGCAGTTAATCTGACGCCTATGGACAAATTGTTCGACAACGGCAAACAAGCCGCTTCAGACAGAACAATAAATCCCGGACTCAGGCCGTCTGAAACCTTTCAGACGGCCTGAAAATCTTTCATACTCCTATATTCTTCTTTCAAAATATGATTTTTTTCCAATTGGCGCAGACTGACCGAAAACGAAGTCCGTATGGCAAAACAGGTTTTTGCCGACAGCATAAACTTCAACCGCATTAAAAATATATCGCGGCATTCCCCTTCCTACCCAACCCCAATACCGCTATCGCGCCCAAATGGAAACATATACTTTCCCGCGCAAACACTGCCCCTGATGATTTCACTCAAGCCGGCATCGCCTACAAAAATCTGGCTGATTCATGAACTGACACATGTCTGGCAACACCAGCGCGGTCACAAAGTTTGGTTATCCGGTTTACTCATTATGCTCAAAGGCGGATATAGGAAACGCAAAGCTTACGCCTATCCCATACCTCTGCCTCACTTCAACCAACTCAATATCGAGCAGCAGGCCGACCTCGTTGCCCACTATTTTTGCAGCCACGTACCTGCCCAAAAAAATATTTACACCCCTCAACAACCCATTTTTTTCAGACGGCCTTAGCAGACTTTTCCTTCACAACCCGCATAACAAAGCCCTATGCCCACGTTACTTGTCGGCAAAAAAACAACACTCTAAAAAGCCCAGCGAGCAAATAAGCTATAATGGACAATCCGACACATCGTCCAAAAGGTCCCCAACCATGCCTTGGAACATACCTATTTTACTTACCTGGATGCGCGTCCTATTAATCCCCGTGTTCACCATCCTATTCTATTTACCGAACACATGGATTCAACCACAAACCGTCAACTGGACAGCCGCCATCATCTTTGCACTTGCAGCTGTTACAGACTGGTTTGACGGCTTTTTGGCACGCCGCTGGAAACAAACCTCCGACTTTGGCGCATTCCTTGACCCCGTTGCCGACAAACTCATGGTTGCCGTTGCCCTACTCCTGCTCGTCAGCCTTGGCAGAACATACGCCATCTTCGCCATGATTATTATCGGCCGAGAAATCACTATTTCCGCCCTGCGCGAATGGATGGCACAAATGGGCAAACGCGGCAGCGTTGCAGTGGCCACTATCGGCAAATTCAAAACCACTGCCCAAATGATCGCCATCTTCCTTTTGCTTATCGGCACAGACAAATATAACGACCCTTTCTATCTCATTGGTAACATATTGATGTTTATAGCATCCGTATTGACCATCTGGTCCATGTGCTACTACCTGAAAATGGCGTGGAAAGAATTCAAATAAAATTTTTAAAAAAATAAAAACAAAACACTTGACGCACACGATTAAATCCATAATAATTGCGTCTTCTTCGATATACGAAGCAACAAATATCAGAGCGGGAATAGCTCAGTTGGTAGAGCGCAACCTTGCCAAGGTTGAGGTCGCGAGTTCGAGACTCGTTTCCCGCTCCATCTTGATTACTTGTTGATTGTTCTTTTTCAATATGCGGGAATAGCTCAGTTGGTAGAGCGCAACCTTGCCAAGGTTGAGGTCGCGAGTTCGAGACTCGTTTCCCGCTCCAGTTTAATTTCAGATGCACTCAAATGCGGGAATAGCTCAGTTGGTAGAGCGCAACCTTGCCAAGGTTGAGGTCGCGAGTTCGAGACTCGTTTCCCGCTCCATTAAATCATGCATCCGAATACGCGGGAATAGCTCAGTTGGTAGAGCGCAACCTTGCCAAGGTTGAGGTCGCGAGTTCGAGACTCGTTTCCCGCTCCAGTTTCAATACTACAAACACTCCAAAGTAGTTTATTTGGCGAGATAGCAAAGTGGTTATGCAGCGGATTGCAAATCCGTCTACGCCGGTTCGATTCCGACTCTCGCCTCCATCCATTTCATGGCGGGGTGGCAGAGTGTTTATGCTATAAGGGGTGCAACCCTTATACAGGCCGGTTCAAATCCGCGCCCCCGCCTCCAATCTCTCAATTTATTGTCTACGCCCGGGTGGTGAAATAGGTAGACACAACGGACTTAAAATCCGTCGGCCCTAAACCGGCCGTGCCGGTTCGATTCCGGCTCCGGGCACCAATAAATATCTGAATTTATTGAAAAACCTAAGATTCCAAATTTCTAATTGACAGCTTATTTGTATGGCTGTCTTTTTTGTTTGTGCCTGATTTGTGTCTAACTTGCCCCATTTGTGTCAAATGTGACAAGCTCGTGCAAAACTTGAGCATGTTGATGAAGATGCTCAGGAGCCAAATGTGCGTATCTCTGCACCATCCTTAACGTCTTCCAACCACCCATTTCTTGCAACACTCTCAATGGTACGCCACGCTGAACTAACCAACTTGCCCAAGTGTGCCTTAAATCGTGCCAAGTGAAGTCTTCTATTTCTGCTAATTCTAACGTCTTCTTCCAATATCGGCTGTTAATGCCGCTAATTGGTTTATTCCGCTTATTCACAAAAACAAATTTCTTATGCTTGCCTATCTGCCGCTTTAATACTTCAACAGCAGTATCATTCAAAGCAACACCCAGTGCATTTTCCAGCTTTCATTTCATCAGGATGATACCAACAGACCTTCCTGTCTAAATCAACCTGATTCCATGTCAAACCCAAAACATTTGCCTGTCGCAAGCCGGTATTTCAGACTGAAAATGATCATATCAGCAAAATATTTTGGCCTTGCTACATCAATCAAACGTTGAGCTTCATTAGGTCTTAACCACCGAATCCGCCCTTCACTTTCCGTATGAAGCTCAATATACGGGACTTTTTCCAACCAATCCCATTTATTGGCCGCAGCTTTCAGTATTGAACGAATCAGTGCCAAGTACCTATTTTTCGTACTATCCTGAACAGGCAACTTCTCTACAACCGTCTGAATCAAGTCGCGATCAATATGATGCAAATAAATACCGCGAAGCTCTTCAAGCCTTCGCAGTTTTGCAATATCGTCCGCAATACTTTTTTTCTTCGATTTTTCTTTAATCCAACGAACAGCTGCTTCATCCCAAATCCGTTTAGGCTTTTCTCCGAGTTCAGAAGTTCGCCAAGACTCATGTTTCAGCTTATCTCTCAACTCTTCTGCTTCACGACGGTCTTTGGTTTTAGCAGAGCGTCTAATTCGCTTACCGCTGGATGATACAAAGTCGATGTACCATATACCGTTCCGTTGGTAGATTCCGTTGTTATTTGTAGGCATTTTTTTTCACTCCTGCGTTCGAGTGATGCCCGCACTTGAATATTCTCCAGTTCATGCAAAAATTCGTCAAGCGCAGTCTGAGTTATACAATACGAACGACCTGGCTTACTTGCTTTTTAGACGGCCTTCTCGAATATGTTCTCTTATGGTTTCAGGATGGCATTTGCAGTATTCCGCAGCCTCCACTACATTGAACGTCATTTGCTTTAGTTCCTTATTTCATAAACTGGAAATGATGCGTTTTCCAACATCAATTCCAGTTTCCTGATTGCCGCATACCGTTTGATACGAGACTCCAGTATCAAAAAACTATCCTTGTCGATATAGAAAAAGCAGGCAGAGATAACCCTGCCTGTCTGCTTCGAAGTGGAACGAGACGGAAGTGCGGAAACTGATCATCCTTTGGATTTAAACAGGGACGCTTACTTTTACGGTAACAACTTCTACCCTCTTCTCTGTCAGCATAAATGTACCTAAACGAATTTCAGAACAAGTATGGAACAGAAGAAAATCAGTGCTGCAACTAACCATGACCGGTTTAGCTTCGTTGTCACTTCGTCAAGGTATCCCTTCATTTGCTTGTCAATCTTGGCTTGGATGGTGGCATACAACTTGCCTTCACTTTCAGCTAGCTCTTTTTCCATACCCTGCTAGAAGATCTGCCATAATCTGCTCACGATAAGTCTTCAAATCTTCAGCAATTTGAACTGCCGTTTTCAACGGGTCTTCGATTTCAGCAGCAATTCCGTCAAAATCCTCACGGGTATGGTTACGTTGTTCTTCAAACAAGGCTTTCAGCCGGCTTTCTTGTACCAGCAGAATTGCAATAACCGGATCGTCTGCTGTAAGTTTGATACCCGAAACCCGGAATACGTCGGCAATAATGGCATCTACTTCTGCTTTTCCCATATCATGCCTCTGATTTTTCCGATTGGCGTTGAGTAGCCAAAAAAACTCCTATTTGATCCAGTTGTTCATACAACTCACGCTGTACCGTACGCAGACGTTGACGAGGCATCAAGCCAAATACACCTGAATTTTGTGCTTCAGTTAAAGTCAGGTTTTTGGTTGTCATTTCCTTTATATCTGCACCAAACGTATCAGGGTTGCGATGTGTAATATGTACCACGCCGATAATACGATCCTTGTATTGCTTATAAACACCAAATTCCTCAAACGGTTTATCTTTAGTTACCACACCTTGAAAGTCGTTAAGCCAAATAACCACTTCAGCCTGTAAAGCATTTAACGTTTGCACCAAACCTGTAATACAGTCATCAAGAGCCTGTCCGCCTACAAGTGGCACATGAATAATCATGCGGATACCGTTTTCGGCCAAGAAGGACGGTACTTCGTTTTCTGCCATATAAGACATCAATGGCACAAAAGTAGCAGCCCCGTTGTCAATAACAGCAATACCTTCCTCATTTACCAGTTTCTCAATCAATCCATCAAAATAGCGGGAATCAATATTATTACTGTCATTCAAAATATCGATTACTTCAGGATTTAACGCCGAGAAACGGCTAAAAGAAGGATTTACGGGATCAGTATCAAAGCAATGCAGTTGCTCTCCACTGGCTTTTGCTTTGAGGTAGTCACCTAAAAAACTTGCAATCGTTGATTTACCAACGCCGCCTTTACCTTGTGCAATAAAATGGACTTCTTTCATGGCATAACCTTTCGTTTGTTCAAATGATTTTTTACAAAAAGAAACCTGCTCGTCCCTGAACAAGTTTGTGTTTGTAAAAAAAGCAGCCCTATATAGCAGGGCTGCCGAAGCTGCTAAACATTTATGCCTATGTAAAGCAGGAGTGAAGATTTAACGAATATCTACCCAGCGACCACCATTCTTCTCTTCGCCGACATATCGTACTTTATCGCCCGCAGTCGTCCATCCGTGGTCGTAATAAGCCTTGCAGTATTCCGGTTTATCAGGTCTGACGTAAAACTTTTTAACCATCTGGCAATTTTCATCAAACGTATATTGTCGGCCAAAGCGATATTTGTTTTTTTTGTTCGCATACCTTCTCAAACCTTGAATAACGCATCATGCGGTTCAACTCTTGAGCATCACACCGGCCAGCTCCATTTGCAATTGCATCAACCAAACCCGACATTTCGGCACTTTCCGAACTACTCGGACACATTTTTAAAAAGTTACGACGCGCCTTGATCGTATTGCCCATTTTTTTGTGGCGAATCGAAAAATATCGTCTAATAGATGACGCGCATTCGCTTGGACGATCACCTGATGACAGACACAAAATTGCCTCACACGCCAAGCGCGTATCACCTGTCAGAACATCATCAGCATAAGTCGCCGGCGCTGCTCCCAGTAACACCGCAATTAACAAACCCAAAGATTTTTTCATACACACACCTTTTTCCATATTGAAATAAAAGACGAAAAAAAGGATAATCTGCGTACCCCTACGAGATCATCCATCTCAACTTAAATGCCGCTTTTGTATGAAAGCGGCTTTTTCATTGCCAAACAACTGTGCGAACTTGGAACTTACATCCATCCTGAACGATATTCACACACAAATCACCATTACCTTTCATCAACAGATCAACCTGTTTAGATGCGGCTCTCATACTATGATAAGTACCAATAATGATTTGCTTAACGGGCTTGCGGATCTTTTTCATGTTACTTCCTTTCGCTTTTAGATGAAGTGAAGGTCGTCTGAAACCATTTTCAGACGACCTTAAGAATAGGCGGGCATTTCTCTACCCGTGTTAAGATTGGATTACCACATCTTCTCTTTACACGAAACAAGAAATGCCCATGAAAAACAATCAAAAAGAGTTATTTGAAAATATTACAGGCTCACGCCTGACTGTTTTTTGTGCAATTTATGATGGATGTAGATAGATATTGGCGTTTGAGAGGATATAGACTCTTTTTGAGGGAGAGATATGTACAGGTTTTGTGGATAAATCGTTAGAAATATGTACAGGGTTACTGTACAATAAATTATATTGCCCAATGGAGATATATAAAATGGACTATGTAATCAGCTACACCGCAGCCCGTGAAGATTTGGCGCAGGTTATGACTAAAGTTTGTGAAGACCAAGTAGTAACACATATTACGCGCCGAAACGGAGGGAACTGTGTCTTGATGTCTGAGGAAGAGTACAGCTCTATTATGGAGACACTTTACCTGTTCGGAAATCCTACTAATGCTGCACGTTTGGAACACTCGCTGGCTCAAGCAGAACAGGGGGAATTTGTAGAGGTTGATCTGTGAGGAAGCACCGTTTTACCGCTGATGCCGCCGAAGATTTGGCATATTGGAAAAAGCATGATGCTAGGAAGGTTGAACGGATTAAGTTGCTTTTGGAAGATATTAAAGCCAACCATCCGAAGGAAATCGGGAAACCCGAACCACTTCGTCACCATAAATCGAGCTTATGGTCACGAAGGATTGATCGGGAACACCGTTTGGTTTATTCGGTAGATGAAGATACGGTAACTGTATATGCCTGCCGATACCATTACGAACGCTAAACCAACTTATTGACTTTTGAGGCCGTCTGAAAATTCAGACGGCTTTTTTTCATTTGTAGTCCTCCGGGTTAATCTGATTTTTGCCAATCAAATTTGTTCTTTCCGGAAGTGGATTGAGCCAAAGTTTCTTTTTGCTTTTCAGGTTCAGAAACAGGGCTTTTTTTGAATTAATTAATTTATTATCATTTTGAGATTTTTTTCTGCCATTTTTTTCAGCTCCTAAATTCATTTTTTTGAAGCCGGGAACGGATGAATCGATTTAATGCCTGTTGGCTTACTCTTACATTTTTTTCTTTTTCAGCCAAAAACTGCAATATCAGTTTTTTTCAGTAAACCCAAGCTGCTTCATTTTTTAAAATTTCATCTTTATAAGGCTCCAGTACGGATCGTTTCCCTGGACTCAATTTATTTTTCATACGATTTGATGAAATCTTCTAAATCACTCATACACACCTCTTACAACATCAATACAACATTTATACAACCTATTTTACAACCTATACAACACTTATACAATATTAATACAACCTATTACAACAGTAAACAACTAAAAAAACAACATCTATACAACAAATATACAAGTATCTTTACAACATGAATACAATATTATTACAACAAGTAAACAACATATACAACATTAAAACAACAACTATACAACATATTTACAACTAAATAACAACGCATATACAACAAATACCTCCTCTCCGCGCGTACTTCTTCTCTCAAAAAAGGATATTGAATAAGTACCGATAAATTTTAACTACAATGCAGGATAGGCAACGAGTGCCAAAAACAGGGTGGTTTTACCACCCTGATTCCGCCCAACAAGGCGGAAACGCCGCAAAGCGGCTGAAGGTTTGAAACAACCATCGGGGGCATCTGCCGCCGTGTTGTTGGTTGATGTCTAAATTTCAAAGCGCAAAAAGTCCAGACCAAGACAAGTGTCTCTGCACGTCTTCCACCTTTTCCACCACGCCACAAAAGGCGCACCGGACAAAGATGAAAGCCGCACAAAGCCAGTCTGGACTTTTTGCGCTTTGAAATTTTTAACGACATCACAACACGGCGGCAGATGCCCCCGATGGTTGTTTATTTATGAATGAACATTTATGAAAGGACTATCAGATGGGATTAGATATGTATGGCTATACCATGAAAGCCAAGTTTGTCGGCGACCGTCAAACTGATGTGAATGTGAGTGAAGATGAACGCGAAGAAGCAGCACTGAATCATTTTGCCTACTGGCGAAAATTTAACCATCTTCATGGTTGGATGGAAAACTTATATCGTCAAAAAGGCGGAAAAGCTGAAGTCTTTAATTGCTGCACTGTTCGGCTAGAACTTGAAGATTTAGACCGTCTGGAATCTGATTTAAATGAAGAAAAACTGGAATACACACCGGGCTTTTTCTTTGGAGACGATGAGATATATCCCGAAGACATTACAGAAACTAAAAACTTTATTGCTAATGCCCGTCTAGCAATAGCTACGGGACAGCAGTGTTTTATGACAGTTGGTGGTAATGGTACACGGTTTCAGGCGGTAAAGGCCGTCTGAAACCATAGGGAGCAAGAAGATGGAAAAAACTGTTAAAGAGCTGAAAAAACGTATTTATTCGTTTGGTGCTGCATACAAACCCTCTGATGTTTTTCGTGATTTCGTAGAGCTGGCAGCCCTTGCGATTTTTAATAGTTATATGCGGGATGATGATTGGGAAATACGCGAGGAGCGATACCACACTATCCGCCGAGAATATAAAGAAGAGGCTTTTAAAATTTTTCCTGAGCTGTTGGGCGTTTTGGCTTCGGGCTGTATTCGAGCGGTGAAAGTCGGAAATTACGAAGATTTTTTGGGCGAACTTTATATGGACTTGGGAGCGTCGAACGAGCGTAACGGACAGTTTTTTACGCCAATGTCTATATCAAGAGTGATGGCAAGACTGGCAGGAATCGACACGGTGGAGAAGCTAACGAATAAAAGATTTGTTTCTTTACTTGAGCCATGTTGTGGCAGTGGTGCGAATCTGCTTGCTTTCGCCGAACATATCGCCGATAGCGGAAAAATTCCAAGCTTACATATGGCAGCGGTTGCGGTAGATATTGATGTTTTATGTGTGTGGATGTGTTTTGTGCAATGCCATTTTTACGGTATTCCCGCAAAAATCATACATGGCGACAGTTTGAAACTTGAATTTCATACGGCTTGGCGGACGGTGCATTGGTTGCGTGGAGGATTTGAAGACGAGATGAAAGCTGAAATTGTCGCTGACAAAAAAGCAGCTTTCGATGCAGAACAGAACCACCAAAGAGAAACGAAGAATACCGCCCCTTTGTTGACTTTGGAAGAACAGTTAGTTTTGTTTTAAAGAAAGGAAGAAGCGTGATGATTCAAGATGTGAAAAAAGTGGATAAGGTTGACAGTATTTTAAATGAGGTTTCGACGTTAAACCCGAAGGAAATCCGAGAAATTTTTATGCGGATGTGGCGACATATAGATGCACTAAATTACGGCTTGACGGCTGACGATTGTGTTGAACTTTTTGCAACCGCTTTAAAAGGCAGTTCAGATTTGACCTATGATTTGTTGAAAGACATCTGTCATGATTACAGTGTTGGAACAATAACAGAAACATTTGCCTTATTACCACGAGAAACATATGACAAAATGTTTTCTGAATGCCTCAAAGGAAAAATTCCTACTGAAACGAGGCTGGATACCGAAGCCCTAATCGAGCTGTTGATGTTGGAAAATGTTTCAGAAATTGAAGCAAGTATTAGAAAAGGTTGTATAAGAGCAACACATTTTATAGGTTCTGACAAAAAATATATCTATGACACAGGTATTGATGATGAAGAAATTCAATGGGAAATTGAAGATTTCAAGGCTATTTATCCGCATACATGGTGGACGGTAGAGCAGGTTATTTACAATGACTAAGATATAAAGGTCGTCTGAAACGGCGATTTCAGACGACCTTTATATGCTGAAGGAAATTAACGGAAAAACGCCCTGCCGCAGCCCTGCTACCGCCTCTCAAGGTTCGGCAGAAACGTCCCCACGCCCCCAAGAGAAAAAAACAGACTTAGGCAACTTTTTCCGGCACCTTCGGCAGCCTGCAAAATTGCCATGCCTATTTTTTCTCTTGCCCCCTACGACGGGCTTTTTTTATTTATGAAAAAAATTAGTACTATTCAATCTAGTAGCTGACAGCTCTTAAAACTGGAGCTATTTAGACAAAAATATCTGCCTTTGTCGATTTTGATCGGTGTTTAACATGGGCTGGGATGAAAAATAACACATAAGGAAAACTAATGCTTTTACTACGGCGTGAACACATTGATAGGTTGTTTGATATGTTAATAGCAAACCGCAGGTTTGATACCCCATTTAAAATTACGAAGTATGATGGTGGGATGAATTTTTTGGGCGCGTTTGGCGAAGTCCCAGTATACGAGCTTGGAAATCGATCGGCGACATTGTGCTTCGAATGGAAAGGGGAAATCTCTGAACCACGAGATACCCATGATATTTCGGGGATGAAGCCAAACATTCTTTATAACTTTAACGGATCAGGACGGCACTTTGATAACCTTGATCCACGTTACCTGCTTCCTGTGGGTTCAAAAAGGGCTGATACTGAAGCATATCGTAATTAATGACGAAGACGAGCTTTTGAGGATTTGATGTAACCGACGAAAAATTTATTTTTACCGATACTGACTATTGAAAGCCATCCCAATTGTGCGAAACATTTTATTGCATAAGGCATGGCAGGAAATTTACCGGATAAATGAAATGTGTCGTAACACTTCATTTGAAATTGCTATATGCAACCGCCTAATGTAAGATGAATAAACATACAACCGAGTTTTCATCTGCTAGAGCTAATATAAGGTCTATTTTTTGGTCATTACTATAATTGTCCACTTACATTATTTAACTTAATTAATTCTATGAACCCCTTCTTTTCCTCCCAAGCCATATTTCCTCCATTATCACTATTATTCCTATCATTGATAGCTGCCTTTCCTGTCCCAACATCAGCCGCTCCCACTCCCGAAGCCATTTCACAACAACAGGATATTCTCCAGCGTCAACGGGAGAAGCAGCTGCGTGAACAGATGTTGCCTGAACAAGATGTGCGTTTAGATGATGCTGATACAGGTAGGGAGAAGATGGCAACACAGGCAGATAGTGCAAATTCGGATGAAGCAAGCCCATGCTTTCCTATTTCTGAAGTGGAATTGGTAGATAAAGGAGCCGCTAAATTTCGATTTGCGCTCAATCAGGCTTTGCGCCAAACACATTTTGTTCCCGGCAAGTGTTTGCATGCGGGCGATATCAATCAAATCATGTCTTTGGCGCAAAATGCTTTGATCGGCAGGGGGTATACCACGACACGTATTTTGGCTGCGCCACAAAATTTGAATAGTGGCAAGCTTCAATTAACACTGATGCCGGGCTATCTGCGCTTCATACGAATCGATAGATCTAATGATGCCCAAAGCCATGCTGAACGCATTGCAGCATTCCAAAACAAATTTCCCTCCCGCTCAGACAATCTGTTGAATCTGCGTGATTTGGAACAAGGGCTGGAAAATCTCAAACGGCTCCCAACAGCAGAAGTCGATATCCAAATCATTCCCGTAGAGGACGAACCAAATCAAAGTGATGTTGTGGTGCAATGGCAGCAACGTTTGTTGCCCTACCGTGTAAGTGTAGGCGTGGATAATTCAGGCAGTAAAGCGACGGGGAAATATCAAGGAAATATCACTTTCTCTGCCGACAATCCTTTTGGACTGAGTGATATGTTTTATGTAAATTATGGACGTTCAATTGGCGATACACCCAATGAGGAAAATTTTGACGGCCATCGCAAAGAAGGCGGATCGAACAATTACTCAGTACATTATTCAGTTCCTTTTGGTAAATGGACATGGGCATTCAATCATAACGGCTACCGTTACCATCAGGCAGTTGCCGGATTATCAGAAGTGTATGATTATAATGGAAAAAGTTATAATGCTGATTTCGGCTTCAACCGTCTTTTGTATCGTGATGCCAAACGCAAAACTTATCTCGGTGTAAAACTGTGGACAAGGGAAACAAAAAGCTATATTGATGATGCCGAACTGACTGTACAAAGGCGTAAAACTGCAGGTTGGTTGGCAGAACTTTCCCACAAAGAATATATCGGCCGCAGTACGGCAGATTTTAAGTTGAAATATAAACGCGGTACTGGCATGAAAGATGCTCTGCGCGCACCCGAAGAAGCCTTTAACGAAGGCTCGTCACGTATGAAAATTTGGACGGCTTCGGCTGATGTAAACATTCCTTTTCAAATTGGTAAACAGCTATTTGCCTACGATACATCTGTTCACGCACAATGGAACAAAACCCCGTTAACATCGCAAGACAAACTGGCCATCGGCGGCCGCTACACCGTGCGTGGCTTCGACGGTGAAATAAGTTTGTCTGCCGAGCGGGGATGGTATTGGCGAAACGATTTGAGTTGGCAATTTAAACCAGGCCATCAACTTTATTTTGAGGCTGATGTGGGACATGTTTCAGGACAATCCGCTCAATGGTTGTTGGGGCAAACTTTAGCTGGTACAGCAATGGGAATACGCGGACAAATGAAGCTTGGCGGAAACCTACATTACGATATATTTACCGGCCGCGCATTGAAAAAGCCCGAATTTTTCCAATCAAAGAAATGGGTAAGCGGTTTTCAGATAAGCTATACGTTTTAAAACAGTATCGTCAAATGAGCTATAAGGAAGAGATAATAAAATTTGATAATAGCTGAGACCCTGCAAAATACCTCTCTTCATCTATTTACTGACAGCCAAAAACCTGTGTTGGGGTTCAGCTGTTGGGGGAAAAGGAATTTTGCAAAGATCTCAGGATGTGTGTTGTTATACAGGTAAGTAAAGGTCGTCTGAAACGGTTTTGCTGTTTTCAGACGGCCTTTTGAATTCATACAAGCTATGGCTTGGCTTGCTTATCTTTATAATTGTCTAAATTTCCAATAATCCCGTCCTTCAATTTTCCAATAACAAAATTCGTCTGGTATTAAATACCCAAAATCCATCGCCTTTGAAAACCAGCCGTCATAAACATAATCTTCATGACATCTGTCCCAATCCATATGTAAGTACACTTCAGTGTCAAAATTGATATAGAACAACGGCAGCCTCGAAGAAATCTGATTGATTTTTTAAGAAATCACTTTGCTGGCCAGAATCCGAGATAGGTTCATTGTACAACAACTTATTTTTCGACAACAGAATATAACCTTACCGCTTCATCAGAAGTAAAACCCCTGAAACATCAATTCCTTCAATTCATCCTTTTTTTAATACAATGACTGAATCTGATTGAAGATAGCTTTCGAAATTGTCCTTTGTTAACTGCCAAATACCATTACGGTAATTTTTATAATCAAAATTATATTGTTCTTTGGTTATGATTCCCTCTCTTAGGTAAATATCAAAAGATATTTTTTTGCGTTTAATTCAAAATTTTTCCTTATAATCAATCAAATAATATATATTTCTATTATAAAAAAATAGATATGCACTGAATATACTCAAAGATATTATCAAATAATTCAGATTTAAATTTCTCAATCTTTTCCATATTTGCCAAATTCCTTAATAACTTTATCTTCAGCAAGCCGTAGCCCGCATTAGACCTGTGCAGGTAAGGTGTGCGTGGCACGCACGCGGGCTTTAAGTGTAATAAAAAAGGTCGTCTGAAACAATTTTCCAGCTTTCAGACGACCTTTTGCCAAATATTATCTGCAGCGGCTCAATGCCAACTTTAAGCCTGATCCGATTTCTTCAGGGCTGTTATCCAATGATAAAATTACATCGTCTGCATCAATGGCATCCCACGCTTCCAGCTTGACATGGCGGCTCGGGCTGATTTTCAGGCAGCCGTTGTGCAGCCAAATATCCCCGCTCATCATGTTTTTAAATAGGGCGCGTCTGGTTTTATAGCCCAAGTTCCCGCATAGATTGGCAACCCAATCCTCATAGCGTTGCCGAAATTTTTCGGCATCAAAAAAATCTTGGTCTTCTGGACTGTCATAAACAAAAGTCCTGCTGTTCGCCAATGCTTGTAAGACCGTCGTGCCTAAAGTTCCATTGTCGGTATCCAATGGCAGGATATTGGGGGGATATAGGTGATCTATTGCCGTTAAGCCCAAGCCTGAACATGTTTGAACAATCAGAGCTTCTTCATTAGCATAAAAAACTGTCCAATAATTTTGATCCTGTTTAAAAATCATTATTCGATCTCCGTAATTTTGACTGTAATGTTTCGATTTTTGCCATACTCTACCACACGTTGCAACTGCAATCTTTGCTCCTTATTAGTTTGTGCGGGTATGGCCAGATGGATTTCACGCTGTTTGATCATGTCGGCCCTTAATGTCATACCCGAAAGGCTATGACGTTCAAAATTTGCCGTTTTAGAGTTGTATCTACACCGCTTCGGATGGTGGTTTTGCCGACCGTGTTGCCGATATGGGTGTGGCGGCGGGTTGCTTTTGTCTGATTGCTGTGGTGGCTTGTTGAAAGAAAGGCTGTCTGAAACCGTAGTTATTGTTTCAGACAGCCTCTTAGCTCAAACCTTGAGAACCGCATATGTGCGTTCCGCACACATTCGCGTTAAGTAATATTAAGTGATAAAGCACATATGCCCAACCAGCCTTGTCAAGAGCTTCCAAAAGGCTGCTTGCGCAGCATGACAAGCTACGGCTTGTTTAATTGAAACTCTTCTGATCTAAATTCTAACTCTATTTCCCGACAAACTATATATATGCTAAAACCGGTCGGAAGATCATACCTACCGCCTATCAATTCCAGCGTACCTCCATAATCCAAGATTTCATCATCCTGCTTTAATTCGCCAAGCTCCAATGTATTATCGATATTTATATCTTGGCTCTTCGTAGCGTATCCATAAATAAATTTCAGATAGCTGAACTGCTTGAATTTAATTTTTACCCAGTCTGTGTAATTTGGTGTAGGAATCTCTTGAGGAAAGTCCGGATAATCCACATTCTTGACGATGATATGGAATTCATCGTTTTTCAAAGTATAGTTTAATAGAGTGCCCTCATATATATACAGAAATTGATAATCTTTTTTTGGAATAGTATAAGTTGTCATATTATTTTACCTTTTCAAAAACAATGGTTTTATAAATACTTGATCTCAAGTCGGTTCCATCACTCTGATGAAATTTCAGTTGTTTAAACTCTTCCTTTAACGGCCCATTATATTTTAACCTTAATCCCATTCGGGCCAGTTCTGCTTCATTTGGAATTCCTCTTAAATACTTATTGTTTGGTGTGCCATTAATCACAATTTCTCCCCCTTTTTTGTAATACGTGCTGCTTCAGGAAGATAATCCATTATTGTAAATTTCCCTTCTGGTTTAGGGATATAAGGATTATTTGCGATAACTCTCGCCTGACTGCCTGTCGGTATATTGGGCATAAAACGTGCATCTCTTGCAACAGCCATCGGATCTGATGGGCTAACTCCTACTGCTCCAGGTATTTGTACCCCTTTGCTGTCTGTAAACAGCTCTACTGTACCATTAGGTCTTATCTTCGGTGCAGAGCTATTGGGCTTAGGCAACGCTTTTTGTTCGGTTACGCCGGCATAGTCCTTAGTTACATCACTGTGTCTTTTTGAAGTGATTGGATTTTTATTCCCTCCCGCCATCTCCCCATCGAGGACGGACATCTCTCCGGTCTTTTGTCCGGCACCGGTTTTGCCGTTTTTATTCCATGCCCCCCTTCCTGATGAGACAGCACCGATCCTAATCCCGGTTGTCATGCCTAATGCTCTGTCAATTTTGTCGGTAGCCCAATCTCCTACCTCTTTTTCGACAGGGTTGTCGTAGTCCTTGATCAATGAGAAATACGGTGCTTCCTTACCGATCAGTTTGCCGAGAACGCCGTTATACGTGCCGATGAAGCCGTTTGCATAGAACGACGGCAGGTTGGCTACACCTTTACCTAGTCCGGTTGTAGCAGTATCAAAAGTTTTGTTCCAAATCTGCCGGCTTCTTTGCGTATAACTGGAAACCGCATTTCTTTTCAACTGCTCCCTCGTTTCCCTATAGCCCTGCTGTTCGGCAAATTTACCGCTGTCTCTGTAATACTTCATTGGGGCAAAATCTAGGAACGTTTCCCCGTCGGCTTTGAAACTTCCCGCTATACTGCGCAGGAATTGTTCCGCCGCCGTGTCAGTGTCGGCATGTTTGGCATAATAAGCCGCATCGACCTGACGCATAGCTTGTGCCACCAGCCGCTTTTCTGCCTGCTGTTGGGAAATGCCGGGATGGAGTTTGGCAAATTTGGCGGCATTATCTTTAATTTTTCTGATCTCGCTGTCGTGCAGCTGCCTATTGTTCCAATCGACATTCGCCCCTACTGCCGCCGTACCGATATTTCCGCCCGCCGCATAGCCGATTGCCGCCCCGCCCAGTGCGTTGACCGCCGCTTTGCCCGCCGGGCCGAGGTTTTCCGCCGTTTTATCCAAATACGGTGCGGCAGGGAAGTGCCGCCGCCGGCCAGTATGCCGCCGAGGTTGCCCGTCGTCAGTCCGCCTGCCGCTCCGTGCAGGATACTCCTGCCTATGCCGCCTTCTTTCCAGGTGTCGTAGCGGCTTTGGTTTTCGGCAAGGTAGGCGTTTACTTGGCCGAGTGTTGCGCGGATGGCGGCTTTTTCGGTTTCGCTGTCCGTGTTTTGCAGTTCGGCCTCCAGCAGGGTTTTGGCTGCCTGATACCGTTCGTAACTTTGGGTGTTACCGAGTTTGTCGGAAACGGCTGCTGTGGTTTGTGCGGCATTTTTGCCGAACTCCTGCGTGACTTCCCTTTGCAGGTTGATTTCTTTGGCCACCGCGTCTTTGTCGAAGCTGTTTTTCAGACGGCCTGTGTGTTGATCCGCAGTTTCGGTGTCGATGCCGGTGTAGATACGCGCTTCGGTTTCTTCGGCAGTCCTGCCGGTTCGGGCAAGTTGTCCCGCTTTGTCGGTGATGTGTATGTTGCGGGTGTTGATGCCGCTGCGGGTGGTGCTGTTTTTGCTGTCTCCGTCGCTGCCGTAGCCGATGGCGTTATTGTTGTTTTGACCTTTAGAAGCATCAGTCAAGCGGATTCCCGGGCCGGAGTCAGCAGGACGGTTTTGTCCCATTGATTCACCGCTGATTGCAACACTTGCCCCGATGCCGAAGCTTTTGCCTTCGTAGTGGCTGTGGTTTTGAATGTCGCTGGCAGTAAGGGGGGCCGTCTGAAAAAGGTTTTGTCCTTTGTCTTCTGCGCTTTGGCTAGACGTGATGATGCCGCCCTTGAGGTCTGTGTTGTCTCTGACTTTGATTTGATAGCCGTCTTCTCCGGCATAAATACCACTTTGCTCGGTTACGGAGGCATGGTCTGCTTTGACCTTGCTTTGGCTGTAACTGCCGCTTGCACTGAATCCGTAACCGACGGTCACTTGTGCGCCAGCGTTTTGCTGTTTGCTTTGATAGGTTTCAGTATCTTGAACGCTTTCTATATGCAGGTTGCGCGTATCTGCCTGTACGCCTTTGCCGATGAGCTGCGCACCTTTGAGGGTGGTATCCCCGCCGCTTCGGATGGTGGTTTTGCCGGCCGTGCTGCCGATATGGGTGTGGCGGTGGACTGCTTTTGTCTGATTGCTGTGGCGCCTTGTTGAAGAAAGGTCGTCTGAAACCGTATTTGTTGTTTCAGACGACCTTTTGGCTCAAACCTTGAGAACCGCATGCGTGCGTTCCGCACACATCCTACGTATGGAGTTTAGATTTCATATGGGCTACTGCTTGCTTTTGAATTCATACAAGCTATGGTTTGCTCATCTTTATAATTGTCTAAATTTCCAATAATCCCGTCCTTCAATTTTCCAATAACAAAATTCGTCTGGTATTAAATACCCAAAATCCATCGCCTTTGAAAACCAGCCGTCATAAACATAATCTTCATGACATCTGTCCCAATCCATATGTAAGTACACTTCAGTGTCAAAATTGACATAGAATAAAGGCAGCCTCGAGGAAATCTGATTGATTTTTAAGAAATCATTTTGCTGGCCGGAGTCTGAGATAGGATCATTGTACGACAGCTTGTTCTCAACAACGGAATATAACCCTACCGCTTCATCAGAAGTAAACCCCTGAAACATCAGTTCCTTCAATTCATCCTTTTTTTAATACAATGACTGAATCTGATTGAAGATAGCTTTCGAAATTGTCCTTAGTTAACTGCCAGATGCCGTTTCGGTAATAATAACTATTCATTTCATCCTGATATTGTTCTAACGTAATATTACCGTTTTTTTAAAAATCCAAATCTAGATCTAATTTCATGTTTAATATGAAATTTTTCTTTTATAATCAATCAAATAATATATCTTTTTCTTATAGACAAAAATAGATATGCATTGAGTATATTGAAAGATGGCATTTAATAATTCAGATTTAAATTTCTCAATCTTTTCCATATTTGCCAAATTCCTTAATAACTTTATCTTCAGCAAGCCGTAGCCCGCATTAGACCTATGGCGGGCTTTGAGTGTGATAAAAAAGATCGTCTGAAAAAAGTTTCCGGCTTTCAGACGACCTTTTGTAATATTATCGGCAGCGGCTCAATGCCAACTTTAAACCTGCTCCGATTTCTTCAGGACTGTTATCCAATGATAAAATTACATTGTCTACATCAATGGCATCCCACGCTTCCAGCTTGACATGGCGGCTCGGGCTGATTTTCAGGCAGCCGTTGTGCAGCCAAATATCCCCGCTCATCATGTTTAAATAGGGCGCGTCTGGTTTTATAGCCCAAGTTCCCGCATAGGTTGGCAACCCAATCCTCATAGCGTTGCCGAAATTTTTCGGTATCAAAAAAATCTTGGTCTTCCGAACTGTCATAAACGAAAGTCCTGCTGTTTGCCAACGCTTGCAAGACCGTCGTTCCTAAAGTTCCATTGTCGGTATCCAATGGCAGGATATGGGGGGGATATAGGTGGTCTGGAGCATATCGCCCAAATCCTGACCATGTTTGAATAATCAAGGCTCTTTCATTTGCCTTATAGCCAGCCCAATAATCTTGTTCTTGATTGAAAGTCATTTATTCGATCTCCGTAATTTTGACTGTAATGTTTTGACTTTTGCCATACTCTACCACACGTTGTAACTGCAATCTTTGCTCCTTATTAGTTTGTGCGGGTATGGCCAGATGGATTTCACGCTGTTTGATCATGTCGGCCCTTAACGGTACTCCTGATAATTCATAACTTTTGAAATTTGCCGTCTTATCGATGTACCCTTTCATGGTGCTGTAAAGCTGTTCGGGTTTGGACAGGCGTGCCGTAGTTTGCGTATCCAGAGTTTTTGGCACTGATTGCCGTGCCTGTACCACGATCAAAATAATCAAATGTTTTAAAATTTTTAGGTAACCTTGCATTGGTAGACAAGCCCTTACCGACATAATCCTCCCAAGGCATTCCCTGTCCTTCAATCCCCTTGCCCCACTTGATACCGACTTTGGATTGGGGCAGGACATTTCGCTGTACGTCAGCAATTTTCGGAGGCGAGGAAGTTTTCACACCTGTTGCCAAGCCTCCCAATTTGCGTGTAATCAGCGTTTCCAATCCCCATATGGCTAGATTTTTTTCGCATCAGATACTAACGGCGATTCGTATTCTATTGGTGTACCCAAAGATAGGACAACTTTTTTACCAAAATCGGACTGATAGGTTTCAAACAATTGCCGGCTTCCTTCTGAGGCCTGCGTATAACCACCGGTCATACCTGTCGCCGCAATAAGTCCACCGCCAACACAGCCAAGCCCGGTACTGCACAGACCTACGCCTGCAGCACCCGAACCGACAACAGTCGTTGCACCCAATCCCATATTGCCCGCCCCCTTAATTTTGGTGGCAGCCCGGTCGTAACTGCTGCGTATATCGTTCAGTCTATTCCAGTTTCCATATTCAAATGCACCCGTCCGCATCAGTATATTTTTTTCCGCCACAAACTGTTTACCGGCATCTTGGAGGTTTTTCAGTCCCTTATAAAGGGGGTCGAAGTCAGGTACGCCTTCCGCGCACTGGGTTAATGCACATGCAGCGGCTTTTTAGGCGGTACTGTTCTTCAGCCGATTTACCTTTTGACAGTTTGTTAAGGATTTGTGTTTCTTTCGGATGCAGCTGCCTATTGTTCCAATCGACATTCGCCCCCGCTGCCGCCGTACCGGCATTCCCGCCCGCAGCATAGCCGATAGCCGCCCCGCCCAGTGCGTTGACCGCCGCTTTGCCCGCCGGACCGAGGTTTTTCCGCTGCTTCGTCCAAATACGGTGCGGCAAGGGAAGCGCCGCCGCCGGCCAGTATGCCGCCGAGGTTGCCCGTCGTCAGTCCGCCTGCCGCCCCGTGCAGGATACTCCTGCCTATGCCGCCTTCTTTCCAGGTGTCGTAGCGGCTTTGGTTTTCGGCAAGGTAGGCGTTTACTTGACCGAGGGATGCGCGGATGGCGGCTTTTTCGGCTTCGCTGTCCGTGTTTTTGCAGTTCGGCCTCCAGCAGGGTTTTTGGCTGCCTGATACCGTTCGTAACTTTGGGTATTGCCGAGTTTGTCGGAAACGGCTGCTGTGGTTTGGGCGGCGTTTTTGCCGAACTCCTGCGTTACTTCCCTTTGCAGGTTGATCTCTTTGGCAACCGCGTCTTTGTCGAAGCTGTTTTTTTCAGACGGCCTGAGTGTTGATCCGCAGTTTCGGTGTCGATGCCGGTGTGGATACGCGCTTCGGTTTCTTTGGTAGTCCCTGCCGGTTCGGGCAAGTTGTCCCGCTTTGTCTGTGATGTGTATGTTGCGGGTGTTGATGCCGCTGCGGGTGGTGCTGTTTTTTTGCTGTCTCCGTCGCTGCCGTAGCCGATGGCGTTATTGTTGTTTTGACCTTTAGAAGCATCAGTCAAGCGGATTCCCGGGCCGGAGTCAGCAGGACGGTTTTGTCCCATTGATTCACCGCTGATTGCAACACTTGCCCCGATACCGAAACTTTTGCCTTCGTAGCGGCTATGGTTTTGAATGTCGCTGGCAGTAAGGGTGGCCGTCTGAAAAAGGTTTTTTCCTTTGTCTTCGGCACTCTTGCCGGAGGTGATGATACCGCCCTTGAGGTCTGTGTTGTCTCTGACTTTGATTTGATAGCCGTCTTCTCCGGCATAAATACCACTTTGCTCGGTTACGGAGGCATGGTCTGCTTTGACTTTGCTTTGGCTGTAACTGCCGCTTGCACTGAATCCGTAACCGACGGTAACTTGGACATTGCCGTTTTGCTGTTTGCTCTGATAGGTTTCTGTGTCTTGAACGCTTTCTATATGCAGGTTGCGCGTATCTGCCTGTACGCCTTTGCCGATAAGCTGCGCACCTTTGAGGGTGGTATCCCCGCCGCTTCGGATAATCGTTTTGCCGGCCGTGCTGCCAATATGGGTGTGGCGGTGGGTAGTACTTTCCCCTTGTCCTTTACCTTTGCCGAGATTTCCTCCGGCGGTAATTCCAAGACTGATGCCGTCGCCTATTTGGACGGCTACGCCTGCATTCCAGCCACTGCTTTTGTTTTTGCTTTGCTCGCTGCCGTCCTGTTTGGCAGATTGGAGTTTGATATGGTTGTCGGCAATGAGGGTGGTACCTGCATGGCCGATGACATCGGAACCTGTAATATTGATATTGGACTGCTCCCCGCCTCCTGTGGCCACAAGTGTGGTTTGCCCTTTGCCGATAATTTGACTTGCTGCCGCTTCGGTGTAACGGCTTTTTTGCTCGTTACGACTTTTCTGTTCGCCGTAGGTGATGGACACACTGATACCGGAGCTTTGATTGTTGTTTTGACCTTGTCCCGCACTGCTGCTTGGAGCAAATTGTTGCATTTGTTGGGCTGCCTGATAACCCTGCCATGCAGCATTGGCTGCAGCCATGGCATTAACGCGTTTATTTTTACTTTTACCCACGTTTTTGGGCTGCTTGTACGAAGTTTTGTGCAGCTTGGACAACCGGCACATTGAGGGCAATGGTGAGGCCTTTTTGTTCCCGGGTGTGGACGTAGTCAGTGGCATACCGGTTGTTTGCGGACTCTACATCTATGCTTTTGGCAATGACGGTATTGCGCCCCTCGGGGCTGGAGACAGTACTGCCGGTTTGTCGGTAGCGGTTTCCGGCAACTGTAACGGTGTCTCCATTCAGGCTGCCTATAATGCTGCCTGTATGGACAATATTGGTACGATCAGTGTCATCGGTAGTTTTTCGGTTACCGATAGTAAAGCCCAATCCGCCTGTGCCCATGACTCCTGATTTTTTGCTCTCGTGGTATTCATTGCCGGTGTAGCGATTATGGGCAGTAGAAATATCGATGTCGTGTCCTGCTTTTAAGACAGTGCCATTATCAGAAATAAGGTTGCTGCCGCGTACATTGATATCCTGATCAGCTGAAACGATAATTTTGCCTCCGCCGATGTTGCTGCCGACTGCTTCATCATGACTAAAGCGGTAGCGGTCGTGTGTTTTGGTACTGGAAAGGATGCCTTTGCTTTTCCCGCTTACAGCGGCATCCAATTCGGTTATTTGGCGTCCTTCGCTGATATTGACATCACGTCCCGCGGCAAGGACGGTTTTGCCCTCTTCAGTCTCCAGTTCACCTTGACGGATTTTTAAGTCGTTGCCAGCTCTAAGCATTGCGCCGTTTTGCGTGCGGATACTGCTGCCGACTTCGGCACTTTGGCGGACATGACGATGATTTTTGTCATCTAATGCACCATAGGCTTCACGATGTTCGGTACGGATGGTGCCGAGGTTGAGATTGTTGCCGGCGGTAATTTGGGTGGTACCGCCTTTAACTTGGTTAGAGATGGTGGCTGCATTAAGGTTGATATCGTTGTCGGCATGCAGGGATAGGATGCCGTCTGAAGCTCTGTTATCTACTTGCTCAGTATAGCTTCCGACCACGTTAATGCCGGCCATACGATCAATGGCGGTATTGCCGTTACGTTCATTACCGGAAGTTTGGGTTGTACCGTTAAGGTTGATATTTTGCGCTTGGGCAGTCAGCAGTCCGCCTGCTTGTACCTGCCCGCCGTCGATATTGATACTTTTTTCAGCTTTTAAGCCGATTTGGTCGGCCTGAATATTGCCGTTGCTGTTAATATTCCGTGCTTGGATGAGTACGGCCTGCCGCCCCGCAATGGTACCGCTGTTAGTCAGGTTGCCGTTTTGCAGTTTAAGTAAGACTTGTTCGGCACTAATCAGGCCGCCGGAGGTATTGAGATCACCTTTGCGTGCCAGGGCATAGACTTTGGGGGCGAGTACGGTTTGAGTCGAACCGTCAGACAGGGTGACGGTTTGATTTTCCATCCAAACGATATCTGAAGTTAAGCGGGCAACTTGCTCTGCACTCAAGGCGATACCCGGGGTAAGGCCGAATGTTTTGGCAACAGTAAGGCCGTTGTCCATCAGAGCTTTGAATTGTTCTTCATCACTGCTGTAGCCATCAAGTCGGCGGTAGCCTGTTAACTGGTGGATTTGTTCATTAACAAGTTTTTGTTCGTAGTAGCCGTCGCCTAGCCGTTTGTGTAGATAATTGGGGTCCAATTGCAGTTGTTTCAACATGTAGTCGCTGCCCAACCAGCGGCGGTAGTCTGTAAATTGAGGATCTGTTTCAACCAACCAGCCTTTATTGTCAGGATGTGTGGTGTAGAGGCTGCTGTTCGGCAGAGTAACAGTAGCGTTATTTAATGAGACCACATTACCGGTATGGATGCGCTGCCCATTGACGGCTGCTGTGGATGCTCCGTCAATCAGTTTGGCTGCAGATGCTGCGGGTTGAAAGGAAGGGGAGGCGGCATTCTGTTGGGTGACGGATACAGGCGTGTCAAAGTCATGGGTAAATAGTTGGGTATCATGGTAAGGAGTGTGGTTTCTTTCGGTACGGCGTTGTCTTTTTTTGCCACTGTACCATCCTTTTTTTGTAACGGAATCCCACTGTGTGCCGACAGCATCTATGCGCCCCTTGCCTGTTGTACTTTGATTGGTGATTTCTTTCTGGTTTAAATCATCAGTGATAATACGCCCGCCCACTATAATTCGACTGTCTTTGTTCAGCCAGTCTTGGCCTGAAACAGTCAAATTACCACCCACAGTAATGTGTGCCGGTCGATTTTCGATGATGCGTTCTTTATAAGTCTCGATGTGATAGTCTCGGACATGCCATTGGTTGGCCTCAATACGAGAACCATTTTTAAATGGAACGTAGCAATAGTTTGGTCTTTTTGTCCTTGTGAGTTATCGAATAAACCGTCTTTTCCTGCCTGATAGTAGGTATTTTGCCCCAGTACGGTGTAATCGCGGACTTGCTTTTCTGCTTTGGCTAAGTATGTTTCTGTTTTAAAGTGATTATTGATATTCTGCATATTCCTAACGGACATCAATGCATCACCTTGTACTTCCAAACTGGCACTGCCATTAACAAAGGTATCAGCCATGCCTGCCGCATGATGTTGTTCATCCAGTCGATTACCGATAGCAAAAATACCTTCGCTGGATAGTAGGGCTCCCTCTTGGTTATGAATCTCTTTCGCTCCGATATCCAAACGTTTCCTTGCAGCTATTGCACCCGCTTTGGTGCTGCCTTCTGTTGTTTCTTCTCGGTTAAGCAGTTTTTGCGCGTCCAGGGCAATATGGTCGCCATAGATTTTGCCTGTCCCGGTGTTGGTCAGGGTTTGACCTGCACCGATGTGGGTCAAACCGTTGCTGTTAATCAAACCCCTGTTGTCTACATGCTGTTCGGATGTGATGTTCGTTTGCTCTCCGGCAATAATTTTGCCTGTAACTTGGTTATCTATATTGCCGGCATTGAGTTTGAGCGTATGGCCTGCTTGTAGGGTATGGGTATTTTTTAGACGGCCTTTTGTGCTTAGATTTAATTGGTTGCCTGCAGTGAGGTCACTGTCTACGACGAAATCATCCGTTAAGGCGATATCCAGCTTGTTACCGGCTGTTAATGTGCCATTATTGGCCAGTGATTTGGCTTGTAGCGATACATTACCGGCAGATTGAATCGTGCCGTCCGCATTGTTTAACGCCAAAGTATTTTGATTTTTATCGTGAATAGACAACTGCCGGTTGGTGGCAATTTCACCATGTTGGTTGTATAGGCCGTCTGAAACAGCTAATTGTGCTTGGTTTGCAGATAGGAGTTTGCCGTTTTGGTTGTCTACATTTCGACTATTGATAGTCAGTTGTTCGGTAGCAGTAATATGGCCGCTTTGGTTGGTCAGTTGCTGACTTTGGATGCTAACCGTTTCAGCCTCTATACGTCCGTGCGTATTATCTAGAGTCTGACCTTCGGTATTCAGTTGTGCAACAGAAACTTTTCCTGTATTGCGAAGATTGTTATTGGTAGTGACGGTTCCACTATCGGCAAGAATGTTACCTGCGTTATGTAAATCGGCGGTATCAAGCTGTAGATGTGCAGCTCGAATATTGCCTTTTTTATCATTGCTCAAGCGGCCCGAATGAATGAGTGTCAGATTGTTGGCGGCAATTTCTCCCGCATTATGCAGTTCACGGCTGTTAATCTTGCTGATTTGACTCAATAGATGACCACTGTTTTGAGCAGTTTGAGTGTTAACAGCCAGATCGTGTGCCTGGAGTTTGCCTTTTGCCGTATTGTCAAATGAATCGCCTGATACTTGTAATTTAGCCGCATTCAGATTACCCGAATTTTCCAAACTGTTTTTGGCGGCAATGTCGATTTGTCCACCTGCATTGATTGATCCTGCATTATCAAATGCTCCCGTTGTTTGAATGCGTCCTCTGGCGTAGGCTTTTGCAGATGCTGTAGGTGAAACGGGATTGTTTGAACCAGGCTTAGATGTCGAGACAGTGCTACTGCCTGAACCTGTTGCAGTACTCGGAATCTGTGGTATGACTGATAGATTGAGATTCAAACCGGTCTGAGGAGCGTTACTCACACCAATCTTGCCACTGTTATCGAATTTGCCAGTAGATACCAAATCCAATGCTTGTGAACCTGTTTGAGTGATATTACCCGTGTTATCCAAACTACCTGTTGACATATCTAAGCGGGTAGCCTGGATCGTACCGTTATTTTGGTTTTTCAGACGGCCTAAATTACGGACAGTCAATTGACCTGAGGATAAGACCGTACCTGAATTGTCCAGCGTCTGGCTGTGAATATTGGCATCATCCTGTGAGGCAATCGTACCGCTATTATGGACATTGCGGGCATGAAGTGAAACCGCATGGTTTTCTCCCGTAGCCGCAATCGTACCCGTGTTGACCAGTTTACCTTCAGCATTCACTGCCACATTGCCAGCTGAGGCAAACAATTGCCCCTGATTGCGCACGGATGCATCACGATCAGTGCTGATCAAGGTGATCTTACCAGCATACATACCACCCAATGCCCCTGTATCGATGGCATACAGTGAGTTGGCAGAATTTGTATTCGCAGCAGGGGAGTGTGAAGACTGGATAGAGCCATCAGCTGAGACATCATTTTGTCCTGCCAACACACGCACATCTTTGCCCCACATAGGCCCATCAATCTTAACCGCGCGGCTCAATATTTGCGTGTAATCGGTATCGCGGGCATCCAAACCGTGTCCGACGATTACAACATTGCCTTGCCTTATCTTAAAGCCACTAAGGTCTCCTGCTTGATATTGCGGTTGGCCTGTAGTCAAAGTGGCACGGGAAGCATTGATAAATCCCCCTCCGTTCACTTGAATTCCCGCAGGGTTTGCCACCACCACTTCGGCACGTCTACCACCCACCTCAATATATCCGCCCAACAAAGAGGGATTAGCTGAATTGACTTGATTCACAATAACACGGGCCTCACCACCTGCAAGCCAGGGGTTTCCCTGTATCCAGCCACCCAGCTGTGTTTGCACGTTCCGACGGCTGTTGTTCAAAATAGCACCACGGTTGTCAACATTGAAATGGGTGTATTGGTTAACTGAAACCCCTGCGGCAGTAGGGGTTTGGATATTGGCCTGCGGGATGCCGTTACTGGTTTGCAGGATGGTAGGCTGTTGCTGTGCAGGTGCGGATTTGTCAGCAACGATGCCTTGGGCATTGACAGAGGGAGAAGTCAGAATAAGGGCAGAGCCGAGGAGTAATGAAAGGGAGAATGAGATAACAGAGATAGAATGGATAAAACCTGTAAAGCCCGCAATATCATTTGGTGAAATACCTGCAGCTTGAGTGTCGGCTGTGTTTTTGCCCTCACGTTTGGCATTTTCAGCAACGGCCATCATGCAGTTTCGATGTTTATTAAAGACGACTTTGTACAGGGTACGATTCATAGTAAATGCTTTCTCGATAATATTCCTTACAAATATCCATTCTAACTTGAATTAACTTTGTATGTATAGAAAATTTATTTGGGATTGGAAAGGATTAGCTATGAATGTCACAACATTCGGCAAGTTATCTAACAATTTGGTAGTGGTTGTCGTCATTATTGTAACTATGCTTGAAATACGAGGCTTTGCTCCGCGTTCTTTCCTTGCTCTCACTATGCCTTTTTATACTTTGAGACCTTTGCAAAATTCCCCAAAATCCCCTAAATTCCCATCAAGACATTTAGGGGATTTTCCATGAGCACCCTCTTCTAGCAAACCGCACAAGCCATGATTGCCAAACACATCGACCGCTTCCCACTATTGAAGTTGGATCAGGTGATTGATTGGCAGCCGATCGAACAATACCTGAATCGTCAAAAAACCCGTTACCTTCGAGACCACCGCGGCCGTCCCGCCTATCCCCTGTTATCCATGTTCAAAGCCGTCCTGCTCGGACAATGGCACAGCCTCTCTGATCCCGAACTCGAACACAGCCTCATCACCCGCATCGATTTCAACCTGTTTTGCCGTTTTGACGAACTGAGCATCCCCGATTACAGCACCTTATGCCGCTACCGCAACTGGCTGGCGCAAGACAACACCCTGTCCGAATTGCTGGAACTGATTAACCGCCAACTGACCGAAAAAGGCCTAAAAGCAGAGAAAAGCATCCGCCGCCGTCATTGACGCCACCATTATTCAGACCGCCGGCAGCAAACAGCGCCAGGCCATAGAAATCGATGAAGAAGGACAAGTCAGCGGCCAAACCACACCGAGTAAAGATAAAGATGCCCGTTGGATCAAGAAAAACGGCTTATACAAACTCGGCTACAAACAACATACCCGTACCGATGCGGAAGGCTATATCGAGAAACTGCACATTACCCCCGCCAATGCCCATGAGTGCAAACACCTGTCGCCTTTGTTGGAAGGGCTACCCAAAGGTACGACCGTCTATGCCGACAAAGGCTACGACAGTGCGGAAAACCGGCAACATCTTAAAGAACATCAGTTGCTGGACGGTATTATGCGCAAAGCCCACCGAAAACATCCGCTGTCGGAGGCACAAACCAAACGCAACCGATATTTGTCGAAGACCCGTTATGTGGTCGAACAAAGCTTCAGTACGCTGCACCGTAAATTCCGCTACGCCCGGGCAGCCTATTTCGGACTGAGCAAAGTGAGTGCACAAAGCCATCTAAAGGCGATGTGTTTGAATCTGTTGAAAGCCGCCAACAGGCTAAGTGCGCCTGTAGCTGCCTAAAAGGTGGCCAGATGCCTGATTGATCAGGTATCCAAGGTGAATTACGGAGATATTTGAGTAGAATCAAGAGTGATTGGAGACGAAAACAGCCGAAAACCTGTGTTTGGATTTCGGCTGTCTGGGGGAAAGGAATTTTGCAAAGGTCTCAGGTAATAAATTAGCAACCGAGCTTGCAGTACATGAATCGTCAATGAACCTGTTACTTCCGAGACTACTCCCCTATTTACAATATTAAAGCTGTACTGTTCAGCTAATAGATAACTACCTTCCTTATCTGACTAGACAGAATACTTTTGATAAATCTGATTGCACTCACTCACTACTTTGTCAAAATCAATATCTTCAGGTTCTGAAGCATACAGTTCCCGGCGTAAGGCGACCAAACGACTTTGTTCAGGTGTACGGCCTTCGCTTCGTGGTGTTTTTCGAGCAATCATGGCCAAAACTGAAACCACACGTTCAATCAAAGCGTCTTTCTGCATTAAAGTAGCCATTTTTATTCCTTTTCTGAAATTAGGGATTGTTTATGTTGTCGCATTACCAGTTTCACCAGGGATACACTACATCCGGCCAACTTGGCTGTTTCTTGAAGGGTATGATGTGAGCGCAGGCTGATAATCAATTTATGTTTTTGAGTATCTGCCTGACGACCTTTGAATCGTCCTTGTTTTTTTGCTTCAGCAATTCCGGCTGCTTGGCGTTTCTTACGTTGTTCATAGTCATCTCTAGCCATTTGTAGGGCAATTTTAAGCAACATGGTTTGTATGCTGTCTAAGACGATTTTGGCAATATCGGAGTTAGTCTGTATTTGACTCAGGTCGATAATGCCGGGAATAGAGAGAAATGCTCCTTTTTCACGGATACGGTTTACCAGCTTTTCTGCTTCAGCCAGTGGCAGACGAGTGATACGGTCAATATGCTCGGCGATAATCACGTCGCCTTCCTGCAAATCAGCAATCAATTTGTTCAATACAGGTCGGTCGGCACGAACGCCCGAAGCCTTTTCCTTATAAACCCCCGCAATGTAGTAACCTTCTGCCTTAGCTTTCTCAATTAATGCGTTTTGTCGCTCAAGATTTTGTTCTTCAGTGCTGACACGTTGGTAGATTCTTGCTGCTTTCATGTTCAGCCTCAATAGTCGATACCAAAAATACAATTTTGGTATAAATAAGTAGCAACGTCAGTATCATCTCCGGAACTGTAGAAATCTGAAAGTTTTGTGTTGAACTCGGGCATTTGCAGTTCAGAAATTTCCAAAATACCACAGCCTTTTTTTCGATCAACATTGCATTGGCAAACAGCGTGGCCGTTCGTTTGTTACCATCCCAAAAGATTTGTTGCCGCATAAAGGCCAACATGGAGCGGATAGCAGTTTCAGTGGTTGAATTACTTCTGTTTTCAATTTGTCCCAACAGATTCTGTACGTCAACTTCCGACATTGCGGGCGGTGTGTGTCGAGACCCATCAACCAGGGTAACGCCGACTGTACCAGTACGGAAATCTCCGGGAACCAATGAGTCTTCCTGGGCAACAATACTATTGATTTTTTTTAGTAGTGGTATATCAACGGGAAGGCCGTCTGAAATATGGCGCATTACATATTGGTAAGCACGTTTCAGATTTAAGATGGTCTGAATATCACCCAATGATGCCGAGGCAACATTTTGCCCATTGATAATCTGTTCTGTCTGCAACAAAGTTGTCTGACAGTTTTCAAACCGGCTTAGATTGTGGATTTGGGCAACCAATACTTTTTTGGCCAAAAAGATATTTTCTTTCAGGCTGAGATTATATTTATCTGGAAACACTGTTGCTCCTTATACGGACAAAGGTGGTTAATTTGGGTATGCTCTAATTAACCGTCTAGAGAGTATCACAAAGAAATGGGCAATTTAAAATGTTTTGGACTTAAATTGCCCATATCTGAATTATCCACTCTATTTGCCCATAAAGCAACAAAAAAACCATCCTAAAGGATGGTTTGATCAAATAAACTATTTATTTCTTTTTTTCTGTCCTGATTCCACCCAAATCCCCCAAATCCCCCTTAATCCTCCTCGGATACCCCATAATCAGGCATCCTGCTTTTTAGGCGAAAACAGACACACTTAGCCTGTTAGCGGCTTTCAATAGCCTTCAGATGGCTTTCCGCATAAAACCATCTTGCAGCCGACGCTCTTCCAGATGTTGCCGGTTTTCCTTACTGTCATAGCCTTTGTCGGCATAGACGGTCGTGCCTTCGGCTATACCTTCCAGCAAAGGCGACAGGTGATTGCACTCATGGGTATTGGCGGGAGTGATGTGCAATTTCTCGATATAGCCTTTCGCATCGGTACGGGTATGTTGTTTGTAACCGAGTTTGTAGAGGCCGTTTTTCTTTGTCCAATGGGCATCTTTATCTTTACTCGGTGTGGTTTGACCGCTGACTTGCCCTTCTTCATCGACTTCTATAGCCTGACGCTGTTTGCTGCCGGCGGTCTGAATAATGGTGGCGTCAATGATGGCGGCGGATGCTTTCTCTACTTTGAGGCCTTTTTCAGTCAGTTGGCGGTTAATCAGTTCCAGCAATTCGGACAGGGTGTCGTCTTACGCCAGCCAGTTGCGGTAGCGGCATAAGGTGCTGTAATCGGGGATGCTCAACTCGTCAAAGCGGCAAAACAGGTTGAAATCGATGCGGGTGATGAGGCTGTGTTCGAGTTCGGGATCGGAGAGGCTGTGCCATTGTCCGAGCAGGACGGCTTTGAACATGGACAACAGGGGATAGGCGGGACGACCACGGTGGTCTCGAAGGTAACGGGTTCTTTGACGATTCAGGTATTGTTCGATCGGTTGCCAATCAATCACCTGATCCAACTTCAATAGTGGGAAACGGTTGATGTGTTTGGCAATCATGGCTTGGGCAGTTTGCTGGAAGAAGGTGCTCATGGGAAATCCCTAAATGTCTTGATGGGAATTTAGGGGATTTTTGCAAAAGTTCTCTAAGCTATTATCGTTAGAAAAAAATAAAAAAATCACAATAAATCTGCCTTAAATTTAAGCGGATTTATTTTTATTAATTATTTGACTTACTAAATTTAGTAAAATTATATGTAGGAAGCAAAAACAGGATTATATCCAGCATTTACAAAAATAATTATTTACAAATGCTCTCAAGAATGGATATGCAATTGCCGGTGCATTCACCTTTGGGAAATTAGAATGTTTAAACTCATCAGTAATAGTATCATCACATTCAAAAACGAGCTACAAATTTACATGAAAAAAAATACCACCTTCTGTTTCATCATCCTCATTATCTCTACTCTTCAAATTTAAATCAAAGAGAACAAAAAAATCACGCCCCTCTTCCAAATAAAAAGGATGAAACCTAATAATATCCTCACACTGAGACATATTCATATTAGGCATATTTTTCCAAAAAAAGTTAAGTATTTTTTTCAGAAGGATTAAATTTTGTTTCAACAACTTTATAATCTAAGAATTTAATATTCATAATAATATAAACCCTTATGCAACTAATTCATAGTGACAATCATTAAAAGCATTCGTGTTATATTGAATGTTGTTCCCAGAAAAAAATGATCTAAAAAAACAATAAACTCTCTTCGGCATCCCAATCAAATTTAAAAAGGAAAAAAAACGTCGTAATCGACTTTGTTTTTTTCAAAATCTTTTATAAAATTTATTTTTTTCATAAATACTCTCACTAGAGAAATATTCTTCCTCACCCCAAATATCATCTAAGCAAGTAACGTTCTTCTCTTCTACGATAAAAGATAGATCAAAACGAGAATTATCAACAATTGATTGAAATTCATCTACAGATAAACTTGCCATAAAAGGTATCAAATTTATTAATTATTTCCTGGGTAATTTTCATAAAACATCCTTTTTTATGATAGTAATAATGGAAGGTTTTTTTGACAACATAACATCCTACTGTGTACCCTACCATTATTGAAGTCATTGATTCGTAAGACTTAGGTTTTTGAGCCTTAACGAAATAAACATAAATGTCTAACGGTTTATCTAAATATTCTTCAAGCATTGCGAAAAAGCCATTATAAACCTTGGTAGCTAATTCTTTTTCTTTCTTACTCTTATTCGAACCACGTTGATTAGAAGAATCAGATCTATCAAGCTCTTTTTGTACATTCTCTAAAGAATAATTCTGTTCAAAATGTTTTCTATATGTTGCAAAAAGTGCAGTATGGTCATGGCATTCAAAATCGTAGAAGTTATCGTCTAAAACATCTATTTGGCATCGCAATAATACATGCGTTGGATCAGATACATTTCGCCGATAATCTGTGTCCTTTAAATAACATTCTGTTAGGTCATTGATACTTTTCCAACTATACTCATCATTCTTATCAACTTGCCACAGATAAACACCTATCCCATGACGTCCTTCATTTTTTTTAAACCCTTCCGCATAAATACTATTAGCATAAGTTTCACAAGTTCCATGAGCTCCATACAATGTTTTTTTCATAACTGAATTTTTACTTATAGGAATAATTTAATAACATATTTTTGTGTTTGTTGCGAATCATATGAAACGATATAATTGATTGCTACATTTTATGAAAATAGAAATTTGAATTAAAATTAACTATTATGATAATTTATAAAAATTCTGAGTACAATCCTATTGTACCAGCTTACCAAGAAATTTGTTGTATTCTGATAATCATATTAGAATTATGTTGTATTACTTACTACATCCCTAACACGTTCACGCTACTTTTTACCACGGAACTATTCCTCATCTAACTGATATCTAATAACAAATAGATTTTTAGAAAAAAATAAAATTGCTATCAAAGATGACAGAAATTTGTAAACCCAAGGAACGAAGAATAAACGAAGTCTTACTATAAGGTAGATATTTGACTTGCTGTCTAAAGGCTCTGACGGTCTCCTGTTTGGCATTCAGAGCAAGATTTAATGCTATCGTTCATATGCTTTTAAATATAAAAAGCCTTGCGGCCGTACAGACATCTGTACGGCCGCAAGGCTTGTTTAGTGCTGAAATTACCGGTATTTTTGGTTAATGTGACGCAGCTCTTAAATCTTAAGTTTCGACTATGATAATAGCGTAATGATTAGGTCGATTCCCATATTTTTGTATTACGTTCAATCAGATTTATTCGCTGCAATCGAAATGGAAGTGTTTTTTTCACTAAATTTTTCCTATTAATAACACATCATAGCTTTTTCTCTGGAAAAAAACTTTGTCCTCATAGGTGCCCCTATAAATACGATACTGTTTACCATTAGTAGTATATATATGAAGATAATGAAGGTTATAGGCTTCATTATTACGAGTTCTGGTTTCTATTTCAACTTTCAAATGAGCATATCGCGCATAAAATGCACATAACAAGTCAGCATCTTCTTTATTTAATGGGTTATTTAAATTTCTGCGAGGAAGTGATCGCCGGATTTGATCACCTTTATTATCCGTGACTAGAATAAAAAGGATTGTCAACGGGACGTTGTAAATTGGAGGCACCAGAGTTCCCATTAGTGGTATTCGTCCGATTTAAAGCTCTCTGCATAGCAGCTAATTTATCCGCAACTTGGTCATCACTCAAGCTTTCAAAATAAGCTTTGGTATTTCTTGTTGAAGATACATCATACCTATGTGCACAACCTGCTTTATGAAGATTGATATCTATTGCGCTTAGATAGGAGCGGTGTGTTTCTCCTCTAGGGGTATATTTTTAAATGAGGTATTTTTACACTCAGGGACATCTCATGTTTTTTATCATACTTACCTATATTTCCATTCTCTTGAAAAATAACCATCTATTACATCTATGTTTAAATTTTCATCATCGGGAACAAAATAAAATTCTTCATAAGTTACTTTAGCCATAGCATCCTCCTTAAGAATTTCAAGTACGTTGTGAGAAGATATATAGTATAGATACTATTTGTTAAATGAAACATTAAAATTTTTAAAGGTAGTTATTTACACCACTCTGACTATGAGAATTTGGAACATATTTATTCGGTCAATTGTAGTCTTATTAATGTGCAATCAAATTTTTTGTTTCTGATTTTTTAGGTACAAAAAGCCCGGCGGCCGTACAGACATCTGTACGGCTGCCGGGCTTTTGCATTGCTTGTTTAACGAGTAGGTTCGTTGTCTTGTTCTATACCTGTTTGTTTGGAGATATGCGGTTCTTGCTGTACTTGAGGGCTGACCTTTTGATCGTATTCCCGTTGTGCTTTAGTGCTTAGAGGTTGCCCAATCATATCCTTAGCCAATCTACTGATAAGCCTGGCTTCGTTTTTGTGTCCCATCTTATACAGTTCTTTGGCTATAAGACCATATTCAGCCAATATGTAACCGCATGTCTGCATGACCTTCTGAATGTAGGGATGTGTCGGACGTTCCAGGTTTTTGATTGCTTGGTTTAATTCTTCCAGCCGTTGCTTTTCGATGCGGGGTGTTGCACCACGTTCTTTCATGGCTCGCACTATGCCATTTTTCAGCTTTGAGGATTTTTTTCCCCGGTGTTGCCGTTTAGTAGCCGCACACTCTACACCTTCCTCCCGGAGTTTTTCAGCAAAACGGACGCGCCATTCAAAAAGATCATTTTTACGCGGATTAAGCCGCTGCCCGTAGGTATCCCTCATCAATACACACAAATGGACATGGGGATGCTCGGGTTCACCTTCTTTTTCGGATTCGTGATGTAAAGCGAAGAGATATTGATGGTCGGCAAACTGTTCGGCGGCAAAATTTCGGGCAGCATTCAATACTGCCTGTGGAGGTGTTCCGGCAGGCATGGATAGGACGATATTGAGGGCTTCCCGGTGTTTGCCTCTTTCGGGGATATTTAGTTTCTGCCAATCTTCTAGTTGCGATTTGACGGCTTTTTTACCGTTTAATTTTTCACCGGAGTGATTTTCGACAGTAATTTTACCGTTGCGTGAAATGTAGTCCAAATGGTTGCGTATGCCCTGCATACCATTGGAGTTTCGACTTAGCCTTTTAGGGATTTTTACCATGACTTCGGGGTGTTTTTTAGCCGCCGCCGTCAGGTTGGCCAATCCGCTACCTGATTTGAGGGATACTCTGGATTTTGCCCGGTGATTGGATTTTGAGATGGGGATGCTGGAATCTTTTGCACGGACGGAGCGGGTTTTGAAACCCCAAAACCAATCGTCTATTTTACGGTACAGGGACATAGCTTTACTCCTATTCGGACAGGCGTTTGCGGTTAGTTCGTAATACGTCACTTACCCTTTGGGTATGTTGCCTGATGAATTGTGATAGGGCATTTATCTGTTCGGATGTAAGCGAAACACCTTCGCCCATATTGAGCTGTCGAGCAATTTGGTTCAGATTGCGACCGATACTGACAAGCTGATAATTAGATTGATGCAAGATTTCGACTTCGGTCGTTGAGAGCATGGGATGTTTACGAACATGTGATTGGACTATATCGCGCACAATATCGTTGACACTGCATTTATGCTGTTCAGCGGCTGCTTCAAGGTAAGCCCGGTCTTTTTCCGGTAGGCGGACGGTAATACGTTTACTGCCTTTCGGTGGAGGCAGACTGACCAGGGCAGGTTCTTCCGGTACCTCCAACCTGGCTTTCAAAAGTTTTTTTGGCCAACAAGGAAACACTTGCTTTACCGTATTCTTTTTTTCAGCCAACTTACGCAATGCTTCCAGTTCGGATTCGTCTAATCCAAAGACACGGAGGACTTGACGTTTGTCATTGTCGGTAGTTTTATTCACTCATCCATCCTTTATAAAAAGAAAAACCCGACAGGTACAAACCTGTCGGGTTTTCAAATGTTCTTTATGCAGCTATCTCCCATAAAACATTTCCTGTTGTGCGGGGGATTGTTCAAGTTCGTTTTTGACGCTCATATGCTCATACTGACTTTGGTAAAAAAATTAAAACGTACTTGCGCCTGTGTATGCTCCGGTAAGCCTTTTAATTAACTTTTTCCATGCCTTCTTCTAAGTGGCGATATTTTTTTCTGATCATTGGCACTAATTTCCGAAAATCTGTCTTCGTAACGTTCTTTTTGCCGCCTGTACGCGTTCTTCCAAAAGTCTGATTGCCTGGTTCTACAAATTTCTCATTTTTCAGACGGCCTTGTTGTATTTGTAGCCTGGTCAATGGATTGATTCTGCTCCCCGATCTATTTCTATCTGCTTTTCAAAAGAAAAAATAAATTCTTTGATTTTTGCCGCGTCTTGAGAGGCTTTCAGAATTTCCATAGGTTCTTCCGTCAATACCTTTACCCAATCGCCAACATATCCGGCGTGTCTGTCTGGATTATGCGGAAGACCCAGCTCACGACTCATCATCATCGAAGAAATTTCGGCACGAAGTTCTTCCCGGGCATAAGATGAATCACCAAAGCGACCGCCCATATCTCGATTAAGCCGGTCGGCATGCCCTGTCCAATGCCCAAGTTCATGCAGAGCAACAGCGTAGTATTCTCCCTGCCCAAAAAAACGTTCTTTAGGGGGCAGTACTATAAAATCCCGGGTTCGGTTGTAATACGCATCATTGCCTCGATGATGGATAACCGCGCCCGAAGCCTTGAGAAGTTTTTCTGCACGTTCGTGGTCAATCCATACAGGCGGTGCCTTTTCCCATGCCGGTAAACCATCTATCTGTTCGGCATTAAAAACGGTAAAACTTTTGAAATAAGGGTTCTCCAACTGGATTCTTTCTTTAACGGGTTCTCCATTTTCGTCTCGAATAATTTTTCCTTTTTCATCTTTTTGGATCTTTTCGGTATGGGTAATCAGCCTCACCAACCCAGTTCCACGCTCCCCTTTGCGGACTTGTGCATTCACACTCTGAGCCTGTTTGTAAGTCATCCAGCGCGGATCACTGTAACCTTGAATCATCAAATTTAGACGGTTCATACCGCTATATTCAGTACCTGATACGGGGTTGAAAGGAAAATCTCTACCCATATCAGGCTGCCAGGGCAATTGAAATGGAGCTGTACCCTGCTTAAGTCGCTCGATCAGTTCTTTGGCGATTTTTTCTGCATATTCTTCTTGATGGCTTTTTTTGCGCTCAGTCATTTTTTATCTCCTCCAAACAGAAAAAAGCCCTGCCATTTCCGGCAGGGCTTACTGTTTATTTCCAACTACTTAAATCTAAAAGCCGTTTGGCCTCCGGTGGAGACTCCGGGTTATCCAAATAAGCTTTCATGGCTTCATAAGACTGGCAGGCGGTCAGATAAGCCTCCTGTTCTTCATGACTTAGATTGAAAAATACCTCTTGCTCTTCAGAAGTGAGTAGGGTATTCCAATCTTCCTGCAAAATATCGGCATACTCTTCCATCTTTCCTCCTTATCTTGTAATTTCCGGATCCTGCCCTCTTTCAGGACTGTATTGCTCCCGGCCTTTTGCCGTCTGTTGTTGCTCTTGTGTCGGACTTGGAATCTGAATCGGATCGGGCAATTTCAGCTTCGTTCCGTGCATATTTTGGGTGGTATGCTCGTAGTAGTTTCTCAAGGCTTTTGTGCGTACATCACCTTCCAGCCCGCGTATTGAATCCATCACACCGCGTTCATACATTGCCAGTTTCTTTTTGATTGGGCTTACTCAACTTTTTGTGCTTTCTGCATATAATGATCTTTCGCCGCAACAAAGCCTGTATTCAACGCAGCCGCCTTCATATCATCAGTCTGATGCACGACTTCGGCGGGAACTTCTTCCCGACCAATGGAATGAACCGGTACGTCAATATCGGTATCAGCTCGAGGAGAAGCATTGATTGTTCTGTCGGAAGGCAGTGTGCTTTGCGCTTTCAGTCGATCAGCGGCAGACTGCATGGCAGCATCGGGCTGGGTATGAATGCGCTCTTCACGTTCACCCTCGGGTTTAAGCTGTTCCTGCTCCTGTGTAGGCTTCCCCGTTTCGCTTTGAGAGTTACCCTGTTCTGTTCGTTTATGAGGCTCTTGTCTTGGCTGTTCCTTCTCTACTTCCGGGTGTCGTCTTTCCTGCTCACGCACCATCTCCGGTGTAATGCCGTTTTGCGCGTAACGTTCCCGTAACGCTTCCACTCGCTGCAAATCAGCGGCAGTCGGATTATAGCCACTGGTACGGATACCCTGGGCGGCGGCTTCAATAAACATTGCCTGACGGAAATCTTTACTGCCCGACAACTTGATGCTGTCCCAACCTTTGGCTTTGACAACTTCCAACATATCCTTGACTGTTTGCGGATCAGAAAGGGCTGTTTTTAACTGCTTGCCTTGATCTTCAAACAGCACTGTTTTGTGGTCTGAAACGGAATAGAATTTGCCGCCTACGCTGTGGTAACGCGTTTTGATGTTGTCAGGGATACGATATTGCAGGTCTAAAACGACCTTGCGGGCGTTTGGTTCAGTTTCAGACGGCCTATCGAACTTTGGGGCGGTAAATTCCGATTCGGAGCGGGTAGAAGTCTGTCCTTTTTTGTTCTTTTCCTGAATAAACTCATCTTTTAGGGGTGCTTCCCATCCTTGCTCCGTTTTATAAAACGTTACGCGTTGTCCATCATGTGTTATACCTTCATAGAATTTAAGCGTACCTTCTTTATCCAAGTCTTGTTGAATTTCTTCGGGTGTTTTGCGTAGATACATGATGTCGGTTGTTGCATCATGCAACTCGTAATGTTTAAAGTCAGACTCACGGTAAACCGTTTCATTGACTGTTTGGGTTCGACCCTTGTATTCAATACTATTGGTTGTATTAGAAGAGGCCGTCTGAATGTTGTCTTTGTTTTCAGGATTCATGGGGTTCTCCAAGTTTTCAGGTTCAGTACGGCTATTGTTGGCTTTCTCAGCCCTTTCGCTCCATTCTTCCAATTCGTCGGCGATTGCCTGTTCTTGGCTGTTGTCGGGGTTCAAGACGAGATTGACACCTTCTGCAAAGGACTGGCGAACGGCTTCGAGTCCAGCCAGTTTGTGTAGGTCGTTGAAGTCGCTCGGTAAAGGGGGACGCCCTTTTTCATCAACGCCTTTGCCTTTCTGATATTGCTGTATCAGTGTCATAGAAAACTCTGGTTGGATTGCCGTGGCGCGGTCGCCTAACAAGGCGGCTGCCTGCCGTGCTTTTTTGATACCGGTTTGCGAAGCATCGTTATCGACCGCAATCACAACAGGGACGTTTTGAGGCAGTTTTTGTGCCAAACGTTCGGCAACGGCAACCATGTTGCCTGCATCAAAAGCAATGATGACGGGCTTGCCCGTGGCTTCGTAGATGCTTGCCGCCGTAGCATAACCTTCCGCCATGACGACACCGACTTTTTCCACATCATCGGCCTTGCCGATAAAGGCATAAGCCCCCTGAACCTGACCGCCTGCCAAGAAGCGTTTGCCTCCATCTTGGTTGATGGATTGCAGATTGACGATTTCATTTTCATACAGGACGGGGATAATCAGATTGTCGTTGTCCTTATATTCGTTTTGACGCAGACCGGCGATGGCATCCGGGTTGGTAATACCTTTGGCAGCAAGATAGGGATGGCTCAACGAAGCGGGGCAGCTACTATTCCAAATCTTTTGTGCCGTGCCTTTCACCCTCTGTTGCGTCTGCTGCCGCTCCTGTTCCGCCGCCTGCCGCCTTGCCTCAGATTCCGCTTTGCGCCGCGCCTGTTCTTCCACGCTTGGCGGCGTGTAGGGCTTGGCAGGCTGCCAACCGTTCTGCCGCGCCAGCTTCCACACCGTTCCGATACTGAAGCTGCCCGGTTTAAGGCTTTTCCACGTTGATTTGGCGGCACGGTTGTCATAGTTGTCAGCGCGTTGTGACCATTCGTCCCAAAGGTCGTAACCGTTTTCGCCCAGCTCGTCTTTAACGGCCGCGCCAACCTGCCACCAAGTATCGCGATCATGTGAGTCGATATAACTCAAGGCACTGCGGATGTCGTCAATGTCGCTCATATTTCCACTTCCTTATAGAAAAAATAAAAAATAAGGCGGTCTGCATTTCACAGACCGCTTCTCTTATGCTCCGGCTTGGACGTTATCACCTATGAACTGCTTGATAAATGGCAGTGAGTCTTCACCCCAATTTTCCAAAAGTACAGGCATCAGTTCATTGATATATTCCGGCGGGCTATCCGGCGGAATAATCGAGGCTAGGATTGCACCGGCGATTTCTTCTGAGTTTGAAGCATCCTTCCAATGAAAACTGTCCATCTCATCAGGAAACACGAATGTTGCTTTAGACACAGTAATGGGTGATCTAACGTCGGTATGAATATCCAAAACTGGGATCTCCGGCAATGCCCAATTTGCCCGTTTGGCGAATACGGGGTCGGTGTAGTATACGATTTTCTTGGCATAGATCGGACGGCTGTTACCCAAGCTGATGATACAGTCGCTTTTCGGCATCATCTTTAACTCGCCCGGATTCATCACTGCTCGGCGTTGATCACTGGTACTTGTGCTTCGACTTCCTCCTTTCCCTATTGAGCGTGATGTGGATTTGGCTTTGTAAGTCTCGTAACCGATAAGTTTGCTGTATTCCTCGGCATCATTCTGTTCACGCGGTGGATAAACAATTTGGCACCCAAATTGGTGAAAAATGTGCGTGTTGCATCACGTCCATATAGATCAGTTACCTGAGATGGAGTTTGTATAATCAGCAGAAGACGCAGACCGTAACCGGCGATATACGAGACACCGTGCTGAATGGCTGGAATTACACCCAAGGCGGTAAATTCGTCCATCAATAGGCAACATTGGTATTTCAGCACATCGGAATTGTTGGACGGCAAACCCTGCTCGACGTTTACTGTAATCAGTTGGCTGAAAAACAGGTTCGTCAGCCGGGAAAATACGGTTGTTTCAGTCGGAACAACACCGATATAAACCGTCATCCGTTTTTTGCGTACTTCATCCAAGTAAAAATCGTCGCCACTTGTTGCCGCTTCGACTACCGGGTCAATGAAAATGCCCAAAGGCGCAATCAGTGTCGCCAAAATGTCCGCGCCTGTTTTGGCGTTACCATTGGCAAAGCCCATCAACAAACTACGGCAGTTTTGGCTCAACTGAGTATGTGGCTGTTGTTCGCGCAATGTCATTTCATCTTTAATCCACTCTGCCAACGTCCTACCATCCGATGGTGTCGTCAAACGGAACAGATTGGCCAACGTGGTTTTGTTTTCAGGTAAAGATAGGTCACGCTCCGATTCCGTCTCAACCATGTAGAGCAATAGACCGGCAAACAGGTTTTGTGCTGATTCCTGGAAAAAGGTCGCACTGCCGTTATCTTTAGACGGCTTTGGATACATGATGGAAGCAATGTTTTTCACATCTTTGTAGGTATAGGCGGGATTTCTGCGGATATAGGTACAAGGATTCCAACGGTGTGAAACCAAAGGCGCGTTCGGATTGCGTTCGTGTTCCGGCATACGTCCGCCCGGGTTAAACAAAAATACTTCCTGCCCATGTGCTGCACGGTAGCCGCCGGTAATCAGGAAGTTTTCCAGTTTCGGATCAAATACGACCATGCTGTCACGGTAATGCAGGCAGTTCGGAATGACCATGCCGACACCTTTACCGGAACGGGTCCGCGCAGCCAAATATAAAAATTCGTTACCTGACCAACGCAAATACTCGTTACCATATTTCCCAATCAGTAAATCCGGTTCCTCATCACCCGTAAATTTCTTTTTCAAAAGACCATGCTTTGTGATTTCCATACGATTGGCAAAGCGCGCCGATCCATGCAGTTCACGTTTTGGTTTCATCAGCATTGCTGCACAAATTATCACGGCAACTACAATAGGAATCAAAAGAGCAATAAAGACTGATACTTCAAAGGCCGTCTGAGCGCCAGGTCTCAACCGGTCGTAGTATTTCCAATAGTGGTACAACATGCTAACGGATGGCTCGCTTTTTAAATTCAACCATGCCGCCATTACGATACTACCTAGGTACATGCCACCAGCAAAACTTATTGGAACAAAAAAATGCCCAGCATGGCTAACAGCCCAATTAACTTGTTTTTTTCATTCTCTAATGCCCCATAAAAAAATATAGCCCGCTTAAAGCGGGCATACGATTACAGCTTGAACTCAAAAACTTACAGATATTCCAAACCGGACACAGTTTCGTTTTGGTTTTTTGTATGAATAATCTGTATTTCTCCAGCCATAATCTCATACACAGTCTTCTCAACACCGTGATGTTCGTAACGGCGCGATTGCAACTTACCTGCAACCCACAAACAATCACCTTTCTTCATGTAGCGACAAACTGTTTCTGCCTGTTTGCCGTACAACACAACATTAAACCATTCAATTCGTTCACGTTGCTCGTTACTGGCTTTATCACGCCATTTCTGTATAGGCGAGTGAAATACTGCTTACAGGCGTTTGATTGGGCAGATAACGCAATTCCGGGTCTTTTCCCAAATTACCCATTACTTCAATACGGTTTAGGTATGGCATATTTCTTCCTTAAACTCGGCCACGCATGGCATAAAATTTTTCAACCGGGTCAAAATACAGTTCGGTCATATGAGTCTTTTCAAAATAGGCAACAACATCAATACTGGATTTAACCGAGTTGAGGATATAGTCGTAATCCATTGTCCGGCCGGTTGCCGATTCTTTCGCCAGTTGAGCGATACGGTAATGGACGCTCCGTGCATCATTGGCATGGACGGACATTAGGCCGCCCGGATGGCCTGTATTTAAGAGCGAGATATAATCCCAAGCCTCGTCGCCACGCAGCTCAGTCAGGAAAACCCGGTCGGGTTTTAAACGCATACAGGCGGCAATCAACATTTTTGCCGTGATATGGCCTTTGTAAAAGAGATGGGCATGATTAAGGTGCATGGGCAAGTCAAGCTCATGCGTGTCTTCCAGCGTAATAATACGGGTTTCTGACGGTACCAAATCAGACAGGGCTTTAGTGAACGTCGTCTTACCGGAGCCGGTGCCACCGACCATACAGATATTGAGTTTGTGTTTAATGGCCAATGCAAAAAAGGCGTTCATATTACGGTTTGCCTTGTGATCCAACATCTCATATTGCCAAGGTGCAAGTTGTACGTCATGTGGCAACTTCATCTTGTCAGAAATATCCCGAAAATATTTGTTGTCTATTTCCATTTCGCCAAAATTAAGGTCGTCTGAAGCTCCAAAGGCAGATACATCTTGAAAACGGGAAACACGATCCGTCTGTATGTAATCGTCCAATGAAAAACGTGTCTGCGACGGTTTGCGGAAAGCATAGACGATGGTTTTGTCTTCGCAGGACGGCGGTATCATGATGTGGCCGCGTTCGCCGTCAGGCAGAGTAACAGAGTGGATAGGTTGCTCCATACTGATGTATTTGCTGTTATAGGTACATAACGCGGTAGCAAGCTGAGTCAAAATCGGCAGTGTCAGCCGGTCGTCTTCAATTCGCTCAAAACCGGCCGAGGTTTCCAAAAAGACTTCGCGTTCGCGGTTAATCAGTACTTCGGTTACGCCTTCCCGGTTGAGATAGTCGTCCAAACCTGTTTTGGCCATCAAGTTGCGGACAACCGCATCTGAATGGATAGATGCCTGCCCGTGAAAAGGTGTCGGGTTTTGTGTCATTTGGAATTAGGCTTTCATAAAAAAACCTGCCCCCGGAGGGGCAGGCCGTCTGAATCAGTATCCGTAAGGATTAACCAACTCATATACTTTGCTGAAATCAACATCCCGGGCAACCATGATGTTAATCAGTGAGCCCTGATTAATCGTACCGGTTGGCGGAATATTGATACTGTTTTTCAAGGCTTCGGTTGCCATCTGTTGCGCGGCCTCGCTCGTATTTTCATACGAGATGTGATTATTATTGCCCGAAGTTCGATTTTGGCGATTACCAACAGCATCACCAATATCACCAATCAAGCTAATCATAATAGAACCGCCGAAACGTTTCCAAAAATGGTATTTAACATAAGCAGCATGACCACTTTCACCCAAAGCCCCTGCACCTGGACTCGCTAGTGGCACTTTTACGCCAGTCGGCGTTTCCAGCTCATTCCATAACACGAAGACTCGTGCTTGTCCTTGCAACAAGGCGGAAGTTTGTTCACCGATGATTTTACTGCCACGTTCGATCAGAAGGGTTTGTCCATTAGCGGAATATACATCTTTCGATACGATACACCGGGTAAATCCAGGCTGGGTTGTTACGATCTTGGTATCCAATCCGCAAGGGATATTCGTTCCTTTGGCCAGCAGATATGTCAAATCTCCACGTTGTTGTGCTTGGGCTGAAGCCGTTACAGTCGCATTCAGTCGAGAACCAAAACTGCCCCCACCTCCTTGTGTAGCACCACCTCCATCCTCACCCCCAAAGAAACTTGGAGGGCTACCTGTATTCAGTTGTGCGCTACTTTCAGAAGAAGTGCTGCCCAAGTCAGAGATACTACTATCGAACTTAACTAAAACATTACCACTCATTTTGCGGTCTTTAGGGGTTTGAGAAGGCGTAGTTTCAGATGGTGTGGCTTGAACAGTGCTATCGTAGGGTACTTGCTCCACCGGTTGAACAGTGGGTTGAACTGCACCCGTTTGGACTTGAGAAGCCACTTCCGGTTGAGGCTCGGGAGCACTCTCATCCGGAACGGGATCTGAAGCGGCTTGTTGATCCATCAGAGCAATTTCTGCTTTATCCTGGGCAAAGTTTTTACTCCCAGTTACTTCAGGAGCAGACGCAATCTTTGGTTGAGAATCTTCCGTTTCTTCCCCGCCCGTCATACCGATCAGCCCCGATACGATGACACCTACCGCAAGAATACCTACTCCTGCAAAAGCGACCTTACGCATATTATTAGGTGTAGCAGTATTTAGATTCAGTGGTATGCCAGGTTCGATTTTATCGTTCTGAACAGATTGGGACAGGGCTTCAGGCTTTGTAAAATCACCGTTTTCTACGGTATTAGGCTGAGCCTGTTCCGGATTTTTTCGTTTGAATTTGTCGAAGAATTTCATCTGCCTTCCTTCTCTCTACTAATACGGACAAAATCATGATTGCCGGTGCCGGTTCGGTTGAACGTACCTTGTTCGTCGAAGCTACGGTTTTCCAAACCAAGCACAGATTTTCCGAGGCGCAAAACAAAATGTTTTGCAGTTTCATGGATTACCACGGTATCGCCCTCCACATGGCTGTTAAGTAGCATTTCTGTACCGTCAGCCATAACTTTGTAAATCAGTGGCAGTTCTCAACCGTTATCAAAGCTGAAATAAGTAAAGCGGCCATTATCGTAGGCCGCAGTCGGTGCTAGTGCTTTATTGCCCTTACCCCAATAGTTGTAATTGTGCTGAACACTGGATCGATGCCTTGTTCCTTTGATTTTTTTCCAAAGCCTTAGCCTGTTTCTGAGCTTCGGCACGCGCTTTATATTCCGCAGTATCAGGATAGACAAATCGAAGTAAATAAGTCGGCTTTTTGAACATATTTGCCATTTTTTTCTTGCCTGTCAGCGACAAATCGAAGGCATATGTTCGTTTTTTTGTTAGTTGTAATCAACATATTTGTGGCTGGAGCAGAAGCAACCGGCTTCATGTAGAGATTGTTACCTCGAACTGCCAAATTCCAGACTTCTGTATCACCCATACCCAAGCCGCTTGTATCTCCAGTCAGCAATTCACCATCTTCAAGTTGGATTAAAACAGCTTCTCCAATACGAGCATGAACATGAATAACATCATCAGGATTGTACACAACGGTTTGGATGCGGCCGTCTTTAGCCGACCCTTTGGGAACGGATACCGCTCCGGATACAGCAGGTAAAAGTCCCATCAGCAGTAATGCTGTCAGTTTCATTTTTACATTCATCGTTAACCCTTTCTGTTATGGCGCAGTTTCCGGATCGACGCGATAACTTTTGACAATAAAGCCCAATGGATTAATACGGCGGGCTTCCTCACTCATAGGCTGGTTCGCATATTCGTAGCTGATAGTTGCAATCATGTTTTGAACAGGAATTTCCTGATTTAAATCCCCCGAAATCGGTACCATACGTTTTTCAAAACGGACTTGCGCTGTACTACCAATAAAAGTCACGGCTTTCACTTTGGCGACTACATTGTATTGGTTTTTTAATACCTTATGCGGAGCTTGCGGATTGTCGTTATAGATTTTTGAAAATGCTGCCTGAATCTCAGGGGAACTCATCAACATAACCGCATCGTAGTTATCCTGAATTGTTACCCAGTCATAGCTTTCACGAAGTTGGACGTAACGTGTCAACCAGTGTTTATCCATAACTTCGCCGTAGGATTGTTCCTGATTTTTCATCATCGTTACGATTTCCGTTTGCCCGGTGTTGTTATCGACCTTGATTACATAAGGCCGTGTCTCTTTTAAAGGTGTCAGACCTGCTACTGCTCCAACTGCCAAGCCTGTAATCAAGAGACACGCACCACTGATGCGCCATGCAATTTTTGCTGATTTATGAACACGCACAATTTCTGCGCTTTCAAAACCTTTTGCAGCATTAATAAACTCAATAGCCATTTTGTTATTGCTGGCTTTTTGTGAATTGTCAGGCATCATTTATCCTCTTGCTTGAATAGTTGAATTAATCGGAAAAGGCGTACCGTGAGGTTGAGGGGGCTTTTTTCCGGAACATGCACAAAGTGCGATAGAAAGGGAGAGAAGAAGGATAGTTTTCACGGGAATTTCCTTGATTTATGAATCGATAAGCCCAAAAAAAACACCCCGATTGGGGTGTTCTGCTTAAGTAGATTAATAGGTTGTTGCGTGATATTGCGTTTTTTTGAATATTGAAACGATTATCATCGGTTAGAGAAAGAGTTGTACGAAAGTTGTCAATTTTGACTTTCTCTTTAGGAGGTATGTGGATGTCGGTTGATACTGCCGACACATAGTATCCCTGTTTGTCATAAATAGGAACGGACACATTAACCACAATCAGACGATTGGTTTTGTTTAAAGCCTCACCAGTAAAGGTTATATCTGCCTGTGGAATCGCCCCCTTATAACTGCCAACTCTTTTGGACAACAAGCATTTTTCAAGTTTTTTTAATTCGTATTGAGCTGTCGATTTACTGCCTAAAGACAAAGTGTCTTTAGCTTGCCCTGCTCCCGAACCGGCCATACCTGAATTAATGCCCGCCAAAGTACCGTTGATGGCGCTGAGGCCGTCAGTCAGTTCAGCACAGGCACTCAAGCCCAAACTCAGGGCTGTTATAGCAGCAAATTTAGTAATCTTGCGATAATCCATATTTAAACCCTTAGAGTATTAATCATCAAAAACGAACCGGAACTGGTCGGTCAAGCAGTTTAAAAAAATAATCCAAAAAAATCGATAAACCGATACATAGCCCGGCTAATCTAGCCAAAGAACTTTCCATCAAGTTGCCGAACATACCGATAAACATCAATGTGCCCACAGAAAGCAACAACATCCACCAAAAGCATTTTTAGTTACGAAAGTCATGATCATATTCTCCTAAAAATTGGATTATTTCGGTTTGACTTTCCCACCACCGGGAAGTTTCACACCTTTTTGCCCATCTTGCCACAGACATAACGGTTCGACTGAAACCGTTTACAGATGCCCCACCCGTTAAAGCGGAAGAAATCGAAGGAATACTCCAGGCAACCAAAATAAAAATTGTTGTTGATAGGAAAAAGAGCGGAATCAAGCCGACTACCTGAGCAACTGATCCGATCTCTCCAACTACTGCTCTTTCTAATTGGTTCTTGAAAAAAATCATTCTGCAATGCACCCTAGAATAACGTAAAAACACTACTGTAACTGAGTAATTAAGGATTTGTCCTATCCAATTCATGCCCCACTGCCGTGTTGCAGGAAACAACATTGAACCTATAAACATAGGTCCGATGACAATTACCATCGCCAATGATAGTTTGGCAATTAGGTAATAAGCAAATGTAATGAGAAAGAACAAATAAGCCAATATAACAGCAACCGTACCACCAATATAAAGCATCAGCTTATCTGATACTTGTAGCATATCCAAAGAAGCGGCATACGCAAAAATATTCTCCATCATCTTTAAGATATTATTGCTTTGGGTATCCAACGCGCTTGCAGTATAGGTTGAAGTCCCCAACAATCCACTCAGATTTTCGGGCAACATCCACATGATATTGGCGAGTTTCTGATACTGACTGGAATTGAACGCAAAAGCGATAATCAGCAACCAGCCGATCATGCGCTTACCCAAATCCACGACATTTTCATCAACCCCCCGTTTGTAATAGTCAAACGCGACCAACAGGATATAAATCCCAAAGCCGATTTGAAAAACCGGAGCAATACCGCTGATCATGTTGTTTGATTTTTGGAACAGATTAGTTCCCATACCGTTTAGTAGAAAGTTGGCGAGTTCGGAAAAATAAGAAGTTGTTTCCATAATTTGCCCTATTTTATTTAGTGCTGCATTCGCTTACTCCCGAATGCAGCACGATAAAGCTACTACTGATTGCAGACCGCATAGTTGTGATCACGGATATGACGTGCCATACATTCTTCACGGGAAGCATACTGGCGCTGTTCGATTTCTTGTTGTCGTTTATACAACCGATCGAGCATATCCAGCTTAGTTTGATTGTTGGCGATTTTTTTGCCTGTTCTACAGAAATACGGTTTTTGCAGGTCAGTAGCGGCTTTGATGTCTTGTGTATTGTTGACTTCGTCCATCAAGCGCGACAGAGATTTAAGTTGTGTCTCCATCGAGTTAAAGACTTTTTCCATCTCCTTCATGTTATGCACAGCCATTCGTTGCGCCGTTTCAGGGTTATAAGCCTTACTATTAATTACAGACTTATAGTCGATATTTTTTGCGCCTTTATAAATCTCGCTCCACTCGGACGGAATTTGGTCTTTGAGCGTATCCTTCAAAAGATTGCCCATATTGCGCGAACCTGTCATCGCTTTAAACTGCTTAACCTGTTGTTCGTACTGCTGTTTCATTTGTGCGAGTTGCTTGGCCATCTCCATCATCTGCTGAAAGAAGTTTTGGGCGCGTTGAGCAGCTGCTGCACCATCAACTACCGGAATACCGCTAGCTGTAACTGCCAAAGGCATAGCTGCGAAACTCGTAACAAGAAGAGCCATTGCGGATAATTTCTTCAGATTCATTTTCATCATAAGTTCCTTGTTGAAAGCCGCATCAAGCGGCGAAAAAAAAGGCTGTTTGAAATTCAAACAGCCTTCGTTAAATTAAAAGAATATTAGGCGGCTCGCACATTTTTCTTCTCTGCACGGCGTTCTCGCAGGGTTTCAATAAATGGGCGATACCAAACATCCGGATTTTCACTACCAACATCTTCCATAATTTGATGCAACAACTCAACGTTATCAGATGAACCTGACAGGAAAGCCATTTCATCATGAAAACCGTACAAATCCAGCATGGCAAAAGCCGACTGTTTCGACTGCTTAACCAAGAATGTGCGACTTTCCAACGAGAGTTTGGAAAGTTCCTCAAACTCTTTTAGCGTCAGGCCGCAACGTTCGTAGCTGTTTTCAAATTCGGCATCAGGATTCGGCAGAAAGATTTTAGTTGGCGTTTGTTGCACAATCGCCGGGAAAATAGGACAAGAAATCGCATCTTCCGGTGATTGCGACACCAAAATCAACCAGCCGCCGCGTTTACGGTCGGTTTTCAGAATCTTGAGCATGATGTCCTGCAATGCCTCAAAACGTGCTGCATACCAAAATTCCTCAATGATGGAAGCGAGAATACCGTCTTCTTTGGCAACTTTGTCTATCATGATATTTCTCAGGTGGAACATATACGCTAAAACCGGAGCGGTCGGCGGATAGTCGTCCTTCAGAATATCGGTCAGGTCAAATCCAACACGGAAGAACTTTTCAGCATCAAACATGTTTGTTGGGTTGTCTAGGCACCATGCGAACCGTCCACCTTCACTTTCACACCATTTAGAAAGACGCATACGAAGTGAGTTAGGATCAGGAACAACAGGGATGCTTTGCAGTAGATGACTAAACCGGCGGTTTTCATAATCCATACTGAACAAGGTATCAACAGCAGCCTGAATCTCTTTTTCTTCCGTAGCCGTCAATTTTCCGTTCTCGTCCGCTCCACACATACCGACCAAGCTGTACAGAAATTCACGGTTTGAAGGTGTATCAGGCAGTTGAAAAGGATTTAACCCGGTAGGTACACCTGCTTCTAAGGCAAAATAAGAACCACCGATGGCGCGGATAAAGATTTCCATACCTCTGTCCAAGTCCATCACAAACATATAAGGATTGAAGCGTTCTGTGAACGCCATCATAGATGTTTGCAAAGTGGTTTTACCCGTACCGGTTGCACCCAATATCAGTGTGTGTCCGGCGATTTTCTCACCAAGGTTGTCCTCCTTCAGATTTGAGAAATGGAAGTTGAAATCGTAAATCGTCTTGGATGTGGTTTGCAGCGGCATAATTGCTGAGCCGTCACCAATCGGATTGCCCTGTTTTTTTACCGTGCGAGTAGTTGTGTATGCCGAAGGTTGTCGCAAAGTTTGTTGTCGTTTTTCGGGAAAGAGCGAGGTCTTTCCTTACTGCCCGGCACCTGACTGAAAAAAATGTCGCTGGAGCAGAAAGACCTGCTTTAGTAAAACGATAACCGCCCGCATTCAGAAACGTAGAATAAGCACGAGCGCCATTTGCGGCCGCTTCTTCAGCAGTATTGCCATACACAACCAACGCTGCATGATAGTCGCCGAATATCAATTCGCCCGAAACGAGTAAACCCTGACCGTGTTCCAACTCTTTCTGCTGCTCCGTTGCTTTGTCGTTGACCGATGTCAGATTGTTCAACTGTTTCTTAATTTCGCCTTGCATATCATACGGATTGATGAACACAAGGCTTTGAGTGAATGTAAACTCACAAGGTAGGCGCAAGATTGATGTCAAGATTTTAGGTTTACTAATCCCAAAGTCTTTCAGATCGAACATTTGTGCAAACTTACGAGTCCCGTTTTGGGAACGAATTTCGCACAAATCAGAACCAAAATGCAGATTAGCTCCTGGAATAGTCTGATAAGCATCAACAAAAGACAAAGGAATCTCTTCCCGTGTTCCATTGATCAAACTGCCAAAAAATGAGTACACCTCCGAAAAAGCAACACCGTTTTCATTCTTATAGGCAGTCAAAAGATACGGATCGTAGGGTTCAAGTGAGCGCATCAGAATCTGAATTTGCTCCTCTGCTTCTTTAATACCTGCTTCCAAAAAGTCGGTCTTAATCAAAACCGTCAAATGGAACACGTTTTCAAAATAATCCACTTCTTGAAAACGTTTCAGATATTTATCGGCAAATTGCTGGCAAAAGGCCGTATGAAATGCGTATTCGCGGTCAAATACAATTTTTTGGCGTTGAAGAGTTCCCCACACCGCCAAACGGTTACCCAATGTTTTGCCCATACCGGCAAGTACGTTTCGCAACGATACAAACTGCGTGAACAAGTGTTTGTCGTCCACGCCGTCAAACGGAAGACCCTCCATACGGATGACGAAGGCTAGATGTCCCGTTTTGTAATTAACGACGTTGTTTGTAACGTGTTGGCAGATTTTCGGTAGAAAATCCGACTGTGCCGGTTGCGCTTTTAGAGCGTTGCTCAAAAAATCGCTGATAATCACTTTGTTGTCTCCCAAATTTGGTGGCGAGAATGGTATTGGTGCCGTTAAACATCTTGGCATTGCGGCGTCGGAGGAAGTATTTCGTTTCGTAGAAATAAACTCTTAAGGCTTGATCATCGTGTTTACTAATGGTGTACAAGAAAGCCAAAACCGGCACAGGTAGCAGCAGAAAATACAAAGCCCTTCCTTCAAGGAAGGGCAATGTTGCCATTGTTAATGTGACAGCAGCTAAACCACACGCAGCTAATGCCGGAAGTGGAATCCCTGCCACCATTGCACGACGATTCATACCGTTGAATGTTGGCTGCTCAGTATGAATATCTTCTTTCATTCGACAGAATCCCTCCTTAAGACAAGCTTAAACTTCCGCCTTTTGTGAACAGCCACGTTGCAATAACAATCGCACCACCGGCACCGACAATCCATAAACAGGTTTCCAAAATATCCCCCCATGTTTTACGACCGCCAAAACCTTGTGCCATTTGCCACAATAAGCAAAAGCGTAGCCACGATCCCTACAATGGTGTAGATACCTGTTCGGATAGTTACTGCCATTGAAGATACTTCGCTGAATCCGTCTGCCAATACAGTTTGTGCCATTGCCAGTAAAGCAACTGTTGCAACAGTTTGTGTATTGGTTACAGCTTTTTTGATGTAATTCATCATCATTTCCTTTTTAAAAGACAAAAAAACCGCATTTAGCGGTAATAAGAATTGCCCGAAGGCAGTTAAAACTCTTTAAATACATCCCATTCCGCGTATCGTTTGACGGGTGCTTGGGCTGCAACTTTGACTATGTTTTCAGACGAGCTCTCAGATCGGGCAACAGCAGGTATAGGCTTCGGCTTAAAAGGCTGAACAGGGTGTGATGCCAAAACTGTACGATTACCGCTCAATCGTGCGTAACGTTCTTTCACGTTACGGACGTAGTGCTGCGTTTCCCGATAAGGCGGAATGCCACCATATTTCCTGACAGCTCCCTCACCGGCGTTATACCCAGCCAGTACCAGATCAATATTGCAACCATGTGGGCTGGATTTGTCAGGAAAGTGGTTACATAAAAAACGCAGGTAACGTGTACCTGCGATGATGTTTTGTTCCGGGTCGTAGAGGTTTTTAGGATTCACCCCCATTCTTGCAGCAGTGGGAGGTATTACCTGTAACAAACCCCGTGCATTCTTATTGGACAGAGCATAACGGTTTCCTGAGCTCTCACGCCCCATAACCGCCCATACAATGTTTTTGTCCAAACGCTGTAATGCTGCATGCTTTTCAACTAATGCAGCGTATTGAGGGTATATGCCTGAAGCTGCTGATACTTGGCATATAGCAAGAAGTGATGTTGTCAGTATTAGTTTTTTCACCATATTTCTCATATCCCATTTATGCAAAAAGCAATATCAAAAAACCAGCCACCTGATTTTTAAATATTGCTTCTGTGTCTAATTTGCTACTTTTTAAATACTTTTAACACTGTATTTAACTGTATGTGCGGACATCAACTCATAGCATTTTTCAATAAGTTATATATTTGAATAAAAAAACTTAAAATCCGTCGGCTCTAAACCGGCCGTGCCGGTTCGATTCCGGCTCCGGGCACCATTTACCGCTTTTTAAGCGGTTATTTTTTTGTCTAGTACCCACGCCTAATAATAGTAAAGATAGCCCATTAACAGCTTTGTAGTTATAAATAACCACTATTCTATCTAGGACAAGAGATTCATCTAAACCACTAAATTATTCTTATTTTTATTCATTTTTAGATTGATTGTATTACCGTAATCGATACCAATTAAAAAAATAAACTCCTCTAATTACTCATGAATAATATAATAAATTCAATACATTATATCATTTTTTTATAAAAAAATAGACAAATCTCATGTCTATCTCCTTCCCAAACTCAAATCATCATATCGTATGATTTCTATAAAAAAATTATATGCTAGTCTAAAACCCTTAAAGGGTTATAAAAATAACGCTGTTTTTAAATACTTATTACATATCTACAAAATGTCTCGTCTACTTGCCTACAAAAAAATTCTATACAATTCTTTTTTTCTTTATGGCTTTTGCACTGTTCTAATTCTTTTTTTATTGAACGGTGTTTGATGTCACAATATTATCTATCAGATGATATCCGTAGTCGTTATTCCGAGGATATTATCCAGCTTATGCTCAAAGGATTATTATTTGATATCAAAGCTGCTTCTGTATTAACGGCATTACCATTTTTACTGGGATTATTCAGCTTATTAAATTCAAAAACTGTTATAGCATATGGACGGATTCAAGCTCTATTGTCTACAGTATTGTTATCTATCGTTTCTGCTCTGGCTATAGGGAATTGGTTTTATTATGGAGTCTACGAACGCCAATTCGATGTTTTTATTTTTGGTCTTGCAGAGGAAGATACTGTAGCCGTACTCAAAACTATTTGGTCCGATTTCCCAATTATTTGGGGATTAATTGCTTTAGCCATAGCAGTAACCCTTTTTTGGAAATGTTTTTCCCAAATTAACAGATACTCTTTTGCTGCTACTACTACAAGCAAAGCAACTTGGGTTGCTATCATCATGATACCTATCTTAATCTTAAGTATTGGTATACGTGGTTCGTTTGGTAAATTCCCTTTACGACAAACCTCCATGCAAATTTCAACCTTACCGCAAATAAATAAATTAGTTCCCAATGCACTAATTTCTTTAAATTGGGCTTTTTCAGAACATCGAAACAGTAATAATTTTATCGAAGTTACCGATTCAGATGGTATTGAACTGATGAATCGTCTACAAAATCAAAGCTGATGCCAACTTAAATCGCTTATTTACACAAACTAATAAAAATTTGATTGTTGAACAACATAAGCCCAATGTTGTATTTGCTGTTATGGAAAGTATGAGTACACACTTGCTTTCTCTAAATACGCCTGAACGAGATCTATTAGGTGAATTAGATAAACATTGGAAAGAAGATTGGGTTTATTCACGTTTTATCTCTGAGGGTGATGGTACTAGCGACTCACTACACCGTTTTTTTATTCGTAGCCCACGCCTTAACCTTAGCCAATCTGCCGCTAAAAATAAAATTTTTCCTGGAAACATGTTTAAACCATATCTTGATGCAGGATATCGTATTGTGTATATCACTGCTGGCAATGGGGGGTGGCGTGATTTTGATAGTTTTCTACGTCATTTAGGCGTACATGAAATCATTGATGAAAATGCGATCAAAGCACGCTACCCCGAAGCCCAATCCAGCACATGGGGAGTACCTGATGAATTTATGTTCCGATATGCAGAAGACGAGTTGAAGCAAGCAAGAAAAAATAATACTCCCGTATTCATCATGATGCTATCAGTAACTAATCACCCCCCCTATCAATTACCTAAACCTAACCAAGCTAAAGATTTTCATCTCACTGAGCAAGAAAAACAGCGACTTTCCAGTCTAGCAACAGGAAAAGAATTAAATGAGATTTTTAACACATTCCGATATAGCAACGACCAACTTGGACGCTTCATTAGTCATACAAAGTCTATTGCACCGGATACTATTATTGCTGCAACTGGAGACCATAATATGCGCGCAATCAGTTATCCTTCATCTAATGAAATTGCCCTTGGCCACAGTGTACCATTCTATCTTTATGTTCCACCTACTTATCGCTCTAATGCAGAATATCATCCTGAGCGGGCAGGCTCACATAAAGACATTTTGCCAACGTTATATAATCTTAGCCTATCAGAAACACCTTATTATCAAACCGGTTGCAATTTAACTGTACCTACTGTTGATTCTTCATGGTGTGGCTATGGTTATAATCCTGAAGTTTTAATAACCGAACATGGTTTTTATAATTTAAGCAATCAGAAGTTCCATCGTTGGAACAATCAGGGACTGCAGACGGCAGAAGCTGAAAGTAGCCAACCACCTGCAGAGGACATACCTTTTATTGAACGAGGTAGTGTTTATACTCAATTTTTAGATTGGCAAATTAACCGTATTGCAACTACCCATCATTAAGAATACAACCAAGTTTTTTTATACTATCTTAGTAAAATAAAACCGACTTACCCAAACAGGTAAGTCGGTTTTTATTCTCAGACAACATTACTGTACTATTTATTAAACCAAGTTCTCCAACATCCATTTAACGTAACGGCTGACGCCTTGTTTTACATCCAAGAATTCTTCTTTATACCCGGCTTCGCGCAGTTTGGTGATATCCGCTTGAGTAAAGCTCTGATATTTGCCTTTGAGCGCATCTGGGAATGGGATATAACGGATAAGTTCTTCTTCAACCAACTCTTTCAAACTCATTTCAGGCTTGCCTTCGGCCGCACGGCAGGCGTTGACGGTTGCGGCTGCAAGCTCGTTAAATTGTTGGCTACGGCCTGTACCGAGATTGAAGATGCCTGAAAGCTCGGGATGGTCGAAGAAGTAAAGGTTAACTTTGGCCACGTCTTCGACGCTGACAAAATCGCGTGTTTGCTCGCCGTTGCCGTAGCCGTCATTGGCGCCGAACAGGTTGACATAACCATGCTCGCGGTATTGGTGGAAATGATGGAAGGCAACTGATGCCATGCGGCCTTTGTGTTGTTCCTGTTGTCCGTAAACATTGAAGTAGCGGAAGCCGACAACTTGGGCTGTCAAACCTTCTTTCATGCGGCGACGCAATACTTGGTCAAACAAATTTAGAGTAGCCATATACATTGAGCGGTTTTTCCAGTTCGCGCTCTTCGCGGAAAATTTCGCCCTTGCCATATACGGCAGCGCTGGAAGCATAAAGGAACGGAATGCGTTCATCCTGACACCAGTCCAAGAGGTCGAGCGTGTACTGGTAGTTGTTGTCCATCATGTAAAGGCCGTCATGATTCATGGTATCGGAACATGCGCCTTGATGGAAAACGGCTTCAATATCGTCGTAAGGCAGAAGATGGCCGCGCACTTGGCGGATAAATTCGTGTTTATCGAGATAATGGGCAATTTCACACTCGGCAAGGTTTTTAAATTTTTCGCCTTTGCTCAAATTGTCGACGGCAACAATGTCGGTAATACCGCGCTGGTTAAGTGCTTTGACGATGTTGCTGCCGATAAAGCCGGCCGCGCCTGTTACGATAATGGTCATAATGAATTTCCTTTATTTTGATTTTTCAGACGGCCTTGAAGAAATCATGCCGTCTGAAAATAAAAACTTGTCTGTCTGGATTATTTTCCAACTCTATTTTTAGACGGTCTTTAGGTTTTAAGGCCGTCTGAAACAGCAATTATTGTTCTTCCAATGCCTTAGTCAATTCGGTAAACAAACAAACCGCCGTACCAAGTTTCGCCACGACAACACCTGCCGCTGTATTGGCAAGGTGCATGGCTTCGGGCATGGTATAACCAGCGGCCAAACCCAAGCCCACTCCGGCAATAACGGTATCGCCCGCACCCGATACATCATAGACTTCTTGGGCTCGTGTAGGCTGATAAATCGGCTCGCCCTCATTAAACAAGGTCATACCTTCTTCGCTTCGGGTCAACAAAATAGCGGTCAAATCAAGATGACGGCGCAGATTCTGGGCTTTCGGTCAAATCGTTTTCGTTTTTCCAACTTCCCACCACTTCTTTCAACTCTGCACGGTTAGGCGTAATCAGCGTAGCGCCGGCGTATTTTTCGTAATCATCGCCTTTCGGGTCGATTAAAACGGGTTTACCAGCCTGTTTCGCCCAATCGATCATATCAGAAATATGCGACAAACCGCCCTTGCCGTAATCTGAAAAAATAATGGCATCGTATTCAGGCAACACTTCTCGATATTGATGCTTAATTTGTTCCAACACCTCACGATGAGGCGATTCTTCAAAGTCAAGTCGGATAAGCTGCTGGTTGCGAGCAACAACGCGCAATTTGACAGTGGTCGCAATTTGCTTATCGCGCACCAGATAGGAAGAAACGCCGTCTTGTACCATCAATGCGTCCAACGCATCAGCAGCTTCATCATCGCCAGTCACGGACAACAGCCCTACTTTACCGCCCAATGAGGCGATATTGCGCGCAACGTTCGCCGCTCCGCCTGCCCGCTGGTCGATACGGGCAATTTTCGCCACCGGTACGGGGGCTTCAGGAGAAATACGGGACACATCGCCAAACCAATAGCGGTCGAGCATCACATCACCGACAACAAGGACTTTGGCTTGTGCAAAACGGGATTTGAGGGTTTCTTGTTGGAACTTGGTTACCATACTGGCTCCATTAAAATCTCTGTGTAAGGCTTGTTACCAGATTATTGATCTAACAGCCTAAAAATATCTTGAGGCTCATATACCTGCATATGGTTTTTCGAGTATGACGCCTGTTCATGAGATGACAACAACGCTGCTTTTAGCATGGCTTGTGCCATTTTTTCGACAGCAAGCGGACGTTGGCTTTTCAGCATGCCGATGCGGTTGAATCCATGCAAAATCCGTTCGGCAATTTTCTCACCCAATCGGTCGCTGTTCGGACGAATCAATAAGGGCGGGCGGAAAATGATGAGGCGCGGAAAATTTAAAGCAATGATTGCTTGTTCCAATTCACCCTTCATTCGTTGATAAAACAGGCGCGAAGCGGCATTGGCGCCGGACGCGGAAACCAAAACCAAGGTATGCACGCCGTTTTGTCTGGCTGCTTTGGCAAATTCAAGATTTGCCTCATAATCGATAGCCCATTGCGCTTCTTTACTGCCAGCCGCTTTCAAGGTAGTTCCCAAGCAGGCAAACAATACATCGCCCTGCACTTTTTCGCACCAATTATCAGGATGAGAAAAATCAATCTGATGGCTATTCAGCTTTTGGTGGGTAAAATCAGGATGTCTGCGACCAAAACAGTCGATAGACTCAACCTCTGAACTGGATGCAAGCAGAGGCAACAAGGATTTTCCTGTTGCGCCTGTCGCGCCAATCACAATCGCCTTCATACTTCAGACGGCCTTAAACGTTTGCCACCCGATTGACTTCACGCAATACCGCTACCGGATCTGCAGCTTTGGTTACCGGACGGCCCATGACCAAATAGGTTGAACCAGCAGCCAATGCTTCAGCCGGGGTCATAATACGGCGTTGGTCGTCATTATTGCCGGCAACGTCCAAACGGATGCCGGGCGTTACCAAGACAAAATCCTGTCCCAATTCACGGCGCAGCGGCGTGGCTTCTTGAGCGGAACATACCACGCCATCCAAGCCTGCACTTTGTGTCAGTTTTGCCAAGCGGATAACTTGCTCTTCGGGAGCAATATTCAAACCGATTTCTGCCAAGTCGCTTTGTTCCATGCTGGTCAACACGGTTACGCCGATCAAAAGCGGCTTGGTTTGATATCCGGCAACGGCTTCTGCTGCGGCTTCCATCATACGGCGGCCACCGGAGGCGTGCATATCGACCATCCAAACGCCCATATCGGCGGCAACTTTACAGGCCTGAGCAACGGTGTGGGGAATATCGTGGTATTTCAAATCGAGGAAAAGTTTGAAACCTTGATTGATTAAGCTTTCTGCCAAACTACGGCCGGTTGCGGTAAACAGCTCTTTGCCGATTTTGATTTGACACAGTGTCGGGTCAAGATTGCGGACAAATCCGAGCGTATCTTTTTCGTTGGCAAAATCGAGGGCGACGATGACGGGAGTACGTTGTTGCTGAGTTTGGAAGTCGGAGATCAAGGGATTCATAAGATGCCTGCGGATAAACGGTTATAGCTTCGATTTTAACAGCTTTTGTACACAAAAGGCCGTCTGAAAATATTTTTTCAGACGGCCTCATCACAACACACCTTAATTATTCTTATATAAATCTAAAAATTTTTCACAGAAAATTCATCATCACTGAAAAAAACGCTGGAGGAACTTCCAATACTTCAGCAATTTTTCTGCAAAAGTATTCAAATCAGGCTGATGATTTCCTTTCTCATAGCGATTAATACGCGTACTTGCCACAAACTCATCTAATCCTATCGCCAGTCCCAGTTTCTCCTGCGTCAAATTTTTTGCTTTTCTCGCTTCCTTAAATCGCCTTGTAAAAATTTCTTGTAAATTCATAACTTTTATCCTAAAAATCAAAGTTACGAATTTCGTATATTTTTCTTGATTATTTACTACGAATAACGTAGTATTGCACCGTTTTATATCTTATCTGTTACGAGAAAACCATGACACCAGACCAAGAATCAAAATGCCATAAAATTATTCATTCTCATGCAATTGCTGCTGCCGCAGGCAACGCCATACCCGTACCAGGACTTGGTATCGCTACAGATATGGTTACAATGACTACTATGTGCACAAGCCTTTGTGCTGTTTGGTGGTAATATGACCGAAGCAGCTGCCAAGGCAATGGCTATAGCTGCAATTAAAAATACCATGTTAAAACAACCCATAAAAACAATAGCAAAAGAATTGTCAAAATTAATTCCAGGCTTAGGCAGCGTTGTTGCACCAACTATTTCTGTTGCATTACTTGAAGCAGCAGGATGGACTCTAGCAAAAGAACTGGAACAAAAATTCAGTTAATTTATACAATAATGAAAAAGGCCGTCTGAAAATATTTTTTCAGACGGCCTTATGATTTTACTTTGGCAAAACTTATTTGCCCAAACCTTTCAATACTTCGGCTTTCACGGCTTCTACCGGTTGAGTGCCGTCAACTTTGATGTATTTAGGCGCGTGTTCGCCTTCCAGTTTGCTGTAGAAATCAACCAAAACTTCGGTTTGCTCGTGGTAAACGGCAAGGCGTTTTTTCACGGTTTCTTCTTTGTCGTCGTCGCGTTGAATCAAATCTTCGCCGGTTACGTCGTCTTTGCCTTCGACTTTAGGCGGATTGTAGGTAACGTGGTAAGTACGGCCGGAAGCCAAATGCACGCGGCGGCCGCTCATGCGGTCGATAATCACGCTGTCAGGCACATCGATTTCAACCACGGCATCCAAATCCACACCGGCTTCAACCATGGCTTCGGCTTGTGCCAATGTGCGTGGGAAACCGTCAAACAGGAAACCGTTTTTGCAGTCGTCTTGGGCAATGCGCTCTTTAACCATGCCGATGATGATGTCGTCGCGTACCAAACCGCCTTCATCAATGATTTTTTTTGCTTCCAAACCCAGCGGAGTGCCTGCTTTGATGGCGGCGCGGAGCATGTCGCCGGTAGAGATTTGAGGAATGCCGAATGCAGCAGTGATGAATTGAGCCTGTGTGCCTTTGCCGGCGCCTGGTGCGCCCAACAATAATACTTTCATGATGAGTCCTTTTGGTTGACGGATTTAATGTTCAGATAATTTTACACGGCTTGTGTTTATCGTTCAAAACTTCAGACGGCCTCTTTCGGGCCAAAATGCTTCCATGCATCGTCGTGCATTTCGATAAACCATGAGTCTTCCGGGAATCGCTCTATCGCGTCTTTCAAAGTGGAAAGCAAGTTTTGCGATAAGGCTTTCGCCAAATATTCTTCCTCATTGGCTTCGGCCGCTTTGTCAGGCTGCTGCGCCAAACCGATTGCACGGGTTTGATGACCATGAGCCAAATAGTTGAGCGCAATGATTTTTTGTGCCCAAAGCTGCGGAATATCCGGATTATCTTGCAGCAATACCGACAAAATCGATACGGCAACGGTCAAGCGTCCGCCGTTCATACGCAAGTCCAACGACTGGTTGGGTGGCAAAGTGCTGAGCATTTCTGCCATGCGGAACCAAAACTCACCGCTGGCCTGCTCCGGCGCTTCTATTTTCAGCATGTCATAGTTGAATTCTTGCTCGTCTTCTCTTACCAGCTTCTCCACGTCGGCAAGCAATTTTTGTTCTTCACGGCTCAAATGGCGGAAATCATTCATGTCTTTTCCTTTCAGACGGCCTTAAGCTTTAAACGCAACACGTACTCTGTCCAAATCTTCCTGCGTATCCACACCTGCAGCAGGCGCTTCTTGGGTAATTTCAACAGCAATCGGATAACCGTGCCACAGGACGCGCAACTGTTCCAACGATTCGATGGTTTCCAAAGGAGAAACATCCATTTCGGAATAGCGTTGCAGGAAGCCTGCACGATAGGCATAAATACCGATGTGGCGTAAAACGGCTGTTTCGGAAGGCAATTCGCGTTTTTCGGCGCGCATGGCGTCGCGCGGATAAGGAATCGGGGCGCGGCTGAAATAGATGGCGTTGCGGTTTTTATCGAGGATAACTTTGACGACATTGGGATTCATGAACTCGTCAAAATCGTGCAATTCGTGGGCGGCGGTCGCCATTTGCACATTGTTTTCAACCAAAACTTCAGCCGTACGGTTGATGAGTTCAGGGTCGATTAAAGGCTCGTCGCCTTGTACGTTCACAACAATCAGATGCTGCGGCAGTTTCAGCGTATTGGCCGCTTCGGCAAGGCGCGTTGTACCGCTTTCGTGTTGATTGGAAGTCATGACCACTTCGACGCCATGCGCCTGACAGGCTGTCTGAATATCGGGATGGTCGGTGGCAACAACAACACGCGCAGCCTTGCTTTTCGCTGCCTGCTCGGCGACGCGTACAACCATAGGTTTACCGTAAATATCGGCCAAAGCCTTTCCCGGCAGACGTGAAGAATCCAACCGCGCCGGAATCAATACGACAAATTCGGTCATGCTTTCAGTTCCTCTTCGCTCAACGGGCGCGCTTCGTTTTCCAACATATAAGGGATGCCGTCACGAATCGGATAAGCCAGCTTCGCCTGACGGCTCCACAATTCCTGTTTGTCTTGATGGTATTCGAGTTTGCCTTTGGTCACAGGACAAACGAGGATGTCTAAGAATTTTTTTTCCATGGGGTTACTTTCGGGTTTGATAAATTGGAGGTCGTCTGAAATATTTTTCAGACGACTATAATTTATTTCTTATGCTTTTCCCAACCTATTTGGCTTAATTACAGCTTGCATCAGGTTTTTTGCCGCCGCACATGATACCTTGCACCTCTTTCGCAAATTCAGGCATATGACGCTGTGCAGCTTTCTCTGTTAATGCCAATCCAAAAGTCATTAGTTCGCTCATCGCTTGATTGAACATAAGAGGAGTCTTAACAACAACAGCCTGCCCGACAGGTGAACTATTAAAGGCAATCATGCCGTCAACTTCTTCTTGAGTGTATGTTAATTTGGCATTCTTTAATAAATTATTGCGGATAGTCTGTTTCACTTCGGGCGTCATTAAATCTCTCAAAACATTTTCGCGATAACGATCAATAGCTTTTGCTATTTGCTCTTTTTTCGCTTCCGGTACTTTGGCAAGGGCTTTATCTGCATACGGTTTAAATCCAACATTGAAACCGTCAATCATATTTTTTTCTAATTCCCGGTCAAAATTCCGTGTATCCAACCAACGCTCCAGCGACGCATCACTGGGCGGCGCGGCAAACACATTGGCACTCAAGACCAGCATGGCGAAGGGTAATAATAAGGTTTTCAGTTTCATTTTTTTTCTCCTTTTCAATAAAAAAATATTTTCAGATAGTCGGAAAATTATTTGGCACATTCCGAAGAATGTTTATTGCCCTTGCACAAAATATCGCGCGTTTGCGCTTCAAAAGCAGGCGTATATTTCCTGCTTGCGTTGATATAGTTGTTGCTCATTGTCTTTTCAACAATCTCATCATTCAATTTATCGAAACGTTCCACCTTTTCAAATGCAGACTTACCGGCCCCATGCTCAAATACTTTTACTATGCTATCCACGTCTGCTTGGCTCAGGACATTATCAATATCTCCGCCATGCCGTCTGAGATGATTGATTTTTTTCAAAATACCCTTGCCCCGAGGGGAAGAGAAAAAGCGGTTGAGCACATCGACTTCTTCTTGTGTAAATACTTTCTGTACGGCACGCTTTTCTTCATCCAACCATTGTTTTTTCAACTCAGGGCGGCTCAAATCGTCTTGTATGTTTTTCATATAACGACTGATGACCGCCTTCATCTGCGTTTTTTGAGCTTTGGGCGTCATCGCTAACAAGCGCTCATTATCCTCTTTATTCACCATCTCCAAAGAACGTTGCACTTTCTCGCTATAATTACTACTTATCCCTTGAATCTCCAACCATTTCATTGCAGATTCATCACTTGGTTTAGCAGCCAGACTTTGAGTGGATACAAATAAAGCTGCGCAAACGACCAACAAATATTTTAACTTCATGATTTACTCCTATCGCGTAGTTTGAAGATCATCTTTAAAACATCTGTGAAACATCTATAAAGCATTTAGATTGAAACATTCGTGGATACAAACGCCGCCAAGTCCGGCTCAATTATCGCATAAACAGGCAAGACCCACACATGATTCAGGCTGTGGCCGTCTGAAAATTTGACCGCATCCTTTTCCGTGATAATTACCACATCTGCGTCCGGCAAATCCGCCACCGTAATATCTGCATGATCAGGCAAGGCAACGGTTTGTTTTAAAGCGATATTCATCTTTTGCAACGTATTGAAAAAACGCTCTGGCTTAGCGATACCGGCGACGGCGGCGACGGTTTGATTTCCCAAACCCGCCAAATCCAATTTTTCAGACGGCCTGTTCAAACGGTAAATCTGCCCTGTTTCAATATGGCTGGCAAACATATTTTCAGACGGCCTGAATGCCGTCTCTGCTTTTCCGCCAGTGACGACGACCGCATCAACGGAAGCCAACCGAGACAAAGGTTCGCGCAAGCTGCCGTTGGGCAGTAAATCCAAATCCGTGCGTCCTGTATCTGCCGCCGGAAATACGGCAATTTCCATATCGCGTTGCAAGGCATAATGTTGCAAACCGTCGTCGGCCACAATCAATTTAAGCTCCGGGTGTGCCGCAAGTAATGCTCTGCCTGCTTCTGCACGGCTACTGCCTACCGCCGTCGGCGCACCGGTTTGACGAAATAATAATAAAGGCTCGTCGCCTGCATCTGCCGCGCTGCTGGCTGTATTCAATACATGAACCGCCTTGCTCTTGCGCCCGTAACCCCGGCTGATGATGCCGACCTTAACGCCCTTTTCCTGCAAACCCGACACCAGCGCGGCGACTATCGGCGTTTTCCCTGTTCCGCCTGCATGGATATTACCGACCACCACCACTGGCACAGGCAATTTTTCGCTTTTCAGACGGCCTGAAACAAAATCATCACGCCGTTTCGCCGCAATTCTGGCAAACAGTTTGGACAATGGTTTGAGCAGCAAAGACAAAAACGGATTGGGGGATTGCCAATGGCGTTCGATAATTTGGTGGAGTTTGAGCATACGCACGGCTTTTGAAGCGAAAATCAAACGATAATATAACACAAGCCCGCCCAGACAAGGCCGTCTGAACATGCGGCTTTGATAATATTAAAACAAAGGGCGCAAGTTTCATAAAAACGAATACAACGAATCGCCCTAAAACCCTTATAATTCAGCTTTCCCCAATTTTTCTGTTTCGCAATGTCCGAACTCTTCGCGCCCTCCTCTATTTCCGTATCCGAACTCAACGCCCTCGCCAAAGCCTTGCTGGAAGACCATCTCGCAGGTTTATGGATTGCCGGCGAAGTGTCCAATCTGACCCGTGCCGCCAGCGGACATTATTATTTCTCACTCAAAGACAGCCGCGCGCAGGTACGTTGCGCGATGTTCAAGGGTGCGGCGGCGCGTTTGGCGAAGCCTTTGAAAGAGGGCGACCATATCGAGGTATCAGGAAAAATCAGTATTTATGAAGCGCGGGGCGAATTTCAGATTACCGTGAACGAGGTTCGGCTCAAAGGCTTGGGGCAGCTTTACGAAGCCTATGAGCGGTTGAAAGCCCAGTTGCAGGCGGAAGGCGCGTTTTCAGCGGAACGCAAAAAACCGTTGCCCGCCCGTCCGCAATGTATCGGCATCGTCACCAGCCTGGCGGCGGCGGCATTGCGTGATGTTGTAACCACCTTAAACCGCCGCGCACCCGAAATCCCCGTCATCGTTTATCCGACACCCGTACAAGGCACAGGCAGCGAGTTGCAAATTGCCCAAACGATTAAAACCGCTTCGCAACGCGCCGAATGCGATGTGTTGATTGTCTGTCGCGGCGGCGGCAGCATTGAAGACTTGTGGGCGTTTAATGAAGAACCGGTTGTGCGCGCCATCGAAGCCTGCGCGATTCCCGTTGTCAGCGGCGTAGGACACGAAACCGATTTCACGCTCGCCGATTTTGTTGCCGACGTACGCGCGCCCACGCCGACCGGCGCGGCAGAATTGGTCAGCCCAAACCGCCAAGAATCGCTACACCGCCTCGCCCAAGCCCAAGGCCGTCTGAAAACCGTTTTGGAACAACGCTATTTCGATGCCAGCCAAAAACTCGACTGGCTCGCACGGCAAATCCGTCATCCGCGCCAAAAACTTGACGAGCAACGCGCTTCAATCAGCAAGCTGGCGCAAATGCTGTCTTACTCGATGACGCAAAACCTCCGCGCCCACACCGCCCGTTTCGAACGCCAAACCCAAGCCCTAAAACATTGCCGTCCTGATGTTTCTGTTTACAAAAACAACATCAACCACTTTCAAACGACCTTGTCGCATTCCTTCCGCCAGCTGCTTGCCCACCGCCGTCAAAGCCTGACCGCCCAAGCCGCATTGCTCGAAGCCGTATCGCCGCAGCATATTCTGGAGCGCGGCTTTTCGGTCGTCAAAAACACACGCGGACAAGTCATCCGCAATGCCGATACGTTGAAACAAGGCCAGAAACTGCACATCACTTTTGCCGACGGCGAAACCGACGTACGCGTGACCAAAGAGCAGGCGCAGGGCGAGTTGTTTGACTGACAAAATAAAGGCCGTCTGAAACTTTATGCTGATAAAGTGAAACTATGTCTGCCTTTTAAAAATCCTTAACCAACCAATGCGGTATAATGCCTCATCTGCACACGCAGCATATACGGAAACATTATGGACAACGCACAAAATACAGAAAATCCGATTCCACCACGCAACTCCATCCGCAAAAACAGCATTTACCTGCTGCCCAATTCCTTTACCATCGCCGCACTGTTTTGCGCGTTCTTCGCCATTACCCAGTCCATGCACGGACGTTATGAAACGGCGGCGATTGCAGTTTTTCTTTCCATGCTGCTCGACGGTATGGACGGACGCGTTGCCCGCTTGACCAACAGCCAGAGCGCGTTCGGCGAACAGCTCGACAGCCTTGCCGATATGGTCAGCTTCGGCGTGGCGCCTGCCCTGATTGCCTACAAATGGCAACTTTGGCAGTTTGGCAAAATCGGTTATTCCGTCGCCTTTATCTACTGCGCCTGCGCCGCCCTGCGTTTGGCGCTATTCAACACGCTCATCGGAAAAGTTGATAAACGCTGGTTTATCGGCGTTCCAAGCCCGACCGCCGCAGCGTTGATTGTCGGCCTGATTTGGGTTAACCACAGCTTTGAACGCTTCCCCGGCGTGCATTGGTGGGCATTGGGTATCACCCTGTTTGCCGGTATTTCCATGATTGTGCAGATTCCGTTTTGGAGCTTCAAAGAAATCAACATCCGCCGCCAAGTGCCGTTTATGGGCATGGTGTTGGCCGTGTTGGTATTGCTGCTCATCAACTGGAAGCCTTCGCTCGTCCTCTTCTTGTTCTTCCTCGGTTACAGCCTGTCCGGTTATGTGATGGCAGCAATCCGTTGGTTTAAAAAACGCCACAAAACTCACAAACACGACAAGGCCGTCTGAAATGTGGTCTTGGGACATCATCCTTGCCCTGCTCGCCGTCGGCAGCGCGGCGGGCTTTATTGCCGGACTATTCGGCGTAGGCGGCGGCACGTTGATCGTCCCCGTCGTCTTATGGGCATTGCAACTGCAAGGCATAGGTGGCCACCCCTATGCCCAGCATATCGCCATTGGCACTTCATTTGCCGTAATGGTATTTACCACCTTCTCCAGCATGTACGCCCAACATAAAAAGCACGCCATCGATTGGGCGACCGTCCGCCGGATGACGCCGGGCATGATACTCGGCGTACTCCTCGGCGCGGTGTCGGCAAAATATATGCCGACGCTGGCTTTGCAGGTTTTCTTTATTGCATTTCTTGCCTTTATCGCACTCAAAACCCTACGCGATTCCAAACCCAAACCTTCACGCACCCTGCCTACCCTCCCCGGCCTGACAGCCGTCGGCACGCTTTTTGGTGCGGCTTCAAGCTGGGTCGGTATCGGCGGCGGTTCACTATCCGTTCCATTTCTACTGTATTGCAACTTTCCGGCGCACCGCGCCATCGGCACATCTTCAGGTTTGGCATGGCCGATTGCGATTGCCGGCACCATCGGCTATTTTGCCAACGGTTTGCATATTGCCAACCTGCCTGAAGGCGCGGCAGGCTTTATCTATCTTCCGGCTGTGGCCATATTGAGCGTTGCTACCATCCTCTTTGCGCCGCTCGGCGTAAAAACGGCGCACAAGCTGCCCGCCCGAAAACTCAAAATCGCCTTCGGCATTATGTTGCTGCTGATTGCCGCCAAGATGGCTTGGAATTTGATACATTAAATCTTTCTTGTGAAAAAAGGCCGTCTGAAAATCTTTCAGACGGCCTTTTTGATTGAAAAACAACAAACTAAATAAAACCTTTTTCTTACCCGATTTGCCCCATCGCAAATACGGCCAAGCGCCATATCGCCCATCCCGCCACCAACAATCCGGCACACAAACGAACCATGCGTTTTTGCAGAAAGGTTTTCAACTGCGCTGCAAATATGCCCATCGCAAGCAGGTTCGGTAAGGTCCCCAATGCAAACGCCAGCATATACAGCCCGCCGTGCAAGGCATTGCCGCTGCCCAAAGCATACAAAGACGCACTGTATACCAAACCGCAAGGAAGCCAGCCCCAAAGCACGCCCACGCCGAAACAGGCAGGCACCGATTTAATCGGCAGCAATTTGTTCAGTAAAGGATTCAGGCGTTTCCATATCGGTTTGCCGATGCCTTCGATTTTGGTTGCGGCGGTCGAAATACCGGCAAGATACAGACCAAGCAAAAGCAGCAAAACATTGGCAGCAATATACAAACCGTTTTGAACCGCGCGCGTATCATCCAAGGAAATGCCGACCTGCCCGACCAAGCCGACCAACAGGCCAATGACGACATAGCTGCTGATGCGCCCCAAATTCAACAATACAATCAGCCCGATTCGGTTTAAATGTGGCGGCAGCTGCAAAGCAAAATGCGCTGCTCAATCCGCCGCACATGCCGACACAATGCGTTCCGCCAAAAAAGCCGAGCAGAAAAAGAGTAAGAAATGTGATTTCTTGATTCATGGTTTTTAATGATTCAAACGAATGGATGAGGCCGTCTGAAACTTTTCAGACGGCCCTGAGAATGCAGGATAAGCCTTTCCGCCCACCCTCTTCACGCTTTAGAAAAGCAATTAACTGCGTGCGCGTACGTCAAATGCCTGACGCAAACCTTCGCCAATCATGACCAGCAAAAGCAGCATCACCGTCAACGTAGCAACGGCAGACAGGCCGATCCACCACGCGTCCAAGTTGTCTTTGCCTTGCGCCAGTAACTCGCCCAAACTTGCCTGTGAGGCAGGTACGCCCAAGCCTAAGAAGTCCAAACTGGTTAGGGCGAGTACCGCACCGGAAATACGGAAAGGCAGGAAGGCCAATACCGGCGTCAAGCTATTGGGCAGGATATGGCGCCACATGATTTCACGGTTGCTCACGCCCATCGCGCGCGCCGCCAAAACATAATCGGTCTGACGGTTTTTCAAAAACTCGGCACGGACATAGTCGGACAAGCCCATCCAGCCGAAAAGCGACAGCAACACCAGCAAAATCAACAGCCCCGGATTAAAGAACGAAGACAGGATAATCAGGAGGTACAGCTCCGGCATACCGCCCCAAACCTCGATAAAACGCTGCATCAGAAGGTCGGTTTTACCGCCGAAATAACCCTGTACCGCGCCTGCAACCACGCCGATTACGGTAGTTACCACGGTCAATACCAAGGCAAACAACAGCGAATCACGGAAACCGTAAACCAAGCGCGCCAACAGTCGCGGCCGCGGTCGTCCGTTCCCAAGATATGCCGTTCGGACGGTTTGGCCGGATCGGGTGCCGTATCAAAATCGTTCAAGGTATCGGCATCGTAAGGATTGGGCAGGTAAAGGGCAAAATTGCCGTCTGAAGTAATGTTGTGGCGGATAAGCGGATCCAGATAATCCGCAGGCGTATCGAAATCGCCGCCAAATGCGGTTTCGTTGTATTCGTTTACCAAGGGGAAGAAATACTCGCCCTGATAGCGTATCCACAAAGGTTTGTCGTTGCTCCACAAAGGTGCAAGCAAAGTGACGACAAACAAAACGGCCAAAATCCGCAAAGCCAACCAACCGCGCTTATGCTGCTTAAAGGCTTGCCAAGTAGGGTTTGAAGTAGATTTTTTCTTTTTCATGGTTCGAAACATTCTTTAATAATGGATTGAAGATATTTTCAGACGGCCTTATTTCTGTCCGCCAAAGTGAATACGCGGATCGACCCATGAATAAGAAATATCCGACACCAATTTAGCCAACAACCCCATCAGCGTGAACACATACAGCGTACCCATTACGACAGGATAATCACGTTTCATCACTGCCTCGTAAGACAGCAAACCCAACCCGTCCAGCGAGAACAACGTTTCAATCAACAGGCTGCCGGTAAAGAATGCGCCGATAAATGCGGCTGGGAAACCGGTAATCAGAGGAATCATGGCGTTGCGGAAAATATGTTTCCACAAAATCTGCTTCTCAGGCAAGCCCTTGGCTCGCGCAGTATAAACATATTGACGGCGGATTTCTTCAAGGAACACATTTTTCGTCAATACGGTCATCACCGCCAAGTTGCCTGCCACCGAAGCGGTAATCGGCAAGGCCATATGCCACAAATAATCTTTGACTTTACCTGCCCAAGAGAGCGTATCGAAATCATCGCCGACCAAGCCGCCCTGCGGAAACCAGGCAAAAAAGCTGCCGCCGCCAAACAACACCAGCAACACCAAACCCAATACAAACGGCGGTACGGTATAGCCGACCAAAATGATCATACCCGTAATCGTATCGAATCGGCTGCCATCCCTGACCGCCTTGGCAATACCCAACGGAATACATATCAAATAAGTTAGGAAAAACGTCCACAAACCCAAACTCATCGATACTGGCATTTTCTCTTTCACCAGCTCAAATACGGTTTGATGGTGGAAAAAACTCTCGCCCAAATCGAAACGGGCAAATTTCCATACCATATCAACAAAACGCGTCACTGGCGGCTTGTCGAAACCGTATAAAGCATTCAACGCGGCCAAATCTTCCGCACTGATGCGGTTGCCGTTTTTGGCCAAAGTTCCAGGCATGCTGTGTCCTGCTGTTTCACCGCCAACTGCCCCCTGCGTCAGCTGCTGAACCATCTGCTCCACCGGACCGCCGGGAACAAACTGAATCACGGCAAAAGTAATCGCCAAAATCCCCAACAACGTGGGAATCAAAAGGAGCATACGATGAAAGATATAACGCCACATGGTTAAGTGTTCCTCTATTTTTTTTGATTTGAAGGCTGTCTGAAACCGCTGACTTCAGACGGCATATAGTAACGGATTAATAAGCGTTTGGCCGATGATTTACTTCTCCAACGCCTCCTGCAATTTCTTCTCAATTAAATCCGCGTCAAACGATTTGGCAATCAATTCAAAGCGTGAATCGCGGCGCCACGAAACTTGGTTTGCGCCCCATTGACCGTCCACCCAGTTCAGCCACACCCATGTACCGAGCACTTGGAACACACCTTTGGCGCGGACGAGACCGTCTGTAAATTTAGGTAGGTCGTTGAAGAAATCGGTCAGCTTTTTCGCCGTCGAAATCACGCCCGGCAGGGAAAGTGAAGCCTTGAGACTGGAAGCCCATGGTGTTGTCCGGCAAGGCTTTGAGGCGGTAGCGCGATTTTTCGACAACGGGAATATCAAGCCATTGGATGTCGAGTTGTGCATTTTGTACTTCAACCACTTTGGCTTTGGGCGGGAACAGCTTGGCCGCTTTATCGTGAAACTCGGCCAGCTGCTCGGGCGTGCACAAGTCTGTTTTACTGGCGACCAATACGTCGCAAATGCCGATTTGGTCTTTATACAAAGCTTGTTGCGCGTAATCGGGATTAATGAATTGGCGCGGATCGACAACGGTAAAGACGGCGCCGATTTCCAGCATACTGTCGAGCGGTTTGGCCTTCAGTTCGTCGATAACGCTGGCGGCGTGCGCCAGGCCGCTGGCTTCAATCATCAAGCGGTCGGGTTGGGCGTCGCGCAGCATTTTTTGTACGGTCGTACCCATTTGTGCGCCGGCAGTACAGCACAAACAGCCGCCGGCAATTTCGGCCACGGGAATACCGTTGTCGCTCAAGACGGCGCCGTCAATGCCGATTTCGCCAAATTCGTTGACGATGATGACCCATTTTTCATTCGGGTCTTTTTGCGCCATCAGACTTTTGAGGGCGGTGGTTTTGCCTGTTCCGAGGAAGCCTGAAATCAGATGGACTTTAGTCTTTTTTACTTCTGACATTTTTTACAAATTCCTGTTAAAACAACATGTTCTTCTTTTAATGAGAAACCGGTTTCGGCCACGCCTGCACGCAATGCCGCCCATTCTTGGCTCAGTGTCTGCTCATCCGCCGTACCGCATTCGGTACAAACCAAAATAAACGCGCTGTGGTGCGCTTCGGCTTCTTCGTGGTCGTGGCAATGGTCGTTGCACTCGTGCTGCGCGTGGCTGCACAAAATATAGCCGTTGACCGCCGCCACTTTGTGCAAAACGCCCTGCTCCGCCCAAAAATCAAGGGCGCGGTAGGCCGTCGGCGGCGCAACCACGCCCTCGCTTTGCTGCTGCATCTGCGACAGAACGTTGTAGGCTTTAATCACGCCGCTTTGTTTCAAAACAATATCAAGCACTTGCTCGCGCAATGCGGTTACCTGCACGCCATCGCGCTGCGCTTGTTCTAAGATTTTTTGTTTGATTGCGTTCATAACTGAAACAGCCTTTCAGACGGCCTTGTTAATAAAAAATTACATTATAACGTGTTTGTTCAATTTCAGATAATAAAGAGGCCGTCTGAAATGTTCAGACGGCCTGATGCCGATTACTTAAACCAAGATTTAATTTTTCCAAACAAAGACATGCTTTGTTTTTCAAACGTTTCTTCCTTCACCGGAGCAGGCTCATCGCGGTAAACTTTCATGCCTGCAAAGGTCTGGGCAACCGGCATGATTTCGATGGAATTGACGTTCATCCGCGCCGGACGCTGATAGAGCCATAAAGCGGTATCGGCAATATCTTGCGGCTGGATAAACTCGACATTCTCATAAACCTCGGCCGCACGCCGATCGTCACCTTTGAAACGGACGTTGGAAAACTCGGTGTCGCCACATAAGCCCGGTTCGATATTGGTAATGCGGATGTTTTTATCTGCCAATTCGGCGCGCAGGTTCATACTGAATTGGCGCACAAAAGCTTTGGTCGCACCATAGACATTACTGCCGGAATAAGCATAACTGCCGGCAATCGAACCCAAATTGATGATGTAGCCCTGTTTGCGCGCTACCATTTGCGGCAAAATCTGGCGGGTCAGAAAAGTCAGGCCGATGATATTGGTTTGAATCATGGTTTCCCAATCGCCAAAATCGGCTTTATCGGCGGAATCCAGACCTAACGCCAAACCAGCGTTGTTAATCAGGCAATCGATTTCGGATAAATGCTCGGGCAGGCTGTTTAAAGCGTTTTGAATCGACTCCGTACGCGAAACATCCATTTCCAACGGGTAAAACTGCTCGCCCAATTCCTCTGCCAACTGCTGCAATTTGTCTTCACGCCTTGCCGCGCCGATGACATGATAGCCTGCCGCAACAAAGGTGCGGCACATTGCTGCGCCGAATCCTGCCGATGCCCCGGTAATCAAAATTGCCATATCGTTTCCTTTCTATACTCGTTTCAGACTTGGGTTTAAGGTATGATAACGCCTTATCAGACGGCCGGAGTGTTTGGCCGGCTGATTCTAAATTTAACGATAATCATATCATTACAATAGGACACACTCCATATGAAAACCCGTTTTATCCCAGTTGCGCTGGCAGCAATGGCGCTTACGCTTTCCGCCTGCGGCGGCAGCAGCGCGCCCTCCCAGTCTAAAGGCCCTATTTCCGAAGACCGTACGGCCGCATTCAAATCCATGATGCCTGAGTTTACCCGCATGGGCAAAATGGTCAAAGATGAAGAGCCTTACGACGTTGAAAAATTCAAACAAGCTGCAGCCACTTTTGCCGAAAACAGCAAAAAACCGTTCACTCTGTTTGAATCCGATCCTCAAGGCAACGGCCGCGCCCTGCCTGCCATCTGGACAGACACGGCAACATTCAAAGCCGAAGAAGAAAAATTCGTCGCAGCAGTTGAGAAACTCAACGCCGCCGCCCAAACCGGCAAACTGGAAGAAATCAAAGCCGCTTACGGCGAAACCGGTGCAACCTGTAAATCCTGCCACGACACATTCCGCGGTCCGGAATAAGGCTTAAAACAATAAAGGCCGTCTGAAATATCATTTTCAGACGGCCTTTTCTTCAACTGACTTCAAATCTTTCTATATTGACTTTATATTTTGCATTTCATGTTTTTTTACCGGTTTCATTTGAAACCGACGGCTCAATTCACATAGCGCAATCAAATTTTCTTCTTCCGGCTGTTTAAATTCAATTAAATCTCCCTTCTTCTCGATCAACCAAATTCAAATTCAGACCTGCTTTATCTTTTCAGCCAGATGAATCATATGCGGGGGGATTATCTCCTGAAACAAGAATCCGCTTTATTTTTTAATGAATAAAAACCATTATTAAAATATTTGTAAAGTTTAATAATATGTTATAAAGTAGCGGCTTCGTTTCTGAGGTAACTATCATGAATCCGAATTTCAAATTAAATCTACTAACATTATCTTTACTGGCTATAACAAGTATCGCACACGCAGAAGACGAGGATTTCAACTCAAGAGCTTGATGAAATTCAAGTCAAAGGCAAACACATTGCCAAAGAGAAAAAAGAGTTTTTACTGAAGGCCAAGCCAAAAGTTCGCGTGAACGCATTTATCAATCCAGCGAAAACATCGATACCATCGTTCGGAGCATGCCCGGCGTTTTTACCCAACAAGACAAGGGATCGGGGGTATTGGCGGTCAATATCCGTGGTGATAGCGGTTTGGGACGCGTCAATACGATGGTTGACGGTGTCACCCAAACCTTCTATTCCACTTCTGCCGATGCCGGACGCAGCGGCAGCTCCTCGCAATTCGGTACGGCACTGGATCCCAATTTCATTGCCGGCGTGGATGTAACCAAAGGCAGTTTCACAGGTGCCAACGGCATCAATACCTTATCCGGTACAGCCAATTTCCGTACTTTACGGGTAGACGATGTGGTACACGGAAACCATACCTTTGGGCTTTTAACCAAAGGATTGACCGGCACAAACAGCACCAAAAAGCAATTTTATGGCAACCGGAGCGGTACAAAAAAATGGTTTGACAGCGGTGCACGCCTTGGTGCGTTATATGGTTACAGCCACCGTAATGTCGAGCAAAACTATAAAGTAGGCGGCGGCGGTCAGCGTATCGGCAATTTTGGCGAAGAATATTTGGACCGTAAAAAAACAAGAATATTTTTGAACGCAACTTATTGAAATTCGATCACGAACAAAATCGTTGGGTTCGCGACTTTTCCAAGCCCAATGCGGCTGGTAAAAGCTATTGGGACTACCCTTTCTCCAAAAAATATAATGATCCTGAAGTTTTACAAAGAGATTATGTCGATGACTTGGAAAGAGGCTGGAAAGAGAATTTGGCACCGCAATGGGACCTGACTCCAATCGACCCGACCAGCCTGCAACAACGCTCAAACAGCCATTTGGTCAAAGTGGAATACGAAAACGACAACAATAAGCTGGATCTTCAGCTTCGCACCATGAACAACCGTATCGGCAGCCGCAAAGTAGAAAACCGCAACTATCAAGCCAATTACAACTTAAACATTGGCGATTATGTCGATTTAAACGTGTTGGCCGCCCATAATCTGGGAAAACAAAAATATCCGAAAAACTCACGTTTTTCAGGATGGGGACTGCTTGATTATTTGGAAACCAAAAATACGGCCAATCTTTTGGATATCAACAACAGCTTTTCTTTCAAACTTCCCCAAAAAACAGATTTAAAAGCCACCGTCGGTTTCAATTTCTTTAAAAACCAATACAGTAAAAACCGCTTTCCGGAAGAGCTGAGCCTGTTTTACGACGGCCCGGATCAAGATGCCGGCCTGTACAGCTTTTTAGGCCGCTTCAAAGGCGACAAAGGATTATTTCCTCAAAAATCAACCATATTGCAACCTTCAGGCCAGCAAAAATTCAATACGTTCTATTTTGATACTTCCTTGAAAAAAGGCATTTATCAATTGAATTACAGCGCCAATATGGTCAACTACCGCTACAAGGGTGAATATACCGACTACTTCAATACCCCAGAAGACTTTAAAAAAGCATTTGGAGAAGATTCTGAAATTTATAAACAGCATTGCACGCCAAGCTGCGACCTTTACGAACCGGTTTATACCAAATCCGGTAAAAAGCATGCGGTAAACCATTCGGTGGCATTAAACATCAATGTTAATGATTACTTTATGCCGTTTATCAGCTATTCGCGTACGCATAGAATGCCGAATATTCAAGAAATGTATTTTTCACAAATCGGCGACTCAGGCGTCAATACCGCCCTTAAGCCGGAACAGGCCAATACTTACCAAATAGGCTTCAATACCTTCAAAAAAGGGATTTTCAAGCCGGACGATGTATTGGGTTTCAAACTGGTCGCCTATCGCAGCAGGATAAACAACTATATCCACAATGTTTATGGCAAATGGTGGGATTTGGATAAAGCACCCAGCTGGGTAACCAGTACCGGCCTGAAATACTCTATCCAGCATCGAAACTATGCCAAACCTGTCCATAAAAATGGTTTGGAAGTAGAAATGAACTATGATTTCGGCCGCTTTTTTACAACCCTGTCTTACGCATATCAAAGAACCAACCAGCCGACCAATTATAGCGATGCCAGCGAATCGCCCCGCAACTCTTCTAAAGAAGACCAAATCAAACAGGGCTACGGCTTAAGCAAAATTTCCCGCCTGCCCCGAGATTACGGTCGGTTTGAATTAGGGTCCCGATGGTTGGGCAACAAATTGACCGTCGGTGGTATTATGCGCTATTACGGCAAAAGTACACGGGCGACTACTGAGGAGGAATTTGTTGACGGTACAACCGGTGACAATACCTACTCTTCATGGAAAACGGGCGGAAGGGTGATCAAAAAAACAGAAAGCATCAACAGACAGCCGCTGATTTTTGATTTCTATGCCAATTACGAACCGAAGAAAAACCTTATCCTTCGTTTCGACATTCAAAATGCGTTCAATAAGCGCTATATCGATCCTTTGGATGCCGCAAACGATGCCGCAACCCAGCGCTATTTCAGCGTATTTGAAAGAAAAGGCGGTTTTGATGACGAAGAAGTCGAATGCGATGCCAGCGGTTTATGCAATGGCAAATATGGCGGCACAACACGCTCCGTCCTGAATAACTATGCGCGTGGCAGGACTTTGCTGTTTACCATCAGCTATAAGTTCTAAACCTATCTATCAGTATTCTTAATATTGTACTGATTAAAAAGCCGGTAAACACAATGTTTACCGGCTTTTCTCAATATATTCTCAAAATTTTCTTCATCTATACACAACAAAAAACCTGCCCTTTTGGGCAGGTTTTCAATAATGACGGATTACAGGCCGCTCAGCCGGGCAGTATCGTGTGCAATCATCAATTCTTCGTTGGTAGGAATCACAACGGCAACAGCTTTGCTGTCGGCAGTGGTAATTACACCGGCGTTACCGAAACGGGCTTTCAGGTTGGCTTCTTGGTCGATGTGCAGGCCGAGGAAGCCCAAGTAGCCCAATACGCGTTCGCGGATGATGTCGGAGTTTTCGCCGATGCCGCCGGTAAATACCAAGGCATCCAAACCGCCGGCTGCTACTGCCATGCTGCCGATGTATTTAGCCAAGCGGTAGATGAAGATTTCCAGTGCCAGTTTGGCACCTGCGTGGCCGTTGGCAGCTTCTTCTTCGATGGTACGGCAGTCATTGGACAAACCTGAAATACCGAGCAGACCTGATTTTTTGTTCAGCATGTCGGTGATTTGGGAAATGGTCATGTTGGCATTTTCAGCCAAGAAGCTGAACACTGCAGGATCGATGTCGCCGCTGCGGGTACCCATTACCAAACCTTCCAGCGGGGTTAGGCCCATGCTGGTATCGCGTGATTCGCCATTGGCGACGGCGGTAATAGATGCGCCGTTACCCAAGTGGGCAATCACCATGCGCAGGTCTTTTTTGTCTTTGCCGAGGAAGCGTGCAGTTTCGTCAGAAACGAAGCGGTAGCTGGTACCGTGTGCGCCGTAGCGGCGCAAGCCGTATTTTTCATACAATTCATGTGGAACAGCATATTTGTAAGCGTGTTCAGGCATGGTTTGATGGAATGCGGTGTCGAATACGACAACGTTCGGCAGGCCTTTGAAGATGCTTTGTGCAGCGCGCAGGCCCAAAAGGTGAGCCGGGTTGTGTAAAGGAGCAAGTGGAATACATTTTTCGATACCAGCGATAACATCGTCGGTAACCAAAATGGATTCGCTGTACAATTCGCCGCCGCTTACCACGCGGTGGCCGATCGCGCCGATGCGGCTGTCGAGGCCGTGGGCTTTGAGTTCTTCCATCAGGGCTTCAACTGCACCGGTGTGGTCGGGCTTGGCAGACAGGTCGACTTTGTGTTTTTCGCCGTTGAATTTGAAGGTGATGTAGGCATCGGGCAGATTGAGTTTTTCGGCAAGGCAGCTCAGCAATACTTCGCCGCTGTCGTTATCCAATACGGCACCTTTGAGAGAAGAGCTGCCGCAGTTCAAAACCAAGATTAATTTTTGTGTCATTTTATGCTCCTTGAGGTTTCAGACGGCATTTTTGTCGGGACCTTACTGCTGCTCCGGCTATGTTGCACCCCTTGTGGGACGTAGTGGGTAGCGGTCTGAACAGATTAACAAAGTAAACGCCGTATTCTAACAAAAAATGTAATCGGCTGCTTGACTTAATATTTGATGTAAAATGGACGGAATTTTATTTTAGGCCGTCTGAAAAAAATGACGGCGGTTTTGAAGATTTCCCGATATGCATTATTTCAGTATCCACACTCAAGACGGCGAACACGCCGGATTTTTTATTATGTTGGCAGACGATGAATCACAAAATCCGCCGCAAAGCGGACGCTTCGCAATCAAGCTGCAAAGCGAAGATGCAGCCGAAGCGGCGGTATTGTCTCCTTTTGAGCAAACCGATATCCCGCAATACTGGCGCGTGGTTAAAGACCGTATCGAATTGTTTTTTTGACGATAAAAAAATATCGGTGCGTTGCGCAACGAATACCTAACCATCAGCTGTAAAACCTTTATCCTGACCGATTTGACCGGAGCGATGTAATGGAAAGTATGTTTATCCTTGTCCCCATCAGCATTATTTTTGGCCTTTATCATCGGCTGGTTTTTTTCTGGTGGTCGGGTAAAAACGGACAGTTTGACGACCTTGAAGGCCCTGCGCACCGCATTTTTGATGGACGACGATTCCACTGAAAAACTGATCGAAAAAAAGACGAAGATAAAGAATCCAAACAATGAGCCTTAAAAAGATAATCTGAATTTCCACACGACCCGCCGTTTTGCGCCGCTCTTTGGAACGCAGTTTTTGGGCGCGTTGAACGATAATATGTTCAAAAACCGCATTATTCGTGATGATCAGTTTTTACGGTTTGGGCAAGAACGACTTTCTGCCGCCCAGCCAAATGCTGAACTTGGGCGCAATGCTGTTTATCCTGCCCTACTTCCTGTTTTCCGCGCTCTCTGGGCAGCTGAGCAACAAATTCGATAAAGCTGTTTTGACGCGTTGGATCAAGCTGTTGGAAATCATCATCATGGCAGTGGCGGCGTATGGCTTCTACATCCAATCCGCACCTTTGCTTTTAATCTGCCTGTTTTGCATGGGCACGCAATCGACCTTGTTCGGTCCGCTGAAATACGCGATTTTGCCCGATTACCTCAACGACAAAGAGCTGATTATGGGCAACAGCCTGATTGAATCGGGTACGTTTATCGCCATTTTGCTCGGCCAGATTTTGGGCACCGCAGTCGCAGGCATTCCTCCGTATATTGTTGGCGGTTTGGTGTTATTGGTAGCCGTCGGCGGTACAATAACCAGCCTGTTTATGCCGTCTGTACCCGCTAAAATGCCGGACACAAAAATCGAATGGAACATCATCAAAGGCACAAATTCACTGATTCGTGAAGCGGCGGCCGATCGTCCCGTATTCACTTCTATCATCGGTATTTCATGGTTTTGGTTTATCGGCTCGGTTTATACCACCCAACTGCCGACGTTCACGCAAATCCATTTGGGCGGCAACGATAATGTGTTCAACCTGATGTTGGCGCTGTTCTCCATCGGTATCGCTATCGGCTCGGTGTTATGCGCCAAACTCAGCCATGAGCGCCTGATTTTGGGCTTGGTCACCATCGGCACATTGGGGCTGACTGTCTGTGGATTATTGCTGGTGTGGCTGACCCACGGCCAACGCTTTACCGAATTAAACGACATTATTTGGTTTTTATCGCAAGCCCAGGCGTATCCGATTATGCTCGTGATGTCGGCCATCGGCTTTTTCGGCGGCTTCTTCTCCGTACCGCTCTACACTTGGCTGCAAACCGCCAGCAGCGAAACCTTCCGCGCCCACGCCGTCGCTGCCAACAACATCATTAACGGCGTGTTTATGGTATCGGCCGCTATTTTGAGCGCAGTTTTGCTGATGTTGTTCGACAGTATTACACTGCTGTATTTGATTGTTGCCGTGGGTAATCTTCCGTTGATTGTTTACCTCATCAAACGGGAACCAAAATTTATCGGGGATTTGACCGCTTTGTTGAAAATCAGCAAATAAGGCCGTCTGAAATGTATCCCCACCATGCACATTTTCACTGTTCAATCGCGTGGACAGCCTGTGCATAAATCAGATTACTGTCTGATTTAAAATTAAAAAACACATCTGCCTAAATTTTAAGCACCACTTTACCGCCAAACAAAATGCACATTTTCCCCAAACAAGCGTGTGCAAAGGTTGTGAATAAGTCAGCTTAATAATTGATATTTCAAAGCAAAACGATATTTGATTAATTTTTAGGCAGTTTATTAAAGGCCGTCTGAAACCTTTTTCAGACGGCCTGAGAGTATAATAACCACCTACCTTATAGTTCCCAAACAATATGATTTATCCATGGCATGAAACCCAATGGCAACAGCTCGCCACTCATTGGCAAAACCGTCCCAACGCCTGGCTGTTTACCGGCAAAGAAAATACCGGCAAAACCGAGTTTGCCCGCTTTGTCGCGCAGGCATTGCTGTGCGAATCGCCCAAGTCCGGTCATGAACCCTGCGGCGAGTGCGCTTCGTGTCATTTGTTCAGCCAAAATACGCATCCCGACTTTTACGAACTCACGCCGGAAATTCCCGAAGGCGAGGCAACGGGACGCAAACTCCTGCAAATCTAAAATCGATGCCGTGCGCGATATTGTGGAAAACATTTACCTGACCGCTGTCCGCGGCGGCCTGCGCGTGGTATTGGTGCATCCGGCGGAAAGCATGAACACACAGGCGGCAAACGGTTTGTTGAAAGCTCTGGAAGAGCCGCCGCAACACGTCGTTTTCCTGCTCGTTACCCATGCGCGCGACAAAACTCCTGCCCACCATCAAAAAGCCGTTGCCGCCAGATGGTGCTGCCCTCGCCTACCCATGCTCAGGCTGCGGCATATCTGCGCCAACAGGGCGTGGAAAATGCCGAAGCTTTGTTGGCGTTTCACAGCGGCGCACCTTTATTCACGCCGACTCCCGAATTGGACGCATTGCGCGAAGAGTTGCTGACGCTGCTGGCTGCCCCGCGCCTGTTGGCCATACTCGACTACGCCGCCGCGTTCGACAAACAAAAAGCAACCACTGGCCGTTTTCATCGACTGGCTGCAAAAGTGGCTGATGGATGTCGGCTTGGCACAACAAAGCATGGCACCGCTTTATTATCCGCACCATGCCCAAGCCCTGCTTCAGACGGCCTCTAAAAACCGATTCACGCAAGCTGTTTGCCCTATTGGGCTGTCTGAACGCGCTCAACCCTTACGGATACCATACCTTGAGTGTTAAAATGCAGCTTGAGTATCTGCTTATCGAATATTTAGATTTTTGGCAAAACAAACCCTAACAGGTAATAAATGATGAATAAAAAAAGACATTCCGGCGAAGATGTTGGCTTTTGCAACTCAAAGACCCCAATTTGTTGTACAACTGCTATATGCCGTTTTTTTAGAACACGGCGGCCTGTTCGTACCAACCGATGACGTATTCTCCCTGGGCGAAGACATCCTCTTGGCCGTAGAAATCGCCGACTATCCCAAACGCTTCCTGCCAACCAAAGTCGTTTGGATCAATCCGGCGCGCACTTCAGCCCACCGTCCCAAAGGCGTAGGCCTTGCATTCTCCGAACACGAAAGCTGCCTGCAGGGCCAAAAAACCTGATCGAAGCCGAGCTTGGCCCGCGCCTGCTGCAGCGACCGCACTACTTTTACCCTGTAATACCATGTATTTAATCGATTCACATTGCCATCTCAATTTTGACGGCTTAAAAGACCGCCTGCCCGAAGTCTTTGCCAATATGGAAGCGCAAAGCGTCAAGCAGGCGCTTGCCATCAGCGTCAGCAAACAAAGTTTTGCCGAAGTCTTCGACATTGCTCAGGCAAACGACCACATTTACTGCACCATCGGTATACATCCCGACAGCCAAGAAGCGGAAGAATTTACCATTGCCGAAATGGTAGAGGCGGCCAAACATCCCAAAATCGTCGGTATCGGAGAAACCGGTTTGGACTATTACTGGTGCAAAGGCGATTTGTCATGGCAACATCAACGCTTTGCCGACCATATCCAAGCCGCTAACGAAAGCGGCCTGCCCGTTATCGTCCACACGCGCGATGCTGCCGAAGATACCTTGCGGATTTTGAAAGAGTGCCACACCCATTCCGGCGTGATTCACTGCTTCTCTGAAGACGTTGCCTTTGCCAAAGCCGCTTTGGATTTGGGCATGTATATCTCCTTCTCCGGCATTGTAACGTTTAAAAACGCGCCGCTGATACAGGAAGCCGCCAAATACGTCCCTGCTGATAGAATCTTGGTAGAAACCGATGCACCTTTCCTCGCACCGGTTCCGAAACGCGGCAAACAAAACGAGCCTTCCTACGTCCGCTATACAGCCGAGTTCTTAGCCAATCTGCGCGGCGAGAGCTTAGAAACATTGGCACAAAACACCAGCGACAATTTCTATCGCCTGTTTAACAAAGTACCTGATGGCCGTCTGAACAATGGCTAAGCCTAAAGCCTCTACCATCGGCACTGCCTACCCGTCAGCCGGATTCTGCCTCAAACTCAATGGTAAACTCGAAATGACCCGAGACAGAAACGCAATCGGCTTGTGCGCTATCTTCCGAACGGTCAGACTTTTGAAGAATGAGAATTTTCCCATCAGTACAATAAATAAGTTTAAATTCAAAATATTGCTTTCCTAAGCCCAGCAAAGCTCAAGGCCGTCTGAAAGTATTTTCAGACGGCCTCTTGCTTATTTTACCGATAGGATGTAAAACCTACCCTTCGAAATAAACGGTTCATCAAAACCGTACATCAATCGACACAATATGGACACAAACTCCGAAATGCACACCCACCCTAATTTTTACGCCATGCTGACTGCAGCCTGCCAAAAAAACGGTAAAGGCACGGTCATTTTCAACGACAAAGAAAAAATCAGCTATTCCTCCCTCAAACGCGAAGTAGAAACCGTCGCCGCCTATCTGCAACACCAAGGCGTACAATTTGGCGACAGGGTCGCCCTTGTCGTTTCCAACTCTCCCGAATTTATTGCCGCCTATTTCGCCATTACTTCCATCGGCGCGGTAGCCGTCCCACTCAACGTCTTTTTGAAAAGCGAAGAATTTTCCTACATCCTCAATGACTGCGGCGCACGCTTTATGTTCGTCTCCGCGCCATTGGCCAAAGAACTCAAAAACATCAAAGCCAAAACCAAAGTCAATAAAATCATCTGGATTGGCGAAACCAAAGCCGCCAGTGGCGATGACAGCTATTTCGATGCCGCGCGTACATTCCTCGGCAAGCCGGATCTGAGCCGTCAGCCGTCTGCCAACGATTTGGCACATATTATCTACACCTCCGGCACAACCGGCCACCCCAAAGGCGCATTAATCAGTTATAGCAACCTGTTTTCCAACCTTTTGGGCATCGAACAAATTTTCCAAATTTCGCAAAAAGACCGCTTCGTCGTCTTCTTGCCCATGTTCCACAGCTTTACGCTGACTGCCATGGTTTTGCTGCCGATATATCAAGCCTGCTCGATTATTTTGGTCAAATCCGTCTTCCCGTTCTCCAACGTGTTGAAACAGGTTTTGCTCAAACGCGCTACCATTTTCCTCGGCGTACCGGCTATTTACACGGCCATGAGCAAAGCCAAAATCCCTTGGTATTTCAGATGGTTTAACCGCGTCCGCCTGTTTATCAGCGGCGGCGCGCCTCTGGCCGAACAAACCATTGACGACTTCAAAGCCAAATTCCCACGCGCCAAATTGCTGGAAGGCTACGGCTTGAGCGAATGCTCGCCCGTTGTGGCCGTCAATACGCCTGAGCGCCAAAAACCGCCAGCGTCGGCGTCGCCCTGCCCGGCTTGACCGTGAAAGCCGTCGATGACGAATTAATCGAAGTACCGCGCGGCGAAGTAGGCGAACTCATTATCAAAGGCGGCTCGGTAATGCAGGGTTACCTCAATATGCCTGACGCTACAGATGAAACCATTGTCAACGGTTGGCTGAAAACCGGCGACTTCGTCACCATAGACGAAGACGGCTTTATCTTCATCGTCGACCGCAAAAAAGACCTGATTATCTCCAAAGGCCAAAACGTCTATCCGCGCGAAATCGAAGAAGCCATTTACAAACTCGATGCCGTGGAAGCCGCCGCCGTAATCGGCGTGAAAGACCAATACGCCGATGAAGAAATCATTGCCTTTATCCAACTCAAAGAAGGCATGAAACTGGAAGAAGCCGAAGTACGCAACCACCTGCGCGGCCTGTTGGCAAACTTTAAAATCCCCAAACAAGTCATCTTCCAAGACGAGCTGCCGCGCAATGCCACCGGCAAAGTATTAAAACGCAAACTCAAAGAACAGTTTCAAGACTAAACCGCTGTTTCAGACGGCCTCTTGATTCATGCAGGCCGTCTGAAAAAACTGTCATCAACAAACTTTTCAGACGGCCACGACCATGACGACACCTATACTCGAAATCGAAAACCTAAACGGCTCCTTTCCGAGCAAGCAAGTCCTGCACGATATCAACCTGACCTTTGCAACCCGGCCGCAAACTGGCATTGGTCGGCGAGAGCGGCAGCGGCAAAACCGTATTGTCGCAAGGCATTATGCGCCTCAATCCGATGGTTACCTTTGAAGGCAGTCTGAAATATTGCGGAACCGATCTGCTGACCCAGCCCGAACGCGCCCTGCAAAAACTGCGCGGCCGCGAAATCGGCATGGTGTTTCAAGAACCCATGACCGCCCTTAACCCCGTCATGCGTGTCGGCGAACAAATCGCCGAAGTCCTGTCCCTGCATTTGGGTTTGGATAAAAAACAGGCATGGGCGCGCGCTATCGAACTCCTGGACGAAACCGGCATCCACCAGCCCGAGCAAAAAGCCCAAGCCTATCCTTTCCAACTTTCCGGCGGCCAACGCCAACGCGCCATGATTGCCATGGCCGTATCAGCCCAGCCCAAGCTCCTGATTGCCGACGAACCGACCACCGCTTTGGACGTTGCCGTCCAAGCCCAAATCCTCGACCTGCTCTCACGCCTGCAGGAAGAACACGGCATGACCATGCTCTACATTACGCACGACTTGAACCTTGTGCGCCGTTTTGCCGATGATGTCGCCGTTATGCGTAACGGCCGTATCCTCGAAACCGGCAAAGCAACCGAAGTCTTCGCCAATCCGCAGCACGAATACACCAAAATGCTGCTCAATGCCGGCACAACGCGACGCGTCGCCCCCTTGCCTGAAAACCCTGCCACCGTCCTTAAGGCCGAACAAATCGCCTTCTCCGTCAAAGAATCAGACGGCTGGTTCAAGAAACGCGACAAAACCATTCTCGATCCCATTTCTTTCGATCTCAAATCCGGCGAAACCTTAGGCATCATCGGCGAAAGTGGTTGCGGCAAAACCACGCTGGCGAAAGCCGTCATGCACCTTATCGATTCCGAAGGCAGTCTGATTGTCAACGGCAAGCCATGGAAACGCGAATTGAGACGCGAAATCCAAATGGTGTTCCAAGACCCGTTCGGCGCATTCAATCCGCGCATGAACGTCTTTGATACTGTTTCCGAAGCCTTGCGTGTTCACGAGCCCAGTATGCCGCGTGAAGAAATGCGCCGCCGCGTTCAAGAAGTCCTCAAACAAGTCGGCCTGCCCGAAGATGCACTCGAACGCTATCCGCACGCATTCTCCGGCGGCCAGCGCCAACGCCTCGCCATCGCCCGCGCCATCATTGTCCGCCCGAAAATCCTCGTATTGGACGAACCAACCAGCGCGCTTGATGTCCAATGGCAACAACAAATCCTTGAATTGCTCAGCGGCCTGCAAAAAGAATACGGCCTCGCCTTCATCATCATCAGCCACGACCTCGCCGTCATCCGCGCCATTTCCCACCGCGTGATGGTGTTGAAAGACGGCAAAATCGTTGAAGAAGGCGAATGCGAAAGCGTGTTTGCCAATCCAAGCAGCGACTACACGCGCCATTTGATTGCCCACTCCGGCCACATGGTCCAAGAGGCCGTCTGAATCTTTAAGGATTACGATAGGCGCATTTCAAAAAAACTATTACCTAGTGGCGGCACTTGAAATTTTCCCTGTCTGCCACTATTCTGAACAACATATTTTTTAATCCCCTTTCAAAAGGAAACAAACATGAGCAGCGAATTGATTATCCACGCCAGCGATGCCAGCTTCGAACAAGACGTTTTGAAATCCGACGTACCTGTATTGCTGGACTTCTGGGCACCATGGTGCGGCCCTTGCAAAATGATCGCTCCAATCTTGGACGACATCGCCTCCGAATTCCAAGGCCGTCTGAAAGTCGTTAAAATCAACATCGACGACAATGAAGCCACTCCTGCCAAATTCGGCGTTCGCGGCATCCCTACCCTGATGGTGTTCAAAAACGGCGAAAACGTTGCAACCAAAGTCGGCGCATTGGCTAAAGGTCAACTGACTGCATTCGTTGAAGCTTCTATCGCTTAAGGTTTTAAGCATATAAAAAGGCCGTCTGAAATTATTTTCAGACGGCCTTTTTTGTATTCATTAAGCAGCCAATGGTTTCAAAGTCAGGCTGATATTTTCAGCTTTGACTTTAAACAGCAAATCAATATTCGGATGTTTGCCAGGATTGGCTTCGGCATCGGCAACATGTTCGGCAAACCATGCCAGGCCGCGTTCTGCCGCCGCTGCGTCCAGCTTGCCGTCAAACTCTTGCGCCAAAGCATGGTAAAGCTTGAGCGAGCCTTGTTTGCCGGGCGCATTGGGAATGTGATGAACCACATTGCCCTCTTTATCGAGAATATCCAAGCCGCTCAAATGGTCGATGGCAGGCATGGTGGCCAGATTATCTTGGAAGCTCATGATTGTCCTTTCTGATGTGGGTTTTAAAGCAATCCATATAACAAGGCCGTCTGAAAGTTGATGTTTGACACTTTTCAGACGGCCTTAAACATTTCAATTAACGTGTACCGAAAATCTTATCGCCGGCATCGCCCAAGCCTGGGATGATGTAGCCGTGTTCGTTCAAGTGGCTGTCGAGCGCGGCAGTGTAGATGGTTACATCAGGATGCGCGTCATTGACGGCTTTCACGCCTTCCGGAGCGGCAACCAACACCAATGCTTTGATATTGCTGCAACCTTTGGCTTTCAGAAGGTCGATGGTCGCAACCATAGAGCCGCCGGTCGCCAACATCGGGTCGATAATCAGGGCTGGGCGTTCGGCCATGCTGTCAACGAATTTTTCAAAGTAAGAAACCGGTTTCAGCGTTTCTTCATCGCGCTGCAAGCCGACAACGCTGATTTTAGCGGTAGGAATCAGGTCGAGTACGCCGTCGAGCATACCCAAACCGGCACGCAAAATAGGGACAACGGTCAAGGTTTTGCCTTTGATACGGTCGCCTTCGATGGAGCCACACCAACCGTCGATGATGTATTTTTCGGTTTCAAAGTCGCGGCTGGCTTCATATGCCATCAGGCGTGCCAGCTCGGTAGTGAGCGTGCGGAATTTGTAGGTGCTGCATTCTGCCTCGCGCATCAAAGTCAGTTTGTGGCGGACGAGGGGATGATTGATGACGGTAACGTTCATTTTCTGTATTTCCGAGTTTCGTTGACGGAGTGAATTATACTTTTTTTCACGAATGGCGGAAAGGGTATGTTTTGTACGAAAGGCCGTCTGAATCAGGGTTTCAGACGGCCTTTGTCAACAATTTTACATTACGGAATATTGTAGATGATTAAGCTTTCAGCAATTCTTGCAATTCGCCGGCTTCGTACATTTCCATCAAAATGTCAGAACCGCCGACAAATTCGCCGTTGACGTACAGTTGAGGAATAGTCGGCCAGTCGCTGTATTCTTTAATGCCTTGGCGTACGGCATCGTTTTCCAATACGTTGACAGTCACATAGTCGGTGCAACCTGCCGCATTCAGGATTTGTACGGCACGGGAAGAGAAGCCGCATTGTGGGAACTGCTTCGTGCCTTTCATGAACAATACGACGCGGTGGGTGGTTACGACTTCTTTGATTTGATCGTGGATAGAGGACATTTGTGTTCCTTTTACTAAATCGGTTGTTCGGGGAAAATCAAATTTCCCGCCATTATACGCAAATTGATGGAGTTGAGGGGGCGTTTCTCAACATCGGATCTGACCGTTGCCGTTGATATAGAATTTGGTCGAAGTCAACGCTTCCAAACCCATCGGGCCGCGGGCATGCATTTTTTGGGTGGAAATACCGATTTCCGCGCCCAATCCGAAAACAAAGCCGTCGGTAAACCGAGTGGACGCGTTGACATAAACTGCCGCCGCATCAATGCTTTCTTGGAAAAACTCGGCATGGGCAATGCTTTGGGTCACAATCGCTTCCGAGTGATGCGTCGTGTGGCCGTTAATCCAATCGACGGCTTCTTCCACTGTTTTTACTGTCTTGACCGACATAATATAGTCAAGAAACTCGGTACTGTAATCTTCCTCGGTTGCCAAAACAGCATTTTTAAACATACGCAGTGCTTCCTGATCGGCTCTAAATTCAACCGGATGCACTTTGGCAACGGCTTCTTCCAGTTTGGGCAAAAACGCTTCCGCTATCTTTTCGTGGACAACCAAAGATTCAGCGGCATTGCACACGCTCGGACGTTGCGTTTTGGCGTTCACGACGATATCGACCGCCATCTCCAAATCGGCACTGTCATCCACATAAATATGGCAATTACCGACCCCGGTTTCAATGACGGGAACTTTCGATTTCTCTTTCACCGTCTGAATCAAGCGCGCGCCGCCGCGCGGAATCAGTACATCAATATAATCGACTGCCTGCATCAATTCCTCGGCGGCGGCATGACTGGTATCTTCGACCAGCTGCACCACATCGGCATCCATTCCCGCTTTTACCAAAGTCTGCCTGATGACGGCAATCAATGCGGTGTTGGAATGGATGGCATCGCGACCGCCGCGCAAAATAATGGCATTGCCGGTTTTAAAGGCCAGAGAAAACGCATCGACCGAAACATTCGGGCGGCTTTCAAAAATCATGGCGACCACACCCAAAGGCACGCGTTTTTGAACAATCTTCAAACCGTCCAAATTGGTATAGCCGCGGACAACCTGCCCAATCGGGTCCTGCAAATCGGCAACCTGCTCAACGCCTTCCGCAATGCCTTTGATGCGTTCGTGATTCAAGCGCAGCCTGTCGAGCATAATGTCCGAAATGCCGTTTTCTTTTGCAGCGGCCAAATCGCGGGCATTTTCCGCCAAAATCATCTCAGCCTGTTCAACCAAAGCCGCTGCAACCTGACGCAGTAGATTGTTTTTTTCCACGCTTCCCAAGCTGATTAACGTTTTACTGGCTTTTCGGGCATTCTTGCCCAAACTGTTCGATATAGCTCATCAAACCTCCCTATTTCTCTTGTGCAAACCACGTTCCGATAGGCGCGCCATCTAAAACCTGAAGGATATCGCGCGGATTGGCGCTGTTCATCAACACCATCTGGCCGTGATGTTCAAACATCATCTGCGCACTCTTAATCTTACTGAGCATGCCGCCCGTACCAAACTTACTGCCCGATCCGCCGGCAGAAGCAATAATTTCTTCGGTAATATCGGCCACATGGCTGCGCAGTTTGGCATCGGCGTGAACAGCCGGATTTTTATCAAACAAACCGTCGATATCGGACAACATAATCAGCAAATCGGCTTTAACGATTTTCGCCACAACTGCCGACAAACGGTCGTTATCGCCAAATTTGGTCGCATGGTCCATCTCGTCCACACTAACCGCATCGTTTTCATTGACAATGGGGATGACGCCGATGGAAAGCAGGGATTCAAAAGCATTGGTGACGTTTGCCAAACTTTCCGGATATTCGACCACATCACGCGTCAGCAGGATTTGCGATACCGTCATCCGATAATGGGAAAAAATCTGCGAGTAAAGGCTCATCATGGCCACTTGGCCGACGCTGGAAACAGCCTGTTGCTGCGCCATTTCCGCCGGACGTTTTTCCATGTTGAGGACATTCAGCCCAAAGCCCATCGCGCCGGAAGATACCAGCACAATTTCTTTGCCCTTACCGACCAGGCTGGAAATGACAAAGGCCAGTTGGTCGATTTTTGCCAAATTGATTTTGCCGTTTGGCAACACCAAAGAACTGGTTCCAATCTTAATGACAATGCGTTTTACTGCTTCAAAATCTCGTTTCATTATTCTCCTCTGCTTTCTATTTTTATGAATGCATGCAGCATTATTTCAGCCAAACGTATCTACATCATAACTGCGTAGCAATAGAAAATACAGACAAAATTAAAAAAACGCCTCCTTTAAAAGCTGTATTTTCAGCTTTTATCCGAATCCGTTAACAACAAAACAAAAGGCCGTCTGAAACCCAATTTCAGGTTTCAGACGGCCTTTTTCCGATTATTAAGAATCCGACCTGCCACGAAAAAACAGACTGTTCCCTACAAACGCTTATTGATGTTCAGAAATAATTTTCAGCATTTGCGCCAATACTTTAGGATTAGCCGCAACAATGTCGCCGCTTTCCAACCAGCCTTCATCACCGGACATATCGGTAACGATGCCGCCTGCTTCTTGGACAATCAATGCACCGGCGGCAATATCCCAAGGTTTGAGGTTGAACTCGAAGAAACCGTCCAAACGGCCGGCCGCAACAGCACACAAATCCAAAGAAGCCGCACCTTCACGACGGCCGCCGGCGGTTTTTGCCAAGAAATCTTTCAAAATCGCCAGATACTTGTCCATCATGCTTTGATCGACAACAGGGAAGCCGGTACCGATCAGGCAGCGGTTCAATTCGATGCGGTTGGAAACGCGGATACGGCGGTCGTTGAGCAACGCACCTTTGCCGCGGGATGCCATGTACACGTCGTTGCGCTCAGGTGCGTACACCAAAGCTTCTTGCAACACGCCTTTGTGCAGGAGTGCCATAGAGATGGCGTATTGAGGATGGCCGTGGAGGAAGTTGGTTGTGCCGTCGAGCGGGTCGATAATCCATTCGTACTCGGCAGTGGCTTTACCGTGGGAGCCGCCTTCTTCGCAAGTGATTTTGTGATGCGGATAGGCTTCTTTGAGCGCTTCCACCAAAATCATCTCGGAGCTGCGGTCAACATCGGAAACGAAGTCGTTGAATGCTTTGCTGTCTACTTTGACGGCATCCAGATTGCCGGCAGCGCGAATCATCATTTGCCCTGCTTTACGGGCGGCTTTGAAAGCGGTATTTAAAAACGGATTCATGGTTTTCTTCCTAATTCAGGTAAAATACGCCCTAATGCGCCGAACATGGCACACAAGAGGCTGTTAATCGTTTCCGATGCTGTTAAAGAACATTTCAGACGGCATGGGAAAGGCCGTCTGAAAACAAAAAGATGGCGCATTATACCTGATTCCCGTACAAACAGAAAACAAAACATGACTTCCGAAAAACCCGCCCTGCCCGCTTATCTGGACAACATCCGCATCATCCTCACGCGCACCAGCCATCCTGCCAATATCGGTTCCGCCGCGCGCGCCATGAAAACAATGGGCCTGCACAAACTGACCATCGTCGCCCCCAATCTGATGGCAACGCCGATGACGGAAAATCCGCCCGTGTTCGATCCGGAGCATCCGCAATCGTTTAAATTACCGGAAGAAAGTTTCATCCTCGCTTCCGGCGCGGCAGACGTTTTGGAAAATGCCACCATTACCGCTTCTTTGGACGAAGCCCTTGCCGACACCACCATCGCCTGCGCCCTGACCAGCCGCCGCCGCGAAATCACCGCGCCACTACAAACCCCACGCAACTTGGTGCCCGAATTACTGCAGGCCGCCAACCGCGACGAGAAAGTGGCGCTGGTCTTCGGCAACGAGACTTTCGGCTTGAGTATCGAAGAAGTTCAAGCCTGCAACCGACTGATGACCATCAACGGCAATCCCGACTATTTCTCGCTCAACCTTGCCCAAGCCGTGCAGGTCGTATGCTACGAAATCTTCAGCCAAACCGATTCGCCCATGACCCACCTGCAACAGGAAGACCACGCCGCGACCCACGAGCAAATCAAAGGCATGGTCGCCCACATGGAAAGCGTGATGAACGACATCGGCTTTTTCAACCGCCGCAACGGCGAGCGCCTGATGCGCCGTATGCAGAGCCTGTTCGGACGCGCCAACACGCAAACCGAAGACATCGATATCCTGCGCGGTTTTTTCAATACCGTCAGCCACCGTATCCACAAAAAAGACTGATTAAGGCCGTCTGAAACGTTACAAACTTTTCAGACGGCATGACCTGATATTCGAGCAAACATGAATTACGCCCTAGACGCATTATGGTGGAAACTCACCAGCCAACCCGTCCGCGACCTCGCCTCGCTGCTGACTGCACCGCCTTTGTGGCAAAGCGGTTGCGAATTGAGCGTGCGCGAACTATTGGGGGAACACGGTTTCCGCTACCTTTTGGCATTGGATGCCGATCCCGCGTCGCTGATGGATCACCTTGCCCAACGCGCCCCGTTCGGCCACCGTCTCGGCATTTATGCCGAAGAGCTGCTGGCTTTTTGGTTTACCAACGCACCGCACGCCAAACTGCACGCCCACAACCTGCCCGTTTTTTCAGACGGCCAAACTTTGGGGGCTGCGGATTTTGTCGTTTCCCTCAACCAACAGCCCTACCATATCGAGCTGGCGTGTAAATACTACGGCGGAGACCAAGTGCAAAACCTGCGCGGCCTTAATCCTAAAGACGCGCTGACGGACAAAGCTGCCAAATTGGTACAGCAATCTCAGCTGCTGCATACGCCGCAAGGCAAAGCGACCTTAACCGCACAAGACCTGCCGGAAAATCCGCTTCCTGCTTCCATCGTGCGCGGCATCGGATTTTTTCCACAAGGTTTCCATGCTTTTGAGCCGCCGCTTAATCCATACGGCTGGCGCGGCATCTATATTCAAGATTGGGCGGAATACGGGTTTGAACGCCAAGAAGCGCGTTATCACTTGCTCGACCGCATGGCCTATCTTGCACCTGCGCGTGTCGCCGAAACCGAAACATTGAACGAAACCGAAATCCGCCGTATCGACCAAGGCTTGATTGCCGTTTTGGAATTACGGCCGGACGGCTTTTGGCACGAAATCGAACGCATCATGAAGGCCGTCTGAAACCATTTACCAACTTTAAGAGAACCCATTACATTATGAACGCCGCACAACTCGACCATACCGCCAAAGTTTTGGCTGAAATGCTGACTTTCAAACAGCCTTCCGATGCCGTCCTCTCCGCCTATTTCCGCGAACACAAAAAGCTCGGCCGCCAAGACCGCCACGAAATCGCCGAAACCGCCTTTGCCGCGCTGCGCCACTATCAAAAAATCAGCACCGCCCTGCGCCGTCCGCACGCGCAGCCGCGCAAAGCCGCACTCGCCGCACTGGTTCTCGGCAGAAGCACCAACATCAGCCAAATCAAAGACCTGCTTGATGAAGAAGAAACAGAGTTCCTCGGCAATTTGAAAGCCCGTAAAACCGAGTTTTCAGACGGCCTGAATACCGCCGCAGAATTGCCGCAATGGCTGGTGGAACAACTGCAACAGCATTGGAGCGAAGAAGAAATCCTCGCCTTCGGCCGCAGCATCAACCAACCTGCCCCGCTCGACATCCGCGTCAATACCTTGAAAGGCAAACGCGATAAAGTGCTGCCATTGTTGCAAGCCGAAAGTGCCGATGCAGAGGCAACCCCTTATTCGCCTTGGGGCATCCGCCTGAAAAACAAAATCGCGCTTAACAAACACGAGCTGTTTTTGGACGGAACACTGGAAGTCCAAGACGAAGGCAGCCAGCTGCTTGCCTTATTGGTGGGTGCAAAACGCGGCGAAATCATTGTCGATTTCTGTGCCGGCGCCGGCGGTAAAACCTTGGCTGTCGGCGCGCAAATGGCCAACAAAGGCAGAATCTACGCCTTCGACATCGCCGAAAAACGCCTTGCCAACCTCAAACCGCGCATGACCCGCGCCGGACTGACCAACATCCACCCCGAACGCATCAGCAGCGAACACGATACCCGTATTGCCCGACTGGCAGGCAAAGCCGACCGTGTTTTGGTGGACGCGCCCTGCTCCGGTTTGGGTACTTTACGCCGCAATCCCGACCTCAAATACCGCCAATCTGCCGAGACCGTGGCCAACCTTTTGGAACAACAACACAGCATCCTCGATGCCGCCTCCAAACTGGTGAAACCGCAAGGCCGCTTGGTTTACGCCACCTGCAGCGTGTTGCCGGAAGAAAACGAGTTGCAAGTCGAACGTTTCCTGTCCGAACATCCCGAATTTGAACTTGTCAACTGCGCCGAACTGCTGCAAAGCCTGAAGATTGATTTGGATACCGGAAAATACCTGCGCCTCAACTCTGGAGAACACCAAACCGACGGCTTTTTTGCCGCTGTATTACAACGCAAGGATTAAGATTGAAAAAGGCCGTCTGAGATCCTTTCAGACGGCCTTCTTGATAGCTTTCTTACATTAAAACCATAAATTACGATAGTCGCGCTTTGCAATAATATACTTTGAGGCCTGTATCTCGACCTTTTATCAGAATATTGTGAAAAGCTGGCAAAAATGCTTTATGCTTTGTAAATGTATGTGTTCTCGTTCAAAATTCGCCCGGTCATACCTCAGGCGATACCCGATACGGACAACGATAATATATAAATTATTTGGTTAAAAATCATGTCGCATATTTATTCTTCCCCCACAAAGCCCCGTTTATTGTCATCGGCCGTTGCCGTCGCCTGCTGTCTGTTGCCGTTTCAGACGGCCTCTGCATACAGCCTGCAAGACATCCTCAGGGACGCTTTAATCAGCGACCCGATTGTGCGTGAAGCCAAAGCCACTCAAGAAGCTGCACAAAGCACGACCAAAGCCACGCGTGCGCGCCATTATCCTGTCGTTACCCTGACCGGTACAAAAGTGCTGGCGCAACACAATAAATATTCCAGCAACGACATGGAAGACGGTGTCGGCGTACGCGGCAGCCTGAACATCTACTCATGGGGGGCGATTGAAGCCGCCGTCCGCCGCGACCGCAGCCGCGAAGAATACTATCAACACAAATACACCGAAAGCCAAGAGCAGCTGGGCAGTGATATCGGCCGCCTCTATCTGAGCGCATTGCGCGCAAAAGAAACCCTGATCCTCAACGAGCAGACTTTGGCGCGCCACAACGCCCTTATAAAAGACTCTGGATCACCATCGTCAAACATGACGCCGGCCGCCCTTCCGAGCTGATTGAAGCGCGCGCGCGCCAACTGCAAGTGGCAAACATCATCGCCCAACAACGCCGCACCATGGATTTGGCACTGAGCCGCCTGTCCCGCTATACCTCGCGCCAGCTGACTGCCAACGATTTGGAAGATCCGTTTAAAAACGACACGGCGAAATCCATCAGCGAACGCTTCAACAACCCCAACCGCAACAATAATCCGTCCTATCAGGCGCAGTTGGCCGAGCGCGACAGCGTCCGTGCCGACTTGGACGCCTCCAAAGCCGAACGCCTGCCTGCCCTCAATTTGGAAGGCAGTGCAACGCGCAACACCAAACAGCTTTATTTAAATGTTGCATGGAATGTGCTGGATATTGCCGCCCGGCACAATGTAGAACGCAATGCCAAATCATTGATTGCCGCAGAAGCCAAGTCTGAACAAATCCTGCGCGACATGAACGAACGCATTCAAACGTCTGCCACCGATATGCAGGAAAGCGAGCAGCGTACCGCATTAACGGCGCAACACATTGCCGCCCAAAAAGAAGTCATCAAAGTGTACGAATTGCAGTTTAAAATTGCCCGACGTACGCTGACCGACGTTTTGAGCGCATACAGCGAATTATCCTCCATCGAGCAGGATTATGTTGCCGCCCGCAACGATTTCCGCGATGCGGCGCTCGACTATTTAAATACCCAGGCCAAAATCTCCGCTTGGGTCGGTTTGGCACAAAAATAAAGCCATATCCGCCGGTTAAACCAAAAACATTACGCGAAAAAATATGAAAGCCATCATTGAACATATCGTCTTAGTGACCCGCCTTTTGGGTGCGCCCGTATCCGAAGCTGCTTTGTCCGCCGAAGTCGTGCGCGACAAAAAGCTCAAGGTCAACTATCACTCGCTGGTCGAAGTCCTGCGCAGCCACGGCTTTGAAAACACCTTATCCAAACGCAATTTGGAAGACATCCCCTCGCTCGCTGTGCCGGTCATGATTATCCTGCACAACGAAGAAGCAGCGGTCATCACCCACATTGAAGGCTCCGGCCAAGAGCGCAAATACCATATCCGCCAGGTGGATGGCTTGGAACAAGAACTCAGCCATGAGCAGCTCTCCGGCCTGTATTTGGGCTACTGCTGGTTTATCAAACCCAAAATGGCTACCGATATGCGCTCGGAGCTGCCTGAATACCATTTGCCCAAAGCATGGTTTTGGAAAGTCATTTGGCGTTTCCGCAGCTACTACTACCAAGTCATCTTGGCCACCATTATCATCAACTTCCTTGCGCTCGTCAGCTCCCTGTATGTAATGAACGTGTACGACCGCGTGATTCCCAACCAAGCCTATGAAACCTTGTGGGTATTGAGCATCGGCGTGGTCTTGGCGATTTTGTTTGAATTTGCCGCCAAGATGATTCGCGGTCATTTGACCGATATTGCCGGTAAAAAGGCCGACCTGATCATCAGCTCCGCCCTGTTCCGCCGCGTGATGGCTTTGCGTCTGGCAGACCGTCCAGCTTCTTCCGGTTCATACGCCAGTAACCTGCGCGAATTTGAAGCCGTGCGCGAGTCATGACCAGTGCCAGCTTGTTGACCATCGTCGACTTGCCTTTCCTGTTACTGTTTATCTTCGTAATTTCCATGGTCGGCGGCAAACTGGCACTCGTTCCTCTGACCATCATTCCGATTGTCGTGATTGTCGGTTTTGTCGTACAACGCCCACTCTCTCGCCACATCAACGAATCGATGAAAGAAGGTTCGCAACGCTCCGGCCTTGCCGTTGAAGCCATCGAAGGCATCGAGACCCTGAAAACCAACAACGCCACATCTTGGGCGCAACAACGCTGGGACGAATACACCGCCAAAACTTCCGCCTCTTCCATCAAAGTCAAAGACACCAGCAACTTCATGGTCAACTTCGCCGTTGCCATGCAGCAGCTCAATACCGTCTTCTTAGTCGTCGTCGGTACCTATCTGATTCATGCCGACAACCATGCGGAACGCATCACCATGGGTGCATTGATTGCCTCCGTGATTCTGTCCGGCCGTGCCTTGGCGCCATTGGCACAAATCGCCGGTTTGGCTACCCGCTTCCAACAGGCCAAACTTGCCCTCAAAGGCGTCAACGACATCGTTACCCGCCCTATCGAGCGCAATCCGGAACGCAAATACATTACTTTGGACAATGTTCAAGGCAACATCACCTTTGAAAACGTATCGTTCAAATATCAAGCCGACAACAACAGCGCCGTCGAAGATTTGCGCCTGACCATCAAACCGGGCGAAAAAGTCGGTATTTTGGGCCGTATCGGCAGCGGTAAAAGCACCATGCTCAAACTGGCCAGCGGTCTGTACGATACCGAAAAAGGCAACGTTACCCTTGACGGCGTCGATATGCGCCAGCTTGACCCCAACTTCCTGCGCGATCAAGTCCTACTGTTGAGCCAATCGCCACGCCTGTTCCTCGGCACATTGCGTGAAAACATGGACTTGGCGCGTACCGGCAGCTACTCTACCGACCAAGACTTACTGACTGCGCTCAACCGCTTCGGCCTCGACAAAATCATCCGCAACCATCCACGTGGTTTGGATATGCCTCTGGGTGAAGACGGTTTGGGCTTGTCCGGCGGTCAAAAACAAATCATCGCCTTGGCGCGCATGACCTTGCGCAACCCGAAAGTTGTCTTGCTGGACGAGCCGACCACCAGTCTGGACCAGGCTACCGAACGCATGGCGCTCAATGCCATTGCACAATGGGGCCGCAACCGCACCATGCTTTTGGTAACCCACCGTCCGCAAGTGCTGCAAATCGTCAACCGCATCATTGTGATGGACAATGGTAAAGTCGTGATGGACGGCCCGCGTGACCTGGTATTGCAAAAACTCATGCAAAACGAACAGGCCAAAGCAGCCAACGTCAAACAACAACAGCAACAAGCTGCTGCAGTCAAACAGCAGCAACAACAAGCTGCCGCCACCCCTCAATCGGCAGCACAATAAAGCAAAAGGCCGTCTGAAACCTACTTACCCTTTCAGACGGCCTGCCCTAATGGTTAAAATCCACCAAACACAATAAAGATACACGATTATGAGCCGCGAAAACAACGTCAAATCCAAAGACCTACACCTCATCAACGACCTCAATGCCGCCCTTCAAAAAGAAAAACACAGCGGTCAATTTTGGGTCATCATCCTATTCTTCCTTTTCCTGGTTGTCTTCGTCGTCTGGGCATACAACAGCCCTGTCGAAGAAGTGACCCGCGGCAACGGCAATATCATTCCCAGCAGCCGTGAGCAAGTCATCCAAAGCCTCGACCCCGGCATCGTAACCGAAATCATGGTTAAAGAAGGCGATATGGTCGAGAAAGATCAGATTCTGATGAAACTCGACGACACACGCAGCTCCGCCGTTTTGCGTGAAAGCGAAGCCAAAGTCGAAAACCTCGAAGCCACCGTTGCCCGACTTAAAGCCGAGGCCTACGGCACCAAGCTCTCCTTCCCTGACAGCGTGGGCCCTGAGCTTCGCCGTCGCGAAATCGCCGCCTACAAAGCACGCCGTCAAGCCATGACCGACGCCGTCAGCGGCCTCTCCCAAAGCAAGGCCGCACTTGACCGCGAAATCGCCATTACTGCGCCTATGGTTGCCGAAGGCGTGGTTTCCGAAGTCGAACTTTTAAGAATGCGCCGCGATTCTGCAGACTTAGCCACCCAAATCTCCGAACGCCGCAACCGCTACAAAGCCGATGCCAACAACGAACTCTTGCAAGCCGAATCCGAGCTGGCGCAATCCAAAGAAAACGTTGCCATGCGTGCCGATCCGGTTGAACGCTCGCAAATCCGCGCGCCTATGCGCGGCATCGTCAAAGGCATAAAAGTCACCACCATCGGCGGCGTTGTGAATGCAGGCGAAGACATCATGCAAATCGTCCCGGTTGACGACAAACTGCTGGTCGAAGCCTATATCCGCCCGCAAGACATCGCCTTTATCCGCGCAGGCCAACCCGCATTGGTTAAAGTCAGCGCATACGACTACTCCATCTACGGCGGTTTGGAAGGCAAAGTTACCCTCGTTGGTGCCGATACCGTCAGCAACTCCATGCAAATCGTGCCAACGACTTGAAACTCGACCCGAACCAAGTCTATTACCGTGTTCTCGTCCAAACCGAAAACAACTCCCTGAAAGACAAAAACGGCAAACCTATGCCGATTATTCCGGGCATGGTTGCAACGGTGGACATCAAAACCGGTGAAAAAACCATCTTCCAATACCTGATCAAACCGATTACGCGTATGAAACAAGCGTTGAGCGAACGCTAATCGATAAAACGATAAAAGGCCGTCTGAAAACTGTTCAGACGGCCTTTAGTTTATGTTTTCACTATGCCTGTTTATCCGACAGGCAAATTATTTCTCCTTAAACATAGTTCCGACAAACGTCCTTTTCGGATTGCCGCGCTCAACTTGATAGAGTTGCGCGTGCTGTTCCTGCGCAAAACTTCCAGCCTGTCCGGCATGATGCTCCGCCAGCTTTTGCGCCAATAACATTACCGCCAATTTTTTATTGGCATGCTGGCTGCGTTCGCTCTCGACCCGCACGGAAATACCGCTTTCTTTATGGGTAGCGCGGACGGCGCTTTCGGTTTTATTAACGTGTTGCCCACCCTTGCCGCCAGAACGGCAGGTTTGAAACTCGATTCCGTTTTCAGACGGCATTTCATACATCTGCGGCATATCGGGCAAGCGGAAAACACCTATATACCAATTTTTGCGCGGATGTTTCGGGCGGACAGGGCTGGGGCATATCCATTGGAGCGTCCCCTGCCAAGATTGTGTCAAACTTTCGGCTTTCTGCCCTTCCAATTTGAGCGTTGCCGACAAAATGCCGTACTTATCGGCGGTTTCAGTAACAAGTTCGGCATCAATGCCTTTTACTTGAGCTTCGGCAAGCAGCTTGCCCAAAACGAAACGGGCAAATATACGGCACTCTGCCGGCCCTTGCGCGGTGGAAATTTGCAGATAAACCGCTGGTGTATTCTGTTTCATCCTTACGCTCCACACTCGCCGCCGGTTTTATAAGTCAAAACAGGCTTGAATCGCGCGACCAATTCAATCAAACCAGCGTTTTTCATGGCGGCAATAACGCTGTCGATGCTTTTATAAGCCTGCGGCGCTTCTTCAAAAATCAGTGCCTTATCCTGACAAACGACTACGCTGCCAAATTCGGTCTGGCGCAGGCTGTCGGCAGTATATTTGTGCGACAGCCTGCCTTTGCATTCGCCGCGCTGCCATTTCCGACCTGCGCCGTGAGCCAAGGTGTTCAACGAAATTTGGCAGTCTTCGGCAGGTCGGACCAGATAGCTGTAATCGCCGCGCGAGCCGGGTATCATGACCAAGCCTTTATCGGTGGGCGTTGCGCCTTTTCGGTGCAGCCAACCGGTTGTACCGTCAATCTCGGTTTGTTCTAAAAAATTATGATGGACATCGAGCAGGCATGTTCCTTCTGTGCGCCAACGGTCGAGCATTCTGGCCGCAATCAAACGGCGGTTAAGGCTGGCAAATTCCAGGGCTGCTTGGTGTTCGGAAAGATAGGCTGCCGCTGCTTCGCCCTCTTCCGCCAAACCTTGATGCCCCAAAGCGGCAATATGGCGTTGCAAAATCTGCTGACCCAATCCGCGCGAACCGCTATGCACCAACAGTTGCAGATGGTTTTCATCAAATCTGTCGGAAGCAGATCGGCGCGATAAACGGTATCAACGGTTTGCAACTCGGCAAAATGGTTGCCGCCGCCAATCGTACCCACGGCAAGGCCGTCTGAAAATTGGCGCATATCGACAGCGTCGCCTAATAAATCGACCTGTTCGTCTTTGTCTAGCGGCGTATCGATATTGCCCAGCTGTTTGGCGAGTTTGGCCGGTTTGAGTTTGGCTGCTCGTAAATCGGTCTGCCAAAACGCCATGCCGCAACCGATGTCGTTCCCAATCAGAGCAGGATAAAAATGACGATCGCTGAAAAATGCCGCACCAACCGGATAACCGCGCCCTGCGTGTAAATCCGGCATTCCGGCAACACGCAGCATATGCGGTAATCGGGCGGTGGTTTCGAGCTGTGCGACAGCGTTGCCTTCAATCCATGTATTTGAATCGGCAATAATTTGAATATGATGGGGATAATTGCCCATGTGTTTATGCTTTCTTTAAAACGGATAGAAACCGTCAACAGATGACAATAGGCATCCACCGTCTGCGAAATGTTCAGACGGCCTGGTTTCTAGCCGATAATCGTAGGGAAAGCAGCCCGAAGCGGGCGACATGGAATGCGAAAAGCGTTATCCGAAAGTCAGACCGACGCTTGGGCTGCAAAGAATGTGATTGAGCGGATTGAAGTATTACGTGTCATGGCTTGCTCCTTTCTTCGCATGAAAATATTAAAAACGCTCGGATTATAGAGGGTTCATTTCCAATCATGCAAACTTACTGACATTAATCTGCCAATGATGTTGCATAAATGGCAACTATTGAGATCATAATTTAGGCCGTCTGAAAACTTTTCAGACGGCCTTTGATGCCCAATAATCCTTACAAAACAACGGTCGGATAAGAACCGACAACTTTCACGAAGGAAGCGCGTTCGCCCAAAAGCTGCAAGGATTTTTGGACATTTTCATCGCTTTGATGGCCTTCGATATCAATGAAGAACAGGTATTCCCACAAAACCGATTTGCTTGGGCGGCTTTCAAATTTGGTCATGGAAATGCCCAACTCGGTGAAGGGTTGCAACAAAGAAGTAACGGCACCGGCACGGTTGGGCGCGGATACGACCAAAGAGGTTTGTCGTTGCCGCTGCGGCCGGTTTCTTGATGACCCATCACCAAGAAGCGCGTGGTGTTGTTCGGTTCGTCTTCGATACACTCGGCGGCAAAACTCAACTGATAAATTTCCGCGGCGATACGTCCGGCAATGGCGGCCACATTCGGGCTGTCAGACTCGGCAACCAAACGCGCCGCTTCGGCATTGCTGGCTACGGCGATACGTTCGGCATTGGGCAGGTTGCGGCCAAGCCAGTCATTGCATTGCGCCAAGGCTTGGGCATGGGCGAAAACTTTGGTAATGCCGTCGATCTCGTGGCTGTCTTTACGCAGCAGGTTGTGATGAATGCGGACAACTACTTCGCCGCAGGCTTTCAACGCAGTTACGGCCAGCAAGTCCAAAGTGCGCCCCACCGAGCCTTCGGTCGAGTTTTCTACCGGCGCCACCAAATAATCGGCTTGGCGCGTTTCAACTTGTTTGAAGCAGTTGTCGATGGTGGTACACGCCATGGTGTGTGCGGCGTGGCCGAAATGTTTGATGGCGGCTTGTTGGGTGAATGTTCCCTTCGGGCCCAAATAGGCAATCGTCAGCGGACGCTCTACCGCCAAGCATTCGCTCATAATCTCGCGAAACAGCCGGGTGACCGATTCGTCCGGCAAAGGGCCGCGGTTCAAATCCTGAATCCGGCGCAAAACGGCCACTTCCCGTTCAGGACGGTACACCGCGCCTGTCCCTTTCAATTCGCCGATAGCATGCGCATGACCGGCGCGCTCGTTGAGCAAACGGAGGATTTCCGCATCGATGCTGTCGATGGCATTGCGGTGCGGCAATAATTGTTCGTCTATAGATAAAGGCATAAGCTGTCTCGCAATTTTGTGAGGGATATTTTCATTTTAACATTAAAGGCCGTCTGAATTCCGTTTTCAGACGGCCTCAACACTATCTTTATCTAACTTTATCGTCTATCAGGTTTGCAAACGCCGCCAATTCCATCATAATTAAGCCTTTTGAACGACAAGGCCTATTCCATGCACTCAAACGGACTGTATACCCGTTTTCTGCCCGATGAAGAAGCAACCCTGAAACTGGGTGAAGAATGGAGCAAGCAGCTTTCCGCTCCGCTGACCATCTACCTTGAAGGCGGGCTGGGTGCAGGCAAAACCACGCTGACACGCGGGATTTTGCGCGGACTGGGACATACGGGTGCAGTCAAAAGCCCGACTTACACCATTGTCGAATCTTATCTGCTGGATACATTCACCCTCCACCATTTCGACCTCTACCGTTTTACCATGCCCGAGGAATGGGAAGATGCCGGTTTGGACGAATTGTTTGCGCCCGACAGCATCTGCCTCATCGAATGGCCGCAACAAGGTGGGGGAATTCACGCCTCCGGCAGACATTACCATTACATTGACGTACACCGATAAGGGCAGAACCTGCACCTTTTCCGCCCACACAAACCAAGGCCGAAAAAGTTTAGAATCATGGTCAAATTAACTAGAAGACACATTCTCCGTCAAGGCACAGGACTATTTCTCACCCTCACGCCCGTTGGTGCCGCATTGGCCAAACCGGCCTCTCCTGCGCAATTCCTTGCCGTCCGCATTTGGCCGGCGCACGCCTACACACGCGTCACCCTTGAGAGCAACCACTCGATGAAATACCAACATTTTATGTTGGATAACCCCAGCCGGTTGGTCGTGGATATTCAAGGAGCGGAAATCAACAGCGTCCTGCAAGGCATTTCCAGCAAAGTGCTGTCTAACGACCCTTTTATCCGCAGCATTCGCGCCGGTCAAAATACGCCCAACACCGTGCGTATCGTCATCGACCTCAAACAAAGCACCCATCCACAAGTCTTTGCACTCGCACCCGTCGGCAACTTCAGAAACCGCTTGGTTATCGACCTCTATCCGCACGGCGCAGATGCCAACGACCCGATGATGGCCTTGCTCAACGGCAATATCCCCAAACAACGTCCGAATACCAATATCGCATACGACACCCCTGCTCCTAAAAGCAATCGCGGCAGCGGTGGCAACCGCCGCCCTGTGATTATGATCGATCCCGGGCATGGCGGCGAAGATCCCGGCGCAATCGGCCCGAGCGGCCTCAAAGAGAAAAACGTCGTACTCTCCATCGCACGCGAAACCAAAAAACGCCTCGAAGCCTTGGGCTACAACGTATTCATGACGCGCAACGAAGACATCTTTATCCCATTGGGCGTACGCGTTGCCAAAGGCCGTGCGCGCAATGCCGACGTATTCGTATCCATCCACGCCGATGCCTTTACCAGCCCGTCTGCTCGCGGTACCGGCGTGTATATGCTCAATACCAAAGGCGCGACCAGCTCGGCGGCAAAATTCCTTGCCCAAACCCAAAACAACGCCGATGCCATCGGCGGCGTACAAACCAGCGGCAACCGCAACGTCGATAACGCCATTTTAGACATGACCCAAACCGCGACCCTGCGCGACAGCCGCAAGCTCGGCCATTCCGTCTTGACCGAATTAGGCAAGCTCAACCAACTGCATAAAGGCCGCGTTGACGAAGCCAACTTCGCTGTCCTCCGCGCGCCGGATGTTCCGTCCATTTTGGTGGAAACCGCCTTCCTCTCCAACCCTACCGAAGAGCGGCTGCTCGGCAGCGAATCCTTCCGCCAACAATGCGCCCAAGCCATTGCCACCGGTATTCAAAAATACATCAATACCGCCGTTTTACAACGCGGTTAAATGGCTTGATGAAACAAAGGCCGTCTGAAAATTTTTCAGACGGCCTTATCTTTTCAAGTAATCTATTTAACCGCACTTCCCTACCGCAGCCGGATACACCGACACCTTCGTCTGCATCAATGCAAACAGGTTTTCCAACTGTGTTTGCGCTTGACGGTTGGCATGTTCCAAAATCTCAGCCTTGCACGCGCTTTGCAATACCTGCCGTTTCGCCTCTTCCTGCACCGTCTTAAATACCGACTTATCCATAGGCAGCAAATTAAACGAGCCGGTCTGAATATCGTACACTTCGATATTTTCCAAATCCACGCTCAAGATTTCCACCGCCGGCAGGCTGATCAATACCTTGTCGTCCACAATATTGACATTGTCCGCGTTCAACTTATCCAAATCCAAACCAGCCAACACCTTACCGCGCACAATAAAAATACCGCTTTGCGAATCCTGCCACAGCCTGCGCCAATCCCCTTTTTTCTCCGTACGGATAATCGTATCGATATAAAATGCCGTACTTTCCAAGCGGTTCATCTGCTTAATCTGCATCAAAACTCCCTCACGGGACAAAACCTGATGTTCTTCGTTCTGACCATGCAGGGCATAAAACCAGCCGCCCGCAGCCGTCAGCGCACACAACACCAGCACGACCAATCCGCGCCCAAGCATTTCATTTCAAACATCCCCCGTTAAAATAATCATCAAAACATTCCCTATATTCTCCCAAAACCGTCAATTTCAAGCCATACCCAGGCCGTCTGAAACATTAAAATTTATTACCAAAAAGTAATAAAAAAATCTCAACAAACAAAGTTTGCCTTTTGGTAAAGACAAGACTACAATTCATTACACACAATTCAATTTCATCTCATCATGAATACCACCGACCTGCGCCGCCACAACCTGCGGCAATGGATAACACAACACCACAACGGCCAGCAGACCAAGTTTGCACAAGCCATCGCCATCAACCAAGGCGAGCTGTCCGCCCTGCTGAAAAACAAATCTTTCGGCGAGAAAAAAGCCCGAAAAATCGAGCAGGCAGCCAATATGCCTGACATGTGGCTGGATCAAGACCACCAAGACCGCCACGCCCCCACCATCAGCCAAGAAAGAAATACCATGTCCCACATCTCCACCATCCCCGAAATCCTAGCAGACATCAAAGCCGGTAAAATGGTCATCATCACCGATGCCGAAGACCGCGAAAACGAAGGCGACTTGCTGATGGCCGCCCAATTCGTTACCCCCGAAGCCATCAACTTCATGATCAAAAACGCACGCGGCTTGGTCTGCCTGCCGATGGACGGCGAAATGGTCGAAAAACTCGGCCTGTCCATGATGACCCAGAAAAACGGCGCGCAATACGGCACCAACTTTACCGTTTCCATCGAAGCCGCCCACGGCATTACCACCGGCATTTCCGCCGCCGACCGCGCCCTGACCATTCAAACCGCCGTTTCCCCATCCGCCAAGCCAGAAGACATCGTCCAACCCGGCCACATCTTCCCACTGCGCGCCCAAAAAGGCGGCGTACTCGTCCGCGCCGGGCACACCGAAGCCGGCGTTGACCTGGCACAAATGAACGGCCTGATTCCCGCCGCCGTCATCTGCGAAATCATCAACGACGACGGCACCATGGCGCGTATGCCCGAACTGATGAAATTCGCCGAAGAACACAATCTCAAAATCGGCACCATTACCGATCTCATCGAATACCGCAGCCGTACCGAAAGCCTGCTTGAAGATATGGGCAACGCACCCGTACAAACCCCGTGGGGCGAGTTCCAACAACACGTTTACGTCGACAAACTCTCCGGCGAAACCCACCTCGCCCTCGTCAAAGGCACACCAACCGCCGACGAAGAAACCCTCGTCCGCGTCCACGAGCCCTTCAGCGTCATGGACTTTATCCAAGCCAACCCGCGCCATTCATGGTCATTGCCCAAAGCCCTTGAGCGCATCCAACAAGCTGAAAGCGGCGTAGTCATCCTCCTGCACCGTACCGAAGACGGTGCCACCCTGCTCGACCGCACCCTGCCCAAAGGCGCAAACCAAGCCTACAAATGGGACAGCAAAAGCTACGGCATAGGCGCACAAATCCTCGCCGGCCTCAACGTCAAAAACTGCGCGTCCTCGGTCAGCCTTCATCCTTCACCGGCCTCACCGGCTTCGGCCTCGAAGTCGTCGGCTTTGAAGAAGCTGAAAAATAATCTTGCTTGATTGATTCTCAAAGCAAATAAAACAAAAGGCCGTCTGAAAATTTTCAGACGGCCTTTTAAGTTTGTTATCCAATTCAAAAACAGTGAATATAAAAAAAGCCGATACACCTTTCCGATGTATCGGCTTTCGCTATCTGCTCAACGCTTAATTCTTGCCGGGCAGTTCTTTTTCGCTCAATGGTTTGATGTACCAAATATCGCGGCAGTAGTCGGCGATGGATCGGTCGGATGAGAAGAAACCCATGTTGGCGATGTTGATCAAGGCTGATTTGCGCCATGCGGATACGTTGCGGTAGTGTTCGTCCGCTTTGTATTGCGTGTCGATGTAGCTGCGGAAATCCGCCATCAGTTGATAGAAGTCGCCGTATGGTTGCAACACGTCGTTGTAGCGGTTTGGCTCTTCCGGAGAGAAAGTGCCTTGGCTGATTTGGTTGACGACGCGGCGCAGGTCGCTGTCTCGCTCGATATAGCTCAACGGGTCGTAACCGTTGCGGCGGATTTCTTCGACTTGTTCTACGGTGTTACCGAAGATATAGCAGTTGTCCGCACCGACTTTTTCCAAAATTTCGACGTTCGCGCCGTCCAGTGTACCCATACAGATTGCGCCGTTGAGGGCAAATTTCATGTTGCTGGTACCGGATGCTTCCGTACCTGCCAGTGAAATTTGTTCGTGCAAATCGGCGGCAGGAATGATGATTTGGGCAAGGCTGACGCTGTAGTTCGGGATGTAAACGACTTTAATCAGGTCGCGGATTCGGGTGTCGTTGTTGATGACTTTGGCAACGTCGTTGATCAGACGGATGATTTTCTTCGCCATGTAATAGGCGGATGCGGCTTTACCGGCAAAGATGAACACGCGCGGCTGCCAATCGAAATCCGGGTTTTCCAGGATTTTGTTGTAGCGGTCGACGATGTGCATCACGTTCAATGCTTGACGTTTGTACTCGTGGATACGTTTGATTTGGATGTCGAAAAGTGCATCGGTATTAACCTTGATGCCCAGCTCGGTTTCGATGTATTTGGCAAGGCGCTCTTTGGCGGCTTTTTTTACTTCGCCGAATTCCGCCTGTACGGAAGCATCGTCCACTTTGTCGTTGAGCTTGGTCAGGTTGTCCAAATGCAAACGCCAGTCTTCATCGCCCAGATGTTTGTCCAAGAATTTGGTCAAGCCCGGGTTGGCGATGTTGATCCAGCGGCGCGGGGTTACGCCGTTGGTTACGTTGGTAAAGCGTTCCGGGAATATTTTGGCAAAGTCGGCAAAGATGGATGTGGTCATCAAATCAGAGTGGATTTTTGCCACGCCGTTGACTTTGTGCGAACCGATCACGGCAAGCCATGCCATGCGGACGCGACGACCGTGGGTTTCGTCAATGATGGATACGCGGCGGACAAAGTCGTCGTCGAAGTTGCCGATGGCGCGTAAGGCATTGAGGAAGTAGGCGTTGATTTCAAAGATGATGTCCAAGTGGCGCGGCAGCAGACGGCCCATCAGGTCAACCTGCCAGGTTTCCAAGGCTTCGCTCATCAATGTGTGGTTGGTGTAAGAGAAAATCTTACAGCACATATTCCATGCTTCAGTCCATGCGATGCCCTCTTCGTCAATCAGGATGCGCATCAATTCTGGAATGGCGAGCACCGGATGGGTGTCGTTCAAGTGGATGGCGACTTCGTCTGCCAAAGTACGGATGCTTGGGAAACGGCATTTGTGACGGGCGACTATGTCTTGAACGGAAGCAGAAACCAAGAAGTATTCTTGCTTCAGGCGCAATTCGCGGCCGGAATCGGTGGAGTCGTTCGGATACAGAACGCGTGAGATATTTTCGTCGCTGTTTTGTGCGCGAACGGCAGAGGCATAGTCGCCTCGGTTGAAGTCGGCAAGGTCAAACAGGTTGCCTGCGTGTGCAGTCCACAAACGCAATGGGTTGGCACATTCGCCGCCATAGCCCGGAATGATTTCGTCGTATGCCCAAGCGGAAATTTCTTCGCTCGGCTGCCATTCTTTTTTGTCGCCCAAGTTCAACACTTGACCGCCGAAACGGACGGAATATTGTTTGTTCGGACGGGCAAATTGCCATGCCAAATCTTGGTCGAGCCACAAATCGGGTTTTTCAACTTGTTGGCCATCCACGATTTCTTGTTTGAACATACCGTATTGGTAACGGATGCCGTAGCCCATGGCCGGAATGCGCAGGGTTGCCAAAGAGTCGAGGAAGCAGGCGGCCAGACGGCCCAAACCGCCGTTACCCAAACCTGGATCTTCTTCTTGTTCGCAGACATCGGCAAATTCTTTGCCCAGTTGCTTGAAGGCTTCTTCAAACTCGGCGTAAACGCCTTCGTTAATCAGCGCGTTGACAAACGAACGGCCGAGCAGGAATTCCATAGACAGGTAATAAACCATGCGTTTGCTGTTATCGATGTGGGCGCGGCGTGTTTTAAGGAAATCTTCCGCAATCAGGTCACGCGCGGCAAGCATGGCGGCGTTGAGCCATTGGTGTGAAGTTGCCTCCTTCGGATCTACGCCCAAGATGAAATCAACTTGTAAACGATGGATTTACGGATGGTTTCGGCGTCCGGTTTAGGCATTACATAATCGTAACCGGAGATGGGGAGTTTTTTCTTAGCCATGGAAGCCTTTCTCTAGTGTGAGGCACTGGACAACGCGCCTGATGGTTTTATTAAAAACAACGAAACTCGGTTTTCAGACGGCCTGACAACGGCAACAGGCCGTCTGAAAGGAATGGTGCGTAGATTTGTTACAAACTAAGGAGATTATAGCGGAAAGATTTAAAAAAAAGGATATATTTTTCTTTATAAAACATTTAATTAACAATTAAACCATTCATCATCTTATCGGCATTTTCAATTTATACCACCAAGCCAAAAATGAAAAAATATCGACAAAATATCAAAGAGTTAATCAACCAATAGTTTGATTCTCATTTAATTTGTTTTATGTAAAATCCAAATCCCCATATGCTCAACAACACATTTTCCTGATTCTTCGTAATTTAATTTCTCTGATGGTACGCAAGAAATTTCCCAATTGCCTTGAGGCAGGTTAAATAACTGACGACTACGTTTGGCATTTACCAACAGCAGCCACTCATCGTCCAAAACGATCTGAATCGCCTTACTGCCCCTGTTGTGCCAACAATATTCGGTCATCGGACTACTGTCGGCATTGAGCCATTGCACACGCTCTTTTTCCCACCAGCAATCATCTGTCAACAGCTTGATTTGGCTGCGGACACGTATCAGCTCTTGAGTGTAATCTTGCAACACATGGGACTCATTTTGCCAATCCAACCATGTAATTGGATTATCTTGGCAGTAGCTGTTGTTGTTGCCTTGCTGACTGTTGCCGAACTCATCGCCGGCCAACAGCATGGGCGTACCGTTGGATAAAAATAAGGAGGCAAGCAACGCTTTGGAAGTGTATTCGCGGTTGAGCAAAACTTCTTCATCATCGGTTTCGCCTTCTACGCCGTGGTTGTAGCTGATGTTTTCATTATGCCCATCGCGGTTGTCTTCGCCATTGGCTTCGTTGTGTTTTTCGTTGTAGCTGACCAAATCGCGCAGCGTAAAGCCGTCATGCGCGGTGATGAAATTGATGCTGGCGGAAGGATGGCGGCCGCTGTGGTTGAAAATATCGGACGACCCGGCCAAACGTTCGGCAAATGCGCCTAAATTACCGCTTTCCCAAGACCAAAACGCGCGCATATCATCGCGGAAACGGCCGTTCCATTCGGCAAAAGGTTGCGGGAAATTGCCCAAGTGATAGCCGCCCTCGCCGATGTCCCATGCTTCGACAATCAGCTTCAAACCGGCCAATACCGGGTCTTGATACAAGACTTGGAAAAAACGGCCATACGATTGGAAATCGGGTTCGCGTCCCAATACGGTTCCCAAGTCGAAACGGAAGCCGTCGACATGAAACTCTTCGGCCCAATAGCGCAGGCTGTCTGCCGCCCAACGGGTAACATCGCGACGGACAATATTGAGCGTATTGCCGCAACCTGACCAGTTTTCATAGCTGCCGTAAGAGGTGTGCCAATACCATAAAGTGTTGTCGATACCGCGCTGACACAGCATCGGGCCTTTGTCGTCCTGCTCTGCCGTGTGGTTGTACACGACATCCAAAATCACTTCCAAACCCGCCTGATGCAGGGCTTTGACCGCCTGTTTTAGCTCTGCCGCCGCACGCTCGGGATTATCGGCATAAGACGGCTCGACGGCAAAATGGGAGTAAGTGTTGTAGCCCCAATAATTGCTCAAGCCCATCTGCTGAAGATGGTATTCGTCCAGATGATAATGAATCGGCAGCAACTCGACCGTCGTTACCCCCAATTCTTGCAAATAGGCCAAAACCCGTTTATCACTCAAGGCCTTATAAGTGCCTGCGTACTTCAAATCTGGGAACTGCTTGGTAAACCCTTTGACATGGGCTTCATAAATAATGGTTTTGCCCCACGGTATTTCCGGACGGCAATCTTTGGCCCAATTAAATCGGCTGCGTCCGATCACGACGCTTTTCGGCGCAACAGCGGCATTGTCGCGTTCATCTTCCGGCCTAAACCATGCCATTTCTTCGGCGGTACGGTAGCTTGGTTTGCCGTCAATTTTTTTGGAATACGGGTCAATCAGTAATTTGTTGGGATTAAAACATGAGCCGTACTCTGCGTTTTCACGTCCATACACACGAAAACCGTATCGCTGCCCTGCCTTAACGTCCGGCACAAATCCGTAAAATACCGAACCGCGCCGCGAAGGCATCTCCAAACGGGTTTCTTTATCCTTATCAAACAGACACAATTCGACCTTTTCGGCATTGATGGAAAACAAGGTGAAATTCGCACCCTTACTTGTCAGGGTCGCGCCCATGGGATAAGGCTTGCCTTCCTCGATATGCCATGATTTGGCAGTCATAGAATGATTCCTTGGTATGTATTTGGTTCCGTATCCAATATAAGGCCGTCTGAAAATCTTTCAGACGGCCTTGAGTCATATTGATATCACTATCTTTTAATTTTTAGCTGATTAGGCAGGCACAATACTCACCCTCAAAGTTGATTTACGCTTCGTCTTTGACTGCCGCCTGATACAGGTAAACGGTTGCCAACGGCGGTACGGTAACAGACAGGGAGTTTGGTTTGCCATGCGACCAAACTTCTTCTGTCTCCACCGTTGCGCCGGCAGAAACGCCGCTGCCTTTGTAATGCAGGTCGTCTGAATTGAGGATTTCGCGGTATTCGCCGGCAGAATTCACACCGAAGCGGTAGCCTTCGCGCACCACAGGCGTGAAATTGCTGATCACGATAACGCGGTTGCCTTCGCGGTCGCGGCGCTCGAAGACAAATACGGAATTGTCGCCGTCATCGGCAACCAGCCATTCAAAGCCTTCAGGCCATTGGTCTAATTGGTAAAGCGGCGCAGTGTCTTTATAGACATGGTTCAATTCGCGCACGAAGTCTTGTACGCCTTTGTGCCAGCCGCCCTCTTGCTCCAGCAGGAACCAATCCAGTCCTTCGTTGTAGTTCCACTCGCGGCCTTGTGCAAACTCATTGCCCATAAACAGGAGTTTTTTACCGGGGAAGCCGTACATAAAGCCGTAGTAGGCGCGCAGGTTGGCAAATTGTTGCCAGCAGTCGCCGGGCATCCGTCCGAGCAGCGAGCGTTTGCCGTGCACGACTTCATCGTGTGAAAGCGGCAGGACAAAGTTTTCACTGTACTGGTACATCATGCCGAAGGTCATTTTGTTGTGATGGTATTTGCGGTTGATGGGGTCTTCCATCATGTAACGCAAAGTATCGTTCATCCAGCCCATATTCCATTTGAAGCTGAAGTTCAAACCTTCTTGGCGGGTTACATTGGCAAACGAAGTAGATTCTTCGGCGATTTCAGTCGCTGCCGGAACTTCCTCTTTCAACATGGTGTTGGTATCGCGCAGAAAAGCGATGGCTTCGAGGTTTTCATGGCCGCCGTATTGGTTGGGTATCCATTCGCCGTCTTTGCGCGAGTAGTTGCGGTAAATCATCGAAGCAACCGCGTCAACGCGAATACCGTCAAAGCCGAAACGTTCTATCCAATACAGGGCATTACCTTGCAGGAAGTTTTTCACTTCGTTTCTGCCGAAGTTGTAAATCAGGGTGTTCCAGTCTTGGTGGTAGCCTTCGCGCGGGTCGGCGTGTTCGTACAGCGCGGTACCGTCAAATTTAGCCAGGCCGTGATCATCGGTTGGGAAATGGCCGACCACCCAGTCGAGGATAACGCTGATGCCCTCGTCGTGCGCGGCTTTAATCAATGCGCGCAATTCTTCCGGCGAACCGAAACGGCTGGTCGGCGCATACAAACCGGTTGCCTGATAGCCCCATGAGCCGTCAAACGGATATTCGGAAACAGGCAAAAACTCGATATGGGTAAAGCCCATGTCTTTGACGTATGCGACCAATTCTTTGGCGAGCTCTTCGTAAGTCAGCCAGAAATTGTTTTCCGGATTGCGTTTCCATGAACCCAAATGCACTTCATAAATGCTGATCGGCGCATCAATGGCGTTGGCTCGGGCGCGGAAAGCAGGTTCTTCTACTTCGTCAGGCAAGCCGCGCACGATAGAAGCCGTGGTCGGGCGCAGTTCCGCACCGAAAGCATACGGATCGGCTTTTTCACGTACATTACCGTTGGCATCGCGGATTTCAAATTTGTAGAGGGCATTGAGTTTGACTGCAGGAATAAAGATGTCCCAAATGCCGTTGTCGCGGTGGAAACGCATCACATGGCGGCGGCCGTCCCAGTTATTAAATTCGCCGATAACGGAAACGCGTTGCGCATTTGGCGCCCAGACGGCAAAGCGTACGCCCTTCACGCCGTCCAACTCGGCAAAATGCGCGCCTAAAGTCTCATAAGGACGCAGGTGCTTGCCTTCGGCCAACAGCCAGGAATCCATGTCTTGCAACGCAGAGCTGAAATGATAAGGGTCTTCTTCAATCACAGGCTCGGAGTCTTCGGTATGACGGATACTCAAAGCGTAATCGGGCGCATCATCGGGCAAAACAGCCACAAAGAAACCACGTTCATCAATTTTTTCAGACGGCACGATGAGTTCGCCGCTACGGCGGTTCACAATATCCACACTTACTGCGCCGGGAATCAAAACGCGCACTACTTCATCGCCCTCTGCAAGGCGGTGTCGTCCCAGATAAGCGAACAAGTCGCTGTGAGTGGCAAGAAACAGGCTTTCGACCGTATCGCGCTCGATTTGGTCAAGTTCATGATAAGCCTTGATTTGGCTGTTTGTTTCATGCGTACCTCGTCAATAATGGCAAGTTGGCCGCCCATGAGGCGGTGTTGTGGGAAATCTTCCAAAGAAACCGGCATTTTTTGCGCCCAGTTCGGATAGCCGTCCGTTACGCCGGGGACATTCAAATTGTCAATGACGCCCAGCAAGTTTTCCAGCTGTACGGCGTAAAGCTTGCTGCGGCTCAATGCGCCGTATTTGTGCAAAGCCGCCAGTAAGGTTTCATCGGCTTTTGCCGGCATTTGTACGTCCGCACCCAGACAGCCGGCATATTTCAATTTGTCCAGCAAATCGGCTTTATCGTGTTCGCGCTCATCCAAGGCCGTCTGAAAAGCGGCTGCATCAGGCAAAGTACCGAGTTTGAACATCGTATCCAAATCTTTGCCTATCCAATAACCTGCCAGCGGTGCGACATCGTGGGTACTGATGACCGTAATCGCCTGCTCGGGGTATTCTTCAGGTAATTGAAAACCGTTCCAGCCCTTGCTGAAATACATCACTTTGTAGGAAAACACTTGATAGCGGTTGAGCAGATAACGCGCTTGATCGGGTACCGTCCCCAAATCCTCGCCAATGATGACGCAACGGTTGCGCTGGCTTTCCAAAGCCAATATGGCAAAAGTCACTTCAGCATCGTAATGCACATATGCGCCGAAATCCGCTGTTTTATCGTTTAAAACCCACCACAAACGACACAATGCCATCACATGGTCAATCCGCAACACGCCATACAGACGCATGTTTTCGCGCAACAGATGGGCAAACTTTTCATAGCCCGTATGTTTCAACATCGACGGATTAAGCGGCGGCAAATTCCAATTCTGCCCTGTCGGCCCCAAAGGATCGGGCGGCGCACCGACCGATACGTCCATACAATAATCTTGACGGTTTAACCAAGTATCTGCGCTGCCTCGCGCCACGCCGACCGCCAAATCGCCGTAAATACCGAGTTTGACACCGTATTCGGCAGCGGCTTTGTTGACTTCTTGCAACTGCTCCGCGCAAAGCCATTGCAGCCACATATAAAAACGGATTTCACGTTCATGGCTGCGCGCGAATTTTTCTACTGCTTCGCCATCAGGCTGATGAAATTCAGACGGCCACGACTGCCAACCCACTTGTCCGGGACGGCTGTAATACTGGTCCAAAGCCTCAAACAAACCGAAGCCTTGCAAAGCCTTGCCTTTTTCTAATACAAATGCTTCAAATGCAGCGCGTTCATTTGCCGCAGCTTCGCAAGCATCTTGTTCAAACGCGTTAAACGCCATATGCAGCGCATCACGCTTGCATGCCCAAACCGCCGTATAAGTCACCGTTTCCGTAACACGCAAAGCAGCAATACGCTGACGGATTTTCGGTTGTGCCAGCCAGTTTTTCAGTTGCTCGTTATAAGTAAACGCACCGACTTTCTCAATATCCAAATAAATCGGATTGAGCCATTCGCGCGAAGAAGGGCTATACGGGCTGGCAAAGGCAGGCTTGCTGGTAAACAAGGCGTGCAAAGGGTTGATACCGACAAAATCCAGCTTTTTCTCTGCCGCATATTTCATCAGGTTCAGCAAATCGGTAAAGTCGCCTATGCCCCAGTTACGCTCGGAACGCAGGCTGTACAAATGCATGGTCAAGCCATTCATCCGACCGCCATTGGCAAGCAGTTTGGGTTGGTAAACCGATTCAGGCGCAACAATCAGGCGTACAAGGCAACTTTTGCCGCCGGTCTCGGCCGACAAAGTGTAATAACCGCAAGCCAGTTGGGGCAGCTTAACCCAAAGCGTATCGTTGTCGCCCGGATATAAAGTCAAGGTCTGGCACTCATCCGCCTCATCACTCAATACGACCGCTTCTGCACCATAAAATTCAGACGGCATCTGTAAAGATTCTTCGCCGTTTTCATGCGCGACCATCGTATTCAGATAAAGGCCGTCTGAATCCGGTTTGCTTTTGTCCAAAACAGCAACGATCGATTCCAAAACTTCAGGTTTGGTCGCATGATATATACCGTTGATGTCGTGGTAGCCTAAATCAATACCGGCCGCTACAGCCTGCTGCTCCAATGTTTCACTCATTGCACTCTGCCTGTTTTACCAATATCTGAATCTTAATACAGATTGTGTCGCACCGTTACATGTAATTTATTGTAGTCTCTAACAAAATCCATATTTCCCTGTTTGATTTGACCTGAGCCAAAATTTCCTATTTATCTGTCTTGTAAAAACTTAAAGGCCGTCTGAAAAGGAAGGTTTCATTCCTTTTCAGACGGCCTTTATCATGCTTCACGCCTGATTAGTGGTGGTGATGACCGTGCGGGCCATGTACGTGGCCGTGGGCAATTTCTTCCTCAGTCGCATCGCGCACACCTTCAACGGTCGCCTTGAACAATACTTTCATACCGGCCAAAGGATGGTTGCCATCCACTACGGCTTTACCGTCGGCAACATCGGTTACACGATAAATCAATACATCGCCTGTTTCCGGATCATCGGCTTCAAACATCATGCCGACTTCGACTTCACCTTCAACAGGGAATATTCTTGCATCTTCAATACGCACCAGCTCAGGATCTTGCTCGCCGAAAGCATCATCAGGCGACAAAGCCACTTCAACGGTATCGCCTACATTTTTGCCATGCAACGCTTCTTCCACCAAAGGGAAAATACCGTCATAACCGCCATGCAGGTAAGCAATCGGCTCTTCAGTTTTGTCCAACAGCTGGTTGTTTGCATCGTACATTTCATAATGCAGGGAAACTACGGAATTTTTAACAATAGACATCATGTCGTCCTTAATCAATATTTAAAAGTCAAGTTCAGGCTATTCTATCACAGCTGTAACTCAACAATCGGTTTACCTTAAACAAATACTTTTGGCAAACACAACAAAACCAAAAAAGCCCATATAAAAAACCAAATTGAATGATTCCAATCCATAAAAGTTGCTTTTTCACAACACAAAGTTGCTAAATTACAAAAATTTCCCCAAACGCAAAAACATTCTAAATCCTTAAAACCAACAACAGTTAAAAATAATCAAATTATTGAATATAAACAACTTTTTAAAAGTTCATTAATTATGAATATTTTTAGATGATTTTTTACCTGCCTCCCTGATTTACATTATTTTCGCTAATTTTGTATTGATTTTAGTCCGCAAACGGTTAAGCAACGTTGCATTGGCCCACCCCGTGGGGCATAATAACGAAAATTCAGCAATGAATTTCTACTGTACAGGCCGTTTGACGGCTATTTTTAGTTTAAATGTTTAAATCGATTTAAAAAAGGTCCTCAAAAATGAAAAAATCTCTGTTCGCTGCTGCTTTGTTGTCTTTAGCTTTGGCCGCTTGTGGCGGTGCTGATAAAGCTGCTGAAACTGCTGCTTCTGCTGCTTCTGAAGCCGCTGCTTCTGCTACTGAAGCTGCTGCATCTGCTACTGAAGCTGCTGCATCTGCTACCGCTTCTGCTGCTACCGAAGCTACTGAAGCCGCTGCTTCTGCTACCGAAGCTGCTGCTTCTGCTACTGAAGCTGCTGCTTCCGCTGCTTCTGAAGCTGCTAAATAATATTCTTTTGAATATAAGAAAAGCAGGATACCATTGCGTATCCTGCTTTTTTACATTCTTCACATCCTCCTTCCTGATTTTTCCGCCTGACTGCCATGCACCTTCACGACCGTTTTGCTGAGTTTCTTTCTGCCTCTGAAATCATCGAAGCCACTCCGGCCTTGTTAAACGACCAACGCCGCCGTTTTGTTTCTTCGCCGGATATTGTCTTACGGCCGAACTCTGTCGAAAGCGTGCAGAAATCATGCGTTTCTGTTTTGAAAACCGCATCCGCGTAACCCCGCAAGGCGGCAATACCGGATTATGCGGCGCAACGGTAACCACCGAAGGCGTACTACTAAACCTCTCCAAGCTAAACCGCATCCGCGATATCAACCTTGCCGACAACAGCATGACGGTTGAAGCCGGCGTGATTTTGCAAAATGCTCAAAAGGCAGCAGCCGAAGCCGGACGACTGTTTCCGCTCAGCCTTGCCAGCGAAGGCTCTTGCCAAATCGGCGGCAATATCGCCTGTAATGCCGGCGGTTTGAATGTCTTGCGTTACGGCAGCATGCGTGATTTGGTATTGGGTTTGGAAGTCGTTTTACCAAACGGCGAACTGGTTTCCCACCTTCAGCCCCTGCACAAAAACACGACCGGCTACGACTTGCGCCATCTTTTTATCGGCAGCGAAGGAACATTGGGCATCATTACCGCCGCCACACTCAAACTCTTTGCCCAGCCCAAAACCAAAGCGACCGCATGGGTAGGTTTAGACGATATTGAATCTGCCGTCTCGCTTTTAACTGAGGTGCAAGGCCATTTTGCCGAGCGCTTGACCAGCTTCGAGCTGATCAGCCGCTTTGCCCTCGATTTATCTTCGGAATTCAGCCAACTCAAAAAGCCTGCCGATGCGGAATGGCATATTTTGATTGAACTTGCAGATTCCGTTCCTGATGCCGGACTGGATGAAAAACTTGCCGAATTTCTCTATCAAAACGGATGGGAAAACAGCATCTTGGCGCAATCCGAGCAAGAGCGCTCCGACTTATGGACCTTACGTGAAAATATTTCCGCTTCCCAACGCAAACTCGGCACCAGCATCAAACACGACATCGCCGTTCCTATCACCCAAGTGGCCGCCTTTGTCCGCCAATGCGCCCCTGCCTTGGAAACCCGCTTTCCCGGCATACAAATTGTCTGTTTCGGGCATTTAGGCGACGGCAGCCTGCATTACAATACGTTTTTGCCCAACGTATTGAGCAACGAAGCCTACCAATACGAAGACGCCGTCAATACCATTGTTTATGAAAACATCCTTGCCTGCCACGGTACGATTGCCGCCGAACACGGCGTAGGCATCATCAAAAAACATTGGCTGCCCCGTGTGCGTACGCAGGCCGAACTCGTTCTGATGCATGCCATCAAAAATCAGCTTGACCCTTATGGCATTATGAATCCGGACAAACTCCTGCCTTCTTTGGATTAACCAATA
>BNJS01000439.1_pt1 | contig 198952 bp, 341 predicted proteins | sample 8540461 | NCBI WGS metagenome assembly BNJS01 (sample SAMD00202454, study PRJDB9452) | human saliva metagenome | isolation source: human saliva | place: Japan
CAAGTTTTTCCCACAGGGAGAGAGAGATAAAGCGGGACAATCGGATTATCGCCACTGCACTGAGCTGAATCAGGATTCTGGTCTGTTGGATATAAGTTGAAAGCCGAAGTCCGCGTCAGCTTATCTTCGAGGCACTTTGTTTAATGTTTGCGGAAGCTGAAGTTGTAGCGTCTGCACTATGCGGTGGGGATGATCCACTGCGGCATTGGTCGAACCAAAGAGAGTGCGATCTGATTCTTAGCTGACCACCAATGGTGAAGGCGAAGCGGTGATTCTGGATGTTCGAGACCCGTATTGAAAGAAGTCTGCAGGATTGGAACGTACCATGGAGAAGCCACCTGTGCCCCCAGCTCTTCCACCTCACCAGGGCGTTGATGAACTCATTCTGGAAGCGAGGCATCACGAAGGGACGCGAGAAGGAGGAGCTAGCTGGGGAGCATCACCTGGACGCGACCATCGCCCACCCTTCTTCGTGGTGATCGCGGTGACCCCCTGGGCTGCACTTGCGTGAGAGCAGCAGCTTAGCAGGACCACTGAGGGACACTGGCATCTGACTCGATATCGTCGGGGTTGATAGCCAGAGATCCCGCTTCCCAGCAACAGGCTGAGTGGAGAACTTTACCCCCGTGATTTCGCGACTCGTGTGATGATGGGTGTCCATCGATGACAGCCGAGGAAACCTGGTTGCTTTGGTTCATCGACCCAGGACCGCATGACGACACGCATGCGCACCACCAAGCGATGATGAAGAAGCATTGATATTGCAGCGACCTTACCGGTTGAGGCTGTTGCTCGTGAAGTTGGCGGCATCCTTGACCGTCGTCAGAGCATCGCTCTTGACTTCCTGGACGTTGTAGCTCAAGGCCTTCTGCGAACGCTTGATGCAAAGCGCCGTGAGCGACTGACCGCTACCTGGTTATCTTCCGTGGGAAGATCAATCTTCAGATCGGTCTGGTTACCGACGGGCACCTCGATCTTCTTGTGGCCGACAGACGACACGACGGACGGCACTGCCTTCACGTTCTTGAGGGTGACTTTCCGTTGATGTCCGTGGAAGCACCCTGACCTGGTACGCGCGCGGCCAAGACCGAAGCCCCCGATCACGGGCTCATGATTGGCGGCGTCGAGCACGACCCGCGGATGCTCTTCCCCTGAGCCATCGCCGTGGCGACCGCAAGGAAGGATCATGAGGATGAGTACCGTGCTTCATATTAGCTAAAAATAGGCGACTTCAAGCCCTCCTGTACTGCACTGCGTGAAGCGGGTACCGAGGTAAAATTTGAGCGTAGGCTCGACGTTCAGTCGGCGAACCATGCGTCTGGGCTCTACTATGCTCGTGCCGGATCCGGACGTCCGGCGCCAGTCGATCGCATATATCGTCACCTGCGTCGCATCTTCCCATACGGGTGAATAGTCTGAACCACTCCCGCATGTCGCAAACGATGCAACGTGCTGTGAGGTCCGGTCGATCTGAGGTGTCCCTCGTCCTATCCGTACCGTTCGTTACAATCTTTCGAGCAAAGATAGAGAGATAAATACCGCATGAATACGCGTTTCAGCCCTCACTACTAAATATGTATGTGATAAATAGGCACTTCCTGCTGCTTCCTCCTACGAATTCTCCGGCAGAGACCGCTCGACGGGCTCCTGGCTGACGACTGTGCTTAACGTCATTCGCGCTAAGCTGCAGCATGCGGTGATCGCTGAGGCGTGAAGACTGAGGGCGAAGGGTTTGCTCCTGTCAAATGACCGAGCCGAATGTCGCGGGCAACGAAGCGAGTGCGGCGCGTGAATGCAATAGTCTCTAATTAATGATTGCGTGCCATATCCTCTTCTCCCACACCAGCGATGCAGTGCGCTCCTGCGGCCGAGCTGGTTGCTCTAGGGCGTCGCTGGCTGGCACGCTTCCCAACAAAGGGCTACGACCACTACTGAAAGACAGAGCGAGTCGGTCGTGGTCGATGGCTTAATCGACCACTACTGCGTCTACACGCAAAGCAGCCAGGTGCTTTGCTCTCGCTCACCTACTGCTTCATCTCGCACTCCTGTATGCTTTACGCTAGAACACGCGGGAAGGGTAGCGGCCGACAGGGCTCAGCAAGGGCTATCGGGAGGCGTATCTTTGCGCATAACTCCGCGGACATCTGTGGCATACCGACGTCCCAGCAACTTCGACTCAAAACAGTGGCACTTATTCGATAAATTCACCAAAAGAACGAGGGCTCCACACTAATCGCTTCGGACGTCCTTCCACCGCCATGCTCAGAGGCACTCCAGTCGGGAGGCTATCGTCGAACGCGACAACGAGATTCGCATCGTCTACAAAGAATGAAGGTGTCTTCTGCTGCTTCTACTACCGCGAGGATGCCAGAGTTTCCTCCTCGTACGTGCGACACCTTCGAGCGGCGCAGCTGATGACGTACACGAAGCCTTTCCTATATAAGGCCTGCGCTAAGACGGACTTCGACCAGAAGGTCAGCAAAGCCTACGTCGACGAAGATGGGGATATTGTCTTTCTCCGTCGAGTCGTTCATCATGCCTGGCACTCCCTGATAGATGCGCTCGCCCTGCGTATGAGCGAGTGCCTTAGTCTCACCGTGGCCTCTTTCACCGCACCTCAAGCAGCTCATCGAAGACTACGAGCAAGAGGGCGATGATGAGTTAGAAGCCTCTACCCCCTACTTCCATCAGACTCCCCAGCTAAAACACTCTCCATCCCAGGGAGCAAGGAGTCCGACATCCTATAGTCCATAGCACGATACCCTAGGGTAGACAGCCAGTCACTATGACGCGAAAATGACGATATACACCAGAGAACACGAAGACGAAACATTGGCTATACACTTTGCTATTCGTAAGAAATACTAACTAGTCCGCAGTAAACGCCACTCTGTCTCCCGCCTACTATATGCTAAGAGCGCTGATGCAGGGGATAGCGAACTAACGGTATAACAAACTAAGAAGTACTGAATTATGAAGACAATGAAGCTATTTCCTCCTCGGAGTTGGGCTCCTGTCAGGTACGGTAGCCTTCAGCGCAGACCGACAACAAGTACCTCGATGACGCTTTACTATCGCCGCAGTGATCTGCAGAAAAATAGATGAGGAAGCACGCCGACAAGCGGAGATCCGTCGCGCCGCTGAGCGTGCCGAACGCGAAGCCTGGGAGAAAGAACAGGCTACCCTCATCGCCAACTATAAGAAGAGGCAAGCCGACCGCGAGATCGATGCTAGAACTGGACACCTCTGCTCTCCCCGAAGATACGCTCATCACGCTGACCGCAGTGAGCTGGGCCGCTCTGCTCAAGGAGCAGCGTCAGAAGACTTCGGGCGCAGAGGTCTACGGTCCCCTACTCTCTCACGCCTCAACCGCTTCGGTATGGCGATGGCTCCGTCACCATCCAGGGCACGTCGTGTCTACATCGACCTGATCCATGGTGATAGCGGCATCGACTCACCTATGCAGGTGATGATGTCTAGTGTGCGTGTGGCAGCAGTGATCCCTTCTGGGGAAGTCGCTTCAGCTGGGGAACGGGCTGGAGCTGGAGCTCGTGGTACGACCCTTTCATAGCTCTTCCTATTCCCATTATGGTTATCCTCGCTACGGCGCTGGTAATGTGGCTCATTATGATCCCTATTATTACGGCTACTCACGTGGCTACTATGGAGGGTACTACGGCACTCGCTATGGCGGATGGTACGATGGCTGACTCATGACGGCTATTATGGGCTACTACCCAGGATACCGCGTACGGCTATGCTGCTGCGGGCTGCTACACGCGCCTACAACGACGCACTATTGACAATCCCTATCGCACGGTGTACGCCCTCGGCACGTCGCTCGGGGGCTACTCAGCCTACACCAGCGTACGTGATGAAGGCTATATCCGCACTCCTCGCTCCTACGACCAAGGAAGCAGCTCGGAGTCTCGCTCGGTCTACAGCGATGATTCTCGCTCCTACGAAAGCGGACGCTCCACACAGCAGCGCAACGACGACTCTCGATCCGCCAGCGCAGCTACGACCAAGGCTCTTCCCGATCGACCAACAACTCCAACTCGGGCGGTGGTGGTCGGCTACACAGCACCTCCCTCGTCGCCGTTAGTGCCCATACAGAGATACAGCGCGAGTAGTTTTTGCTACTCCTTTTACTCAGAACAAGACAACAGATGAACATCAAGCATAAGACCCTAGGTGTGAGTGATGCTCAGCCTCCTACCCTCTATCACTGAGCGCACAGAGCGAGATGGAGGCCTGCGCCTTAGTTCTCCTATGACCCCAATGGGATCGGCACGCTTCGCTGCTCTCATCGGGGAAGCGATGGGAGCGGTCGGATCTGATGCTTCCTCCTCGTGCGCAACCCTGCTGGCATCTCGCTCTTCCGAGGGAGCAACCGTCTTCGCCTCACCCTCGGAGGGGGATGGGGTGTTGACAAGGGATCCTGGCACGGCTCTTCTCTGCTCAAGAGCTCAAGAGTAAGTTTCTTTTCGAAGAGTCCTCCCTACCAAGCAGGCACGAATAGAGCCACACGTGGCCCTGTGTCCTTCGCCTTCAGCATACGCAACGCAGGTCGCTTTGACCGTGAGCTACACGCCTCGGCAACTCTTCCACAAGAGGGGAATTACTCCTCATTGGCGGACTCTCGCAGCAGGGCGCACGAACAATGCGTGCTACGATAACGCGTCAGATATGGAGCAATACTTCGAAGAACCACCTCACCCTCGACAGAAGCCTTCCGTAACGAGTACGTCCCTACCTATCCATCATCGGAGCAGGACTGGATGGATCAGATCACGACGACGGCGACAAGAGCCACCACTCGGCCTATCTCTATGCAGCACGGCTCCCCGATGGACGCGCGCGACACGACTCCCAGCATCGGCCTACCCGACATGCAGACCTGATACTACGCGAAAAGGGAAGTATCACCGACTACGACATATCGCGTTCGGTCTGGAAGCCGACGAAGCTCGCACTTCGAGCGCACACTTTTCACACCTCTTCGCTGGACTCACGAGATGAGCTCCTTCACCAGAGAGCTCTTCCGCGAGCAAACATCCCTGGCGCTCAAAATACCAAGAGTATCTCAGGGCGTTGGCGGTCGTCTCGGCGTTGGGTTCCTCTATGAGCCAGCAGATGGTCTGCGCCTCGGAGCTTCGCTCTCATACCCCTACCTTCTATACGATGAAGGTAGATTTTCAGGCACACAGCAGAAGGCACGCTACGAGGGTAGATGGTGGTGGAAGTCAGGAACCTCAAAGAGTGCAGCTACCTCCACAGCTGCGTGGAGCATGGCGGTTAGGACTGAGCGGAGCCTACCTCATCGGTCACTATGGCTTCCTCAGTGCCGACTACGCATACACGGAGGTGCGCGCTGCGACTGAGCAACAACACCTATGACGAGTACTGACGATATGCGAGCTGACTTCGAGGAAGATAATGCCCATCTCAAGAGCAAACTTTGGGAGGGTGCACACCCTGCGCCTCGATGCTGATGCTCAGTAGCCGCGTTGCCCTGGAGGCTATCGCTACTCCCTCTCCGATTAAGAATGAGCGCTTGAAGGGTACTTCGGTGACTACAGAGCCTTTTTCGTCTCAGGGCCTGCCGTGCACACTACACGCTTCCCGGACAATCGAAAGCAGCTACTCACTTCGGTGCGGGCATCGACCTACCCCCAGCCTCTCGCTGGACTTAGCGTATGTCTGCTCCCAGACGAACGCACGCACCTCGCCTTCCCGACCATCAACGACTACGGTATCTACTTCGATGTCGACAAAAAGGAACTGGCCTAACATCCGAGGACAACAGCACAGAGCTTGTCGGGTATGGAGGGCATCAAGGAGACGAACCAGCGTCACAAGGCCATCGCCACCCTATCCCTACGCTTCTAATCACAAGTATTCTCCCACACTTATCCCTAATGAATCAACTCCCATTCCCCTCTACGGCGAAGAAGCTGAGCCGTACAATCGTCGACGACAGCTATACGGTGTTGGCACGTCAGTCTCGTGACACGTGCGCTCGTATGGATGACCTCGGCTCGCCATCACGGGGGCTGGACCGCCCTCTTTGTTGCCGACTCAACCTCATCGAAGTACTCTTCTCCAGCTGCTTCGCTTCTGGATCTTGAGTGATCGCTGAGCTGAGCACTGGTGTGGTATCCTTCCGATCGACGTTATGGAGCTCTCTCTATGCCAGTGGCAACGGCAGCCTTTTGCCGTCTACTCCCTGCTCAATGGGGTGACGCTCAGCCCCATCTTCTTAGTTTATACAGGAGAATCCATTGCCTCGACCTTCTTCGATCACGGCAGCGCACCTTCGCAGCTATGGCGATTTTCGGCTACACCACCAGCCGAGATCTATCGAGCTGGGGAAGCTATCTGATGATGGCACTCATCGGCTTGATCATCGCCAGCGTGGTCAAATATCTTCGTCGGCAGCAGCCTGCTGATGTGGGCGTAAGCTCACCTCGGGTCGCTTATCTTCGTAGGCCTTACCGCCTACGACACGCAGCAGATCAAGGCTATGATCGCTACACTCCGTCGGGGACGAAGACAGATGAGAAGGTCGCCCTGCTCGGTGCGCTCAACCTGTATCTGGACTTCATCAACCTCTTCATCTACCTGCTCGCGTCTTCGGCCGAGCGTAACTAAGCCCACGAAGCGACCGTACAGATCTCAAGATACAGGGTGAGCTATCCAGCTTTAGTAGCTCACCCTTTTTCTAACCTTTATCTAAAGATAACAGGTCGATCACACGGCTTGTCCTACCATCGTCATCCATCTATAGAAGGGAATAGTCTTAGCTGGAGGGGCGGGTACTCGCCTCTACCCATCACCAAGGGTGTGAGCAAGCAGCTCCTACCCATCTACGATAAACCCATGGTCTACTACCCGATCTCGGTGCTTATGCTCGCAGGGATCAGGGACATACTCATCATATCTACCCCGAAGACCTACCTGCCTTTCGACGCCTTCTCGGCGATGGAAGCGACTCACGGAGTGCACTTCTCCCATGCTGAACAGCCTCGCCCCGAAAGGATTAGCACAAGCCTTCCCTCATCGGCAAGGACTTCATCAGTGACGACCTGTATGCCCTCGTACTCGGCGACACATATCTTCTACGGGATGTCCTTCACTCAGACCCTCCCGTCAAGCTGTCGTGCCGAAGAAGCGCAAGCAAGCGACCGTCTTCTGCTATTGGATCAGCTGATCGAGCGCTATGGCGTGGCGAGTTCGCCCCTAATGGCCGCTGCATCTCCATCGAAGAAGAAGCCCCCAGACAGCGAAGAGCAACTACGCTGTCGTCGGGCTGTCCTTCTACCCCAACTCCGTCGTCAGGTAGCCGAAGGGTACGTCCCTCGGCACGTGGTGAGCTGGAGATCTGAGCGTGAACCAAGGTTCCTCGCCGTGAGCAGCTCTTAGTACAGACGCTCGGGCGTGGCTTCTTGGCTGACACGCGGGCACACGACTCCTCTCCGAAGCATCTCCACCTTCGTCAGAGTCATCGAGAAGCGTCAGGGACTCAAGATTGCTTGCCTCGAAAGAGATTGCCTACCGTGCTGGCTGGCTCTCACGCGAAGACCTTATGCAGCGTGCTGCCCCTGCGGCGAAGAACCAATACGGGCAGTACCTGCTTCGCATCGCAGATATGAAGCAGCACCCCACCCGCAAGGGCAGCTTATCACTTCTGATCCCCGAATGTCGTCATCCTCGAGCCACGTCTCTTCCGTGATGAACGTGGCTGTCGAAGTCTTTCAGCGAACAACGCTTTCGCCGAACTCGTAGCCCCCACGCACTTCGTCCAAGACAACGAGATCACTCCCAGCTGACGGCGTAGTACGTGGTCTGCACTTCCAGCTCCTCTGCGTACAGGCCAGGCTGGTGCGCGTCCTACGTGGTCGTGGATGTGGCGGTAGATGTGCGTATCGGCTCGCCCACCTTCCGGACAGCACGTGGCCGTCGAGGCTTACCGAGGACAATCATCGGATGCTCTTCCTCCCTCACGGCTTTTGCCCACGGCTTCCAGCGTACTCAGCGAGGAGGCCGTCTTCCAGTACAAGTGCGACAACACTATGCTCCCGAAGCCGAAGGGAGCTATTGCGTGGAGCGCCCTCGGCATCGACTGGCGACTACCAGCCCGAAAGCCATCCGTCTCTGCCGCAGGTTAGCGACCATCCACGCCTGAGCGAAGCCCCAGTCTCTTCAACTACAGTAGACACTTCGCTATGAACATCCTCGTCCTCGAGCCATCGGGTCGCTTCGGTCGCTGTATCGCCCACGCGTAGCGCGAGGGCTCTGCTCACCGCTACCACTTTCGCTCTCGTGCTACGCGTGCCTCTCCGACACCGCTGCCATCGGACAATCTGCCACCCAAGAGGGTATTGAAGTCATCGATCGTGCAGCTGCTTGCACGGCTGTCGATCGAGCCGAAGATAGAGCCCGATCAAGCAGATGAAGTCAATCACCTGGCGGTAGCTACGACTGGCCGAAGTCTGCAAGTCAGCGAGACATCTTCCTCGTACATATCTCCACCGACTACGTCTTCTCTGAAGTAGCTCCGTCCGCTACCGGAGGATATGCTACCGATCCCATCGGGGTCTATGGGCGAACAAAGCGACTCGGAGAAGTAGCGATCCGCGCGTATCGCTCCTCGCCACCTCATCCTCCCGCACTTCGTGGCTTTACTCTCATGGGGCGAACTTCCTGAAGACGATGCTTCGCTTAGGTGCAGAGCGTCCCGAGCTTCGAGTGGTCTTCTGACCAAGTGGGGCACTCCGACATCAACCCTCTCTTTAGCACGCTTCATCGTCTGAGGTCATCGAACGTGGAGGGCTGGATAAGTGGACTTTACCACTTCTCCAACGAAGGCGTAGCCTCGTGGTACGACTTCGCCAGCTCATCTTCCCGCCTCTCTGGCTATACGACCACCTCCATCCCATCCGCAGTAGCGAGTATCCGACACGCGCCGAGCGCCCTCCCTTCTCTGTCTCGACAAGGCACTCATCCGCGACCTTCGGCATCACCATTCGGCACTGGCGCACTGCTCTGGAGAATGCTTACGCCTCACAGCTGTACTTCACGACTAACCACCACCTCCGTCTTCACTCATGCATTACCTTGCACTTCTACTCATCACCGGCGGTGGTGGCTTCATCAGCTCGCACGTCGTCCGCCTGCTGACCAATAGTATCCGCAGTACCACACTCATCTGTCTGGATAAGCTCACTACGCGGGCAACCTCAAGACCTTTGAGGACGTTGCCCCCTCCCGCCCTACACCTTCATCGAAGCAGACATCTGTGACTAAGAGCGTAGTGCGTGAGCTCCTTGCGGAGTGCACTGTGGATGGCATCATTCACTTAGCGCGAGAGCCACGTTGACCGCAGTATCTCTGATCCCCTTCACCTTCGCACGCACCAATGTGATGTCGCTAAGTTTGCTCGAGGCTGCACGTGTGGTCTGGGGAGCTTCCCCTACAGGGCTTCGAGGGCAAACGCTACCACCACTCTCCACCGATGAGAGTCTACGGCGCTCGAGGCTGGGCGGTGGGTTCTTCACCGAAAGAGACAGTGCACGCCGCACGCCCCTATTCCGCCAGCGAAGGCTTCCAGCGATCACTTCGTCCCGTGCCTTACCACGACACCTACGGCCTGCCTACCCTTGTGACGAACTGCTCCAATAACTACGGGCCCTATCAGTTTCCTGAGAGCTCATCCCCTCTTCATCGACAACATCCGCAAGCGCAAGCCACTCGGTCTACGGCAAGGGAGAATATCCGTGACGTGGCTCTTTTGTGAAGACCACGCACGTGCCATCGACCTTATCTTCCACGAAGGGAAGACGGCCGACACCTATAACATCGGGGGCTTCAACGGTGGCACAAATACGACCTCATCCACCTCTTAGTGAAGGTCAGCGACCGCCTCCTGGTCCACCCCGAAGGCTACTCTGAGGAACTGATCACTTCGTCACCGACCGTGCTGGGCACGACCTCGCTATGCCATCGACTCGTCAAAGCTACAGCGCAATTGGGTTGGGGAGCCCGCTGCAGTTCGAGAAGGGCTTGAGAAGACCGTGCGGTGGTACCTCGAGCACCAGACTGGATCGACCACGTCAGCCAGAGCGTGCAGTAACTTCCCCTCTTCACACGTATAATAGCCAGGGCTGCCACTCCTCGCCGAGGGTGGCCTGGCTGACGATCTCAGGCTAGCGCAATGACGGCTACGCTCGACTAGCGAATATGAGTGCATGGGATCTGACCTGCTGCTGCTCTGCACATCGACCAATGGTGCGCTCGCCATGCAGAGCGGTATGGAATTCGACACCCGCACCACTACTGCTCCGAGCAGCGACCTATAGTGGTTGATGCTACTCCCCTTGCCACGGTGCTCGGGATACGGCGACCAAAGATGCCCACACAAAGGCCTCGTGCAAAGTGCTCTATGCCTACATCTTCATGCCCACACCACCCACAAATCCAAGGTCGTTGCCTGAACTGAGATCGCCTTATTTACCTTTTGCACCACAAATCACCTGCATGCGAGTGAGTGCAAATCACCACCTATAGGTGGCATAGATACCACCCAATCATGATGACGCTTGAGATCAGGCGACCGGTATCGAAGCAGGGACTTCGCGCTGGCAAGACGCTCTACTACTGCCTACCCCACCAAACGCGAGAAGCTGAGCATCGGCAGGTGATGGAACAAATCAGTAGTATCTGTTCCGCTCCCCCATCGATGTAGAGTCTGCTACGTGCCTTTGCTCACGTCGTATTGCACGAGCTTTGAGCAAGGCATCGCGTAGACCTCGGAGATGGGCACGCTAATGCCTTCGTCCAAGGTAGCAAGCTGATGAACACGCCGAAGGGTCACTGAGAGCAACCCTCCAACCAGCAAAAATCATCATGCATCGAAGAAGAATATCCGCCAAGCTCTCGGGCGCATCACCCTGCAAATCAAGCGAGAAGAACCTCAAGCTCCCAAAGAATAAAGTATGAACAACAATAGATGGGCACGCACCAGTGCCTGCCTCTCCTCGCAGGCATCTTGGCTGGCACCCTCACAACACTTCGGCACAGAGCGACTCTCTCTCGAGGAATGTCGTGCACTGGCCGAGAGCCACAGCCGTACTCCTCCAGCAGAAGGATGCGAGCGCGAAGCTGCCAAGGCGCGCAAGCGGAAGATCTTCACGAGTTCTTCCCACAAGTCACCGCCGAGGAGCCTACCTGCACATGCAGAAGGAGTTTCACCTGATCGACTGGAGTAAGCCCTTGGGCTCATTCAACTTCCTCATCCCCGACCGCCTGCGTGACCTCGCATTTGATGGACCTTCGAGATCGTCTTCGTTGCGAACGTCACCGCCATCCAGCCTATTTTTTCCTCGGAGGGTAGATCACGACAGGCTACCAAATGGCTACGCTGGCAGAAGAGCTACAAGGGCGAACTGCGCACAACCGCCGCCACAGAATCGAGAACAAGGTCGATGAGACCTACTGGCAGATCATCTCCCTCGACAGCAGAGTCTCGCCTATTAGACCAGCTCGTCCACCTCTGCTCACAGAGACCGTACGCAATGTCGATGCCTCGATCGAGGCAGGTGTAGCCACCAAAGGCAGATGGGCTCTCCGTGCGCACCAAGCTCAGCGAAGCCGAAGTCAAGCGCAGTCAGGTGCAGAACGGACTCGAGCTCCTCACGCATGCTCTTAGCCGACCTCTGTAGCATAGAGACCTCGACCGACCTACACTAGCAGACGAAGGACAAATCGAATTAGCTCTCCTGCACCTACCGAGCGACTCCAAAGCGAAGACCTATCGAGTGCTGTCGAGCGCCGTAGCGAAGTACGCTCCCTGCGCTTAGCTGACACGATTTACAGCAAGCGTGTGCGTCTGGAGACGGCAGAGCTACTCCCCAAGCTCTACGGCTTTGCCAGCTATTCAGCGACCAACCCCAACAGCTTCAATGGGCAAAAGAAGGAGTTCGGCGGACAATACTACCTCGGCGCTATGCTCCAAGTACCCATCTCCGACCTCTTCTCAGGCACCTTCCGTCGTCGTCAAGCCAAGGCAGAGCACCGCATCAAGCAGCTCGAGCTCGCCGAAGCACGTAGCAAGATCACCCCTACAGATGAAGCAGGCTCTTCGCTCAGCTGATGATGCTCGCCGTGCCTACGCCACGCGCCCCTCAAGGCCGTCGAGATGGCACGTGAGAAACATGCGCTACGCCGAAGTCGGCTACAAGGAAGGGGTCATTCCCCTCCTCAACTACACGATGGCACAGACTGCTTGGATGAGCGCACAAGACAGCCTCATTGATGCCCAAATTCGTGTCCTTCTCTCCGAAAGCAAACTGAAAAATATCCTCGCCCCTATAATGAGTACACAACCCAATTCCACGGAAGCTCGCAACGCTTCCTCCAAGAAGAGCATCCTCCTCGGTGTCTGCTTCGTCATCATCGCTATGGTTCTTTTAGCCCTCTCGGGCTTCATCTTCTTCGGTGAAAGAGGACATCATCACCGGTCAAGTAGAGGTCGACGAAGTGCGTATCGAGGCAAAGTCCTGGTCGCATCACCGAGTTCCTCGTCAGCGAAGGGCAGAGCGTCCATCGTGGCGATACATTGGTCGCATCTACTCCCCCGAAGTGCTTGCCAAGCTCGAGCAGGCTCAGGCTGCTAAATCAGCCGCTGAAGCCCAGAGTCAGAAGGCACAGGCTGGCGCACGCAAGGAGCAGAAGGAAGGAGCCTCGAACTTTTGGCAGAAGGCCAAAGCGGGTCTCGAGGTGGCAGAAAAGAGCTTCGCACGTGTTGAGCGTCTGTACAAGGAAGGCGTCCTGCCAGCACAGAAAGTATGACGAGGCAACCGCACAGCTCAATGCCATGCGCGCTACCGAACGTGCTGCTCGCAGCCAGTACGACATGGCTATGAATGGGGCGCAGCGTGAAGACAATGGGCAGCACAAGCCCTCGTCGATCATGCTTCTGGTGCCATCTCCGGAAGTAGATGCCTACCTCAAGGAAGGGGCTCTACCGCTCAATGGACGGCATCATCTCGGAGATTTATCCCTCACCGTGGTGAGCTTGTCGGCACGGGAGCACCCATTATGAGTATATCGGACTACAGTGCCGTGCGTGTCGTCTTCGCCGTACGTGAGGACAAGCTCGCACGCCTCCGTCAGGGGAGCAAGCTCCACGGTACCATCCCCTGCGCTTGGGGCAAAGCCATGAGGGTCACCGTCACGAAGATGAAGGATATGGGGGCCTATGCCACGTGGAAGGCGACCAAGCCACGCGACCAGCACGACCTCCGCACCTTCGAGGTGACAGCCAGTCCCACGCAGGCTATCGAGGGGCTCTTAGCTGGAATGACCATCGTACTCGACAAGGGTCAGCTCTAAGATGTCCAGCCAAACAACGGGGATAAGTGCGGTGCTGCGGCGCGAACTACGCCACCTCATCACACGCCCTATCTACCTCTTTGCCTTCTTCGGAGCACCGCTCTTGGTCACCTTCATCCTCCTCTATATGATGGGGAGGACTGCCGACCAATATGCCCGTGGCCGTCGTCGACGAAGATCACACTGCCACGTCACGTGCCCTCACCCGAAGCCTCGATGCCTTCCAAAGCTCGGAGGTCACGCTCGAGCCACCTCGATGAGCGAGGCCTTCACAGCGATGCGACGGGCGAAGTCTACGCCATCCTGCACATCCCTCAGGGCTCCAAGCAGGAGCAGGCTCGGCACGTCAGCCCAAGCTCCACTACTATACCAACAGTGCCTGCCTGATGGCAGGAGCTTCACCTTCCGAGATATGAAGATGCTCTCGAGCTGGCATCGGCTAAAGTAGGGCTGCAGACAGGCCAAGCTAAGGGAAGACGCAGGAGGAAATCATGTCGACAGTGCAGCCCATCGTCGTACGCACCGAGGTGATGAGCAATCCGTGGCTGAACTACTCCGCCCTACCTCACCACCACCATCCTCCCAGGGCATCCTGCAGCTGATGGTGCTCCCTGCTGACCTCGTGATAGTAGGGATTGAGATCAAGCGTGGGACGGCCAGCGAATGGCTTCGGCTTGCTCCGAGGCTCAATGGGCCGTGCGCTCTTGGGCAAGCTCCTACCGCAGACGCTCCTCTTCCTTCTCTCAGGGTGGATGATCCAAGCCATCCTCTATGGGTGGATGGGCTATCCGCGCTGCAGTCGGGTTGGGGGCAATGGCACTGGCGATGCTCCTGCTCATCCTTGCGGCGCAGGCTCTTGGGGTCTTCTTCATTGCGCTCATCCCAGTGCTACGTATGGGCATGAGCTTGGGGAGTCTCCTCGGGATGCTCTCCTTCTCCATCTCGGGAATGAGCATCCCCGTGAGTGCGATGATGCCACCGATGCAGGCTTTAGCCTATATCTTCCCCTGCGTTACTACTTCCAGATCGGCATTAGCGAGGGCCCTCCTCGGAGCACCTTTCTCCGAAGCCCTACCGCATTATTTAGGGCTTTTAGCCTTCCTTTTCCTACCTCTTCTTATGCTTCCTCGTCTAAGGAAGTACCTACTGAATGTCGGCTACATCGCCTGATGCGCGTATGAATATCCTCACTCCTTCGCCCGCGCCAGATCCGTGGCAAGTATGCCTCAGGGAGCTGCGTCATATCTTCGGATAGCGGCGATAATTCTTCCTCGTCGTCCCCTCGTCTATCCTTCCTCTACCCGCCCTGGCGGGAGTTGAAGTCGCGAAGCCCCTTGGTCATCATCGATGAAGTCACTCGTATTGAGGCGCGGGAGTTCAGCCGTGTGGATGTTTGCCCGATGTACGTGTCAGTATGCGCAGGTCGCAGATGAGTCAGAAGCCTCACCGACGCTTGTCGCCGAAGAGCGAGCCCACATGGCATCATTGATGTCCTTGAGTGACCCCGCGACAGCCTGAAGGTCGGGACGGCGGGCTCTACGTTGATCCGCACGCCACCTTCGTCTCCGCTCTCGTACTGCGCTCTCGCTCTGGCGACGACCGAGTGTCGTACCTGACGATGTGGCGCGGTTCGAAGCTAGCGCCGCCACCACGGAGCTGCCTCAGCAGGCGAGACACGCATCGCCGATGCGCGCCCGATCGAGAGCGAATGGATCGCTCCGGCACAATCCGCAAGGGGCTGCAAGGCTTCACTCACTCCAGGGGTGCTGGTGCTCATCATCCAGCAAACAACACTCCTCATCGGTATGGCGATGATGCGGGGACACAGCGCGAGCGTGGTGGGCTGAGCCAGCCTGATGCCTACAGTCGGTGGGCACTATGTCCAGCGTGATGCGCCTGCTCATCGTGCGCAAGTGCCTGCTACGTCTCACTTCTATGCGGTGACTTTCACTCTTCGCTGGTCATCGCTCCGTGGCTCTTTCGGTCTACCTCAGCTCACGGAGGCTCTCGACCCATGTGGTGCTCTCTTCGTGTCAGCGATGATCTCAGCTATGATCTTCTTCTCGCTGAGCTGTAGTCTCGACGACGCGCCGTGAGGAAAGGCGATGCTCCTGTGGGTCTTCACCTCATTCCCGTTCTCTTCCTCACGGGACTAGGCTGGCCACTGACTGCCTCTCCCTGGACCGTTAGAGCCTTAGGGCTACCCCATCCCCTCGACGGCAGGTGCAAGCCTCGTGGCGGTAAAAGCAGTATGGGGGCAGGCTGCATCCCTACCGCAGTACTGTACGCTGCGGATACAGACCCGTGGTGCCTTCCTCCTCCACCTCTGCTGGGCTTATGGTCGCCTGGCTGCGTCGTGGGTAGTCTCGCAGAGAGAGGCTGCTGGGACTGTCCGCTCGCAGCAGAACTTTCCCCACTACACGGGCCCTTCCTCCTGCAGAGGTAGGCATACGAAAGATCTGCCACGAAACTGCCACTCCCATCTCAAGGGATGTCGCAAGTTCCGGCTGTCGTATGTCGTGAGGCTATGCGAGATAGCTCTACACAACCCAGGGAAGAGCCTTCGCTAGAAAGTGGCGACTTCCACGGGCTCTACTTCTGGGAGCTGGAAAGTCGATGAGAGCACCAGACCAGCAAGGCCGTACCATATGCGCTTCTGATGGTGATGCCTTCGGTGACGAAGTTGAGTTCACCGAGGTAGTACTGAGAATAAGTCTTCTGATGCAGGTCGCTGATGACGCGAATCAGACGTGCTTCGAGCTCCTCGATGCGATAGCGACCGCTGACTTCGCAGACCAGACCGCCGACCTTCTGGTCGAAGTTCTCGTCAGCGTACATCCAAGCGTAGACAATCCCCAGCCGAGACGAACTCGTCCTGCTGACCGTGCGAGACGGCAAGAATGGTCTTCAGTCTCGAGCCGAAGGGAGGCAAATCAATCTCATCCATCGACGCAATGTGCGCTGTAGCAGGCAGCACGGACGAGTAGACCATGATATTGAAGTCCGAAATACCAGCATCGTACTAGAGCCATGTGATATGACCCAGCGTGCAGCTCCAGATCCGATTCACCGCTACCCTTCGTCACTGAAGAAGTTGATATGGGGGATAAGATCTCTCACGTACTTACTCATTTAATTCTCCTTATAAATCTATGATTGTTAATGCTTATTTGCTCATCAGACTCGCCCGAATAGCGCATGCATACGATCGGACGAAGGCTTACAAAGGTCACACTATTTTTAAGAACTTCAGTCTTTCACTGGCTCAGGTACTTTGCCACTGCACCACTCCCATCGGCTCAGGCAAGAGGCAGACACCCTCCCGACCACGGAGGCACCCGACACAAGCTCAGCTCTCCGACTTCGGCATGCGCACCCCACACACCTTCCCGAAGAGGGGATACCGACGACTATTGGTCAGCGCGCGGAGCAGTACTGCCACAGGGGTGACCTATACTGATCGCAGCGCAGAGCACTACTGGTCTCCTCACTTCACTAGTGCTCCATCTCCCTCCTCGGGAGCAAGGCACATGACCGACCCGAAGGATGCACGCTGATGTGTCGATGGCTTTTGATGAGTGCGCCCTCAAGTATGGAGCAGCTACTCGCCGTGAAAAAGCGCACCCACTTATTGCACGCATCGGGCGATTTTTCGCGCAATTTTCGTAGCTTTGTGACTACTTACAGAGGCCAAAGTGCCCAGCAAAAGACACCATAATAATATAGGATAAGGAAACAGAGACGACTCACGCATGGCTACCATTGTCAAGACTAAAAGACCTCACGATCGAGGTCGCTCGGCAACTCTTCGCTCGGGTCTAGTTCACCAACACGACTATGAACGATATTGCCGATGCGTCGAAACAAGGGACGGCGTACCCTCCACCTACTTCCGCAACAAGGATGAGATCTTCCACGCCGTCATCGAGCGCGAGCTGAGCGACTATGGCACGACCTCGAGCCCATCCGCCGACTCCCCTGCCACACCCCGAAGAGAAAGATCCTCACCTTGCTCCTGACCCACCTCGACAAGATGAAGGACTTGGTACTGCTGCAATGGCTCGCTACGTGCGGAGTCTCTTCCGAGACATCTGGCCTCGTAGAGAACTCCCGTTCGACCTTCGATGAGAAGGAAATACAGCAGCTACAGGAGCTACTCGAAGAAGGGAAGCAAAGCGGTCTCTTCCACGTCCCTGACACTCGTCTCACGGCATACCTACTGCAGAACATCGTCAAGGATGGAAGTCCCTCTCATCAGCGGTGCTACCGCTCCAAAGGTACGGTCGAGGAAATCCGCTCTGCCGTGCGTCATCTCCTCCTTCGGTCTCCGACAGAGTGAAGAGTCTCAACATGAACCCAATATTTAACTTAGATAAACAATGAATCTACTTGCTATAAGCGTAGCCATCATCACCGGCGCAGGCCGTGGTATCGGGCGTGCTATCGCTCTCAAGTACGCACAGGAAGGCGCTTCTGTCGTAATCACTGACCTCAAGATCGACGAGACAGTAGAAGCCTTCGTCAAGAAACTCGAAGGCCTTGGCGTCAAGGCTAAGCCCTATGCCTCTAATGCCGCGAACTTCGACGAGCCCCACAAGCTCGTATCCGATGTCGTCGATGACTTCGGTCGCATCGATATCCTCGTCAACAACGCAGGATCACGCGTGACGGTCTGATGATGCGTATGACCGAGCGATCAGTGGATCTCGTCATCAACGTCAACCTCAAGAGTGCCTTCAACCTCATCCACGCTGTCACCCCCGTGATGCGTCAAGCAGCGTAGCGGTAGCATCATCAACATGGCCAGCGTCGTCGGTGGCATCGGGCAAACGCAGGGCAGGCGAACTACTCCGCATCTAAGGCAGGGTATGATCGGCCTGGCTAAGAGCATCGCCAAAGGGAGCTCGGGTGCTCGTGGTGTACGTGCTAACGCTATCGCCCCAGCTTCATCGTCACCGAATGACGGGTGCACTTCCGAAGAGGTACGCAAGCAGTGGGAAGCTCAGATCCCTCTGCGCCGGTGGTGGTACGCCCGAAGATGTAGCCAACGTAGCTACCTTCCTCGGAAGTGACCCTCCAGCTATGTTCTGGTCAGACCATCCACGTCTGCGGTGGGATGAACATGTAATCCTGACAATATCCTCTAAGCCTTCGCTGAAGTGAAGGTCTCAACGAATAAGGCTTTGACTCCACTAGCCGTGGGGCTCAAGCCTTTATCATTTAGGGGAAGAGACATATCCTCGCATTAATGACGCGACGCAGGAGACGCGTGACTCAGGACGCTTCATGCTCTGGGTTCATCGAGGGCGAAGTCCAGCTGACGACGTGCCAAAGTCGGCCTGCGCTACGACCACCTCGACACGCTGCCCCCAAGGTGAAGACACGCTCCCGTATGACGCCAACCAAACGGAAGTTTCGCCCTCATCATAGACGTAGTAGTCATCACTGGAGGTCACGAGCTGGGACGAGCCCTTCGCACTTGTTTCTCCTCCAGCTCCACATAGAAGCCCCAGTCAGCCCAGCCCCGTGATGACGTCCGTAAAGGACTCACCCAAGCGCGGAAGCATATACTCGACTTGCTTGTACTTGATGGACGAACGCTCAGCATTCGCCGCCACGCCTCCATCCGGAGGCGTGGTCGCACTGGTCTTCCAGTGCCGCAGCATCTGCCGAAGGCTCTGCCCTCGATGAGGTAACGAGTCAGCAGACGATGCACTATCAAGTCGGGATAGCGGCGTAGGTGAGGTGAAGTGCGTGTAGCCTCAAAGTTTCTAAGCTGTGGTGACCGATATGCGAAGTCGTAGCGTGCCTTAGCCATCGAGCGGATCAGCTGTGCATCGTCAGCATATCTTCTCTTCGGCTTTCTCCCCGTATTGCTTCGAGGAGGGCTATTGAGGCTCTGGCTGATAGCAGCACTCCTCCTTCGACCTTGAGCTTGTAGCCAAAAGCGACGCACATAGTCCGCCAGACCTCGGAGCTTCGTCTGGAGCCTCATGGATGCGGTAGACAAAGGCTGGCTTACCACCTCGTCCCACGTGGACGTAGGGGTGATGTCCTGACGAGATGGTTTCAGCGATGCGCTCAGCGACAGTGCGGTTAGCTAAGAGCATGAAACCCCTCGATGAGCTGATGCGCGGGCTTGCTTTCCTTGATATAGACGGAGAGAGGCTTACCGGCTTCATCCAACCCCGAAGCGCACTTCGGGGCGGTCGAAAAGCGATACTCCCCACCTCAAAGCGGCGTGCACGTAGCTTCTGCGCTAAGCGATGCAGCGTCAGAATAGCCTCAGCGTGATCCCCATTCCCCGTCTCAATGATCTCCCTGCGCCTCGTAGGCGAAGCGGCGCTGGCTACGGATGACCGTGCGCGCACATACGTGCCGAGCGCACATGCGCCTCTTCGTCCAGCGAGAAGATACAGCTATGTAACGTACTTATCTTCATCGGGGCGGAGCGAACAGAGGAAGTTACTCAGTCGCTCAGGGGAGCATCGGTATGGTGCGGTCTCACTAAGTAGACGCTTGTGGCACGCTTGTAGGCTTCGTCATCGATGATACTTCCTGGCTCGACGTAGTGGCTCACATCAGCGATATGTACCCCACTTCGCAGCTTCTGGGAGGGACGGAAGGAGAGTGCATCATCGAAGTCCTTCGCATCTCGTGGGTCAATGGTGCAGGTCATACGCCACGGAAGTCCTCACGCCAGCCAGTTCGGCCTCGTGATCTCACCTGAGAGAGCTTCAGCAGCCTGCCCTCACCGCCTCGATAGCTGTACGGAAGACCAAACTCAGCGAGGATGGCGTGCATCTCCGTGGAGTTGTCACCAGCTTCTACCGAGGATATCAAGGACTTCCCCACGAGGGTTTCTTACTCTTGCGTTCCCCAGTCGGTGATGCGCACCACGACCTTATCGCGGCTCGTCGCACCCTTAGTCTTGTCCGCAGGGATAAAGACATCCTCACGTAATTCTCTATTGAGCGAGACGAAGAAAGCGCAGCCACGTGCTATCTCGTGCAAGCGTCCGACATAGGTCGCTTCTCACGCTCCAAGATCTCGACGACCTGCACACGCTTGTATTCACCTCGGCGATTACGCACGAAGGAGACGGCTACACGGTCGCCGTGCAGTGCATTGGAGAGGGAGCGATCGGAGAGGGGAAAGGTATCGATCTCAGGGTCATCGGGGATGAAGGAAGCACGGCCTGCACGGTAGTCGAAGCGCTCCTTCGAGACGCTCTTGCACGCTACCACCGAAGACAGAAGCGCCCAGGTTCGAGCTCCCTGCAGTTCGCCCAGCTTCAGCCATCGAGACGAGCGCTTGATAGATAGCACGCTTCTGTCCCATGTTGGTCTTTCCGAAGGCATGGCATACCTGCTTATAGGTGAGGATACGACCTTTATTCTGCTCGAAGACCAGCTGTGCGATGCGCATGTATATCGCGCTTGTTTATTGATAGCCTCTGGTCAGCACCCCTTCTTCGAGGGCTTTCCTTTCTTGGTGGGGTGGACTTATTCCTGTTTACTCATCATTTATTCGTTATAGATAGTAGACCACGTCCCAGCAGAGGATACGCACACAGTGGTGCATACCCGTCGTAGGAGGTGGTCAAGTAGGAGGTAAGTAAGGGAAAGTGATGTGTAGCTGTCTGATGAGTAGTGAGCCCATCCCCAAAGGAAGAGCGTGCATCTCTACCTTCGACAGGGGACAACGAGCTGTATCCCTACTCGTGGACGTTCTTGATCTCGACGCGTGGGTCGCCGTCAAGCATACGGCGCAGCTTGGTCACATAGACATCCATGCTACGCTGGTGATGAAGGTATATCAAAGTGCGAGCCAGCAGGCCCGAAATTCCCCAGATGACATTGGAGTGCATGGCTACGCTCCAGGGTCTGATTAGCGAAGAGACAAAGCAGGGACAGTAGTTCTCACCCTTCATGTCAGTCGGCGCGAGGTCTCTCGAAGGAGAGTGTCTGCGTGGTCGTCATTGAAGACGTAGCTCCCTATCTTGTAGATTCGCTGGGGTTCTTTCTCTGCTTCGTGCTTTGCCGTACGGCGCAGGATAGCTTCGATACGCAGGAGAAGCTCCTCCATGCTGAAGGGCTTGGTGATATAGTCGTCAGCTCCCCGAGCGGAAGCCTTCGAGGATATTCTCACGCATACCGAGGGCGGTCAGGAAGATGATCGGGCACTTCGGTCGAGAGGCTACGTATATCCTCAGCCAGGTCAGACCATCGCGCTTCGGCATCGCATGATATCCAAAAAGACAAAGGTCATACTTCGCGCTCTTGAAGGCTTCCCAACCTTGCTCCCCATCGGTGCAGAGCGTGACGGCGAACTTCTTACTCTGCAGGAGTTCCTGGAAGGATCGTCCGAGGTTCTCTTCATCCTCGCAGAGGAGGATCTTTAATGGTTCGTCCATAGTCATTAATCTAATTAGCTTTCGTAGTCTATCTATATATAATACTGGATAACGCTATATGTACATCACTTAGTCGGGCTCGGAGGCTGGTAGGTGGAATGATCATCTTCGTCCCAGAGCAAGCTTCGCTCTCAGCGGTGATCGTACCACCACATTGGTTGATGACCGAGGTCACGTAGGCAGCCCTAGTCGAAGCCACGCACGCCATGTCGCTTTCCTGAAGTGACACGATAGAAGCGGTCGAAGACGTGCTTCAGATCGTGCTTTTGCCATTCTCGATCCCATTATCCTCGGATGCAGATACGTATCCCCTTCTTCGTCACTGGTGCGGATAGCTAAGCGCAGAGGCTCGTCGGTCTTACTGTACTTCACTGCATTATCCAGGAGGTTGAAGAAGACATTAGAGAGGTGTATCTGGCTACCTTGCACCCAGGTATTCAGGGCATTCAGATCCAGCTCTAAGTCGCCACCACGCTGCTGCGCATGGAAGGTGTAGATCTCCGCCACAGGCAAGAGCAGCTCATTGACATCAAGCGCTTTCCAGCGAGAAGCGTCCCGAAGCACCATCCAAGAGGGAGAATTGCAGGACCTTGTCGATGAGGAACTCACACGCTGCGCCTCCAGGGCGATGATCCCCAGCGCACCCCTATGCCCGAGGCGTAAGGCGTATGCTGCTCCGCAAGAGACTGCTCAAGGGAGTTGCCTCGAGAGAAGAATCGTGCTGATACGGAGTCTTCAGCTCGTGCGTCATATTATTGATAAAGTTCGTGCGCTGTGTAGAGAAGCTCATCATGCTTGAGCAGGACTCGAGGGCAGAGAAGCCCAAGACAAGGACAATCAGCGTCGAGATGAAGTTGGGAAGAGCCAGTCGCAGCACTCCGACTTTGTCGGGGTGGTATCGAGAGTCACCTTCATATAAGGCCGGTCATGCCCGAGCCGTCCGAGGTGCGAAAGAGATACTGCACCACCGTGCAGCGCTCCTCCCACTGCTTGCGCGCGTCGCCATGCTGGGAGGGATGTAATCATGAGCTTACGCCCTCGATAGTCGTACAAAGACATCTGGTACGGCCCACAAAGATTCTTATTATCCAGACGCTTTCGGATGAGGCTCTTCAGCAGACGCACGTTCACCAGCTGAGGGATGCTATCCTTGTCGTAGCTATCGTATGAGGCACTTTGAGGATATAGCGGTCGAGCGAGTGGAGGTTGGAGAAGCAGGCGTGCACCAAGCGGCAGGAAGGCGGGTCTTCCGTATGCTGGGACGCTCCTGCATAGCGGCAACTTCACACAGATATCATTGTGAGACAAATTACTACGGACGATCTGCAGTATCCAGCTTGTCCGCGTCCATATATCGAACTCAGCGACATCGGTAGGGAGGAACTCCGCATCTGCGAAGCGATCTTTTACTCTGATCCACCCCCGATTGAGGTAGAAGGATCAGCTCGCGCACCTGCAGTTCCTCGGGCCACCTCCCCATAGCTTCTTTCAGCTGGCTACGGATGCCCTCAGTACGGAGCTCCAGCACACGTACCATAGTATTCGTACTGTACCCAAGAAAGCGAGCCCATAGGCCAAGACAAGCGCCATGACGATGATCCAGATGATCCGCTTCTTCATAAAAGGGTGGGCAACGAGGACGAACTTTAAAAAGTTCTATGATACTACTATTCCTATACAAAGATAAGCATTTCTTTAGCCCCACCCTGGACTGCATAAACGATGGATAAATGACACGCTCCGAAGGTCGCAAACAACGAAGCAAGTGCCGTAGGATGCAATAGTCTCTAACAGGGGTAGAGACAGCCTGATGCTACTCCCCCAAGGAGGCACTGCGGTGCGATAGCGCAGTACCTCCTGCCCAGGTGCACACGCCTGCGGTACATCACACCATCCTCCTCCCAAGAAGGGCATGCAAAGCACTACTGGTCGGCGCGCAGAGCACTACTGCTCCACGCCTCGACCAGTAGTGGTCCGAGAGGTGACCAGTACTCCTTCACCCCCCTCACCTATACTGCTTGGAGAGGTCTCCACATTGGGAAGGCATCCCCTCCATCCGAAGAGGGTACTCATGAAGCCCCACCCCGACCGAAGGGCTCTATAGTGGTCAGCTTGATAATTCCCTTTATTCTCAGTAAGTTTGTTGTGCATAAAGCGACAAGCTCATAACCAGACTTTGTACAGCGAAACCTTGCCTTGAGCACTCAATTAATTCACTTATAACCAACGCCGATGAGACGTCTTTACCGATTTTCTTGTTGTGGCCTTCTTCACACACCCTAAGCCTCAGGGGCTGAGGTGCATATGCCTTCATCTAATGGAGCGTATACCAAGAAGCAGGTGCTCACCACGGAAACCTTCTATGATTCGGGCAGTGGACATGCCAGCCGCCCGTGCAGGCATCACCGCCATCACCTTCACGCCCAAATATGGGCAAGCCATTGAGGTCGACTTCACGAAGCTCGACATCAAGGAGCCAAGCTCTACGTTTATGAGGGCAAGCAAGAACTCATCAAAATAGAATCCAGTGATGAGCTGGATAGCGACGGCGAAGTCTCCACACCAAGCCGAAAGCCAATCCGATTCACACGCTGACAGGGTAGCGACCTGGCGAAGCACGTCTTCCACTCTACCACCGCTGATGGTGCGCTCACCTTCGTCTTCGAAGGGCATCCCCCGCTGGTGAGGGCTGGACTGCCACCGTCAGTAGTGTAGATAAGCAGGCTAACGACAAGCCAGCGTCCACGAACCAAACGGCTCCATCTACATGGTATCAGGACCTCGTGAAGTCCAGGTGGGTGGCTCCGCTCTCAAATTCTATGACGATGGTGGCTCTGACAAGCCCATTACTCGAAAAACTACGAGGGCTATGTCACCTTCGTGCCCAAAGAGAAAGGACAGAAGATCCAAATCACCTTCACCAATCTCGAACTCTTCAACACCAACCCAGAGAAGAACGACCTCTTAAAGATCTACAATGGGCATGGCACAGAGTCCAGCAAGCTACTCCGAACCCTCCTCATGATCCTGTACCTGTCACCCCTCATATCAAGCGAAGCTGATGGAGCACTCACCGTATCCCTAAAGAGTGTCACGGGTATTCCCAAAGCTGGCTTTGTCGCAACGGTAGAGGCTATTACGCCCACAGCAATGACGTTTAGCTCTGCCACTGCAAGCCATCCAAAAGAAAAAGGAACAGGCAGCTGCTGGCGAGCTCCACAAGCCACTCCTTATACTCACACTCAAGACCGAAGGCATCAGCCCTGCGCTCACCTTCTCAGCCCTTAATCTCTCGACTCAAGGCACTACCAGTAGCGCACTCAAGCGCATAGCCCTCTACCGAGGGACAGAGGTGCGCACAGACGCTCTCCTCGGCGAAGTCACCATCACAGGCGAAGATGCTCGACTCTGACTCACGAAGCCTATCTGATCTCAACTTCGGAGATAAACACTTTCCTCTTAGCAGGTGACATCTCCGACAAGGCTACACAGGGAGATAAACTCAGCCTCACCCGCTACCAGTGCAATCTTATCGGGTACTCCTCAGTCTCTGAGTTCTGCCTGCACCACGCCCTCACGTCATCGACAACGTATGCCGTAGTCGCGAGGGAGCACCACAGACCGTCACCGTGTACTCTGACTGGACCTTCGCCCGACGATGAGCTTTGAGGACACTACGATGGAGGCTGAAGAGATCAGATCACGACCTTCCTCCCAGGCAAGCAAGGAGAAAAGATCGAGATCAACTTCCACTCCTTCGACGTATCTTTACCAGAAGGGACGTATAGGAACAAAGGCCGTCTTCAAGGTCTACTCTGGCACCAACCATACGGGCACCCCTCTATGGCTGCTTTGATGACAAGACGATGAACGATGGCGGTCCCAAGTTCCTCCGCTCTACCAGCCCTAGATGGCGCACTAACCATCGTCTTCAATCCGACAGAGCTCCAACCAGGCCGTCTGGCTAAGGGCTGGAATGCCACCGTCCGCAGCAAGGAGCTCGTCCCTATGCAACTCACGGCAGAAGTCGTCGAGCAAGCCTCCACGGATGAAGCTCCCATCGGAGCAACGAACTTAGAGTTCCTTGACCTCACGCTTGAAACTACTGTAGCCTCACGCCCTAAGACCTTGACGCCATCAAGCTCCAGCTCAAGGGCGAACCCAAGGCATTCACAACCCTCCACCCTACTCCCTACCAAGCCCCAAGGCCTACGCACAGAAGACCCTTCTTGGCTCAGTCACTCCCAACGGAGCTGCCTCTATCGAGCCTCAAGCTCACCAAGCCCCACGTAGCTTCCCGAGCACAAGAGCTACTACTATGTAGCGGCCGACATCGCTGCGGACGCCACCTCCCGGGTCAAGCACTCGACCTGGCCTCTGCCTGAGCTGACCGTATCAGGTGCTTCTGTGGCTATCCAGCAACCCTGACCTCGAAGGAGCACGCGTCACTCGTCGCATCCTCTTGATGGCCTCCTGGCGACAACACCGTTGAGATCACTGAGCCACTCTCTTCTATGACAATGGCGGTCCCACGGGCAAGACCACCTCTAACTTTAGCGGTACAGTGCACTTCGTTCCTCGCCAGGGCGAAGTCATCCACCTGCGCGTACGTAAGCTGAATATCGGTCGTCTGGATCACCCTCACATATATAATGGTAAAGAAGTCAAGGACAGAAGCTCATCACTGGCTATCTGGGGTAAATGCTCATACTCCGAGATCGTATCCTCCGCTGAAGATGGATCCATCACGGTAAACTTCACCTCTGGGAGAATCGGCTCCGATGGCTGGGATATCGAGGTCAGCTCCGAGCGCCCCGTTGCCCTGCACGTCACCGACATCAAGGCCGAAGCCCTCACAGACGTGCGTCTGATGAAGGGGGCGAAAGGATGTACCTCTTATGAAGTTCGCTGCGACCATCCAGGGCGACTCACGATGCTGTCAACATCCAGCACTTTGACTTCGCACCCTTCTTTGCGGAAGGGACGACTCCTTGGGCTAAGCTCCATCTCTATGCTACGGAGACCTCAGAAACCTTCTCCACAGCTAAGCTCTACGCAGATAACAACAACGGCTCTCGGGCTCGACAGACTACCGTCAAGCCTCGGCACCTACTACTTACTTCCCTCGCAGCCGATGTAGCACAGACAGCTCCTGCTGCAGCGCAGATCACAGTCAAGCCAAGTAGCATCTCGGCTGGGCACAGAGACGAAAACTCTTGACACGCCTCCTACCGCTACCTCTCGCGCTACAAGCAGGGATACACGGGGACTTCACCGTTGGCTCTTCTGCTGGTACGCACTATCATCTCTGAAAGAAGCGTATCGATCAGCTGGCAAGTCGTGGTATCGATGGGCCTGTTCGTCTGCGACTCAACGCAGGACGTACGATGAGAACTTCGAGATCCCAGCTGATTGCAGGACTCCCTGAGACCAAACACGCTCACCATCGAACCCACCTCTGGTCATCGTGGTGATGTCACCCTCACCAACACGCATACCACAAGCCTGATTATGGAGACAACAAGCCCGGCTACTTCACCATTGATGGTGCAGACTACGTCACACCACGAGGTCTGACCTTCACCACCCTCACAGGCTCAAGCTCCAGCCCTGCTCCTTGTGCGTAATGGGAGCTGAGCACCTCACCATTGAGGACTGCGCCCTCTGCAGCCACGCAAGACTGAAATTGTACAAGGAGACATCGCTCTTGTGGGTACGCACCGTGGAAGTCCAGCCCTATCCTAACAACGACTCTCACCATCCGCAACTCACAGTTCAGTGGTGGGTACCAGGGAGTATCCTCCTCTGGGATTGGGGACAAGACATCTACCAGTCCAGCATGGTACACTCGGAAGGCAATACATTTGAGGATCAAGGATACAGCGACTTTCTACCTGAATTGCATTTCAGATATCGTCGTTCGCAATAATCACATCCTCGGACTCAGGCGAGTGTGAATTACGAGTACCAAGCGATGGACATCTCCTCGGAGAAGGTGTGAGACATCATCGGCAATCGTGTTCGCAGTCAAGGCACCTACGAGGCTACAAGCAAATCGACCTGCTTTGGGTATCTCGCTTCGACGCACGACAGATCACCCAGCTGATCCGCAAGCCCAGCATTTTAGCTTCCAATGAAGTCATCATCGAGACCTCCGGCAAAGCCTCACTGGAGCCCACGCATTCCAGCTTTACCGATCGAGGGCTCTCGGACATCAAGCTCCTGACAACTCTGTCCTCATCTCTGGAGCACAAAACCAATGGTAACTCGCGTCCTCCTCACCTTCACATCCAGATCTGGAAGCATCACTGGGGCTGGAGATCAAGAATAACCTTGGCAAAACTCTCACGCCAGGTGTTATCTACAAGAGCGTCGCAGATCACGCCTCGTTGATCCCGTCTTCGCTGACAACGTAAGCTATACTGGCTGAAACGCTCGCCAAGCTCGGGGACAAGACGCTCGACTCCATCGCATGGAAGACGCGAGATGAAGGAACCCAATGAGCCGCACCGCTAAGGTAGAGTTCGTTGCTCTAATGAAAGCTCTTCTCGAAGGACTTCACTCAGCTCAGCTTCAGCAAAGCATCTGCAAGAAGTACCACGGACATCGTAGGCACGAAGCTAACCTGAGCAGGATGTCGCTAGGGGCACGTAGCTAAGGAACAGACCTTCCCTGCTCGCCGCAGGCTGTCCCAAGCCTGCAAACCCTCGCAGCTGCCGCCCCTATCGTTGAGGTCAAGGCTCACCGACCTCGGTGTTCTCCCACCCGTACAGGCAAGCAGTCCGAGCTCGCCCTTCGGTAGAGGACTTGAAGGCTGCTTCCGGTCAAGACAGTTGATCTCACCCCAACGAAGCTATTCTGTCTCACCGATAAGCTCGAAGCGCACACGGCTTCACCGCCTCATCTCGCTTCCACGCAAGCTCGCGGGAGACTATGCTACGGCACTACTGACCCTACGACTCTCGCCACCGACATCCTCCCTCCGTCCCAGCAGACTTCGAGGCTGCGGACTGTCGAGCACATCGGTCTTGGAGCGGCACCATAAGTTTGTACTGGCGGTAAAGTCTCATAGTAAAAGGATGCTTATTCTTCGGACAGTCATCGTGCCCTCGGAATGCACGGGCATGGTAACGATCAGCTTCCACGAATACTCCTCTGGCGACCCAGCCTCGGGCTTCTACCTCAAGAGCGAGTGCGCCTGTACATCTCCATGACTAAGAATGGCCTACAGAAGGCAAGACAAAGGACATCCCATCTACGGGTGACGTATGGCGCTATGTCAGCCTTCGCGACCTCGGCGAACTAACCGAACTCAGCCTCAGGGAGACGGCAAGGCCTTCATCGACGACTTCCCACCGCCGAGCCTCAGAAGCTCCACATCAGCACCAAGACCATAAAGGCTCAAGCTGGTGAAACGGCTTCTCTCAGCCAAGAAGCTGAAGCGTATGGCTGCACACCCACGTCTGGAGCAACGCTGCTGGCACGCAGGTGAGCGGGAAGCGGTCTACAGCCTCAAGGCTGAGCGCACCCAGCACTTCACGCTTGAGGCAACGGACACCTGGGGACAGAAGGCCAGCGAGAAGCTCCTGCTCGAAGTCTCTGGTGCTGCCTGCTATCGCCACCTTCGATGACCTTTGCCCTCGAGCCCGAGACGGCTTGGTACGGCAAGCGTGAGTCTGAAGGGCATAACCACCGCTCATTCACCTACTACAGTGGTAGCTACCCTTCCCCTCGCGAGTATGCACCTTCGCTACTCACCTGGGGAGGTGTCGTCACTCCAACCAGACGAAGACCACGTTCAGCAGGTCTTCCCCGACCAGTTCAATAGCGTCGTCGGGCATGGGGTCAACGGCTCGAAGAACTACGCTGTCGCTCATGCCTGCGGGCGGCACACGGTAGAAGCATGTGCCACCCACTGCTAGGCCTGCCGTCATCCCCGGTACGTTCGTCACGAATGACTGGCTTGGGTGAAGAAGTCACTCAGAAGGGCACCGGAATGGCGATGAACCCCACACCCCTTCCACAAGGGCGACTACCTGACTCCTCATTGCCAGCAATAGCAAAGGACGAGCATCGAGTTCCTCTGGTCGACCACCGAAGCAGTAACGATGCTGGAGCACTACGTCATTGATTCTTGGCAGTGGCTTGACCTCTGCCTCGGCGAAAGCAGAGTCCGTCATCTTCTCGATGAAGGGACACGTATTGCCAACGGAGGCACAACTATCCCTGCTTACTTCTGTCTCTCGACGACTTCGGTAGCGAAATGCCAGTAGCTGGAAATCGCTGCGCCAGCATCGAGCCTCAGGCTACGGAAACACTGGATCTTGTGGAAGCTCTTCACCGAAGCGGGTGCAGCTCCCACGGATTCACCTCGATGCGATCTACACCGTCTCTACGAGTGATGATCACGCAGCTACTGGCACCCTGCAGGGCAGTAAGCTCAGACTCACGGCACACGCTGCGGGGAATACTTCGCTCATCATCAGCCAGCGTCAGGGTGGTAAGACTGCGCTTACCTGCGCCTCACCACTCACCGTCACCGGAAGTGCAGCCTGCACCTCAGCCCAAGCCTGAGAGAAAAGCCTGCACCCGAAGCACGAGGCGAACTGAAGAGGCTACACCAAGTCCTGCGACCACCGAGGTGCACCTCACGGCAAGCGGACGTATCGAGATCTTCAGCCTCACGGGGCAGCTGGCACTACTCATCGAGCACTATGTGGCAGGGCAAGCGATCTCCATCGCCCAGCTCCCTGCTGGCATCTACCTGGCTCGTACGCCTCTCAGGGCGTCATCCGCCTCAGCAAGCGTTGAGCTCGCCGACACCCTCCTCACTCATATCTCAGTAAATTGCGTGGCTCCTCCCCTCGGGGAGTGAGCCACGCACTATATCGCACTTGTGCATCGACCGACACCTCTCAGCGAGCTCCGCTCACGACCAGAGTGGACTGAGCCAGCCATAGCGGCACTCGTCGGTTCGTTTGAGACCGTTGTGTCAAAATGACATAGCTGTGCTTGTCATTTTACTGACTTTTGCAGCATGCGAAATCGCTAGGCAGTCAGATCTGAGGGCGAATGGAGTTTACTTCGTAAACGACACGCCCGAATGTCGTCATACAAAGTGAAGGAGTGCCATGATGAGATAGTCTCATCTTTACGACTCAGTGTGATGCACCTATAGTGGTCTGTGTCTCGGAGCACTACTGCTCCCCCCACTGACCTATACTGCTCAGCATCGGCGACCACTACGCAAACACACCACCCTCCTCATACCACCTCACTTCCCTACTGGTACTACGACACAAGACAGCAGCACAGAGCACGCCTCCGCCCTTTCTGACCTTGAGCTACACTGCGAGTCTCAAGCTACTTGAACTCACTACTTCCGAAGAACCATACACGCTACTTCCTAAATTATTTAAGCCCTCTTTTCGGCAAGAAGCTCCATTTCGAGCCAGATAAAGAAGACAGCTTCACAAATCCATCGAAAGCATCAAGAAAAGCATCATAATCCACACCCAAAATATCACCATATATCCATCTATCACAAGCAAACACAAACCAACAAGCACTCTTCCCATCTACTCCCCTCACTGATGACTGATCCAAGCTGTGGACTCACATGCCACCCCTACTCCATCCCTCAGAAGTTCCATTCTCGAGCTATTGCCCAGCAATAAAAATCTCTATATTTGAGGAGGATAGAGGGAGCATCGGTGGAATGATCCACGTAATAAAAGAGGCACTACGTGAAAGGCAGAGAAGAAACACTCCATCTCTATTCCAGAAGTAAGATTATAGTAGAGTAGACTCAGGGCGTAAAGCAAACACATACATATCACTCTAATAACTACTATTCTTATGAGAAGAACTCTTTTCTTCCTCCTCTCCCTCTTCCTCTTCGTTGGGGTGGGATGGTCGCAGAAAAAGACGATCACCGTCTCAGGTATCGTCATCTCTTCTGCAGACAAGGAGCCAGTCATCGCAGCCAGCGTGGCTTGCGTGGAGTTTCCCACCACAGGGACGCTCACCGATGTCAAGGGGCGCTTCACCCTCAAGCTACCCAATGCAGCGAAGCAACTGGTCATCAGTTGCATCGGATATAATCGACTACAGATCCCCATCACTTCTGGAGAGATGAAGATCGTCCTCAAAGGCCGAAGAACAGCTGCATCAAGGACGTCGTCATCACGGGTATGGGCAACACCGCGTAAGTCCGCCTTCGCAGGATCTGCAACAACGATCTGACGAAGAATATGAAGGACGTCCCCACCTGTCTCCTCGAAGACAAGCTCACGGGGCTATCGCTGGGGTAGCTGTAAGCTCCAACTCGGGTCAACCTGGGAGTATCGCCACCGTGCGTGATCCGTGGCTTGGGCTCGATTAATGCGAGGAGCGATCCAGCTGATGTCATCGATGGCGTACCCGTCAACAACAACAGCGCCTCTATCTTCGACTCATGCTCGAGGGTGATGAGTCCGCTCTCACGATCAACTCCAACGACATCGAAAAATATCACCGTCATCAGGACGCCGCTGCGGCTGCTCTCTGGCTGGGCTCGTGCAGCTAACGGGTCGTCGTCGTCACGACGAAGAGCGGACGCAGAGAAGACACTACAACTTCAAGGCCGACTGGGGTAGCTCTGATATGGCGATCAACTACCGCCCCACCCTCGGAGCAGAGCAGCGCACATGAGCTCATCCGCTATGGCTACACAAAGTACTATAGTGAGCTACGCGATACCGAAACCAACAACCTCCTCTATACCACACCAGCAGAAGTACAAGCTCAGGTAGAGAAGACCATCGTGAGCAAGCGATCGCCAAGCCCTGGTCTGACACACTGAGCTGGCATAGGGTCACCCCTGCGCCGTGGTGCTCCTGCAGAACTATGAGTTCAGCGTCTCCGGTGGTGGTGAGGAAGACCAAGTTCTACACATCCGTCTCCTACGCTGACTCGAAAGGGTATTTCTCGGCATCTGACTTCAACCGCCTGACGGGGAGCTCTCCAATGTCAGCCATACCGACCGCCGTCTCCAGCTCAAGGCGCTGCATGCTCTTCGCCAAGACACAAGCAAAGCACACCAGCAGCGAAGGAAGTGCCTATGCTATCCTATCTATGGGGTGTCCGCCGCTAACGCCCTCCAACTATCCTCTGAGAAAGGATGGTTCTTATAGACGTTCTTTCTCTGGGAACACAACAAAGTCAATCTCTTTGCCACCACGCAGAACTTCTCCGAGACACAAACTCGTGCGCCTCGCTCCTTCCTTAGAAGCTACCTAACGCTCTTCCCTTGGTTGCAGCTCCGTGAGAATGTCGTCACGACTCAGTAGCACTCCCAAGAAGGCGTCTGTGATCCTGCGTCAAGGTGACGGCGAATCATCCAATGGGGTTTTCCAGCGCTCCAACCTCGAGCGTGCAACGCTGACGACACAGTCTCAGCTTTATGCGAACCATGAATTTGGCAAGCATCGAGCCCTCAGGCGTTGCAAGCTCAGAGTCTGAGTCCTTCGACCAGATGAATATCTCACTCTGGGCACAGACTTCCCCACCCACCAAGTACGAAATAAGCAATGCGGGAACTCCAGTGGTAGCACCTCTGTCGATAAGACTCGTCATGCTCTCCTTCCCTGCTGAAGGAGACTACCCCATGACGACCGCCATATCCTCGGTGCTTCAGCCTCGCTGGGACGGCCTTCTCGCCTCGCGCCAGCTCACCGCTGGGGACCTTCTGGCACTCGGGATCTTGGAACATCGGCAAGGAAAACTTTATGAAGGACCTGGAGTCCGTCCTCCTGATACGCGTCTGCGTCTCTCTATGGGGCGAAACTGGCACCTTCCTCACAACTACTACGACCACTCTCCTCTATAGCTTCGGCTATAACTACAACGGTCGCATGGGACAGTCAGAGAGAGTGCTCTTTGGTTCGCCCAACCTCTCTGGGAAAGAACAAAGCCTTCAACCTCGTGCTGGACTTCCGTCTCTTCAACCACCTCGGAGTCACCTTCGACTACTATAACCGTCTGACGACTCGACCTACTTAGACAAGAACATCTCGGGAACGACTGGTTTCGAAGTGAACTGCAGAACGTAGGGGTATGCTGCATACGGGCTTTGAGCTCGAGCTGCGCTCCACCAACCTTTCGCTCAACAACTTCTCATGGAGTACCACCCCTATCCCTCGGGCATAACAAGAACACCCTGCTTCGCTTTGACGGTGCAGAACACCCTTTGTCGAAGATACTTGGGTACACGAAGCTGGACATCCCTACAATGCGTACTACCGCGAGTATGCTGGTGCAGATCCTCAAACGAGGTAAAGGCTCAGTACTATTCCAATGCGTTTAAGGATGGGAATAGCACCGCACTCTTTAGTTACCGATGGGTCACAGGCCGAACGCCGTCGCATCGACGACAAGCCCTTCGGACCCAGTCCTCACAGGTGCTCATCAACAACATCAACTCAGTCTCTGTAGACATCAACTTCACCCTCAGTTACTCCCTTGGCGTGGTACTCTACGATAACGTATCGCTCTCACAAAGGACGGTAACGAAGAAGTGCTCAACTTTCAAGCGATCCCCTCCTACTACGATGACATCAGCAGATCTGAAGAAAGTCAGGAGATAAGGCAGAGCTTCCTCCTTCGAGGCCTTACGAATACCTATACCTATTCTACTCCGCTTCCTGCGTTCCACAGACCACCTACGTCTGAAGAACTTCACGATCGGCTCACTGCGCTCTCAAGAGCTGGACAAAAGGGCTGATCAACACTCTCCGTATCTACGCTCGGGCAACAATCTCCTCACGTGGAAGGATAAGCTGCTCGTCGTCGACCCAGAGCAACGTCGGGTTCGTTGCCTCATGGCACCCTCCTCTGCGTACCGTCACCTTCGGTCTGCAGGCAGGTATAGTGCATATGCCAACCACACAAATGATTTAGCCTATGAAAAAGGATTATCATAGGCCTTATAGCCACCCTCGGCCCCGTCTGTGGCCAGCTCTTCATCGTGCAAGGGATACTTGATGTCGAGCCCTCTAACTCTGTCAGGCACAAACAGAGTCCTCAAAGAGCGTCAGCTCTGCTACAGCCATCTATAGGCGGACTCTATGACGGACTACAAGGTGGAGTCTCCAATAGCGAATACTATGCCCAGTCCTTCCTCATCATGGGAGATGTACGAGGAGATGACATGCAGTGTCCTACGGTGGGTCTGCGTGGAACAACTACTATAAGATGGACCATACCCGTAGCGACGTCACTGGACCTTGGTACGAAGTCTATAGATCATCATCCGTCGCGAACCGACTCCTTCAGATGCGTGACAATCTCAGAAGAATGCGACACGCTGAGCAGCAGAAGGAAATTGACAAGCCAGAGCTCTATGCACGAGCAGTACGCGCTCTCTGCAACTTCGACCTCTGTCGTCTTATGCTGTGCCTTACCTTTTCCAACAATGGGAGCTTACCAGGATACCTATTGTCACAGGCATATCAGACACTGAGGCTAAGCTCTGGGCGTAGCACCTCAAAAGAATGCTATGACTTCACTATCAAAGACCTGACCGATGCCATCGCCAACGCAATCTCTCCCGATGCTACGAGCTATGGAGCGAGTCAGTCAGCTGCAAAAGGCTCTCCTTGCGCGCGTATACCTCTATAGAGGAGACACCGAAGGCAATACTCAGGCTCTAAAGCTGAGCAAGGAGGTCATCGAAAGCAACCTCTACCAGCTGGCTACCGACCCAGATGCTTATGAACAGATCTGCAGTGAATCTAGCTCCAAGGAGATGATCTTCCATCGTGAACTTTGACCTAAGGACTGGGCTGACCGTGAAGGACTGGGCTACGTGCTCCAGCGTCGATGGTTACTCAACGCCTTCATCACGAAGAAGTTCTACGATGAGATGATGGAAGACCCTGATGATATTCGCTGGAATGTCCTCTGGGAAAAGCTAAAGGCAGTAGAGCTGAAGAGGTCGTCCAAAACCTCCCGATGCCAATCCTGACATGAAGATGTTCATCGGCAAACATACCCAGGTAAAGGCCGCTCTCAGGGCATATGCACCAACGACATCCCCCGTCATCCGCCTTGCTGAAGTGTACCTCAATGCCGCTGAAGCCGCCTTCGGCTCAGGGGATAAGCCAGCAGCTCTCAAGTACCTCAACGTCATCGTCAAGCCGCGCTAACCCGACGAAGAGTGTCGAGCGCGATCTCATCGCTGAACGTCATCCTCAAAGGAACGCGCCAGGAGCTCTGTCGGCGAAGGTCACCGCTTCTATGACCTGATGCGTAATGACTTGAGATGTGAGCGTTTCTACAAGGGTGCAGTTGATGGCACGGAGCTCTTCTCCCGAGAGCCGTTCCTTTGATCACACTTTACTACCGTGTGATTCTTCCTATCCCCTGAAAGCGAACTTAATGCTAATGCTACGCTGAAGAGCCAGCAGAGCAGGTTATTAATGGTAGGAAGATGGTGTACTTTGCCATCCATCGACTATCAGGATTAGATAAGACTTCGTCACACTTTGCGCAGTGAACCCATTATGTCGGTAGCATCCACCTTCCCGAGCTACGTGACACTAAAGCTATCGCCCCAGCGTATCTTGTGACCAATAAATCGTGGCGATAGCAGACGTGCTCAAGATCGTAGATAAGTATCTCCTTCGGACACTCGTCCCGCTCTTCGTGACGAGACGCTTCACGTGTGCCGGTTCATCGCGGTGATGCGGTTTCCTCTGGCGCTACATTGATGAGCTGGTGGGCAAGGGTTGAGGTGGCTTTTATGCTTCTGAAGATCATCTTCACGCAGCCCCTCCTCATCCCGATGTCCCTCACCCTTAGGCATCTTGCTGGCATCATTGATGACCTTAGCAACCTCTGGGAGCGCTCTGAGCTCTCTGGCACCAAGGCCTCAGGCATCCGTCTTGATCGCATCATCCGCCCCATCATGCCTCGGTCGTAGCGATGGCCTGCAGACTCTTCTACTCATAAACGACCTGATGATACGCCCAGGTCCGCATGTGGACGCTGGTCATCACAGCTAATGCAGCCCCTGAGATGGAGATCACCCTGTATTCTATACGGACATCCCTGGATACAGCCTCTACGCCAAGGATCGTGACGCAGGGCACAGGACCAATGCACCGGATGATGGTCTACGACATGAGTCGTGGGTACCTCAATCCGCGATCATACGAGCCGACTCGGGACGCTTGGTGATGGACAAGAGTAAGAAGTTCCTCGTCCCCGAAGCTCTACCAAGGACAGAGTTTTGAGAATATCCAGACGCAGAGCCAACACTTCGACGGATGCTGTACCTACATGCTTCCTCACTTTGATTACAGTGAGACCTTCATCCCCTTTGATGCCAACATCAAGATGCAGGATGAGGGAACTTAGTCCAATGTACGCAGGTAGAACCTCCACCAGCTCCAGCAATCCATCGACTCCATCCGTCCCATCCTCGACAGCACACGCCTGAGCTATGCGCAGGTCGTCGGAGCATAAGCCTTATAGGAGAGCCACTACGGCACCAGCCCTATGCCTCACCAAGACTCTGCCACGAGTGCGCAGGCCTGGGTTCGTCTACCCAGCTCGAGCAGCAGACTCGCCACAGCAAAGGAGAGGATGCGTCTACCTCACCCCACAGGACAGCCTTCAAGCTTCGGGTTTATGGCGCGCGACAAGGCCGACTGAGTGAAAGAAGAAGCCTCGCTTTATATACATTACAGATGATGCGCAGTTCTACCAATCCCGCACCCTCCACCAGGAGTGGCACCGTAAGTTCACCTTCCCTGTCTCGTGCATCATCTTTGCCCTCATCGGCTCGAGCTTAGGGGCAATAGTACGGCGTGGAGGTATCGGTATGCCGATCATCATCTCCATCTTCTTCTTCGTCGTCTACTTCATCATCGACTCTTCGGGACGAATATTACGTAACGAATCCATCGATGTGCTCCGGGATGTGGCTAAGTAATATCGTCCTCTTCCCTGTCGGCATCTTCTTGGCCTACAAGCCAACCAGGACTCCTCCGCACTCAACGTCAGAGATCTACGTCATCTTCTTCCGCAAGCTTCCCTCGTTTCCGTGTGCGCAAGGTCGAGTACCAGGAGCTCATCATCGAAGAAGCCGACTATAAGGCAGGGGCGCTTGCCGTCGCCCAAGCCCTCAAGCATACAGACGCACTGCTGCAAGGCTCACTCTTCTCGGGGCGTATCTGTGAGCATCTGACGCGCGGAGCAGAGCAGAAGCAGCTTGCCACCCTCAGCAAAAGAGCTGGATGACATCACCGAAAGCCTGTGCCACACGCTCACGCCTCTTGGTCAGCAAGCTCTGTGACCCTACCGCTCCTACCTACACGCCTCGCCCTTCCTCGAAGAGCCACGCTGACGCATCCTTGAGCTGCTTCCCTCCGCTTCGGACTCTTCCCTCTCGAGTGTACGCACTGTGCCGACCTCCGCACGACCTGTACGGTACTCCCTACAGATAGCAGACGAAGTCGCAGCTGCCGACAAGAGCTCCTACACCTCACCCCTCGGATAACCACATACTGATCTCGACCAGCTCCATGTGAGAGCTACATACACAGATAAACCTATGAGTGACATTAAAGCTGAATACGATGAGGAAGCTCGAGGACTCCGCCGTATGAATTTCTCATTGTCGTCGACGATGAAGACCGCAGAACGAAGGTGACTTCTATCGCAGCCGAATCACCCCTGAGAAGGTGAATTTCGCTGATGCGCTATGGGCGTGGCGTCCTCCTGCTATCTATCACCGAAGACCGTGCACGTGAGCTCGAACTCGAGATGCAGGTACCCAATCAAATACCTCCGTCCACGAGACCCCCTTCACCGTCACCGTCGACTGCTTGGGCACGGTCACCACAGGCGTATCTATGCCGACCGTGCACAGACCATCCTCGGCCTTAGCTGACTCAACATTACCCCTGGGGACTTGGTCGTCCAGGCACGTCTGCCCTTCTGTGCCAGAAACAGGGCGTCCTGTCGTGCTGGGCACACCGAAGCGGCTGCAGACTTGGCCTCGTCTGGCAGGATGCAACCAGTCGCCGCGCTCATCGAGATCATCACCCATGGGCACGATGGCACGCCGCCTCAGCCATGGGGTCGCTCAGCTGCTCGGCTGAAAGATCATCACCCATCAGGACCTCACCGCTACCGCCTCCGCACCGAGAGCATCGTCCAGCGAGAAGAGGTCACAATGCCTAGCACAGTGGGTGACTTCCACCTCATCTCAAGCAGAAGAGCAACGGGCTCGAGCACATAGCCCCCATCAAGGGGGATATTTCGATGGTCAGCCTGTCTTAGTGCGTGTCCACTCCAGTTGCTGGTGCCACAGCATTCGGCTCTATGCGCTGCGAGGCTGACGTAAGCAGCTCTACAGAGCCATGGAGCTCATCGACAGGAAGGCCGTGGCGTCGTCGTCTACCTCAACCAAGAAGGCCGCGCATCGGTCTGATGGAGAAGATCCGAGCCTACAAACTTTCAGGAAGAAGGTTTGGACATTGCAGAAGGCAAATCCCACACCTTGGGCACAAGGCATGGACGAACGTGACTACGGCGTCGGCGCACAGATCCTACAGCAGCTGGCGTCCAGCAGATGCGTCTGCTCTCCAACAACCCCATCAAGCGTGTCTGGTCCACAGGCTACGGCCTCGTGAGAGTCATCGTGTCCCTGGCAGATCGAGCCCAACGAACATAACTCCCTTCTACATGCATACGAAGAAGGATCGTGGGTCGCATCCTCCCTCACCTGAAGTAATCATCTTTTCATCCCTATAGGCTAATGGCAATATTCGTCAACGAAGCTCCGCACCTTCGGGGAGTACCTCCTATCCTGGGCTCACCACACGTCAGTGCACCCCTACAGAACGTTACCTGACTACTCCGCTCGTCCGCTTCTCCGTGGACAGCAGTCACGTATCAGCCTCAATATCCCTCGTCTCGCGCCATCTGCAGTCGGTCTCCAACGACACGCTTGCGTATTGAGCTGGCGCGCGATGGCGGTCTTTTCCTTCATCTACGGCTCGCAGCCCATCGCTAGAGCAGGCGGAGATGGTACGCCGTGTCAAAGAAGTTCAAGGCTGGCTCTGTCTCCAGCGACTCGAACATTCGCCCCAACGCCACCCTCAGCGATGTCCTCTGCTCTGCGTGCCAAGACGGGACACTCGACCATTGGGGTCACAGAAGACGGCACGCCTAACGGTCGTCTCCTCGATGGTCACCAGCCGTGACTGTCGCATCGGCACCACCCCACAGGATGCACTGGTGCAGGACTTCATGACTCCTCTCTCTAAGCTCAAGGTCGGTCGTCTGGGCATCACCTCAAGGAAGCGAACAACATCATCTGGGAGCATAAGCTCAACACCCACCCATCATCGATGAAAAACGACCACTTGGTCTACCCTCGTCTTCCGCAAGGACTACGATGCTCACAAGGACAATCCTGTCGAGCTTCCAACAAGGCCACGAAGGAACTCCTCGTAGGGGCTGGTATCAACACCCGTGACTACGCTGAGCGTGTCCCTGCCCTCATCGAAGCTGGTGCCGATGTTCTCTGTATCGATTCCTCCGATGGCTACTCCGAATGGCAGTACGAGACCCTGCGTTGGATCCGTGAGAAGTACGGCGACAAGGTACTCGTCGGAGCAGGTAATGTCGTCGACGAAGAAGGCTTCCGCCACCTGCCGAGGCTGGATGCTGACTTCATCAGGCGTCGGTATCGGCGGTGGCTCGATCTGTATCACCCGTGAACAGAAGGGTATCGGCCGTGGTCAGGCTACGGCAATCATCGATGTAGCGCAGGCTCGTGACAAATACTTCGAGGAAACGGGGCTGTACATCCCCATCTGTAGCGATGGCGGTCTGGCACACGACTCACCACATGACGCTGGCTCTCGCGATGGGGTGCTGACTTCCTGATGATGGGTCGTTACTTGCCTCGCTTCGATGAGTCTCCACACGTAAGCTCAAGATCGGTAACAACATCGTCAAGGAATACTTGGGAAGGCTCAAACCGTGCACAGAACTGGCAGCGCTACGACAGTGGCGGCACGGAAGCCCTGAAGTTCGAAAGAAGGTGTCGACAGCTACGTCCCCTATGCAGGTAAGCTCAAGGACAACTTAGCTCAGACCCTCGGGAAGATGAAGGCCACGACGCAGCTGCGGGCGATCACCCTGCCTGAACTGCAGCAGAAGGCAAAGATTACGCTGGTCTCCAGCACTTCCATCGTCGAAGGTGGTGCCCACGATGTGATCCTCAAGGATCGCGGATGATCACTACCTCGGACCTCACTGCATCGGGCAAGACTGCCCTTGCCGTGCGTCTGTCTATGCATGACTTGCTCAGAGATCCTCAGTGCGGACTCGCGCCAAGTCTCATTGCCCGTGGTATGGACGTAGGACAGGCAAAAGATCTCTCCGAATATACCTACCAGGGGAAGACCATCCCCTACCACCTCATCGACATCGTCCCCATGCTGGGCACTGCAGTACAACCTCTTCTTGGCAGCACGCCTTCATCAGGCGTCATGCTGCCCCTACGCGAGCGAGGTGCATCCAGCATCCCATCCTCTGCGGAGGTACGGGACTCTACGCCGAGGCTGTGCTAAGGGGCTACCATCTCCCCGATGGGAGCTCCCAACCGAGCTACGTCAGTCCCTCTCCAAAGGCTTCCCTGCGGAGCTACGCGAGCGGTTAGCCTCCTCATGGCCCGCTGCACAACGCTAGCCGGACCTCGACTCTCCCCAGAGAGCCATCCGTGCCATCGAGATAGCGGACTTCACATCCGTCAGCAGCGACTTGACGGTGTCCTCACAGCGAATATCTCCCCATTGAGAGAGTCCCTCATCCTCTGCATCACCCCTTCCACGTGAGGAACGCTGAGCACGCATCACGGCACGCCTTCGTCAGCGATTAGAGGATGGCAATCTCATCGGAGAGGGCGCAGGGCTTTGGACTCCAGGTACACGCCCGGAAGACCTATCTACTACGGACTGGAGGTATAGTTCGTCACCCAGCATCTCCTCGGTCAGCTCTACCTCGCGAGGAGCTCTTCACCGCCTTAGAGACGGGACAGTACATCAGTTCGCCATGACAGATGACGGGTTTCGTGGGCATGGAGCGCCGAGGCTTCACTCTTCATACATCGATGGACTATTGCCCTGGGAGGAGCAGCTCAGCCAAAGCCTCAGCCTCACATCGAGACTTGCGAAGCAAAGGAGTCCATCGCTTCTCCCCACCGCTATATGATCCAATATAAAGACCTCACGGCTACTAAACTTCTTCCTGATGGCTGGCCCTGCGCCATCGAAGACGAGGACACGCCCTCTTCATCGCAGAGCGAGTCGTCGAGATGACCACACCGCTTAGGCATCCCTCATACTTCAAGGGCTCTTATCGCAAGGCCAACCGCTCGCGTGTCGATAGCTTCACGGGCATCGGTGACGAGAGGCTCTGCGCATCACTGCGCCGTGTACGCGAGACCTTCGACATCCCCGTAGACGGATATTCACGAGACGCAGAGGCCGAGATAGCGCCGAATATGTGGACGTCCGCAGATACCAGCCTTCCTCTGCCGTCAGACTGACCTTATCGCAGCAGCGGCACGCACCGGCAAGATCGTGAACATCAAGAAGGACAATTCCTCTCCGCCGATGGAGCACGCGGCACACAAGGTCACTGAGTGCGGCAATGACCAGGTCATCCTCACCGAGCGGCAGCGACAGCTTCGGCTACTCCGACCTCGTCGTGGACTTCACGAACATCCCAGCGATAGCGCCACGGGCTTCCCAGCCGTGATGGACGTCACCCATTCGCCCAGCGTCCCAATCAAAGCCTCAGGGAGTCACGGGCGGCAAAGCCTGCGCTCATCGAGACCATCGCCAAGGCGGCCATCGCTGTCGGTGCGATGGGCTCTTCTCTTGAGACACCCCGACCCAGCTTCCGCCAAGAGTGACGGAGCTAATATGCTCTGGACCTCTTCGAAGGACATATTAGAGCGACTCGTTCGCCCGCGCTGCCCCATGAAGCATCTCCCTGCGTCTCCTCGTCTTCACCCTTTGCTGCCTTAGCTCGTCCCACGCACTCCGTGCACAGCGAGCGAGTACGCCACCCTCATCAACGCACTGGAGAGGCGGAGCTTTTTTTGACGAAGAGCGTCGAGCACAGCTCACTACCGTGCGCTGGAGCAAGATACGACTCTAGCCTTCCCCATCACGCTCCGACTCAGACACCAAGCTCCTCGAGGCTTCGGAGACGGGGACTCTACGCCTGCAGACCAGCGAGTAGGGACTACGGAGGTGCGTCTTCTCCCTGCTCCTCAGGGCTCGATCATCGCACCTCATTGAGACGGTTTCCAGCCCACAGGGTCGATGCCCTCATCACCTTCCTCTCCCCCAGCGGAGCCCTCTATCCTCCACGGATCTCCTCGTCTACCCACGACCGAGGACTTTCTGAGGCTTCACCTCCCAGAGCACGGCCAGTGACCGCCTGCACGCTCCTCTATCCCTGCACTATACCCTCACGTGGGCCTTAGGCACCGCCTCCCCCACCCTCCTTGTCCGCCCCACGCTCCTTCTGTCCGAAGAGGATAAGCAGAGCGATGAGTCTCAAAGCCCTTATTGCTCAGCTCCCTCACCTGCTTCGAGCTGGAGCGGTCAGACCTTCTCACCCTTTGTACGCGCTACCCATCCCTAAGCATCAATGAAAGTCAAGCACGTCATCATCGCTGCTGCAGCCGTCATCATCGCCCTTGTCGCAGCATTCTACTTCGTCCTCCGCAACGAGCGCGCTCAGCTCCAGGAGGAGAAGACCTATTCGCCAACGAGCAGAAGGAAATCATGCAGGAAGAGCTACAGAAGCTCGCCTCCGAATACGACATCCAGTATCAGAAGCTCTCCCACGGTATGGGCGAGCAAAAGTTCTCTCTGGCCACCGACTCCCTCATCAGTCAGCTTCTCGCTCGAGGCGAGCCAAGGTAGATCAGCTGCAGAAAGAGCTCAAGAGCAACAAGGTCACCAGTGCCAAGCGCATCGGTCCAGCTCACCAGAAGTATCCACCCTGCAGTGTCCTCAAGAACTATGTCGTACAGATCGACTCCCTCCAGTCAGCCAACAATCGACTCCGACAAGAGAATACCGAGGTGCGTGCCAACTATGAGCGAGCCACCAATGAGCGCAGCAGCTCTCCAACGAGAAGGCACAGCTCACCGACCGCGTGAGCTCGCCGCCAAGCTCGATGCTACACGCATCTCCATCACGCCCATCGACAAACGTGGCAAGCCCAGCAAGAGCTCGAGAAGACGGTAAACATTCAGATTCACTTCACCGTGGCGAAGAACGTCACGCGCAGCCGTCGGGAGAAGACCTTCTATCTGCCGCATCACGCAGCCCAACGAGAGCTACTTGTCAAAGCCTGGAGCGGGTACCCTTCCCCTTCGAAGGCAAGCAGATCCCCTACTCCATCCGTCGTGAGATCGAATACAATGGCGAAGACACTGCCGTCACGATGTACTGGCCGTAGAAGAAAAGCCTACAGAGCGGCACCCTACCGTGTGAAGCTCTTCGCCGATGGCAACCTCATCGGTCAAGCCTCCTTCACGCTGTAATTCGCCCGACCAGCGTCAACTGCCCGAGGGCAGGAGAACGACTGTTCTCCTGCCCTCGGCTTTATATCTCGCTCGCAGGATCATATAGCCGCTCTGCTCCAGAGGCATTGACGCCACCACCCGATAGGTATCTATTGAGGGCGACTCGCCACAAAGCGGAGACCGAAGGAGTATAGGATCCAACTACGACCTATATTGGTCGATGAGCGAACCTATATTGGTCGGCATACGATCCCATGTTGCTCCACACACCGACCTATACTGCTTCGTTCGTTGAGCTATATAAGCTTTCACCCGACAAGCAATAGAGCTTTCCTCCCCATTCTATATAGCCCAGAGGTGGACTCCTGCAGTCCTTAGAAAGAGCATCGGCCTTCCCCAAGGAGGAAGACCGATGCGCAAAGGAGATATAGGGAATTCCCTCTATTCCACAACTAGTTATCCAAGGCTGCATCTGTAGGATACACCAAGGGAGGTTCGCATGTAACTCTTGGGATCGTTGACTGAAGTCATAGACACAGAGTAGTTTCCCAAAGAGTTTGTCCAATAGTTGAAGCGATAAGGAGACTTCTCACCAGATGATCTCACGATGGGAGAGAGCGCTTTGCTGATGCGAGATACCAATCATAACCAGCACGGACAAACTTTTTCACAAGGATCTGGTTCTTATCCCCAGTGACCGCAGCGAAGTCAAGATAATAGCTTGCCCAAGCCTGACTGCCAGGAGCAAACACTCGGAAAGATACCTTTGTATCACCACCATCGGTACGCCCCATATAGGCATATTCACCCAAGGTGGTTCGATCCTGATACCAGCGATCTCCGAGAGATCAGCCCAGGGACAGCCCATCCTTACCTTCAGCTGGCAGGAGTCCCATTGATGCTGTAAGCACGTCAACAAAGTCCTTAGAAGCCCATCCGTCATAGAGTACATTTGGATCTTTCCCTTGGTCAGATCATAGAAGGTCTCCTGGATATCCAGCTGCTGCGTCCCATCGAGGAGCGAGCACCTTGTAGGCATCTCCCTCCTTCTTGACCTGAAGGCTACGCAGTATTTTCGTACCGATCTGGCCAACACGTTCGGCAGGCTTATCATCCATAGCACTCGTCAGGAGCGATGACGTTCACCCCTCAGGCGTGAAGTAGATCGGCATCAGCTTCGACACCCCATCCACCGTGACATTGAGTTGGCGCGCCAGACCAAAGACGGAGATGTTCGCTTCCCTTACCACCGAGCTTCAGTGGAGAGAGGGCCTTACCATAGAGGGCATCACGTACGGCCTTGATCTTAGCGAGATATTCTTCTGGTTCTTCATCGAGGCGGGTCAAGACGAGCTTGTTCTTACTATAGATCCCAGTGAATGTAATCTGCTTTACCATCAGGAGAGATGCTCTCCAGACGAAGTTCGAAGTCCCCTCTAGCCCCTCAGGAGGGTGTAGTCTAGGGAGCCGCATAGCGACCGATACGATTATTCCACGAGTCGAAGGTCAGACGAACACCATTACTCTGAGAGAGCTTGTAGGGTCGATCGTACGGCACCACCATCTTCGGAGGAAACTTTCTACCCAAGTCTTATCATCAAACTTGAAGCAGAAATTGATGCCTCCATACTGGTAGCTACCTGGGATCATCACCCTCGCCAACCATGTGGGCTACTTCCCAATAACTCACGAGAGGGAGCGACTCGCCTCATCAAGGACTACACCTGGACGCTCAATTCCTCTCAGGAGCATCTTCGTAGAGCTGGCAGGAAGAGAAGAGCGAGAGAGCTGCAAAGGCCAATATATAATAGAGTCTCATAGTCTTACTTAGTTGCTGGGATAGTAGAATAGTAGGAAGGAGGAGACGAGAGAGAGTCAGCCTTCGTATACTCATCTGTAGGCATCCCATTTATCTGCAGCTGTATACTTAGGATTTGTCGTCAAGACAGACATACGGCGTTGTGCCTCAGCTCGGATGACTTCTATATCGATATGGAACTCACTTAGCATCTACCCTCGATGATCGCGATCTTCTTCTCGATGAGCTGACGCCCATTGAGGGATTATCGGCAGGGGTATCGACCTTTAGCAGCCTCTTGCATCTTAGCTTCCCATTCCTCTGGCTGGAAGACGATGTACCAGCCGAAGAGCTCCAGCAAAGTCTTCTGCAGCACTCTTGCTGGCGTAGTCAGAGATAAAGCCGGCATGCAGACTGGAGATATTCTTTCCAGATACCAGAAGCTGAAAGGCATCATCCTGCTTGTACTGAGCGAGCGTCAGCTTAGCATACTCCGGTGGGACGGGATGCTCTTCATCAAGGGTATGCGCTGATTCATCGATAGAGCGTCTGCATGTAGTTGTCACGTGCATTCGTATACTCATATTTGAAGCTATCCCAATTAGAATAATTCTCGAAGTCAGGGATTGAGAGGTTGTTGATGTTATAGACCTGGATCCATCCGTTAGGAGCTTCCCAGGAGGTTCTGTGTAGGACCAAAACCACGTGTCCCGAAGAGGACGAGGAGCTTGATCGTATACTTCTCAGTAAACCCCTTCGGAGCGACCTTGTCGTAGACATCAAAGAAAGGTATAACGCATGAGGTTGACATAGTTCAGCGCCTTCATCTCATCCGTTGGTCCGAGCTTATACTGGTTGCTTGCAAAGCGGTCTTCGTAGCGGTAGCGGATATTTACATTATACTTCTCAGCGAAGTAATCCTCAATATAGCGTTCCACGTCCGTCATACGACTGCGGTCTCGTGGCATGAAGAGAGCGAGAAGGACAGAGGGTCAATCTCATCGGTATCGGAGGTACAGCCCGAAACAAGCGAGCCCAAAGTGAGGAGGGGCCAAGGGGCGATGAGTAGCTTCTTTATGATATTCATAGCCATATTGTGTTAGCGAGGATTCTGCTTTGATTTTTCCCGTGACAGCTTGTTCAGGGAGGAAGATGGCCCTGGCGAAGATCGTTGCCGTTGAGGATGCCGTCATCCTCCACCTTATAGGTACCAGCACCTAAGTCGGTCTTCCGCCAGTGATGAGACGGTGATACCATAGCGCTTGATATCCTGCCAGCGCAGTCCTTCGTGCAGGGGAGAGGACACGGCGGCATTGTAGTACATACTGCAGGAGGATCTCGGCACGCGTTCCCTTCGGTGATCTTCGAGCCATCGTGGAGGGTGAAGTGTGCCCCCGTGATGCTTCTTCAGGCGACATGGTCGTCTTGTCCGCATAGGAGCTTATCATAATAAGCCTTGATCTCGTCTTCGGTGAAGGTACGCTTAGCGACGGACTTACGCAGGTAGACATCCGTCCAGGCATTGAGGTCACGGAGCGCAGCTTCACTAATCTCCCAGGCGCACTTCGGCCTCGGCTCTGTTGATCAAGAGTTCATCCGTGGTCAGCAATACTTCCTTGGTACGACCATTTCCCCGAGATCAGGTATCTTAGGCTGGTAGACCTTGTCGGTATATACCTGTGTTGAAGATATAGGGCGAGAAGTTGTACTCTGTCGTGCCCCACCCCTTGTTTCCCAGATGTTTGCCCATGAGGGTCTCTTCATCGGCGGTGCGATTCTGGTGTGCATAGCGCGTACCAGTGAAGTACTCCCAGAGGTCGTCAAAGAAGGATAGTTGCTCTTGAGCGAGACGACCAAGAGATTGGCAGGCTCAGCGAGGCTCGAATAAGCCAAGGCCTTCGCATTGACATTCTCACGCATTGATGTTAAGGAAGATACTTTTCCCATTTTGCGGAGGCGACTCTGAGGATCAGCACCGAGCACCTTGTCAGCGTACTCCTTAGCCTTCTCAGGCTATTATAATAGAGAGTAGAAGCGTGCTGCGAAGGCATAGGCAGCTTCTGGGGTGAAGTGGAAGCGCTTGACCTCTTCCCTTGTAGTCTGCATACTCTCCAAGAGGGGGATAGCAGCCAAGAGGTCTTGTCGATCAGCTCACACTGTCTCCTTGAGGGTGCCACGGGTAGTCTGGGAGTAGCGTCGTCACACGCTCCCTGACGTAAGTGGATACCGAGGTTCGCTAGCTCCTCCTGCTCATCATAGTTATAGGGGAGACAGAAGACGCTGGCCAGCTGGAAAGTGTGCCCAAGCCACGTACGGCTAAGGCTTCCTCGAGAGGCCAGGCTGATGAGGGCCTCGTCTCTGCTCTCCTGGATGAGGGTCAGTACCTCATTGGCCTGAGCGATGGGATAATAGTATTGTTCCCACAGAGCTGCTGGTCCATCGTAGTCAGCGAAGCCACCCGTCTGAGATATCCTTTCCACTGAAAAAGCTTCGTCGAGGAAGCGGTCACGATAGGGGATTACCCTCGATGTCCTCGTAGTTATTATCCGAAGCGAGCTCCGAGATATAAGCTACCGAAGACAATGGATAGGAGTAGGTGAGGAAGCGACCGATGAGGTAGGGTTATTTCCATCGACATATCAGGTTCGGATTTTTCGTCGAGGAATTTATTGCAGGAGGTCATCGTCAGTGCAAGCGTAGCCAGCAAAAGACTCCCTTGATAATAGACTTCTTCATATTCATAATGATTGAGGGGAAGACTACAGCCCAAGCGTACAGGTGAAGATGTAAGAGTGAGGCGAATGCCCATAGGGCGAGTGCTCCATTGAGCTTCTTATCAGCTGCTAGATAAGGAAGACGTTAGAGGCCTGCAGCTTGAGGTTCAGAGATGAGAGGCTGAGCTTACGTGCGAAGGACTGAGGCACCGCATAGCTAAGCGACATATCACGGAGCTGGACATAGTCCGTCTTGGCGATACGCACATCCAGAATTGTTGCAGTAGGTGTACGCTTCAGACAGGTACTTATTGTTCTGACGAGCGTTGTCGTTAGCGATAGCAGGGACATTGGTACGCTCTTCATCCCCTGGACGTACCCAGCGACGATAAAATTCCTTACCGAGTACCGAGTAGTCATTGTAGCTCGTAGCGAACTGCGCAGGAGACGCTTCACGGCACCAAAGGAATAGACGACGTAGACCCCTAAGGTAACGTTCTTGATGCGGAAGGAGTTGCTCAGCCCACCGAGGTCAGTTAAGCGGGTCGTCCTGAGTAAAAGCAGAGTAGTTGATCTGATCATCTTCGGTAGCAGACCATGAGACCCTGACCACCACCCTTGATCGAGGGATGTGACGACCATCGAGCGATCTTCTCTCCACCATTAGGATAGAAGAAGTGAGGAAGCCATCTCCATCGAGCTTATAGAGGGGATGGAGAAGATCGATCCCAGAGGATAGCTGGAGACGAGCAGCCCCCGAAGAGGAGGTCAGTGCCGTGACATCAGGGCGAGTATTGAGCCTAGTTACCTTGTTCGTGCTATGCGAATAGGTCAGAGTCGTCGACCAAGAGAAGTCCTTCGTGTGGACATTCTGCGTCGTCAAGGAGACTACTGCCCCTTTAGCCGTCATCGCAGCTGCGTTCCCATAGACATCGTTAACGAAGCCGCCCGTACCCTGAGGGCGCACGATGTCGATCGGGTCACGCCCCTCACGACTGAAGAGGGTGACCGATGCATTAATGCGATCCCAAAGGCCGAAGTCAACGCTCCAGTTCAGCTCGTACATCTTCTCGTAGGTGAGGTCGTGGTTAGCTGGCTCATAGATGTACAGCCCTGGCTCGATCAGGTCAGCATCACCCAGAGACGGGTTCGAGGGTGAGCAGACGAGCATATGAGTTGTGCACATAGGGCACCGTCCCCGACATCCCATAGGAGATGCTCGTCGAGAGCGAGGAGAGTGGCTTGAGGTTTGCGAAGAAGCCTTCGCTCGAGATATCCCAAGAGAGACCAGCATTCCACGTAGGGATCCAGCGTACCAAGCGCGAACGACCGAACTGGTTCGTTCCTTCGACGCGGTAGGAGGCATTGGCCTTATAGCGCCCCAGGTAGGCATACTCGATATTTCCGACAGCGGAGACAGAGCGGTCTACCGTAGGTTAATCTTATAATACTGCAGATTCTGATTACGCAGATGTCTGAAGAGCAATGGAGAGTAGGTCGTCAGATAACCCAACTCGTAGTTGACCCCATAGGCATCATACCACTCGTTCATATTGTTCGAATCATAGAACTCCATCCCAGCCAGAGCCGAGATGGTATGCTTGCCATCAGCAAACGAGTCGTTGTAGTTCGCCTTAGCCTGCAGGTCAAAGCGTTCGTAAGCATTCTCCTGCGTGGTACGTACGCCCCCATAAGGCATAACGATCTGAGGAAGTGCCGTAGGATCATCCAAGGGCTTATAGAGGTACGAGTTACCTGATCTGATGTAGGTCTTGCTGACATTACGATAGGCCTCAGCAGCATTCGAGCGCTCAGTGCGGTTGGTGACGCTGTACTGATTCTGGTAGCGGATACCGGCCAGCGTAGAGAAGCGAAGCTGACGAATAGGCTGCCAATCGAGGGTAGGCTTGCAGAGCTGTATATCCCCCGTCTTGTAGTCCGTATAGTTATTCTTCAGCTCATGCTTGATATTGAAGGGCGTGTACTGATAGGCATAGTAGGTGTCGGGATCCATCGTACGCGTGGTGGTCTTAGCGTAGTCTAGAGCCTTGAAGTCCCCGTAGCCACGCTCCTTGAGGTAGGAAGCATTAGCGATGATGCCAAACGTCCAGTCCTTGTGCGGCTTGAAGTTGGCGTTGAGGTTGAAGTAATAGCTCTGAGAGTTCTGGAACTTGGACCATCCTGGATCGAAGGTAGCACCGAGCGAAGCGCGGTAGTTTGCCTTCTGGTTGCCCGATGCGAGGCTGATCGTATGCTCGTGTTTGATGCTGTGCTGGAAAAGCTCCTTGAACCAGTTGGTATTGCGACGCTCAGCTTCACGAAGGTATCGGCTACGATCCACGTCGGTATTCTTGATCGTGTACTTACCATCTCGGTAATCATACATATGATCATACATATAGCCGTAGACCCCCCAGTGTCCTCTGGTAGTGACGTAGTCGGGGACCATACTCTTCCCTTGGTCCATTTCCTTGAAGATGGACATCTGGTCTTGCGAATTGAGGATGTTGTAGTCGCGGTAGGAAGGGATGGCACGATAGGTCAGCTGCGTCTGGTAGGTGAAGCTATTGATCCCTTGGTTAGCACGACGCGTCTTGACGGAGATGACCCACCAAGAGCACGCTGTCCGTAGAGAGCCGTAGCCGACGCATCGGAGATGACACGGAAGCTCTCGATATCCTGCTCCGAAAGCCCTGGAAGCGATGCAGCGATGACGCGCTTAGCATCGGGGGAGTTCAAGTCAGCGACGTTGAAGTTCTTATCCTCCTTGTAGACGACACCATCGATGACCCACAGAGGGTAATAGGTACTCTTGACCGAGGTCGCCTGACGCATAGAGGCGACAGACGTGGTTTCGTTCTTCTCGGCCTCAGCCACAGGGAGCGTCACTTGCATAGGCTTGGCTGATACCAGCTGCTCTACCGTTTGCTTTTCCCGAGAGCGTGAAGACAAGAATCGTCTCTCTGCCACTCGAAGCGAGAAGGTACCATCCGAAGCTGTGGTTGTGCGCTTCGACTGATCCAGCTTGGTCGTCACAGCGACTCCGGCGAGGGCTTTCCCTTCGCTGTCGATGACTTTACCTTTTGGCTTGGATGAGGTTCTGCGCACACACAGACATCGTGCCTAAGATCACGAGGATTAGGCTGACGAATAAACGACGTAATCGATTTAGCATAATCAAAGTTGATGCATTATTGTGTTAGTGAATTGCGTGCAGCAAAGTAAATAGAGAACTATAGGGAGAAACCACTACACCGGGCTACTTCTCATCTAACGAACAAAAACATTACGCGAGACGGATAATTTACCTGGTGCATTCTGCCACAAATACTCCCTTCTCGACTCACTCAAAAGCACAAATGATCTAAAAAGTGACAGACTTATCCCTCGAAAATTCCTCTATTTTTCGTCCCTTTCGCACCCATCCCCAAGTAGCTCGTTGAGCGCAAAATTCAAGGACGGAAGTAAGCCATCATTCACCTTCCCTACCTCTCCTGCAGGCATCTTCATAAGACTCCTCCGCAGGGCTATCCCTGATGGGGAAGCACCTGCGGAGGGAGGAGAAAAGAGTCTTCTGAGGTAGCGAGTACCGAAGGACTACGCTGACAGAAGGGAAAGGATATGCGAATAAGCTACTTCTTCTGGATGGTCTTCATCATTTCCTGGACGGCACGCTCAGGCTGCACGTCACGACCTGAGAGATAATCTTCAGGGAGTGTTGTACACCCTCGATATCAGGCTGCAGGGTCTTGTCTTTCAGAGCCTGACCATGGATATCCGAGCAAGTAACTTCTGGGGATACCGAAGACGAGGTATGGGTTGATCTGAGCTTTTCCACCATACGGCCGTCATCAGTACCAGCCACAGGGTACCAATGACCTTACCGAGCCCGAAGGGTCTGATATACCCAAGGGAAGCCGTGACCATTGCTGTAGTTCCCTTCTGCTGACCAGGACACAGCTGGGCTTCGTCCACTGCATGATGGGGTCGTCACCGATGTACTGACCACGAGGCGTGAAGCGAGAGTAGACCTTACCACTCAGCAGGAAGGCGAGGGTCTTCGTGGAGCCAACCGCTCCATTGTAGCGCGTATCGACGATGACAGCATCGTGATTACGGTACTTACCGAGGAGTTTCTTATAGGCATCACGGAAGCTGTAGGTATTCATCGAGAGGCACGATGATGTAGGGCGATACGCCCACCGCTGAGCTTCTCGACCATATCCTCACGCTGTTTGACCCAGCGACGGTGGAAGAGGTCCTTCTGTGAGACTGCCCGATCGGACGGATGAACTCCTCGAAGCGCTTACCGCTCTGGGGATCCAGAAGGTCACGCTGACGCTGCTGCCGACCTTGCCATTGAGATAGAGTTCGACAGGACGACCAGCATCGATGACTTCTCCATCGACCTTTCCTCGATGATCAAGCCAGGCTGATCTTATCCCCAGTGCGAGAGCGGACCACCAGCAAGGATCTCGATCTTCAGCCCATTACCCGTGTAATTCTGGTCGTAGTAAGCACCGAAGTACCCTGTCTGCTTAGGCCAACGCTCAGGATGAGCGACGTGCCCAGTGTGCGGAAGCATTCAGCTCACCGAGGAGTTCGCTGAGCATTTCACCGAAGTCCTCATCATTGGAGATATAGGGGAGGAACTCCACGATACGTCGTACGGTAGTAGTCCCCAGTCGACACCATGGAGATTGACATCGTAGAACTTTCTCCTTGACCTGCTGCCAAGCGTGGTCGAAGATATAAGCACGTTCGGCAGCGGGGCGATGCTCAAACTCAGCTGCAAAGCTGATGGACTGAGGCTACCGCCATCGAGCTTATTGAGCCCAGAAGAAGTACCCAACATAGACCGTCTTACCATCCTGACCAAGTACCAAGCTACCACTTCCTACATTGGAGCTCAGGAGCTTTCGCAGACTGCTTCTCGAGGTCACGTTCCCCCAGAGATCGTAGGTATTTCTCATGACTTTGCAGCGATGTAGTAGAGCCGTACCATCATCGGTGATGACAGCATCCGAAAAGCGAACCCGAAGCACGCGTCAGGCGAACGGCACTGATAATCCAGGTCGGTAAAGTCAGGGTGAAGACCTTCGTGTCCTTAGCATCCGACTTAGCTGATTTCTTCGCAGACTTCTTTGTGGACTTCTTATCATCCGCCTTCTTATCCTTGTCGTTCAGCTCGAGGATTTCCTTTCGCAGCTCCTGTCTCTCCTTCGAGAGCTTGAAGTCTCTCGTGAGCTTGACGATCGAGGAACATCAGGTAGTTCACTGTCCCGAGCTCCCCAGCTACCGTGGCTACGATAGCCTGCACGGTCGGAGGAGGAGGACGGCCTCACTCTTCGATGACGAACCTAGCCGAGCCTCGGCGTAGCTACTCGGTGAGGTTCACCACCTCGCCCGAGCCATCCGCCTGATCATAGCGCAGTCGGGATGCTGCCAGCCGCCGTGACCGATGTATCCGGCGAGGATCCACTTGCTGTCGGGGCTCCACTGAAGTTGACTATCTCCATCGGAATAGGAGTAGTTGAACTTCTTGTCGAGGACCTTGTAGTCACGCCCCGTCTTGAGCTCATGGACGTAGATACCTGTGCGATCACGCAGGTAAGCCACCTTCGTACCATCGGGCGAGAAGAGAGGCTGGAAGGAAGCCCCTTATTATTCGTCAGCTGTGTCTCCTGATGTCGCGTGCATAGACGAAGAGCGGATCATCCGAGCGAGTCAGCTCAGACATGTAGATATTCCACCCACCGTGCGCTCAGCGGCGATAGACGAGCTTCTTGCCATCGGAGCTGAAGTCTACGTCACGTTCTTCTTCAGGGCGTACTCGTGAGACGCTTGGTCGTACCGTATTCGCTGTGCGTGACGAAGACATCACCGTGGACGATGAAGGCAATTTCCTTGTTATTGGGAGTTACGACGAAGGTAGTGACGCCATCACGGATGGTCTCGAGGCTTGATCGCAGCCTCTTCCCTCGTCACGGACGATGTTGACCTTCACCTTCGCAGGCTGTCCGCCAGGGTCTGCGTATAGATCTCCCATCGAAGCCGTAGCAGAGCGTGCCATCTAGAGACAATGGAGAGGAAGCGAACGGGTTCTTCGTGAAGGAAGTAATCTTCTTGTCCGCAGCCGAGGTCGTAGCAGCATCACGGTGGTAGACGTTGAAGGAGCCTTCACGTTCTGCTCAGATAGTCGAAGCCCCCTGCTGTCCCAGACGGCGTTGCGGTCTTCACCGCTAAAGAGGTCAGCTTGGTGCTTTCCTCCTGGAGCGCAGCCAGATGTCGCGCGTCACGGGAGAGACAGCGTGCTTGCGCCAGATATCTTCGTAGCCCTTGACATCGGTGTAAAGCAGTTCGCCACCACATGGAAGGCATCGATCATCGGATAAGAGCTGTGAGAGCTTGGGCGACCACCTCACGCGAGAGGTCGAGCGAATAGGTCTCGCACAGAACCAGTCCCAAGGATACATCCCATCCTTGACATCGGGAGTGACGTAGGACTGGAAGAGGAGGGGTCGAGCCATCGAGGAAGGCCATAGTACCTCCTTCTGCCTTTCATAAGTCAAGCGGCGAGGCCTGAGCCATCCGCCTTGGACAATGTGACATCCTTGCTCCCCTCACGGTCGGAGGAGAAGGCCAGAACGGCTATCGGGGCTCCAGATAGGGGTACCGTCATAGGCGGCATTTGAGGTCAAGCGCACAGCCTGTCCCCCAGCTGTCGGCACGAGTATAGATATCCCCCTTGTAGCAGCGAAGGCAATCTGCGAGCCATCGGGCTGATCTGCTGATGTCGGAGCCAAAGGGGGATGAGATCGTCGCCTCAGCAAAGGGCTGGAGAGAGCCAGAGCGGAGGCTAAAGCCAAAGTGAGTATCTCGTTTCATAGTCGATGTGGATGTGGGAGTATCGTGCGGTGACACATTATAAAGATCACGATACAGAAGAATAAAGAAGAGAGCCCCCGAGACACACGGAGGTGCTGGAGGGCCTCTTCGTAGATAATATCGGAGAGAAGCGTGACTTAGTTGTTACGCTTACGAGCCGAGTAGCTTAGGTTAAGTGCATCGGCACGACGGAGCTCTTCCTGATCTGCGAGACGATGTTCATCTTCGTATCCTTATCGGCCTTCAGGAGACCTGCATCAGGTTGCGACGTCTCGTCCTTGATCTTCGACTGTGACTGCTTTGAGGTAGCTGTACACAGCCGTAGGGTTCTGCGTGACCTGGTCGTTGAGCTGAATAGCCGAGTTCGAGCCATACATCTCACGGTATTCCTTGTTGGGCTTACCGACATAGATGAAGGTCACGAGGGACTTTTCTTCGAGCTTCGTGAGCTCAGTAGCCGTAGGCAGGTTACCGAAGCTCACCTTCGGGTAACCTCACGGATGGTGGTGACCATCATGATGAAGAAGAGGAAGGCGAATACCAAGTCAGGGAGGGACGAAGTGTTTAGCTCGGGCATCTCACGCCCACCTGATTTACTAGAATTTACCCATATCTTTTACTTCTTTGCAAGGTTAGAGAGAGCCATTTCGGAGATGTGCATAGGATATGCTTCCTGGACGGACTTCTTCTCGGAAGGGGTAAGCGCTTCGAACGACTTGCCACCGAACTCCTTCTTAGCGAAGGCATCCCAGACCTCGTTGTAGGCCTTGATCAGCTCGTGTCTGGACATTGACGTACTGTTGGTAGCTGGTCTCGACCCTCATTCTTGATCGAGATAGCATAGCCAGAGGTGATGACGGTACGCTCACCCAACCCTCGATCTGACGTGACGCTCAAGCTCGGGGAGATAGAGGCTTGTTGTCGGGGTTCGTAATGAACTCTGACAGCATATTCCTGAGCTGCTCCAGCTTGACAGGGATGAGCTGGTCTCACTACCAGAGCAATCCTTGCGCGAGATCACGATTTCAGTCAGCACGGTTGACCAAGAGTCGGCATGATATTGCGGTCATTGATCTCGACCTCCTGCTGCTTCTGTTGGCTTTTAGGGAGCCATCGAGAGCAAACGCCTCTTCAGCCCCTTATCAGTATCCATTTGAGTTGTAAAGTCAAGAAGAAGATAAGCAACATAGAAAAGCGATATCGATCGAGGACGATCCGTTGATACCAGGAGTCTTTCTTTTCGTAGCCATAATGCTTTTTGTTCTATTCTGTTACTGATTACAACCGTTACTCTCTGAGGAGTCTATTGGATACACGCTCCCAGACTCACGGCACCGAGGGGACGACTGAAGAGGACGATGGGTGGAGTAGAGCCACATCTCAGTGACCTGACCAGCCTGCAGTGTTGTAAGCTTTGAGAGCTTCGTTGAGGCCTTGATCGCTTCGCCGCTGCCAATGAAGTAGCCAGCGAGGAGGGAGACAACGAGGACGACAGCTGAGATGAGGTTTGACCTACGCCCCTAGCATCCTCCTTCGTCTTATTGGTAGCGATGCTACGACCAGCGAAGAAGATGGTCGCTACGATGGTAGCGATGGAGAGGAAGTAAGTCCAGTAGAGTAAGATACCCGTAAACGCATAGTCCTTGTTACCCTTAGCGTCGAGCTCCGAGCCTCCTGCGAAGAAGAGGACGAAGATCAGTACGCTGAGTGCCAGGAGGACTAATAAAGTCGTGCTGATACCTTGCGTATCTTAGTTACAGCCATTTCTTTATTGTTGTTACAGGGTAGGATTACTTGTTCTTCTTAGCATCGTACTTGACGATGAGGTCAAGCAGCGTGATGGAAGCGTCTTCCATACGGTTGAGGATGCCTTCGACAAGAGAGAGGATGTAGTTGTAGAAGATCTGAAGGATCAGAGCTACGATAAGACCACCGATGGTCGTGATAAGAGCGACCTTCATACCACCAGCGACGACCGTTGGGCTGATATCACTCGACCTTTTTCGATGTTATCGAAGGCCTGCACCATACCTACGACGGTACCAAAGGAACCTGAGCGAAGGAGCCATAGCGATGAAGAGGGTGATCCAGAGAGGTTCTTTTTCGAGGAGACCGCCCTGGTACGCCACCGTAGGAGACGACAGACTTTTTCAGCGATGTCGATACCCTCGGTCAGCACGCAGCAGAGCTCTGGTAAGCGATCGAAGCATCGGACCACTGCGTGTTGCGAGCTACTTCCTTAGCCTTCCTCGATGTTACCTTCTTCGACGAGTGCCTTTCGATGTCGCGGAGGAGCTCATCGCTGACGTTAGCTGTTGAGGTAGATGATACGTCGGAGGCAGATGGCCAGACCGAGTGGGATGAGAGGAGATAGCGATGGTAGCCATGCAGTCAGCGCCCCCTTCTGATGAACTTGGTCTTGAGTTCCTGTGGAAGCCTCGTTTCAGGTACAGCTTCTTCACCAGCGACCTGGTCTACAGCTGCAGAGCCGCAGCTACAGTAGCAGCGGAGTCAGCAGCCGAGCAGCAGCCGAATCAACCTGAGTCGTTGCAGCGGCGGTGCATCATCTGCCGTCTCGAGCAGCAGCCACATTAGCCATACCTACAGAGAGGAGACCCACGCAAGCAGCGATTGCGAATAACTTTTTCATGTCGAGTTGTTTTTGTGAGTTAGTTAGTTCCTATTTTGTTCGTTTCTTCTTGTTCCCTATGTATAAGTGAAGGGCTCTCGGAGTATCCATACCACGGTAGCAGCGTACGCTCCAGCACCGAGAAGGGGCGAATACAAAAAGCCCTTTCGGCATCAAAAAACAGTTTTTCCAACCGAAAAACAAAATCATTGTTCACCGAAATAAGACTTTGAAAAGTGAGCATCGCTCACCGCAAGCCCCTCCCTCAGACCTCCCTCTCCCCTACGATTGAGCGAGCAGGAGTGAGGCTCCAAGCAGGCTCACATCGGGAGTTTTCGCCCCCTCACTGACAGGCTCTTAACTCAATACATCTGGAGTCTATGCAAGGGTCTCATGGGATGTACTGTGACAGCAGGAGGGCTGCTTACGGACACGAGCAGAGATAGCAGCCCCTGGACTCCGCAAGGGAGATCCAGGGCGCATCCTTAGTCTATATGGAGGGAGGAAGCCATTTCTTCTTCGATCAGTTCCCACCATAAAGCGAGTAGAGCACCAGGTTGGGAGATAAAGAAAGCACGTGAGATCTGGATAGCTGTCGTTCATCTTGATTACACGCAGCATCGTAAGTAGCATACTTGCGTCCGGACCATGTGAAGGTAGTACTGACCTTGGTCTGCATGCATCTGGAGCTGCACAGCACTCAAAGCCGCCTCATTCTTCGTGTTGAAGCGCCCCCAGCTACGTGGACCGATCATAGAAGCAATCATAGCTGCCAGCTCCATCATCATTGCTCTGAGTGAGTATAGTGCCCCACGGTTACGATTTTTCCACGGAAGACGTACCGGTTGACAAAGACTGACCATTGGCAAATCCGACTGCTGTGAAGATACGGAAGACTTTATGTTCTCGAGATCAGACGTCACACCACTTCATTGGCTGCCACATCAATATCTCTCGAGGCTGTGGACACGTGGATCAAACTCTGCCGATGTAACGCATACCCACAGAGAAGAAGCTCACCATCGAACGACCAACTCCAGCACGACCAGCAGACCATGTGAAAGCTTTGCGCAGCGTTTCTCCAATCAAAGATGGCTGGAGTTCTTTCAGAATAGCAGTGTTTTCAGGACCCCAAATCGCATCTCATCTTTGCGTCAGAATACACAAATCCTCCAACGGAATTATTCCTGAGAGGAACACCAGCATTTTCAGGAGAGATACTCAGAAGTAGCGATAGGCGACCAAGCTCTCCTGGATCTCCATCACGCAGATAAGCCAAGCCGTAGACGACATGTGAGCACCAGTAGTAGTTGAAGTGAGTTAGTGAAAGGCTTCACTTTGCGCCGCACTCCAGTTAATATTACCTGTTAGGTTGATAGAAGTACCAGCCTTCAGATCCTTCCCATAGTTGGCAGTCATTCACGGCTTCACTATCTCCACCCTTTGAGGATGAAGCGAGCGGAAGCTATATCACCAGCTCTTCTACCGTGCTTGAGATTCAAATCCTGCTCTGATGACATTGACCAAGAAGGGACCTTTGTAGTACCCTTGAGCGACAAAAAACAGCAGAGTCCGTGCTACTGGCATTCTGAGGGATAGGCAGATAACTTTTGGATTTCTCTGGCATGGGGTATATAGATACTTTGCCGTACTGTTAAGTTCTACCAAAGATTTCCACCTGTGATCCACTAAATCTGGATCTGCCTTGTATCCTCACCTTTTGAACGGAGTGTGACTTGACAGCCATTCCTTGAGCTTAGTACAGGTTAGGATAAGCAATAGCATCCAACCAATAGTTATTGTTGTCAGCGTGACGGTTCATCCAGGGACAGTCCACGCTTGCAGCGATCCCACTTGCCCTGGGAATGAAATTAGCATTTAGCGCCCTGAAGGTGTGTACGCCTCGAGGTTGGTAAGTGATGTGGCAATCTTACCGCAGCCATTCGCTACCACCATCCAGGTAATGCTTATCTAATTGTTGACGAAGTAGTAAATAGGCGTCTGTAGATATAAGAGACACGATTTTCGATGGGATAGTAGTCGGCTGCCTTTTTGCATAGAGTTCCACTTATTCGGGGAGGTCAGCAAAGCTGCAGCACGTACCGCCAACAGGGGACGACAGGAGAAGGATCCATACCTGAGTCTGACCCTACCGACCTATATTAGGAGCATATTTCTTCTGCTCTTCAGGCATCTGAGATACCCCCAAGCCAAGGTCACCCCCACTTTGAGATTCATGCTTTAGCTGCTACGATACGTCCCTCAGAGCCATCTGCACTCATAGACCCAAACCCTAGCAGGGATGATTCATCACTGGAGTCATCTGCAGAGCTCCACCAGAGGAGGCTTCTGCGCTCTGCCCAAGGATTGTCTCGGGGAGAAGATAGTCGTCTTGAAAGCCACTGCATTCGACTCCCATATTGTACGACATGACCTTCAAGTCATTGATCGACTCATTCTTGACACGCATACGGAAGACCGTACCACGTGGGCGGAAGGTCACAGAAGGAGCAACGCCATCAGGCTGTCCCTTCCCTCAAAAATCAAAGCCCTCAGGATAGAACCATGGGGCAGGGCCCATAGTCGCCGAGCCATTCACTTTCAGCTTAGCCCACCTGTCGTCATCGGAAGATTACAGGCTAATCAGGCTTCCCGTTGAACTGGTACTTCAGCCCATTGGCCGTGGCATGCTCATAGGGTCAAAAAGAAAGGTTTTCGTCGAAGCATTGTACTCGGCCCCGACAACGGCAGCGAAGTACCACTGATATCGATCGGTCATCAAGGTGCGATCGACATCGACAATCACCAGCCGTATGTATTTCATAGCGACCTCGTGATCCGCTGACCGACTTCCTCTTCCACCGCATCGGACCATTCGAGATATAGATCTTTCTTCCCCTCTGGGCAGTAGGACAGCAGAAGATCCCATATAACCCCTCCAGTATCTCGGGGAGCTATTAGGGTCGAACTTCAGGACGCTGTAGCCTCGTCTTCCCATTCACCGTGACATCTTTGAGCGTGTAGCTCAAGGCGTGCCCCTGCTTGGCGGAGCTTCTCTAGATGGTCTCTTTGGACACCGGCAGACATATCGAAGGAGACACTGATGAGATTGGGACTCACGCTGCGCGACTCCACCCGAATTAACATCCTCTTGCTTACAGCCCACGAGGGAGACACTCACCGCAGCAAGAAGCATATAAAGCCATTTAATTGTATAGCGCATATTCATTCGTTCATTAGTTACCATGTGGCATCATCATACGCTGTGGCATCTTCCAGCCTCCACTGTCGCTGTATTCACCCTCTACTAAATCGCCTCACCCGAGCCACCAGCGAGGACACTCCATCGGAGTATGAAAGTGTATAGCCTCCGCACGAGGGGCTACTATAAAGGATCTTTTCAAATACTTTCTTCACAATTATTAATTATTTATCACAGAAAAACGCCTGCATAACTCCACAGGAATTTCATGAAAGGTATGTAAAAAGGTTTATCATCTGCATACCTCCGGTCAAGCAAAGCAGCACAGGACAATACAAACACCTGTATAACAGCGCATTACCCGCATAAAAACACCTCAAAATCAGCTAAATGACGCCCCACCTATCCGTACTACTTCGCACCGTATGATCTATAAGAGACTAGTGCATCCTACGATACTCGCTGCATTGTTTGAGACCTTCGGGCGTGTCTTTTTGCACGAGGCACCCCTCGCACCCTCCGTCTTAACGCCTTTGCGAGCACTATTGCTTCATGCCCCGAGCAGTAGTGGTCAGTGGTATCGAGCACTACTGCTCCACTGGGTGAGCAGTAGTGGTCCGCTTGCCGACCACCACTGCTCCGCACACTGCCGTCGAGCACTCCCTCATTAAAGAGCATGGGGGCATCGGACAACGTGGCTTCCTGATGCGCCCCATGGGCAGGGGAGAAAGAGGAGGAAATGCCTTGAGAGCTTCACTCGAGAAGTCCACTCCCGAGGGTGCGAGGAGCTAGGAGGTCTGGAAGAGTCGTGGCTAAAGGAGAAGCAGCCTGGAAGACCGTGTAGCTATTGTTCGTCAGATTAGCACCCCCAGAGGGCAAGCGTATAGCGGTCATAGCCCTTAGCCCGCGAGCACGCAGCGTAGACTGAAGGTCTTCGCGAGAGCTATTGTCCTCACGCCAGTAGACTTCGCCAAGCCCAGCATACTCGACTTCGCTGAGGAGACGCAGGCGGTGCGAGAGCGGTTCGTGAGCGAGAGCATAGCACTGTAGCTCTGACGAGGGATGAAGGGAACGAAATTCCCGTACATTCCCCGAAGTATTCTCCAGGAAGCGCGCATCAATGAAGCTATACGAGAGGTGCGCACGGAGCGAAGACCAGATACGCTGCGAGGCAGACAGCTCTGAAGCCCACTGCACGAGACGAACTCGGCATTGCCGACCATACGCCCAGCCCCTCGAGGCAACGAAGCGCGTGAGCTGCAGGTCACGCACCTGCATCCAGTAGAGCGAGGAGAGCTTCAAAGCCCTCTTCGGGTACGGTGTAGCGTGCGCCCAGCCTCGTAGCTCCAGCTCTGCTCAGGCCTGTAGGTCGTCGCCGAGGGGATAGAAGCAGGATCTACCTGCTGACCACGCAGGGCTTGCTGTTCGGCTCTCGTGATGAGGTCGGAGAAGGACTGCTCGTTGAAGCCCCCTGTCTTCACCCCACGGCTAATCGTCAGGTAAGCATGGAGCTGCTCCGTGGGACGATAGGACAGGGAGAGCTTGGGCAAGAGATGCCAGTAGTCCACACGCTGTGTCCCCTTTCAGGGTGACGGCTGGAGCCGTGATGGTCTGAGGGTGCCCTCCAGGGATGGCGATCTGTACACCCAGGGGTAACCTACGGAGTGATAGTCGATCTGATGCTGCTCATAGTCGAGGCGTGAGACCAGCCGTGAGCGTCCAAGCCCTTTATTGAGGTGCAGGGCACTCTCGTGATACAGAGCCACGCCCCAGTCGGGCATCTCGAAAGTATTGGCATTGTGCTTGTCGGCACGCTCTGGATCGTAGTAGCTCATCTGCGGAACACGGGGATTGCGGCGGTGTGCAGCGGCGAGTTGCTGCCCGAGGAGCATAGACATCGCAGCGTGGGTGAAGGTCACGGGAGCCCTCGATGTGCTTGGCATCATAGTAGCCGAAGAGTCCCTAAGCTCCAGTCATAGCGACGAGGCTCGGAGCCCTTGCGAGAGGTTCTTGAGGATGAACTCCTGCGTCACGCCATGCTCACGCAGTCCCCTGCGTGACATAGAAGAACGACTGAGGAAGGGCATCCATATCCATCTGCGTCTTGTCGTACAGATACTGATAGCTCGTGGCAGACTGGAGCTGCACCCCACTCCACTTATATCCGAGGAGGTAGCGCAGGCTGGCCGTATGTCGCCTCGTAGGTCTCTAGGGTGCATCCGAGGAGAGGGGCAGAGGCTTGTGCGTGCGTGGATCATCGGTGCGGTAGGGGAAGCCCCCTGACGGACATAGTCCCCGTGAGGGAGAGAGCCATCTCTAAGCGGTCTGTCGGGCGGTACTCCAGCTTGACAAGCCACTCCCCATCCGCAGGCTATCCTGATAGGGCACGATGCGTCTCATTGTAGAAGTAGCCCACGGCGCATCGTCCCCGTGAGGCCGTAGCTCAGTCCCCACCTTATCCGAGAGACGGAGGGCCTGCTCTACGGCTGCACGTACCAGACGGTGCGAGCCCAGGGTCAGCTTAGCTTCCCCACCAGGCTGAGCGAAGGCCGAGCGTGTGTAGTAGTTGATGATACCCGACATCGCATTGCGTCCATAGAGCGTCCCCTGCGGGCCACGTAGCACTTCGACACCTGTGACTCCAGGGAGCTCGAAGTTGAAGCCCGACTTATTGAGCACAGGCACCCCATCGAGGTAGAAGCCAATGGTCTGACCGGCACTGCGTGCTCCGCTACCACGGAGGGTAGATAGCCGCACTGCGCTTGGAGCCGTAGTCGGGGATGAAGAGGCTGGGGACACGGCTCGTCAAGTCCGTGATGCTCTGCACACGCCACTGATCCAATTCGCGTGGTGAGTCACGTCAGCCCTGTGGGCTGGGCGATCGAGGGGCGGTGGGACGCTGAGGGACGTACGAGCGGATGACGACCTGCTCGAGCTGAGTGGTCTTGATGCTATCCTGCTCCTCGGCTGCCTGAAGGTGCGTAGGCAGTGCTACCAGAGCGAGGGCGCAGAGGGATAGACGAGTAGTTGTTTCTATTCATAATTATGTATGGTGTGTCTCCCTGAAGGAGACATGGAAGAGTGTCCAGGCAAGGCACGAGAGGCATTGACCTTGGACACTGCACTGCTAAAGGTAAAATGACCACCTTCCTTCTCAGGAAAAATCACCTTTTCACCCCAAATACGCCCCTAAAAAGACCAAAGTCGCCCTATCTCCATCCTCTAATTGTACACATCTGGTCTCCAAAGAAGCAGACAAATACAGGGAAGGAGGTGGAAGCATCAGGGGCGAAGTACCTATCTTTGCACGCAGTAATGGCCTCTTCCCCATACTTCTCTTCATGCGTATTCCCCACTCTATTTACACCGCCCTCCTGACCCTTCTCTGCCTTTCCACACTCGAGGCACAGACCTACTACCGAGGCGAAGAGCCCTCCTGCACCACGCCGCCAGATAGCACTGCCTGCTGAGTCTTCATGTCGTAGGCGAAGGCTTCTTCCGCAATGACGAATATGCCTCGACTTAGTCGCCGACTACACGCTCCCTGGCTACCGCCTCCATACGGCACTCGCCTACTGCCCGATGACACACCTCCCCGTAGAGCTGCGCCTCGGCCTCTACCATCTCTATTACTGGGGAGCAACGCGCTATCCTGCTGGCTTAGCCTACCAAGACCTCCCCTACTGGCGTGGTGATGGAGCCGACTACACACGGCTACGCCTCCTACCCTCCTTCCGTGCATTGATCCAGCCTGCACCTGGATGGGCTGTGCTCTTAGGGCAACCTCAAGGAGGGACAAAGCACCGCCTTCTTGAGCCACTCTACAACCCCGAGCCACAGCTCACCGCTGACCCTCGAGGTCGGTCTGCAGATACGCCACGAGGGGAAGCAGAGCCGACTGGACACGTGGATCGACTGGCAGAGCTTCATCTTCGGGGAGCACAGCACCCCGAAGCCTTTCGTCTTTGGGCTCAACACCTCCCACACCTTCACTCTCCGTCCCTGCTCAGAGCCTTTGAGGTCGTGCGCAAGCGACAGCACACCACCGTGGGGGCGTACTCAATGAGCGACCCGACACCGTACACACCTGGCTCAATCACCGCCCTCGGGGCTGTCTACCACCACTCCATCACCCTTCCTCGCCATCCGACACACCTCCATGCAGGGACTCTATGCGCTGGGCTATAGCCAGCGTGGAGAGCACTATGCCAGCGACAAAGGCTGGGGATGGCTCGCCACCGCAGGACTTAGCTGGGGACGCTGGGAGAGCGAACTCCAGTCACTTCGAAGGGCATGACTTCATCAGTCCGCTGGGCATCCCCTTTGCGCAGAGTGTCGGACGAGCGGGACCCAAGCACCTACTGACACACCATCCTCGCTACACCAGCTGGCAGGGAGCTACCGCATCATCGAAGCAAAAAGACTATACCCTTCGGGGGTCAGTGGTGGGGTCTACATCCACCCACATTCCTCCCATACGATGAGCTCCTTCCTCGAGGTCTACCTGAGCATCGCTCCGCACTCACGCTCCTCCTCGCGACGATAATCGGAGAGAAGCACCAAGTAACGGAGGCTCACCCCACACATGTGGGATGAGCCTCCGCTCTATCAGGAATAGGATGTCGTCTCAGCTACAGCTGGACACCTGTGGCGCGCGCTGCATAGCGGCGCTCAATGACCTTCCAGTCGATGATCTGCCAGAGGGCATGCAGATGCTCAGCACGGCGGTTGGCATAGTCGAGGTAGTAGGCATGCTCCCAAATATCGATTGCCAGCAGAGGGGATCAGCCCTGCTCGTGACGGGCGAATCTGCATTCGAAGTCTTCGCTATCGAGAGGCGACCCGACTCATCGGTCACGAGCCAAAGCCAGCCCGATCCAAAGATCTCCCGCCTGCCTTCTCAAAGGCTACACGGAAAGGAGTCTAAAGACCTGAAGCTACGCAGCAGAGCGGCACGCAGCTCACCCTGTGGCTCATCGACACGCCCCGCCACGTAGGGCGGAACTGCAGGAAGTACAGCCAATGGTTCATCAGCTGCCCTGCATTATCAAAGAGCGAACCTCGGACATACGCACCAGGCGTACCAAGTCACGCTCCTTGACCTCGGAGCTCACTGACCAGCTGATTGAGCTTCTTGTGGTAGCCCACTACGTGCTTACCGTAGGTGGAGCTCTCACCGTCTGCTGACTTATGACTGGTGCTAAAGCATCCGTTGCATAAGGTAGACGGAAGAGTGCGAAGGGTGTAGCTGACTGCTGCGCTACGGCTACGGGAGACAAAGTATTTTCGTCGTCTGAGCCGTCAGCATACTCACACTAATCACTCCCGACAGGAGCAGTGCAAAAGCAGACCTTCCGCATCTGTACCCAAAAAGCTAACTAGATAGACCTAGTCTTCGTAATCCTCGATGAGCTGAAAACGATGGCTAAAAGAGCAAGTCCAGCCCAGAAGCCAGCTCAACCTGATAGCCACGTCCCTTATACTGATATGGACGATTGGATCTCCAGCGTACTTCGACTGAACGGCCTTGACAATCTGAGTAGGGATGAAGGTCAGAGGCAGGGGCTTCTGGTTACCTTCTACTTCTCTCACGCACCTGCAAGGGTGAATTCGATATCCGTACCATCAGCCAGACGGACCGCATAGGTCTTCATCTGTAGTAGTGATCTCTCTAACCTGGAGTGATAGCACGTCCAGGAAATGCTTGAGAGGAATTGGTGGGCAGCCTTAGGCAGCTGACTGCTGGAGACAACGCCATCACCATTAGCGTGCAGGTTCAGAGTAACGAGAGAGACAAGGGCAACAAGGGCCAGAGTCAAAGAAAAAATTCTCTTCATATTCAAACGGTTTATTAAAGGATAGGAAAAAGTGGTTACGATAGGATACTGCGACCAAGATACCACTTAATCATCATAGCCGATGAGCTGGAAGCGTGTATCAAACATCAGCTCCACCCCAGATGCTAGCTCGACCTTTATAGCCACGACGCTTACGATCAATCTGAACGATGGCATCGCCTGCGTGCTGCGACTGGATAGTCTTGACAATCTGAGCAGGAATGAAGGTCAGAGGTAGAGCTGTGTGCTTACCATCCACTTCCTTCCATTCGCCCGACGAGGTGAACTCGATCTCCGTGCCACCTACCAGAAAGACATCATAGGTCGTCCCCGAGAAGTCGCGGTCTTCCTTAGCAAAGGAAACAGCACGTCCAGCGAAGTGCTTGGCGAGGAAGAGTTGGGCGGCCTTAGGCAGTTGTTTGCTCTGGATGGCACGATCGCTACCAGCGTGCAGGCTCAGAGTGACGAGCGAGACAACAGCAACGGAGACCAGCGCCAAAGACAAAAATTCTCTTCATAATCATTATGATTGATTGACCAATTAATGAAAGATTATTGTTACAAATATAACACTTCTAAATGAAACACTGTTCTCACTACTCACTTTCCTGCACTAACGACCCAAGACCAAGCTCTCAGAAGAAGGATTAAAGTGCTCATCCTTCACTCTTCGCTCGTGGAGCAGCATCATGGGGACACAGGCCCACGATCGCAAGTCGCATGCCTCTCAGGAAGGGCGGAGGCGATGATTTGCTGGGCTAAGCGTGCCGACGCAGGGGATGTGCGGGGGAGTTCCCTGCTCACTCATGTGGAAGGGGGATGTATCGTCAGCACTGATGCGGTGGCGGTGAGGAATAGAGCAGCCACGGGCAGGACGGCAAAAAGCACCATCAATGGTCACAGGTAGGATGGGAACATCCAGCTCTGAGGCCATCACAAATGCCCCCTTCTTGAGCGTGTGCATGCGCCCAGTCTCCGTGCGGCTGCCTTCGGGAAGATGAAGATGGAGTTCCCCTGTAGAGGACGCCCTAGCATCCTCTATGGTGTGGGTGATGGAGGAGACGCGTGTCTCATCGACGAAAGATAAAGCCACTGGCTTCGCAGGCTCTCCCACTAGGGGCATACGGCGCAGCTCCGCCTTCATCACCCACTTGAAGGGGATGCCGATGCAGGCATTCAGGGCGCAGATATCGTAGGCACTCTGGTGATTGGCCACCACGACGCAGGGAGCATCGGACTGAGGAAGATGCTCACGTCCGCGCACCTCGACACGGCACAGCGTCAGAGTGAGGCACGACCACGACCAGAACTTAGTGACCTGACTGATGAAGGGAGCTGGCACCTCGCATAGCTGGCGATGATGAGTAGCACGCTACTCCCCCTGTGATAAGCAGGAGGAGTGGCACCGCTATGATGAAGAGATAAATAAGGTAGATGAGGCGACCGAAGGAAAGGAGTTCTCATAGATAAGAGTGTGTATCGAGACAAAAAGGCTATTGGTCTGCTGGGAGGGCATGGAGGTAACGAGCCAGACGCTGGACAGCACGACCACGGTGGCTCAGAGCATTCTTCTCCTCAGAGCTCAGCTCGATCGAAGGTCTTGGGGCAACCCTCAGGACGGAAGATGGGGGTCATAGCCGAAGCCGTGGTCTCCCGACCGCTCTAAGGTGATCTTCTCCGTCGACCGCCCCTCGAAGAAGTGCGTCCCATATTCGTCGATGAGCGCAATGACCGTGCGGAAGCGTGCCCTGACGTGGGGCAGGGACACCATCGAGTCGCTCTAAGAGCAGGGAGACATTCTCCTCGAAGGTGGCATGCTCGCCTGCAAAGCGTGCCGAATAGACCCCAGGTGCTCCGTCTAAAGCAGCGACCTCAAGCCCCGTATCATCGGCGAAGCAGTACATACCATAGTGCTCCCAGACGTGGCGTGCCTTGATAAGCGCATTCCCCTCCAGCGTATCAGCCGTCTCGGGAATCTCCTCGTGACAGCCAATCTCCGAGAGGCTGACGACCTCCAGACGACCCGAGAAGAGGGCACGTACTTCCTCAAGTTTATAGGCATTATTACTCTGCAAATACCAGCTTTTTCATACATTTGTTTCATTAAGAAGCACCTACAGAGTCAGCTCTTAGCGGCGCATAGACAAAAGCAAAAATAAGGAGAATACGCATACGATACACATCTGATGAATATCGAGCAGCTACGCCATCACTGCCTCTCCCTCCCACACGTCTCCGAAGGGATGCCCTTTGGTGAGGGGTACATCGTCTATAAAGTCGTTGATCGCATCTTCGCTATTCTCGCGCCTGATGGTAGGGCTTCTCGTCTCTCGCTCAAGTGCGACCCCGACTGAGCGAAGAGCTACGCGCCTCCTACACGGCTATTATTCCAGGCTATCATCTCAACAAGAAGCACTGGAATACGCTCCTACTGAAGAGCACCTTCCCCCACCCTCCTCACTCAAAGCTCATCCGTCACTCGTGGAATGAAGCGGCTGCAGAAGCTCACCAAGACCGTGCGCGCACGCTCTCCATCACGCCCTTCCATAGACGACTAACCCCTATTTCTTCACACCTCATCACCCCATTCACTAAGTATATGGATACCTCATTGCTCGAATTCATCGACCAGGTAGACAGCACCAACACCTACCTCACTGGACAAATAGCCTCGGGACGTGACCTCCCTCAGCTCCACACCGTCGTCTGCCGTCAACAGACCGCTGGACGTGGGATGCGTGGAATACCTGGACCTCTCGCCCAGGGACAGCCTCACCTTCTCCCTCCCTACTGCGTAGCGACATGCTTCAGGGCAAGCAGCAGTTCGCCGTCTCTGAGCTCGCCGCCTGGGCGGTGATGCGCACCCTCGCCTACTATATGGATGAGGAGCAGCGTCAGCACCTCAGCGTCAAGTGGCCTAATGACATCTTCTACGGAGACCGCAAGCTCGCCGGTATCCTCATCGAGCACAGCCTCACAGGCGCACGTGTCGATTACTCCGTCATCGGTATAGGGATGAACATCAACGATGAGGCCTTCCCCGAGCTCCCCATAGCCATCTCCCTTCGCATGATTACGGGTCGTAGCCTCGAGCCGATGGAAGTGCTCATCCGTCTGCATACGGAGCTGGCGCAGCTCCTTCCCGACTTCCTCCTCGGTCGCTATCAGGAGGTACATCGCCACTATATGAAGCACCTCTATCGCCGTGAAGGCTTCTACCTCTTCACGGACGTGCAGGGGCAGTTCCGCGCACTAGATTAAGGATGTCACCCCTGAGGGGAGACTCGTGCTGCAGCGTGAGTGATAGCTGGGAGCGTGCTTATGCCTTCAAGGAAGTCCGCTTCGATGCTGAGTAAAGGCCGAGATTAAGGACATCCGCAGCCCTGCACGAAGCGAAGGGCGCACGGCTCAGCAGCGCTTCATCGCCGAAGGAATTAAGCTCACAGGGGAGATGCTTGGTGCATTCCCCTGTGAGCTTCTTATTGTAGATGAAGGGCTGTATAATGGGCTTTCCCCCCAGCTACAGGCACTCCCTACCGCCCAGCGTCCACAGCGCATAGAGGTCGTCCCAGCGAGACTTTCGACTGGAGTCGCATCAGCACCCAGCGACAGCCACAGCCACTCTTCGGGGTCTTCACCCCTTCCTCGCGAGGAGGGAGGTGCAGACCAGTCCTGCAGGGTGTGAGCCTCCTCTGTAGACCGCATCCAAGACCCAGGCAACCTCGGGACGATCATCCGCACGGCGGACTGGTTCGGCATCGAGCATATCTACCTCGCACCAGGCACAGCCGACCCCTTCGCTCCGAAGGTAGTGCAGGCTACGATGGGTGCACTCACCCGTGTCCAGCTCCACCGTCTACGGGATACCACCGCCTTCCTCAAGGGCTTCCAAGGGGAGCGACGGGCACCTTCCTCGGTGGGGAAGACCTCCTACTCCGCTACGCTCCCCACAGGACAAGACGCACCGGTACTGCTCATCATGGGCAATGAAGGGCAAGGTATCCACCCCGGATTTAGAGGCGCATATTGACCGCCGCATCACCATCCCACCCTACCCCCATCGAGCGCACGCATACCGAGGTCGCTCAACGTCGCCATCGCCACAGCCTCCTCCTCGGCGAGCTCACGCCGCCGCCTCTCAAAATAGCTTCACCCCATATACATTATCTGCCCCACCTCTCCGAGCAGAGGTGGGCGAGATCGTTTTATGTAAGGGCTACGAGCTAAAGGAGACTATTGCATCATACGGCACCTCGCTTCGCTGTTTGCGCCATTTCGGGCTAGTGAAGCCCGAGTGAAGCACTGTGCTTCGCATCATGACCACTAGTGCCCGAGGACGAACCACTATTGCTCCGAGCTTCCACCCATACTGGTCGACGCGCTGACCTATACTGCTCCGCTCACCCTCCACTATACCCTTCTCCCCACATTCTCATAAGAAGCACCCTACTCTATCCCCTTTAAACATATATCCCCCGGCCGCGTCTCCCTGACACGGCGATGAGGATCACATTATATACAAGTGTCCCGTGTCCCTGAGTCCAGAGAGCTGATCCTTCCCCATAAATAGTGCAGTCATGAAAAACTACCCATTTACGAGGATATGAGAGGGTCAATGATTAGCTATTCCTTTGTATCACCTATTATACCATAGGACAGCTATATGAAGTACAACCAATTGCCCATACGCATGCAGATACGCTATATCTCACTGGTGCTATCACTCCTATGTCTGATTAGCAGCTGTCGCGAATCAGGTCACGACCCAGGCAAAGAGCTCTACGAGGCAACAACTGCACCAGAAGGGACGCCTTGCCCAGCAGGTCGACAGTCTCTTCACCAGCGTCTTCACTGATCCCCGGAGCCGAGCCTGGACTCGAGAGCTTTACCGCCCACAGTGGAAGCACAGCAGGGACGGAGCTCCTCAGCCATGATGCCTTCTTCCATAGCCAGATTACTTACATCCGCAGAGCACTGAGCTTTAGCCTCCGTGTTCACTCGATCAAAACGCTCTTGGCAAGTAGTGACTACAGCCACTTCCAAACGATGATCGTCCCTCCATGACTGCAGAAGCAGAGGAGTGTCCAGCTACGGATCCCACCGTGCTACTACAAATGCGCGAGGCTCTAAGCCTCCAGCTCCAGCACTTCCTCACGCAGGAAGCCCTAGGATATAGCGTGCGCGACCCCAAGAAGGAGGCTCATCTACGCTCCTTCGTAGAGGGCGAAGCCATAGGACTAATTGATAAGACCCTATCCTCCTACAAGGAGTTCACCGGTCGTGAATCCGAACTCGAAGGCAAAGTATGGCACCAGAAGCCTACCTTCGGGGAGGTAGAAGGCGATCCCTCAAAGGCGAGCTATAGCGTGGAGAAGCTCTTCGGCGGAAAGATCCTCTTCGGTCGCTGAGCACCAACTTCAGCTCGACTCGCTCCAGCTCCCGACCAGCTACTACTCCTTCACCTATGGCTATGAGCGTGGACGTATCTTCAAATCCTTCGAAGGACGAGGTCGCGGACAGGATAATTCGATCTTCGCCGTCCCCAATGGTCCACTCGAGCCCACAGGTCAGCGCTACTACTTCGGGGATCGCTATCTCACTCATCCCTTCCCTCAAGCCCTCCAAGGACTACGCCGAGAGTAGCCGTTACACCATCGCTATCACCCTCGAATACGACTCCAGCGAAGTATGCAGCCAGCCCCAGCCAGCTCATACCTCGCTACAAGCGTGGGCTCAATGATGCAGGGGTAGAGGTCGACCTCAATCCCCTATCTCTTCTATAGCATCTATGACGGTCAGAAGCACTGGGGGACTATCCTCGTCATGAGCAATGAAGTCCCAAGCTATTCGTGGGCCAGCCCTGTGAGCTTCCGTCCTGCACCCTAAGCCCTTACCGAAGACCTATGAAGACAAGGACAACCTTTACCCCTCAAGCTCCTCCTCAGTGTGTGCCTCCTGACGGCAGGAGGGACGAGTTGCTTCAAGCGCGAGACTGGAGCACGAGGATAACTACATCAATATCAAGCAAGACTCCCAGCCTCGCCGACAACGCAGTACTGCGCTTCCGCACCTTCAAGCTCGACGACTATGACCGCTATATCATCTTCGGCAACAACAACGAAGTCAGCATCGACGGCAGCGCACAGCTTCCCTGCTCCTCCACTACGATGGACCCAGAATCACTCAGCGACAATCGACCTCAGTGGATGTATCTACGAATACCTGACACATCAAGACAAGATTCACCTTCCGTGGTGCACTCCTTCGTAGTCCTATCTTCACCACGCCCATCGTCATCGATGCCGAAGCCCAACTAAAGCGTGCTGGTGGTACGAATCCCTAAGCAAGACCGATTTGTCCTTCGGCTAAAGCCTTCACACCTCCCCGAAGGCAAACGTGTCAGCGTGGATGAGCGTCAGAGCTATCTCGACAAACCCCTCGGCATCAGTATCGAGGCCCCTCTACTATCTGAGCCCTATTACCGGAACTAATCCCCCAGCTACCGAAATGAAGACAAGATATACGCTCTTGCCCTACCTCCTCTCGCTCAGCTTAGCCTCCACCTACCCGGCCTTAGCCCAACAGCAAGAGCCAACAAAGAGCAAAGCTGATACGACCGTGCGTCGCACCTACCACATCAAGGAGGTCAATGTCAATGAGAAGAAGCGTGAGAAGAAGGTACAGAAGAAGGAAATCGGACGAGAAGTCGTCTCCGACCGCGATATCAATCGTCAGTTCATCCTCTCCACCAAAGACTTCGTACGCTATATGCCCGGGGTAGGTATCTCAGAGTCAGTCTCACGCTATGGCAACAAGCTTCGCCATCCGTGGGGTCGATGAGAACCGCGTCTCTATATCTGTCGATGGACTGCCACAGGCCGAGACAGAGACGAACGTGTCTTCAGCTCCTATGGACTCATCAACTCAGCCCGCCCACAGTTTCGAGACTGAGTTCATCAAGAGAGTAGAGATCAAGAAAGGAGCTTCCTCCTTCGAGCACGGTACAGGAGCCCTCGGAGGCGCAGTGAACTTCGAGACCAAGGAAGCCCACACAATGATTGAACCAGGGGCACTTCTACGGCATCCAAGGCAAGATCGAGGGGCGACAACATGGCGCGTGGGCGGATCTATTCACTCGGTGGTGCTGCCGTCTGCAAGGGCTTTGAAGCCCCTCGCCCTCACGCAGAGCGTACAGGGACACGAGGTGCGTAACTTCGGGACGGGAGAGCTACGACGAAGCATCTTCTCCACCCGACCTGACCCGATGGAATACCGCCAGCAGAGCTTCCTCGGCAAGATAGCCTACCGCTATGGAGACCACAAGCTCACCGCCTCCTACTACAGTCAAAAATAAGGTCACAGACTCGAAGTATGGTCTATGGAGCCCGCTTACGTACTCACCTCGCAGCACGAGCCTTATTACTATGGGCACGACCAGGTACTCACTCGCCGCTATGACGTAAACTACCGCTACACCACTGGAGTCTCCATGGCTCAATCAGCTCAATATCTACGTCAACGGACAGCAATCCTTCCTCGATGCCGACACGCGAGCTCGATTTACCGCCCTGAGATCAGCAATTTCCGTCCCAACTACCTCCCTGCTGGTACGCGCCGACTGCTCAAGGGATGAGCTTCTACGACCAAGCTATCGCCCTCAAAGCAACGTCTAAGCCTCAGGACTTCGGGCACTTGGCTACCACTTCTTCACCCTGCACGCCTCCTACCTGCACCACCATATCGAGGATAAGAATGCGGGACATCAGCCGTCCGCTGAATACCTACAGCGAAGGTGTACGCTACAAAGGTCAGTTCTATCGCTTCGGTGACGAGCTGCCTCAGAGCTCCCTATATCTATTCCTTCCAGCGACCTGCCGACCGTGACAACCTCTCCGTAGCACTCTCAGATAAGATCCAGATGGGACGGCTCAAGCTGACCTCGGCATTGCGCTACGACCTCTTCTCCTCACGCACTCGAGAGACTGGAACGGAGATAACGACTTCAACTATTTAGGCTATCTAATCGGCAACCTAAAGACCGCAGGGATGGACTTCGAGAAGTCCAGCATCAGCGAATGGGGCTTCACGCCTATGACGATCGTGAGCTATGACTTCAACCCCTATCTAAGCATAGGATATAAGTTCTCCACGGGCTACCGTGTACCGACTCTCAGGAGCGATTCTTCCAGTACGTCAGCCTCTCGCCTGCGCTTCTTCGTGCTATCGAACCCCAAGCTCCGCCGTGAGGCTATCCTTCAACCACGAGTGGCATATCGGCTACAGCTGACCCGAAGTATTTTTGTTTCCTACGACCTGAGCTTCTACTACAATAATTATAAGGACTACATCGAGCCCTTATATGGCGTACAGAAGATCTTCCTCGATGGACAGAATAGAGATGTCGCCTACTCCATCAACGAAAACAAGAAGAGCGCACGTCTCTGGGATCGACTTCAGCACGAGCCTCTACCTCGAGGAGCTCCTCCCCAGCCTCAAGCGTGCGCAGGACAATTTATGCTCACAGGCTCGCTGAACTACTCCGAAGGTCGCTTCAGCGATGGCACCTCGATGCTCGCTATCCAGCCACTGAAAGCCGTGATTGGACTCGACTACGACCTGCCCTAAGGAACGAGCGAGGCATCAGCCTGCGTGCTAACTTCCTCAAGGCAAAGGATGTCGACCAGACGCGCTTCGTCAAGAGCTTCTATGGAGATGAACAGATTAGCCAGTTCCCCTACTATTTCTTCCAAAATGCTGTGACTGTAGACCTCTTTGCCTACGTCAAGATAGCAAAGTACGTCACCCTACGCGCTTCTCTGATGAACCTCACGGATACTCGCTACTGGCTCTGGGATGACCTGCGCCAGATCATCAGTCCCGTGATGCTCTGTCCAGCATACGGACTTCTTCCGTGGTGGTCTGAGTCCGTCATCCGCTTCTCTCAGCCCCGACGCTATGCGAACCTCTCTCTCGAATTCAAGTTATAGTCCCCTATGATGGACAAGATAATTAGCCTACCCTACATAGATCCCTCCTGCTGATCGCCCCTTTTGCTCCCTATCGGCCTGCCAGCATGCACTACGAGCCTCTACCTCGTGACGAGAGACAGATCAACCCCGAGGCAGGTGGACGCCTTCAGATGAATCAGCACGAGATCCAAGTACGAGCCAATGACTATATCCGTCAGCTCTCCTTTGATCTGGCACGTCAAGAGCTGGAGCTACTGAGCGACCAAGCCGTACGTGACTCCCTGCAGGTAGTACTGGATAAAGCGGAGAAGTTCGCCGACACCTACCTCATCTACTCTCACGACTCCAAGCACCAGAAGAAGTACCTCAACGGAAGAACTGTATCGACTACTTCCTCGAGCACGGCTACCTCTCCAGCTACGAAGACGACCCTACCTCGTCCTCAACACCCTCAATGGGGAATAACAACGCCCAAGGATGGTCTCGGATATGTCCCCGACGATATGAGCGAGCTATACAACCTCTCGGCTTATCCACGCACTACGACCTTGGAGATCAGTGCCGCGCAGCTCGAGCGTCTTGACCTGCGCGGACTACGTGAGCTACGCGTCCTACGTATCAAAGGGAGCCAAAGATGGTCTCATCGTCGATGCCAGTGACTGTGCTCGCCTCAAGGAGATTGAAGTGACGGAACCCCAACCTCACCATCCGCCAGCACCCTGACGCACGATTCAAGCTCATCGTCATGAAGGATATTTCTCCAGCCTTGCCAGCCTCGGAGTAGATCTGCTCACATCGCTCTCACCTCGAGAATGTCCGTCTACGTGATGTAGACCTCCTCGGCAAGGTCAGCCCACGCATCGCTACGCTATCGATCACAGTCGGAGTCGGTGACTCCTTACGGTAGTGATGGCTACGCTATCATCCGCTCCCCTTCGACAACGAGTTCATCACACGACTCAATAGCCAGCCACCACAGCTCCAGCGTCTGCAAGTAACTCTTCGCCGAGCGCAAAGACTTCTGACCGCTCCGCCTTCGACAGCTCCAGCTTTCCAGCCCTAAAAGAGCCTCACCCTCGGCATACAGTGCTAAGAAGGGAGCTGTAGCACGCAGTAATTGGGGCCGTAATATACACTTCACCTTAGCAGGATGCCCCTGCACTCCAGAAGGTCGAGTTGCTCCACCTCTATGCCCCAGAGATTGACCTTTTCGCCCGCTTAATTCAGTAGCACTCCCCAGCTCCAGCAAGTTCTCTTCTCAGGCGCGACGAAGACACTCACAGCACCCAGTCTCTCCCACACCTTTGCCTTCGATGTGGAAGTCGAGGAAGTCGGACAAATCAACGTCCCCCTTCAGCCAAGAAGAAGGGCAACCTCACTCTTCGTGACTACAACTCTCACGGAGAAGATGGACATACCATCGGCAATTATCCTCTTGTCCATACATCACTGGATCACGAATACCTACGTAGTCAGTTCGCCTCAGTCTATGGGCTGGCGGTAAGCCTCCCTCGAGCAAGTACCTCCCCACCCCGATGAGCAAGAGATCTGGTTTTGCCTTCAATATACTCGACTTCAGTGGCGATCAATGGCGTGGCTTCAAAGGGCTTAGTCTACTTCAAGGTCTTGGCGGCACCGCTTCACGCACGATCCCAATAGACTACCTCGACTTTGGTCACCTCACCAAAGCCAATATCAAAGCCAGCTCCATCACCGTCAATCCAGGCTGCATTGTCAAGAACGTACCCGAAGGGCTACGTATCTATTATGCCTCCATCGGTCAGCAAGAATAACCCGCTGATGCACCTTCCCTATGAACAAGCTATCATCCCCTACCGCACTCTGCCTGCTTGCGCTCTGCCTCTCGACAGGATCCTGCCGACAGCATGAGACTCCTCACTTGGAGCCATTCCTACACGAGGAAGAGGAGACGTTGAGCCACGATCGCTACGTGCTGATGACCTATAAGAGTACGACTATCCCTGCAGGTCCAAGGAAGGACAGAGTCAAGAAGAGAGCTACATCTCCTACTTTGATCACCTTCCTTCTTCCGAGGGCATCAATAACATCTTAGAGCGAAACACCCTCTTCGGTCGCTTCTGGTACCGATGGAGGTGGGCTCCTCGAAGCACACGGTCGGCTCTATCGCTTCTCTAATGCGGTGAATACTCACACCCGTGGCGAACTACTTATCAATAACCCCGTACGCCTGACATTCCCAGCTACAGCCCAAGCAATCAGGAGCGAGCCCACTTAGAGCATGAGTCGGGGCTTCAGCCAGACCGAAAAGAACTTTTGTCATCGGCGAACACCTGGGGTTCCTCATCCAGCCTCCCGTCTTGCAAAAGCGACCTCCAAGTGGTGACCTTCGACCCTGTGACGATGGCCAAGCTCCAGCCCAAATACTCATCTCAGAGGCCGACAAAGCACGCATCCGCCAGTTCATCCTGAGAAGACACCTGCTCTGCAGGCCAACAACTTCCCTCGAGTAGTCCTCGGATGAAGCTGATGGTTCTCCACCACGCGCCCTGATTATGGATGCCGAGCTCCAGTCCGACAGCGCGTACCCAACCTCTCTCGAGACAGCTCATCTCGCCTACAGAAGCCAAGAACGGTGGTCGACTCCTGGGACTCTCGCACCTACCGAACACGGGACGACTGGGGACGCCCTCCGAACTGGCACAATATGTCCACGACGAAGCTGGCGACCTCTACCTACTGGCTCAAGGGGTGACCTGCTCGGCTTCTACCAGAACTCCCTCATCTACCGCATCCGCCACGACAGCCATCAGGTGGATCCCGACTGGCAGGTGAAGATCTCGACCTCCATCTAAGCTACCCAGCTCGCTTCAATGGCATCTATGCCTACCACGGCCAGCTGCTGACGATGGTACCGACCCACCAGCTCTCCGCCGTCAAGAGCAAGAGCCCACAAGACGAATGGCAGTACTATACCATCGACCCTAAAGACCCGTCACGCTGAGCCTATCTCCGCTCTTCGCCCCTCTTCCGCCTTCCGACAGGGAGTGAATATCGCCACCGTCATCGACGATCGTCTCTACCTACGCTACGTCCGCACCAGCAGCGAAGGAGCCTACAACGGCTACTACACCCATGATGTAGCGACCCGCCCAGGCGACACCTGCCTTCTCCGTATCGCTACAGAGTGGCTACGTCGCCGACTTCAAGAAGATCACCCTTACACCCCATACCCGATGATAAGCAGACGTCCCTACCTCCTACTTCTATTGCTCGCACTACTCTCAGCCTGCAGCAATGACCTGCCCATCGACCCTTCGGGGCAAGATACTCGCATCCAATTCCCCACATCCCTCACATTGGAAAAGATATTAGGTGTGACGTGGAAGGTAGACCGAGAGAAGCAAGAGGTGATCTTACCAAAGCAACTCAGCGATCTCTCGGTCAACGCTCGCCCCATCCTCAATGTAGCAGGTAAGCACCTCAACTCGCTCTACCTCTCCAAGACGGGGCAAGTCTATGCGACCTATATCATCGAGGAGTATGGCAATACCATCTTCTACTACACGGGTACCTGGACGCTTGACCCCAAAGCCCCCGAAGAGCTCCTCGTACGTGTTGGCTCTCCCATCGGTGGAGACTTAGAGTATCGGCTGAAGGTCAGACGCTTCAACCTGCTGAACAATATGCTCACGATGGAAGCCTCTTCGTCAATCCCGACTACAGCTTCTCTGCGCTGATGACGGGGAAGGAGCTCAGGATGACTACTGGAGCAAGGAGACCGATGTCATCGACCCCTCGTGGAGCGAGCGTAATCCCATCAGCCAAGCCCCCATCAGCTACCGTGCGCTCTTAGGCTCGTACCGTGTCAATCTCGACACGTGGAAGCGCGTCCTCTACATCGATGATGCACTCTACAATGTCTACCCACTCCTATCGACCTACCAGCTCAGCCTGCAGAGCAACGGGCAGGTGCTCCTGACTCTCGCTCCCCGTCCCACAATATGGCATCAACAGGTACAAGGGCACATGGAGCCTCCACGGGAGCAAGGTCGTACTCACCTTCCCCCTCTTCCCCTTCCAAGGAGACACAAAGCATTATGCAGGTGTCTTCGACATCGATATTATCCCACCAGTGGCAACCAACCATGCTCGCCACGATGCCTCTATAATTATGGAGCTCGTGCGTGACGAAGAGGAAGCGCCACTCGTTCGCTCTCTGAGCCGGGGATGATCACCGCCTACGTCACACTTCCACAAGGTCAAGACCAAGTAGCCTACACATACAATGATGAACGTCAAAGCCTTCCTCTTCTCCCTCCTCACTATACTCCTGCTCGCAGCTTGTCGGAGCACCGCAGAGACTCCACGCATTGACCTTCAGGATGGTCATGAGTCACTCGAGCCACGGCACACAGTGCTGGAGACACCCTACGTATCCCCTTTACCTCTTCGATCTCCGATGACCGACTACAGATCACTGAGGCAGAAGACTGGATCGACACCAAGCTCCAGCAAGGTCAGCTGCTGGTCTATGTCGCACGAAATAGCACTCCATTCACACGACAAGCCGAGCTTATTCTACAAGTCATCGAGCGAGGAGGCCGTCAGGTAGCTCGTCGGATCACCATACGCCAAGAGGCTGACGAAGCTCTGGCATCAGACCGCTACCTTTTCCCCTACATCCCCGCCTTCGGCTATCCTCAGAGTACGTTTTATTCGAGCTTTAAGGATAAGGTCTACATCATTCCTCTCCCTGCCTCAGGAGGAGCACATAGCGACCCAGTCCTCTTCCGCACCAACCTCCCTGCCGACCAGCTAAAAGTGAGCTATGATTATAGCGACAACTCGAGCGACTGGATACACGATGTGCAGCTCATCAAGACGGGAGACAGTTGGGGGATTAGCCTCCCGTGCTGATGCCATCCCGAGGGTATGGTACAGCGTAAGGTGCGGGTCACGCTTACCGATCCTCAGTTCTCCCACCAGCATATCGCCTTTGACTATCTCCAGCTGGGGCACTCCGTGGTCTCCTTCGTTCATCCCGAGCAGGTAATCACCACCCTGGGGATGCTTCCTCAACAGATATCCATACCGCTCAAGACAGATATTCCTCTGGAGAAGCTCCATCTCACTGTCTATCTCGATAACCACAACTTAGATGGAGAGATCGATACGAACGGTGAAGGTGACCCCATACCGGACTACAAGGAGATGTACCTCAGTCCCCTTCTGGCAGTACTCCATCGATACGAAGAGTCAGCAAATGGAGCGTCCCGCTCTCCAGCCCTACTTCCGTCTGGTCAAGACAGCCGATGGTGTCGCCGTCACAGGGCAGACCTCGACCAGTGCCGACTTGCTTTAAACTCTCGCTCCCTAATGCGGTATGGCTTCACATTGGCCTACTGCATCACCAATGAGGTGAACGATCAAAAGTTCTGGGGCTTCCTTCACCTCCCCTAACCACAAGAGGAACCTCTATCTTCAGACGCTACAAGGCAAGAGCGAGGAGCGTATTAGCCTCCCTGCAGAGGCCTCGGAATTTGGCATCAACTACCGCACGAACCTCCCCCTATGAAGATATCGAGTGGACGCGTCCCTACCTTCGTCACCATACCCGAACGCGAGTGGGGAGCGAAACCCCTGTACCCGATGGTTCGAGCATTGACTATCCCGACATCACCCATCTCCGTGGCCTACACGTCACGGCCAATCCGCTACGCACGGCACGTCGCTTCACCATCTCAGGGATCTATAATTCGTACTTAGGTGATAGCTATGTAGGGAAAAAGCTCGCACCTCTGCAAGTCATCTGCGAGCAAGCCCCTTCCGTGGCACGTATCAATTCAGCACGAGCGAAAATACAGAGCTCAGATGGCAGCCCAGCCAGACGATGAGTACGACAAACGGATCGTATCGACCATTGCGCTCACGACCAACCTCTCGCTGGAGCAAATCCAGATGAGCAAGCTACAGGCGCGTAGTGGCTGGATCCAGGCACAGCTCGGTGTAGACCCCTCGACAGGCTACGTCAGCTCCATCGCCTTCTACCTCGACAAGAATACCAGTGGGGCAGACCGTACGACCCCAGATTCGACTAACTCCCCCTCAGGTGAAGGGCTTCAGCCGATCACCCTTCACTATCCGTCAGACGCACTAAGCACGCCCAGTACGTATGAACTACCGCATTGTCCTCGCTGCCCTCATCGCAGGCTTCACACTACTTGCCTGCTCACAGGAAGATCCTGCCATCGAGACGCTCTCCATCGCTCCACTGAGCTCGGACACACTCTACACAGGGAGGAATATCACCTCTCAGTCAAGACCAACCCCACGGGTCGAATCTCCTCGTCCTCGTGGAGCGTCTCCGATGCCAGTATTGCCTCCATCCAATATGGTGGTGTCCTCAAGCCCCTACGCAAGGGCGAACTCACCGTCCACGTCACGTCACTCCAGTCTGGAGGGAAGCGTGTCCACGCCAGCAGACGCTTCACTCTAATCTCCTCAGGAGTCTATCTGCGTGACCGCTCCATCACCATCAATCCGCTTGAGACCTATACCTCACCCTATCGCTTCCTCCCCGAAGATTACAAGCCGAATGAGGCTCTATCGTAGTGTCGCCGATCCAGCCATCGCCCTCGGTAGACCCCGAGGGACGAGTGCGTGGGCTCGCTGATGAGACGACTGTCTATGTGCGCCTCGGCAATCCCCTCTCGGGCTTCTTCTCCGAAGACTCCGTTGCGGTGAGCGTCCGACATCACACCGCCCCCAGCTACACCTATACGGATGGGGTGCTGGAGCTTACCCAGCAAGTCCCAGGTCTACTGCCGATGGTCGCTAAGGAGATGCCCTATTTCTCGAAGATTATCGTACACGGGCCGATCAACGGCTCTGATTTTTGCTCTTCTTCCAAGAGCAGAATGCGCGCATCGATGCTCTTGATCTCTCCGACACGAGGATCGTCAGTGGCGGGCGCATGGTCCTCCTGAAGAAGCGTTTCTACAGTGACCCAGAGCCTACTGCTGTGGGCGTAACGGACGACACCCCTACCTCCGTGCCTTTTGCCTCAGGGCTGACCATCAAGCACCTCACGCTACCGAGAGGGATACGCGGGCTCATCGACTTCGGGCTGAGCTTCATCTACACCAGCCTCACCTTCCCGAGGGCTATGAAGAGCTCCAGCTTGAGAGTTCGCCACGACACGGCTACAGCTTCCTGGGAGCCTCAAGCGCCTTTACTGTGATCAGCCGAAGCTCTTCGAAGTGCAGAACGGCGGACCAAACGACCTCAAGATTTCTTCGGTGAAGGAAGAACTGCTCCTGCCCAAGGGACTCGAGGAGCTACGTGCTCTCATCGAACTGAACGCACCGCTCATCCTCCCCCAAGTCACTCAAGGACATCACCCTCACGGGCCGATTCGAGGACATCACCTTTCGCTGACGGATCGGCACTCACTACGCTGAGTAGCACCTTCCTACTCCAGCATTCCAATCAATATCGCGGTGCACTCTCCACCATCCAAGCTAAGACTCTTCGCTTGCCCGAGGGACTCGAGACCCTCTGAGCACGTGCTTTGGCTGCGGGCGTCTATGGAGCCTTCATCAGCACCCAGCGTATCGAGCTGAAGAATGCGCTGCAGATTGAGCGACTGCTCCTCCCGAGCACACTACATAGTATCGGGGAGGCAGCACTCTTCTCCGCTCCAGATACAAGAAGCCCCTCACCCTTCCCTCAGCGACTGCGTCATATCGGTGCACTCGCCTTCTACGCTTGTACGCTACCTGAGGTCACACTACCCGCCCTCGCTCGAGCGAATCGATGACCAAGCATTTGCCCTCTGTGGCTCGCTGGAGACCGTACGTGCGCTCGGCAAGACGCCCCCTGCACTGGGATCGATGGTATTCTTCCGCACGACCAAGCAAGGGCTTATCGAGCGACTCATCGTCCCCCACGGCTGCAAGGGAGGCCTACGTCCAGGCAGTGATACGCCCCTCACTTCTTCCAGATCGGAAGAGGCTGCCCAATAGTTCACGCCCCAGACCTCATCACCCGATACCGCTATGATACATTCCTTTCTCCCCGGCGTCCTCTGCACTTGCTCTCCCTGTGGGTGCTTCTCCTCGCTCCTCACCTGTGGCCTCTCACAGCTGTGGCAAGGGTGCAGCAGCCCAAGACACAGCATCCACTCACTGGTACCCTTTTGGACAGAAAGGGAAGGGACAATGCTCCTCGACTTCATCAGTGACAGCGGAAGTGCGCTTCACCCTCACCCCCGACGGGTACAACCCACACGATGGAGCAGACGAGTACCCATCGTCTTGAGGGAAGACGCTCATCATCACCGACATCATCCCTGCCTACCCCTTCGGAGATGCTATTCTCTTGAAGGACTTCCCGCGCACAAGTCTCTGGCAACAAGCTCCAGGCGGACTTCACGACCGCCTCGGTCACCATAGATCCAGAGAAAAGGACTCTGATCTTCCTCAGCCCCAATCGCTGAAAGGCTATCTCTTCCCACCGCAAGTCATAGCGATAGCCTCATTCCTCCCCCTAGGGATTTTCCCGGCCCCCACCTCTCCGCAGCGAGAGGTGGGGCGAATACTTTTATGTGGAGGGGCTATACGAGCTAAAGGTGCTCGAGGCAGGGGAGCGTAGCGATGAGTAGGCAGGAGCAAGCATCGAGAGGATCAAGGCACAGAGAGGTACAGGCAAAGCTATATAGCTTTCGCGCCGTGACCACTAGTGCCCGAGGACGAACCACTATTGCTCCGAGCTCCCACCCATACTGGTCGACGCGCTGACCCTATACTGCTCCGCTCACCCCACCACTATACCTTCACCCCACATCCTCCGAAGAAGCCCCTACTTCAGCCCTAAAGAAGCTCCCTTCGTGCGATGGCATCACACGAAGGGAGCTTGTCTTAGCTATCTATCCCTCGAGGATAGGTAGCTGCGGATTACTTAGCAGCAGGGATTTCCTTGAGCACCTGCAGGAGGTGACGCCACCAGAGGTCGACCGTCTTGATCTCGATACGCTCAGCGGGCGAGTGCACGTCACGGAGCGTAGGCCCGAAGGATACCATATCCAGATCAGGATAGACATCGAGGATCAGACCACATTCCAGACCAGCGTGGATAGCCTTGACAGCTGCTTCCCTTGCCGAAGAGCTTGCGGTAAGCATCCGCAGAAGCCTTGAGGATAGCAGAGTCGGGGTTGGGCTTTCCAGCCTGGGTAGGAGTCGGTGACTTCTACAGCCGCACCGGCGAGCTCGAAGACCGAAGCGACCATCTCCGGAGGCACTGTCACGGAGGCTCGTAGTCGAGCTGCGCTGGCTCGTCTCGACGAGGATGATGCCGTCACGCTGCTTGATGGAGGCGAGGTTGTTGGACGTCTCAACGAGGTCTTCGATTTCGTGGCTCATACCCAGCACGCCGTGAGGGCAAGCACAGAGCGCACGCACCAGAGCAGCCTTCGTCTTGCAGTCGATGACCTGAGCAGGAGCAGCAGCGTCTTCAATCGAGAAGCGGACGTTGGGGTCTCACTGCCTTGAGCTCGTTGCGTACTGCTTCATCCAGGGCGCGGAGGAGTTCCTCAGCCTTTGCCTTATCGGCAGGCTTCACCCCAACGAGGGCGTGTGCTTCGCGAGGGATGGCGTTGTGGAGGTTACCACCACCGATTTCAGCCAGACTCCATTCGATGTTGGACTCCAGAGCATAGAGGTAGCGGGTGAGGAGCTTATTAGCGTTCCCTAAGCCGCAGTGGATCTCACCACCCGAGTGACCGCCCTTGAGGCCAGAGACCGAGACACGCAGCCAGACGAGGTCCTGAGGCGCAGCCTTGTATTCGGGCTTGAAGGTAGCGACGATGCCCTTCCCCCCAGCGCAGCCGATGAAGAGTTCACCTTCGTCTTCGCTGTCGAGGTTGATGAGGATCTTACCGGTGAGGAAGCCAGGCTTGAGGGCGAAAGCACCTCGTCATACCCGTCTCTTCGTCGACGGTGAAGAGGGGCTTGATAGGGCCGTGCTCGATATCATCGGAGGCGAGGACGGCGAGCTGAGCAGCACAACCAATACCATTATCTGCTCCCGAGGGTCGTACCATCAGCGTGGAGCCATTCGCCATCGATGATCGTACGGATAGGATCGTTATCGAAGTCGTGTACCGTACCAGCGTTCTTCTCGCAGACCATATCGACGTGGCTCTGCAGGATGAGCTTGACACGATCTTCGTAGCCAGGGGTGGCAGGGCTTGCTCATGACGATGTTCCCCACTCGTCCTTCTTGTATTCGATACCGTGGTCGTGGGCGAACTTCTCAAGGTAAGCGATGATCTTCTCTTCCTTCTTAGATGGACGAGGTACTTGTGTGATTTCATGGAGTACTTCCAGACAATCGCGGGCTTTTAGTTCTGTAATCTCCATTGCTGTGTTGATGTTTACGTGTAAGCGATTAGGTGAGCCAAGTGACAAGCTCACTTCGCCCTCCTCTCTTGCGGTGCATTTAAGGCCTTAATCGGCGAAAACTTGTACCTTTGCTCCCAACAAATATAACGATAAAATACAATGATGGTACTCGTAGCAGTACTCTTCATCGCAGCACTCGCCACACGCTACCTCTTCCGCAGTAAAGATCCAGAGTAATATGACGCTCTTCTTCATCTCCTCTTGGCTATGGCACTGGTGGTCTTCCTACTGAGCATCGGGGTTATCCTCAAGAAAAACGGCCGCTTCCCCAGCACCCACGTCGGGGGCAACAAGGCGATGCAGCAGCGCGGTATCTCGTGCCACCTCCCAGCATCGGGACGCACAGCGCCATCAGACGCTCGCCGAGCGCTTGGCCGCCAGCCAGGATTAAGGCCGTCTCCCCTTCACTTCGCATACCCAATACAATAGTATATCACTTATGACAAAGAAAGGTCTCGTAAGCCTCGGCACCTTGCCCTCGCATTCACCACCACCCTTCTGCCCTCCTCCTGCGGAGGGAACAAGGCCGAGCAGAAATCTTCACCCTCCACGCCCGCCGAGTACAGCGGCTGCGGGCTACCCATCGCCTTCGTGAACATGGACAGCGTCACCTCGCAGTACAAGTTCGCTCAGGAAATCAAGGCTTCACTGGAGAAGGATGCTTCGGCACATCAGACGCGCCTGCAGAGCAAAGAGCGCAGCTATCCAGAAGGCTGCTGCTGACTTCGAACGCCGTGTGCGCATCAACGCCTTCGTCTCCGCTGAAGCCCAGCAGGCCGAGCAGCAGAAGCTCATCCGCATGCAGCAAGAAGGTCAAGCCCTCAGCGCCGAACTCTCCGAGAAGCTCGCCCTCAGCAGCAATCCCTCCTCGAGGATATGATGAAGTCCGTCCGTGACCAGCTCAAGGAGTACAACAAGGATGGCTGCTACAGCTCATCCTCACCAAGGTCGAGCGACAACATCCTCTACGCTGAAGATGCCCCTCGACATCACCGAAGACTTCATCAGCACCTCAACGAGCACTACAACGCAGGCTGACGGAACCCAAGGAAAGACCGACTCCGCCAGCAAGAAGTAGTCGCCATCTCGCGAGCTCTATCGCTCACGACAGCCAAGTGCCGGAAGGGAGCAGCGCACGCCGCCCCTTTGATATTATAGAACCACACGCCTCCCTCCCAAAACATCTCTTCGAGCTCACTTCCACCCTGAGAAAAGGACTATTTCACTATTGACCCATACAGCAAGGAGATCGTTGCATGGTCTCCCTCAAGAGCATCAATACCATAGACAATTGTATAGTGGAGGCAACTATTTCCATTTTGGAAATAGTTCAAGCAAGAGCAGTAACATACTTCAAAAAGGAAGCGACTCAACTCAAGACAGCCCCACCGCCCCATAAGTCCATCTGACTTGTGGGCGGGTGGGGCTTTTTAGCGTGGGAGCAGGAAGCTACTACGACATCGTGGTAGCGGTAGCTTCCGCCTCTTCTCGCTCGGCCTGCAGAAGGGCTGCGACTTCCTCGAGCTGCGTGTAGAACTCTTCGCCAAAGGCACGAACCAGCGGCACACGGAGGAACTGAGTAGACCGGTACCTGTAGCTTACGACCGAGCTTCAGTGCGCACTTACAGATCGACCACTTGTGGTAGTTTACCGCCGTGAACGAAGGATACTTCGTCAGGCGCACGGGATAGAGCTGGCAGCTTATCGGCTTGATAAAGGTCGTCTTCCCTTCGTTGTACACCTTCTCCAAGGCGCAGGCACAACGCCCTTGCTCGTCGTAGGTGGTGAAGACGCAGTCACGTCCACGCACGATGGAGGTCACTTCGTCCCCATCTTCATCGAAGTAACTGACCCCCTGAGCCTCGATCACCTCTAAGGCTGCAGGCGAGAGTAGATGACGCACCTCGGGGAGGCAACGGCGAAGCTCCTCTGCTTCACCAGGCTCTAACGGGGCACCGCTATCGCCTTCGACACAGCATTCGCCCTTGCAGGTATCGTAGTCACAGACAAAAAGTACATCGAAGAGGTCTTGACTTACTATCTTATCGTCTATCTGAATCACGTACTCTCTCCTTCCGTTAGCGAATCTTCAGTGTCACGATCGTCAGCACAGCCAGTATAATACCGATGAGCCAGAAGCGCATCGTCAACTTTGCTTCGAGATCTACGGGTACTTGATGAGACTATCGGTCGCGGCGCCACCAGGGAGCCGGAAGTGGTGATGAAGCGGCGCCATCTTGAAGACACGCACGCCTTGCCCGTACGCATACGCGTGTACTTGAAGTAGAACGCTGGATGAAGGAAGAGGTAAATCTGGCGATGAAGATACCGCAGAGGATGGGCAGGAGTAGCTCCTTGCGAATAAGGATAGCGAAGACCCCCGATGATATCCACCAAGGGCAAGCTCCCGGTATCGCCCATGAAGACCTGCGCAGGATAGGAGTTATACCACAGGAAGCCAGCCGTGGCACCGACCAGCGTAGCGGCAAAGCATGACCAGCTCCTCTGCTCCAGGGATAAACATCGTATTGAGGTATCCCTGCCATATCGTGGTGCGAAGAGACGTAGGCTAAAATCCCCAAGACCACGCCCCACAATGGCGGAAGACCCCGAGGCTAGCCGTCGACTCCATCGGTGAGATTAACCCCCATTGGAGAGGAGCATCACGACGACGACAGTCATCATGATGAAGAGCGTCACCCCGACGACCTTCTTCACCGCAGGGTCAGCGATGGGGAGGATTTCCGAGTAATCGAGGTTATTAGCCTTGAGGAAGGGGATGGAAGTCTCAAGACCTTTTCAGAATCCGTAGTCTCGAAGCGCACCTCACGCACGCTCCCTTCGCGGATGATCTCGCTATTGCGCTTTGATGACGACCGAAGGGCTGAGATAGAGCGTCACCCTCGACGATGAGGCCGAGGACGACCTGCCCGATGATCTTGTAGTGCTCCTTGAGTCCGTTCTTATCCTTCTTGAAGACCTTGATATAGTCATCGGCAAAGCCTAAGAGCCCCATCAGGAGGGTCGTGATGAGCATCAGGATGATATAGATATTGTCGAGACGTGCAAAGAGAAGCGTCGGTACGAGAATAGCCATGATGATGATGATCCCTCCCATCGTCGGTGTCCCCTTCTTCGTCTGCTCACCTTCGAGTCCGAGGTCACGCACCAGTTCGCCGATCTGCTGTGACGTAGGAAGTTGATGACCTTTCCTCCCCAGATGGTGCTTCAGCAAGAGTGCCACGATGACCGCCAAGCTCTACACGGAAGGAGACATAGGTGAAGAGTCGAGAGAAAGGTAAAGCTATGCCCTGACGCATCAGGTAATCAAAGAGGTGATAAATCATAATCGTAGGAAATAAGACAATTAAAGCTTCGTGAGCAAACCGTCCTGTATAATTTCGCGGTCATCGAAGTGATGACGTACGCCAGCGATCTCTTGGTAGGTCTCGATGCCCCTTGCCAGCTACGAGGATAAGATCTCCCGAAGTAGCGAGCATCGTAGCTGGTGCGAATAGCCTCTGCACGGTCGGTGATGGAGAGCGTACGACTCAGCTCCTCGGGCGAAAGACCTGCACGCATCTCTTCGATGATGGCGACAGGATCCTCGCTGCGGGGTTGTCGGAGGTGAGGATGAGGCGGTCAGCTCGCTGAGCCGCTTCGTGCGCCATAATCGGACGCTTACCTCGGTCACGGTCGCCACCGCAGCCCACGACGCAGATAATCTTCGCCCTCGAGAGCGCAAGCTCGAGAGCGTATCCAGCACATTGACCAGAGCATCGTGTGAGCGTAGTCGACGACAGCGATGTAGCCACGCTTCTCGGAGATGAAGCTCTGGAAGCGACCATCGACAGCCGTCAGTCTGCTCAGGCGGCGTAGGGCTTCGTCCTCAGGCATACCGAGGAGCGTCGCCGCAGCGTAGACGGCCAGGAGGTTGTAGACATTGAACTCGCCCACCAAGCGCACTAAGACTTCGACCCCAGCGATACGGAGCTGCGTCCCATAGGATAAAGCTCCAAGATCTCAGCACGGTAGTCGGCAGCAGAGCGCAGGGCATAGCGGTACTGTTGAGCGCGCAGTCTCTGCAGCATCACCGCTCTCGTTCTTGTCATCGGCATTCGTCAGGGCGAAGGCATCCTTACTGAGGCCATCAAAGAGCTCTTCTTGGCTCGGAGATATTCCTGTACCGTGCCATGGTAGTCGAGGTGATCACGGTGAGGTTCGTGAAGATCCCCCTCGGAAGTGCACCAGTGACACGATGCTGCGCCATAGCATGGGAGCTGACTTCCATGAAGACGTGCGTACAGCCCGCCTGATGCATCCGCCCAAGTAGGGTTTGTAGCTCGGGAGCCGAAGGTGTCGTATGTGTCGCTGGTACGGCTTCGCTCCTCGATGTAGTTGCACACCGTACTCAGCAGTGCCACAGCGATAGCCAGCAGCACGGAAAGAGACGGAAGAGGAGGTGGCGATGGTCGTCTTGCCATTCGTACCCGTGACGCCGACGACCTGCATCGCCTGAGAGGGATGACCATGGAGGGCTGAGCTGACGAGCCCCGGCACCTCGGCCGTAGAGTCAACGACGATATAAGCCACATCCATGCGCAACTCTTTTCGGGAGGGTCTCGACAAGGACAGCACGTGCGCCAGCCTCGATAGCCGCAGGGATGAAGCGATGCCCATCGGCGTGGACACCACGCAGGGCGACGAAGAGCGTCCCCGGCTTCACAGCACGGGAGTCTTCAGTGACATGATCGACCTCACAGCCAGCCAAGAGCGCAGGGGCGGAGGACGATGATAGGCGATACTTGTAAAAGGGTACTTAGTGTCATTGGGATAGGGGCGTAAGAGTACGCGAATCAAATAGGAAGAAAAAGCAGCTACTGCGCTCACGAGCCGAAGCTCAAGTCAAGGACAACCTCCGTCCCCACCGCGGCAGGAGTGCCAGCGGAGATGGATTGGCCGAGGACATTCCCAGCCCCACGCAGACGAGGGCTATAGCCCATCTACGCAGGAGGTAGACGGCATCCATCGCACTCATCCCGACGACAGCAGGCACACGGCCGTTGGTCATGGGGACAGAGCGAGCATGCAGGGCTGTATCGACAGCGATGAAGCTCCCAGAGGCCTTCGACATACGAGGGTGTAGGGCCAGCCTTGCTGCGCCATCACGGAGAGGAGCGTGGAGGCACGTCCTGAGGCTATCTCCTTGGTATAAGCCCGAGGAGAGGACGAGCGATGGAGCGAGTCAAGCGTCATCGGAGCTTCTAAGGCCAAGAGGCTTTCGGCGATCTTGCGGATAATAGGAGCAGCCATCACCCCACCACCAGCACTGAACTGGCTCGAGGGACGGCGGATGACAGCGATACACGAGTACTTAGGAGCCTCCGAAGGGAAGTAGGCGCAGAAGGACACCTGATGGCGGATATGCCCCGTAGAATCACGGTAACCGCCACGGCCTGAGGAGAGCTGCGCTGTACCACTCTTACCGCTGATGGCCACGAAGCGGGTGAGCGGGCTTTCTTCCCCGTCCTTCGGTGACGACACGACGGGAGCATCTCTTGGATAGCCGTCAGCGTCGAGGGTTTACAGATGCGCTCTCGGACGACCGTAGGCTCGAAGGTCTTGATGACCTCATTGCGACTACGCAGCTCGGAGACGAAGTAGGGACGCATATAGCGACCACCATTGGCAATAGCGTTGAAGAAGGCAAGCTGTATAAATCGGTGATCTGCGTCTCATAGCTGTAGGACATCCACCCCAAGGTAGTATTGTACCAGCGGTCAGGGTTATCGGCACGCTTACGGACACGCGCCTTCTCATAGCCATCGATCTCGAGCTTGAGGTCTGCCCCGAAGCCGAGGTTGCGTACTTCTGCATGTAGTCGTCGGGGCGAGATTCGGTAGGCTCGAGTGATAGTCTTTATGACCTGCACGTTGCTGGACTTAACGATAGTCTGCGCAGAGATGCGCCCATAGCCACCGTGATCCGCAGTTGTGGTCACGCACGATCTTCCTCCGTACTTCCACAGGCCGTCACCCACATCGATCGTATCATTGGGGTGAATGACCCCCGTCATCGAGGGCGACCATCATTGAGGCAACCTAAAGGTTGAGCCTGGCTCACTCCATATCCGACACGGCCATATTCACCGTCCATGGTAGACTCCGGGGCCGTGCGCTGGAGGTTGGAGATGGAGACGACCTTACCTGTGGCGACCCCTCCATCAAGACGACTGTACCACTCTCTGCCTCGAGGAAGGTCAGCTGCTCGGAGATTGTGCTCTACGATACCTGGATATCCATATCCAGTGTCGTGTAGACGCTGAGCGCCATCGACAGGAGGTCTGCTGATAATCTGCTCGTAGCGACCCATATTGTAGAAGGAGAGCCGCCCAGTTCCCCACGCAGGAGATCGTTGTAGGAAGCTCCAGCCCAAAGCGTCCTTTTTGGTCAGTCTACCTTCGGTGCGGTCGTAGATATGACCAATCGTGCGGTAGGCAAGCGAACCGAAGGGATAGACACGGCGACCTCGTTCTCGGTATAGATGAGCTTGCTGAAGAGTCGCTTCTTATTTCGATTCGCTCCAGTCTTCTTTCACCACGAAGGGCTCAGCTCGCCTCGAGAGGCTCGGTACTGATATAGGCAGATCCTCAGGATAGACAGCACAATGGACGCGACTTCGACTGGAAGCCCTGACGCCAGCGTGCTTTGAGCTTCGCTTTGCGAGCTTGCGCTCGGAGAGGTCGAAGGTCTCATCCATCAGTTCCGCCAGCGAGTCCAGCCCGGCTTCGTATTCGGCACGCAGCTCGAGTGGATGCGCTTGCGCTCGGCCTGCTGCTTACTATCTCCATCCTTCGGGGAAGGGGTGACGCAGGGCTCAAGAGCCTGATGACCGAAGTCAAAGAAGAGACGATAGACGGGAGGTCACCGCCACGGGACGACCATCACGCGCATAGATCGAGCCACGCATCGGCCTCGACGGGCTATAGCGAGGTGGGTTGACTTGCCGTGCCATCTCCGCATACCGCCTGCCATCGGGACTGAGGATGAAGAAGACAATGCGGATCATCACGAAGAGCATCATCAGCGAGAGGAGTGCCACGATCCACGGATAGCGGTCGTGCGTCAGGCGATGCCATTCGACACCACGCCGAGACTTGAAAGAAGAGTCCCAGAGCAAGCACCTTTAGCGAGCGAAAAAGAAGGTCTGGAGCTGAGTGGTGAGTGTACGCAGGTTCATAGACGGAGCGCAGTCGTGAGAGAGAGACGAAGGGAGATTAGCGAGGCTGAGTGGAATGAGGATACTGCCCTGAGTCAACCAGCAGGTAGGGTGGCTGAGTCAGCTGGTACGAGCTGGAGCTGATACTGCTCGACCTTGGTGAGTAATGTTGTTGATACGCTCATATTCGATGAGCGCAGCAGAGGTAAAGAGCGCCTTGGAAGGAATATCTCGAGCTTCTCTCCAGAGAAGTAATCTGCGCAGACTCACTTTATAGTAGTAGGGCCAACCTATCATCAAACCCCTACGAGCAAGATGCAGTAGACGATGAAGCGCCTATTGTGCAGTAGGCTAGGGTAGGTTCCACAGGTCATTCTCAACAGATCTCAACGAATCCACGCTCAAGTTTCCTCCTCCGACTCGTGCGGATCAAGGTACTGAGATCGGGGAGCTCGTCCTCATAGCGGACAGGCTCCTCGTTGGGGATATATTCGTCTGGAGTCATATAGTAGGGGGACGGTCAAGGTCATAGCCAGTTCGGCGATACGGAGCTTTCGCGCTGCGTGCACGTGGATTGCGTGCTACCTCGGCAGAGGGAACGATGGGCTTACGTGTCACCAAGTGCCAGGAGGAGGCGGAAGAGCGATAAATACGCGCATCGCAGAGTCGTCCCTCTGGCGAAGGAAGTTCTTGACGATACGGTCTTCGAGGGAGTGATAGGTCATCACCACCAAGCGACCACTCAGGCGCAGGACGCGCTTCGTAGCTTCGAGGAGTTCCTCGAGTGCCGCCAGCTCGCCATTGACCTCGATACGTAGGGCTTTGGAAGATGCAGGAGAGTTGCTTTTCTCTCTGGTCGGGACGCACCAAGGGGCGGACGACAGCGATGAGGTCTCCCACCGTCTGTAGCGGTGCCGTGGAGCGTGCTTGGACGATGCGCCGTGCTATTTGACGGCTCTGCTTGAGCTCGCCATAGCGGTAGAGAATATCAGCCAATGTAGCTTCATCATACTCGTTGAGCAGGTCACGTGCCGAGCGACCACCACGGTTATTCATACGCATATCCAGCAGTGGAGTCTCATCACGGAAGCTAAAGCCACGTGCCATATCATCAAAGTGATGGGAGGAGACACCGAGGTCTCGCTAAGAGTGCATCCACCTTCCCCAGCTCATCGTAGTAATCCATAAAGCGAGAGAGGTGACGGAAGTTCGCAGCGTACAGGGAAAATTCGCCGTCTCCTGAGCACGCACAGCTGCATCGGGATCTTGGTCGAAGGAATAGAGATGCCCACCACTGGAGAGACGGTCAAGTATAGCACGCGAGTGCCCCTCCCCCGAAGGTAACATCTACATAATGCCCTGTGAGGCTGGAGGTTCATCCCTCGAGGCATTCCTCGAGCATACGGGGACGTGATAGTCTGTGGTTTGTATGATACCTATTAATATAATGTCTTGCAAAGGTACTCAATATAGCGCACAATTGAGACCCATTCCCGACCTACTTTTCGGAGAGAAGCAGAGCCACCGCTCCTCCCTGTGCCACGCAAAAGCCCCATCTAAAAAGCAAAGCCACCACTCACTCCCAAGGAGACATAGCAGACAACCAACGGCAGGAGGCAGTGCATGAGCAGTACTCCTCCTACTACGTGCATTTATTACTGCTCGTCAGCTTGACCAATACTGGTCAGGCCGACGAGCAGTAGTCCTTCACACCAATCGGGCAAACGCAAAGCGGCCACCACCCGAGTAGAGCTCGAGAGGCGCCTGCCATAGAAGGGTTGAGCTGTGACTCACTTCTGCACCCACAGCTGTGATCTTCAAGTCCTGCCTTTGTTCGGCAATTGCCGTGAGGATAGTTCCAGCTTCATTCTTATCAGTGGCTACAGGCATTCTCTTTAGAAGATCGTTTGCCACGAGGATCTCCAGCTTGATCTGGCTCCCTTCACTGGTAATACGACCTAAGGAGAACGCTCTGGAAGAAGAGCTTACCATCCTCGAAGGTAAGGGCGAAATTCTTCTCTGCCCCTGTTAACGACCGAGATGAGCGTAGCCTTTTCGCCTTCGATCTTGACCTTGATGGAGTCGTATTCAGCCCTCCAAAGATGAAAGACTGGAAGATGTGATCTGACACCTTATAATCCTCTTTTCATCACACCTTAACTGACTCAGGAGAGAAGGTCACCCACTCAAGTGTCCACGTTCCTTCGAGGCTCGCGGTCTCGGTCTTGCTGGTGTCAGGCTTCAGGTTCGTCCTTCTTGGAGGAGCAGGATGCTGCACTCAGGACAAAAGCCACCGAGGAGAGGGGCTACTGCCCACTGCTTTGGATACGCATAATAAATACTATTAATAGGTTAGAGTTAGTTTCCTCCAGTTAGAGCCAAGCAAACGCACCCGTGCCCCACTGTAGGAGACGCAAAAATACGAAATCACCAACGAGCCCCCTTTACACGTACTTGCACCAAGGAGAAAAAGACAAAGCAGACCGTCCGCACCCTCCCGACAAGGGAGCAGTGCAGAGCAGTCGCCGTATTACAGGTAGAGGAAGTACTCCGCTGAATGATCTTAGAGATCGGCTGTCAAGCGCACATAAAAGCTCCCTGCATACCAGCCACCGCTCCCAGCCTGAATATGGATGAGATCAGGACGGTAGCCACCGCGCACTCCTGGGATCAATGCAGTAGACAGGTGCCGTCCCTCGGGACACAGCCCAGAGACCTGCTGCAGGATAGACCTCGAGCGAAGTGCCGATAACCAGGAAGAGATCTGCCGCTTCGGTCGCATCAATCGCAGGAAGCATCTCAGGCATTTCCTCGCCGAACCAGACGATGAAGGGGCGGAGCTGCGTCCCATCAGGGGATAAGTCGCCGACATGAAGCTCACGTGTCGCCCCTTCGGCAGGGTAAGTCGTGAAAGGATCACGCACGGAGCGGTTCTTCATCAACTCACCATGCAGGTGGATGACGTGGCTGCTCCCTCGCACGCTCGTGCAGGTCATCGACATTCTGCGTGACGATGGTCACACGATAGTGCTCCTCCAGACGAGCCAAGAGGCGGTGTCCTTCGTTGGGCTCTGCTCCTACGAACTCACGGCGGCGTGCGTTGTGGTAAGTCCAGCACACACTGAGGGTCACGCTCCCAGCCCTTCGATGCTGGCGCGACCTCCTGCACATCGTGTCCCGCCCACAGACCATCGCTATCACGGAAGGTGGAGAGTCCACTCAGCACTCATCCCTGCCCCCGAGAGGACGACCAGATGTGGACGCTTGGAGCTCTGAGCATTCATCGGCGTGAGACGAGCGAGAGCTCCTGAATCAGACGAGGACACGAACCGAGCTGGTCGATGAGCAGCAGGACGTAGCGAATATCACAGATGATACTACGCTGGTAAGAGGGAAGGTACTGGATGTCACCACCTACTCCTTCCCAGTTGCGGTCAAAGTTAATCCCGATCAGATCCCCATACTTGTTGAAGACAGGACTACCTGAGTTGCCCCCCGTGGTGTGGGTGGTAGCGGCGAAGTTGACCGGCATCTCGAACGAGCCATCCGCCTTCTTCATAGCCCATCGCTTCCCTTCTCCGTAGAGCTGCTTCTGATAGATCTCCTTCAGACGAGCAGGGACGGCGAACTCCCATGAGGTAGGATCTTCCTTCTCCATCACCCCACGCAGGGTCGTAGGCACCTGATATTCGACTCCATCGACAGGCGAATAGCCGCGCACTTGACCGAAGGTGAAGCGCAGCGTGCTATTGGCATCAGGCCAGAGGTTATCCGCACCACGCTGTGCGATGACGCCACCGACATCAGGTGCGACGCGCCAGGTCAATGGGATTATCAAAGGGACGAAGGGCAGCGATGAGCTGATCTCGCTTCACACGCACCGAAGCAGCGAAGCGTGCCATCAGGTCGGTAGCGAGCACCGTCTGCTGTTCCTTCGCACCCAGCTTCTTGAAGGCATCGAAGCCCTCGGGGGTGGTGAAGGTGGACTGAGCAAACATCGCATCGACATAGGCATCGACCGATCCGAACTTATCTACGCCCTCAGCGATGGCCTCGGGCCAGTCCTTCCGAGCGATCTCGATGCGTGTATTCGGCGAGCTCCGCCTTAGCTATCTTCGCATCCAGAGCAGGTAGGTAGTCCTTATTATTATAGGAGGTGAAAGACTTATCCGTAGCAGTCAGCGGATTGTCTGCCCCAGGAGCACGTGTGGCTTCAATAGCCTGCCACAGCCCTTCATCCAGATACCAGAACTGTCGGCGCAGGTCACGACGTCCCCTCGATCGCACGGTCGATCGTCGTGACAGCGTCCTCATAAGCCTTGTATTCCTTCGCACTGCGTCCCTTAGCCCAGCGAGAGTGACTCCATCTCCTGCCGCTTGCGAGCCTTGAATTTGTTCTTTTCGATCCCGAAGTTCGCACCGATGGCACGCTTGTAGGGCGTTCTGCGAGCGAGCGTACTCTAGCGGCATACATAATGTTCACCTTGGGGTCAGCAAGCATATCCTTCAGCATCACCTCCTGACGGATCTGGCGCATACGGATGCGGATATCATTGTCGATGGTCTTCCACTCTTCGACCTCGGAGGGGAGGAAGAAGTGATTGGTACGCCCTGGGGAAGCCCATAATCATAGCGAAGTCATCACGCTGTACGCCATCGGTGGAGATGTTGAACCAGCGCTTGGGCTTGAGCGGCACGTTGTGCTCTGAGTAAGGCGCAGGATTGCCATTGGCATCGGCATAAATGCGGAAGATGGAGATGTCGCCTGCGTGGCGTGGGTACTTCCAGTTGTCTGTATCGGCACCGAACTTCCCCACCGCACTGGGAGGCGCCCCGACAAAGCGAATATCGGAATAAACCTTCTTGGTGAACATCAGGTACTTGTTCCCATTGTAGAAGGGGCGAATCTCGACCTCCGTGCCTGGATGATCCTTGAGGAAGCTCCGCCGACGTGCTTGCGTGCCACCGTACGCAGGAAGGCTGGAGAGAGATATTCCATACCCGTACCCTTACGCACCTTCTTCAGCTCGGCCTGCACGAGGGCGGTGACATCCTCAATCTTGTCGATGAAGGTGACGACAACGCCCTTAGCTGGGAGCTCTTCGGCGAAGCTCTGCGCCCAGAAGCCGTCTTCGAGGTAATGTGCTCTACGCTGCTCAGCTTCTGAATAGCGTCATAGCCGCAGTGGTGATTGGTCAGGGACTGAGCCCCTGCGATGAGATGATTTTCGCCCTGTACAGCCGCCATCGAAGCTGACGACAGCATCCTTGAGCGAAAGTGCCGTTGGGATTTGTAGAGATCATACCCTTCATCGAGAGTCCGCGCTTGACAAGCTCGGGGTACTTCTTGGAGAGTTGCTCCAGGAGCCACATCCCTTCGTCAGCGCGCGCTACGGAAGCTGTGCGAGCACGAGAGCGATGAGGAGCGCAAAGATAGGTTTACGCATAGTCATGATAGGATATTAGTGGTTAAGTAATTCAATGTTCGGGGAAGCATCGGGCAAAGCATCCGTACCCAGCCAAAGGTGAAGAGGTAGTCGGGACGTAGCTCGTGGTGGACGACCAGCTCCGTCTCCTCTCGAGGATAGCGCAGGCACAGCGTCTGCTCTTGCGGTGTCAGCGTCTCGAGGACAAAGTTATGTAGCGAAGCATCAGACGGGCCAAAAGACCTTGAAAGCCGTCTCCTTCGCCGACCAAAGTAGCGTACGTAGCTCCAGCTCGGTGAGCTGGGGAGCCAGACGACATCCCTTCTCCCACTCGGCCTCCGTCAGGTAGCGTGAAGCTACTACATAGAGTTGGGGGCGATAGGTCTCGACATCCACCCCTGGACGTAGGGAGGAGGGCGTAAGAAGAAGCATAGCACAGCCCATCGGCGTGGCTAAGGCTCATACTCACCTCAGGCTTCGAGGGAAGGAACGGACGCCCAGTAGCATCGTGGGCTCGCTTGAAGGACTGCGCTTCGCCCAAGAGGGCTCGCAGCATCGCTCCGATGGCTGCTTCTTCGCTCGCCTTACGCTCCTTCTGCTCCACTCGAGGATAATGAGCTAAGACAAAGGCCACTCCCAGAGGGCAAACCCTTCTATGTGCTCCAGCATCATACTGTACCCGTGGTCGTGTCGTCCGATGGAGGGGGAATGACTTGCACCTCGGTGATGCGGAACTTCTCCAAGCTCGTCACTCGGAAGCTCCATTCACCCGCCTTGACTAAGTCCCCCTTACGAGGCAAGTCTTGCTTGAGCTCCAAGACCAGACCTCCGAGGGTGTCGACTTGCTCCTCGGCCTTGCCAAAGATGCCAGGCTCAAGATCAAGGGCACGCAAGACGTCTGTCAGCGGTGTCCCCCTTCGGAGAGATAGCTCCCATCGGGGAGTCGCTTAGAGGCAGTTCTTCCTCATCGTACTCATCCGAGATCTCGCCGACGATCTCCTCTAAGAGGTCTTCCATCGTGACGATCCCACTCGTAGCACCGTACTCGTCGACGACGACGGCGATATGCTTCTGTACTGCGAAACTCTTTCAAGCAGGTCATCCAAAGGCTTTATTCTCGGGATGAAGAGGGCGATCACGAATGAGGCGCGTCCAGTCAAAGTCCACCGCCTGCTCCTTGTAGGGGATGAGGGTCCTGAGGTAAAGGATACCACGGATATTATCCTCTGAGCCTTCGTAGACAGGGATGCGCGAGTAGCCCGACTCAAGAGCAAAGTGCTAGCATCCTGTGGAAGTCCCACGCTACATCTATATCCACCATATCGACGCGGTGGCACCATAATCTCGGATGCCGTCTTGTTGTGGAAGTTGATAATATCTTCGAAGAGCTCCTTCTCCTCAGGTTCGTGTCCCTCAAGCAAATCGACCGCCTGCGAGATCATCTACGGAGAGGTCGTATCGTTGGGCTGCATGCGGCTCGTCAGCAGGCTGGTCGAGCGCATAGAAGCGAGGAGAAAGGGATACAAGAGACGAGAAGGCTAGCCATCTTCCCTGCGGAGAAGCGACTAAAGCTCAGCGGACGAGCCTGGAGCATAGACCTTCGGGATGATTTCACCGAAGAGCAGGAGCAGGAGCGTCAGGATGACCGTCTGGAAGATGAAGTCCAAGGCAGGAGCTGTCGAAGTCGAAGATCTGCGCAAAGGCGTAGCCTGTCAGGATAACGATGGCCACGTTCACCAGATTGTTGCCGATGAGGATAGTCGCCAAGAGGCGCTCTGAGTCCTGGAGCAACTCTGACCAGCCCCCTGATCAGTAGGGTGCTCTCCTCCTTAATCAAATCAATGTCGGAGGGAGAGAGCGAGAAGAAGGCTACTTCGGAGGAGGACATAGCCCGAGACGACGAAGTAGCCCTGATATGGAGAGAGCTATCCACGCCGATAGTGGGATAGTTTCATTGATAACCTGACTGAATGATTCCAATAGGATAAAGATTGAGGGAGAGAATTAACGTACACCTCGTGACGGCGCACGGCATTGAGAAGGTCACGACACTGCTGCTGCTTCTGCTGGACGATGGCCTCAAGATGGAGAATCTCACTGCGCAGCTCACTACGTGTCGCGCGCCTCCGAGGTACGCCATTGCGCACGCAGTTGCTCCAGACGAGCAGCCTTCGGTCCAGGACTTCCCGAAGTGCTTTGCGCTCAGCGAACGTGCGACGCCCCTCTTCGGTCTTGAAGTCCGCCCAGCGATGGTAGACCACCGCACCCTGAAGGTGGAAGGTCAGCTCGGCCTTTCGTCTCACGCTGAGTAGCAGGGTTGGCTGGTCTCGACTTTGCACGATAAAGCACACCCTGAGAGCGATGCACGGCGGAAGTGCTTCTACCCCCGAGAGCTCAGCGGTCTGTCCTCCTTCACGGGCAGAGAGGAAGGCAGGACGCCCCGGTGAAGCGATAGAGGTGCACCCTGTCCCCTCAGGAGCAAAGCGGTCACTAACGAGGATCCCCACCCCTGACTCTCGTGATAAGCTAAGAGGTAATCATTGTAGGGGGAGTTGTATGGCATCCCGAGGAGGGTGGCCTCAAAGAAGCTAGTCCCCTGCTCGGTGAGGCGTGTCATATAGAGGTCATAGCCACCAAGACCTATGGGCAAGTGGCGAGCAAAGAAGAGCGTCATGCCGTCCTCCAAGAGGAAAGGAGCTCGGAGTGGGCGCATCCGCCTCAGCGTCTTGGCAGAGATCTCCCTGACGCTCCCAGCTCTGTCCCGCACGAGCGAACCATGCTAAGGCACGCCCTTCGGGGATGATACAGTTGCGCCCAAGGGCATCGACAAAGCCCACGAAGGGGAAGGCGTCCCATCGTCGCTGGCATACTCTCCTTAGCGACAGGAGTAGACTGCGTGAAGCGTGCACGTAGGTCTTCGGGGAGCTGTGCCAGGGCCAGGAAGCGACCTGTTCCCTGAGGAAATAGCTCCGCAAGACGCGTCACCGAGACCAGCGTACTATCCACCACGTGTAGCTCATCAGCTGCCCCATACATACGCTCGGCACGAGCTATCTGCTCCTGCAGCATCGTGATGCTATCAGGGGAGCGACTGAGTGCGCTTCTGCTGTGCTGCGATGTATTTCTCCAGGGCGGTCTTAGCAGCCTCGAACTGATAGGGCACGATAGGCATGCTCGGCCTCATGCAGGAGTTGCTCGGGAGATGGGGTTGGTGTCTTAGGCTTCACAATCTTCGCTTCCCACTGAGGGGAGCGAGAAGGAGCGCAGAGAGAAGAAGGAGCGAGCGGAGAGACATGGTTGAGGATTAGAAGACGAACTGAGCGCGAAGCTGGAGGGTATGGTAGCTGAGTGGCTTATCACGGAGCAAGTGCAAGCGTCCCTGAGCTGTAGCTTCCTCCGAAAGATCCGTAAAGGTATGGCTTGAGTCCGAGCATCATGGCCTTATTTGGATACCAGTTGAGTGCGCACTGATGAGTTCGTAGCCCGCTTGCCGATGATGGGCTTAGCATCGAGCACACTGGCACCAGCCATCAGCTCGACATTACCGCCTGGCTCGACCGTACGATGGACGTTGGAGAAGACAGCACCTCCACCGGAGTAGCTACGTTGCTTTCCACGGAGCATATACGAGCCGACGAGGTAAAGCGCCCCAGAAGGAGGTGCGCTCACCCTTAGCGAGGAGCTGAACACGTGTCCCATTGGTGAGGCTCTCCCCACCTGAAGCGGCAGAGAAGGTCGTATAGAGGGCTTCCCTGGACAAAAGAAGCGAGTCATCACGATAAGCAGCTTCAAGTCATAGATGCTATAATGGTCGATACCCCAGTCGCCCTGCGATGAGGTACCCGAGTTCTCGACGAGCGAGGCCGACCGTCCGCCTACGGTGACTACGCCCTCATCTGAGTGACACGCTCTGGCGTGCGAATCGCAGCCGAGAGCCCCAAGTGTAGGGTGCCGCCTCCGTATTATAGGGACGCCAGATGGCACGCATCGCAGCTCCATAGCCTTCCCCCTGGTGGTTCTCACGAGCTTGAATGCGCTCCGTTCCCCCAGCGAAGAGGCCTGCACTGAGCCAATAGTGTCTCGCCCCAGTGTGTCCCCGAGATGCCCCAATGACGCCCATAGGGGATAAGGAAGTCGACAGGAAGGGAACCAGTCATGAGTTTGCTACGTGTAGAGGTACTCACACCGAGGCTCAGAGGCTCGATCTGGTGACCGAGGACGATATTTGTATGGGGATTGAAGTCATAGGCAGCATAGATATCACAGAAGGTAATACGCTGTCCAGCATAGTTGACATCTATCCTACCTGACCACTTATCATAGTGGGAGAAGAAGCCAAGTCGTGCCTGCGTGACAGAAGTACCAGACCGCCATACGGAAAGGCTCAGCCTTAAGCGCACCTGCAGGCTGGTGAGCAAAACGCCCCTTGTCGAGAGGGAAGAAGGCAGCCGCATCCAGCGTGATACGCCCATCGACCCCGAGGGTCACCTCCTTGGCTGGTCGGAGCGCAGGGCTATCCGAGCCTGTGCCGAGGCACGTGAAGCCGAGAGAAGGAGCGTAGCACTGAGCTGACGAGGAGTATCGTGAGTGTACCGTTCTTGCGTCTATGCAGTAGAGTCATCAGTGAATATCTATTTGCTTACCATAGACAAAGATAGCCTTTTCGCACTACAACGAGCGAGCATCCTCGAGGGGAAGGACAGCCGTCACACGGTCTGACCTCGGCCTCGAGGACGCTCGTCTCTATGAGACCGTCAGCGAGCTCCAAAATGACAAGCTGTGCTTGTCATTTTGCTGGACTTTGCAGCGTGCGGTAATCGCAAGGCGTTAAGACTGAGGACGAAGGGAGTTTACTCCTGTAAATGACCAAGCCCGAATGTCGCAAACAACGAAGCGAGTGCCGTATGATGCAATAGTCTCTATATAATAATGTAGTGACTACAGGTCTACAGTGAAAGTCATCACTTCGCCCGTCTCAGGGTAGAAGCCACGTAGTAAGAGGGTGCTACGACTGGCTCGGCTGGAGCGTCCGCCCTTATCGAGCGTGGAGATGACCTGCGAGAGGTCGCGCAGCGAGCGCAGGGGAGTATTGTTGGTCGTGAGTAGGACGAAGTCCCTCACGTACACCTGCCTTGCGCAGTGCCCCTGACTGAAGCGACTGGACGACCAAGCCGTAGGAGAGACCATAGGCACGGAGTTCCGAGGGGCTGAGTTCCTGAGCGTAGCTCCTGAGACGGTTGTCCGCCTTGTTAGGGTGCTTGCTGGAGGAGCTTCGAGCCGCCTTCTTGGTTACGCAGCGGTGACCTTGTAGGTCTTCTCCACCCCCTTGCGGTTCACCGTGACCTGGACAGCATCTCCAGGGCGGAAGCGCGAGATCTGCTCCTGCAGCTGAGCGAAGGACGTGATGCGATGCCCATCGATCGCGGTGATGACATCTCCTCTCAATACCAGCAGCCAGTGCGGCACTGATCTCAGCGAAGTCGGCGATGTAGAAGCCTTCATTGACCTTCAGCCCTTCCTTCTGCACCAGTTCGCTGGTGACATCCGCACCAGAGACCCCGAGCATACCACGCTGGACGGTGCCGTACTTCTTGATATCGGCCACGACCTTGGCGGCAATGTTGATGGGGACAGCGAAGGAATAGCCGGCATAGTTCCCCGTCTGAGAGTAGATCATCGTATTGATCCCGACGAGTTCGCCAGCGGCATTGACCAGCGCCCCACCGCTGTTCCCTGGGTTGACGGCAGCATCGGTCTGGATGAAGGCACCCACACCGAGCGGACCGCTGGTAGCAGCTGCACGCGACTTAGCACTGACGATGCCAGCAGTGACGGTGCTGGTGAGGTTGAAGGGATTACCTACGGCCAGCACCCATTCGCCGAGGCGCAGGTTCTCCGAGTTCCCGAAGGGAATGGTAGGCAGGTCCTTAGCTTCGACCTTGATCAAAGCGATGTCGCTGGAGGGTCGGAGCCAATGAGCTTAGCCTTAAACGTGCGGTTGTCATTGAGCGTGACGGAGAGCTCATCCCCGCCATCGACGACGTGGTTATTCGTCATGATATAGCCATCGCTACTGATGATGACGCCTGAGCCATAGCCCACCACGGGTTCACTGCGGCGTGCGCCACCACGAGGATCGCCCCCGAAGAAGAACTCAAACGGGTCGATCATCTGCTGCTCCTGCACCTGCTGCGTCTTCTTGACCTTGATATGCACGACAGCCTTGACCGAACTCTCAGCAGCGGGAGTGAGGTCGGAGCGTTGCCCACCTGACGCGAGTTCAACGAGTAGGCCGTATTTTTGGAAGCCGTAGTCGCTGGCGGTCGTTGCCCCGACGAAGCTCCCCTGCATCGGAATAAGTATTCCCGTTATTACGCGCCAAGACGTGGACGGTCGTAGCTGAAGCAGCGACGCTCACAGCGACTAAGCCGAGGACGGCAACCGATTTCTTCAATACCTTGTTCATAGTCATTCAGTATGTTCTGTTCATTGATTAGCAGGGAGAACAGCCCGACTCCTTAGGGCGGACGAGCTAAGGTATCTCAGCTTCGTATAAACAGCACGACCTTATCCTCTCGTATGAAAGGCTGGTCGTTTCTTACTAAGAGACAAAGAGGATGCCAAGGTTTAAACCCTATGCCATTGAGTGGCACACTCTGCCAAAAGCTCCGAATCTTGCTCTACGCTCCCCAGCTGACATACGCTCATCTTCCCCCCTCGGAGAGAGAACCACCACAGTAGCCTGCAGCATAGACACCGAAGCTATTGGTCGACCAATGTGGTCTCACTGCACTAGCTCAGCGGGAGCGAGCACTATAGGTCAGGGAGCGACACCTCCGGAGGAAGTGCCAGCTACCTCAAGGAAGCGAAGCGGAAAGAGAAGGAACGGAGGCGGATGGAGCTACGGAGAAAGGGCAACGAGCACACTGCCCCGAGTGCAGTAGGTGGAGTGCAGCTCGAGCAGGCCTGCGACTCACTGGCGGTACGTGCCGTAAGACCAGCAGCAGCAAAGAGGCGTGTCACGTGGTTTGATCTCGGCAGGCAAGCCTTCCATCTGAAGTCCCTGCCGTCTGCTCCTCCCCTACTCGATGGTAATACGCACACCACGCTTCCCGATAGGGGATGAGGACATTGATCGCTATACGCGTGATGGCGTCGGGGGAAAGGCAACCGCTTCCCTCGCCACTTGCCACCGCAATAGGGGGCTGGCAGGGGGATGCTGTAGGAGGGTGCGCAGGGCATCCATCGACCCTACCTCAAAGGAAGTTGCTCCCCCACAGATCGGTCTCGACGATGAGCGTAGCGAGCTGAAGGAGACTAGTATTCGGGGAGGTTCGTGGGGCGTGTGCGTGCACGGCGAAACGTCCCAGCAGGGAGTGGAGACAGGTCATACTTATGCGCCAAAGAAGGCATATTCGCTCGTGCGCTCGGCACGCACCGCTTCGTCAGGAGGTAGTCAATGAGGCCTGCCGTCCCTCAAGAGCAAGGCTTCGACCTGGGCCCTTTTGGTCACGATGCTTGAGCAGGAGGTGCAGAGGGAGGGCAAGGCCAGTCGCTCCAGCGCATCCCCATTGAGACCGAAGCCCAAGGCACGCAAGAAGAGGCGTAGAGCGTCTGCGCCCAGTCTCCTCCACTGCGCTCGAGCAGCTGTCGCACGGCTGAGACCTTCCTCGAGAGACGACTTCGCTGGAGGCACGAGAGCCACATCTGACGCTCTCACCTGAGATCTGTCGGAGATGATCAGCGCAGGCAAGGCGAGCTTCTGCCGACAGGAGCGCAGGAGCTACTGGGCGTAGCTCTTCGGTACCATCAGCAGGCAGGTCGGTGAGCTCTCTCCTTCGGGCGTGACGACAGGGCGGTTGTCCAGCTCGACGACGTGCAGGATGACCGACCGATAGGCTGGATCGACATCGTGATGATGCTGATACCACTGGCTCGAAGCGTGATGGATCTCCACCGCTCCCACCCACAGCAGGTCATCTATGCGCACCTTTCGCAGCGAAGAAATCGGGACCAGCGTGCGCATTGAGCACTCCTGGGTCAAGAACTTCAATAGTCGCTCACGAAGTGTACCCTGAGGAATCAGGGAGGTGTAGCGGCGATGCGCCCATATATAATGTGGGAAGGCTTCCATCGTGTGTCGGTAGGGCTTAGGGTCGGCAGGAGTGTCACTCCAAGCGGTCGTAGGGGAGGGAACTCCGAGAGGGAAGGCGTAGGTCATCTGCTCATGGTCGATCCGACAGAGTAGGTGCTCCAGTCCGTTGCTCAGCACCAGTACGGCACGCGCAGAACATAGTTGCAGCGGACGATCTGCTGCAGGACGGTCTCGGTGAGCGTGACGTGCGGTGCCTTGTACTCCAGGATCATCTGCGGCCGGAAGTGCCTTGTCATAGAGGAGGGTATCGCACCGCTTCACCGTCTCCCCGAGGCGCAGAGCGACCTCGATTCTGCATCAGTGGCTGCGGATAACCTGAAGTCATCGATGAGTAGCGAACGAGAGTACTGACGCACCCATTCCTCGGGCGTCAGACGGACGAACTTACGGCGCAGGTCGTCATAGACATAGGGCTTCCCTTCACGCTGCTCGAGAGCGAAGACGACACTTCGGCAGGTTTAACTCAATCATGCTTATCTTTGCAACAAGTACTTCATCAGGCTCTTTTCCTCGAGCTCATCCCCACGAAAGTACGCATAATTACAGCATAAATGCCCACCTACGACGAGATCATCCGTGCGCTCAAGCAACGGAAGCCCCAGCGTGTCTACCTGCTCGCTGGCGACGAACCACTCTTCATCGACCAAATCGCCTCCTTCGCTGCTAAGGAGTTCATCCCTGAGGAGGAGCGAGACTTCAACCAGAGCATCCTCTATGGTGCGGAAGTCACGGCACGCGATCCTCCTCGAGCACTGCGCTTCCCGATGATGGGCACACCGTCCTCGTCCTCGTCCGTGAGGCGCAGCAGGTGCGCGACCTTGACACCATCGCAACCCACCTCGACGAACTTCCCGAGAGCACGTGCCTCATCCTATGCTACAAGAAGAAGGCCGACAAGCGCAAGGCCCTCTATAAAGCCATCAGCGAGCGAGGCGGCTTCTACTGAGTCGGCGAAGATGTACGACTCAAGCTCCCCGACTTCATCATCAAGAGCTTTCGCGGCTCGGCATCTGGAGATCGATCCACGCACAGCTCACCTGATGGCCGACAGTACGGGCAATGACTTTAGAGAAGATACTCAACGAGGTCGAGAAGATTGCTTTAGCCCTCTCCCCAGCAGGGGAAGCGCACCGTCACGCCCGAAGTCATCGAGTATTATATAGGTGTAAGCAAGGGTACAACAACTTTCGAGCTCCTCACCGCCCTCATTCGCCGTGACGTTGCTCGTGCCTTCCGCATCGCCCTCTACTTCGCTCTCCGACGAGCGCAACCATCCGATTCGAGACGCTCCCACCCTCTTCGGCTTCTTCTCGAACCTGATGGCAGTCTACTACCTTCCCCAACCAACGAGGCGCACCATCGCTGACCTACTGAAGGTACAGCCTTTCGTTGCACGCGACTACGAGACGGCACGCCGTAGCTATTCGGCTGCGCAGGTCTTCGCCATCATCCATCAGCTACGCCTCATCGATGCCTATTCAGGGCGTAGATGCGAATATCCCCACCAGCCAGCTCTACTCCGAGCTCGTCTCACGTATATTGGCCGCCTAAGCATGCAGCGCAAAGGTACCTCCAGGCCTTTATAGCCCACACCAACCGCAACCTTTTTCCTCACCGGCAAAGCAGGCTGGGAAGACCACCCTCCTGCACTACATCGAGGAGCATACCCTATAAGAACTGCGTCATCGCTGCCCCCAGGCATCGCTGCGCTCAACGCTGGGGGACAACCCTCCACTCCCTCCTCCAGCTACCCATAGGGCATTCGTCCCCGACTCCATGGCACAGCTCCCCTCGACCCCGAACCAGCTACTGGTCACGCCTCGCGACTTCCGCCGACACATCCACCTGCAGGAGCGCAAGATCCGCCTACTGCGTGCCCTCGAGCTACTCGTCATCGATGAGGTGAGTATGCTTCGTGCCGACACGCTCGACCTCATCGACCTGCTCCTGCGCAGTGTGCGCCGCAGTCCGCTCCCCTTCGGGGGGTGCAGGTGCTCTTCATCGGAGACCTGATGCAGCTTCCTCCCGTAGTCAAGCCTCTGGGTGGGAGGTGCTCAGGCAGTATTATCCCAGCCTCTTCTTCTTCCATGCGCATGTCCTGCAGCGGTATCCTCCGCTCTACATCGAGCTAACGCACGTCTATCGCCAGCAGGATGCGAGGCTTCATCGACCTGCTGAACCACCTGCGCTGACAGCGCACTCACCCCCGAGTGATATGCGGTGGCTACGTGGGCAAATCGATCCGACCTTCGACCCTGTCAAGAGTGACGGCTATGTGACGCTGACCACGCACAATGCCCGTGCTGAGGAGATCAACCGCAAGGCACTTGAAGCCCTTCCTGGGGCTTATCAAGACTACCACGCCGTCATCTCTGGGGACTTCCCCGACCACCTCTACCCCATCGAACCCATGCTCCGCCTCAGGGTCGGGGCGCGTGTGATGCTCATCAGAACGACCTCCAGCAGCCCCGCCGCTTCACAATGGGATGCTCGCCACCGTAGAGGAGATGACCGACAAGAAGCTCATCGTGACGGCTGGAGGAACGGCGAGTCGCTCGACGTCCCCTCCTACAGCTGGGAGAATGCGCGCTACCGTCTCAACGAGGACACAGGCGATACCGAGCCCGAAGTCCAAGGGGTCTTCAAGCACTTCCCCATCCGCTAGCCTGGGCCATCACCATACACAAGAGCCAAGGGCTGACCCTCGACCGTGCTGCCATCGACCTTGAGGCGGTCTTCGCTTCCGGGGCAAGCCTACGTAGCTCTCTCACGACTGCGCAGCCCCGAAGGACTCATCCTCCTCTCCCCCTTGGGCTCAGACACCCTCTCCGTACCTGCTGAGATCACCAGCTACGAGACCAGCGCGTGCCAGCGATGACGAGCTGCACGCCTGCTCCTCTCTGACAAGCTCTCCTACTGGCTCCAGCAGGCGACACAGGCCTTCAGCTGGGTGCCCTCGCTGATCTCTACCGCCAGCACGCCTTCAGCTACCGCATGGAGGCGACCGCAGTCAGAAAGAGTCGCTTCGGAGACTGGGCGCACGAGCAGTCCATCCAGGTAGACAACCTGCGCCAAGTAGCCGACCGCTTCGTCCTCCAGCTCCAAGGGCTCTTCAGTGAAGGCGAAGCTGCGCTACCGAAGATTGCCGAGCGAACACGCAAGGCCTTTCGCCTACTTCCTCCCCCTCTGGACGGAAATTTTTCGTCAGCCTCCTTCAGAGACAGCAGCGAGGTGCGTGGGATGAAGAAGGTCAAGGAGTTCATCGCTGAGCTCGACCTCCTCTATGCCGAGACGGTACAGATGATGCGCAGTCTCATCCGCATCGAGAGCTGTATGCAAGCCCTCAGCACGAGCGAAGCCCCTCGAGGCGTGCGCGAGCTACAGATCGACGAGCGACTCAGCAAGTGGCTCCAAGCAGCCAAATCCGAGGTCAAGACACCCTACGTCATCCCTGACGACAGCCCTCGACCTCCCTAAGACCAAGGCGAAGAAGAAGGCAAGCGAAGGGGAGCGACGCGTGAGCACTCAGGAGCAGACCTGCCACCTCATCCGTGAGGGAAGACACCACTGGAGGTCGCCACTCTGCGCCCCTCAGCATCGGCACGATCTACGGACATATCGCTCAGCTCCTCGAGAAGGGCTACTCACCGAGCGTGAGGCGGGCATTGAGAGCCGTCAGCTCAGGAGCTCACCCCTTCTTCTCCAAGATGGGTGACGAAGCTGGGCTCAAAGACCTCCACGAAGCCCTTGAAGGTCGCCTCGACTACCACGAGCTACGCCTCTACCTCATCGCCTACCGCCTGCGCCATCCTCGGCGGTACGCAGACCCCACCATAGGCGAGTACCATTGCCAGGCGGGCTCTGCCTATGGGTGAGCTATCGCCTCACCGACCATAGTGGTTTCGGAGCTCGAGCATCACGTTCACTGGTCGCCTCTCGACCTATAGTGGTGCACGACCTCGCCACCGGCATAGTGGTACGAGACCTCGACCAGTAGTGGTCGGCACCTTTCTCCCGCAGCAAGGCGTGGCAGTGACATCCACACTACGCCTTTTTGCTTATCTTTGGTAGGCGCTACTTGACACGAAAAAGGCGCACCGAATACGATATGAAGCAGTTCAGCCAATTAGCCGTCCGCATCTTCCACGAAGCGATTCAAGCCTACAGAGCTCCACGGTAGCGTGGATACCCCTCACGGGCAACCCCTATCCCGAGCACACCATCGAGCACGACCTCTTCCGTAAGAACTGGATTGACAACGCCCAGTGGTGCCTCGAGGATATCATCCGTGACCCTGAGATTGACCCAGTAGAGCTCTGAAGATCAAGCGCCGTATCGACCGTAGCAACCAAGAGCGCACGGACTAGTCGAGCTCATCGACAGCTTCTTCCTCACTCACTTCACCAGCGTCACACCCTTGCTGAGGCGAAAGATCAACACGGAGAGCCCCGCCTGGGCGATTGACCGCCTCTCCATCCTTGCCCTGAAGATCTACAATATGGACAAGGCACTGCGTCAAGCAGGGAGACGATGAAGCCCTCCGCGAGAAGTGCTCCTCCAAGCTCCGCACCCTGCGCGAGCAAGAGTCGACCTCACGACCGCCATCGACGAACTCCTCGAAGACATCGCTGCTGGACGCAAGTATATGAAGGTCTACAAGCAGATGAAGATGTACAACGACCCTGAGCTCAACCCCATGCTCAAGGGACAGACCCTCTAATAGTCCCCACGCTCTACCTGCTCTGTGGCTCGATACCTCATCATCCGCCTCTCTGCTATGGGCGATGTGGCGATGCTCATCCCCCTGCTCTATGCCGTAGCACGTGCCAACGAGCAGCACGAGTTCATCCTCCTCACGCAGCCCTTCTTCACCGAGCTCCTCCTCGATGCCCCCGACAATGTCGAGGGGATGGCCATCGACATACGCCGTGAGGAGAAGAGCTTCCTCGGTCTACTGCGCTATGCCCGAAGGCTCCGACACGAGCACTTTGATGCCGTACTTGACCTCCACGATGTGCTGCGCACCAGGTGTTGCGCTCGATTCTTCGCCTCACGGGCGTGCCGACACAACACCTCTGCAAGCCACGCCAGGAGCGCCGTCGCCTCATCGCCGACAGTCCCCTACGAAGGATCTGACGCCCCTCACGCCCTGATGTGGCAGCTCTACCAGCAGGTATTCCGCTCGGCTGGACTCATCGTCCCCGAGGCCATCCCACCTGTAGCTATCCACCCCACCCTGCTGAAGACCTTCGAGCGTCTTCATCCCAAGATAGTGCAGTCCCACCTCAGGACGCATCCGCCTCGGCATCGCCCCCTTCGCCTCGACACGAGCGAAGACCTACGACCCCGACCTGATGCAGGAGGTCTCCGCCTCATCGAGGAAACCCAGCTCTTCGAGCTCTTCCTCTTCGGCAGCCGAGGACGCGAGCAAGCACAGATCGAGCAGTGGGCAGCAGACCGCCCTCACGTGCACTCCGTAGCAGGGACAGCTTGACCTCTCGGACGAACTTATCCTCATCGCCTCCCTCCGTGCTATGATCTCGATGGACAGTGCGAATATGCACTTAGCCTCTATGGTCGGCACGCGCGTCTTCTCCATCTGGTGCTGCACGCACCCGGCAGCAGGTTTCCTCGGTATCGGACAGCGCTGAGGACTGCCTCCAGCCTGAGGATGCGCCACGCCGTCCGTGCAGTATCTTCGGCGACAACAAGCATTGCTACACAGGTCCCTGACTTCGCTTGCTCCCGTGCCCTGAGCCCTGAGCGCATCCTTCAGGCCGTCCTCACCCTCACCGATAGCGCAGGTTCATAGCGCACTTTTCCCTCCTTTCACTACGAATGAAACTACGTATCAACAAGCTCATCAGCGATGCTGGCTTGGGCTCCCGGCGTGATGTCGAGGAGTATATCCGCCTCGGACGCGTCAAGATCAACGGCCGCCGTGCCCAGCTCTCCGACCCTCGTCTCGAGACCGATGTCGTCTTCTTTGACGAAGTAGATCTACCTGTCAAGGAGCTCATCCAGGAGCATATCGCCGAAGAGAAGCTCCAGTCCAAGCTCAAGAAGGACAGCGAACGACCACGCACACGCGACCGCCGTAGCGAGCGTGCCGAGAGTCAGCGCCTGCTCTCCGCTCCGAAGAGTGCTGCCCTCACGCAAGACGAGCAAGAACAACCCCGAGAACAAACGCCTCCACAAGGCACGCACCGAGGGCTGGGGCGAAGACGAAGACACCTTCGACGAGGCGTCTCCTCCGCCACCACAACAGCGGTCGCCGTGGCAGTGCACGCTCGAGCCGCCCACAGCGCACCGAGTCAGCGTGGAGCATCGCACCAAGCGTCACTCCTTCGACGAAGAGTAGTCCCGACAGGGTCCATCAGGCACTTAGCTCGCTTACCCCACTCCTGATATGCACGTATATATTGTACGCCACACGTCCGTCCTCCCTCGATGGCAACGAGACCTGCTACGGCGATATGGATGTCGATGTGCGCCCTCCTTCGAGGAAGAGGCGACCATCACACGCACGCGCCTCAAGGGATGACCTTCGATGGTGTCTTCTCCTCTCCCGCCCACAGCGTGCGCGTAAGCTCGCTACCTTCTGCGGCTACGAAGCAGCGACCCTCGATGATCGTCTCAAGAGATGAACTTCGGGGAGTGGGAAGGACTCCTATGGGCGGACATTATCCGGGGCGAACCCGTAGAGCAGTTCTTCGCTCGCTACATCGTAGAAGTTCCCCTGAGGGCGAATCGCTTCAGATGCAATACGCTCGCGTCCGTGACTTTCCTCTTAGAGAAAAGCGAGCTGGATACCAGCAAATTTTGGTCTTCTGCCACGGTGGCGTCATCAACTGCGCTCGCGCCCTCACGGGGAAGTAAAGCTCTCCGAAGCCTTCGCCACGCTCCCCCGACTTCGGCTCCGTCACGCACCTGGATCTCACGCACCTCACAGACTAAACGAAGAGGCGAATGAACAATTAGGCACGCTACCTTGTACTTATAGTTGAGCAAGGTGAGCCAGAGGTATTCTCACCGAGCGCTCTACTACATCCAAGACTTTGACCCCACGATTCACGATAATTACTTATACGAAAACAAGACAATGAAATTTACCGAAAGAATGCAGTCTGCCATCAATGAGCAGATCAACTTCGAGATGTTCTCCGCGAACACCTACCTCTCTATGTCAGCCTACTTCGCCCAGCAGGGACTCGACGGCTTCGCTCACTGGTACTACATGCAGTACAAGGAGGAGCTGGAGCACGCCGAAGACATGATGCGCTACGTCATCACGCGCGGTGGCAAGGTCGAGATCAAGGCTGTCGCTGCAGTAGAAGTAGAGTTCCACTCTCCGCTGGAAATCGCAGAGAAGGCTTACGCTCACGAATGCCTCGTCTCCTCTAAGATCGAAGACCTCGTACGTCTGGCTTCCGAAGAGAAGGATATGCCTTCGCAGGACTTCTTCTGGAAGTACATCCGCGAGCAGGTCGAAGAAGAAGCTAACGCTACGAACCTCATCGACCGCGTCCGAATGGCTGAGAGTGCTGCTATCCTCTTCCTCGACAAGGAGCTCGCTGCACGCAAGTAATCCCTTCCCTCCACACACGAGCCGCCAAGCCCCTCTGGAACGCTTGGCGGCTCGTGTCGCATCTACCTGCCTCGGGATAGATCGTCAAGAGTCCGCCCTTGAAAAGCCCCCGATTGGCCTATATTTGTGCCTATGAAAAAGTCTATTCTCCTCCTGCTCCTCGCCCTCTTTGGGCTGGTAGAGCACGCCAAGGCACAAGACGAACAGCATGTACATTCAGGCGTCCTTCTTGAGCTCGGTCTCCAAAGTCGCATAGGCTATCACCACGCCCTTCCCTTTGGGCTTCGTCGTCGGCACACATCGGCTACGAGCTACATACCAATCCCATTGGGTTCCTCGCCAAGGAAGCTCCCGGCGACTTCCTCGCTGAGAAAGCCCTCCTCGAGTTTACCTTCCCCGATGCTCCTCCCTTCGGCAAGTCTTGAGCTACGCTGGTACACGGGGAGGAAAAAGAGCGAAGACGAAATCAACAAAGGGTTCTATCTCCTCGCCTCGGGCTCCGTCTATTCGCACCTCGGTGGAGCGATCTTCGATGCACGCTACCGTGGACCATGGGACTACCGCTGGGCTACGAAGGCGGGATTGGGCTACCAGTATCCGCTCAGCGATGTCCTCTACTCGAAGATCGAAGTCGGTGGACAATTCAGCTTCCCCATCCCCTGGAGGCAGTGGTCGTGAATATCTCTTCCCTTACGCAGACTTCGGCATCGGCATCAAGCTTCGATCGTCCGCCAATGGCGGATCGGCTACGGAGCAAGTCGGTGCATCCTACGCATCTTTGCCCCGACAAATGACTTTGCGCATGGAAGAATTATCCTCTACATACTTATCCACTCGGACTCGCCCTTAGCGGAGGGAGCATCAAAGGCTTCGCTCACCTCGGCGTCTTGAAGTACCTCGACGAGGTGAATCTGCGCCCCGACATCCTCGCTGGCACCAGTGCCGAGTGCGATCATGGGAGCCTTCTACGCCTCGGGATATGCTCCAGAAGAGATATTGGACATCCTTTCACACACGGGCTTTGATGCAGATGACGCGCTCACGACTCAAGGGCGGAGGCATCTTCAGCACGACCAACTTCTTCCGCCTGCTGAAGAAGCACCTACGCTACCGCAACCTCGAAGACCTCCCCTGCCCGATGCGCATCGTCGCCACCGACCTCGACCGTGGCGAGCACACATCTTCACCGAAGGACCACTGGCTAAGATCGTCTTAGCCTCATCCAGCATCCCCATCCTCTTCCGTCCCGTCAAGATCAATGGCCAGACCTACGTCGACGGAGGACTCTTCGCAACTTCCCCGTCACCATCATCCGTGACGACTGCCAGGAAGTCATCGGGATGAACCTCGGGCCCCGTGGAGAGCAAAGAGATCCCCAAGACCATCAAAGCCATCGCCAATAGATCGTGGGACTTGGTCTTCCGACAAAACACCACCCCCGACCGTGAGGCCTGCGACTACCTCTTAGAGACGAGCGAGGTGACGAAGTTCGGATGTTCGAAGTCAGTGCCGCAGACGAACTGATGCAGATGGGGTAATGAGCTTGCTAAAGCCGAACTCACACCACTCTGTACTTGCAAGAAGGGCTCAAGACGCCTTAGTCCACAGCCTTATCCACAGCTATGCAAGAGAAAATCATCATCTACTCCCGCCCTCACACGACTCTGGGGCAACAAAGCAGACGACACGCAAGCCTCACGGCTCACTGGCAGAGAATGGCTCAGGGAAGCTACGTGACTTCTACTCCCGAAGCCCCTCGCCTACATCCGCAGTCTGGGGGCAACTCACGTCTGGTACATCGGCCTCTTGGAGCATGCGACCAAGACCGACTATAGCTGCTACGGCATCCGTCCCGACCACCCCTGACACGGTGAAGGGTGAGGCTGGTTCGCCCTATGCCGTCAAAGACTACTACGATATCGATCCCCGACTTAGCGGAAGATCCCCACGAGCGACAGCGTGAGTTTGATGCCCCTCATCGAGCGCACACACCGAGCTGGTCTGCAGGTATTGATGGACTTTATCCCCAACCACGTCGCCCGCACCTACCACTCCGACGCCTGCCCCACAGGAGTCGAAGACCTCAGTGCTACGGACGATGTACAGCGAGCTTTCTCACCGAGCAACAACTTCTACTACCTCCCCGACCAAGCCCTCACCTTACCTTTATCCACAGAGTCATCCCCATACAGCGAATACCCTGCACGTGCTACGGGCAACGACTGCTTCAGTCCCTACCCTCAGCATCAACGACTGGTACGAGACCGTGAAGCTCAACTACGGTGTAGACTACTGCGGAGGGAGCGGTCTGCACGCCGATCCCATCCCCTGACACGTGGGTGAAGATGCGCGACATCCTCTGCTACTGGGCTGGTCGGCATAGATGGCTTCCGCCGCGATATGACCGAGCTCGTCCCTCCAGCCTTCTGGGCGTGGGCGATTCCTTCGGTGCGTGCACGCTATCCTGAGACGCTCTTCTTAGCTGAAATCTACCAACCTCACCGCCATGGGGAATATCTGCGTGCTGGCTTTGACTATCTCTACGACAAAGTCGGGGTCTATGACTTTCCTCATCGCCCTCGGCAAGGCGGACGTGATGCGGCTGACTTCACCGCCGTGCGTGATGCTGTCGGTGGCGACCAAGCAGCGATGTGCTACTTCACTGAGAACCACGATGAGCAGCGACCTCGCCTCGGACTTCGTCTTCTTCGGCATGGCAGGGCTTCTCGCACAGCTGTCGCCGCCCTGAGTGGAGGCAATCCCTCCTCCTGTACTTTCCCGGGTCAGGAGCTTGGGGAGCAAGGGATGGATACGGAAGGCTTCAGCGGCCGTGATGGGCGCACGACCATCTTCGACTATTGGAGCCCTCGACAAGCTCCAGCGTCTGGAGGCAGGGCACTACACCACGGCACAGCTGACGGAAGAGGAAGCACGCTTACTCAGCGACTCACCAGCGCCTCGCTACCTGCTACACCGATCCCATCATCAGCTCGGGTACGTACTACGGTCTTCGTCCCGAAGGGAGAAGGGAAGGCGCAGGTGCTTGCCTTCGTTCGCTCCACCTCAGAAGGGCTGTACCTTATCATGGCAAACTTCGCCCCACGACAGCCGAAGTCTCCCTACCCTTCTCCGCTGATTTCTTCTCACCGGTCTCAGCGAAGGGAGGCCTACTGAGCACTCGAACGCCTAACAGGCGCGGTAGAGTTCCTTTGCCTGACACCCAGCTGGCACCCCTCCGCTTCACCCTCGAGCCACACGCACTGAAGGTCTATCGCCTCACTGCGGTGTAACCCAACCTCCACGCCGTAGAGGTGCTACCGACCCATACTGGTCGACGAGCGAAGGACTATTGCTACGTGCTCGGAGCAATAGTGCTTTAGGTGAACCACTCACTGCTTCGAGCGCAAACCAGTAGTGGTTTATAGCCCCACCTCTATATGGCACATAGGAACACGGCATTCACCCTCCATGATGGAGGGTGAATGCCGTGTTCCTTTTATCGGTAGATGCGCGACTTAGTGCAAGGTCGCAGAGCGAACGATCTCGCAGACGGTGGGGTGTGGAAGACGATGCGAGCGAGCTCCCAGAGCTTCATTCGCTGCTCGATGGCCATAATGGCAGGGCACCAAGATTTCGAAGAGCCATTACCGAAGAGGTGAGCTCCGAGGATCACGCCTTCCTTGTCGGTGAGAAGCTTGCAGAAGCCATTGCCCTGCTCGTTTCTCGATGATGAAGCGACCAGAGAGGGTCATCGGCACACGATGCACTTCGTAGTCGACGCCTGCAGTGCGTAGCTCCTGCTCGGTCTTCCCGACAGCAGCTATCTCGGGATCGGTATAGACAATACCAGGGATGGCACGATAGCTCATCTCATCGGCTATGCCTGCGATGTGATGCACGGCGACTTGCCCCTCACGAGCTGCGGTGTGTGCGAGCATCGAAGTGCCGTTGACATCCCCCACAGCATAGATACCAGGGACGGAGGTCTGCAGATGTTCGTCCACGACAATAGCTCCACGCTGTAGCTCGACACCCTACCGTCTCCAGCCCCTAAAGCCATCGGTGACAGCACGGCGACCGACACTGACCAAGAGCTTGTCGAAGGGGATCTCCAGCGTCTCACCTTCGTGCTCAGCGATAACCTTCCCCTCACGCACGGCCGTGACCTTGGTAGAGAGGTGGAAGGTAACCTTGCGCTTCTCGAAGGACTTCTGTAGCTCGGTGGCGAGCTCTTCGTCCATAGGACCAAGGATCTTGGGAAGCATCTCGACGACCGTCACTTCGACTCGAGTGTAGAGAAGAAGGAGACGAACTCCATCCCGATGACCTACCACCGAGGACGACCAGACGCTGGGGCAGTTCTTCCAGCTCCAGAGCTTCCTTAGCCGTCCAGAAGGGAACATCACTCAGTCCATCGATGGGGGGAATGAAGGCACGTGAGCCGGTAGCGATGATGACGTGACGTGCGGTATAAGTTGCCTCGCCAGCAGCGATGGTGAAGCCTGCGTCACTGCGCCCCGTAAGCTGGGCTTTTCGGTGACGATCTCCACTTCGTGTCCTTGCAGACCAATACGGATACCTGCGCCGAGCTTCTTGAGGATCTTCGTCTTGCGTGCCATCACCTTGCTGAGGTCGAAGGCTGCTTCGGGGATGGTAAGACCGTATTTCTTTCCCTCAAGAGCTTCGAGAGGAGGTGAGCGGAGTGAAGTAACGCCTTGGTCGGCACACAGCCTTCGTTGAGACAGACACCCCGAGCTTATTCTTCTCGAAGATGACGACACGGAGTCCGTGGGCTGCGGCGTGCTCGGCAGCATCGGTACCACTCTGGGCCAGCACCGATGATAGCTACATCGTAATTCATTAGTTGTAGTAGTTAGTGAGTTATATAGGTATGATTTATTAGCTCAGACCCTCGATGTGTCCATCGATGAAGTCGATCTTTTCAGCTTGGGGAACGCGAGGCAAGCCCGGCATACGCACGAGGGCACCGAGGACAAGGACGATCATCTCCGCCCCAGCGTTGATAACTACATCACGCACCTCAAGGTCGAAGTCACGCACACTGCCATAGGCCGTGGGGTCGTCGCTGAAGGAGTACTGCGTCTTGGCAATGCAGATGGGGAAGCGTGACCAGCCGTGTCGCTCGATGCGCTGGAGCTGACGCTGTGCCTTAGCCGAGAAGTGGATGGCACGTGCCCCGTAGATGCGCTGCGCTACAGCCTGTGCCTTCTCTTCGATCGAAGCCTCCAGCGGATAGGGTGAACTGCAAGGGCTGCGAAGGACGCTCTTCGATGGTGTCGATGACCAGACGAGCCAGCTCCTCTGCTCCTGCGCCCCCTTCACCGAAGGCAGTATTGACGGCAAAGCCCACGCCTACACTGTGGCAGTGCTCACGTACCAAGGCAATCTCTTCCTCAGTGTCGGTGGCAAAGCGGTTGAAGGCGACGACGACCGTCTGCCCGAAGGACCTGAGGTTCTCAATATGACGATCAAGATTGGCCAAGCCTTGGCGTACACCCTCTATATTCGAGTCTTCAGCTCCTTCTCATCGACACCACCGTGCATCTTCAGCCCACCGAGGGTAGCGACGAGGACGGTGAGTGCAGGCTGGAGACCAGCGGTACGGCACTTGATGTTGTAGAACTTCTCCGCTCCAAGGTCCGCGCCGAAGCCCGCCTCCGTGATGGTGTATTCGGGTGCGCCAAAGCCATCCGTGTAGCGAGATGGAGTTACAGCCGTGGGCAATGTTGGCAAAGGGACCGCCGTGGATGAAGGCAGGGGTATGCTCGGTCGTCTGCGCTAAGTTGGGCCTAAGCGCATCGAGGAGCAGAACGGTACTGCCCCAGCGACACCGAGGTCACGCACGGTGAAGGGCTCCCCTTGCTTCGTGTAGCCGAGGAGGATGTTTTCGATGCGGCGGCGCAGGTCTTCAAGCGAAGTCGAGAGACAGAGTATCGCCATAATCTCCGAAGCAGGCGTAATATCGAAGCCCGACTCCGCAGGAATGCCGTTGACTTGCCCCCAGCCCCGTGACGATGGAGCGCAGGGCTCGGTCGTTGACGTCGAGGACACGCTTCCACAGCACTTCGCTCAGCCCCTTGTCGGTATTACGATTCTGATAGATATAGTTATCTAAGAGGGCGGTGATCATATTGTGCGCCGAGGTGATGGCGTGGAAGTCACCGGTGAAGTGCAGGTTGATCTTCTCCATCGGAAGGACTTGCGCATAGCCCCCTCCAGCAGCTCCTCCCTTCAGACCGAAGCAAGGACCTAACGAGGGCTCACGTAGTGCGACGACCGCCCGATGACCTAAGCGGTTCATCCCCAGAGCCAAGCCAATGGAGACTGTAGTCTTACCGATACCAGCCTTCGTCGCTGTGATGGCGGTGACGAGGATGAGTTTGCCCGAAGGCTTGTCGGAAGAGAGTGCGTCCAGGTCGACCTTAGCGAGGTACTTGCCGTAGTGCTCGAGATGGTCGGTGGGGATAGCTACCTGAGCGGCGATCTTTTCGATGGGCTCAAGGGCTATCGATCGGGCGATTTCGATGTCGGACTTCATAAAGGGAAGCGTAAAGAGTTTGGGTGATAAAACGGAGAAGAAGCTCCTCACAAAGGAAGAGCGATGGGGAAAAGAAGCCGTGCGAAAGGACTGTCATCGTGATGAGCAGTTCTTTCGCACGGTCATCTCAGAGGGTTACTTGAGGTACTTATCGAGCCAGCCGAAGTAGGTGCGCTGCCAGAGCAGGGCATTCTGAGGCTGGAGTACCCAGTGATTTTCGTCTGGGTAGATGAGGAGCTCAGCTGGGATGCCTCGGAGCTTTGCAGCATTGAAGGCGGCCATTCCTTGTCCAGCGAGGATGCGGTAGTCACGCTCGCCGTGGATGACTAAGATAGGCGTATCCCAATTGCCGACGAGCTTGTGGGGCGAATTGGCAAAGGTGCGCTGAGCGACGGCATTGTCTTTCTCCCAGGGAGCACCACCCATATCCCAGTTGGCAAACCACATCTCCTCGGTCGTCATATACTGCATCTCGAGGTTGAAGATACCAGCGTGAGCAACAAAAGGCCTGAAGCGCTTCTGGTGAACGCCTGCCAAGTAGAAGACCGAATAGCCACCATAGCTGGCACCGACACAGCCGAGACGGTCGCTATCGACCCAAGGCTCTTTCTTTAGCTCATCGACAGCGGTGAGGTAGTCTTGGATATTCTGCCCAGAGTAGTCACCGCTGATCTGCTCGTTCCACGCCTTGCCGAAGCCAGGGACACCGTGGCGATTAGGTGCGATGACCACGTAGCCTTGCTCTGCCATCAGACGCATATTCCAGCGATAGGAGAAGAACTGACTGACGGGGCTCTGTGGTCCACCTTGGCAGAAGAGCAGTGTGGGGTACTTCTTCGTCTTGTCGAAGTTGGGAGGCAGGATGACCCACACGAGCATATTCCCGCCATCGGTCGTCTTGACCCAGCGCTTTCTACCGAGATAGGGAGCCAGCGCATCCAGCGTAGACTTATTCTCTGAGGTGATCTGCTTAGCTGCGCCCGTCTTGGGGTCTACCATATAGAGGTCGGTAGGATCGATGTAGCTCTGACGCGCTGCCAAGAGCTTGCCATTCTCGCAGCTCCAGCGACTTGTAGTCGTGCATCCCCGTGGTAATCTGGCGGATCTTGCGACCCCTTGAGGGCGAGCTCCCAGAGCTGCGCTTCGGCGTGCTTCACCGCCAGGAAGAAGAGGCTCTGACTATTGGGTGCCCACTGATATTCGTCGACATCATACTCGAAGCCATCGGTAAGGAAGGTCTTCTGTCCCGTCTTGAGGTCTTGGACGAAGAGACGCTTGAGGTCTGCTTCGTAGCCGTCACGCTCCATACTGATCCAGCTGATGCGCTTGCCATCGGGCGAGAAGCGAGGGTGCGTGTCATAGCCGCCCATTCCTTCGGTGATATTGCGCGTCTGCCCCGAAGCGAGGTCGTAGAGGTAGATGTCGGTATTGATCGAGAGGGCGTATTCCTTGCCCGTCTTCTTACGCGAAGAGTAGGCTAAGGTCTTCCCATCGGGGCTCCACGCCAGCTCTTCGGCACCACCGAAGGGCTTCGTAGGAGCTTCATGCGGCTCACCTGCGAGGATATCCTTCCCTCGGTGATAGCGTCGTCACCTACCGAAGCGATGAAGATATGGGGGATGGTCTCTACCCACTCATCCCAATGCTTGTACATCAGGTCGGTGACGATGCGTCCCGTAGCCTTCGGCAGGTCAGGGGTAAACATCCTTCGTGCTCTTGCCGAAGGGGATCTCCTTGATGTAGGCTAATTGCTTCTCATCGGGGGAGAAGAGGTAGTCGGAGAGACCACCCTCGATGTTGGTCACCTGACGGCGATCGGTCCCATCGGCGGCCATCGTCCAGACCTGAGGGCGTACCGCCTCCGAAGAGATATAGCTGATACGACGTCCCTGCTGCATCCAGCGTGCAGCGTGCACACCTGCTACGCCCTTCGTGATCTGACGGCGTGCACTCCCATCACTGCTGACGGTGAAGAGCTCGGTGCGAATCTTATTGTCCTGGATATTAGGGAAGCCTACGCTGTAGACGACCGTCTTACCATCAGGGGAGAGGGACGAGCCACCGACACGAGCTAAGGTGAGCATCGTCTCGGGAGTCATATGCTGCGACTTCTGTGCCTGCGAGGGCATAGAGACCGAGAGCGTAGCTGCCGTAGCGAGGGCTGCGGTGAGGTGCTTCGATAGTTTCATAAGATATGTATTGATGAGTACGTATTTCGCGTGAATTAGGAGAAGCGCAGGTGCAGGGCTTCCTTGAGCTTGCGCACCTCGGGATTGATTTCTGCCAGCTGGTTGAAGCGGTCTTCTTGGGTGAGGACGACCTGGCTTGCTCCTCGATGGTCTTCTCGCGTAGCACGAGATCAAGTTGCTGATTTTGCAGGCTGGTGCAGGAAGGAGAGTAGCTGGGGATAGACCTCCATCACAGTGGTGTGAATTGCTTCCCCTGGAGGAAGGAGACCTCAGCCCTGAAGTTCCCCACGCAATGTAGGGAGCTCGGGACGAAGGATGTTGCGGTAAAGGATTTGTGCTGGACTAAGCTCTTGCTCGACGAAGCGCACCCAAGCACGCTGCAAGTCCTCTTCGGAGAAGGCCTTATCCTCGGCCTTCGGCTGGCTATCAGCTGGAGCTGTCGTTGTGGCTTCGGATGGAGCATCGACACGCCTCTTGCCCCAAAGAGTCGCTTCTGCCCCTGAGGGAGGAGACGTAGGCTGTGGAGCTACGGTAGGTGTCGGCTGGGGCGTAGCGACAGCAGGCTGTGGGGCTACTGACTGGGGAGCTGGCGCTGGGGATGGGGGGAGTAGCGGGAGCTGGAGTCACCTGCGCAACTGGGGCAGGCGCAGGAGAAGGGACTGGTGCTGCTCCGGCAGCAGAAGCCTGAGGTGTCGCTGGTGGTGTGGAGGTAGCCGCAGGCGTAGTCGTGGGGGCTGGTGCAGGAGGCAGCTCAAGTCTGACTCCTTCTTGAAGAGGGCACCATGCTGAGGAAGCTCAGCTCCACCAAGAGGCGTTTGTTGGTCGCAGCACGATACTGCTGGTCGGCCTGCACGAGCGTCTTGAGCGCAGCGAAGAGGCTGGCAGAAGAGCACTGCTGGGCAATTGCCCCACAGGATGCCACCACGGCCTCAGGCTTCTAAGAGAGGGAGGTATCGGGATGCTGCGCTACTAAGAGGTCACGCACGAAGGAGGACAGTCCCGCAAGGATGGTCTGCCCTCGAAGCCCTTCCCCCATCAGTTCGTCTAAGAGTAAGAGGAGACTACGATGGTCGCCCTGCAAAAAGCAGCTCAAAGACACGGATGAAATAGGTATAATCCAGTACATTCAGGCTCTCTAAGGCGTGCTGGTAGGAGATATGTCCTCCTGCGAAGCTCGCTATGCGGTCAAACATAGAGGGCATCACGCATCCCCCATCGGCTTTCTCTGCGATGAGTCCCAAGGCCGTCTCCTCGGCGTCGATACCTTCACTCTCGGCGACATAGCGCAGATGGCGCGTGATGTCCTGCACCGTGATGCGCTTGAAGTCGTAGATCTGACAGCGAGAGAGGATGGTGGGGAGAATCTTATGCTTCTCAGTCGTCGCTAAGATGAAGATGGCGTAGGAAGGTGGCTCTTCGAGGGTCTTGAGGAAGGCATTGAAGGCCGCCGCCGAGAGCATGTGCACCTCGTCAATGATATAGACCTTGTAGCGACCAAGGGCAGGAGGCATCTGCACCTGCTCGGTGAGCTGACGGATGTCCTCGACGGAATTGTTGGATGCAGCATCCAGCTCGAAGATATTGAAAGGAGCGCTGCTCTTCGAAGGCACGACAGCTCTCGCACACGCCACACGCTTCCCCTCAGCAGAGAGGTTCTCGCAGTTGATGGTACGCGCCAAGACACGCGCCGCAGTCGTCTTCCCCACCCCACGTGGCCCACAGAAGAGGTAGGCGTGGGAGAGCTTCCCCGAGAGGACAGCGGTGCGGAGGGTGGAAGCCATAGCTTCCTGACCGACGATACTACGGAAGGTATCGGGGCGATATTTGCGTGCGGAGACGACGTAGTGCTCTGTCATTCTTCGAAATCTGTACGTGTACTACTGGTAGGACAAAGATACGTATTCCCATCCAGCCATTTGAGTTCCGATATATAATAATGTAGTCGCCCCCCACCCTCAGGATCATCGTCCTGAGGATGGGGGCATCACTAATCGGGCACCGAAGCGACTACTTCGTCAGCCCACGGAAGCGCAAGAGGCTGGACATATCTGGCTCCTGCAGCCCCGTGAAGGTCGTGAAGAACGTACCCACAGGAGCCGTGTTGCCTCGTGAGAGGACTTCGTCACGGAAGCGCTGACCATTCTGACGCGTCAGCCCACCGTGCGAGGCGAACCACTCATAGATATTGTGATCCAGCACCTCCGTCCACAGGTGAGGAGTAATAGCCCGAAGCATAAGCCCCTGCGAAGACGTGCAGGGTAATAAGCCGAGCGATAGCGAGGTGGCACTAAGGCGAAGTCCAGCCCAGCACGCGTGAGCACCTCACGCTCGAAGGCATCGACATCCTTGATCGTCTGCCCAGCAGGGAGCATCCCCACGCCATATCCAGGGCGACAGCGGCGAGGTTCTCAGCCAGCGAATAGGACTGCCCATAGGTAGCGGTAGCCTTGAGCTTGTCGATCAGCTCCCTGAGGCATCGCCTCACCTGTCTTATAGTGACGCGCATAGTGGCGCAGCACCAGTGAGTCGGTCATCCAGTGCTCATTGAACTGTGAAGGCATCTCGACGAAGTCGCGAGGGGTATTCGTCCCAGCGAGCGTCTCGTACTTCTGCGAAGCAAAAGAGGCCGTGCAGGGCATGACCGAACTCGTGGAAGAGCGTCTCTACCTCATACGAAGAGAGGAAGGCAGGCTCGCCCTTGGCTGGAGCCCTCGAAGTTGCGAGACGTTGTAGATCACCGGCTTCGTACCGAAGAGCGTACTCTGCTGGACGAAGTTCGACATCCAGGCTCCACCCGTCTTCGTGGGGCGACGGAAGTAGTCGGTGTAGAAGAGTGCCATCGGCGTATTGTCCTGGTCAAAGACCTCGTAGACCTGCACGCCATCAGCGTAGACAGGGATATCGGGACGTGGCTTGAAGGTCAGGCCATAGAGCTGATTGGCAGCGTAGAAGACCCCGTTCTTCAAGACACTATCCAGCACGAGTGTAGGGCTTGAGGTCGGCCTCATTGAGGTCGTACTTAGCCTTCTTCAGACGCTCAGCATAGTAGTCTAAGTCCCACGCAGCGAGCTTGAAGTCCTTCCCTTCGGTCTTCTGAGCAAAGGCTTCGAGTTCGGCGACATCGGCAGCTACCTTCGTGCGGCAAGCAGGGAGTGAGCTGCTGGATCAGACGCTCTACCGCCTCAGGACGGCCTGCCATCTGATCCTTCAGAGCCCAAGCAGCGAAGTTCGGGAAGCCGAGGATCTTCGCCTTCTCAGCACGGAGCGAAGCCAAGCGCGTGATGGTCGCATGCGTATTGGTGCTGTCGCCACTCGAGCAGCGAGCGAGCGAAGCCTCGAGGACGCGACGACGGAGATCTCCGGTTGTTGAGCTCAGCGAGGTAGCCTGGACGTGAGTATTCGTCTGCTCCAGCAGATATTTACCCTTCTTTTCCTGCGGCGGTAGCCGCTTCGGCAGCACGATGCGATCGCTTCTGGGAGAGGCCATCAAGCTCCTCGACCTTGTCGACGAGGACGGCAGCTTCCTTCGTGCCAGCATTCACCTGATTGGTGAACTTCGTCTGCAGCACGGCGATCTCACTATTGAGCTTCTTCAGCGTAGCCTTGTCGGCATCTGAGAGGAGCGCGCCCTCGTGGACGAACTGCTCATAGAGGAGCTCCGTCAGGCGCAGGTCCTCCCCTTGGAGGCTCTGGCGTGCTTCGTAGACGGCTTTGATACGTGCAAAGAGCTTCTCATTCAGCAGCAAAGCATCCTGATGGTCGGAGAGCAGAGGGTCGTCTCTTCATCGATCTTCTGCAGCTCTTCAGTGCCGTCTGCGCCCACCAGCCCCGAGAGGATCGAGGTGGCACGGTCTAAGACACGCCCTGACTTCTCATAGGCCAAGACCGTGTTTTCAAAGGTCGGAGCAGCGGTATTGCTGGTGATACTATCGATCTCCGCCAGCTGCAGTCGTATTCCCTTCCTTGATGGCAGGGGACGAAGTGCTCAGGGCGGATCTTACTGAAAGTCGGGGCTTGGTAATCCAGCGTGCTCTCGGTGAGCAGGGGATTATCCTGAAGCGAATTGGTCTGACAAGCGGTGAGCATAGTGAAGAGGCTCAGAGTGGCTATAAGTCGTTTCATCGGATAAAAATTAGGGTATCGAAGCTATTAGACCAAGGGCTGGGTGTCTCCGATCCAAGCAATAGCCTCGTAGAGTGGACGTATCTGCGGCGCATAGAGTAGCCGCTTGAGATCATCAATAGTAGCCTTGACGCAGTAGTCTCCAGCTAAGCCAGCCACATCGATGCGGCGTGCGTGCATCAGCAGGTCGGGGACGGCATCGTGGAAGGCACTATAAGCATCCTTCTGGCGCGTCATCGCTTTGGGGATGAAGAGGACATTTTGCCCTGACGCTTACGCTCCATAATGGCATCAGCCAGAGGGCGGATAAATAGCTGCACCGACAGTGAAGCGGATGCAGTGGACAGGCCAAGAGCCCCCATGTCCGATGAAGCTACAGTGGTCAGCGGGATGCTGATCCATCGTGACTACGATCGCATCATACTCGGCATAGTGCTCCTGTAGATAGGCGGTGAGGTAATCCATCGCTGAGACAGCCCCGGGGACAGCCAGCGTACCTGAGATAAAGTCGTTCTGTGGATCGACAATCAGTAGGATGTTCATGAGATTATAAGGTAGTGTGTATGAAAGAAAGCTATAGAAAAAGAAAGAAACCTCAAGTGCCATAGGACAGGGTGGTCCTATGGCACTCAGAGGTCACTTCCTATATCATGATGCTATCAAAGCTCAAGGTCAAGGTCATGCTGCTCCTGCCAAGGCAAGCCCTGCGTCATCAGCTGCTCCATGAAAGGATCTGGATCGAACTCCTCGACGTTGTACACGCCAGGGCGACGCCACAGTCCCTTGAAGAACATCAGTGCACCGATCGTGGCTGGTACACCCGTGGTGTAGCTCACACCCTGAGCACCGGTCTCCTGATAGGCAGCTTGGTGGCTGCAGTTGTTCCACACATAGTAGGTCTTCTCCTTGCCATCCTTCACGCCACGGATGCGGCAGCCGATGGAGGTCTCACCCGTGTAGTTCTCGCCCAGCTCTCCAGGATTAGGCAGGATGGCCTTGAGGAACTGGATGGGGACGATCTCGACTCCATTGTAGAGGACGGGGTCGATACGCGTGATCCCGATATTCTGCATCACACGCAGGTGAGTCAGGTACTCCCTGCCCGAAGGTCATCCAGCGTGCGCGGCGGATGGTGGGATAGTTCTTCACCAGCGACTCCAGCTCCTCGTGGTAGAGGAGGTGGGATTCACGCACCCCGATACTGGGGTAGGTCAGAGGGCTTGTGGATCTCCTGAGGCTCGGTCTCGCGCCACTGGCCATCCTCGTAGTACTTCCCCTTCTGCGTGATCTCGCGGATGTTGATCTCGGGGTTGAAGTTCGTAGCGAAGGCCTTGTGGTGATCTCCGCCATTGCAGTCCACGATGTCAAGGTAATGAATCTCATCGAAGTGGTGCTTCGCCGCATAGGCGGTGAAGACACCCGTCACCCCAGGGTCAAAGCCACAGCCCAGGATAGCCGTCAGACCGGCTTCCTCGAAGCGCTGCTTGTAGGCCCACTGCCAGCTGTATTCGAACTTCGCCTCGTCCAGCGGTTCATAGTTGGCCGTATCGAGGTAGTTGACACCAGCCTCGAGACAAGCATCCATGATATGCAAGTCCTGATAAGGCAGAGCTACGTTGATGACCAGCTCCGGCTTGAAGGACTTCATCAGAGCGACCAGTTCGGGGACGTTGTCGGCATCGACAGCAGCCGTCTGGATCTTGACATTAGTTATCTCGGAGGCAATCTTGTCGCACTTACTCTTGGTGCGGCTGGCGAGCATAATTTCTGTGAATACGTCGCTATTCTGTGCCACCTTCTTGGCCACTACCGTACCGACACCGCCGGCACCGATAATGAGGACTCTTCCCATAGGCTATACTTGTCTTCTTTAAGCTAAAGGGTGAATAATAATGTATGCTACGCGTATCCTGGCGGATACATAGTGGTGCAAAGGTACAAAAAGGCTACATAAGCCCTTAGCCCCTACCAGCTACGATCCTTCAGCCAATAGATCGTCCAAGCTTCACCAGTCGTCTGATTCGTATCGCCATGCAGGTCCTGAGTACGTCCCTCCCTGAGCGATCCACGGGATGACGCTTCGGGTTCTCAGCTCCAGCAACTTGTAGCACACCATCTCCCCAATACCAGATCGTCGTATTATCTCCCTTCGTGGATACGGGGAGTTCACGTGTGATGACGGCACCAGAGGGATCTGCTATAGAAGTCCAGAAAGAGTTATGCATCACATAATAGTACGGATTGCGAATATCCAAGTTAGGGGCCCAGGTAGTAGGTCGCAATACGTACGCGCTCACTGTCTCGAGAATAGATGAAGCGCACCGCACACTGATACATATTCGTACGATTCCAAGTTTGCTTAGTCGTTTCCTTTTTAGGCTGGACATACCCGCCCTCTTTCTGAGTATAGTTGTATCTCCAGAAGTTAGGATCCAAGTAAGCAAAGCCATGGATACGCTTTTGGGTATCCTTATCGGTACCATCACTCCAGTTGTAGTAGTGCACCATATCAAAGATGGTCTTCCCCCGTAGTCGCGAGCATCACATCAGCAGGAGCAGCCGTAACGGCAGCAATACGAGAATATCCCTTCCCCCAGTTTAGCTACGGTTCCTCCAGCCGAACGACTCCCCAGTGAGCGTCTCATAGTTCAGCGTCAGGAGCGGTCCCAGCTCCGACCAAGTCGGGAGGCGGTACTTGTCCTGAAAAGCTTGAGTGATCCGATCCGCAGGCTTCGAGTCAGCGTCAGCTCGGGTAGCCACAAAGCCTGGGTTATCAGACTTGTGCATATAGATACGCTCAATAGGGAGCATCGGACGGATAACACGGAGAGTCATCGAGTACGAACGGCGAGAGCGCAGCTCATCCCCCGTAGAGCCTAAGAGGAAATTCTTCCCAAACTCAGGAACGAGATACTTCGGATCACTCTGATAGCTCGCAGGCTTCGTCGTTGGATACTTTATCGCCTGTGTGATGCTTGGCTCACCAAAGAAGAGGGTCTGATAGTTCACGACGTCTTTATCAATGGTCACACCATTCAATTTTTTCCTGGGGGAGTCTTCGGATCAAAGGGCATCACGGCTATGATATATCGCCCATTAAACATTCCAGGCTTCGCCTTATCCCCCACGATTTGTACAGGAGCAAGGTTTCGTGGGCGATCAAGCAATGAGAACTCACTGATATAGTGTACCCCATTAACGGCAACTCCAGTCTGCTTCGACAAAGGTCTTAGTCGTCCCCGTCAGGCTTTCAGTAGCTCTTCACCTCGATAGAAGGCTCATCGCCCGTAAACTTACTATTATCAGTCTTGAGGGCAGAGAGTCGTACCTCCTTGCGTTGTCACGTGATTGGACTCCATTCTCAGGGTAGAGCTAGACTTATCTGCTTACTCACATAGTTAGCGACACGCAGCTCAATGAAGGCAGCTTGAGGCTTGAAGGTAATGGAGGATCTGTCTTCGCCGTCCCTGCTATCTTAGTAGGGACAATCGTCTTGCCTTGCACCTGGACTTTACGCCAGCCGGTAGCGAAAAGGTACGACCATCTGAAAATTTTTTTCTCCGATGTATTGGATGTATTGATCTTCTTCAGATACATTGCAGTAGGGTACTGTGGCGTTCTATTCAGCTTGAACGAGACCTTCTCCCCATCGATCTCTGCTCCACCAAAGAAGCCCATCATATACCACGTATGACTGGCTATTAGGGTCGATTTGCAGGAAGCTCCACCAGAATCCAGATGGAGCTTGGTCACATCAGTCGTGCCTGTGGTCGAACCCTGATTAAAGAAAGTACTCCAATATCCACGAGCCAAGATGGTTTTCTTAGCGTCCTTGTCATAAAGAGCTAACACCGAGCGAAGGATGTGCTTTCGCTCTGTAGTCTTTCCGCTGGGGATGCTACGGTCAAACTCTACCTTAGGGACGATATGCGTGTGGGTCTCCTTCCCTCCAGTATAGGTCTTCGACTCCAGGTAAAGGGTAGAGACTCATAAGTCTCGGTATTCTTCTCGCTGTCATACACACTACGAGGTTTTTGTGGAAGAACCTCCATAGGGCGGTCATCGATTAGAGCATCCACAGTCGAGGTGTAGATTAGCCCTGCCTTCCACGTGTCAGCAGGGTGCGTATCATCCGTCTTCGTCAGCACATCCTGTTGCTGACAAGCTGGCATCAGGAATAAAGTGGCACCCAATAGCAGCGGTCATTTGCAGAGATGAATGGTGCAAACGGTTCATCTTCATAATCATTTTAATTAGTGTCAAAAAACAAGAGCAACTCAGAGAGTTCCTTACAGCAACCCTGGGTGGAAGTCATCGTCTTCACGAGGGTAAGAGTCTGGACCCACCTCTATACCCTCGACTTTCTCCCTTACTAAAATCCTCCAGCATATCGACACAGCAGCGGATGGAAAGCACTCCCCTCGGGAGGATCATCAAAGGCTCACGCCATTCTTTTTAATCATCTATTTGATTATTATTCGAGTGTATCATCTACAAACCTTTGTAGCGCATGCATACAAAAATAATAAAACTCCAACGAACGACATACAGCAGCAGAGCAAGCGCATCAAAAAGCCGAGGACTTTTTCCTTTTTCGGTAGCGACACAGCTGACACATATCGCTATAATCCTCGCCTCCACAGAGACAAGTGACGGAGACCCTGCAACGATCTTACGCATGCCCGTCCACCCCCATATCATGAGACGCTATAGACATAAGAACGCCCCTCAGTATGCTGTCTTGCGACGCGCCTGAGGGGCTTATTATCGATGAGTTATAGAACTGTCTATCCTTAAGTCTGGTCTCGAGGTAGTACTTTCTTTTGAATTGACAAAGTTTTCAGTTGAGATTTTTGGTCGCTACTCCCACATTTCCTCATTCATCCAGTCGTGTGGAAAGCCCATTGCATGAAGAGATACGATGTCGCTGTATGTATCAAGTAGTTCTTTTTAATCGTTGCTTAAAAGAGACCGTTGCACGGTCTCCAAAAGAGTCAGTCCACCCAGGAAACAAAGACAGAGAGGCGTATCGACCATTCCACGCAAACACTAGGACAGAAGGCATTAGTACCTTCGTCCTTTGTGAGATTATTCTTGAAGCTTTTCCGCTCGCCTATCAGGCACTTCGTACTCTATATATCTCCAGATTTGCTCGGCAAGCTCTACCATCTGAGTCGCGAAAAGCACAGGGATCCCCACTGCATCAACATCTACTGCATATCGCGTGGCTCAGAGAGAGCATCAGGGATCAGATCAAAGCGCTTTTCGGGGATCGAGGTCCTCCAGAGTGCAGCTGACCACACAGGGATTTGAGACGTTTCGGACGAGCAACTTCATCCAGTGGGATCAATTCAGACAGCTCTCCTTAGGATCATCCTCACCAACTATAACTACATCCACATCTCGAAGCAAGGATTACTAATAATCCAGCGATAGGGTGCATCGCTGTCTTCTACAAGGAGCTTTTGTGGCTCGGATCGAAAGCCATCAGATCCGTAAGAAGAAGATCCGATCTATCGTCTCTATCTGATAGCTCACACCATCAATACTCACCTCATGCTCACCACAACAGACATTTAGCCAATAGGTCTTCAGATCCCGAGGGGAAGAGCCTGGATGAGACTGCTCATTCCGCCCCGACTTCTTCCTCGGGGCAGCGAAGATGAGCCTAAGCGAGCGATACCCTGTTTCTTCAACTGTTCTAAATAATTGCGTTCACGCTTTTCGCCTCCAGAGGACAAAGAAAAAGAAGTGGATCTCGTACCTCCGTAGCCCTCGGAGTATATACTTCGGAGATGGGGAGACAGAGGAAGAGACTCTCGATGTGAGATGTGGTGGTCATCTCCTGCGAAGGAGCAGAGAGCCCGGCAGGTGGGCGCTGCTCCCCGATCGAGATTGTCATAGTGCAGATCACGCATTGGACTCAAGCTGGATAGCCCCTTGGTAACTACCGCAAATCGACCCTCCCGATAGCCCCCGGCGTATCGAGATCGTGCGATATGGCTTAAATTCATCCAGTGAATACAGCGTACTCCTACCCAAAACCTTCTCCTACAAGCCAAATCTCATCGCTACGTAGCAAGGCGTTTTTCTCCATCAACTCGGTCTCATGAGTGAGAAGATTAGCTGTCCTCGTGTGTTGATGCAGCAAAGAATTGCACTAAGTCAAAAAGAGCAATCGGGGATGGAGCAGTGGTTGATCTCATCAATAAAGACAGTCTTCTCGGTCTTTACTGCTTCATAGATCGCAGGAAGCAGAGTCAACAGACGCACCGTCCCATCCGATTGATCCTGTACATCTAAATCAAAAAGTCCCATCTTTGCTCGCTTGCAGAAAGAGCAATTCCTGCACTCTCTGTCCCTGCTCCACTGATGTCGTGAAAAGAGGGACGATGGGTGAGAGGTATGCACTAAGCACCTGATCACTCTGTAGCTGCTGTAGTGCCTCACGCGCAAAGTCCCCATTATGACTACGTAGCCATCTCGTCCGCCTCCGTACTCTGCACCTGTACCCCATCGACACCGATAGAGAGCTGGGAAAAGATCCTGTGTAGAAAGGCTAGAGACCTCTTCATCCTGATCCAATAGGCGATCAGCTGCGGTAGCTCAGAGTGCATTCCTATTACCGCTAACCCCTTATCAAACCAGTTATAGACTTTAGCTACCGCCTCATGCGCCAGCACAGGGAAGGTCTTAAGCAGGAGAGAAAAAGACGAATAGCGATGACTCTCCCCAAGCATCACGCCCCACAATATCGCTTGGTATGTAACCACTGATCTTGCTGATCTCCAATAAGAGAGACCCAAGCTCGACCGTCTCTAAGGCGCGATGATAGAGTAGCCTATTCTCACTCCTACTCCTGATAAGTATAGATCTTCACGATCAACCCTCTCTCAGACACCGCAACATCATAGATAAAAATACTGCCCTTCGGTCTCAAACTCTATCAGGAGCTCGATGGGACACTCATCCCCACTCGCCCGTAGTCGGTAGCGGTGACGTGCCACAAGAGCCTCTGACAAGAATGTCTCATCTAAAGCAAAGCGACGCAGGAGATGGACTCTTGAAGAGATTCGACTTCCCGGCTGCAGTTATTTCCTGCAGATCGCAGCCTGCTTCAATAGGGAATAGCATTAGAGGTATAGACTATGCTGTACGTTCCCTCCCTCTCGTTTGCGATTAGGGAACATATTGAACTCTTGTGCCGTATCAAAACGACAGGAAGTTCTCCAAGATAAGACGCAGTAACATGGGTGTATCCTTGTGTTGACAAAGCAAAAGTAAGAGCTTTTATTATGCTATCACAAAATGCAAACGTGAACTTCTCACGCCTACCACAGCTATCTACACCTCCCTCCCTCACATGAGACTATTGCATCATGCGGCACTCGCTTCGTTATTTGCGACATTCAGGCGTGTCGTTTACACAAGTAAACTCCCTTCGCCCTCAGTCTTAACGCCTTGCGATTACCGCATGCCGCAAGGTCTCCATAGAGACAGTGACGGAGACCATGTTACGGTCTCCGTCAGTCTGCTGTCGCTCACTTAGTCTTCGGGTTGTGGGATGCCATTGAGGTTGATCACGGCACGCGTCAGCCCATTTTTCTTCCAGCGACCATAGTCCCACCAACCTGCGAAGTTGAAGATAAGGATGCCACACGTACGCAAGTGCTCGCTACCGCTTAAGAAATCGCACGCGACGATCGATCGTGACCAGTTGTAACAGAAGGGCGCGTATTCCTTCCCATCCAGCTGAGGAGCTGAAGGTAATGAACCATTCGTTATCAGGGCTACTGAAGGCGGTATTTGCTTTGCTACATTTGTTGCTACGTAGTTTCACCTTGTCGTCTGCGCTCCCTTTGTAATGGTCTTCCACGTGAAGAGGCGTGCTACCGCCTTCGTAGGCCTCGATCTTGGTGCTGAAACGACTGGTTGTCTGCCAGCAGTCTATTTGCCCCTGATTTAGTAAAAACCACCCTTCTCTACTAATGAGCAACATCTTACCTCGTAGATCTTTCATCGTGAAGTTGCTCCTAAAGTTACCAGCCATATAAGCGGTTAGCTTGGGGTTCGCTTCCAAAGCTCTCGTCAAGGCTTGTTTATACTCATCCCCCATCCTTATCGTAGTCGTGATCCTCGCTTCAGCGTCATAATCACCGTCTCCGAGGGTGGTCACGCAGAAAAATCAGCCGTAGTACGCAGCACATCTTCGGTCAGGGTCTTGTTGAAAACCACAGACGCGTGGCAGAGCTTCAGCACCCCATTATCGTGTACTAAGCGGATATCGAAGAAGCGAATACCACTATTGAGCTGCTCCTTAATGCTCTTCTCTTGAGTCTGTGCTCCACCCACCCCTGTGTCGGCAGCAGTATCGTGCGTCCCAGGGATGGACATCTTGCAGACGAGGTGGTTGTCTCGACCTCCTGCATCCAGTTCTGCAGTCTGGTGATGAGCTGACGGAAGCGGAGCTTGAAGGGATAGCTTCGCCCTCGAGGCAGGGCCTGATGAGCCACTCGCCCTCCAAGGGGGTATGGTAGAGCCACCATGGTGCGAGCTGCTTTCTTTCGGCCGTTGTGGGCACGACATAGATATTCGATGAATATACATCGGTAGCCTTGACTGGCATCACCCATACCCCATACCAGCCAGAGGTCTTGCCTGCTGGGAGGGTGATCGGAGTAGGGAGATCACAGCGGAAGTCCTCTGTGGTGGTAGGCATGAGTGGGGTGGCTGTCCCGGCCTGTCTCATCCGTAGCGTGCCACTCTCCCTCCCAGACGAAGGTGAACCGCACCGAGGGGTCTGCACCCTGAGATACGTACGCCCTTGATCTGAAGCTGGTGACCGCTGTTGTTCTCCAGCTGGATGCGTAGGAAAGCCCCCTGTGGTCGTAGGCTTGCCTTCGCGGCGTGCCACTGTCCATCGGCTTGCTGTGCGAGCGATATCCACGGAGAGAGGTAGGGCAACTCCCATTGATATTCCTGATCTGCACTAATCGGGCGTAGCACACGCTCTGCACTGAAGGTAATCTTCTGCGTCGTGTTACGGAGATGTCCCTTGCCCATGAAGAAGCATATTTGCCAGTCGCCGACCTGCGTCCCTGAGGGATAAGTCATATCGATGGAGAAGCTCCCTGAGCGCAGATGCCCCTCGATGACGCCCACGTCACGGGCACACTGCGCACAGGGATATGGGGATTGGTGTTGCGGACGAAGCAGTGACCAGACATCTGCTCTCCTTCCTTCATGCGGATATGAGGGAAGAGTTTATCTCCGTCAAAGCCGTAGGTCAGTCCCTTTGCGCTCTCTGTGGCAGTCCCCTCTAAAGTTCCTCTCGGCAGGGGCTACCTGCAGGTGTGCCACCGCTGCCGCCTGCGGAGCGTCAGTCCTCTTCTGCTCAGCACACCCACAGAGCAGAGCGGTGAGGGCAAGGAGACAGAGCGTAAAGACACGTAAGCGAGGCCACTGGACTCTGTAAGGTATGGTGAAGTTATCTTGAGATATATACATTATAATAGACAGATGCGCATACCAGCTCATCGATCTCCGAGGAGGGAGGTACGTCTTTTGTGTCGCCAGCCACACCGAGGTGAAGCTGAGAGCGGGAGGATAATCGTAGGGCAGGAGCAGAGGATACTACCAGCTACCTCACCGAGGAGTAGCCGTGCTTGTCCCACTTCACATCGTGGAGGAGCGAACTCTTCACGCCGATGGTGATGCTGTAGCTGCGGTACGGACCGAAGGGGATAGCGTTGGCTGTCAAGCTCCAGCAGTGGAGGTCACGGCTAATCCCTATGGTCATATTCGCCACTCTTTATTGGCGATAAAGTCGTAGCTGGCGTTGAAATTGAAGGACCAGTTCTTCGTAGGCTGGAGGTTCCCTCGAGAACATCAAGCTATGCGTCAGCCCGTAGTTGTACCTCGTCCCTACGTGGGTCGAAGGTGGTGCGCTGCAGGTTCACCCCATAGCTCAGTGAGATACTCCACGGGATCTTGACCTTCAGATAGCCGTCTTCGTCGTACTCGCCATCACCGTCGTTGGTGTCGAAGAGGCTCTTGCTCTTCTGCCCCTTGGCAGCCATATCCGCCAGTGAGGTATCGCGCCCATCTTCGGGAGCGCCGATTTTGCTGGGGTCGTTTTTCGTCCGCCTTCTCCTTGGACTTCTTGCCCTTCGCATCCTGATCGTCCTTCTTCGGGGAGAAGAAGTCACGAATCTTGGTGAAGGTCTCGTTGCTCAGCGTGTAGCTGAAGGAGGTACCCGTGCCACGCAGGCTACCGAAGCCCTTGCCATTGAAGACGCGGAGCTTATTGACACGGTGTTCGCTGACATGCCCCTGTAGTGGGGTCGGTGGTATGGCCGTAGAGATAGGGATCGAAGGCTCCTCCGAGGGTAAAGTGAATCGACTCCGAGAGGCGCAGCGTGATACTCGCATTGATGTCCGCCAGCTGGAAGGAGTCGGCAGCGAGGTTGTAGCTCGAGCTGAGGGAGAGGTTGTCGATGAGGCTAATCTTCTTGAAGGTCTCGGTGCTGTCGCTCTTCGTGCGCACCTTCATCTCGAGGTTGTTGTCGATGCCGAAGTTGATGGAGGCACTCTTCCCCTACCCGGACTGCCGAAGATCTGCCCATCGCCATAGCGTGCATACTCCTCCGAGCGTGCTGTGCCCGAGCGGTCGATATAGTTCAAGCGGTCGTAATAGCCCCACATAGCATCCCCGAAATCGGGGGTGAAGCTCATTCCACACGGGGGTAATGCGGTGGCGAATCATCTGCACCTTATCGCCAAAGATCTTCCATGGCTGGAAGAAGCCGTAGAGCGTGGTATTCAGGCTGGCAGAGGAGGAGAAGTCGTAGACACGATTGAAGCCGTAGAACACGGCGGTACTCGGTGCGGTCGGTCGTGGGATTGTACTCCTTGACGGACTTGTAGTGTACCAGCGCTCGTTGTAGTTAGCACTCAGCGTTAGGTCGATGTAGTTGAAGAGCTTGTAGGAGGCTGAGATGGGGATATTGTGCGAGAAGCTGTTGCGCCAGTCACGTATGAGGTCGGACTGGAAGAGGCGATACTCCTTGGTGGAGATACTATTACGGAACTGCCCCGAGTAGCTGATGCTGATCTTCTCGTACCAACGCTCTGCCCCGACGCGCTTTTTCCGCTTGAAGGGATAGATACGGTTCATACTGATGGCGATGTTCGGCAGGCTCATCGTGACCATCGAGTCGAGGAGGTCTGGCTGGCATCTATAGAGGCCGAGACGGAAGGGGTGCCAGGGGAAGTTGCGACTGTAGTTGATGGACGAGTTCTTCGTGTTCTGCGCCGCTACACTGGGATTGTAGAGCGTATTCAGCGCATTGTGGTTGAAGGAGCTCGTCGAATAGTTGACGCTGGCCGAGAAGGTCTGGTTGGGGTTTGCCTTCGCATCCTGAGAGTGTGACCAGTTGATGCGGAAGTCACGGCTCTCGGAGTAGTCCCCAGCGACATCGCGCTCCCCGGTCTTGGTGGAGAGGTAGCTGAGGTTGAGGTTCCCACTATAATTATAGCGCTTGCGGTAGTTGGAGCGCGCATTCACCCCCCACGAGCCGAGGCTGTACCAGTCTCCCGTGATGGCCATATCGACATAGTCATTGAAGGCGAAGTATACCCCCCTTCGCGCAGGGTAGAAGCCACGCTGCGTCTCTTCCCCGTACTTAGGCATGATGATCCCCGAGGAGTAACTCTTGTTGAAGGAAGAAGCCGAAGGGAGCCGATGGGCATCGGCAGCATCTGCCAAGACAAGGTAGGAGGGCCAGCCACTGACGTTTCTTCTGCGGGCGTGCCTTCCCTTGGTGAGCATGAAGTAGAAGTGGGGATGGTCGTGATTGTCGCAGGTGCTGTAGCGACCATTCTCCATATAGAGGCAGTTATTGCTCACATCTTCGTGCGCTCGGCCGTGATATAGCCTTCGCCCTGCTGGGTGACCGCCCCCGTGATGAAGCCCTTGCTGGTCTTGAAGTTGTAGTTCAGGCTCTTGGCTTCGTAGCCTCACCTCCGTCACGGAACTTAGGATAGGCGTGGCCTTGCCCACACTGTCGAGGATGTAGTGGGCATAGACGAGGTTGCTATCGAGGTTGAGGCGCATGAAGTTCGCATCCATCCCCTTGTCCTTATAGTCCACCGTGCTGGGGCCCGAAGAGGTAGGTCAAGCTCTGCCCGATGAGCACCATCGAGTCCCTGCGCCTTGTAGGCGATGATGTCATCGAAGCTCTCCTCTGACGGCGACGACGCTCCTGGCGTGCGGCTTCCTCTGGGGAGAGCTTCAGGCTGTCGGGAGTGGAGGGCTGGGCGAGGCTGTCGATCTTCTTCAGAGCTATCGGCAAGCTGCCGTCCCTCGTCCCTGGTGCTCGTCTCCACGGGCAGAGTCGGGAAGGAAGGAACTCCAGGCGGTCGAGCGTACTCAGCGTATCGGCAGACGAAGGTGTACCCGTCCCGACCAAGGTCTTCTGCTGAATCTTGGCTACACGCGAGGATGTCTTATGTCGGGTGCCACAGGCAGCTAAGATGATGAGGGCGACGACCCCCAGTGCTACCTTTTTGTCCTAATTCTGTCTGTCTACGCATCTATGAGATAACGCTAAAGCACACGAAGCCAGTATCTCTGCTCGCTCCTCTGTCTCGCCCAGCACGACTGCAAAAGATAACTAAGAATTAGATAAGGGGCCGAAGCGCTCGTATCGTCTCTATCCACCCTGCGCTCTCACCCCCGAGGAAGGCTACCCAAAGGAGCGCCTTTGCGGGGGCGTAGCACCTCACTCACGAGAGATACCATCATTGGGAGACCTTTGCACAGAGGTCTCGGTCAGCTTTGAATAGTTATTTAAAGCTGTATTTGGAATACACATCCGTGTCAGACTCTCTATGATATAGAGCCTTACAATCGTCTATGATATCCTCTGTACCAAATCCGTAAATGGCTCGGCCCATTAAGAACGAGACCGTATAGTCGTTCCAGTCTTTGCCTAATGACGAAGCTTTCACCGCTCCTTCATTGAGGTACTTCCACATTTCCGCTTCACTGATGTATTGCAACCAATAACACCATTTTGCCAAGCTCACCAGTCGGCATACGTCCCAAGCATACGTGGAGGTTGTGGTCTGGACTTGAGCCAAATCCGTTTTTAGCCCGTCTGCTATCAAAGTCTGCAGCACAATAAGTTCCTCGGGAGAAACTCTGTGGGCAAGGAGTTCGTCCGATTCCGTACTCAGCTCTAAATTAAGCAGAGCGTTTAGCGTCTCTATAGCATCTTCCCGACCATTAATGCTCCATTGTTTTTGAAGCCCGGTCTTGTATACATTCATATTATCATCGGTGATAATACTAAGGATGTCCTCACTGCGATAACAAGACAAGATGGCTCCAAATACCAGTAACCTTTTTCTTTTCCTCGGTGAGCGGTGTTTGAGGATGAGAAGCCAAAAAAAGGCTTTCAGGTTTTTCTTAGCAACGATCCGAGACACGATTGCCAAACACGATAAAAGCAATAATCAAGACAGCGACTATTGCCACGATGATTTTTCCAGATCATACAAGTATTATTCTGAAGTTAAACATAAGTCTATTATATCATATTTCCTACTTATCCACGATGCTTCCCCATCATCTCAATGATTATTTCTTAGTACTCTTGTCGTCTTCTATAGTGGCATCGTACTCTTTCCATACCCCGAACGTTCTCCATCGGCATACTGTCCCTCTACAACCAAAAATCGGATTTCCGTTGCGCAAAAACTTCTTCTTTGTACGCCCCATGTAGCACGCCCATGCGATAAGTTCGTGTGACTTTGCTTTTCAACGCCATCTCCCTGTTTCGTGAGTTTCCACTGACCCCGTCTTTCTTCCCATTCACCCAACGGGTCTCAAGTATTTGAGCACCGTTTTGGCTGTCATACCGCTTCTCAAAAGCCGTTTTCCACACTTTCCTGGTATTCTTTCTCCAAATCCAAACGACCGTCTTTGAAATAGGTTTTTACACAGCCATCGATTTTTCCCCTTCTTCATAGGGGTAATCTTGCTGACAGTTTTGCCGTCTTGGTAGTACTCCGTGAACACCCCATTTCTTTTTCCCCTGGTCATACGCTCCCGTTTCTCTCAGTACACCATCCCGATAGCGGTGGTACTTGCCATCCATCAGTCCGTTAGAAAAGGAAATAGTCTCTTCGTCAAGCTCCCGCTTGATACGCCACTCTCCCTGCAAAGGGTTTTCGGCTGTCCTTTTTGGAAATAAACTGTCGTATTGTTTTCGCCTCGATAGGGGTAAGAGTTCATTGCTTAGAATCACCTTTTGAGCCGATACCGAAAGGCTCAGCAACAGCGAGAAGAAAAAGAGAATATATCGATTCATATTCTAATAGAATGCTCAATTATTGAATTGGTTACTTTTGCTTCATTGCCTGTTTAATAAACGATGAAACTATGTGCTTCGCTTCCTTTGTCCTTTGGTGCTTTAAGTTTCTCTGCTCTCGAGCATATAAGAAAATATCCTGCCTCTTTTATCAAGAGGCAAGAGCATACACAGATGCTCAATGTCAAAGATAGAGCTTTTTGCAATACTCTGACCAAAACAATGGATAAAAACAAAGGAAGACCTACATCATTACCGATGAAGGTTTCTGTTGACATAGTTCTCACTCAGTATTCTGTTTATGTCTGAGAGCCGATAGAGGATTTTCCCTGCGATTTGGGTGTAAGGGATAATGCCCTTATCCCGATAGTCTTGCAGGGTGCGAGGGGGAGGTGAGGAGCGAAGCAGTAGTGCTCACAGAGCGGAGCAGTAGTGCTCGACGCGCGGAGCAGTATAGGTGAGGAGGGTGCAGCAGTACTGCTTCCCCGCTGCACCACCATAGGTGACTAATGCTACGGTCTCGAGTGGTTATCCGCTGAAGGTAAACGCAGTGCGCCCCTACTTCCAGAGAAGCAGGGCGCACTACTTTGACTGAGACCGTTGCACGGTCTCTAACTATGATCAACGTGATCAGCGTGTATGAAGGATCGCAGAGGCGACTTCATCCGCACGCTCCTTGCCAAGCAGGGCAGAGATAATCTCGAGGGCGAAGTCAAAGGTGTAGGCAGCCGACTTAGCCGTGATGAAGTGGCCACCTTGACCACTGGTGCTGTGGAGATCAGTAGCCCCCTGCAGCTTGCCTTCAAAGCCGGGATAAGCAATAGCTTCGTGTCCCTGCAGCAGGTCGGCACCACCGAAGACAGAGGGAGCAGCGCAGATGGCACAGAGGAGCTTGCCAGCTGGTGAGCTTCGCTGATGAGCTGGTGCAGACGCTGCGAGGCATCAAGATGGGTCACCCTGGCAGTCCGCCAGGGAGGACAAGTGCTGAACATCATCACTATAGACCTCACTGATAGAGAGGTCAGCTTGGACAGCGATGCCGTGTGCCCCAGTGACACAGGGATCGAGTCCTACGGCTACGATGTGCGTCGGTAGGCCTGCACGGCGAAGGAGGTCTATCGTCCCGATAGCCTCTGTTTCCTCAAAGCCTTCGGCGAGGAAGACATAAACATTCTTAGACATATAGATATAGGTGTTAGGGTTTGCCGTCCTTGGGCTCGGATCTTGAAGTGGTAGGTGATACTACCTCCTGCTCATCAGAGCCCGGTACGGCATTGAAGCGGGTCTTGCGCGCAGCCTCGAGGGCAGCAGCACGGACGGAAGGATCAGCTACATTAGTCCCTGGAGCGATGGTGGCACGAATTACTGAGCCGCTCCCATCGACGATGATGCGACACGGACATTCCCCTCGACAGCACGCTGCACCTGCGTGAGAGACGAGGGCGCCTCCGTTGCTGATAATCTTACGCCCAGAGAGTGCATAGCTGGAGGGACTCCCATTGGGATCCCCCTGATTGCCAGCACCAGAGGCGGCCGTTCCTTGGCTACCAGCCTGCCCGGCCTGCTTGCCGAAAGCACCAGAGACCGCCCCTTGATGCGCTGACTCTCGGTACGGCGTACTGCTTCGAGAGGCTTCGGCAGCACGGCGCGCAGCCTCGGCCTTAGCCTGAGCTTGACGCTCCGCCCTCGGCACGGCGTGTAGCTTCGACCCGCTGACTCTCCTCATGCTGCTGCGTCTGCAGAGGTTGGGTCACTGGGCGAGGAGCAGGAGGAGCGGGCGTGGTCTTAGGGGAATGGGGGAGCTGGTGCGGAGGGGCAGGCTGGGGAGTGGCTTCTTCGGAGGGCGTCTCCGCAGGCTCAGGAGTACCCCCAGGCTCTACTTCTCCCGAAGCGAAGCCACGTTGCCCACATTGACGGCGACAAGCACCTCCATGGGCTTGGGGATGGATGGTCACTGGAGCTGTAGCATCCACAGCAGAAGCAGGAAAAAGCAGGTGACACACCACCGTCACCACAACGGCGAGGATACGATGGCGCGTAGCTGCAGGATCGGTCTGTGGCATGGGGAACTATTGGGCTGAGTGAAGGCTCGCTCTCGGCACGCGTAGCCAAGACGACACGCAGGGAGGAGCGTGCAGCAGCGTTGATGACTGCTACGACCTCCTTATACGGCACGCTCTCATCGGCTTGGATGGAGACGAAGGCCTCGGGATGCTCAGCAGCGAAGATACCCAACTGCTCAGGCAGCTGCTCGCGCGTCAGCTCTATGGGCGTAGCACGGTCGATAGCGAGGAAATAGTGCAGGTCGGGGGTGAGCGTGACTCGTGCCGAGGAGTCTCAGGCACGGACTGAGGGGCAGAGGTGGGAGGGTGACCTTGATCGTATTCGGTACGATAATCGTGCTGGTCACCAGGAAGAAGATCAGCAGCAGGAAGATGACATCCGTCATCGATGCCATGCTGAAGCTGTCAGAGACTTTGGTCTTACGCTTGAGTGCCATACGGGCGTGGGGTAAGGTGTGGAGGATCGAACTCGAGGCTTAGTGCACCTCATTGAGCATATCCATGAACTCCATCGTCTTGGCCTCCATCTTACCACCGACCTTGTCCAGCTCGGCGACGAGGTAGTTGTAGGCAAAGAGGGCGATAATCCCCACGACGAGCCCCCCGACGGTGGTCACTAAGGCTTCGTAGATCCCCCAGAAAGGAGGGCTACATCGACACCACCCGAACCAGCGTTGGCCATATCGAAGAAGGCACGTACCATACCCGTGACCGTACCGAGGAAGCCAATCATCGGAGCACCGGCAGCGATGGTGGCGAGTATGGGCAGCCCCTTCTCGAGGCGACCGATCTCGATATTCCCGACATTCTCCACGATGACCAGGACATCCGACATCGGGCGACCGATGCGCGTCAAGCCCTTACGTATCATACGTGCATAGGGGTATTCGTATCGTCACAGAGCTTAATCGCCGAAGGGTCTTCCCCTCGAGGACATAGTCCTTGATACGCTCGACGAAGTACTTATCTTCACGACCTGCAGCACGGAGCTGGAGGTACTTAGAGATGAAGATATAGAGGGCTAAGAGCGAGGACGGCCAGGACGATCATGATCCAGCCTCCCTTAGTAGCCAGATCAAGTACAGAGAGTGAGGCCTGAGGGGCCGTGTCAGCGAGGGTCTGGGCCAGCGAGGCCGTAGCGGTAGTATCCACAGGATGTAATCGAGATAAAGGGTGAATGGATGAATGCTTTGGTTAGGCTATCGGACGAGACAAGCACGATAGTGTCGGATGGTCTCCTCAAGTCCGAGGTAAAGCGCATCGGAGATGAGGGCGTGTCCGATAGAGACTTCGGAGAGGAAGGGGATAGCTTCGGAGAAGAAACGCAGGTTGTCCAAGCTCAGGTCATGCCCTGCATTGAGCTCCAGCCCCAAGGTGCGTGCGTGCTCAGCAGCCCAGACAAAGGGAGCGACAGCATGGGCACGATCAGCAGGATAGCCCGCAGCATAAGGCTCGGTATAGAGCTCGACACGGTCCGTACCGAGGGCTGCGGCAGCATCAAGGTGCTTGAGCTCCGTCCCGACAAAGATCGAGGTACGAATGCCCCAAGCATGGAGTTGGGCTAATATCTCTGCGAGGAAGTCGCGGTGTCGAGCCACATCCCATCCCGCACTGCTGGTCAGTGCGTCAGCATCAGGGACTAAGGTCACCTGATGAGGACGCACTTCCCCGACCAAATCCATAAAGGAGGGAGTGGGGTTGCCTTCGATATTAAACTCGGTAGTGAGCACTTTCTTCAGGTCGCGCACGTCTTGGTAGCGGATGTGACGCTCATCGGGACGGGGGTGAACTGTGATACTCTTTAGTGCTCCATATCGCTCTACAGTCCAGGGCTACCTGCAAGAGGTTAGGGACATCCCCACCACGAGCATTACGCAGGGTAGCTATCTTGTTTATATTGACGCTTAGTTGAGTCATACGTCTAACTTTTTATACATTTGCAGACAGGCTTCAAGCCCAGACATATACTACAAAGTTAAGTTTATTTGACCTACATACGATAACTTAACACTCGCCCACCTTGCCCTATGTATAAGATTGCGCTCATCGCATCATCGCATCTTGCAGCGCATGCTGCCCCTCACCGAGCTTCTTCGCCTCCTCGAGCGAAGCGATGTAGCCCCTGTGGTGTGACCGTCCTTCCACCGTACACTCGCCCCTCAGACTTCGACCTTCACCCCACGATAGCAGGCTATATCCCAGCTGGGATTGCACTCCGCTCAATATGGACTTCCCGTCATCAGCTTAGGGGGATGGGACGCTGCTGAAGGCAGCACGGCGTGTCTTCGCCGAAGAGACCCCCATCTTAGGGACTCAATATGGGCCGCTTAGGCTTCCTCACCGACCGCAGCATACGTGATGCCATTCCCCTTCTCTCGCGCCTCTTTGACGGTAGCTACACGACTGAGCACCGCATGCTCTCTCGGTAGAAGTTGATGGAACGCACTTCGGCGAAGCCCTCAATGAGGTGGCTCTTCTGAAGCGAGAGACAGGCTCGATGATCACACTCCACGCATGTCTCGAAGGAGCCGAACTGGCAAGCTACGAGAGCGATGGTCTGGTCATAGCTACCCCCTCAGGCTCTACGGCTTACTCCCTCAGCGCCTTTGGTCCCTCTGATGATGCCACAGGTCAAGGCGATGCTCCTCACACCGATCGCACCTCACTCGCTGACCATGCGCCCCTGGTCATCCCCCGAAGACGAGACGATCGAGCTCACAGTCGCAGCACGCAACAATACCTTCCTCATTGCCCCTCGATGGGCAGACGAAGATCCTTCCCTGTGGAGCGAAGATCACCATTCGTAAGTCGGTCAATAGCCTTTGCCTCCTGCATCTCGACACCCATTCCTTTGCCGACACCCTACGTAAGAAGCTCTTGTGGGCCGCCCCAGTGCGCGAATAAAAGTCCTACCCACTCCCTACATAAACGATCCGCCCCAGCTCTTGTCTATGCGACAAGGCTGGGGCGGAGCTGTTCTTTCTGAAGGACTTCGCTCCTCGAGAGGAGCGCATCCTTCGCTTAGCGACGGATACCGAGTTCCCTTGATGATGGCACGATAGCGCCTCGATGTCCACCTTCTGGAGGTAGTCGAGCATACGGCGACGCTTACCGATGATCATCTTCAGAGCGCGCTGCGTGCTGTAGTCCTTCTTGTTCTTCTGCAGGTGACCCGTCAGGTGCGAGATGCGGAAGGTGAAGAGGGCGATCTGGCTTTCAGGGCTACCCGTGTCCGTAGAGGACTTTACCATACTTTTCGAAGAGCTCGGTCTTCTTAGCTGAATCTAAATACATGATTTGTACTTAAAGAGTGAAACAAAATACCGCCGTCGTCAGCTCGTCCTCCCTGCCACTTCCATGACCGAAGGCAGACAGACAACGCTCGGATCGTGGCGCAAAGGTACAACAAACTCCTCACATCCACGATCGCTCGCCTACGGCATCTACACCACCCAGAGCCTCAGCTTGCGCTCCACTCCTCGCGCGTACAATAATTATATAAGCCACAGGGTAAGGGCATCGCCTTCCACCGAAGGCAAGCGAGCGTACGCAAGCCTTGAGTTCAGGGCACGTAATGCTCACGCGATATTTAGGTATCTTTGTGGTCTATAACAAACGATAATTACACAGCTTATGTCAGATATGCCGAACAGCGTAGCCCCAACAGAGTAGTGGGGAAGAAAAGAAGAGCCTAAACTTCGTCGAGCAGATCGTCGAAGGTGACCTCCGTGCAGGGAAGAATGATGGCCGCATCCAGACGCGTTTTCCCACCGGAGCCCAACGGCTATCTCCACATCGGTCATGCCAAGGCGATCTGCATGGACTTCGGCATCGCTGAGAGCTACGGTGGGGTGTGTAACCTCCGCTTTGACGATACGAACCCCCACGAAGGAAGATGTCGAGTACGTCGATGCTATCCGCGAAGACATCGAGATGGTTGAGGCTTTCCACTGGGGGCAATATCTACTACGCATCGGACTACTTCGAGCGCCTGTATCAGTTCGCCGAAGAGCTCATCCTCTCTGGTCACGCCTACGTCGACGAGCAGACAGCCGAAGAGATCGCAGCGCAGAAGGGCACACCTACCACCCCTGGCGTGGCGAGTCCCTTCCGTGATCGTCCTGCTGCAGAGAGCCTCGACCTCTTCCGTCGCATGAACGCTGGGGAGTTCCCCGAAGGTGCGATGATCCTGCGTGCGAAGATCGACATGGCTTCGTCCAACATGCACTTCCGTGATCCGATCATCTACCGCATCATCAAGGTACCGCACCACCGTACGGGTACGAAGTGGGGCGTCTATCCTATGTACGACTTCGCGCACGGACAGAGTGACTTTCTTCGAGGGCGTGACGCACTCGATCTGCACCTTGGAGTTCGAAGTGCACCGCCCCTCTATGATTACTTCGTTGACCTGCTGAAGAAGGTAGAGCCCGAGCACCCTGGAAGGCTATCGCCCCCGACAGATTGAGTTCAACCGCCTCAACCTCACCTACACGATGATGAGCAAGCGTAAGCTCCTCCAGCTCGTGCAGGAAGGGCACGTCTCTGGGCTGGGATGATCCCCCGTATGCCTACCGTCTGTGGCCTGCGTCGTCGTGGCTATACGCCCGAGTCCATCCGTAGCTTCGTCAATAAGATTGGCTACACGAAGTACGATGGTATCATTGATATGGCGCTCCTCGAGCACGCTGTACGCGAGGATCTCAACCGCCGCGCCTTGCGTGGCTCGGCGTCCTCGACCCTGTACGCTTGGTGATCACGAACTACCCCGAAGGGCAGACGGAGGATATGAGCTTCCTCAACAACCCCGAAGACCCTGACTCCGACAGCCACACCATCCGCTTCTCGCGTGAGCTCTTCATCGAGCGCGAGGACTTTATGGAGGATGCTCCGAAGAAGTACTTCCGTAGTGACTCCAGGGCAAGAAGTGCGTCTGAAGAGTGCCTACATCGTGCGCTGCACCGGCTGCAAGAAGGACGATGCAGGCAACATCCTCGAGGTCTATGCCGAGTACGACCCTGAGACACTCAGCGGTCGTCCCGAGAGCAAACTCGCAAGGTCAAGGGGACCATCCACTGGGTATCTGCTACCGACAGCATCCCTGCCGAAGTTCGTCTCTACGACCGTCTCTTCCTCGATGAGAACCCTCACGAGGCTGCTAAGGACAAGGAACTCGCCGAGCTCCTCAACCCCGAGTCGCTTACCATCGTGCGCGAAGCACGTGTCGAGCCCTTCCTCGCTCAGGCCAAGTGTGGCGAATACTACCAGTTCCAGCGTGTGGGTTACTTCTGTGTCAGACCCAGATAGCCGCCCTGACCACCTCGTCTTCAACCGCACGGTATCGCTCAAGGATACGTGGAAGAAGGTCAATAAGTAGGTACGTCTATGCTTGAATCCTTAGGCTTCATCCAAGACATCCTCCATCACCTGAACTACCTCTGGGTGACGGTGCTGATGGCTGTCGAGTCGTCCTTCATCCCCTTCCCTCGGAGGTCGTCGTACCCACCAGCAGCCTACAAGGCCGCTACGGGCGAGATGAATATCTTCCTCGTCAGTCCTCTTCGCCACGCTCGGCTCGAGATATAGGAGCTCTGGTCAACTACTATCTGGCGCGCTACCTCGGCCGTCCGATCGTGTACAAGTTCGCAGAATCGCGCTTAGGGTCGCCTGTGTCTCCTGAGCCAGAGAAGATCGAGAAGGCGGAAGCATACTTCGTGAAGAATGGCATCACCTCCACGCTCATCGGTCGCCTCGTCCTGGCATTCGCCAGCTCATCTCCATCCCTGCAGGGGCTGGCTGGTATGCCCCTGGGTCGCTTCCTCCTCTACACGACCCTCGGAGCAGGTGCATGGAACATCGTCTTGGCCTTACTCGGCTACTTCATCGGCAAGACCGTACCACCCGAACTCTTTGCTCGACTATCCAGAGCTATAGCTCGACAATCGGACTCATCATCCTCGGGCTACTCATCGTCGTCGGACTCGCCTACTACCTCTATAAGCGCCGTCAGAAGGTCGCTTAAGTGAAACGCTTGATGACCTCTAAGGGTATGCTTCCCTCGCCACGAAAGCCGTGGGGACGCACCCCTTAGAGGTCGTTTTTGCACCCCTTCCTCCCCTCTCCCTTATCTGTCATCTCGTGACTACCCTCTCCCTTACGCTGAGTCCACAGCAGGCTGCTTCGGATGCTACGCTACGCACCGCCGTAGCGCGTGAGCTCTCCCTTCCCATCGAGTCCATCACCTCCGTGCTGGTGCGTCGCCGCAATATCGATGCTCGGCAGCGCCGTATCCTCGTCAATCTCTCGGTCGATGTCTACCTCGATGGCGAGCAACCTGCCGTAGATGACTTCTGACCTCATCTATCCTGATGTCTCTTCGGCACCGTCAGCGGTCGTCGTCGGTGCGGGGCCGTGCGGTCTTTTCGCCGCCCCTGCGCCTCATCGAATTAGGGGTACGCCCCTATTGTTGTCGAGCGTGGACAGGACGTGATGCAGCGTCGTCGTGACCCTCGTCCAGCTGGAGAAGACGGGCCTTGTCGATACCGAGTCCAACTACAGCTTCGGCGAAGGTGGGGCTGGAGCCTTCTCTGATGGCAAGCTCTACACACGGAGCAAGAAGCGTGGTAGCGTGGAGAAAATCCTGCGCGTCTTCTGCCGCTTCGGTGCCGACCCGAAGATCCTCATCGATGCCCACCCGCATATCGGTACGGACAAGCTCCCCATCATCATCCGCCGTATGCGCGAGCAAATCATCGCCTCAGGGGTGAAGTGCACTTTGCCTGCCGTATGGAGGAGCTCCTCAAGCGTGGGGAGGTGCGTGGTGTCGTCTGCTCGGGGGACGCACCTTCTACGGCCCTGTCCTCTTAGCCACAGGACACTCGGCACGTGATGTCTACCGCTACCTGCATCGTGCGGATATCCTCATCGAGGCCAAGCCCATCGCTGTCGGCGTGCGCTTGGAGCATCCTCAGAGTCTCATTGACGAAATCCGCTACCACAGTCCAGAGGGAAGGGGGAAGCACCTACCTGCAGCCGAATATGTCTACAAGACGCAGGTCGAAGGGCGGGGCGTGTATAGCTTCTGTATGTGTCCTGGGGCTTTGTCGTCCCAGCTTCCACGGGGTCTGAGGAGACGGTCGTCAATGGGATGTCGCCTGCCAACCGTGGTTCACTGGGCTAATTCGGGGATGGTCGTGAGCTTCATCCCGAGGACATACCAGCTACAGGCATTAAAAGTCGAAGACCCCAACCTCGCCTTTGGCACTGATGCAGTGGTGCGAAGAGTTAGAGCACAAGAGCTATCTCGCTGCCGACCGCTCGCTGCGTGCTCCCAGCACAGCGTATGACGGACTTTGTCGCCCGCCGCCACTCCACTACCCTCCCCTCTTCTTCCTATACGATGGGGCTCACCTCGAGCGACCTCAACGAGTGGATGCCTCGACTTCATCACGCGCCGTCTGTCGGCTGGCTTCCGCGCCTTCGACCGCTCGACACGTGGCTTCCTCACCGAAGATGCCCAGCTCATCGCCGTGGAGTCACGCACCTCCTCCCCTGTGCGCATCCCTCGTGATCGGATGACCCTACGCCCACCCCTCGTCTCGGGCTCTACCCCGCAGGTGAAGGTGCTGGTTTTCGCTGGAGGCATCGTCTCGGCCGCCATCGATGGGGAGAATGCCGCCCAGCAGATAGCCCTCGCCTCGGGCGATAAGCCATTCCACCCAGCGAAGCGTACAGCTATTCTGAGCTTTCCTCCCCTTCTTCTTGCCTCAAACAAGGCAAGAGGAAGGGGTTGCTTTTGCACTTCAGCCCCCATCTTCCCAGCCCCATTGCCCTACCGATAGTTCAAGCCGCCACGAACCACTACTGGTCAGCGCGCAAAGCAGCACTGCTTCGCACGCTGGACCACTAGTGGTCGAAGGAATGCACCCTATACTGCTTCACGCTCCGACCAGTAGTGCTTCACTTCTCGCCATCAGCCAGACGATACCCCTTCCCAGCAGACAAAAGCCGTGCAAAGGCACACACCACTCGGGGGAAAAAGCCCTATCTTTGCATTGTTTAATAATCACGTAACAGAACAATAAACAGTATGAAGCTAAAAGTACATCTTCACGCTCCTCGGAGTTATGCTCCTCGGACTCACCTCCTGCGGTAAGAAGGACGCTCCCAAGACGGAATCGAACAATCCATTCGCTGGCACTCAGTGGGACACATTCAATCCACAGCTAAAGAGCAAGGGAAAGTGAAATTTTAACTGCAACAATTGACTTCACCGATGACAGCCACTTCTCATTTCAGACTGGCTACAAAGTCATGGCAAAGGATGGCTCCATCAAGAAGACTAGTGAGACGAATAAGGTAAATGGCACGTATACCTACAACGGCTTAGTCGCAACTGCAACGACAGGGGAATAAAAACGAACAGAAAACTCCGAAGCTCATCCTCACGATGGACGAAACAAAGCAAAAGCTTACGGCTGTATCATTCCTTGAAGGGGAAAAAGGAGCAGACTGCGGTCTTCACACGTAAGAAGTAAGCAACTTCTCCATCAACTAAGGACTTCGCCCCACGCTCTTCTCTCTAAGAGCGTGGGGCGAGCTTTGCTTTTAAGATGAATGCCATGATTTGAAAAGCAGAGGGAGGGCGGCGAAAAAGAGGGCTTGCGCAACGGTCTCTTAGGGGTAAAACCGTTATATTTACGGTGTGAAATATGATACCAGTATCAAAAATAGTACTCTAATATGATATTTGAACGTAAGAAATACTTGGATGAACTTATTGCAGGACGTGGAAACGGTCTTGTGAAGATTATAACAGGTGTCAGACGATGTGGAAAGTCTTTCCTGCTGTTTGATATCTGGCATAACTGGCTGTTGGAACATGGGGTGATTGATAGTCACATCATCGAAATACAACTTGATGATTTTCGAAACAGACGGTTGAGAAAGCCTGATGCCTTGCTCGACTATATAGATTCAAAGGTTGTGGATGATGGCAAACCTTATTATATAGTCTTGGACGAGGTACAACTTGTAGAAGAATTTGTGGAGGTTATTCTTAGCTTGACACACATGAGGAATGTAGATGTGTATGTGTCTGGCTCAAATTCTCGTTTCCTGTCAAGTGATGTTGTGACTGAGTTCCGAGGCAGAGGTGACGAGATACGCATCTGGCCTCTCACCTTTGACGAATACTTTAGTGGTATTGGTGGAGATATACGTAAAGCTTGGTTGGATTACTATACTTTTGGAGGACTGCCACAGGTTGCTTTGCTTGAAACGGAAGAAAAGAAAACAGACTATTTGCGTGGTCTGTATGAAACGACCTATCTGCGTGACGTAATTGAGCGCAACCATCTACGCTAATCCAGAAGGATTGAAGGAATTGGTGCGTGTGCTTGCCTCGCTAGTGGTTCGTCAACCAATCCAACAAGAATAGCCAATACCTTTCAATCTTCACAAGGATAACCATAAAAAGAGACACTATAAAACAATACATTGACTATCTGAAAGACTCTTTCTTGATAGAAGAAGCCTTACGCTATGATGTAAAAGGCAGAAAATATATCGGCACCGAGACAAAATACTACTTCGCAGACATCGGCATTCGTGCAGCCATTCTAAAACTATCGTCAGCAGGAGGAAACACACATTATGGAAAACATCATCTATAATGAGCTTCGCAATCGTGGATATAATGTGGATGTAGGATTGGTAGAACTTGGTGGCAAAGATGAGAACGGCAAGTTTGTCAGAAGGCAGTTGGAGGTTGATTTCGTGGTAAACCGTCCTCCATACAGAGTATATATCCAGTCAGCTTTTTCACATGCCTACGCCAGAAAAGGAACAGCAAGAACGTCGCCCATTATTGTCAATCAATGACCACTTTCGTAAGATTGTCATTGTTGGGGATGATATTCATCGCAAGGAGGACGAACTCGGCGTGTTGACTATTGGGTTGTTGGATTTCTTGACGGACAAAGAATTACTTGAACAGGGATAAACGTAATAATGATAGTTTTAGCGGAATGTGCAAGCAGACAAGACTGCGCAAAAGGCATCCGCTATTCGGGAGGCAAAAGCCTTATCTTTGTACATCTGTATTCCTTTGAGACAAGACAATCCAAATAGTATGATGGATGATAAGCAACTCGCCCTGGATATGCGCTACCTTCGTATGGCACGCATTTGGGCTGAGAACTCCTACTGCGAGCGCCGCAAAGTGGGAGCCCTCATCGTCAAGGATAAGCGCATCATCGCAGACGGCTACAACGGCACCCCCGTGGGCTTTGAGAACATCTGCGAAGACGAACACGGACAGACCAAGCAGTATGTCCTCCACGCCGAAGCCAACGCCATTACCAAGCTCGCCAGCAGCACCAACGACAGCTCGGGCGCTACGGTCTACGTCACCGATGCCCCGTGCATCGAATGCGCCAAGCTCATCATACAGAGTCATATAATCCGCGTGGTCTATAGCATCGAATACCGCCTGCGTGACGGCATCGAGCTCCCTTGAGCGCGCAGGTATTCAGGTAGACTTCATCCCCTTAGAAGACTAACCACCCTCTCCCCTATCTCGTCCCAAACATCTTATTCTATAGTACCAAGCGTATGCAAACAGCACCCAACGAGCAGCCTGCCTCACCACGCCCCGAGCGTAAGGCACACCTGCTCAGAGGTCTTACCTACGGGCTCGTCACCATCTTAGTCTTCCTCTTGAGGGATTTCCACCGCCACCTACTTCGGCGTCGGCGGACGACGTGGCACATCCAGCAAGCTCGATGAGATTTATTCGCTCATCCAGCAGTATTATGTTGACTCGACGAAATATGGATAGCCTGTCCGAAGAGGCACTTCCTTTATCCTCTCCCAGCTTGACCCCCACTCCGTCTATCTCAATGCCGAGGAGAACAAGGCTTCGACCGAGACCTTAGAAGGTTCCTTTGCGGGTATCGGCATCCAGTTCAATACGCTACTGGATACCGTCGTCGTGGTGCGCGTCATCGAAGGAGGACCGAGCGAACGGGCAGGTCTCCAGGCAGGCGACCGCATCCTCCGTGCTGACACCACCAGCTTCCTGCGTGATTCGCTGACCTCCGAGGAGATAATGAAGGTACTCAAAGGTCCCGAAGATACCGTGGTCAAGCTCACCCTCCAGCGTGGCAAGAAGATATTCACCACCTCTGTCGTCCGTGGTGCCGTCCCCGTCCCCACGCTCGATGCCAGCTATATGATACGTCCCCACGTCCTGTATGTGCGCCTGAATAAATGGGGGTACGCAGACACCCATAGAGTTCCAGCAAGCCTACGCCGACCACGCCAGCGAAGGCGTCGAGCGCATCTTGCTTGACCTACGTGACAATGGTGGGGATACCTGCAAGCCGCCACGACCTTAGCCTCGAATTTCTATCCAAGGGCGACCTCTTGGTCTATAATCAGGGGCACACTACCCACGTGAGGACTTTAAGTGTCCACGTGATGGTCGCCTACGCAATGTTCCTCTGACCGTCTTGGTGAATGAGAATAGTGCCAGTGCTAGCGAAATCTTCGCAGGAGCGATGCAAGACCTTGACCGTGCCCCTCATCGTTGGGCGACGCACCTTCGGCAAGGGACTCTGTACAGCTCCCTTTGAGCTACGAGATCACTCCGTAGTACGCCTAACGGTCGCTCGCTACTACACCCCTCGGGACGTAGCATACAGAAGAGCTATGCCAAGGGCTACGAGGCCTATGCCGAGGACATCGAAGACCGCTACCTGCACGGCGAACTCTATTCTGCCGACAGCATCAGCCGCCCCGACACCACACGCTACTACACCCGTCTGGGGCGTACGGTCTATGGTGGTGGCGGTATTACTCCCGACATCTTCACCCCACGCGATAGCACGGGTATCAATCCTATTACATCCGCCTCTTGAGGTCGGGGACGCTCCAGCGCTTCGCCTTCTCCTACGCCGACAGCCACCGTGCGCAGTTCCTTCGCTTAGGCTCTGACGCAGCGGTACAGGAGTACTCAAGCTCCAAGGTGAGCAGATCGTCTGTGCTTATGCACGCTATGCCGACCAGAAGGGCGGCGTAGCACAGCGACCAGGCTACCTGCAGGAGTCGATGGCTATCCTACGCCGTGACCTCATCGCTCTCATCTACGACCCTATTAGGCAGGGGACAAAGATGCCTTCTACCGCCTGCACAACGAGCGTGACCCCGAGGTGCTGAAGGCATTAGAGCAGCTCACCTCATCAGCCTGGCGTCCCCACAAGTAAGCATCGCTATGGACAAGCCCTCCCCTACGTCGCCAGCTCCGCACCCTCAGCCGTGAGCGGCTCACCGAGTCCCTTCGCCACCAAGGAGTGCCTCCATCATCGCCCAGCTAAGAGCACATCCCGCTCTGGCAAGCAGCTCAGCATATCGGGCTCTACTCTGCCCCTACCCGACGAACCGAACCTCCGCCCCCTCATCGACGAGGTCGCAGGGACGAAGCACCTCTATCTCCCCCGCGTCTTGGATGACGAGACGATGGACTTCTTCGCCTTCTCTGGCTGGCAGACTCTGGAGCAGTCGGGGAGCTTCGGCATCTATGAACCTCGCCTCGAGGAGCGAGCAGCCGTAGAGCCCAGCACCTTAGACCTCCTCATCATCCCTGCCTTAGCCTACGACCAGGCAGGCTATCGCTTAGGGCGTGGCAAGGGGTACTACGACCGATACCTCCAGCGAGCCAACTGCGCCCACCGCTTAGGAGTCACCTTCGCCCTCCATCCGATTGAGCAGCTGCCTCACGATCCGTGGGACGTACCCGTAGAGGATGTTCTTACGCCACATCCCTTCCTCCTATAATCCTCCCCCTATGCCCTCCACAGCCGCACAGACGACACTCTGCCTCTCGGGGAAGCTCCTTACCCTCGAGCGTCCCATCGTGATGGGAATAGTCAACGTCACCCCCGACTCCTTCTTTGCCGGCAGTCGCATCGATGGCGAACGTGCCCTACGCACCCGTCTGGATGAGCTCATCCGCGAAGGGCAGCCATCGCAGACCTCGGGGCATACAGCTCGCGCCCAGGGGCAGATGAGGTGAGCCTCGAGGAAGAGATGAAGCGACTACGCCCCTGCCCTCCAGCTCCTGCGTGACGAGTACCCTGCCCTGCCTGTCTCGGTAGACACCTTCCGCTCGGAGGTCGCTCAGATGGCAGTGGAGGAATATGGAGCAGCGATTATCAACGACATCTCAGGAGGAGGCTTAGACCCCGGAAATGTACCGCACCGTGAGCCGCCTGCAGGTTCCCTACATCCTGATGCATATGAAGGGCGACCCTCAGACGATGCAGTCACATACTGACTACACGGACGTTACCCTCGAGGTGCTGGACTACTTCATCAAGCGCATCGGACAGCTCTTGGACTTAGGTCTGCACGACATCATCCTTGATCCAGGTTTCGGCTTCAGCAAGACGACGGAGCAGAACTATGAGCTCTTAGCTCACCTTGACACCCCTGACTCAGACGCTCCGACAGCCACTCCTTGTCGGGCTATCACGCAAGAGCATGATTTATCGCCCTTTGGGATGCAATTCCCCAGAGGAAGCTCTGAGGTACGACCTTCCTCCACGCTTTGGCCTTAGAGCGTGGGGCAAAGATTCTCCGTGTCCACGATGTACGCCCTGCCGCTGAAGCCATCAAGCTCTACGAGCAAGCCCGTCCCTACCTCCATCGTGAGGAGCATCTACACTACTCGGCGACTCGCCCCCTCTAACTCACCCCAGCTCACCCAGCTCCTATGCTTGCTTGGCTCGACATCTCGATTAAGGATATCATCGACATCCTCCTCTTGGCCATCTGCCTCTACTATGCGTTCGTCACGCTGCGCTACTCGGGTAGCCGTTCGCTCTCTCATGGGCACCCATCGCCTTCCTCGGGCTATGGCTCTTGATCTCGCAAGTCCCACAGATGCGCCTGATGGGTGCCCTCTTAGACAAGTTCATCAACATTGGTTTCCATCATCCTGGTCATCATCTTCCAGGAGGAAATCAAAAAGATCTTGGTCACGGTAGGCTCAGCACAACGATGGAAGAAGATACGCAGGCTCTTCCGCGAAGGATCAGCTAAGGAGCAGAGAGGAAGAGGACTACATCGCTCCCGTAGTCCTTGCGTGTATGAATATGGCGCGCAAGAAGACGGGTGCCCCTCATCGCCATCCAAGGTACGTCTGACCTCACCCCTACCAGCACGCCGGAGAACGCTTCCTCGCCTCGGTCAACGCCCGACTCATCGAGACGATCTTCTTCAAAAACAGCCCTCTGCACGATGGTGCTATGATCATCGCCTCGGGGAAGATATGCGCTGCAGGCTGTATCCTCCCAGTGGCCAGCGACACCGACCTCAACAAAGACCTGGGTCTACGCCATCGCTCTGCTCTGGGCTTGGCGCAGAAGACGGATGCGAAGATCATCATCATCAGTGAAGAGCGAGGTTCGATCTCCTTAGCCTATCGCAGTGAGATCATCGTAGACATCACTCCCGATGAGCTACGTGCCCTGCTCTCCGCCGAAGAGTAAGCCAGCACCGCACAATAATCGCCCCTGAGGGGCTAAGAGACATCGAAGCCCATGCTCAGCCGAGGAAAGTCCTCCTATTTTGATGTCTCAGCCCTGTCAGCCCTGTTACGTCCTTCTACTCAGTCCTAACAAATTGTTATCTTTGTAGATATTGGTTCATAGTACGCAACATAATATCCATAATCATAGAATAAGCATTATGAAGAAAGTCATCTTAGCCTCTTTAGCACTCGTTGCAGTCGCTTCTCTCAGCTCCTGCGGTGCGAAGAAGAGTGCTTATCGCAAGGCATACGAGCAGGCCAAGCAACGCGAAGTAGCGACCCAAGCCACCAAGCCTGCCGTGCAGTACGAAGCTCCCGTCACCACGCCTGAGCGTGCTGCCGCTCCTGTGACCGTTCGCAAGGAACGTGTGACGACTTACCAGGGTGAAGATGCTAATCGTCTGAAGCGCTTCAGTGTCGTCGTCGGTAGCTTCCAGAACCCCACGAACGCCCGCAATCTCAAGGAACGCATGGTCAAGGCTGGTTACAACGCAGTCCTCGCTACTAATGAAGTCGGGATGCTGCGTGTCATTGTCTCCAGCTTCGATTCTCGCGAAGAGGCAGCTGCCAGCCGTGATGCCATCAAGGCTCGCTTTGCTCCTGACTTCAAGGATGCATGGTTGCTCGAGAACGCTAACTAAGATCATCTAATCCCTGCTCCAGAGATGGAGTAGGGATAACCTATTTATATGGAGATACTACAGAACCATTCGTTGCGTGCATACAATACGTTCGGCATCGATGCTCAAAGCCGATTGGTTCATCCCCTTTGCGAGCATTGAGGACTTACAGCTATTGAGCCGTGACGAGTACTTCCAAGAGTGTCGCTAGTATCACTGTTGGTGAGGGGAGCAATCTGCTCTTCCTCACCAATTTCATGGTATTGCACTCCACTCGGTGATCCAAAGCGTAGAGCGCTGTGGTGAGACGGAGGATACGGTGGACTCTTGGTTGGCTCGGGCGTTAAGTGGGATGACTTCGTGGCACAGATGGCTCAAGCCCAGCTGTATGGCGTGGAAAATCTCCCTCATCCCGGGCAAGTAGGTGCTGCTGCCGTGCAGAATATCGGTGCCTATGGGGCTGAAGTCTGCGAGGTCATTCGCGAAGTGCATACGGTGCATCGCCGTACGGGGCAGGTGCATCGCTTCTCGGTCGACGAGTGCGCTTTATAGCTATCGCCACAGCTTCTTCAAGGAACCCGAAGCAGCCGACTACATCGTCACGCACGTCCTCCTTCGCCTCTCGAAGCATCCACAGCCTAAGCTCGACTATGCCGACCTACGTCAGCGCGTGATGGCGCGCACGGAGACGCCCACCGCACTTGATGTGCGCGAGAAGTCATCCGTATCCGCCAAGAGAAGCTCCCCGACCCTGCGGTATTAGGTAATGCGGGAAGTTTCTTCATGAATCCCATCATCACGGCAGAAGCCTTTTGACCGTCTGCGCCAGACTTGTCCCGAAGCACCGCACTATGACCCTACCCGATGGTCAGGTCAAAGTACCAGCAGGCTGGCTCATCGACCGCTGTGGTCTCAAGGGCTATCGTCTCGGACACGCTGCTGTCTATGAGCGTCAGGCACTGGTCTTGGTGAATGCCGATGGGCAAGCTACAGGGGCAGGACATCGCTCGCTTAGCTGAGTACGTACAAGAGCAAGTCGCCGAACGATTTGGCTTTGCAGATATCCCCAGAGGTAAGGTACATCTCTTAGAGATAGACGCTTGTCCTCGTCACTATCCTCTACTAACTACTTCGCTCTACCACGCTTACTTGAGGAGCACATCGCCCTCGCTACGTGGTAGCTCTCCCTCTTGCTTCAATGAAGGTTATTCTTCTCGGTACGGGCACCAGTACGGGCATTCCCGAAGTGGGCTGTGGGTGCCCTGTGTGCCACAGTTCGGATGCTCGTGACCACCGTCTGCGCACCTCTGCTCTTGTGGTCACGGAGTCGGGAAAGCGCATTCTCATTGATTGCGGTCCTGACTTCCACTACCAAGCCACTCGCTTGGGACTTGACCGCATTGATGCCATCCTTTTTGACCCATGAGCACTACGACCATACCTTCGGTCTGGACGATGTGCGCACCATCGCTTGGCGACAGGATATTCCCATCTATGGGCAGCAGCGAGTCCTGGACTCGGTGCGCTCGCGTATGCACTATGTCTTCTGTGAGCACCCCTACCCAGGCACGGCACGCTTCCGTCTCTGCCCGATAGAAGAGGGAGGATGCATCCCTTCGAGCTCTTCGGTGAGCGCATCACGCCTATTTCTCTGATGCACGGATCGCTCCCTATCGTGGGCTACCGCATCGGCGCGGTGAGCTACATCACCGATATGAAGTCCATTGAGGTGGAGGAATGGTCGAAAGTCAGCGGCTCGCAACTGCTCGTTATCAATGCCCTGCGCTATCAGCGATCCGCATCCGAGTCATCAGTCGGTGGTGGATGTGAGCGACTCTGCCCGAGCTTACTGTCCGCCCAAAGCTCACACTCCTGACGCACCTCTCACCACGCACCTGCGCATCATCAGCTGGAGGATGCTTCCCTGCCGACCCGCAGCCTGCCTACGACCAAGAGTATATCGAGGGTGGATGAAGCTGCGGGACCGCGTGTCCTCCGCTTCCCCTACGAGAAGAGCCTTACAGCTATCGTGATATGGGGCGTATCGCTTATGCCGATGCGTGGGCGCGGCAGAAGGAGCTCTTTGAGGCTCAGCTACAGGCCAAGCATGAGCACCGCCCGACGGAGTCGTTCCTGCTCTTCTGCGAACACAATCCTGTCTTCACGATGGGTCTTCACGCTGACGCTACGAATATGCTGATGAGTGAGGACTTCCTGCGTGAGCACGGCTATGATTTCTTCTCCGTAGAGCGAGGGAGGCGATGTCACCTACCACGGCCCGGGTCAAATCACGGGCTATCCCTATCCTCGACTTGGAGCGCTTTGGTCTCGGGCTGAAGGCTTATATTGAGTTGCTGGAGCAGTCGGTCATTGAGCTCCTTGCCTTCTATAAGATCGAGGCTGGCCTCAAGGATGGTGCTACGGGCGTCTGGCTGGATGTCGGAGATCCACAGCGCGAACGTAAGATCTGCGCCATCGGGGTGAAGAGCAGTCGCTACGTCACGATGCACGGCTTTGCCCTCAATGTCAATACCGACCTGGCGCCTTTCCAGCTCATCAACCCCTGTGGCTTTAAGGAAGCAAGTTGCCTCCATCGCAGGTGAGGTAGGTGGGAAGTGGACTTCACCGTCACCAAGCACCTCTTAGCTTCCATCCTGCACCGCCGTCTGTCCGCCCTTCTTCCAGCGCGCTTCTGACGTCAAACTACTTCTTTCATTTGTCCCACACTCATCATCATATCCTATGACTACTGAGTTCAATCTCTCTACACCGCCGCTTCTTTTTCTCGGCGATCTCCTGATCCTACTGGCTTATACGAACCGCTTCCTCTCCCTACGCTTCCACGGTGCGCAACCTCAAGGAACGCTATGAGAAGAACCCCGAAGCTGAGCCCACTTCACTCAAGCAGATTGAGAACCTCTACCGCCGTCTCGGCCTCATCCGCTGGATGCAGGTACTCAGGGGCTTTCGAGCCTCTTAGTCTCTCTGGTGGCTATGTTCCTCTACTACATCGAGTGGAACGTCATCGGTGGCGCCGTCTTCGCTGTCGGGATGATTCTACTGGCTCTCTCGCTCTGCATCTGCATCTGGGAGATCCAAATCTCCGTGAAGGCACTCAGCCCTCAGCCTGCAGTCCATCCGTCGTGAACACGGCTCACTCCGTCAGCGTCCCGATGACGAGACACTTCAGCGTGAGAAGTCGCATAGCAAGCGTAAGAAGAACCGTGATGGCAAGGAGCCCTCGTCTCAGCCAGCTACTCCCCAATCAGTCCCAGGCGCAAGAGAAGACTTCATCCTCCAACCAGCAGGGAGGTAATCGCCAGCCTCGCTCGGAGCGTGGCGAACGTAACGACCGCTCGAGCGCAATGACCGTCCAGAACGGGGGCGAACGCCGTGAGCCAAACCGTCCTGAGCGCACGACCGAACGCAGCAAGGAAGCCGCAGAGCGTCCTGTGCGCGAAGGTCGTGCAACGGCAACAATGCTGGGAGAATAATAATGGTGGCAACAACAATGCTAATGGTGGTAATAATCGAGAAGGAACAATCGCCGTCAGCGTCCTGAGCGCGCCGAGCGCAATGAAGCTCCCCAAGCCTCTGCTCCTGCCACTCAGTAGCCCCTCTGCTTCTACGACAGAAGCTCCAGCAGAGCGTCAGCCTCGCCCCGAGCGCACGGAGCGTCCCTCAGCCCGGCCGAAGGTCAGCCCCGAGAAGGGAGCCGTCAGTGTCCCGAAGAGCGTCGTCCACGTCCCCAGCAGGCTTCTGCACCCGAGGTCAGCTCGTTCCGTAGAAGCTCCTGCTATGCCTTCAACACCAGCCCCTCAAGCGAGCCCCGTCTGCTACACCCCACACCCGAAGCGCAGCGTCTGCAACCCTCAGCAGACGGAGCGTCCCTGCTCGTCCGATGAGCTACGAAGAAGCGGTAGCGCGTCAGCGTGAAGCACAGCAGGGGGTAGCCACTCAGACTACTCCGCCTGTGGTAGCGCATACAGACGATGCAGAATAGTCTTTAGGTGCGGTCATCCGATCGTCTCTTTCTGTTCTTCGGCTCCTCCGTTCTCAATGAACGGAGGGCCGAACTTATTCTACCCCCAAAAAGGAAGGATACTTTTGCCCTATCGCAGTAGGGAGAGTAACACAATGAATGGCTCACCATCCGCTACTCGGATATAGTTATCTTTGCTACTGAAGGCGATAAGCCGTCTGAAAAGAATATATGACTTGGACACACATAAAAGACTTCATACATATCCAGCTGTGGATGCTCCTCAGAGGGCGTAGTACCTTCAGCAATATCGTGCAACAGCCTCCAGACGAGCACGCTTGCGTCTACATGACTCCTGGGAGACGCTCGATGAAATCCTCCGCACAGGAGCTTTCGGTGAGTCGCTTCGGCGATGGCGAACTGCAGATCATGCAGCGTTATCTTGATGAGCTGGAGCATCCTTCGTGTGCCGAAGAAGTGGATACCTTCCAGCACTATGATGCCTCCCTCGGCAAGCGACTCTACGAAGTGTGGCAAGCGCCCTCTTCGGCACGGCATCTCAACTGCGTGCCCTACGCCTTCAGGACTCCTCACCTCACCGTGGCTGCAGGGCGCATTTTTCTTCGAACGCGAAGCCCTGATACGCCTTCCCCTGCTGGAGAAGCTCGCCCTTGAGCACGACTTCTACGATACGAACTTCACCCGCTTCTACATGGGGCGCTACGACATCCGTGACTACCCTGCTTACATCGAGCGAATGAAGACGATTTGGCACGACCGAGACATTCTCTTTGTCGAAGGAGAGAAGTCCCGCCTGGGTGTGGGCAATGACCTCTTCTCTGGAGCAAGAAGCGTGCAGCGCATCCTTTGTCCTGCGACTGATGCATGGGCAGTTACCCCGAGATCCTGCGTCTGGCCAAGGAGCACGGAGCAGGTCGACTCATCCTCATCGCCTTAGGGCAGACGGCTACAGTGCTGGCCTATGACCTCTCCGAAGCTGGCCTGCAGGCGATTGACTTGGGACATGTAGATGTCGAATACGAATGGTATCGCATGCGTGCCAAGACGAAGGTGCCCATCCCTGGGAAGTATGTCAACGAAGCACGTGGAGGGCGTGAAGTCAGCCGAACACCCCGACCAAGCCGCTTACTTGACGCAGGTCATCGCTCGTGTGGGTGAATCTCCGGCAAGCCAAGGGCATCCGCCGTACTCATCCAGACAGTCACCTATCCCATCTCGGGACTGAGCTGTGAGCACTGTGTAGTGCGTGCCACCGAAGCACTCCAGACAGTGAACGGAGTACATACTGTCGCCATTTCTCTGAAGGAAGGACAGGCTACCATCACCTACGATGAAGCTCTTTTGTTCCCCGAAGCCTTGAAGAAGGCAGTCGAAGAAGCTGGCTACACCCTGCACACCGGAGCGAGCGAACGAATAAGCGGTGTGGGCTGTTTCCCTTATACCGCATTGATTACCTTCGAAGGGGTATATCTGCCGAAGGCGGATGTACCCCTTCGTCTGTACTATAATATATGGTCAAGCAATCCTTCCCCTGCTGGGACTACACTGCGCTGCCTGCGCTGCACATACTGCCAAGCTCTGGAGTTCCACCAGTGGCGTGCAGTCCGCTACGGTCAATTTAGCCTCGGCAACAGCCTTTGTCGTCTATGACGAGACACACTGCACTCCCGAGATGCTTCGAGACGCTGTGGCTACTATGGGCTATACCCTGCGCATCAATGAGCCCGAGGTCGGCGAACTTGAAGCCCTTCGTCAGCGAAGCCAGCCTTCTGGGGCGGAAAGCCTGGGTGGCATCCATCCTCTCTCTTGGGTGATGGGACTGATGATGTGGCCACCGATGACCCTACCGAAGGCACTGCTCTCCGCCCTCCTCACCGCCATCACTCTCCTATGGGCTGGCTCAGGCTTCTTCATTCGAGGGTGGCGACAGCTTCGCTCGGGAGCGGCTGGGATGGATTTGCTGGTGATGCTCTCTACCTCAGTCGCCTTCGTCTACAGCCTTTTTCGATTGAGGGAACTATCTATGGGCGAAGGCCAGACCCACCAGCTCCATCAGCTTTACTTCGAAGCAGCCTCGATGACGGTCGCCTTTGTTCTCCCTCGGTAAAGTGCTTGAGGCACGTGCCGAACGACGCCACATCAGCCGCCCTGCGTCGCCTGATGGGAGGACAACCCAAGACCGTGCAGCAACTCCTTCCCTCGGGGAAGCGTCACTATCCCCGTCAGTGAAGTCGAACCAGGCATGCTCTTGCGTGCCCTTCCTCCTGAACTCTTTGCTGTGGATGGAGAGGTGCTCTCTGGCGAGTCTTATGCCGACGAGACAGCTCATCAGCGGTGAGCCTATCCCCGTGGCGAAGGTCGCAGGCTCTACCGTCTACGCTGGTACACTCAACGGCTCGGGGACACTCGTCTATCGAGCTTGCGAAGTGGGGCGTGCCACCTCTTAGCTCGCATCATCCGCCTTGTCGAGGAGGCTCAGTCTTCGCGTGCGCCCATCCAGCAGATTGTGGATCGTGTGGCACGTATCTTTGTTCCGCTGATTGTCCTCTTCGCGCTTGTGACCCTCCTGGCATGGAGCATTCTAAGCCCCGTTGACGGCTGGGAGCAGGGGCTGATTGCTGCTGTGACGGTGCTCATCATCGCTTGTCCGTGTGCCCTTGGTCTGGCTACCCCAGGCTATCATGGTTGGCATCGGGCGTGGAGCTGAAAAGGGCTCTTGGTGCGCAATGCCGAAGCCTTAGAGGCTGGGCATATCGACACCTTGGTCTTAGACAAGACGGGACCATCACCCGAGGTCGCCCTGAAGTGAAAGCTATTCGCTGGTGCCTCTCAAGGAAAATGAATACTTTGCCAGCGTGCTTGTGGCATTAGAAGAGCATTCGTCTCATCCCTTGGCAGGAGCTATTCTCCGAGCCCTCCCCGAGCAAACGAAGGGGCAGCAGAAGGTGACGCACCTCTCCGAGCAGGCTGAGCATGGGCTCGAAGGAGAGATCGATGGCGTGACCTATCAGGGTCGGTCAGCGAACCTTCGTAGAGAGCACTGGTGAGCTTAGCCCAGTAGCCTTATCCGCCTTAGAGGAAGGGGCGAATGGGGCAACTTGAGCCTCTTTGCCCGCAAAGGCGAGGTGCTTGCCGTGCTGCTCATCGCCGACACCCTGCGTCCGTCTTCCATCAAAGCCTTGCAAAGCTCTACGCTCTCGTGGTCTGGAAGTCATTATGCTCACGGGCGATGGAGCGAGTGCGGCGCACGCCGTCGGCGAAGCTGTCGGAGTTAGCCGTATTGTCGCTGGCGTGCGTCCCGAGGACAAAGCATCCTTCATCGAAGGACTACAACAAGCAGGCAAGCGAGTGGCAATGGTAGGGTGATGGCATCAATGATGCCGCTGCCTTGGCTCGTGCCGACCTCTCCATCGCCATGGGGAGCGGTAGTGACTTAGCCTTGGAGACGGCGATGGTGACGCTACGTAGCTCCGACTGATGCAGGCTTGAGCACCTCTTCGACTTGGCACGGACGACCCTCAGCACCATTCATCAGAACCTCTTCTGGGCGTGCATCTACAACCTCATCGCTATCCCCGTGGCGGCAGGGGTACTCTATCCTTCACGGGCTACCAGCTCAACCCGATGCTGGCTGGTGGTCTGATGATGCTCAGCAGTCTGAGTGTCGTCGCCAACAGTCTACGTCAAGCACGTAGACCTCGCAGATAGCCCAGAGGAGTAGTTGTAGCTCTCCGCCACAGGGGGCGATGTGAAGCAATACTGCTTTGTAGCTGGAGCAATAGTGGTCAGGGGCATGAAGGAGTAGTGGTCGGCGTGCGGATCACTACTCCTTCGCGCCCTGACCAGTAGTGGTGAAGTCCCCGACACATAGAGCTTCGCAAATGACACGCCCGAATGTCGCAAACAACGAAGCGAGAGCCGTATGATGCAATAGTCTCAAAGGGCTATCTTTGTCCTGCGACCAAGTCGCCCAAGTATTCTACTAATCAATAGGATAAGATGAACTGGATGGATCGAATAGTTCTTGGCTTAGCACTCGCCTTACTTCTCTGCTTACTCCCTTGCCCTATGGGTATTACTCGCTGGTTCGGCTGACAGTCTCTGTGGTCTTCAGTTTCTGGCTATTGACTTCTAAGGGAGGAGGCGTATGCCTTTGTCTGGGGGCTTGTACGTTGGTATTGTTGTTTCAGCCCTTCTACAAGGTAGCGTTAGGGCGCAGCCTGTGGGGTATGGTCGATGTAGTAGTTGCCGTTGCACTTGTTGTGCTGTGGTGGTATCGCAGGAAATCATCCATTAACTATAAAAAGCACGGGTTTATGAGCTGTCTTCTTTCGCTTCTCTTTTATTATGTGTGCGCTTGGCTACTGTGTGACATCGAGGCCAGGGAAGGAATACACGTGGTACTCGGGGATTTGGCACGGGTGGTTTTTCCTGCCCAATCTGGTACGACACTGGTTTACAGGTGCGCTATATAAGGCTGATTTCTACACCCCAGCCTACAATGTGTGGTACTGGGTCGTGAGTATCTCCACGGCGCTCAGCACGCTCTTCAAAAGCTCGGACTCCTCTCGCTAAGGGGGTGCGAGGAGCGTGAAGAGGCTGAGTCACTCGTCTATCTATCGCAAGAAAATAGTTACCTTTGGTAGATAGTATGCCGTCCTATATCCTACGGCAGCAGTAAGCAAGGCTCGATGATATTCCCGCAGCGAAAAGACTCTATAAGACGAAGCTATATAGGCCTGTTGATGAGGCCTGCTGATCCTACCTCTCTCTGGGCAGACTCGACCGAAGTCGCCAGCTCCCGACTCTTCCGCTACGCTCAAGGCGCGTGAGTACTTCTATCACGGAGTGCTGGCGCAGTCTGCAGCACGCACGATGGAGGCCGTTGACCTCCTACGCCATGCGCGTGCGCTGGATCCTACTGATCCGACGATCGCTTTCGTCCTCGGGGAAGCTACGCCCAGCAGGGAAGAGCGATCGTGCACTCCCCTCCTCGAAGAGGCTTATGCTTCTGATACGACCAATATGACCTTCGCACGCACCCTCTCAGGGGCGTATATTGAAGCTGGACGTACGCAGGATGCACTTCGGATCAATGAACGCTTAGCCGCAGCTGACCAGAAGATGATGACGTGCGCTATCGCTCGATCCAGCTCTATGCGCGCACAGGCGAACTGAAGAAGGGCATTGAACTGGCTACCCAGCTTCAGAAACGCTTCCGCCCAATGCCCTCTGCCTATGGTCAGCTCACCAGACTTAAGATCCAGCTACTCGCTCTGACCAAGGACTCAGTAGCTGTGGGACGCGAATATCATGCATGGGCCGACCTCTATCCCGATGACCGCCGCCCGTACTACGACTGGATACTCCATCTCTTTGAAACTGGGAAGGTTCAGGAAGCGGAGCGACAGATCACCGCAGACCTACGTCGAGGCCGCATAGCCTCAGGTGACGCTACTGCCCCTACGTGTGCATAAATACATCATACTCAAGGACTATACCTCGGCAGAGGCAGAGCTGGTGCGCTTGACTCCCGACCGGAAGATAGGCACAGATGAAAAGCTCACTCTTTGGCTTCTGCTGACCAAGTCTTCGCAGGGCAGTGAGGGCTACACCGCAGGCAAGTACACGCCCCATATCGCCGACCTCCCTACGTGCGTATCCCGATGACCTACAGGTACTCAAGACCCTATGCTCAGCTCTTGCGCTACGAAGAGCGCTATCGTGAGGTCTATGACCTGCTCGCCTCCAAGCGTCACCTCTATCCGCACGAGGGTGGCTGTGGAGCGAACTCCTCGATGCCGCCTCAGGCTTGTCCTCCGATAGCCTCTTGGTCGAAGTGGCTCAAGAGGCTAAGAAATACGTCCCTACCGACTGGCGCAACTACATCGTCTTGGCGGGTGATGCCTTCCAAAAAGACAATCACCAGCGTGCTATACAGCTCCTCGAAGAGGGATGGCAGCCATCAGAACCGAAGACTGGTGAGGGGCGGCACGCCTCTATGGACTCTTAGCAGACCTCTATGCGGAGCATGGTGGCCCCTCTAAAGGCTTCCCTGACCGATAGCCTCTATCTACGCGCCATCGAAGCTAACCCCAAGGAGGTAGAGGTGCTAAACAACTATGCCTATCGCCTGGCGAAGGCAGGACGCAACCTCGAGGAGGCCGAACGCTATGCCCTACAAGCCGTACGACTCTCCCCGACGCTGCGCACATCCTCGACACCTACGCCTATATCCTGCTCCTGCGCAAGAACTATACTCTGGCCAAGCTCTACCAGAGAAAAGCCCTCTCGCAATCCGAGCCCGACAAGATCTCTGCCGATATGTAGTGACCATATGGGCGATATCTATCGCGCTCTGGATGACTATGACGCAGCTCTCACGGCTTGGCAACAGGCACTCACTGCCCTCCCAGAGAAGGCAGAGAGAGCAGAGCGTACACGCATAAGAAGAAGATACGTGAAGCGAAAGCTCAGAAGAAGTAACCGATGATGAATAGCCTGTTTCACCCCACTCCCTGCGATCCGTGCACTCGGCTTAGCTCATGATAGGCACAGGGACTCCTATCCAGCTGTGGCCTGCTGCGTGATGCGACACACCCGACACAGCTCCTGCTGAGACGACCGATGCACGTGCGCCCATCCAAGTAGACCCTGGCTTTGCCGCCATCCAATCTCCCCCTACCTACGGGCCGATGCTCAAAGGGAAGTATGGAGGTCGAGTTGCTCATCGGCAAAGAAAACTACTCATCAAAGGTCAATGCCACCATCGTGCGTGGTCAGGGTATTTACTGGTCTCGTCCCCTTCCCTCTTATCGAAGCTGCCCGTGTGTGGTTTCTCCCCGAGGGCGTGACCGCCATCGATAAGCTCCACGGTCGCTATGCCGAGATCACTTATTCCGAGCTCTCCGCCCTCATCGGCTTCACCGTGCAGTACGATGATGTGGAGCATCTGCTTTTAGGCAAGGCGTTCTTCCCTGCTGGCTCACGAGGTATGCGTGGAGGAGCCTTCTCCTATGGCCGTACGTCCGATGGTGGGACGGATGCCGAAAGCAAGCCTGAGCATCCCACGCGGAAGTGCTTCAGGTGCCTATCACCTGCGCTGGCTACTCAATGCCCAGCAGCAGCCTACGAGCGTCACTGTCCGCCATACTTCTGCCCAAGGCTCCCGTCTTCCCTACGCTACGATCAGACCGCTGAGTCCTGGCTCGTCACTTCGCAGAGCACACGCAGCTCTTTCTCGGCCAAAGCTACTCGCCCTGCCCTCTCGATCGACTGGAGCAAGCTCCGCAACTATACGGGAGAGCAACCGGACTTGACCCCTCGAATCAAGGCGAGCTACCAGCGCATCACCCTCACTGAACTCATCAAGCTCCTGCCTTCACTATGATCGTATCCCCTACGTCATCACTTGGGGCGTTATCTTGCCTCCTCTTGCTCCTCGGTGGACTTGCTTCGACGCACAAGGCGACCGCCCAGGGCAGTAAGTCCAAGGCTCTACAGCGTCTCGAGCAGGAGCGTAAGCAGCTCCTTCGCTCCATAGAGGCCTCCGACAAGAAGCTCCAGCAGCTACGCCGTGATACACGTGAGCGAAAGAGCAGACCCCTGCGCACGGTGCAAGCGCAAGTGGCACAGCGTCGTCAGGTCGTCGCCGTCTTGGGGAGCGAAGTCAGTGGACTACAGGCTCGTCTCGACACCCTCTCAGGGCATATCAGCCACCTGCATCGCCGCGAGAGTGCTCTGCTTCTGCGCTATCGAGCAGCCCTCATTCAGCTCCAGCAAATAGACACACATGTAGATCCCCTACTCTTCGTACTATCATCGAAGAACCCTACTGAGGCGCGCGAACGTCAGCGCTTCCTCTCACGCTACACCACAGCTGTACGCCAGGCCTCCGAGGCACTGCGCTCCACACGCACCGAGATTGAGGCAACGAAGGCCGAAGTAGGTCAGTACCCATTCGGAGAAGGAGCAACTTCTCTCCCTGCGTGAGGCGGAGAAGAAAAAGCTCGAGACGGAGAGCAGCAACACTCTGCTCAGGTCAAGACCCTACAAGGCAAGCAGCAGCTCTTAGCCCAAGACCTCTCCAAGCAGCAGCGCAAGGGTCGAAGACCTTGATCGCAAGATCCAGGCGCAGGTAGAGGCCGAGATCCTCGCAGCCCAGCGCCGTGCAGCTGAGCAGCAGCGTCGCCGTGAGGAGGCTCTTCGTCGTCGTGAAGAAGCACGCCGCCGTCAAGCACAGCGTGCCGAGGCGACTCCTCCCCACCACTCGCTCCACCAGAGACAAGAGCACGCCTCCTCCTCCCTTCCTCCAGCAGAGGATGCCGAGCGCTGTGCCGCAACCCCAGGGGGGCTATGCGATGGATGCTAACGAACGTGCAGTAGCTTCATCCTTTGAGCAGAATAAAGGTCGCCTTCCCGCTCCTATACGTGGCTCTTACTCTATTCTCCGCACTTTCGGTGTGCATCAGCACAGCGAGCATAGTCGTGTCAGGTCAATAGCAGTGGGGTGGACTTCGGGCTCAATGGCGACAGCCGAGCCTATGCGGTCTTCTCGGGTGTCGTCAGCCGGGTCTTTTTGATCCCAGGCTACGGAACGGCCATCATCCTGCGTCACGGGAACTACCTCACCGTCTATGCCAACCTCAGCAGCGTAGCCGTCTCGACTGGTGCACGAGTCGCGACAGGGCAGTCTCTCGGCTCGGTAGGTGCTTCACCCGATGGCTCCTCGGTCGTCTCCTTCACTTCCAGCTCTGGCATGAGCGTACGAAGCTTAACCCACTCGCATGGATCAAAAAGATAATAGCGACCATCGGCGCATTTGATGGGGTGCATGTGGGGCATCAAGACCCTCTTTGCTCAGATGCGCCACTACGCTGATCGCTACCCTAAGCACTCGTCTCCTCATCCTGACGTTCGTCCCTTACCCAGCTGATGTCCTGCGTCCTTCGGGGGCGTCAGCACATTGATCCTGTGCAGCGTCATCTGGAGCACTTGGCACAGATCGAAGGCTTTGGGCTGGTGCCCATGACCTTCTCCGAGAATTAGCATCGCATTCGGCAGAGACCTTCCTCCGTGAAGTCACTGCGTGATCAGCTTCGTGTGACGGATCTTTTCCTCGGCTACGATAATCGCTTTGGTGCAGGGGCACGACTCTCGCTTTGAGGAATATCAGGGCCTTAGGGTGCGCAGTATGGCATCAAGGTACTGCAGGCCGACAGCCTCTCGCTCGAGGGCGAGTTGTCAGCTCGACTTGGATCAAGGCGCGTATCTCGAGGGGAGATGCGTGAGGGCTTATCGAGCGTTGGGGCGACCCTATGCGGTCTTTGGATCGGTCGTCACAGGGCAGCAGCTGGGACGTCGCTTGGGTTATCCGGCGAACATCCGCCGAGAAGACCCCGATCAGCTCCTCCCCCGATGGAGTCTATGCGTGTGACCTCGAGCTACATCGTCCATCGGGAGAAGAGGAAGCACCACGCTATGCTCTATATCGGCAAGCGTCCGACGCTGGGGGCGAACTGGAGCGCACCATCGAAGTGCATATCTTGGACTTCGATGAGATGATTTATGGGATGGAAGTGTCGGTGCATATCTTTGAGCAGCTTCATCCCGAGCGTCGCTTTGCCTCGACCGAAGAGCTTCGCACCGCCTTGAGCAACCTACGAGGCCGACACCCGCCGCTACTTCGCCGAGAATACTCGCTACTAAAAGGGACATGGAGACGAATGGACTACACGTAGCACTCGTACATCGCCGCTTAGCCCTTGGTGGAGCGGAGGAGTATCACGTCAGACAGCGATACTCTTCTCTCGCTTAGGTATCCATTCCCATTTCTTTGCCGAGCATATCTCCCAAGAATGGGTGTGCCCAGATGATCCCAAGGTGCATCTTAGCCTCCTTCCCTCAGGTGTCCGCTTGTGGTCTAAGGAGAGTGCACTACCTGCTTCGTACGTTTAAGGAGCAGGAAATTAAGGTCTTGATTATCCCCATCGCACTATCCAATGACTACATCCCCTTATTCCAGTCCGAGGATTAAGGTCATCTACTGGTGTCATAGTTCGCCTCTGTGGGAACTGGTTGATCGCAAGGAACGAGCTACCTATAAGGCGCATCATCCCTGGTATAAGAACCTCTATAGCGTAACGCTCCGCCGTCTGCGCCTCGCACTCAGCTCCGAAGGCAGCTACGCACACGCTATCGTCGCTTAGCACATCAGGTTGACTGTTTCCTTACTCTGGCACCAGGCTATACCGATGAATTTGTAAGCGTGATTAGGGCTAACGCCAGAGGAGGCTAAGCACTTTGCCGTGATGCCTAACATGCTTCCTGCAGTCACGCCTACCACCGTCTGCGCTCCGTGAGCGTCCCAAGACCATTGTCTTTGTGGGGCGACTAAGCTATGCGGATAAGCGTCCCGAGCGAGTCGTGTGTCTTTGGGAGAAGCTCCATCAAAGCTCTACCTGGAGTGGAAGGTGGAGATTTACGGCAAGGGACCTGAGGAGAGTTCCTTCGTAGGCTCATACAGCAGAAGAGGCTTCACGCATCTCGCTCAAGAGCTATGTCTCCGACCCCATGTCGGTCTACACAAGGCTTCGGTACTCTTGATGACCTCGACCTACGAAGGGTGGGGGACTGGTAGTCAGTGAAGCGCAGTCGCAGGGGGTTGTGCCTATTGCGTTTGATAGTTCTGCTGGTCTTCGTGAGCTCCTTGGGGCGGATGAGTGCTTATGGCATTCTTGTTCCACCCTTTGACATGGAGGCGTATGCGCTGGCTTACTGCGCCTCTGTACCGATGAGGAGCTCCGCTATCGCCTGGCACATGCTGCCATAGAGCATAGCAAGCAATATACGCCCGAGCAGAATGCATCACGCTGGGAGCAACTCTTCAGCAGACTCTAAATTCGTATGTCGCACCTGATGAAGCCTCGTATCCTCATAGATTTAGAGCGCATGCGCTATCCTTACTCAGGATTGGGCTACTACTGTCGTGCCTTAGCGCAGGGCTTGAGCGAACTATCCGATCCGTCAGTGGATCTACATTGATTATGCACCTTCCTCCGTAGAGATCGCAGGACGCAGGGGCTTTTTCGCCCCTACACGACTGCTCAATCCCACGAGCAAAGGCTATTCGCTTGCACACCTCACACACCAACGCCAGCATTATTTCCCCAGCTCTGGGGAGCTAAATGCCTTGTCACCCTGCACGACCTCAATTTTCCTCACGGAGCCACTACCCGAGAAGAAGCGCAAGAAACTCTTGACCTTGGTCGCGAGTAATCTTAATCGAGCTGATGGAATTGTCTGCATCTCCGACTTTGTGCGCCGTGACTTAGAGCAGAATGCAGACCTCTTCCAGCTATCAGATAGCACGCTTATCTCGGTCGTACATAATGAGGTCTTCCTCCCAGACAAAGCCAGCAAGTCACCTCGTCAGCCAGAGACTCCATCCTTCCCCGATGCTCCCTATCTCTTAACCTTGGGGGTACTACAGGAGAAGAAGCAGCAGCATCTCCTCATCCCAGCCTTGGCTCACCTCCTGAAGAACTTCATCTCGTGCTGGTTTATTCCGAAGCTAAGTCTGAGTATTTAGCTCGGGTGAAGTCCTTGATTCAGCAGTATCAGTTAGAGTCACGTGTCCACCTTCTGTGTGCAGTGTGTGATGAGGAGAAGGAGGCTTTGCTACGTCATTGTCGTGCTCTGCTCCAGCCTTCGATAGCAGAGGCTTTGGTCTTCCTGTGGTCGAGGCAATGGCTTTAGGTAAGCTGTTATTCCTTCGCCGAGCCACGAGCTTGCCTGAAGTTGGGGAGAGGTAGCTTATTACTTCGAAGACCTCTCGGCGGAGGCTTGCTCATGACGATCCTCGAGGGCTGAAGACTTGTGACGCAGACCCTCATTCTGCTGAGCGTCTTCGTGCTCGGGCCACGCTTTTGATTATCATCGTATGGCACAGGGGGTATCTGCGGTGCTATCAGCAAATACTTGCTTTATAAAATGAAACTTGCTGTCATTGTCCCCTGTATAAGGTAGAGCCATACCTGCGTCCAGTGCATTGAGTCGATCCTTTCGCAGAGCTATCAGGATCTGAAGGTAATCTTGGTGGATGATGGTTCGCCCGATAGCTGCGGTGCTATCTGCGATGAGTATGCCACGAGACCCACGTGTCCTTGCGCTACATAAGCCGAATGGGGGCTTAGTTCCGCCCGAAACTTTCGCCCTCCCTTATGCTAGCGGATTGCCCTTTGGTGACCTTCGTGGATAGCGATGATTGGCCTCGAGCCTGGGGTTTATGAACAGGCAGTTCGCTACCTCATCCAGCACCCTGAGGACGCTATCGTGGGGTATGGGCACAATAAGATTTACGAGAATGAGGGTGATTCCCTGCCTTATGCCCGAGATGACTTTATCTCGAGAGGAGGCTTTGGAAAGCTATATTTCTGCCAATAAACTTGCGCTGGAGGCTACAGTGTGGAGTCGTATCTACCGCTACGAAGCTATCCGTGGACTCACTTTCCGTGAGGGCTCCAAGTGGGAAGATAATGTCTACTCACTTGAAGCCTTCTATCAGAGTGCCGGGAGCTTCCATGCACTCCTATAGTAGGTTATAACTATCGCTTCAGCGCCCAGGGGCGATTACAGATGTTCAAGTGCCAGACAAAATGCGACCTTTTTGCTGATATCGAGGAGTCAATCGCGCGGCATTCTGGAGATGATGTCTTTTTAGCACTGGCTAATACCTTGGCTCTACAATCTCTATGGCATCACTTCCGCATGCTGTGCCGAGTGCCTGGAGCTTACGAACAAGAGGCACATCACTACTGGCCTTGGATTGATTGTGCCCGACAGCGACCCCATCTTGCCCATCTCTTCTCGCCTGCAAAGCGACTTAAATTTCGCCTCTTCCTATCGATTCCTAAGACATTCTTCGCTGTGCGCCGTGCTTTCTACAGCTTGAGCGCCAGCATTAATACCTACACTCTTATGCTCCTACGCAATATCACGATCTCGGGACTCGGCGGTGTCGGCGGCTACTATGGTGCGATGCTCGTCCAGGCTGCTCACCGTGAAGGCTTGGGGCGTACCATTAGCTTCGTGGCTCGTGGTGCGCACTGCGAAGCCATCCGCCAGCGTGGTCTACACGTCCACACCCCAGAGCGCGACTTCACCATCACGCCCGACTTTGTCGCAGAAGATGCTCACTTGCTGCCGCCGACCAGCCTCCTTATCTCAGCAACAAAGAGCTATGACCTCGAGGCTAATATCAGCAACTTCGTCCCATCATTCAGCCCGATACGATTATTCTCCTCTGCTGAATGGAGCGGATATCACCAGCCAGGTGCAGGCCTTGCTCCCCGAGCAGCGTGTCTGGGATGGCTGCGTGTACATCTCAGGAAGGAAGCCCTCCGCAGGGAGATTCTCTTGGAGGCAGAGCGCGAACGCTTTATCTGCACGGCTACGTCTCCCGAGCGAAGCAGTGAAGAGCAGGAGTTCTATGCACTTCTCTCCTCGGTTGGTGTTAATGTCAATAATCCCGATGACATCGAGACGCAGATACGTAAAGAAGTTCCTGATGATCTCGGCGACAGCGACTGGAACTTCCTACTTCAATCAAACGGTCGGCGAAGCCCCTGCCGCTCATCGCAAGGAGATGCGTGGACTCATCGAAGAGCTATGTACGCTCTTCTCTGCCTTGGGGGCACGACTTAGGGTAGAGGATGCCGTGGAGCGCACGCTGGAGCGACAGACCTTTATGATCCCTCGACGACGAGCTCGATGCACGTGGACTTTATGGCTGGTCGCCCGACAGAGCTGGAGACGCTCACGGGTTATGTAGTCCGTGAAGCACGGCGCATAGGACTGAGGCTCCCTCTCTACGAGCGTATGTACACGGCTCTTGCTTCTCAGCCTTATCCCATCACAGAGACATACTAATTCCAGAACACAATATACATCGCTATGCGTACCTACTTCACTCTTTTCCCTGATGCTCCTAGGCGGTGTGCTCGGAGCAAGCTTCGGCTCAGCAGTTCGATACCTACTTCAGAGATAGCACACTGCGCCTGGACTACATCCTCACGGGCAATGGAGCTACTACGGAAGTGACCCCAGATGAAGCCCATCTGCTCAAGGGTTGGGCTGGTCGTCGCCACTATTTAGATAGCTTAGTGCTACGTGGCAATGCTCAGCTCTACGTCCACGATGAGGCGAGTGTGCGACTGATCTACGCCTTCTCGTTCAATCCGCTCTACCTCGAGTGGCGACAGACACCACTGGCTAAGACGGAGCGTCGCTCCTGAAGAGGTGCTGCGCATCCCCTTCCCCAAAGCTCCGGTCAAGGTGAAGCTCGTCCTGTGTAATGCCGAGCAACGCCCTCTGGTTGAGCAGACGCAGCGCATCGATCCCAAGGATATCCTCATCCACGACCAGACGCGTGTAAAGCCTTTGCCCCATAAATATCTTCTGCATTCAGAGAGTAGCAAGGACTGCATCGATTTGGCGTTCTTGGCCGAAGGATATACGGAGGCGGAGATGCCTACCTTCCTCAAGGATGCCGAAGCTGCGACAGAAGCCCTCTTCAACTACGAGCCGTTCAAGAGCCACCGCCAGCACTTCAATGTCAGTGGCCGTCTTCTCGCCTTCGCTGGACTCGGGGTAGCAGTGCCTCGTGAAAAAGGTTTGGCCACGTACGGCCTTCTCTTCGCACTTCGACACCTTCTATTCTGACCGCTATCTGACGACGCGTCAGGTGAAAGCCATCAATAATGCACTCATCGGTATCCCCTATGAGCACCTGATCATCTTAGCCAATAGCGATGTCTATGGCGGTGGCAGGGATGTATAATTCCTACCTCCTCTCCTCCACGCACCACAAGTGGTATCTGCCTGTGGTCGTTCACGAGTTCGGACACAGTTTCGGTGGGCTGGCGGATGAATACTTCTACGAAGGAGACGCAGCCTCGGCAAGCGAACACGCTACCGAGGTAGAGCCTTGGGAGCAGAATGCCACTAACCTCAAGGACTTCTCAGGAAGTGGTCGCACCCTGATCAAGAAGGGAACGCCTACCCCTACGCCCGTAGCTAAAGCAGAAGAAGTACCCTGTCGGTCTCTGTGAAGGAGCAGCCTACCTTACTAAGGGAATGTATCGCGCCAGCTTCAACTGTCGTATGCGCACCAACGAGACACCCTGACTTCTGTCCGGCTTGTCGCTTTAGGCTGGATAAGGTCTTGCGTACCACCTGCCACCGCGAAGTAGCCTCCCTCATTCATACATCAGCCCCTGCCATCCGGGCGCTACGCGCTCAGATGGCAGGGGCTGATGCTTATTTCCACGCGGAGCTCATTGTGCAAAGCTCCACTCCTTATGCTGTATGCATCCTCTCAGTAACAGCAAAGCAAAAAGGACTCAGCAGACTAACCTAAGGGACGACGGAGTACATAATAGCGTACCAACCCCAGACATAGCGGAAGTCCTCTCGAGCAAGAGGTAGACTAAGAGTAGGTACGTGAGTCCGAGAATGCTCGAACCAATAGCCAGACGTCGAAGAATCCGCCAAAGGCTGAAAGAGCATAGTAATCAAGCCCCCACAGCACTCCTCCCGCTACCGCACTCATCAGTGCAAAGGGAAGAGCTCCCCTAACTGTTGCTTCAGTGGGAAGTCAATGAAGCGCCCCGAATAGTAGCTATTGATAAACAAGTAAATAATCTGGAGTAATGACACCACTCCATAGGAGACCATAGATACCAAAAAGCAAACCAATTAAAGGCTGCACAACTCAACAACTCGACGAAGAAACTCCAGTCGTAGATGCAAGTCACTGCGACCCTTCGCTTCTAGGAGATTGATATTGTAGGAATTAATTGGGAAGAGAATACCACGCAGATACAGAGGATCTGAAAGTGAGAGCAGCAGCCATCCACTTGTCACCATAAAGTAAGTGATAAAATGGATTAGCTAGGACAATAATGTCACCATCACAGGGCAAGAGAGCTGGAAGAGTAAGCGCATCACTCGGCGATAGCCTCGCGAAGCCTTTTCCTTATTATTCTGAAAGCGCACAAGTACAGGGAAAGGTCACCTTATTAATCGGGTCAGCAAGAACAGAAGCAGGGACAAGATATAAGGCACTAGCATTTACCATATAAGCCGAGTGTAGCTCAGAGAAATAACGTCCCAATGAGAATAGTCATCAGGTTATTGTAGAGTGTGGTGAGCATGCCTCGCGCTAACCATCCGTGATCCATAGCCAAAGTGGATCTTGAGTCTTCTCCATACTAGATACAAGTTTGGGGCGCCAAGGTGAGAGAACCAGTAGCCAATAAAGCGAGATATAGCTTCGCCAATCCCATCCCCACTAATGCCCAATAGCGATACCCTAAATAAGCCATACATACTCCCTGTAAGACCTGAGATCACACCTATCATCAGCTGAATAATCATATCCTTGCGGAAGTGCATTTGTCTCCACACTAAAATAGCCTGCATACTACACAAGGAGTTAATCACAACACTCAGAGATTGGACACGCAAGACACTACATAATATGGGATTATAAGTAATCTGCAACCCAGGAGCAGCAACAAAGAGGAGCGAGGTGAGAGCAGGCTACTCATCGCTATATTGTAGTAGAAAATCGTCGAGAGGTCGGTATCATCCACTTTCTCTGAACGTATCAGATGAGCTACTAAGCCAACATCAGCCAGCTGAGATGATATCGCTAAGAAGATTCTCAACACAGCGACCGTACCGAAGTCTTCAGGCACAAGCAGGCGTGCAAAGCAAGGTTCACCGCAAAGGTTGTCACACGACCGACAATCTGCTGGATCGTAGACCAGCCAAAGCCCGAGACCGACTTCGCCTGAGCTCTGCTACATCATCGGTGAAAGCTGACCAATAGCTTCCGAGTTAGGTGAGGTAGATATATTTTCTTCCATCAATAAGGAAATCACTATTCTTGAGGATTAGAGGAGAAATAGAAAGGAGCGTTACACCGTGATCTGCTCCAAAGCGAGTACGGAGCTCGACCACGCGCGCTTGCCGCTGCTCCAGTTCAAGACGACAGACGTCAGTAAAATCTTGAGAGAGGATGCGAGCATCCGACTCTTTCACTACGCGCATCACAGGTCCCCATCAGATCATAAGCTGAAAGTAATGGAAGCTGTTCGGTCAGGATACACTCCCGCCGTGGGGCATCTTCTAGAGCAGCCAGGGTCGCTTCACGATAAGCCTCAATTAGCCCACTCGTTCCGAGCTTCACGCCACCGAAGTAGCGCACGACCAAGACGATAACCTCCGTCAGACCTTGAGAAACGAGGATGCCGTGGATCGACTTTGCCAGCCGTCCCGACGGCTCTCCATCATCATTGGTGCGGTAGAGCTCTCCAGTTGGACCTGAAAGCGATAAGCCCAACAGACATGGCGAGCATCATAGTAGCGTGTACGCACTTCACGCACGCTCCAGAGACCTCCTCCTCGGTCGTCACAGGGGTAGGCATAGGCGAGAATTTACTTCTCTTCTCAGAGTACTCACCTTCCGCAGGAGCTGCGAGTGTCCAATAGCTATCGTTCGTCTCCGTCAGTAGGCTCACTTAGGCAAAGAGATGGGAGGCATAGATATCGAGAGATTTGCGCGTGGCATCCAGACGCTCCGAAAGTTCGGTGCTAGCTGGCACCAAGGGCAGGCGCAGGCTGTTGCTATCGATGAGACGCATCAGATAGAGCAGAGCCTTGATGCCTACCAGGGGTTACCCTCTTGAAAGAGCTGGGTGTTGATGGCACGCATCTCCGTCTGGATCATATCTGCTTCGTTGATACGCCCATCCATCGCCATGTGCGTCAGGTGGGAAAAGAGACGTGGGTAGGCATTTCCCTACAACTGAGATCACCCCCTCAGCTCCATTCTGGATGAAAGGAACGGTAAGCGCATCGTCGCCCGACAAGACGACAAAGTCCTTGGGCAGGTCACAGGAAGTAATCTGAGCCGCCTGCTGTGGATAGCCTCAGCCTCCTTGATCCCAATGATATTATCAAAGTCATGCGCCAGACGTACGGCAGTATCAGGAGCCATATTCACGCCTACACGCCCTGGGACGTTATAGAGAACCAGCGGCAGAGGGCTTTTCGGTAGCCAAGTGAGCAGAGTGGCGGTACATACCCTTCCTGCGAAGGCTTGTTGTAGTAGGGCACTACCGAGAGCACCCCGAAAGACCTCGCGTGTCCAGCTCACGAAGACGCTCACCAGTCTCCACGGGTGTTATTCCCTCGAGACCAATCATCAGGGGACAGCGACCTGCCACCTGCTCTATGATGTGCGCCGTGACTCGCTGACGCTCCTGACGAGTAAGGCAAGGCGATTCACCTGTCGTCCGTGGATGACGATGAAGTCCAGTTGCTCCGTCACGGAGTAGATGTTCGAGGAGGCGCTCCAGGCTCTTATAGTCGACCTCCTGAGCTTCGGTGAAGGGGGTAACGAGGACCACCCCATCCCGCGGAAGGGATGCTTACTCATAGCTTATCGTTCTGATGATGAATACGTGAGGAGAGAAATCCCTCACGCAAAGTTAAGCATTTTACCTATCCTATCGTATTCCACAGAGCAAATGCACCAAAATCTGAGCAAGTACGCCCCTTCAGACTGTCATGGTTGTAGAATACATTTGTATCGTCGTCCTTGAGAGAGAAGTTTCGTCCTGCTACACAGACCCTCCATAAGCAGAAATCCTTGCGCAAGAGTCCGCTCACCGCTACCATCTCTCTCAGGATAAAAAGCAAAGTGGGTGTCATAGCTCGCCACAACACCCACTCCTGAAAATAGCGGCTACCTACTCTCACTTTTACGCAGTACCATCGGCACAATTGGGCTTAACTTCTCTGTTCGGAATGGGAAGAGGTGGAACCCCAACGTTATAACCACCTAAATATCTCTGTATTTAGACAATCATTGACTCGATAAAAACATCCGATACTCACTCTACGTATCGCTAAGTCGGTATACAACCATCAGGCAAAACTTTCGGGCTATTAGTACTACTCGGCTTTGACGTCACCGCCTTTACACCTGTAGCCTATCAAGGTCATCGTCTGTAACCACCCTTATAATGAGATCTAATCTTGAGGCAAGCTTCAGTACTTAGATGCTTTCAGCACTTATCTCAACCGAACGTAGCTACTCGGCAGTACGCCTGGCGGCATAACCGATAAACCAGCGGTTCGTCCAACACGGTCCTCTCGTACTAGTGTCAGGCCCCCTCAAATCTCAAACGCCCACAACAGATAGAGACCGAACTGTCTCACGACGTTCTGAACCCAGCTCGCGTGCGCACTTTAATGGGCGAACAGCCCAACCCTTGGGACCTTCTCCAGCCCCAGGATGTGACGAGGCCGACATCGAGGTGCCAAACCGCTCCGTCGATATGAGCTCTTGGGAGCGATCAGCCTGTTATCCCCGGAGTACCTTTTTATCCTTTGAGCGATGGCCCTTCCATACGGAACCACCGGATCACTATGCTCTAGTTTCCTACCTGTGCGACTTGTTTAGTCTCCCAGTCAAGCACCCTTGTGCCATTACACTCTACGACCGGTTACCAATCGGTCTGAGGGTACCTTTAGGAAGCCTCCGTTACGCTTTTTGGAGCGACCACCCTCAGTCAAACTACCCACCATGCAATGTCCTCGCTTCTGCGAGTTAGAACCCAAATAACAAAAGGGCCGTATTTCAACGGCGACTCCACGAATACTGGCGTACCCGCTTCTCTGTCTCCGGCCTATCCTACACATTTGTTACCCCAAATCCAATGCAAGCTATAGTAAAGGTTCACAGGGGTCTTTTTCGTCCCGTTGCGGGTAATCGGCATCTTCACCGATACTACAATTTCACCGAGCTCGCGGTTGAGACAGTACCCAGATCGTTACACCATTCGTGCAGGTCGGAACTTACCGACAAGGAATTTCGCTACCTTAGGACCGTTATAGTTACGGCCGCCGTTTACTGGGGCTTCAATTCAATGCTTCTCTTGCGATGACATCTCCTCTTAACCTTCCAGCACCGGGCAGGTGTCAGGCTATATACAGTATCTTTCGATTTAGCATAGCCATGTGTTTTTGTTAAACAGTCGCCTGGGCCTATTCTCTGCGGCTCACAGCCTTCACTGTGAGCGTCCTTTATTCCGAAGTTACAGGGACTATTTGCCTAGTTCCTTAACCGCGAATCACTCGAGCGCCTTAGTATACTCAACCCAACCACCTGTGTCGGTTTATGGTACGGGTAATCATGCAATATGCTTTAGCGGATTTTTCTTGGGAGCACCGTTACAGTTGTCCATATCTCCTTTGTAGCAAGCACTCAGAGTACTGTCAGGTTCGGATCTCGAGCGGATTTGCCTACTCAGATCATCTCCTCACCCTTCAACCACCTATTCCGTCAGGTGGCGGGACCGTCGCATCTCCGTCTCCACATCGCTCACATAATTAGTACCGGAATATTAACCGGTTCTTCCATCGGGTCCGCCATTCGGCTGCCCCTTAGGCCCCGACTAACCCTGATCCGATTAGCGTTGATCAGGAAACCTTAGTCTTTCGGCGAGGAGGTTTCTCACCTCCTTTATCGTTACTATACCTACATTTGCTTTTCCAGAAACTCCAGCAAGAGTTGTCCTCTCACCTTCAACGTCGCTGGAATGCTCCCCTACCGATGTTTAAACATCCCACAGCTTTCGGTAAATAGCTTATGCCCGATTATTACCACATAAAGCACTCGACTAGTGAGCTGTTACACTCTTTAAATGAATGGCTGCTTCAAGCCAACATCCCTAGCTGTCTTCGCACTCTGACTTCGTTTGGTCAACTTAGCTATTATTTCGGGACCTTAGCTGATGGTCTGGATTCTTCTCCTCTCGGACATGGACCTTAGCACCCTATGCCCTCACTCCGTGGATATTACTTAACGTGCATTCGAGTTTGTCTGGACTTGATAGCCGGTGAAAGCCTCGCATCCAATCAGTCGCTCTACCTCACGTAAGAAACTCCACAGGCTGCACCTAAATGCATTTCGAGAGTACGAGCTATCTCCAAGTTTGATTAGCCTTTCACCCCTACCCTCAGTTCATCCGAAAGCTTTTCAACGCTTACCGGTGCGGTCCTCCAGTTGGTTTTACCCAACCTTCAACCTGACCAAGGGTAGATCACTTGGTTTCGCGTCTACTCCCTCTGACTAAACCGCCCTATTCAGACTCGCTTTCGCTTCGGCTCACGTGACTCTTCATCACTTAACCCTTGCCAGAAAAGTAACTCGTAGGTTCATTATGCAAAAAGGCACGCAGTCACAGCACGAAGCTGCTCCTACCGCTTGTAGGCAGACGGGTTCAGGGTCTATTGCACTCCTCTGTTCGAGGTTCTTTTCACCTTTCCCTCACGGTACTGGTCCACTATCGGTCTCTCAGGGAGTATTTAGCCTTACGGGATGGGCCCCGCAGATTCACACAGGATTTCACGTGTCCCGCGCTACTCAGGATACCTCTAAGTCCAATGAAGATTTTCGGATACACAGCTTTCATGTTCTATGGCTGACCTTTCCAGATCGTTCTCCTAATCTTGCTCTTCCTATATCGAGGTCCTACAACCCCACCTTTGCCGAAACAAAGATGGTTTGGGCTGTTCCCGTTCGCTCAGCCACTACTAAGGGAATCACTTTTGTTTTCTTCTCCTATGGGTACTTAGATGTTTCAGTTCCCCACGTTCGCTCACTGCTTCGCAGTGTGACATATCTTCTACATGCCAGGGTTGCCCCATTCGGAAATCTACGGATCAAAGTCGTATGTGCCGATCCCGTAGCTTATCGCAGCTTATCACGTCCTTCTTCGCCTCCGAGAGCCAAGGCATCCACCGTCTGCCCTTATCTGTTTTGCGCCCAACGTACTTCTAATATTACTATCAGAGAGCATCAGGTTGTATACTAACTTATTTTTATATGCTCTACGTTGTTTTTCTCGTTTGTTTTTATCAAGTATGTCAATGATCGCTAAAGAGGCCGCTGGTGGTGAACCTTGTGACTCCTCTATTGAGTCAATCATAAGTAAGTCACCCTTACCTACAGTCGTGCGCTAACGTCTTCTTCCTTCCTCAGCCACCCTCGCTCGAGTTAGCTCTGCTCTTCGAGAGGCGGTTCGTCTCTCGTTTGCAGGTTGCAAAGATAGAGCAAAAACTAAATACAAAACCAAATCTTCACGAAAAAGTTGAGAGAATGCGACGAGTTACATTCATTTCCCCTTAAACAAGATACTCTACATGGGGTGATCAACTCGTGAGGAAAAAGCATTTGGATTCTGGCTCGCGTAGTGCTTTCTGTCCATAATCCTCAAGCGAGGCGAGGTTGCGCGAAAACGACAGATGGTGCAGTGGTCGGTCTGACTCCTTCCATATCCAAGAGGAGGTATTCACTGCAGAGGAGGGAGTCGGTGGTCCGTTCTTCGACATCGTAATCACTCAGACCAGAGGCCCGACCCGAAGCAGTGGGATCTCAGCATCATCAAGGCATCCTGCAGGCTGGTTGCCGGTTGGCGTTCTGGGTCTTTGTATACTTCTTGTTGAGTGGTGTGCGAATACCTCGCCAGTCAACGCAAGCTGCTGATCTGTCTGAAAAGGAACGAGTGCTTCATACGGTCGCGACGCACCTGCATATAAAATTGCAGGAAGCCTCGGAGCGGATTCGCGGTTTGCAGGTAGGCATAGCTATACTGACTGTTTTAGTTAAGGAAGATACTAAATGTCAACGGCATACGAAGCCAGTTAGAGCCCTGTACTCCTTAGAAATGCCGTGCAATGGCCTCCTTCTGTGGGTCGTCTCACTGACCTTCGGTAGGTCGTCAATGCGACCTACTCTAGGTCTTTTGCCCCCTCCCCAAGCCCCCTCTCCGGCTCGGGCCAAACAGCCCCTCCAAACACTCTGACCAAAGGCTCTCCGCCTCCGACCCTTCCCTATAAAAGCGATGCGGTGACCAGCCACTGATGCGTCACCGCATCAAAAAGTCTGGAGGAGACAGCTAAGCATAGGCTTTGTAACCCGGACTCTATCACACTGAGCTAAAAGAAAGGGCATCCTCACAGAGTGAAGATGCCTTCCAATATGCTTCAGAGCGCAATGCCAGAACAAAGAGCAGGGCTAATTAATTTTAATCGATTTATATATTTGAACAACCACGCTGATAGGTAATTCGCCCAAAACCGGACAAAAACTGGATAAAAAGACTGAACCCCAACTACGCTTCCAAAATGGAGGGCGTCGTCCTTCTGGCTTTAGGAGAAGTCCCCGACCGATTAACTATTAATCAGGAACATCCCGAGCAATGTTCTCCAAGAACACAGGCATGAGCCCTACGCTCCTAAGAGACCTAGAGGAACTACCGAAAAACAATCGATACCCGCTAGGAGATGATGGACATCCATTAGGTAGCTCCTGCATATTGCTGTAGCACAATCAGCAGACAGTCATCGGTTCCACCCCAGGACTTCATCCTAGAGAAGATGATCTCCACTAGTTCAAAGTCGTAAAATAAAGGATCACTACTAAGCCAAAGGAGCCACCCAGCATTGCTAAAGGGACTCACCTTCAAGTATCGACATGAGGAAAAGTATACGCCCACACCCTTGAGGAGAAGGCTTCATTATTAGAATACTTTTCATTAACATTTGATTTGAAACTCTCTTCCTTCGCATCATTTCAATATGACTAAAGGCACAACCCATCTACAGACCTACTCTTCAGCCACCTAGCGCTCTAGGTGAGGGCAAAGATAAGGAAAGTTTTTCGGTCAGACAAGCAGGAGTACACAATAAAGGCAGCAATAAGCTGTTCCGGATCACCGCCTCGTGGCAGGTGAGAAAATTGATATGACAGCCGAAGGCAGCACCTCCATCAGAGATGGGCCTAGCTTCCCATGGTGAAAGCCCCCACTTTCAGAAGGGCTCAAAAACAATCCACGGTAGGTCGTCGACTACTGTGGGTCGTTCACTGACCTACAGTAGGTCGCAAGGACGACCTACTGTAGGTCTCTTTGCCCCTCCCCCAAAGTCTATCCCGAGGCGCTCAGATCCACCACATCAAAGCACGGGGTATGCACCAAGAAAGCATCTACTGAGCACAGAGTTAACCTTCACCTCGTGCTACTTCACAAGACAGAAAGAGAGGAAAAATCAGGGAAGGGAAAGATCAGTAAGCAACTTGATAGGACAGCAGAAGTAAGCACATCCCCAGAGACGAACCTAACTCATCGATGTACATATCACGCCAACTATACTGATGCCTAGTGTGTCGAAGGCAGGCAAAAGGTGTAAACGATGAGCGAGGCGGTGACCAGCACTCGCTGATCACCGCCTCCGATGGGTGAGAATAACGATACCGACAGCAGAAGCGAGCACGCACATCCAGGAAAGCCACCTAACTCATCTCTTACGTACATACTACACTAACTATACTAAAGCCCATTTTCAGAACTCCAGAAAGGAGGTGTTCCAGCCGCACCTTCCGGTACGGCTACCTTGTTACGACTTAGCCCCAGTCACCTGTATTACCCTAGGCCGACCCTCGCGGTTACGGACTTTAGGTACTCCAGACTCCCATGGCTTGACGGGCGGTGTGTACAAGGCCCGGGAACGTATTCACCGCGCCATGGCTGATGCGCGATTACTAGCGAATCCAGCTTCACGGAGTCGAGTTGCAGACTCCGATCCGAACTGTGATAAGGTTTAGAGATTCGCATCCTGTCGCCAGGTAGCTGCCTTTGTCCTTACCATTGTAACACGTGTCGCCCCCGGATGTAGGGGCCGTGCTGATTTGACGTCATCCCCACCTTCCTCACGCCTTACGACGGCAGTCTCTACGGAGTTCCCAGCATTACCTGATGGCAACCGTAGACAGGGGTTGCGCTCGTTATGGCACTTAAGCCGACACCTCACGGCACGAGCTGACGACAACCATGCAGCACCTACATAGATGTCCCGAAGGAAAGCCGACTTTCACCGGCGGTCATCTACATTTCAATCCCGGGTAAGGTTCCTCGCGTATCATCGAATTAAACCACATGTTCCTCCGCTTGTGCGGGCCCCCGTCAATTCCTTTGAGTTTCACCGTTGCCGGCGTACTCCCCCAGTGGATAACTTAACGCTTTCGCTTAGGGAGCATACTGTATATCGCATACGCCCAGTTATCATCGTTTACTGCGTGGACTACCAGGGTATCTAATCCTGTTTGATACCCACGCTTTCGTGCTTCAGCGTCAGTTGTACCTTAGTAAGCTGCCTTCGCAATCGGAGTTCTGCGTGATATCTATGCATTCCACCGCTACACCACGCATTCCGCCTACCTCATCTACACTCAAGCCCGCCAGTTTCAATGGCAATTTAGGAGTTAAGCTCCCTAGATTTCACTGCTGACTTAACAGGCCGCCTACGCACCCTTTTAAACCCAATAAATCCGGATAACGCTCGCATCCTCCGTATTACCGCGGCTGCTGGCACGGAGTTAGCTGATGCTTATTCATACGGTACATGCAGGAGCCACACGTAGCTCTTGTTATTCCGTATAAAAAGAAGTTTACAATCCATAAGACAGTCATCCTTCACGCGACTTGGCTGGTTCAGGCTCTCGCCCATTGACCAATATTCTCACTGCTGCCTCCTGTAGGAGTCTGGTCCGTGTCTCAGTACCGGTGTGGGGTTCAACCTCTCAGTTCCCCTACCCATCGTCGCCTCTGGTGAGCCGTTACCTCACCAACTAGCTAATGGGACGACATGCCTCATCTCACAGCGAATCTCATTTCCTCCTCCTTGGATGCCCAAAGATGGAGGTACGCGGTATTAGTCCGTCTTTCGACGGGTTATCCTCTGTGAGGCAAGTTGCATACGCGTTACGCACCCGTGCTGCCGGTCGCCATCAGTCTTAGTAAAGCTAAGACCATGCTGCCCTCGACTTGCATGTGTAAGCCTATCGCTGAAGCGTTCATCCTGAGCCAGGATCAAACTCTTCATTGTCAATATTTTTATTGTACTTTGTTCTGTTTGTCTTGCTCCGAAAATGATTCTTGCTTCAGATTTATTAGTGTATCTCTACCTAAGTAAAGGTCGTAATTGACGGTTAGGGTCTTTTGTTCCCCAAACGTTTGTTACTACACTTCTGTTTGTCAATATCAATTATCTCAAAGATCTCTTTCGCCGTCACAACCAGCGTCGCCGCTGTGTCGTCCGTTTCTTTTGCGAGTGCAAAGATAAGGAAATAATATCATACACTCAAATATCACCGCAAATTTCTCGGTCATGTACACGAGATCAGCACAATTTCGCGCGCGTGCATTATATGTAGTGGAGCAAAAATAAAGTCCAGAAACCGCATCAACCCTTGCCTCTCACCGAAATCTTTTCAGGGAGATTTATCCGCTTCTATCCAGTAGGAGGGCATCCTCGACACCAGAAAACTGGATCGAGGATGCCCCGAGCATGTAGGCTACGAAGTGCCGAAGAGAGGTTAGGACTCCCTACGACCGCCTGATGTCCCTGGCTGATTAGCTCCTGGAGCACCTGATTCGGGCTGCATCTCAGCGTTGGGCGGGTGTTCTTATCCTTCTTGACCTTGGGCTTCTTCTCACGGGGTGATGCGCCCAAAGGAGACATCATCGACGGAAGTAGCGTGCATTGGGGCGAAGGCGGACACGTGCTGCGGTGATGTGCGCCATCGCGCTGAACTCTCACCCTTCAGCACCGCCTTGCTGCGGATCGAGGGGAGAGGCGACCCAGACGGCCGGAAGTCAACGGACTCTCCGCCTGCGACCAGGGCGCGTGCCGTATCGGCAGCGAGGTTAAGAACAGAGGCTACCTCATATAGTTGAAGGTCGTGTCTCGGCTACCATATCGCAGAAGCGCCTCGAAGGAGACGCGCCCACGAACACGAGCGGTAGCGATGGTGACGGGACTTGCCGGCATGTTTGCCGACCTTCATCTCGGTAGCACGGAGCGTGTAACCGAGGGCTTGCTTGGTTGTTCCCATAATAGAGTACAAAATAAAAAGTGAATAAAACCTGTTGTTGCCCTCCTTTCTCTTGGAGGACACTGCAAAGGTAGAGTGCCCACTTAGGGAGGATGTCATTTTCGTCCTTTTGGGTTCCGTTACTCTTAGATGGGTCTTTATCGATTACTATTCGGGTACTTTGCGACTACTTGCACCCAATAATCTTCGACGGAAAGGGGAGGAAGAAGGCTGGAAGATGTGAAAAAGAGTGGGAGCAAGTTGGTACGAAGCAGGCAAAGATGCGCCCCATCCCTCGATCTCTCTGAGCTGCCATTTACCCGCATATAATAATGTACGTCGCGCGATCCATCTTGACTTCGTGCGCAGACACAGCGCACAAGACTATTCATCAGCGCACTCATTATCCACACAAATTGAGCACTTTAGCCGTGAGAATTGAGTAAATCAGCAGAAAGAATTGAGTAAAAATATCGAGCAGAATTGAGTAAAACCACGAATAAAATTGAGTAAATCACCCATTCGATTTGAGTATGACCTACATTTGCAAAAGAATATCACACACTACGAGCTCGCCTGCAGGAGCCCAGACGCTTTTATGCACGTCATTGGCTGGGCCAAGACAAGTAGGCAAGTCCACACTGGTAAGACAAGTAGTACAAGGGCTCACGATCCCTATTCGGTGGAAGTGGCAGATGCCGTTGATCCTAAAGACAGTGACTGGATACGACGCATCTGGGAGGGAGCACGCACCGATGACACTCCGTGGCGAGCAAGAGCGTCTGCTGGTCATCGATGAGATACAAAGATCAACAACTGGAGCGAGGTCGTCAAGAGAGAATGGGATGAAGATACACGTAGAACATCCAGCTCAAAGTCGTACTCTTAGGTAGTAGTCGCCTACTGCTCAAGAAAAGACTCACCGAATCGCTTGCTGGTCGCTTTGAGCTCATTCGACTCGGACACTGGAGCTATCACGAGATGCACGAAGCCTTTGGGATGACCTTGGATCAGTTCATCTACTTTGGTGGCTATCCTGGTGCTGCCCCTTAGTCAGAGGATAGAGAAGCGATGGAGGAAGTACATCAAGGACTCATTAGTAGCACCTTCCATCGAGAAGGACGTGCTGATGACCTCCACGATTTACAAGCCGGCACTCATGAAGCAACTGTTTGAATTAGGCTGTAGCTATTCCGCCGAGATGCTCTCACTAGCTAAGCTGATGGGACAGCTACAAGATGCAGGCAACGTCACCACCTTAGCTGCGTATCTGGAACTACTCGACCAATGCACCTACTGAAAGGGCTACAAAAATATGCCCATGATGACTAGCCCTGCAAGCGTAGCTCTATCCCCAAGTATCAAGTCTACAACAATGCTTTACTGACTGCCTACAAAGGGCGTTCCTTCCTAACCGACAGGACAGACACCCAGCTCTGGGGACGCTGGGTAGAGAGTGCCATAGGAGCCCATCTAATCGGTAGTGCTGAGGAACTGGACTATCAGATCTTTCTACTGGCGTGAGTCAAGTCTGGGTAGACTTCATCCTCGTCAACAAGGGCGAAGTGACCGCCATCGAAGTGAAAAAGCGGTCGCCGTGGGATGAACTCAGGGCTACCGGCCTTTGCCAAGACCTTCCATCCTCATAGATCCTTTGTGGTAGGCACGGGAGGCGTGTCTATAGAAGACTTCCTAAGCAGCGACCTCGAAGCCCTTCTAAGATAAGTGGAGACCGTTGCTGCATGCGATAATCGCAAGGCGTTAAGACGGAGGGCGAAGGGTGCCTACCTGTAAATGACACGCCCGAAGAGCGCAAAAGCAACGAAGCGAGAGCCTTGTGATGCAATCGTCTCAAAGTGCATCCGACTCTTCCTACCACGTGATGACCTCGTCCACGATCACCTGTTGCTCTGCGGACGTTCGCCGAAGATAGATGCGCGTGGTCTCCAGACTCTCATGCCCCATCAGATCGGCTAAGAGGGAGAGGTCGTTGAATGCTTCCAAGAAGTTCTTGGCATAGCGATGCCGAAATGAATGCGGATACATCACACGGATCAATGCCATACTTATGGGCAAAGGACTTCAGTTTGTGCCGAATAGCACGGGGCGTGATCCGCTTCCCATGGGCATCAAGGAGGAAATATCCAGAGGCGATCCCCTGCTCTGTGAGCCAGACCTGCAGCTCGTCACGAAGCTTTTGGGGGAGAAAGACGACGACACCTTCCCACACTTCGTGTATGGTCTGAAAGTATCCAATGGCGACATGCTCCGCCTTGAACTGCACTAACTCACTGACCCGCGCCCCAGTGGCACAGACAGCGCACGACGAAGTACCACAGCTGCTCCTCGAAGGCTCTTCATCGTAGCCGAGCTATGAGGTAGAGATAATCGGCAGCTAATCCATGCTCCAGATAGCTCCGTTGCTGGATACGGACGGACTTGAGTCGGACTTCTCTTTTCCCCACGAAGGTCAAGTATTTGTTCAGGGCTTGGATACGCAGGTTGACCGTCTTAGGCTTGAAGTGCTCAATGAGCTCAGCCTTATAGAGGAGCAAGTGATTTTTGTTGAGGACGGAGTGTGTTTCTTGAAGTAGTCGTGGACGAAGCATACAGGTACGCCGATGATGGTGTGCTCCGACATATTGTCCTCACGGTTTGTCTTGGAAGGTATCGTACATAGCGGTTAGAGATAGTTATCTATACAGGACAAATGTACCTTTAAGACGTTATTATAGCAATCCCCGTATCAGGTGATGGATGGAGGAGGAACAGGCTAGGGGCAGTAGACTATTGCAACAGCTTTGTTTCTAAGTAAGGATATTAAACTCATTACATCAATAACCTCAGCTCGGTGGCACACTGAGTGTAAAGTTTGATAACTTTAGAAAGTCTATGCTGCAAGATAGAAGGATAAAACTAATGTTTGACTATCCCAATCCGAAGGAATGCTTTTCCAATACTAACATCAGTGAGGGTATACTTCCTTTGGGATAAAAACTATGACGAGGCTATGCACCTCGAGAATATCATCAAAGGAGAACGAATTAGGCAACAGCGTAAACTTACAATGAATATAGATATTTATTCGATATAATACAGCCTTCTATTGTCCATATAAGGTCGTTAATCATAGTTGCTCTCTCCAGCCTAAGTGATCTGGTTCGTGCCCGTAATGTTTTTGGTTTTAGATGCATCCGCAGCGTGTAGGCTCAGATGATATATAATATACAAATCTACTCCAGTGGTGGGTTAGCTGGATTGATAGGGAGAGTATTAGTACAGAAAATCCATAACTCCAAGTACAAGGTGTTTATGGGGAAGTTTGAGCGACATTTGGGTGAAGCTGATAAACATGGGCTGTTAAAGTTATCGTCAACAATATATCCAGCTAAGCCTGACGAGGTCTGTACCGATAGCTATCTGTAATAGGGAACTTTGCCACACAACAAGAATCTCTCAATTTAGCAGCCTATTTTTAAAGACAAAAACGCTTCGATATTCTTCCAAGCACTTGCCCCAATAGATATATCCAGAGGAAATTCCTTTATCAACCCTTAATCTCTATGCAAAGTTGATCAGACGAGATGCTCTATGAGTACTTCAACCACCCAAAAGTGAAATTGCAACCATAGAACAAAACAATTCAGCCAATAGACTAACCTCCTGTACTTGTTACTCCATCGCTCGCACCTTCTCCTCGCAAAGGATCTCCCAGGCTCAAGCCCGTACTTACGATAGAGTTGCTGGTCAACATCCACTACACTCTGACTCCAATCGATATCGGAATTTTGGGAGAAGTCTTGCAGAGGTACAAGACGCCACGTGTCCTTAGGATGTAGCCTTGAGTAGCCAAGCATGGTGCATAAAGCGTGTCTAACGTACTCGAATGCTCTGCCTCAGGTGTCGAAAGCCCGATACTAATAAATGTATCAGTAAACTGGATTAGGGCCCTCTGATAGGGGCTCCCCGTTAGGGGAGTACGTAACACTCATCAAGGCACCAGAACCAGTGGCTTCTGCACAAATACATATACTTCCAGATAATCATTGGCGTATAACATACTTTTTTCTTAATCCAGCGATACACCCTGCTCATTGCATCGACCATACATCTGAATGCAACTCATACTGAGGAGCGTCTACAAATATATTTGGAAGTACTGGAACGCATTGGAAGCTATCATACTTTCCCGTGCCCTTTGCTAGCATCTTTGCATCGACACTCTAAAGAGGTTTCAAAGTGATACACGAGAAGATACTAACATCGCAAATGCTCCCTCCGCAAACGTGCTATGTCCTTCGACTTTGGCTGAAAGAGAGCTAAAGCTCTGTGTAAGCTTTGAATGAGCCTATTGCATCAAAATCTCATGTAGCATCTCTATAGCAATAGCTATCCCCCTTTAATATCCAACAGTAGGGAATACGTCTGTCGAGTTGCAAGTAGCGAATAACCTTAAAATGAGTTATCACCAAAATCTTATCCATCCACTCTTTGGGTGCTTTGGCCTGCAGTGAAACAGGAAGCGTCCAGGGGTGATCTGTCGCTACCTTTCTCCCGATATGTGTAAGCGACTGGCTAAGTCATAGAACAGGTGATAGATTGGGCCACGTGTATTCTCTCCTTCATGATTGCTTATACATGGCTCATCATTGCTGACTGAGGAGACGCTAGGTAGCGTATGCAGCAGAGATTGATATCAGCGAGAATGAACTTTTCGGCAATCCCCACGATTGCTGCAGCTACCTTTGGGATCGACGGCAGGCTCCATCTTCTGGCTACCGAAGATTACGCTTCATGGGATCAGGCTATAGATCCGAAGACCCCATTACGGTCGAGCGTATTACACAATATGGGACTGTCATCCAGCTCGCATTCTGAAGTCGCGCGCTGCACGCTTAGTCGCACCAAGGAGCGTGCTGAGGTCTTTACCTCTTCCTGGGTGTGCAATGCAGAATAATATCGTGATGAAGCGTGGTTTGGGTGGTGACGTCTTCAATACCGAGCACCCCTGATACGCATACTTGGACACCTTCATCTTCCCCATCACCTCCCTGAGGCGGACGTGCAGATTTACCTGCGTGCCGCAGTGTGGAGATCACCTGGGAGGCCCTTATTTAGCAGTCGCTATGATACGACCACAGGTATCTTCATCCCCTCCCCGAGCGCATCGGTATGCTGACAGGAAGATGCGCGTCCTCTGAGCAAGCCCTTCCTGTTGCGGGAGTGTCTTGGGCGCAAGTGATCTATCAGAGTATCTCACGCCTTCAGTGGCAGGGGACAACCTGCTTTTAGCGCGAGAGGCTCTGCTCATCTCCTTCATCGAACACTACGAAGCGCAGTTCGGTCTACGCCCTACCGAGGAAGCTATTGAGCAGATCGCCGAAATCATCGTGGAATGTCAGTGATGGATGTGCTACATGGTGTCATCCCCAATAGCTGTCAGCCCTTGAGGAGGAAGAGCAAGGCATCTTCGGAGGCCCTCATCGATACGCCTGTCCTGATGGCTCAGGGAAATAGCCAGAGAGCATACCGATCTACTGCATGATACGAGACTGGAGCGAAGCCGATCCCACGACGGACTCCCAGGGCGCATCATTCGCTGTGTTGATTTACTCAAGCATACACACTAACCTTCTTTTCCGTCTTTTGCATATGGCGACCTTTTACCTCTGCTTTGCCCCGACTGATCTACGTCTTTGCGATCGCTGACGAAGCGCATGCCGACCGTCTGAAGATCGGGGAGACCACATTGCCCGCTGATGATATTGGCTCAGCTTCGACCGAGCCGGAATAGCGATGCCCTCAATCGGGCTGCGCGCGTGACGTATCGGATCAGTACACCAAGACGGCGGGATCAGCATGAGCTTCGCCACACCGAGCTGACACCACATCAAGGGCGGGAGTATAGGTAGCTTCAATGATAAGGAGGTACTAGCGTCCTGGAGCGTCGAGATCAAGCGCGAGTCCCACTGAGCTACTGGAGGGTATGTCTGCGGTCTCAGACGGTCAAGAAGTAACCATCATGATCAAGGAGGGCGCCAAGCCTCAACGGTAGCCAGATATCGATGAAGCACACCCCGTCATCCTTCGTCCTGAGCAGCGAGAGGCCGTTGACCGCACACGATCAAGCAGTTCCGCAAGGGAATAAGATGTCTGGAATGCGAAGATGCGCTCGAAGACAGTCTGTGCGCTCTATGTAGCTAAGGAGATGAAGGCGCTTTCTGTACCATCATCATCACGCATCGTCCTGTGGTCGATAAGAGTTGGTTCGATGATCAGCAGATCTTTATTGGGGATGCAAATGTGGCATTGTGGTTCGCGCACCAAGGGAAATGGCTTCTGACGCTACGAAGCATGTTGCCGAGGAGAGCACTGCGTTTACTTTGCCTCCATGCAGGACATGCGTGGCTCTAAAGAGAGTTGGGAAGTTCGACAAGAATAATGCGGTCTTCCACTGAATGATCTGGTCGTCGTCGACGAAGCCCATGAGGGCACGCAGAGCTGAGCAAAAGCGGTCTTGGAGCAACCCTATGCAGGCTGCAGACAAAGACCATCCCCTCTCTGGGGACACCCTTCAACTCTTGGATGACTACAAGGAGGAAGAGGTCTTCACCTGGGATCATATCATGGAGCAGAAGCAAAAGATCGACTGGGAAATCACCCACTTAGGAGATGCCAATCCCTATGCCACTCTGCCCACACTCAGTATCTATACCTACGACTTAGGAGTCTGCTGAGTGAGTATAGCGATGAGGAAAAGGCCTTCAACTCTGTGAGTTCTTTCGCACACGCGAGGATGGAGCGTCCATAAGCTTGGGATGTGCTCGCTTCAGACCTCCTCTGCCGTGATGACGAGGACTCTCTGTCCCTTTCCAACGATCATTTCGTGATATCTTCCGCTATACCCTCGGTCTTGCTCTGGAGTCAAGGCTGGGCTAAGGCGCTGAGCAATTTGTTGGCTAACCACTCTGTCTTCAGGGCGTTCCACGCATCGTCAATGTCGCAGGGATGGTGATGAAGAGGGAGGAAAATCGCGATGCCCTGGACTGCAGTCAATAGACCATCGGCCGCGATTCCGATGCGACCTGCGATTACGCTCTCTGTGGGCGACTGACGACGGGGTGAGTGTCAAGCCTTGGACGGGGGTCTTCATGATGGCGGTCGCCTATAGTACCTCGGCTGCAGGATATATGCAGACGATCTTCCGTATGCAGACGCCTGTGCACGCACCAGGGAAGATGAAGACCGATTAGCTGCCTTTGACTTCGCTCCTGACCGCACGCTTCGAGTCCTCTCTGAGGTCGCTAAGGTGTCGCACAAAGCAGGAAAGCAGAGCGAAGAAGATCGTCAGGTCCTCGGCGACTTCTCAACTTCGCCCCATCATGTCGATTGATGGAAGCCAGATGAGCCCTACGATGTCTCTGCGATGCTCGGGCAGCTCAAGCGAGCTCAGATCGAGCGTGTCGTACCAGGGTGGCTTCGAGGATGGTGCGCTATATAATGATAGTTACCCAGCTGACGGCTGTCGAGCTTAAAGATTTCAACGATCTCAAGACAACTAGTGAGCGAACAGAAATTTCGCCCAGGAGATATAGGCCATCAATAGACAGGGCCCAGCAACGAAGAGTATGCCGAGAAGGAGAACTTGGAGCGAAAGAAGAAAAAGGAACTCTCCGCCGAGGAACTAAAGCGACTGGAAGAGCTGAAGGCGAAGAGTAGCCAGCGACGTGATGCCATCTCCATCCTACGTGGGAATATCAATACGTATGCCTCTGATGCTCTAGTGGTGCAGGAGATTAAGATGAGGATAAGGAGGCTGACCATTGGCAGCTTTACCCAGCTCGTCGACGATAAATCTTGGGAGGAGTTCATGCCACGTGGTGTCACAAAGGAGGTCTTCAAGCGCCCTAGAGATACTATGCCCTGATGTCTTCCGTGAAGCTGGTAAACGTATTCGTAGAGCTGGCGCGTATGGCGGATAAGTTCACCATCGAGGAGTACGCATCGGGCGTACAGCCTCTCTTCTCGACCTTCCCACGCAATCCCAGACAAGGAGACGGTGCTCACCCCATGGCGTGTCGTGAATATGCACTTAGCGGATAGCCTCGGTGATACTGCTTCATGGATGAGGAGTTC